>Ga0209755_10000032_pt1 | contig 236778 bp, 214 predicted proteins | sample TergutCo191P1_FD_187301 | JGI IMG/M metagenome (GOLD analysis project Ga0209755, IMG submission 187301) | Cornitermes sp. P1 segment gut microbial communities from Petit-Saut dam, French Guiana - Co191P1 (SPAdes) (version 2) | ecosystem: Host-associated > Arthropoda: Insects > Digestive...
TACGAAGACAGCAACGTTTACACACAGGTCACATGCGACGAAGCAATGCCGTTTGGGTAATGAAGTTTAGTCAACATTTAGTCAAATCAATATTAAAGGCTTCCCGCATATACGCAGGAAGCCTTTAATATTGGGATGAATCGCCTGGGGCTCGAACCCAGGACCCTTAGATTAAAAGTCTAATGCTCTACCGACTGAGCTAGCGATTCATAATTTGTTGCAAAGGTGGATAACGGGATTCGAACCCGCGACCTCAAGAGCCACAATCTTGCGCGCTAACCAACTGCGCCACATCCACCACACACAGCGAAGCATAATTGCGAAAATGCCTCAACTCGCAATCTCTATAATACACAAAATTCCTTAAGTGATGCAAGTCTTTTTAAAAGATTATCGCAAATTAATGCGGGTGTCTTTTCGCGCGCACCCAGCGGGGCGTATTTTAATGGGTTACTGTGTGTTTGTCAACAGGCAAATGGCTTCAATGTGCGGAGTACGGGGGAAAAGGTCTGCCGCGGTAAATCGCACCGGGGTATACCCTGCATTTACCAGCGTTGGCAGGTCGCGTACCAGCGACGCGGGCTTGCACGCCACATAGATGATATGCGCGGGCGCAAGCTCCGCCACCTTTGCCAGCGCACGGGGGGAAAGCCCGTCCCGTGGCGGGTCTACGATAATTACATTGGGGGCGCCGCTGAGGGGCGTTTTTTTCTGCGTGGCGATTTTGGTAATGTCGTGGGCGTGGAAGATACAGTTTTCGATGCCGTTAAGCTGTGCATTTTTTTGCGCGGCTTCGATTGCTTCGGGAATGAGTTCGATGCCCATTACTTTTTCGAAGAGGGGCGAAATAATTTGCGCAATTGTACCCGTTCCGCAGTAAAGGTCAAAGGCGAGGTTGCAGAGCTGCCCATCGCCGGACGCCATTTCGCGTACAATTTCGTACAAGACTTCTGCCCCGACGGAATTTGTTTGAAAAAACGAAAACGCCGAAACGTGGAAGGTTAAGCCCAGCAATTTTTCGCGGTAAAAATCACGCCCCCACAGGGTGGTTACACATTCGTTTTTTATCGCATCGGCTACACCGTCGTTTTTTGCGTGCAAAATGCCCACAATAACACCGCGTAAAGGCAAATCGCGCAGACCTTGCACAAAGGGCGCCAAGTTCGCTTCCAGTGCAGAGGTCGTGGAAAGCAGAACAAGTATTTCCCCCGTAAAATGCCCGCGGCGCAATAAAAGATGGCGCAATACGCCTGTATGCGCCTTGCGGTGGTACACCGCTTCCCCACTTTCACGGAAAAACTGCATGGTATACGCGGCGATTTTTTTAAAATCGTCGGGCATAAGCACACAGTTTTCCGTGGTCGCCACTTCGTAGAAGCTGCGCTTTTTGCGCATTCCCAAGGCAAGCTTGCGGGTTTCCCCTTTTCCGCCGTCGTCCCCAAAGGCGAGTTCAAATTTGTTACGGTAGCCCTCCACAACGGGGGATGGGCGCAAGCCTTCTAGTTGTGCGCCGTATTCGCCCAGGGTTTCGCGCAAATCGGCTTCCTTTAGGCGCAATTCTTCTTCATAGGAAATTTCGTAATGGGTGCAGCCCCCGCAGCGCCCTACGTGGGCGCATTTGTTGCTCATGGCTTTAAATTCAACTGCATAAAACGGGATTCCATGCGGAATAAATTACCGATGGATTCGTGTCTGTGGATACAGTCGATAGCACCTGCGAAGAGTTCGCCCACGGAGAGCATTTCAATTTTTTTGTGGCGTTTTTCGGGGGGCATTTCGATGGTGTCAAGCACTACAAGGCGTTCCAGCGGGGATGCGGCAATTTTTTCTACCGCATCTTCTGAAAGCACAGGATGCGTCACACAGGCGTATACCGCCCGCGCACCGTGTTCCATCACCGATTCTGCTGCGTTGCACAGCGAACCGCCTGTCGCCATTACATCGTCCAGCAAAACGGCGATTTTGCCCTGCACATTACCAATAAAATTGGCAATGGTGGAACGGTCTGCCACGTTAGGGCTACGGCGCTTATCCACGATTGCCAAGGGTACATCTAAGAGTTCTGCAAAGGAATTACAGCGCGCCACGCTGCCCAGGTCGGGCGAAACCACAACTACGTCATGCAATTCACCGAATGCTTGTTTAATATAATCCACAAACACGTACATACCGCGCAAATGGTCCATGGGAATATCGAAAAAGCCTTGAATTTGCGGGCAGTGCAGGTCCATGGAAAGAATGCGGTCCGCCCCTGCGGTGGTAAGCATGTTTGCCACTAATTTTGCGCTAATCGGGTCGTGGGATTTTGCGCGGCGGTCTTGCCGTGCGTAGCCGAAATAAGGGATAACCGCCGTAATACGCCCCGCGGAAGAACGCTTCATCGCGTCTATCATGATAAGCAGTTCCATGAGGTGGTCGTTTACGGGATAGCTGGTGGATTGAACGATAAATACGTCTGCCCCGCGCACCGTTTCGTTGATGCGCATGTTTATTTCGCCGTCCGAGAAGCGCGTAACCTCCGATTTCCCCACGTTTACATTTAACATTTTAGCGATGGTTGCCGCCATTTGCTTGTTGGCATTTGCGGCAAAAACTTTTATGCCGCCCAGTGGATTTATCATCTTATTCATCCTCCAAGATAATTTCGTCATCAAAATCGTCCATGATTTCGATATCCAAGACTTCGTCGTCGCTTTCCAGCGTTTTTTTATCTACGGGCTTTGAATTATCGGGGGAAGCAAGGTCGTCGCGGCTTTTCATGCCGAAGTTGTTGCGGGCGGCTTGTTCAATTTCTGCGTAAATTTCGGCATTTTCCCGCAGGAATTGCTTTGCGTTCTCCCGCCCTTGCCCCAACCGAATCTCGCCATAATTAAACCACGAACCGCTTTTTTTAACCAGTCCCAAATCTACGCCAAGGTCCAGCAGGTCGCCGTCCTTGGAAATGCCCATGCCGTACATCATGTCCACCTCTGCGGTGCGGAAGGGGGGTGCTACCTTATTTTTTGTAATTTTTACCTTGGTGCGGTTGCCGATGGGCTTTTCCCCTACTTTAATCGCTTCCGCACGGCGAATGTCTATGCGAATGCTGGCGTAGAATTTAAGCGCCCGCCCGCCCGTTGTGGTTTCGGGGTTGCCGTAGGAAACGCCAATCTTCTCCCGTAACTGATTAATGAAAATGACGATGCAGTTCGTTTTGTTGGTAATGCCCGTGAGCTTACGCAGGGCTTGGGACATAAGCCGCGCCTGTACGCCTACGGTGGCTTGTCCCATTTCGCCCTCAATCTCTGCCCGTGGTACAAGGGCGGCTACCGAGTCTACCACCACTACGTCTATCGCCCCCGAGCGTACCATGGCTTCGGCAATTTCCAGGGCTTGCTCGCCGTCGTCGGGCTGGGAAATATATAGTTCATCTATGTTCACGCCTAATTTTTTTGCATATGTGGGGTCCATGGCGTGTTCCGCGTCTACATAGCCCGCGACGCCGCCCAGCTTTTGGCTTTCCGCCACCAGATGCAGTGCAAGGGTTGTCTTACCGCTGGATTCGGGTCCGTAAATCTCCACGATGCGCCCCTTGGGAATGCCCCCAACGCCCAGCGCCGCGTCAATGCTTATAATACCCGTTGTTACCACGGGAATGTCAGTCCTTGCCATTTTTTCGCCCATTTTCATGACTGCGCCCTTGCCGAACTGCTTTTCAATTTGCGTTAAGGCGGTGGCTAGGGCTTCCTCCTTTGCGGCGACGGTATCCAGTACGGGGAGTTCTTTTTTCTTGGAGTCGGCTTTCTTTGCAGATTTTTTTGCTGGCATTTGGGAATGCTCCTTTCAGATATGCGCCGTTTACAGGCGAGATTATATTTTCCATTCAAAAATATTGCTTTGGCGTTGTCCCATTTTGTATAAATCCGTCCATTCGGGTAAGGTTACGGTGCGGATTAATTTCGCATTTAACTTCTCACACACCCGGCGGGAGGCATGGTTATTTACATCGTTGGTGATAAGCAATATATGCATGTCGTGCGCCTTGGCAACGGGCACAAGCAAGCGGCAGGCGCGTACGGCATAACCATTTCCGCGGAAGGCTTCTTCTATATCATAGCCAATTTGACCTCCATAGTACAGGTTTTGCCCAAATTCGCCACCGCCGTACCCGATACGCAGCCCAATATTGCCTATTTTCTCGCCTTCTTTGCATATGGCAAAAAGGTAAGAGGGAACGTGCTTTTTTTCTTCATTGGTGTATTTTTGCGTGCATACAAGGTAAATTTCGCCGTCGGATAATGTGGGAACAGAGATAAATTCCGTGAAGTTGCAGGGCAGGGATGTATAGTAGGCAATTTCTTTTTGAATTTCGTAATCCGCTTTAAGCATAGCATATTGCTCGCGGTCTTGAATCTCGCCGTTAAGTAACGTGCATTGGCGGCGCAAGCCCTCGTAGGTCATACCCGCCCGCTCCAGCACCTTACCCGACGCGGTATTCTTCGCATTAAAATTCGCCCACACGCGGTTAAGCCCCACGGTATCGAAGCAATGGGCAAGTACAGCTTTTAGCGCCTCGGTTACATAGCCCTTGCCGCGCCATGGCTTGCCTAGCATATAACCCACTTCAGCGGCGCGTATGTCGCGGTCGGTTTCGGCATAATCAATGGTGCCGATAACCTCGCCGTCGAATTTTTGCACAATGGCATAGCTACCGTAGTCCCAATTTTTTTCTTCCAGCGCGGTGAAATATTTTGCCCAGTTTATTATCCACTCCCGTACTTCTTCTACGGTTTCGCAGGTTTTGTGGGTGTAAAATCGGATAATATCGGGGTCTTGCGCCCAGTTGTTATACATATGTTCCGCGTCCTCCAATGTAAAGGGACGAAGGGTTAGACGTTCGGTTTGTAACGTATTTTCAATTATTTGCATAACAGATTTTCCTCCAGCCAGCGGGCAACGCCATCGTTGTCGTTTGTATCACAGATGAAATTGGCAACGGCTTTAATTTCGGGCATTGCGTTTGCTACGGCAATGCCTGTGCCTGCGTGTTGTAGCATTTCCATATCGATAAAATCGTCGCCAAAAGTAATAATATTTTCTGTGGGAATGCCGAAAAATTGCGCCGCAGTTTGCACCCCCGACCATTTACCTGCGTTTTTGTGCATAATTAACCCCGAATGACGCTCCTCGCCGTGACTCATTTCAACACGTAAATCGGCGGGCAAGTGCCGTGCAATTTCGTTTACATCGTCTATGGATTCGACCTCTATGAAAATCATATTTGCACCTTCATCGGGCAAATTGGAAAAATCGCCGTGTTTTGCCCCCGACACATCACCGTATATTTCCTCCCCAATTTCCACAAAGAGGAATACATTGGGGTATTTTTGCGCCAGCATGTGCAACGTAAAATCCCGGTCTTTAGGCGCAATGGTGAAGTGGGCGTGGCGTTGGTTGCCGATATACACCTCTGCACCGTTGGTGGTGATAAGGGCATCGGGCAATGTTGGTAACTGTTGGGCGAAGGGCATAATGCCCCACTGCGAGCCATTACAATACGGTCGTGCCGACGCGAAGGCAAGCTTGTTACCCTTTTCACGGCAACGGTTAAGTACGTCTATTGTATAGGCGGAGAGAGTCTTGTCGGTGTGTAGCAGTGTACGGTCCAGGTCGGTTACGATTAGCTGCATAGCTTTTCCTCCAGCCAGCGTGCTACGCCGTCGTTGTCGTTTGTATCGCAGATGAAATTGGCAACGGCTTTTGCCTCGGAGATGGCGTTTTCTACGGCAATGCCAGTTCCTACATGTTGAAGCATAGAAACATCATTATAATCATCGCCGAAGGCTACGATATTTTCAATAGGAATCCCCATTTTCGCAGAAAGCACTTGCACTCCCGCCCATTTGGTAGCATCGCGGTGCATGATAAACCCAAAGTGCTGGGTTTCGCCCGAACTCATTTCGATATAACAATCGTCGGGCATGTAACCCTCGAATTGCGCAATATCCTCAATCGAATTAATGCCAATGATGATAATGCTCGCGGCTATGTTGGGCAGGTCGGTAAAATCGGTACGAATGGCTTCGGCATTGTGCCATTTTTCAAACAATTTATCGTTACCATACAACGTGTTATTAATTTCCACAGAAATAGTGGCTTTAGGGAAGTTTTGCACCAGCGCACGTAAAATAGTGTCGCGGGTTTGGGGCGAGATGCCCTGCGTTACGCATAATTCGCCTGCGATGTAAATTTGTGTGCCGTTGCGCAGAATAAGCGCGTCGGGCGGGGCGTTAAGCCTTTCGACATAACGCGCAACGTCGCGTTCTTTCCGCGCCGTAGCAAAGGCAAGTTTAATGCCCTTTTCACGGCAACGGTTAAGTACGTCTATTGTGTAAGTAGAGAAGGTTTTATCGGTGCGCAGTAACGTGCGGTCTAAGTCGGTTACGATTAATTGGGCAGGCATTTTAATTTATACTCCTCAATAAATTTCGCATGGGTGCGCGCGATATTTTGCGGTAATTTGTTTATGTCAAACCATTCAAGGGTCAATGATTCATCATCCATAATAGTTACTTCGCCGGTGTATTCGCCGGTGGTGTATACAATGGTTAGCACTTGGAATTCATCGCCATTTTGCGCAACGCACAAATAATTCTCCCCCGAGTACACGCCAAACAATGTAAGTTTTCCGAGAATTAGCCCTGTTTCTTCCCTTACTTCCCGCCGTGCGGTATCCTCGGGAGATTCACCCAACTCCATCAACCCACCCGGCAAGCCCCATTTTCCATGGGGGAAGGAGCGTTGCTGCATAAGGATTTGCCCCGCTTCATTGCGGATAAAAACTACGCAACCCGGCAGTAACACACGCATGTTGCCCACTTTTGCGCGCAGGTCTTGGATATAGCCCATAATCAAGCGTCCTCCTTATCCAACAAAAGCCTGCGTTCAATTATTTCGCGTTCGTATTGCAATTTTTCTTTTAATTCTTCCTCTGTGGGGAGATACGCCATATAATTAGCGGCGTACAGATTTTCCTTATCCGCCAGTACAGAATATTTTACCATGCTTTCATCCTTGTCCGTACAAAGCACAATACCGATGGTGGGGGCATCGTTTTCTTGTTTCACCTTATCGTCAAACAAACGGGTATAAAAGTCGATTTGCCCAATGTCCTGGTAAGAAAGGGGCGCGGTTTTTAAGTCAACCACTATAAAGCATTTTAAAATGTAATTATAGAAAACGAGGTCGATGTAATAATGGTTGCCGTGGTCGGTAGTGATGCGTTTTTGCCGCGCAACAAAGGAAAATCCTTTGCCCAATTCCAGCAGGAATTCTTGCAGCTTGTCGATTAACCCCTGCTCCAATTCTGTTTCTGTGTATTTTTTGTTTTCGCTTAAATCCAAAAACTCCAGAATATACGGGTCTTTTAGGATATATTCGGGGCTGGTTTTGGGTTCGCTTTGGTAAATTTCGCCGGCTACTTCTTCCAGATGCTCTTTTTGTGTAGCGAGCAGCCGTTCGTAGAAAAATGAATGCATTTGACGTTCCAACTGGCGTGATGTCCAGTTGGATTCGGCACATTCAGATAAATAAAATTCACGACGCTTTGGTTCTTCAATGCGCATTAGCAGGCGATAATGGGTCCAACTCAATTCGCTACGCAGTGCGTGGCGAATTGGAAACATTAAATAAAACTGCCGCATATTACGTAAGTTTGATACCTTAAAACCTTTACCAAAGTCTGCCGTTAAACGTTCAGCCAGAAATTGTAAAAGTTGCTTGCCATACTCGGCGCGTTCCCCTACAGCTTCATTTATTTCGCGTCCAATTTCCCAATAAACCTGCACCATTGTTTGGTTGATGGTTGTCACCACGCGCGAGCGGGCTTCCGCAAGTGCCGTTTTAATATTTTCGTAGATTTTTAATTCGGTTGTTATCATCGTATTTTGACCGTACATATAAATTCCCTGCCTTTATTGTGTGAATAGCAATATTTACTTCATCCTCAGCATATGCGCCCAGTAATCAATCGTTGGATACAGCCATTCATTTATCGGTTGAAAGCAATATCCCCACCCTTGCGCCGTGGTTGTATCTAGGCTAAAGCTTGGAACATCATTAAGGGGCGCAGGCGCTCCGTTTTTGTCTGGGGATGCCTTTTTTCCTATGGATTTTTCGGCGTAGGCGATAATTTCGGCGGGTGAGGTTGTGCCGTGACTACACGCGTTTATTGCCCCGAATATGGGATTTTCGGCGCACCAAGCAAGAAAATCCCCCGCTTCCTTTGAGTGAACAAACGCCAACCGCGCATCAAGGTTATTCACATGCATACCGCTGCCGTTAAAAATATGTTCTGCATAGAAAAACAACCGTTTTGTATAATCATCCGCTCCAAATATCCACGGGAAACGCACCGTAACCGACGGTACTTTTTCGTATTTTTGAAAAAGCGCAGCTTCGGCTTGGCGTTTTACTTCGTCATAGGTGTAATCATCGCTGTTGCACCATTTTAACGGCGTCTTTTTGGCGTCAAGTTCGGCTTCCTGTATATCCATATGAAAATTGTTGTATACAGAAACGGTGGAGGTCATTACATACTTTTCCGTATGTACCGAATCCAGTAAGCAACGAACGTCATTTGAGCAATACGCCAAATTGTCAATAACTACATCATAGTGTTCGTTATGAAAGGCGGCGTGTAAGCTATCTTTATTGTGCCGTTCAATAATTTTGCGCGTTACCCTGTCACCAAAACAGTCGGGGGTTATTCCGCGGTTGGCAATTGTTACCTTATGTCCGCGGGAAAGCAGTGCATTTACCAAATGCACACCCGCGTACCTTGTGCCGCCCAGGATTAAAATTTTCATTTAGCCGCCTCAGGGGGTGTGTTGGTTTTTTTCAAAATATAATCAGCCGTTTCACTTGCGGTCATAAAGGTGCTATCTACAACTTCTACGCTATCATCAAAGCTTAGCGCATCGTAGAAATGTTTTATCCATTCCGTTGGTGTTACACTTGTATGGCAGGTTCGGGCTTGGCAACGCGCCACGGCGGTTTCATATTCGGGCTTTAACAGGAAAAATTGATATGTTAGGCTTCGAGCTTCAAATATTTCAATGTATTTATTTATATCCTCCGGCATAAGGACGTGCGCCAGCACAAAATTATTACCATATATAGAAAGCACATCAAGGGCATAGGCGATTGCTTCAACCATGGCTGCGTCTTGGAAATGTACGGCTGCACCTATTTTGTGTTTGACGGCTTGCATCACGCAATCTCCGTCAATGGCAAGGAAGCCTTTTTGCATCAGTTTTTCAGCAACGGTGGATTTACCGCTTCCGCACGTTCCGTTTAATACGACGATATTCCCACCATTACAATGATTTTTAATTTGCACCTCGGCATTGCATTGTCTACATATAGGAAGTATAGGCGTAAGCGCAAAATTTTGCTTGCGCAATTTTTTATTGAAAATTGAAATTTCGTCCCTTGTTCGCTGTCCGCAATTTGGGCAAGTAATGGTGGGCGCTATGATATTTTTCCGCAAAAAATTTAACGCCAGCATTGCCGACCGCTCGCGTATGGGGTTACGTTCGCCGCTTAGGGTTAGTGCAAGGGTTTGGGTGTCGCGCCCTTTTATATGCAGTCCGATGAAAACCGTTCCTACAGGTTTTTCTGCCGTGCCGCCGTCGGGTCCTGCAATGCCCGTGGTGGACAGCCCAATATCTGCGCCCGATGTTTTTGCCGCGCCTTCTGCCATAGCGGCGGCGCATTGGGGGCTTACCGCACCATATTTCTCAATGATTTCGCGGGGGACGTTTAGCCGCGCGATTTTCGCCTCGTTGCTGTAGGTGATTAGCCCTTCGCGCAAAACGGCGGAAGACCCCGCGACAGCAACCAAGGCAGAAGTTACCAGCCCACCCGTGCAGGATTCGGCAATGGCAAGGGTGCGTGGGAGCGCTCCCGCAGTGGTTTTGCCCGCTAATAAATCCAGCACAATTTCTGCAAGGGTCGCCTCGTCCTCGCCGTAGATAAATTCCCCCAGCCGTGCGTAAATTTCGTCTGCTGCAGGGGTGATTAAGGCGCGCGCTTCTTCTTCGCAGGGAGCGGCGGCGGTAATGCGCAGGTGGCATTCCCACACCTTGGCATACAGTGCCAGCGTAGGGTTGGTTTGCTTCTCGAATAAATCCAAAAGCCTCGCTTCGATGCTGCTTTCGCCAATGCCGATGAATTTTAACGTACGCGAAATGAAGGTACGGGCAGCTTCGCCAACGCCTGTTTTTTCGCGCAAAAAAGGAACCGCATAATGGATAAACATCGGTTCCAGTTCGTGGGGCGGACCGGGCAGCATAAGCAGGGTTTTGCCGTCTTGCTCCAGCCATATACCCGGGGCGGAGCCGTGGTCGTTGGGCAAGGTACGTGCGCCTTCGGGGATTTGCGCGTTTTTATGTACGTTTTCGGGCAATTTTACGTGGGCAAAGCGTTTTTCGATACGGGCAAAGGCTTCTGCGTCTAATACTAACTTTTTGCCGAAATATGCTGCCGCAACTTCCTTGGTTAAATCGTCCTGGGTTGGACCAAGCCCACCTACGGTAACGACCATGCTTGCGCGGGAAAATGCGCCTTCCAGTGCCGCCCGCAGGCGTGTGGGGTTATCCCCCACCACCGTATGCCCGTACACGGGAATGCCCAGCCCCGCAAGTTGGCGCGAAAGGAATTGGGCATCGGTATTTGCTATATCCCCCAGCAGCAGCTCCGTGCCAACGGCGAGAATTTCCACGCTTAGCTCCTTCATTTATTCTTCTCCGCGTTTTTATAATGAAGCAAGCCCCAGTTTTTGTACCCATAATCCAGCCCCGAAAGCACGCTGGCAATAACGGATAAAATAAGCAGTACCCATACCATAATGTCCCGCGCTTCCAATACTACAGGGTAGGCGTCGGCGATAAAGGCGGGGATTGGAATAAGCACAAAGTGAATAAGAATCATTTGAAAAACCGTTTTAATTTTGCCCCCAACGCTTGCCGCAAGCACGGCGCGTTGCTCCAGCGCTAACTGCCGCAAGCCGGAAACAAAAAATTCTCGGCTTATAAAAATGATGGCTGCCCAGCCCGGGATTGTGCCGCTTGCCACAAAGGCGACAAGGGCGGCGCACACCAGCAATTTATCTGCCAGGGGGTCCATCAGCTTGCCGAAATTTGTAACCAAGCCATACCGCCGTGCCAGATAACCGTCCACCGCGTCGGAAATGGAAGCAACCGCAAAAATAGCCAGCGCTACCCACAGGCTGGCTTCCTCTCCGAAGGGCTTTAGCATATATACCACCAGAAACACGGGAATCATCAGCACCCGCGCAAGGGTGATTTTATTTGGAAGATTCATGGGAATCTCTCCTTATTAGGCAAATAAGTCGTATTCGTCGCAGGATATGGGCGTAAGGGTAAGTATATCCCCCGCCGTTACCTCTTGGGCGGTTGCGAAATATACGCAGGCATCTACTTCAAAGGCATCCCCTTGGGTGCGCCCAACGTAATGGTTGTCGTCCCCGCTTGGGTCGGCATCGTCTACCATTACGGGTAGGGGCTTGCCTATTTTCCCTTGCTGCTTGGCTTGGTGAATTTCCTGCTGGGCTTGCATAATACGGTCGCGGCGCTTTTGCTTGGTGGCTTCTGTTACTTGGCGGGGCATTTGCGCGGCGGGGGTTCCCGCTTCTTGGGAATAGGGAAACACGCCTAACCTATCAAATTGCATTTCTTCTATGAAGGCAAATAATCCGTTAAATTCTGCCGCGGTTTCCCCCGGGAAGCCCACCATAATGGTGGTGCGCAGGGTAATGTCGGGCATGCCGTTACGTAGGTTTTGTATTAAGGCTTTTAGGTTTTCCCGCGTGCCACTACGCCCCATGCGGGCGAGTACCGATGTTTCGCTGTGCTGTATGGGCATGTCCAAATATTTGCAAAGGCTGGGTAATGTTGCGAGGGCTTGTATTAATTCGGGGGTAATATGCTCGGGGTAGGCGTAGAGCAGGCGTACCCATATGGGTGCGGGCGCGGCGTTGCATAGGGTATCAATTTCCCGTAGTAAAGCAGGCAAGGCAGGTTTTGCGCCATTTTCCCCCGCGGGTAAATCCTTGCCGTATTGTGCCGTATCTTGCGCCACCAAAACAATTTCGCGTACGCCGTTATGCATTAACATGCGGCATTCTTCAATTATTTCCGCACTCGGGCGGCTTTTATACCCTCCCCGTATGGCGGGAATGGTACAGTATGTGCAATGGTTGTCACAGCCTTCGGCAATTTTTACGTGGGCGATGTGGGGATGCGCGGAATTTTTCCGCGCTAGCAAACGCATTTTAACGCGGTTCTTTTCATCTGTTAAAACGTCGCTTGTGGGGCAGGGCTCCAATTTTAACGCTTCACGTACAATGGGTACAATGCTTTCCCTGTCCGCAACGCCTAAAATGGCGTCAACCTCGGGCATATCCGCCGTCATTTCCTTGCGGTAGCGTTCGGTCATGCAACCCACTACTACCAGTGCCTTACATACCCCCGTTTTTTTAAGCGCCGCCATTTCCAATATTAAATCTATGCTTTCCTGCACCGCTTCGCGGATAAAGCCGCAGGTATTTACAATAATTACATGGGCTTCGGCGCTGTCCTCGGCGTTTTCGAAGCCATCTGCCAGCAAGCGCCCCAGCATTTCCTCGCCGTCGATTTTGTTCTTGTCGCACCCCAGCGACAGAAGGTACACCAAATTACTCATTGCCGTATACTTCCATAAATTCGCTACGGGAAATAAGCACCTTGCGGGGTTTTACGCCGTCCTCCGGGCCTACGATGCCGCGTTTTTCAAGGTCTTCCATAAGGCGCGACGCGCGGTTATACCCAATGCGGAACTGCCGTTGCAATACGCTGGTGCTTGCCTTACCCTTGGTCAAAATAAATTCAACGGCTTCGTGGAAAAATTCATCCATTTCGCCCCCTGCGCTTGCCATACGCGCCGCGGGGGAGGTGACTTGCTCAATCATTTCTTGCGAAATTTCCGCAGGGGCTTGCCCCCGCAGGAAGGTGACAATGTCCTCTACCTCCTTGTCGGAAACAAAGCCGCCCTGTACGCGAATGGGCTTGTTTTGCCCCATGGGAAGGAACAGCATGTCCCCTTTGCCCAGCAGCTTTTCCGCGCCGTACATATCCAGCACCGTGCGGCTGTCCGTCCCCGAGGATACGGCAAACGCCAGCCGAGAAGGAATATTTGCTTTAATTAAACCTGTAATAACGTCTACGCTGGGGCGCTGGGTTGCTACAATAAGATGCAAGCCCGCCGCCCGTGCCTTCTGGGCTAGGCGGCAAATGCTTTCTTCTACTTCGCCTTTGGCGACCATCATTAAGTCGGCTAATTCGTCGATGATAATCACAATTTGCGGGATAGGCGGTTCGCCGTTTTCGATTAAATTGCGGTTATAGCCTTTTAAATCGCGGCAGCCCGTTTCGGCAAACTGGTTGTAGCGGTTGTCCATTTCCGCCACTGCCCAACCGAGGGCGCCGCTGGCTTTCTTCGGCTCGGTGACAACGGGAATTAACAAATGGGGGATACCGTTGTACACGCTTAATTCCACCACCTTGGGGTCAATCATGAGCAGCTTAACCTCGTCGGGGCGGGCGGTATACAAAATACTGGTGATTAGCGTATTGATACACACGGATTTACCGCTGCCCGTAGCCCCCGCGATAAGCAGGTGGGGCATTCGAGCTATGTCGGTAATTACAGGCTCGCCTGCGATATCTTTACCCACGGCGAAGGCAAGCTTTGACGGGAAATTGGTAAATTTATCGGTTTCCAATATCTCGCGCAGGAACACAGGCTGCGGCTCGCGGTTGGGAATTTCTATGCCTACGGCGGACTTGCCGGGGATAGGCGCTTCTATACGAATGCCCTGGGCCGCAAGGGACAGCGCCAAGTCGTTGGATAGGTTGGCTATGGCGGATACCTTCACCCCGGGTCCCGGGGAAAGGTCATACCGTGTAACCGTAGGGCCTACGCTTACGGCAATTACCTTGGCTTCCACGCGGAAGCTCTTCAGTGTTTCCTCCAGTTTGCGGGAGTTTTTAAAAATTTCCGACCGCGTTTCCATTGCGTTGTCTGCCATTTCGTTTACCGCAAGCATTTCTACGGATGGCAGCTTGTAATCCGCATAGGTAAGGACGGGAATAGAGCCTGTGTTTACCGCTTTTTTAAGGGGAATATCGGAGGCGGGCATATCGTCGGCTTCCGCAAATACGTCTTCGTTCGCTTCGTCCCATTCGGAGGGGGCTTCGGTATAGCGCACGCCGCCAACTACGCCGCGCAGCATAATTTCGTCATTTTCTTCAATATTTTCGTCCTCGAAGGGGTCTTCTTCTGCAGGCATTATCGCGGGTTCGCTTGCAAAGGCGGGTTCGGGCACTGCGCTTTCAGGCGCTACCCTTTCCGGGAAAAGTTGAATCTCTTCACCGCGCGGGCGTTCGGGCTTAACAATACGCCCAAAGGGGGAAGGCTTGGGTTCTTGTGACGCTTTTATTAGGGTAGGCAATACGACCCGCTCGTCCTCTTCGTGGAGCAACAGCAAGTCGGGGGCGGTTTCATCGGGTTCGTTAAACGCGTCGTCCTCGTATTCCATCAGGGACATATCGTTCTCGGTTTTTGCAGGGTGCATCGTATTAATTTTTGGCATTGTTTTTACGCGAAGGGCTTCGGCGCGTTCTTCTTCTAAACGCTCAGCCTCCAAGCGTTCGCGCCTTCTTGCCAATGCATCCTGCGATTCATAAAAACCGCGCTTTACAAGGTACACAAAGCTGCGCCCCGTAAGCAGCACAGTAAGGATTAAAATTACCGCAAGCAACACAATAATTGAACCGATGCGCCCTATGACAAAATATAATAAATCGCCGAAAAGCAAGCCCAAAATACCACCGCCAATACGGTAGCCGCCTATTTCGCCCGTATATATACGCCCAAGCCGCTCAAAGGCGGTTAGCCCGTATACATCGAAGGCATCGGGACGGTTAAAAATATGTAAAAGTGACAACACTGCAACAAACAGTCCAACCGCCATCACCCAAGGGATACGCACCCGCCGCGAAAGCAATACCCCCACCGCGCCCGCAATTAACGCAATAGGCAACACAAACGCGCCAAAGCCAAACAAACCAAGCAAAAAGCTGTGAATTAACCCCCCAACGCGCCCAAGCGCATTTGGGAAAAATACGCTGAGCAACAGAAGCACCCCAACAACCACCGCGCCAATGCCCTTTACCTCGCGGCGCAATGCGGGCGACTCGGGGCGCGCATCACCCAACGGGCGCTCGGCATTCCTTCCTTTTTTAGAGGACGGGAGGGTTTTCCTTGGCATAGTATCACACCTTTCTATAGGGTGGAGTATAGCACTACAACACACGCATGACAATTACATGCGCAAAGTGTATTATAATTAAAATTCATGCTGTGACTTAAAGAATGTGGAATGTGTCTGTATAATTCTTTGGGTCATAAATAGCAGAATGTACAGGAGGAGAAAAAAATGGCAAAAAGCAAACAAAGCAAGCAGGAAAAATTGAATCTTGACGAGATTATCGGCAAGAACATTCGCAGTGAACGGCAATCGCGCAACCTTTCACGCGATGAGCTAGCTGAAATGCTGGACCTCACCACTTCACACATGGGGTTGATTGAACGTGGTGAGCGCGGCGCAACCGCCGTAACGCTTTCTAAGCTAACGAAAGTACTTCAATTGCCCATAGACACATTTTTCGCTTCCCCTGCGGCAACCGCCGTACGGGAAGAACGCGGTAGCGCGCGCGCGGCAAACATGAAAAAAATTAACAGCCTAACGTCTAATTTAACCGACGCAGAGCTTGCGTTGGTGGTACACGTAGTACAGGGCGTTGCCAAATTATCAGCCGCAACGCGGGACGAGGAATAGACTATTCCTTCTCCCCACGGTTACGCACGATAAGGTGTATCGGCGTGCCGTCAAAGCCAAAGGCTTCGCGGATTCGATTTTCCAAGAAGCGTTCGTAAGAAAAATGCATAAGCCGCCTATCATTGACGAACAGTACAAAGGTAGGCGGTTTTATTGATACCTGTGTTACATAATAAATGCGCAAGGCGCGCCCTTTATCCGTTGGCGGCGTATGAATGGCAGTGGCTTCGATAATCACTTCGTTAAGCGTACCCGTTGCAATGCGCATTGCATGGTTTTGATAGGCGGCGTGTATCATGCCGAATAATTTATTTATGCGCTGCCCCGTAAGGGCAGAGATAAACAGCATGGGTGCATAGGGCATGTAGGAAAGCTCTCGGGCAATTTTTTCCGTGTGTTCCTTCATGGTTTTATCGTCTTTTTCAATTTTGTCCCATTTATTTACGGCAATGATGGCGGCGCGTCCCCGTTCGTGGGCGATGCCCGCTATTTTTGTATCTTGTTCGGAAATGCCTTCGTCTGCGTCTATAAGCAGCACGCATACATCGCAGCGCTCGATGGCGGCGATGGCGCGGATAATGGAATAGCGTTCAATATTTTCTTTGATGCGGCTTTTGCGGCGCAGCCCTGCCGTGTCTATAAACAAAAATTCGTGCCCGTCGCGGGTTGCAAAGGTGTCTACCGCGTCGCGGGTTGTGCCCGGGATATCGCTTACTATCACGCGTTCTTCGCCCAAAATTTTGTTTATTAAAGAAGACTTGCCTACATTGGGCTTGCCTACAATGGCGACTTTAATGCGCCCGTCGTCCTCGTCCTCTTCGCTGTATGCGGGGAAATGCCCGACAATTTCGTCCAGCATGTCGCCCAGATTGAGGGCTTGTCCCGCAGAAATGGGCACGGGTTCGCCGATGCCTAATTCATAAAATTCATATAATTCATTATTTTCCCGCGAGGGAACGTCAACCTTATTAACGGCAAGCACCACAGGCTTTTTAGAGCGGCGAAGCACGTCCGCTACCTGCCTGTCTGCGTCCACAACCCCGGACTTGATGTCGCACAAAAATAAAATCACGTCCGCGCTTTCGATGGCGGCTTCCGCTTGGCGGTATACGTGGCGGGTAAGCGGGTCGTCTGCGTCCGGGTCCAGCCCGCCTGTGTCGATAAGGGTGAATTGGCGGTTAAGCCATTCCGTATCAGCATATAAGCGGTCGCGGGTAATGCCCGGGGCATCGTCCACAATGGCGATTTTTGCACCGATAATGCGGTTGAATAACGTGGACTTTCCTACATTTGGGCGGCCTACTACGGCTACGATGGGCTTGGGCATGGGAATAGAAGCTCCTTTAATTTTGAGTGCGGGCATTGTAGCATAGTTTATGTGGATATAAAACGCGATTTTAGATTTACATAAACTAATACGCAGAAGGTCTTAGTAGTTTTCCGCAATTAGCAATGAAATAAACGCATTTATAAGCCCTTGTTGTTTTTCTGTACACAGCAGGGCTTTTTGCGTTATGGCGTTTATGCTTGATGCTTCGGTGCTTTTGCCGTGGCTTACGCCCAGCAGAAAATAATCGGGCGTTACGCGCAGGGCTTCGCATAGCTTCATCAACGTTTCGATGGTAGGCAGCGAATGGCTGTTTTCTATGTTGGATAACTGGTTAATGCTCATGTTTATTTTCTCTGTCAATTTTTCTTGGGTCATGTGAAGTTCTTTCCGCCGTGATGAAATGCGTGCGCCGATTTCAATGTAATTCAACTTCAAAGGCTCACCCCCAAATGAAGATAAGCGATGTACATATGAATTGTGATGCAATGCATTTGGATTTATTCCAATGCATTGCATTGTACACATCGTACTTTTACATAATTATAACTTAATCTTATAAAAAGGAGCTTTTTTTATGAAAACATGGTACAAAAAATTACCCTCGGCGCTGTGGGGTCTGGCACTCGCCCATTTACTTATGTTCACCCTATTAACAGGGTGCGGCGCATTATTGGAAGATTTACAAACCACCCCCACGCTTACACCACAGGAAACACACACCCCTGCACAGGCACCCCAAGTACCCGTACCTACACCTTCTCCGCCGCAACCCACACCGCAGCCCAAGCTCGAACTCGAAGAAGTACCCGAAGCGCCACCACTCCCCCACGGTCTAACCGAAGCCATCGTATCCCATGTAATTGACGGTGATACCATCGAACTTACCACGGGTGAGCGGGTGCGATTCATCGGAATAAACACGCCCGAAGACGGCGAAGCCGGCGCGGCAGAAGCCACAGCATTTGTGCGCAGCCGCATCGAAGGGCAAACCGTCTGGTTAGAACCCGACGGCAACAACACCGACAGACACGATCGCTTGCGCCGTTTTATTTGGCTACAAATCCCCACCGACCCAAACAACGAAGCAGAAATACTGGCATACCAACTCAATGCCCAACTACTGGAAAGCGGTCACGCCACAGCAATGATAGTCGGTACGATGCGGCACGAAGCGCTCTTCACACGATTATCACCCGCGCCAACGCCAGAACCTGAGCCTACGATAACAATGGGCATCATTTCTGCGCCAACACAAGCGAGGCGAAGCGAAGTCCATACTATCGTCTTCCAAGGCGAACCTAATACGATATACAATTTATCTATCTTGTCCGCTGCTCGCACACCTCGCTTACTAACTGCCGCAGGATTAGGTTATGCAACATCAAACGGCGAAGGCATTGTTTCATGGACATGGCTTGTCGGACCTAATACAGGCGCAGGTACGCAACGCGCCACCATAAGCGGAGGCGGGAAAATGGTCCGCCATGAAATTCGCATTGTTGTAAACTAGCCCCACACCTCACCCCACGCAAGGCTAGACTTTTACCCCGGAATATATATAATCATTCTCCATGAAGCATATAGACGATATTTTCAAAGCCCATCCCGTACGCACATTATGGGACGACACTGCGCAAAAATGGTGGTTTTGCGCAGTGGATATTTGCGCCCTTCTCAATGGTGGTGATACCCAAAAAGCGCGAATTTATTGGAATACACACAAGTGCCGTACCCTCGCGGAAGAAAGTCAACCACTTACAATCTGTAATCAGTTGAAAATGAAATCCCATGACGGGAAGCTACGATTTACTGACGTGTTGGACACAGAGGAAGTGCTGTATCTCATCGCCGCCGTCCCCGCGAAAACGCCCTTCAAGCGTTGGCTTGCCCATGCCGCCGCCAACGGATATGCCGCACGGCAGTTGGAAAACCTGGCCAAACGCAACGCCGCAAGCACCATGCGGGAAATTGCGGTGGAAAACATGCCGCTAAAGCGGCAGACGGTACGCAGAGAGCGGTTAGTGTAGGGGGATATCAACGCCATTTTTTGTAATGTATATTTCCGTAATTTGCGGAGGAATAAGCCTACGCTTGCCACGCCCCCGCACTACATATATAATAGTTCGGTTTGCATACAGCCGATTTTTGTTGAGGTTCAATTGAGATTTGCCTTGCAAACTGCCCCCTAGTGCGCGGCAGTACCGCACAGTTCCCATAAAACTTCCCATAGAAAGAAGGAACATACATGCTAGAAAAAATGAGCGTACGCAAGCCCTTTACCGTTTTGGTGGGCGTTATTTTAGTAATTGTGCTTGGCGTGGTGTCGATTATGAACACCCCCACCGATTTGCTGCCAAGCATGGACCTGCCCGTTTCCATGGTTGTGACCACCTACATTGGTGCAACACCCGAGCAGGTTGAACGCGACGTAAGCATTCCCATGGAAAGCCGCATGAGTACGTTAAGCGGTATCGAAATGGTGCAAAGCATTTCTGCCGAGCATATGAGCTTTATGATTCTTATGTTCACCGATGATACAAATATGGATTCGGCTTCGCTGGAAATACGGGAAGCGCTGGACATGATGCAGCTGCCCGACGGCGTAGGTCGCCCCATGATGATTCGCCTTAACCCCGAAATGCTGCCAATAATGACCGCCAACATTCACAAAGAAGGCGTAACCATTGAAGAACTCTCCGAATTTGCCCGCTACACCGTAACCCCCGCGTTAGAAGGTGTACCCGGCGTTGCCATGGTAAGCCTTTCGGGGCTTGTGCAAAACCAAATGCACGTAGTTATCGAGCAAGCGCGTATTGATGCGGTAAACGCCGAATTAGCGGAAGTAATGGGCGCAATGATTGAAATGATGACCGCCGCCGCAATGGCAGAAGCACAGGCGCAAATTGAAGCCACGCTGGAAGCCGCCGCTATAGAAATGTTTGAGTCCCTTTACGGAGCAATTGTAGAGGCACGGTTGGAAGAACTGGTGGCAGAAGGCATGGACCCCTCGGAAGCCTTTATGCAAATAACAACAATCGAACATCCCATGCACCTGCACGTTGTAAACCAAGAAGTAGAAGCCGCCATGGAAGTAATGGCGTTAGAAATCGCGGCAGAAATGCAAGCCGAAATGACTGCCCAAGCCGACGCCCCACAAGAAATGCCCCCCATGGGGCTTCCTGCGGAAATGCTTACCGTAGAAACCATTCACGGCATGTTGTTTGCGCAAAACTTCGCCATGCCTGCGGGTATGATAACCGAAGACGACTTCGATTTTATGGTGCGTGTGGGCGACCGCTTTGAAGACGCGGACGAAATTCGCAATATGCTTATCTTCGACCCCGCCGCAATGGGGCTTATGGGCGTAGACCCCGTTCGCCTTTCCGACATCGCCGACATTTTTATCACCAACGACGCGCACCTTACCTTTACCCGCGTTAACGGCAACCCTTCCGTTATGTTTAGCATTCAACGCCAAAGCGAATTTACGACCGCCGATATCGCAAGTGCCGTGCGCGACCGTATGGAAGCGTTAGAAGCCGAACACCCGGGACTTGGCTTTGCCGTACTCATGGACCAAGGGGAAATGATTGGCGTTGTTATCGGCGGCGTGTTGAACTCATTATTGTGGGGCGGTTTACTTGCAGTAATTATTCTCCTGCTTTTCCTGCGCGATATAAGACCTACGTTAATTGTAGCCGTTTCAATTCCCGTTAGCTTATTGCTTGCGTTTACGCTTATGTACTTTACGGGGGTTAGCTTAAACATGCTTTCCATGGGCGGGCTTGCCCTTGCGGTAGGTATGCTTGTGGATAACTCCATCGTAGTTATCGAAAATATTTACCGTATGCGCCTTACAACCGACCGAAGCGCCGCGCGTGCCGCCGTTTCGGGCACACGGCAGGTGGCGGGCGCAATTATGGTAGCAAGCTTAACGACGATATCCGTTTTCTTCCCCATTGTATTTACACAGGGTATTACCCGCCAGTTGTTTACGGATTTGGCGTTAACCATTGGCTTCTCGCTTATGGCGAGCTTAATTATCGCCCTTACGGTTGTGCCTGCCGCCTCCAGCGTAATGCTCAAAAATATGAAAAAAGACCACGAGGGTCGCTTATTTACAAAATTTGTGGACGGCTATGAAAAGCTGCTGCGCGGCGCACTGCGCTTTAAATTCCCTGTATTGCTAGTTGCCGTTGCATTGTTTGCCGTTACCTTCTGGGGTATTAGCCAACGCGGCATGGAGCTTTTCCCCGCAATGGACATGGGGCAAATCTCCATCGAAGCAACCTTAGGCGAATACGCCACCTTTGAAGAAGCCGTAGCCGCGGCGGAGGCACTCTCCGACCGCGTACTCGCCATACACGACGTGGAAACCGTAGGCATAAGCGTAGGCGGCGGCGGAATGATGGAAATGATGGCGGCAGGCATGGGCTTTGGCGGTATGGGCGCGGGTGGCGGCGCACAAGGTACAAACATTACTATGTACGTACTCACGGGCGATGACCGTAATTACACCCACACGCAGCTGCTTGACCAAATTCAAGCAATCGGCGATTCGCTCGGGCTGGAAATGGAAGCAGACGGCGGCGACATGGGTATGGAAATGATGATGGGTGAAGCCATTTCTATCCGCATTGAAGGGCGCGAGCTGGACGATATCCGTGATACCGCAATAGCGGTAGCCGATTTAGTGCGCACCGTACCCGGCACATATAATGTAACCGACTTAGTTGAAGCAGGCGCACACGAGCTGCGCGTAGTTGTAAATAAGGACGCCGCCATGGCGCAGGGCTTAACCGTTGCACAGGTATTTATGGCGGTAAATGCGTATATTACCGCGCCGGAGCGGTCCATGAACATGACGTTAAACGGGCGCACGTATGAGATTATTGTATCGGACGGCGATTTTACCATGCCCGACCGCTACGCAATTTCAGCCATGCAGCTCTCAACCATGACAGGCTATGTAACCCTATCCGACATTGCCGAGGTACACGAAGATATCGGATTCACCTCTATTGCCCGTATGAACCGCAACCGCTTTGTAAACGTAACGGGCGAACTTTTGGACGGCTACAATGTGACCCTCGTAAATGCCGAAATCGAACGCCTGCTTGCCGACTTTACCCCCATCGGCAACACGCAAATTATCATGGGCGGCGAAGCCGAAGCCATTGCCGAAGCAATGGGCGACTTACTCCTTATGCTATTGCTTGCGCTGATATTTATCTACCTTATCATGGTGGCGCAATTCCAGTCGCTGCTCTCACCCTTCATTATTATGCTAACCATTCCCCTTGCCTTCACAGGCGGCTTTATTGCCCTGCTCATTGCGGGAATGTCCATGAGCATAGTTGCAATGATTGGTTTAATCCTGCTTGCAGGCGTTTCCACCAACAACGGCATTGTTTACATTTCACGCGTTAACCAAATGCGCTGGGAGGGCATGTCTAAAAAAGATGCCATCATCGACGCAGGGCGCAAGCGTATCCGCCCCATTCTCATGATGGCAATTTCCACTATTTTTGCTATGAGCGTAATGGCGATGGGCTTCGGCGAGGGCACGGAAATGATGCAACCCATGGCAATCGCCATCATCGGCGGGCTAATTTACGCCACCGCAATGACCCTGTTTGTCGCCCCCATACTGTACGACCTACTACACAGAGATAAAGATGTCACAAAAGAAGATTTGGACGGGGAAGAGGAATAAAAGCTTACGCCCCATAATACAGTGCGACCTTACCGCGTTTTTTCGTTTCCTGTACGTCAATTAGCCGCTGGTTAGTCGAGCCGCGAAATTTTAACCCAATTTCACGCAATTCGTGGATATACGGTCCGTCAATCAAATAATCCGTTTGGCTAAGAAGCGCTTGGATATCGGAATCGTCCCGTTCTGCCAGTTCTTCATAGGTGTAGCCTGTAAACGTACAAACGTCCCAGCCGATGCGCTTCGCTTCAATGGCGATTTGCGCAAGTTCGCCCGCTTGCAAAAACGGCTCACCGCCCGAAAACGTTATACCCCTTATACGTTTACGACCGGGGCGCGGCTTTTTTATCATACGTAAAATTTCACGCACGCTGTATTCTTGCCCGCCGTCCAGCGGCCAGCTTTCGGGGTTGTGGCATTGCGCACACGCCGAAAGACAGCCCTGCACAAAAATAACTACCCGTATCCCGGGTCCGTCTACAATGCTTTCATACGAAAATCCTGCTAATCTCATGTTTAATGCTCCTAAAAAGATTAAGGTCTTGGGGCTTGGTGTTATTTTATATTAAAAATTTGGGGCTCGCGTACGCGAACCCCCAGATTTTTATGGCAAATAACATAACAAGCACAATATTAAAGTTTTTGTCGAACTTTTTTTAGTCGCCGAAGGCGGTCTTAATCTTTAAATCATTTAATCTTTAAAATCCCCTCAAACCTCATGTTTCTCTCTGTTGCTCTCCTCAGCCTTCTTGCTGTCGTTAAACCTGTCCAGCGTGGATAAATAGCCCGTAATTCTGCGTACGCGGCTAATATTGTCGCTGGAGCAGCGGGTACAGTTATTTTCGTTAATTAAACCGTTTTGCCCGCATTCCTTACAAATATCTACAGGGAAGTTGATAGCAGCGTAACCCATGTCGGCCTCACCCATGGCGCGGATTAGGTCTTCAAAAACCTCGATGTTGGTATCAGGGGCGGAAACAAGCTCTACATAAGAAATATGCCCCGCGTTGCAATATTTATGATAGGGACCCTCGGTTGCGATTTTTTCCAGCGCGGTAATTTTGTATTCCACGGGTACGTGGAAGGAATTTGTATACCATTTTTTATCGGTTACGCCTGCAATTGCGCCAAATTTTTCAAAATCGGAACGCAACAAACGCCCCGCCAACTCTTCTGCCGGAGTGGCAAGAAGGGTAATGTTCATGGAATGCTTTTGGCTTGCCTCGTCACAACGGCGGCGCATATGGCTGATAATGGATATGCCCAACGCCTGGGAGCCGGGGTTTTCCCCATGATGCTTGCCTGTAAGGGCAACAAGACATTCCGCAAGTCCAATAAAGCCTACGCTTAATGTACCGTGCTTTGCCGCGGGTTCAATTTTATCATCCATGCCCAGCTTTTCGCTGTCTACGTATAGCTTTTGCCCCATAAGAAAAGGGAAGTCCCGTACTTTTAAGTTTTTCTGCACATCGTAACGGGTGAGGAGCTGCTTGATGGTAAAGTCCAGTATTTCGTCTAAACGCTTCCAAAAGTCGGGCATGTCCTGCTTGGCACGTATACCTAAGCGCGGTAAATTGATGGTAGAGAAGCTTAAATTGCCCCGCCCGTCGGTGACCTGTGGACCGTTAATATTGGCGATAACGCGGGTGCGGCAGCCCATGTAGCCTACTTCATCATCGTACATGGCGTTAAAGGTCGCGTCTTGGAACGAGAAGGTAGGCATTAACCGCTTACACGCGGTATGCATTGCAATTTGCAGCAAATCGTAATTGGGGTCTTCGGGTTCGGTATTAATGCCGTCTTTTACTTTGAAGCAGACATTGGGGAACATAGGCGTTTCGCCGCGACCCAGCCCGCTTGCATAAGCCTTTAAGAAGCATTCCGTTATCATGCGCCCGCCGCGGGACGTGTCCGTACCTAAGTTTACGCTGGAGAATGGCACCTGCGCCCCCGCACGGGAATGCATGGTGTTTAAGTTGTAAATAAAGCCTTCCATGGCTTGGTAAGTTTCTTCATAGGTGCGCTTTTCAATGAGTTCGGATACGTCCTTGTCTTTTGCGCCCGTTAGCTTTAAATCGCCCAGCGAGCTTTGAAGCAACCGCTCCTGCCGTGCGTATTCCACTTCTACAAAATGGGATAAATCGCGGTCAAAAAAGCCGAAGCTTTGCCCGCCGTGCATGTCGTTTTGGTTGGATTGGAGAATAATTGCCGCCAGTGCCGCCGCAGTGCGAATGCTTTTGGGCGATTTAATAAAGCCATGACCGTTGCTAAAGCCGTCCTTTAGCATACGCCCCAGGGGAATTTGAATACAGGTCAATGTTTTACCGTACCAAGAAAGGTCGTGAATATGCATGTCCCCTTCCAAGTGGGCTTGCGCTTGTTCGGGGGGCAGTACACGGTTTAGGTAATAATTCTTGCTTGCCGCTTCGGAAATTTGAAGCACCTTAGCCGAAGGCGAATGCCCGACATTGGCGTTAGAGCGACTGGTTTCCTTCACAATTTCCGCTACGGCGTCCATGAGTTCGCTTCGCGCTTCGCGGATATGGGTGCGCTTGTTGCGGTACAAGATGTAGGACTTTGCCGCCTTGGTGTAACCGCCCTCGATAAGTACCTCTTCCACCAAATCCTGTACGTTTTCTACGGTAAATTCCCCCGCGCCGTACTGGGCGTCCAGCTTTTTTAATACCTCAAGCGTAAGGGTTATTGGCAGAAGCCTGTCCACATTGCCTTCGCCGTTGACAGCGGTAAAAACCTTTTCGATACAAGCGGTAATCTTATGTTCGTCAAACGGCATTTTCCGATTATCGCGCTTTACAATGTGTCGCAACTTAATCATCCCCAAACATTTATTCATTTAGCGGGATTATAAACCGCCGATTGGGGCAGCGTCAAATATGTGAGGAATTACGCCAAATAAAACACTGCAATAATATGATGCGGACTGCGGGTATCTATGGGAAAATAATCGGGTATATATCCCTCCGGCGTTATAAATGAATGCCAATGGATAGATGCTTCAATCCGAAACCTATACAATCCCCGTCGTAAATTGCCATATATTCGATTAAAATCTATAGCCACTTCCCACGAATACATAGGCGGGTACGGAGGCGCTGACGCAACCGGGAGAATATAATCAAAATATGAGGCAGGCATCATGCGCCAATGCGCACCATCAAAGAATTCCAAAACATAGCCAAATGATTCATTTTTATTGTTACCGGGCATTCCCCAAAAGTTACCAAACCAAGGCAGAGAAATATAAAACTCAGTTGAATTATCAATGGTAAAAACATGCTTGTATACAACACTGCGAGGCGGACCGTCCCGCCGCCGACGCATTTCCCTTCCTATGTGTGTCATTGTTATTGGCTCTAATTCCGGAATAACTAAAACGGGGTGAATGTCGTCGCTATATAATAAGTTTTCCCACCACGGTTCTTTTATAAATGCGAAATAAACAAATAAAAACAAAGCGACCACTAATATTAATAAACCAACAACCCACATATGCATCTTTTTTACCATTTTTAGCTCCAATCCAATTTAAATTTAAATCCTGACTATGTTGCAATTATAACCACCGTTGTTACGCCTTGCCAAGGGATATAACATTGTCATTTGCAACGCCGTTTGGTATATTGGTTACATCCTAGTGAAATGAGTTGAACACATGGACATTTCCCCCCGGTCATTAGTATTAGAAGGTCGCAAAGCCGTATTGGAAGCCTTAAATCATGAAAAGCCCATCGACCGTATTTTATTGAGGGTGGATGGTAAGCACAAAGAATCGGGCGCACCCGAAGGCGGCAAGCCCACTAAGTTGGAAGGCACGCTACGCATGATAGCCTCTAAAGCGCGGGCGTTAAAAATTGTGGTGCAAGAGGTGGAACGCAGTAAGCTGGACGAGCTTTCCGAAACGGGGCACCACCAAGGCGTAATTGCCCTATGCCCTGCCGTGCCATATGTAGAAATTGCAGATATCTTACAAATCGCCACCGACAGGGGCGAACCGCCGTTTGTGATTGTCCTTGACGGCGTAACCGACCCCCACAACCTTGGCGCGGTCATGCGCACGGCAGAGGCAGGCGGCGCCCATGGCATTATTATTCCCAAGCGGCGCGCGGTGGGGCTAACGGGTACGGTGGCAAAAACTTCGGCGGGCGCAATTGCGCATATGGCGGTGGCGCGGGTTAGTAACATTACTCGGGCAATAGAGGAATTAAAGAAAGCGGGCGTATGGGTGGCCTGTGCCGACGCGGGGGAAAAATCTATTTACGACGCGGATTTTTCGGGTGCAATTGCGCTGGTACTTGGCGCAGAGGGCGAAGGCGTAAGCCGCTTGGTGCGCGAAAATGCGGACTTTATCGTGGGCATTCCCATGCTTGGGCGCATTGGGTCGCTCAATGTTTCCGTTGCGGCAGGGATACTCATTTACGAAGTGGTGCGCAAAAGGTTAGCCGTTTAAATGGCAAATTATTTGCTGGTAGACGGGTACAACATTATCCACGCCGACGAAGGGCTTGCGCAGTTGGCTCAAACAGATTCGCTGGAATCGGCGCGCTTAAAACTGTGCGACATGCTGTGTGACTTTAAAGCCCTGAGCATTTACCGCATTATATTGGTTTTTGACGCGCATCTTGTTTCGGGCGGCGTTGGGAATGTATCTAAACACCGCAACATCACCGTTGTATTTACCAAAGAAGCGGTCACCGCAGACCATTACATAGAACGCGCCGCCTACAAAATGGCAGATAAAAAAGGCGACAAGATAACCGTAGCCACTTCCGATGTATTAGAGCAGCTCATTATTATGGGCAGCGGGGCGCACCGTATTTCTGCCGATGCATTGCTTGCCCAAATGCAAGCCGCGCGGGAAAAGATGCGCACCCGCCACATTCAAAACCGCCCAATTAAGCAAAACCCATTCATTAATCTTGTGGACGAAGACACCGCCCGCTTATTGGAGGAAATGCGCCATGCAAAGCGAAACAAATGAAAAACTGGCCCACGATGCAAAGCACGGCAATACCCATGCCCTTGAAGCGCTCCTTTCTCGCTTCAAGCCTTTGGTAAAAAATAAAGCCGCCGCGTATTTTCTTGCGGGCGGCGACCGTGACGACCTTATCCAAGAGGGCATGATTGGCTTATACAAGGCAATTCTTGACTACATACCCGAGAAGAACCCCGTTTTCTCTGCCTTCGCGTCCCTATGTATTAACCGCCAAATCCTTACCGCCATCAAAGCCGCCGGTCGCCAAAAACACTCACCCCTCAACGCGTCCCTCGCCTTAGAAACAGCCGGCGACACCCCCCTGCCCCATTCCAACCCCGAGTCCTTGCTCATTAGCCGCGAGTCCTCACAGGACATTACCCTGTTCATTCGCGAAAATCTTTCCCCCCTCGAATACGACGTACTCATGCTGCATATCGACGGCATGTCCCACGCCCAAATATCCGAAACGCTTCAAAAGCCCTTAAAGTCTATTGACAACACACTGCAACGCGTGCGTAAGAAGGTACGGTCAAGGTCAAAAGATTAAAGCGCCCCATCGTCGCCGCATTTTAACCACTGTGTAGCGAAATAAAAAAAGGGATTCGCAATGTGCGAACCCCAAAAGGTGTAATTTCTACGTTACTACCCGCCTTGCCGCAGGTACAAACAGGTCATCATCGTCGGAGTCATCGTAGCCCGGGGCGTTTTCTACCTCAATGGAGCGGTACATGGGCATACCCGTACCTGCGGGGATAAGTTGCCCTATGATTACGTTTTCTTTCAGCCCGATAAGTCTGTCCTCTTTACCACGGATAGATGCTTCGGTGAGTACACGCGTGGTTTCTTGGAAGGACGCGGCGGAAAGGAACGAATCGGTAGCGAGGGAGGCCTTGGTGATGCCCAGCAATACGCGCTGTCCCGTCGCGGGTTCGCCGCCGTTTGCCATCACTTCTTTATTTACCTCTTCAAACTCCAGCCAGTCGATAAGCGAGCCCGGAAGCAGGTCGGTATCGCCGTTTTCTTCTATTTTTACGCGCTTTAACATTTGGCGCACAATTACTTCAATATGCTTGTCGTTAATGTCTACGCCATGCAGGTCATATACGCGCTGTACTTCTTGAATCATATAATCCTGTACGCCGCGCAAGCCTTTAATTTTGAGAATATCGTGGGGATAAACCGAGCCTTCGGTTAACTCGCTGCCCGCTTCTACCATGTCGCCCGTATGCACTTTAATGCGCGAGCCGTAGGGGATAAGGTAGGCTTTTTCGTCCCCCGTTTCGTGGTTGGAGATAACCACCTCGCGTTTTTTCTTGTTATCGCTGATGGTAACGCGCCCCGCAAATTCGGCAATAATGGCTAAGCCCTTGGGTTTACGCGCTTCAAAAATTTCCTCTACGCGGGGAAGCCCCTTGGTAATATCGTCGTTGGTAGCAACGCCGCCCACTTGGAAGGTACGCATGGTAAGCTGTGTACCCGGCTCACCAATGGACTGCGCGGCAATGATACCTACCGATTCGCCGATACGCACCGCACGCCCGCTTGCCATGTTTGCGCCGTAACATTTGGCGCAAAGCCCAATTCGGCTGCGGCAGGTAAGCACCGTGCGCACGTTTACTTCTTTAATACCTGCCGCGTCAATTTCATCGGCTTGGTCGGGGGTAATTAAGGTGTCGCCCGTTGCGATAACTGTGCCCGTTTGGGGGTGCTTAATATCTTCCAGCGCCCAGCGCCCGCGAATACGGTCGGCTAGGGATTCGATTACCACTTCGCCGTCCACAAAGGCGGCGATATTTAAGCCCGGCTTGGGGTCGTCGCCCGTAATACAGTCCTCTTCGCGGATAATAATATCTTGCGAAACGTCAACCATTCTGCGGGTCAAATATCCCGAGTCTGCGGTACGTAACGCCGTATCGGAAAGTCCTTTACGCGCACTATGCCCGGAGATAAAGTATTCCAACACGGTTAAGCCCTCGCGGTAGTTGGAACGAACAGGAATTTCCAGTGTTTTACCCGTTGGGCTGGAGATTAGTCCGCGCATACCCGCCATTTGCTTCATTTGCACCACGCTGCCGCGCGCGCCGGAATCCAGCATCATGTATACACTGTTGTCCTCTTTTAAGCCGTCCATCAGGGCTTTGGTTACGCGGTCGGTGGCTTCCGTCCATGTTTGAAGCACCTTGGCTTGGCGCTCCTCGTCCGTCATTAAACCGCGGCGGAATAAACGGTATACCCCGTCAACGGCTTTGTCCGCTTCTTCCAAAATTTCGGGCTTAGAATCGGGCACCTCCATGTCTGTAACCGACACCGAAAGCGCAGACTGCGTGGCATATTTAAAGCCTAAATCCTTAATTTCGTCCAGTGCAATGCTTGTAGCAACGCTGCCATATTTGTTAATACAGCGCGAAACAATTTTATTTAGCAATTTGTTGTTTACCCGCTCGTTAATTTCAAGCGCAAGGGGGTCCGTTTCCCTATCCACGAAGCCCAAGTCTTGCGGTATCGCATGGTTAAAGATAATGCGCCCCGGCGTGGTATCCAGCAAAACGCGCGCACCCGTTGTAGGGTGAATACGGCGCACTTTAATTTTTGAGTGCAAATGCACTTCTTTATTGTCTAAGGCAAGCAGCGCCTCATTGTCGTCCATGAAAATTTTACCCTCGCCCAGCTTGCCGTCGCGTATGCTCGTAAGGTAATAAATCCCCATAACCATGTCCTTGGTCGGCACCGTAATGGGCGAACCGTCGGAGGGTTTAAGCAAATTATTTGGCGCAAGCAGCAGGAAGCGGCATTCTGCCTGCGCTTCCACGCTAAGGGGTACGTGTACCGCCATTTGGTCGCCGTCAAAGTCGGCGTTATACGCGGCGCACACCAAGGGGTGAAGCATAAGCGCACGCCCTTCCACCAGCACGGGCTCAAAGGCTTGTATGCCCAGCCTGTGCAAGGTTGGTGCGCGGTTTAGCATAATGGGATGCTCTTTTATAACGTCTTCCAGTGCGTCCCATACCCGCGGCTCCAGCTTTTCCACCATACGCTTGGCAGATTTAATATTGTGGGCGTGGTTGTCGGCGACCAGTTTCTTCATTACAAAGGGCTTAAATAATTCTATCGCCATCTCACGTGGAAGTCCGCATTGGTAAATCTTTAGTTTTGGTCCAACCACGATTACCGAACGACCCGAATAGTCCACCCGTTTGCCCAGCAGGTTTTGACGGAAGCGCCCTTGTTTACCTGTAAGCAAGTCGGAAAGTGATTTTAACGGGCGATTGCCCGGTCCTGTTACGGGACGTCCGCGCCTACCGTTGTTAATGAGTGCGTCTACCGCTTCTTGTAACATCCTTTTTTCATTCCGCACGATAATATCGGGTGCGCCAAGGTCTAACAAACGTTTTAAGCGGTTGTTTCGGTTAATTACGCGGCGGTACAGGTCATTCAAGTCGCTGGTGGCGAAGCGCCCACCGTCCAATTGCACCATGGGGCGCAAATCGGGGGGGATAACGGGAATGGTGTCTAAAATCATCCACTCGGGGCGGTTGCCCGAAAGACGGAAGGCTTCGATAACCTCCAGCTTTTTAATATAGCGCAAGCGTTTTTGCCCTGTGGCTTCTTTCAAAAGGGTTTTTAGTTCTTCCGATTCGCCCTCAAGGTCGATGTCGAGGAGCAGCGTTTTAATCGCTTCTGCACCCATGCCTACAGTAAAGGTAGGTACACGCGTACCCGCCGGTCCGTTTTTGTACATGCCGAATTTGTCCAGCGCTTCGCGGTATTCGCGGTCGGTTAATAATGTTTTGGAAGCCAAACCCGTATCGCCGCCGTCAATAACTACATACGCGGCGAAGTATAATACCTTCTCCAGTGCGCGCGGGCTCATGCCCAAAATCAAGCCCATACGTGACGGGATACCGCGGAAATACCAGATATGCGACACGGGGGCGGCTAATTCGATATGCCCCATACGCTCGCGCCGTACTTTTGATTTAGTCACTTCTACGCCGCAACGGTCGCACACGACACCTTTATAGCGGATGCGCTTATACTTACCGCAGTGACATTCCCAGTCTTTGTTTGGTCCAAAGATGCGTTCGCAGAACAAGCCGTCGCGCTCGGGTTTTAACGTGCGGTAGTTAATGGTTTCGGGCTTTTTTACTTCTCCCCGCGACCATTCGCGTATTTTTTCGGGGCTGGCTAAACCAATTTTGATGGAGGAGAATGCCATGCCTGCGGTTTGCTCGGGGAGATTAATCTTTGCTTCAATTAACGCTTGTGCATTTTGCATGTCTTACTCCTCCTCCTCGTTGAAGATGCCAAAATCATCGTCGGTCATTTCGTCGTCATCATCGTCATCGTCGTCGTCAAGGTCAAAGCCATCCAGTAACAGTCCGCCCAGGTCCGTTCCTGCGGTAAAGGATTCGTCCCCCAACTCGGCGGCAAGTTCTTTTTCCAGCTCTGCTTCAAGCTCGGCGTCCAGTTCGGTTTCTTGTTTTTTCACAAGGTCTGCGTCCGGTAATACGCCCACGCCCAGCCCAATTATGCCTACGGGGTCGGTCTCCGCGTTGGCGCGGGCTTCGTCCTCGGCGCTGGTTTCCAGCATTTCGGGTGGGGGTGGTTCGTCCCCGCCCAGGTCTTCGTTCGGGTCAAAGGCTTCGCCTTCGCCCGCCGCGTGGCTATGCCCTGTAGCGCGGCGCACAAAACCGTGGTCCTTGTCAGACTCTAAGCCTTCCATGTTAAGGTTTAGGTCCTCCGTTTCTTCTACAGATTCCTTGACTTCTACTTCCTCGTCCTCGGCGTTAAGCACTTTTACGTCCAGCGAAAGGGCTTGCAATTCTTTTAGCAATACCTTAAAGGACTCGGGCACACCGGGTTCGGGGATATTTTCGCCCTTTACAATGGCTTCGTAGGTTTTTACGCGACCTACAATATCGTCGGATTTTACGGTAAGAATTTCCTGCAATGCATAGGAAGCGCCATACGCCTCCAGCGCCCATACCTCCATCTCGCCGAAGCGCTGCCCGCCGAATTGCGCTTTACCGCCAAGGGGCTGCTGCGTTACCAGCGAGTACGGTCCTGTGGAACGGGCATGGATTTTATCGTCTACAAGGTGGTGCAGCTTCAAATAATGCATAAAGCCAACGGTGATGGGGTTATCAAAATATTCGCCGCTCCGTCCGTCTCTTACCCGAATTTTCCCGTCGCGACCAATGTTAAGCCCGCGCCAGTCTAGGCGGTTTTCGCGGTTTTCTTCTAAGTCGGCGATGATTTGCGGGTCCAGCAGCTCGTTCCATTTTTCGTGGAAGTCTATCCATTTCATATTGGCATAGTCGTTGGCTAAATCCAGCGTGTCCATAATATCAATTTCGCTTGCGCCGTCGAAAACGGGGGTCGCCGCTTTCCAGCCAAGGATACGCGATGCAAGCCCTAAGTGGACCTCCAGCACCTGCCCAATGTTCATGCGGCTGGGTACGCCCAGCGGGTTAAGCACGATATCCAGCGGGCGACCGTTGGGTAAAAACGGCATATCCTCTACGGGAAGCACCTTGGCGATAACGCCCTTGTTACCGTGGCGCCCCGCCATTTTATCGCCTACGGAAATTTTACGTTTTTGTGCGATATACACGCGCACAAGCTGGTTTACCCCTGCGGGAAGCTCGTCGCGCTTTGCCCCCGGGGCAAGCTCACTGCGGCTGTCGCGGGTAAATACTTTTACATCTACTACAATGCCCGATTCACCATGGGGCACACGTAAAGAGGTATCGCGCACTTCGCGGGCTTTTTCGCCGAAAATGGCGCGCAGCAGGCGTTCTTCCGCCGTAAGCTCCGTTTCGCCCTTGGGGGTTACTTTGCCTACCAAAATATCGTTTGGTCCAACCTCTGCGCCGATGCGGATAATACCCTCTTGGTCGAGGTCTCTCATCGCATCTTCGCCTACGTTGGGGATATCGCGGGTAATTTCTTCGGGTCCCAGCTTGGTATCGCGGGCTTCGGCTTCGTATTCCTCGATGTGGATAGAAGTATACACATCGTCACGCACCAGCGATTCGCTTAGCAAAATCGCGTCCTCGTAGTTATACCCCTCCCACGCCATGAAGCCGATAAGGGGATTTTTGCCCAGCGCAAGCTCGCCCATGTCCGTAGAAGGTCCATCGGCAATGACCTGCCCTTTAAACACTTCGTCGTCTTTTTTAACGATGGGGCGCTGGTTAATACACGTACCTTGGTTAGAGCGCATGAACTTTGTTAGGCGCTGCACGTGCTTTGCGCCCGTGTTGGCGCGTACGGTGATATACGACGCGGTTACTTCTTCAATAGTGCCCGCGGCTTCTGCAAGCAGTACTACGCCCGAGTCTAACGCGGCCTTGTATTCCATACCCGTGCCTACCACGGGGGCTTCGGTTTTCATTAACGGCACGGCTTGGCGCTGCATGTTTGAGCCCATCAACGCACGGGACACGTCGTCATTCTCAAGGAATGGAATTAACGCTGTTGCCACGGAAACAATTTGCTTGGGCGAAATATCCATCAAGTCGATGCGTGCTTTTTCAAATTCTTGAATTTCATCGCGGAAGCGACCCGCTACGCGGCGGTTACGGAACTTACCTTCGGGCGTTAGCGGCTCGTTTGCTTGGGCGATGATATAGTTTTCCTCTTCGTCTGCGGTTACGTAGATGAAGTTTTCGGTTACGTAGGGTTCTTCCCCGTTTTCGCGCCCCTCGTGGGAAACAAAACGGTACGGCGCTTCAATAAAGCCGTATTCGTTGATGCGCGCGTAAGTGGCAAGGGAGTTAATCAGTCCGATGTTAGGCCCCTCGGGGGTTTCGATAGGGCACATACGCCCGTAGTGGGACGAGTGAACGTCACGCACCTCGAAGCCCGCACGCTCACGGGATAAACCGCCGGGACCAAGCGCCGATAAACGCCGCTTATGCGAAAGCTCGTCCAACGGATTGGTCTGCCCCATGAACTGGGAAAGCTGTGACGAACCAAAGAATTCCTTAATCGCCGCCGTTACAGGGCGAATATTAATTAACGCTTGGGGGGTAACAATGTCCATATCCTGTATGGTCATGCGCTCTTTTACCACGCGCTCCATACGGGTCAAACCAATGCGGAATTGGTTTTGCAACAATTCCCCAACGGCGCGGATACGGCGGTTGCCAAGGTGGTCGATATCGTCCGTGCTTCCTATGCCAAACTCCACGCCCATACCGTAGCTGATTGCCGCCATAATATCCTCGAAGGTAACGATCTTAGGCAGCAGCTTAGACATATTAATTTTAATTACGCGGATTAACTCGTCCTTGTCCTGCGCCTGCAAAAGGGAGCGCAGCACAGGATAGTACACGCGCTCTTTTATGCCAAGGTCGCGTGCGGCAAGCCCAAAGGGGGCAATATATTGGTCAATATCCACTGCCATGTTAGAAAGCGCACGCACGCTGCGCCCTTCCACGGCGAGGTCAACATGGGGGCAACCCGCGTCTTGAATTTCGTCCGCCATATCTGCGGTAAGCTCCGTCCCTGCGGGGTATAAGACCGTTCCCGTTTCGGGGTGGACGGCATCGGCAAAAAGGGTAAAGCCTTTTATGCGTGCTTTTAACGCTAATTTTTTATTGAATTTGTAACGCCCCACTTTTGCAAGGTCATACCTTTTTGGGTCAAAGAACATGTTGCGCAAAAGGGATTCCGAGCCTTCCACTGTGGGCGGCTCGCCCGGACGAAGGCGCTTATAGGCTTCTACCAAGCCTTCTTCATAGGTTTTGGCGATGTCTTTTTCGATAGTCGCGAGGATTTTAGGGTCTTCGCCGAATTTTGCGATAATCTCCTCGTCCGTGCCTACGCCCAGCGAGCGGATAAGCACCGTAACGGGGACCTTGCGCGTACGGTCAATCCGCACGTGAAATACGTCGTTAGAATCGGTTTCGAACTCTAACCACGCACCGCGGTTGGGAATGATGGAGTTAGACACCAACACCTTGCCCACCTTGTCATAATCAATGCCAAAGTAAATACCGGGCGAACGCATAAGCTGGCTAACGATAACGCGCTCCGCACCGTTGATAATGAAGGTGCCGTTATCCGTCATAAGCGGGAAGTCGCCCATAAAGATATCCTGCTCTTTAATCTCGTCCACTTCTTTGTTGTGCAAACGGCATTTAACGCGAAGCGGCGCGGCGTAGGTTGCGTCGCGCTCTTTGCATTCTTCTATGCTGTGCTTGGCTTTATCGTCCAAATGAAGATCGATTAAGTCGAGTTGCAAGTTGCCTGAGTAGTCGGTGATTGGGGAAATGTCTTGGAAAACTTCCTTCAACCCCTCCTTGATGAACCACTGGTAGCTTTCCTTCTGTACCTCAATGAGATTGGGGATTTCCAACACTTCCGCGATGCGGGAATAACTTACCCGAGAGGGACCCGGGCCACGGGTAGCATGAACCCTGTTTTTCTCCACCGTAACAACCCCTTAGCAAAGTATGTTAAAAAATATTATGAAATTTGCATGAACAATTGTGTTGAATTGTAAAACCCTACAACTTGCTTAGCAAAAAATTTGCTTGACTTTGTAGAAAATTATGTGCTAACATTGCCGATACTTGTCCCCAACCGCATAAAGGGGCAGGGTCTGATACACTAGCACACTTGGTTTTTTATGTCAAGACTTTTTTTAGACTTTTTTTGCAGTATAACCACAGGGAGCAAATATGAAACATAAAATTGTACGCATTTCCCCCGAAAGCATAGGCGAAGCCCTTGCATTAGAAGCGGGGGATTTTTTATTGCAAATTGACGGACAAGAAATTGGCGATGTATTTGATTACCGCATGGCGGCAGCGAGTGAAGCATTAATTTTATTGGTGGAAAAAGGCGCACACTCAAATGAAGCAGGCGAACTGTGGGAATTGGAAATTGAAAAAGAAATAGACGAAGACCCGGGACTGGAATTTGAAACCCCGCTTATGGACGAAATACGCCGTTGCCGCAATAAATGTATTTTCTGCTTCATCGACCAGCAGCCGCAAGGGCTACGCGACAGCCTGTACGTAAAGGACGACGATGTGCGTCTTTCCTTTTTGCACGGCAATTACGTAACGCTTACGAATATAGATGAAGCGGAAATTGACCGCATTGCACGCTACCATTTATCGCCTTTGCGTATTTCGGTACACGCCATGGACGGTGACCTGCGCTGCCGTATGATGGGCAACAAACACGCGGGAAGGCTTGGCAATGCACTTACACGCTTTAAAGCCGCGGGTATAGAAATGCACTTCCAAGCCGTGCTGTGCAAGGGCTACAACGACGGCGAAATACTGGATGAAACAATTGAAAAACTGCTTGCCCTGCGCCCCAACGCGGCAAGTCTGGCAATTGTACCCGCAGGACTAACCCGCCACCGCGAAGGGCTTACAAAAATTGAAGCCTTTACTCCCGAGGACGCCCGCGACGTAATCACGCAGGTAGAAGTATGGCAAACACTGTGTCATGAAAAACACGGTACACGCTTTGTATACGCGGCAGATGAATGGTATGTACTTGCGGGGCTACCGTTGCCAACCTTCGAAGCCTACGAAGAATTTTTACAATTAGAAAACGGCGTAGGCATGTGCGCATTGTTTAAACGTGAATTTTTGGAAGAAATGCAAAAACCAACCGCTTACGATTTGTCATCGGTTGGTCAACGCATCGGTGTGGCAACAGGCGTTGCTGCATATGGATTTATGTCAAATTTGATGCACGAATTTGCCGCCCAAAACAAGGCATTTTTGACGCAAATTTTCTGCATAAAAAATACCGCCTTGGGGGAGGCGGTTACCGTGAGTGGGTTATTAATGGGCAAAGATATAATCTCGCAAATGCAGAGTAAATGCAATGAATTAGATATACTTTTCTTGCCCGGCAATGCCTTCCGTGCAGGGGAAGAAGTAATGCTGGACGGCGTAACAAAACAGGATTTGGAAGATGCGCTGGGCGTGCGGGTATGTATCGGCAGTGCCGACGGTGGAGCGTTTTATATACAGTTATTGAATGCGCATTGTATCTAAAATAAAGATTACCGCTTCGTCCATTAATTCATCTCGCCCGGCAGCGATGCCGCGCACCGTATATGCTACGTGTATATCGGGCTGTAAGCCAATGCCATGGGTTTGCCCCATTTCTAAGGTATATACGCCCAGCGCGGTAAATTGCATGGTAATGCCCGCGGGTAACGGAAACTCCGTAACATTCCCGTTAGAACCCATTGAATGTGGACCCATAACGGTCACCTGCGGGGCAACACGTAACGCCATAACTGCCCATTCGGGGCTACTAATGGTTCGCTCGTCCATCAGAAGCACCACGGGGCGGTCAAAAACGAAGGTATCGGGATGGGGTGGTAAGTATTGGTTGCTCAATGCATCCCAGCGGAAGCCCGGGTGCGTTTGCACGGGACGGGATATATAGGCAAAGGGGAGCGGTTCTTCCATAAAAAACCGCCGTATGGCCAGGAAATATTGAAAATTAGGGGGGTAGCGCAGGTCAATAATAATACCGCAGGTATCGGCAAGGTCGTGCATGATACGAGGCACACCGCCTTCTGTAAGCACGGAGAGGTTTATCACGCCGATATTATTTTCCAATATTTTATGGGAAACGGGTTGCGTCATGGGGAACGGCGGGTGATGGCGTCGCCCCTCCAGGGTTATGGGAACTTCCGTGCCGTTACGTTTTACGGTTAATGCTATCTCCTGCGTGTGTGAACGTATTGGCGCGTGTAAAAACCGTGGTATGGGACCATAAACCCCACGCTGGGCAAGGTACGCGAGCGCTTTTTCATCGTCGGGCGCGGGAATGTAGCGTAATACTTCTGCGGCATATTCTTGCATGGGCGTCCCGTTTACGGCAAGGATAATATCCCCGCGTTGTAAATTTGCATCCAGTGTTTGGAATACCACCAAATGCCCCTCTGCGGCGATAAACTGCGCGGGTACAAGATATTGCCCAAAATGCGTTGCCATAAATTCCGTGCCAAACAAAATGGTATGCGCAGAATCGCGGTTATGACTGCTAAGCACAAACAAACTACGCTCGTAACTCCTTCGACATGTCCCCGCCAGCATTTGCGGAATATAACGCAACAATAACACATTCCATTCTACATCCAAAATGCCCAAATGCGGGTAGAAATATTTCATCGTATTCCACAGGCGGAACAAACCCAGCAAGCGATACCCCGCGTCGGCAAAATCCATATTTTCGTGGCGTAATAGGTTGTGAAATTGCGGGACGCCCAAGCCATCAAATGTAACGGGCGCATTTTCATTATTTACTGAGCGTATACCGTCAAACCGCTGTAAATGCGCGGCAAGCGCACCCAAATATTCTTCGTTTATCCAAGATAAATCGGCAATAGGTCGCTTCTCCACCACCGGCGGTACAGGAAACATGCGGGGGAAATGCATGTGCCCCAACGCGCTGTAGGTTGCATAATCTATATTGGGCGTTGTTTGGTATATTTCGGAGAAAAAATTGTACATAGCATGGGCTTCGTCGTAAGCGAGAAGCATTTCTTCGGTAATAAGCCCTTCATAGGTTTCCAGCGTGTGCGTAAACAGCGTAATTAATTCCCGCCATTGCACTGCAATTTCCCCCATTGAAAAATCAAACCCCATGGGCATATCCCATTTATCCTCACCCAAGCTGATAAACCACTCGTATAAAATGTCGCTCGCTTCGTCCTCACGGGCGTTTTTTACGGCGGGAATAAGGGCAAGCAGCTCTGCGTCCCAACACCGCTCCCCCGAAATGAAGGCATAGTGCGTATGCATGACAAAGCCCCATACCTTGCCCAGCTTGGCGAGGTTCTCGTACTGCGTAGGCTCGGGCGGGGCGTTGTTGCGCCCACAGGCGGTGAGGGCGAGAAGCAACAGCAAAAATACTGCGATTTTCATGAGTTATCGCCTCACATGCGTTATCTATTTTTGGGCGCTAATTTAATCTGCTTCATCTTTACACCTCTAGCAATACAGGGAAAATCATCGGATTACGCTTCGTCCTTTGCCAAATAAATTCCTTCAAGTCGTCGCGAATGCGGGTTTTGATGAACTGCGTATCCTGCGATTGTTTACCGCGAATATCCAAGAGCGATTCAATCACCACCGAGCGCGCGCCCTGCATTAGGTCGTCATTTTCGCGTACAAAAACAAACCCGCGGGAGATAATATCGGGACCCGAAATAATTTGACAGCCATCCCCGTCTGCGGCAATGCCCACGGCGGCAATAATCAGTCCGTCCTCCGAAAGGTGCTTACGGTCCCGCAGCACTACATTACCCACATCGCCAATGCCCAAACCGTCCACCAGTAATTGCCCGCTGGGAACGGTCCCATTCAACTTTGCATCGCCGGCGGTTATCTCAAGCACCTGCCCGATATCCATCAAGAAAACATTTTCCTTAGGCATTCCCATGGAAACGGCAAGGTCCTTATGATGCTTTAAATGACGGTACTCGCCATGCACGGGCATCAAATACTGCGGGCGCACCAGCGCGTGCATCAATTTGAGTTCTTCCTCTTTCGCATGCCCCGAAACATGGACCTCCATCATACCTTCGTAAATGACCTCCGCACCCAATTTAAGCAGGTCGTTTATCACGCGCGAAATCATTTTCTCATTCCCGGGAATGGGCGAAGCGGAAATAATTATTTTATCCGAAGGCGTTACCACAATTTGGCGGTGGTCGCTTGCTGCCATGCGCGAAAGCGCCGCCATCTGCTCCCCTTGGCTGCCCGTAGTGATGATGCATAGCTGCTGGGGCGTATAATTGCGCGCTTCGTTTACGTCAATAACCAGCCCTTTGGGAATGTCCAAATACCCCAACTCCGCCGCCGTTTTTGCCGCCGTTATCATGCTGCGCCCCATGAAAAGCACCTTGCGCTTATGCCGTATACACGAGGTTAGCACCTGCTGGATACGGTCAATATTCGACGAAAACATGGCAATCATTAGCCGTTGACCGGGCGATTCTTCAAAAACCTGTTCAAACATACGCCCAACCGTGCGCTCGCTCATGGTATAGCCTTTGGCAAGTACATTTGTGCTTTCGCACATGAAAAGCCGCACACCCTTATCACCAAGCACCGCAAGGCGCTGCAAGTCCATCGGCTCGCCTTGAATGGGCGTGAAGTCCACCTTAAAGTCCCCCGAATGAATGACCCGCCCCATAGGCGTATTTATCGCAATCGCTACCGAATCCGCCACCGAGTGCGTAACGCGGATAAATTCCACCTCAAAACAGCCCACCTGCACCGACTGCCCGGGGTTAAGCACCGTCAATTCCGCCTGCGCGGATAACCCATGCTCTTTTAATTTGTTCCCCACCAAGCCCAGCGTAAGCCGTGTACCAAAAATGCGCGCACTCAACTCGCGAAGCAAATAGGGAACGCTCCCAATATGGTCCTCATGCGCGTGGGTAAGGAATATACCGCGAATTTTATGGTGGTTTGCCACAAGGTACGAAAAATCCGGGATAACCAAGTCAATCCCCAGCATTTCGTCCTGCGGGAAGGCAACCCCGCAGTCAATCACAATCAAGTCGTTCCCGTACTCCAATACCGAAATATTCTTCCCAATTTCGCCAAGGCCTCCAAGCCCAAATACGCGAAGCTTCTTCTTTCCAGCTGCCAAAATTAAAACCCTTTCTGTTTTATGATTAAGGTTAAACGATTAAATGCAAGACCTCGGGGGCGATGCCCAGGGCTTTAATCTTTTAATCCTCCAGTTCAATGCCCAATTCTTCATAATTATCTTTAAAAAGCGCCAAAACAATGGCAAATTCATCTTCTTCTTCATCAATAATTTCGAAAACCATGTCGTCGCCCTCGCTGGCAATGCACTTGAAGTGAACAATTTCCGCATCGTCCTCTTCGTCTTCTACGGCTTCCATGGTTAATAAATACGTTATTTGTTCGTGTTCCTTTGCGGCTAAAATATCGAAGGGCTGCTCCCCGCCGTCTTCGTCTACCAAAATAATTTGCTCGTCCATGTCTATCTCCCTTGTACCGTAATATTGCTGCGAATTTACGCGAAGTGCGTCTAAATAACCTTGCAAGATATAGGTTGCCGCCATTTCATCTACGCGGGCAGCGTAATTTTTGCCGTTTATTGTGCGTGCAACCGCCTGAGTGGAAAAACGTTCGTCCCACATGATTATAGAAAGCCGTTTAAAATTACGCCCTAATCGCGCGGCAAAATCGGCGGTCTTTTCACTGCGCCGGGAAGCGCGGCCGTCCATATGTAAAGGGTTGCCCAGCACAATATGCGTAATGCCGTATTCGGCAACCAAATCACGCAAACGTGCAAGGGCGGGCTTCATTTCCTCGGGGTTTTTGCGGCGCAAGGTTTCCACCCCCGTGGCAATTATGCCGCGCGGGCAACTTACGGCTATGCCGATGGTAGCATCGCCGTAGTCTAACCCTAAGTAGCGGGAGCGCTCCCCAAAAACGGCAACGCTAGGCGCGGTCAATATAATCGCGCACCAGTTCTTCCAGCAACTCGTCCCGCTCCAACTTGCCGATTTGTGCGCGGGCGCCGTTATGGCTGGTGATGTATGTAGGGTCGCCCGAAAGGATGTACCCAATAATTTGCGTATAGGGATTATAACCTTTTTCACGCAGGGCATCATAAACCAGCTTCAATGTTTGCTTAATTTCCAACGAACCTACGCGCTCGAAGGTAAACTTTTGGGTATCGCTGCTCATCATAGTAATTCTCCTATCAATATATCATTTTCCCTGCGGGCAACACGTATCCGCGTTGGGGCATTAACGGTTAGGGGAAAGGGGGTACGCACCGTACAATAATTACGGGTAAAACCCTTAAATTCACTTTCGGGCAACACTTCGGGAACGATCCCAACCTGTGCGTCCAAAAAATTATTTTCCAATTCCGCCGCCAGTGAAAGCATTTGCGCCATACGCGCCTTTTTTACAGCTGCGGGAACTTGCTGTGCCATTTCCGCCGCTTTTGTCCCCGCGCGGGGCGAATACGGGAAAACATGCAACCGCGCAAGGCGCATTTCGCGTATAAAATTCATGCTTTCTGCATGGTCTGCCTCCGTTTCCTGCGGGAAGCCAACAATAATGTCCGTTGTGATGGCGGTGGTGGGGTATATTTTTCGTAAACGCGCTACGGCATTTGCATAATCCTCGGGGGTATAGGTGCGGTTCATATTTTTCAATGTGGGAGCGCTCCCGCTTTGCAGGGAAAGGTGAAAGTGGTCACATATGGCGGGCGTTTCCTCCACTGCGCGCAGAAAATTTTTATCCACCGCCCACGGGTCAAGGCTGGAAAGGCGCAAGCGCTGTAAATTGGGCAACGCACCCACACGGCGAATTAATTCCGGTAAGCGTGTAGCGGTATTTTTCCCGTAGGCAGCAAGTTGTATACCCGTTAGCACAATTTCCTTTGCGCCCTTTTGTATGGCGCACGCCGCGTTCTGCATTACTTCTTCCAACGGAACACTCACAGGTGTACCCCGCACATACGGCACAATGCAGTACGCGCAGAAGCAATCACACCCGTCCTGCACCTTTAAAAAGGCACGCGTTTTTGCCAAAGCGGGAACGCTTCCGCTTTTAACAGGCACTGCTTCGCCTTCATAGGTTTTGCGCCAGCTTGCCAGCGCATCAAGCAAAGCTTCGGGCTTGCGCGTGTCAAAAACAAGGTTTGCCTCGGCGATAGTGGGCGCTTTGCTTGCCATGCAACCGCACACCGCAACAAACGCAACGGGATTGGCACGACGCGCGCGGCGTATATATTGCATAGATTTTTTATCCACAACGTGGGTGATGGTACATGTATTAATTATATAAATGTCAGTCGTAGGGTGGGAAAAAGCGGAAACCCGGTAGCCTGCTTCTCGCAATTTTGCCGACAGCGCGTCGGCATCGCATTGGTTTACTTTGCACCCCAACGTGTGCAGGGCAAACGTTAGCATTACAAAAGTGCGCGTAGATGCTCGATAAGCACGTCTTTTTCGGGCATGGTTTTTTGGGTGGCAATGAGATGAATGTCTCCTGCCTGTGCGCCCGCGCGTTCAATGACCCTTCGGGCTGATTCACGGTCCTTCTCGGTGGGCTGCATACCTGTAAGTACGCAGTGTATTTTGGTTTTGCTTATGTCTAATTCACGCAAAAAATATTTCAATGGACCTGCCATTTCGCCCGCCCAAATAGGACCGCACAAGTAAATTTCCGCAGGAAGGGTATCGGGTAAATTGTGCACCTCGCACCCCTTTGCGGACATGACGGATTTAAATGCTTTTACCCAAAAAGAAAAACCCTTCACCTCGCTAACGGGCGCGGTAAGGGCGTACAAACCCAAGCCCGTAATTTCGTGCAGGGCTTCGGCGGCGACTTTAGTTTTTTGTGTGCGTGTGTAGTAGAAAATCATGGCGAATCCTTTTGCGTACACGGAATTTTTCCAAGTGTACCATACCGAACGCGCCTGCGCAAATTTGCTCAAGCACATCGCGTGGGCTATACTAACAAAAAATACGAATTACAATTTCTAAAATTCGTATGAGGTGACTGCGTGATGCTATTCCCCGTACTAATCCCGTTATTTGCATTGGCTGCCTTATTTGCCGCCCACGATTACATAAAATGCAAAAAAGGGGAAACCCTTCCCGCCGCGTTGCTCAAAGGTGCTTGTACAACGGTGTGCTTAGGCGTGTATTTGTGGCGCACGTTAGAAATGGGATTTGTCCCGTACATAGTTATTTTTGCGGCGGCGCTTGCGCTGTGCATCGCCGCAGATGTAGTAATCTGCTTTAAATTTAAAATAGGTGTCGCGTTTTTTGGGGCGGCGCATCTTGTTTTTATTGCGGCATTTATGCTGGGAAGCCTGCAGTTTATGCCTTTTCTGTTTGCATTTATTGGAGCGTTTTTAATGATGCTTTGCTTGGTTTGGCGCTGGGGGCTTCTGCAAAGGGAAAACCCCGTATATCTTGTGTATTTAATTTTGCTTGCGGGCATGCTGGGCTTAGCCGTAGGGCGCGGGGGCTGGGTTATTGCAGGAGCGGTGGCGTTTGCGGCTTCGGACATGATTCTCATCTACTGCCGCTTTGTACAGCCGTGGACGGATAAACGCCACCGGGCAAACCGCATTAACCTTGCATTATACTTCGCAGGCATTTTTATGCTTGCGGTATTTTATTAGACGAATCATAATCAAAATTTTTGACTTCCCCCCACAATATATGGTAATGTCTTCATAGCAAAAAGAAATGTATTTGCCTACGGCAAAATAGGAGGCACAGGGCATGAATACGTACGAGGTAATGATAGTAGACGATTCGCCGTTTACTGTAACCGTGATAAAAGAAATTTTGGAACGCCACGGTCACGAGGTAGTAGGTTCGGCAGGCACATTAGACGAAGTGAAGGAAATGGTGATGGACACCATGCCCGAGCTGGTGACCATGGATATGACTCTCCCCGGCACCGATGGTTTTGAATGCACCCGCGCCATACATGCATACAATCCCACCATTAAAATTATCGCCATCAGTTCCATGAAGGACGATGATATCGTTAGTGAGGCAATTCGCCACAATATTTCCGCGTACATTCAAAAGCCCATCAACGAGGAGGAACTTATCGCCGCGGTAAATGCTACCATGGCGTCCGGCGATTTGTTTGAAACCATTGAAGATGAATTTTTCGGCATTTTCAAGGAAGCCTTAAACGACGGGGTAAAAAACCTTACCAAAACCGCCCTCACCTACAAAGAAGAAGAGCAACCCGACGACAAATTTACCTCCGAGGGCATCACCTGCATGATAAACGTTATCGGAAAATTTTCGGGTCGCATGATGATTAGCCTGTCAAAGGCATGCGCAACGGGGCTTGCCGTAGCCACTTTAAAACGCGAGCTTCAAAGCGATATGGAACTTAGCAATTTTATGATGGAGCTTGCCAATGTAGTGTCGGGCAATGCCATTTCTGTGTTAAATACGATAATCAGCAAACGCAACCGTTCCTATGGCTTGCGCCTTTCGCCGCCCTCTGTATTTGAAGGAAAAGATGTACAAGTTTTCCCGCCCGAATATAAGACTCAAACCATCGTTGCAGAAAGCACCTTTGGCAAAATTCTGTTAAATGTTGGCTTCAAAAGGGGCGAATAACCTTGGACGCAAAATTAATTAACCCATTTATCGCATCTTTTAATCATGTGATGCAGCAAATGGGCTTTTCTACCATTAAAACGGGCACGCTTTCCGTTAAAGGGCGCGAATTGGAAGCCGAAGGGCTTGTGCTTGTTGTTGGTCTTGTGGGCGATTTAAAGGGCAATATCGTTTACATTATGGACGAAGCAATTGCCAGGCAAATCGCATCTAAGATGATGATGGGTATGCCCGTACCCGAAATGGATACAATGGCACGCAGCAGCCTGTCCGAACTCTCGAACATGCTAAGCGCACACGCCGCAACGGGCATTACCGCACTTGGCTATAATGTCGATATCTCGCCCCCCAACATGATGCAGGGTAGCGGAATACACATCATAATGAGTGCCGACAAGGTACTGTGCATAGAAATGGTCGCCGACGGCTTACCCATACAGCTAAACATCGCAATTGGGTGATGGGACTTCGTTCATCATTGCTTGCGCCACGACGGACGGTGCGATGAGAAGCATGTGACACAAACCATTTTCATCGGTGCGCAAGGTAAATTCAAATTGTGCCGATTCCCCCTGCCTGTTTAGTTCGGTCATCCATTTATTTACATTCATTAATATTGCGTTTTCTGCTTGCGGATTAAACACAAAAGCAAGCAACACAACCGTACCATTCTGCTGCAAGCGATGCTTCCCTTGCAAGAATAATTCCAGCATATTATCTGAGCGTACATTAATGTTTGTTGTGATAGCGTCTTTTGAAGTGGGGGAATTAAATAGCGCTTTCACCGCCTCCTCAGAAATGCGCCAGCTTCCCCCAATCCGCTCACCCCGCAGTTGTCCTTTTTCAATATATCTGCGAACAGTTCTTGGGTGAACCGCCAGCATTTTTGACACCTCATCCACGGTGTACAGCATTAACCCACATCCTTGTTACATTCATAATGTTACCACTATACGCGGTTAAAAAAGGTTCGTCCAGAAGATGTTCTTCATTGTTATAAAACACCCTTCCATGTTTGTGCAAGCAAAAACCGTTGGCACATGTAAGATTCATTGGGTCAAATCTTAAAATGCCGATATTTCCCTCGATTGGGGTAAGCGGCATTAATTTAAATGTATCAATCGTGCGCGCATTATCCTGTTCAAAGGTATCGAGCATCGTCTTGGCTGTTTTTATTGGCTCATCTAACGATAATTCTCTTTCCAACCAATTAAAAAGTGTCGTGCCCGATTGAGACCATACTGCTTTCCATTGAGGGCACAATATATCGGCGGCAAGACAAAGCGCCAGCCCGGCGGAATAGCAACGATGCCGATAATTAGAGAGCAGCTTATCGTTTTGCGTTAGCATCGTTAAATAAGATTCGGCAGATTGGGCGCGCGGCAGGTTATCCAGTATGGAACGCATTGTAATTTCTACATACGCCGCCGAACCTTCAACACCTTCTAAGCTGCAATCATATTCAAAGAATTCTTCACCAACTACTTCTTTGCGAAGCCCGCGCAGCAGTGAAATTAAGGACATAGTGTCCCTCACTTCTTTGAACGTACTATGATTTGCAATCAACTTGCCAAGGAGCTTATTCTCCTCCATTAACATGGCAATCGACTTTGTATTATGCGGGTACGTGGGCAAAAGAAGCTCGTTCGCATACGAAATTTTCATGTTTTTTTGCTGATAAACGTGAAACATTTCATGCGATAGGCAAGCGGCGGCTTGTGGAATGGATATTGAAGATTCATCCCATGTGCGCACATCCCATATCGGTACGACCTTGTTGTAATATAAGGTTGCCGTATTTCCTATTAAATGAGGGTCATTGCCTTCGGCAACCCATACATCATCTTGCTCGTGCCGATAATGCGCAGGCCAATTATCACCAATAGCCACTTGGGCATCTGAGCTGTATAAAATAAAGGGCATACATGTGAACCCATGCCAAACCTCGGGCGCATGGGCGGTGATGTTACGCTGAATCGCCTTTGCTAATTCCACCATTTTGTTTACTGTCATACAAGACCTCCGACTTGATACCATTTGTCCGACATGTCTAATATATTCTCAAATGTCCATCTTGTCAATATGTTTTTATAGCAACATAAATCGACAAATGTCTGAGAAACCGATAATATAGACCCATGGCATATGATGCGAGATTTCGAGGTCGTGTGTTGAAACATAGCGAAATCACCGAAAAACACAACTACGTGAATCAACCAATGCCGCAGATTGCGAAATAATATTTTTACCCCCGTATTCCCCCGACTTAAACCCCATCGAAAAGTTTTGGGCATGGTTAAGATGCAAACTTCGTAGAATTCTACCTAACTTCGTTTCCCTTGACGATGTCCTTGTGAACTGCTTTTGATTTATGTGATTATACGTCACAATTCCTTACTATTGCCAGCAAGAACCTTTCTGCCTCAAATTCACGCATACGAGATGCGGATATGGCGTTGGAAATGATGTCATTTACTCAAGGTGTACAAAAAAATTTCTTGACAAATCATTGCACAGCCAATATACTCGCAAAACGACAGGGTATTCGTTTTTCGCGCCTTATCAAAAATTTGGGGGTGCTTATTTGCCGAAAGTCAAAGACGGATATTTTGAAGAAAAGGAAAATTTTATTTTAAATGCTGCCGAAAAGGTGTGCATCAGCAAGCCCTTAAACAGCGTTACCATGAAAGATGTTATTGTAGAAAGCGGGCTTAGTCCGGGGGCGGTGTATGCCAGTTTTTCGGGTTTTGATGAAATTGCTTGGGCTTTAATTAACCGCTTAAAGGTTTCGGTTAATTCCGAAAATGAACTAAGCGATACCATTAGTGATGCAAAAATAACGCCTGAGGAAAAAATAGTCGCCCTTATTCGCCATTTCTTGAATGCGATATATTCATCGGTGGGCAATTATGGAAAAATAATGTACGAGCTGTCTTATCGTATAACTTTTATTAAAAGCCGCAAAAAAAGAGAGCAATTTAAGGAATATTTACTAGAGGAAGAAATGTATGGGCATATACGTTCATCAATTTTGAAAATAATTGATGACAATATTCAAATCGGGTATTTTAAGCCAAGGGTATCTAAACAAAGCATATATGCAATGATAGTTGCATTAATGGACGGTCTTATCCGCGACTTGATTCTTGTCAAGTATTATAAAATTGCAGATACCCCTATGAACATCACCTTTGAAGAAGAGGATTTGCCCAATGCAATTTTCAAATCCATATTATACTTACTTAATCACGGGGATGGTTAATGTTGAAAGAAGAAAAATGGTTGCTGTGCCCTGTTTGCAAGGGCAAAACGAGGATAAAAATATTTGAAAACACAACGCTGGAAAATTTTCCGCTGCATTGCCCAAAATGTAAAAATGAGACTAAAGTTGAAGTGAAAAACTTTAAAACTATTATTATCACAGAGCCGGATGCACAGACACAGAGCCGATAATTTGCGAAACCGCATACTATCGGCTCTATTTTATTGCTTGCATATAAAAAGGGGGGGGGGATGCCTAATGAAGGTTAAGACAAACACAAAATCTCTTAATACACAAGGGCATTTAAAGCGCGTAACAAAAGGAAAGGCGCGGGCATCTCAGCGGTTGGCTTCCGGCTTTCGTATAAATAGTGCCGCAGACGATGCCGCAGGGCTTGCAATATCTGAAAAGATGCGGGCGCAAATACGGGGGCTTGACCAAGCACAACGCAACTCCCAAGATGCAATATCGTTAATACAAACCGCCGAGGGCGGCATTGCAAGCATCAATAATATGCTAATCCGTATGCGCGAGTTGGTTGTACAAGCCGCCAACGATACAAACATATATGACAGTGCTAATACAGGTCAATCCGACCGTTTTCAAATACAACGCGAAATTAATGAACTTGTTAATGAAGTTGACCATCTTTCCCAACGGCTTGAGTTTAATACACGCAGGTTAATAAGCGGGAATTATGCCCGCAATTCTGTATTAGGGCTTGCCGCTATAGCCCCCTTTGTATTGCCGGGCATATCTTCACCGCCTGTATGGTGGAATGCCCGCCCGCCCCTTGGCACAACCACAAACGGCAACCAAAGCATGGCAGCCCCGGGACCGGGGGGGGTAGGGCAAACAATTACTGCCCCGCACAGCAGCTTACAGCATTTTTATACGCGTAATTTAGACGGGCTGCAAGACCATTTAAATAGTTTTGCAGCTACAAGAGGTTTTGGTAATTTTGCAAATTGGCTTCAAAATTTTGGACCTGCCGGCGGCGTTGACGGCGCATCATTTTATGATTTTGGCGGCGCGGCTTATGGCTTTCGCGCCGCGGTGGAATATATGTACTCACAGGTATTGACGACCACAAGGGTTGTACAGGTAGGCAACAGCTTTGTTGTACAATTTACACCCCAACTGCGCCCCGCTTATTCGGGGGCAAATGCCCAAGAATTTCTTGCTTTTTGGGTAGCGCTGGATAGGTGGATAACCCATGTGCAAACCCACGATGCAAGCTGTTCTCATATGAACTTTGGGGAATATTGGGCGCGCCATATAGGGCCCGCTGCACGCCAATGGGAATTTGAACCGGACCCGCCCCCCCCCGTACCCGAATATCCCCCGCCTTCCACGGACAGCGAGGGGGGACGACTGTGGTTTCAATTAGGTGCTAATCTTGGGCAAGGAATATTTATGTACATTGAAGCGATGGACGCCGTAACCCTGGGACTGCGGGATAACGACGGCAACGCCCTTATAAATGTTTTGCAAGAATCCGGTATTAATATTTCACTGTTATTAAATATCTTAGACAAGGCGTTGGCGCACGCGGTTTCGGAACGCGCTCATTTAGGCGCGATGCAAAATCGGCTGGAATATACGTCACAATTTCTTACTATTGCCGGCGAGAACCTTTCCGCCTCAAATTCACGCATACGAGATGCGGATATGGCGTTGGAAATGATGTCATTTACTCAAGGCAATGTTTTACAACAGGCCGCTTTATCCATGCTTGCTCAGGCAAATCAATCGTTAAATGCTGTAATGCAATTACTTTCTTAATCGCCCGTCACCATTTCCCCTTTCCAACATACAATACCACATGCCTAATCAAGGGAGATGGAGGCTATGCGTAAATACCGCATCCGAGGGGGAAATCGGATAAGCGGCGTGCTTCGTGTGGGCGGCGGAAAAAACGCTGCACTGCCCATACTCGCTGCCACATTGCTTGCCGAGGGCGAAAGCATTATTCACAACTGCCCCGACATTGCAGACATTCGCTTTTCCGTAGAAATACTGCGGCATTTAGGTTGCCGCGTAAATTTCGAAGAAAATACACTTAACGTAAACGCAACCAACATTACCAACGCGAAGCTGCCTACCGACCTTGTGTGCAAAATGCGCTCCTCTATTTTATTTATGGGCGCACTCCTTGGGCGTTGTCGCGAAGTGGAAATTGCAAGCCCGGGCGGTTGTCAAATAGGCGCACGCCCTATAGACCTGCACATTAGCGGCTTCCAAAAGATGGGCGTAAGCATTACAGAAAACGGCGATTTAATGCACGCAAAAAGCCCAAGCCTCACAGGTGCGTGGATTTACCTGCGCGACGTAAGCGTAGGCGCAACGGAAAATCTGCTTCTTGCCGCCGTGTTAGCCGAGGGCGAAACCGTACTTGTAAACGCCGCCCGCGAGCCGGAAATTGTGGACCTTGCAAAATTCCTCATTTCTATGGGGGCAAACATTCGCGGGGCGGGTACGTCTACCCTTAAAATTATGGGGGTTAAAAGGCTGCAAGCCGCTACGCACCGCATCATGCCCGACCGCATTGTAACCGGCACGTATTTGCTTGCCGCCGCAATGACCCGCGGCGACCTTACCCTAACCCATGTAAATCCTTACGACATTTCCGCCGTAACCGCGCAGCTGCGTACCATGGGGTGCCAAATTACGGAACACCCTGCACAAATTCGCTTGCATGCACCCCACCGACTTACCGCAATACCTCACCTAATCACCGAGGCGCACCCCGGCTTCCCTACCGACATGCAGGCGCCCTTTGTAGCCGCCCTTGCCACCGCCAAAGGGACTTCCGTAGTAGAAGAGCGCATCTTCGAAGCCCGCGCCGCCCACGCTACCGAGCTTAACCGCATGGGCGCACGCATTATCCTTGCCGCCGATAACCGCGTATTTGTAATAAAGGGCCGCGAGAAGCTGTACGGTACGTCCGTAAATTCCCACGATTTGCGCGGCGGTGCGGCAATGGTTCTCGCCGCTTTAGCCGCAGAGGGCGAAACCATCGTTCACGACCCGGGCTATATTGCCCGCGGCTATGACGACATTGCGGGTGCGCTATGTGCCGTAGGCGGCGATGTAGGGGAAGTAAATTTATCCTAAATCTTGCAAACTCATGCGGTCGAGGTCGGACTGCATGGGTTTTTTTGTGTGCAATTTTCGCCCGTTACGGCACGATACGTAGATAGCGAACAGAATAACCGTAGGGATATTGCCAATGATAAATAGAAAAAGAATACGCCATGCGTTTGCGCCGCCGCCAATCGTACCGTAATCAACGAGGTGGTTGACGGTTGTGCCTTCCCAAACTACGTTAAGATAAGGGAAGGGTTGACCGGGGTGGGCGTATTCCCAACGGATGCGCTCCCGATCCTCCAGTATTTGTTGCCTGAGCTCTATTTCTTGCATGCGCTCCACCTCTATACTCACCACATCTGTGTGGGTTGTCACCGTAAATGCCAGCAGCGCAACCAGCGGAATTAAGGATAGCCCCAGCGAAATGCAGGGCAAAATTAACCCGGGCAAGCGGCTTTCCATCCGCGAGAGAAACACCTGTAGCAATATAACGCCGCCAATAAACGCCAGCATTACAAATATGCCAATCATTAAAAATAACCATCCCACCATCATTTTTTTGCTCCTTCGCACATTTTTTTGTATTCCGATATCAAAACTTTAGCCGTGTCAAAGTCCAGTCTATCGTTTACCGCGAGCCGTTTAATTAACGCGATATACGGCTCGTTTGCGTTATCCTCGCTAATTTGAATCTTCGCGATTAGCCTATCCAGCCTTAGCCGCACCGTAGGGTATGTAACCCCGTATTGATGCGCAATTTCCTTCAAAGAACCCGACGCAAGCAAAAATTTTTTAATAAAAATAATGTCCTCGTCCTCCAAATTTGCCATCCAGTCGGGCAGTACCGTTGCAGACAAATGAAGTGCCACCTTTCGTTTTGAAAATAATTTTGTTAAAGATAGCATTTAACAATGTTAAAGTCAAGAAGCGGGCAGCGCCCACGCGCTCTAACACTGGACGGGTTTGCAGTCTTATGCTATTTTTTCATCATCAAAAAACGGAGGGATACTATGGGAAATGAGTTGAAAATCGTATGAAGAAAGTAAAATGCGCATTAATCGGCAGCGGAAACATTAGCTATGTTTATTTAAATACGCTAAAAAACGGTGGCTTTAGCATTGTGGAAATGGTAGGCTGTGCGGATATTGTGCCGGAAAAAAGCAAAGCGCGGGCGCAGCTATTCGGTATCCGCGATATGACAGTGGAAGAAATTCTTAACGACCCGGAAATTGAAATTGTGCTTAACACCACCAACAACGCCGCCCATCATGAGGTTTCGCATAAAATTTTGCAAGCGGGCAAGCACGTATACAGCGAAAAGGCGATGGACACCAACTTCCCCGCCGCAAAGGAATTATATGATTTAGCGCAAGCGAAGGGCCTGCGCTTCGCCGCTGCACCCGACTGCTATTTGGGCAGTGCCTACCAAACCGCCCGCAAATTGGTAGACGACGGCTGGATAGGCGAACCTCTCTTCGCCAACGCCTTCTGCTACCGCGGTTACAAGGAACATGAACGCGAAGCAGACTACGCGGGTGCAGGTGCGGCAGGCACTACCATTACCTACGATATGTCGGGTTATTATTATAATGTGTTAATCAGCCTGCTTGGGCCTGTGCAACGGGTAAGCGGTTTTGCCCGTCATGTAACGCGCATTCATACCAATCCGCGTCATGAGAATTATAAAAAGCCCGTGCAAAAGCAAGCGGGCGCAACCCTAAATCTTGGCGCACTGCACTTCCATAACGGGTGCTACGCCAGCGTGTTTATGACTTCTGAAGGCGTTGGTCCCGAAATCCCTCGTGTAGAAATTTTCGGCACACAGGGGGTGCTTCACCTGCCCGACCCCAACTGCTTTGGCGGATACGGCAAGGATGTATACCTTACGCGTATCGGCTCCACCGAAAAAATAAAAATGCCCATGACCCACGCCTTTGGCGATACCGACCCTACGCTTCCCACCCTCACGGGGAAATACGAGGCATGCTTTAATTCGCACCGCGGCATTGCGGTTGTGGATATGGCATGGGCAATACGCCGCAACCGTCCCCACCGCTCCGGTGCGGAACTTGCTTTGCACGCCGTAGAAATCGCCGCCGCAATAGATGAAAGCGAAGCTACCAACCAAACGATAACCCTAACTACCAAGCCCGAACGCCCCGCTCCGCTAACGGCAGGTATGTTCGGCATTTCGGCAGAAAGTGGAATAGACACGTAGCACCGCACCCCGCTAATGGGGGCGGGGGGTTACATCAAGGCGCTTCTTACGGGCAATACATCCTTCACCAGCCCGTTTATCAGCGTTTCTACTTGGTCGTGCTTAAACATTTGCTCTAAGATAATCGCGTTATTAATTGCAAAAAAGGTATCGTCCTCTACCGCGTCTTTATGGATATAAGGCGTGGTATTTTTATGGGTAATTTCGCGGGTGGTGATACTGCCCGTGGGCAACTCCTCGCTAAAATAATAGGAAATTTCTTCGTTATAAAACAGGGGCAGGCAGGTTAAGTACAGCCCAAAGCGCAGATATTCCATGGGTTTTGCGTGGTAGGGACCTTCGGGGTCAAACTTGTAGTACAGGTATACTTCCTTGTTGGGCAAGCCCTTGTACAGGAAAGGCTGATGCTTCTCAATAAACGGCAGCTGCGCGGGCTTGTATTCCTTAAACGCGGGCAAAAGAATGCCGTTTTGCTCTTGGGTTGCAATGGCTTCCTTAATGATGCGGTCGGAGTGGAAGGTCGAAAGATTATGCCGCAAATACACCTGCCCCAGCGCAAGGGCTAAAATATTATCGGAAGGGTCAACCTTTGTATAGTGTTTTTCCAATACGTCCAGCGTATCGTATTCGGGGCGGAAGCCCGTGGTAAGCATATGGTACGTGCAAAGCTGGATAAAGGGTGCAATAAGCGCACTTGCATCGGCATTATCCTTTAGGCGCACAAACGCCCGCTGTGCGTCTGCGTCAATGGTCGCCATCCACAGGCTGGATTCGAGTATGCGCTTATCCAGCGCGGGGTTATTATTTTGGGCAGAAAGGTCAATCAACTCCCCACGGCTAAAAGGGAAATGGGCGAGTGCAATGGCAAGTAATTCGTCGTACATTTCGTGCAGTCCTTCATAGGAAAGCATGGCATACGCCGCCGAAGCCAGCTGCGGGTGCGTGTCCTCGTTTGGTAATAATACGGCGAAGGCTTGCAGTAATACGTGGTTGGGGATACGCGTATGCCTGCGGCTAATCAGCGTTGCCGCTTGTTCATAATCATGGGTGTGCAGGTAAATTTGCAGTAAGCGCTCGGGGAGTTCGGGGGTGTTTTCGTCCACACCCATATAATTTTCTAAGGCTTGCGCGTATTTGCCTGCGTCAAAATAAATTTGCCCAATGGCAAGGCGCAGGCGCATACGGTATTGCTTGGCGATATTTTTTTGCGAAAGCAGGTTTTCATATACTTCCACCGCTTCTTCGTTAGGGTTCTCTAAGTAAAAGTCCGCAAGGGTACGCAGAAGGTAAAAACGGCGGTCGCCCTTGCTAAAGAAATATTGGTACGCCGTTTCGTTTGCGCCGCCTACCCTGCGGCGAATGGTCAAAGCTACGTTTAACACACTGCGCTGCCCTGCGCCAAGACAGGTGTAGTTAATACTTTCTCCCGCCGCTTCAATGATTAATGTGCCGTCCTCGGGCATTTCGTATACGTCCATTCCGCGTTTTGCCTCATCGGTTACATACACAAAATGCACCCCGCTGTCGGGGGCGGCTTTTAACTCAAAGCGGGTGAGCTCGTTCTCAATAATCGACTCGGCATAAGAAAGCTGGGCATTTGTTACACCCATGTTTAAGCACCGCGCCCAGTAATAATAATATAGGCTGTTTGCGGTACGCCCTTCAATTTTTTGCTCTAGGCAACGGGCGGCAAGCTGTAGAATTTTATTGGTATGCTCGGGCAATAAATCAGACAGCGCGCCGTCGGTGAGCAGCAAGTGATACACATACACCGCCAAGCTTGTATCGGGTTCGGCAGTTTGTAAAAACTGCGCCATAGGGTAGTGGCTAATTGTGTCGGCATCGTTTTCATATGCGGCTTGGATTAAATGCGGGTACAAGCCGGGCATATACACCTGTTTGCGCTCCGCCGTTTGGTACAGCGCATATGCCTCGGGGCTATGGTCGTAATTGCGGATTCGATACGCGCAAATATCCCTGAGCAAGGGGTGGTGACGGCTAATGGTATACAATTTTTCGCCGTTTACGATGTCTTTTTCAATAGCGGCGGAAAGCGCCGTACCCGCACTAGTGCAAATATCTACAATGTCTGCCCCGCGTGACGCGGCATAACACAAAGTAGGCAGCAACGGCTTCCCGTTAGGGATAGCCGCCGCCGTTAAATAATAATGATACAGCGCCTCGTATAAAAAGGGACTGCGAATGCCCTCGGCAAAGGCGTCGGCAAGCAAGGCGTAGGCGTCGGAATGCTCCCCCATGGCGAGGTGCAAGCGCCCAAGCATAACGCGCTGTGCGGGCGTTGCGGCAATCTCCTGTAAATTCTTCCAATGCTTGCGTGCAGAACGCACGCGGTTTTGCCGTATTTCCAAGTACGCAAATAAAAAGCATAGCTCGCCGTAAAATTTCGGCTCACCGGCTTTAAGGAATGACTTATACCCCATTGCTTTATCCAAGAGTTCATTTGCGCCGTCAAAATGGTTAATTTCAATGGAAATAAAGCCTGCTAAGGTAAGCAAGGGCAAATAGGTTTCGTTGCGCCTAAGTGCCGTAACGGAAATATGGTTCGCCTTTTGCAAGTACGCCCGCCCCATATCCTCATCGGGGGACAGGGCATAGGCAAGCCAGCACCGCATGGCAAGAGCAATAGCACTTTTTGCGGTGGGGCGCCGCTCGTGGCGGGCTTCTAAGCGTTCAATAATGCGGTTAATGTTCATCTACCATTCCCCCACAACAATGGGCAGGCGAATTTTATATACCTTACCTGGGCTTGCGCCCTTAATTTCAATAGAAGTACGCATATACGGCGTTTTGCGGAAAAGCCGCCCCGCATTCATAAACGCCGAAAGCTTAATGGTGAAGGGAATTTCGTAGTATTTGCCTGCGCTGTAGGTACGCGCGGCAAACCGCACGTAATTATCGGGGCAAAATACCTCAACGGCAAGGTCGCCGCCCGAATGGTTAAAAATTTCTATAACGCCTTTATCATCAAAGCGGTATGCCTCGCGGTTAAGCCGTGCGGTAATCGCAAGAGGACGGCGGAAAATTATTTCCGCCTCGTTTCCGCCGATTTTAATGCACTCCCGTGCATAGCGCCCTTTTATTAGCGTAGGGTCAACGCTAAAATTAACCCTTGCGCGGTTCTCGTTATCAAAGTCGGAAGAAATTAAGCGGTTTGCCGTGAGGGATAACCACGGCGGGTTATTTTCCATGGTAATCGGCGCTTCGAAGAAGCCCTTGTCGCTTTTTTCCGCAATGATTTGCCCAAAAATCCGTGCTTCGTCCCCATGGGATTGGTCGTAGATAAAGCTGCGGCGGGGCAATGCCAATGTAGTTTCCGTTTTTAAGCCCGATAAAATGAAAAAATTATCCATTGCGCGTTCGCGGTTTGCGTCCTTGTGCAGGCTTTCATACACTTCCATATACGGGTAACCCACGGCGAGTAAGAGCATATAAAATTCGCTGTCGGTAAAAATTTGCCGCGCGGGAATGGGATACGCCAACGTATATTCATAAAAATCGCGCACATTTGCGATAACAATGCCCTCGCGGGTGGTTATCGCCATTTTGGTAAGCTTCGCCTCTATGCGTACGCTCGCCTCCCCGCCGTTGGAGCAGATATGCACTACGGTTTTTAGCGTTTTGCCCGGTGCAATGTCTGCCTTGGAAGGGTTAATCGTATAAGTAAGGGTTTGGGTATTGCCCTCCCACCAATCGGGTTCGAACACTACGGCAGGGCTGCGCGAGGCAATATACCCCTTTAACGTGCCGCCGCCAATGTTTTTTAGCGTAATCGTACCCGTTGCGCTGTCCTTGGTATCCAGTTCAATCGCTTCTGTGTTGATGTCTAACACAGGCAGGGGCTGTTCAAAGTTCATTTGCCGCGCCCCCTCCCTCTCTTTGCGAAATTTGTACGATGCGCTCAATATTCCCGCGCAGTGCGTCGTTTACCACCTGTGCAGAATTTTGTGCATGTAAATTAATAAACGCGCCTAAACGCTCGCCCATATTTTGCGTTAAATGTTGAATCGCTTCTTCGTAAGAATGCAGTGCTTTTTCCAGCGTTTGCTGGTTGCTTTCGATATACTGCGCTTGCTGGATAAGCGCGTCCTGCTGAGCTTTTACCGCATCTACCGCGCGTACAAGCTGCAATAATTGGTCGGAAAGTGCCGCGCTATGCCCTTGCAAGTGGGTTGCAAGCAACTCGGCGGCGGATTGTAATTTTCCTCCCGCTTTTTCCATACCGCTTGCGGCGTTATTGGTAGCGGTTTGAATTGCCGCCGCTTCTGCCAATGCGTTTTGCCATGCGGTTGCGCCTGCGTCAAATTCCGTTTTAACTGCGGGCAGTGTTGCGTTAATTGCTTCTGCGATTTGCGTGTTTATTCCCTTGGTTGTTTCAGAAATGGATTTGCCCAAATTTGCCGCATTTGCTGTAAGTGCCGTCGTCAACTGCGCTAAAGCGGCGGAAAGTGCTTCCGTTTGGCGGTTTTGCGCCTCCGCAAGCTCCGTTTTTAAGCGAAGCACCGCCCCGCCCGAATCGCTTGCGTAAAACCGCCCTACCTCGCGCTCAATATAAATATGTAGTTCGTCACACAGCGCACTGCGCGTTGCGCGGAAGTCAAAAAATGCAATAAAAACACGCATCAGCAAAAAAACGGCAACCGCAGCGACGCCGTACACATGGGCAAAATCGGCAAAAACCACAGCCAGCAGAAGCCCCACCCACAGCAAACCGCTTTCAAACCCTTCAATAAATGCGGCAAGGCTGGTAAAGCGCCAGCCAAGTATGCTTATGCCCTGCACCTGCCGCTCAATTAATTGGTTTGTGGGAATACGGCTTACCGCCTTATCTGCCACCGATTTATAGGCGGCAACGGTATTGCGTAACAAAGCGTTGCGAAACTTTTTTACATCGTCACGGCCTTTTATTTCCCTTGCATCGCGCCGAAACGCCATTAACGCAGCACCAAAGCGCACCTTTGCCATAATACGCAAAATAATTACGGCAACGGCAATGCACAGGTACACCGCCAAAATAACGATGTGGTTATCCTGCCGATTTAATACCGAAAAAAGCTCGTTAAAAAACCGCTGTATTTCTACGTAAAGGTTCATGCCTTTGCCTTGCCGTAACGTAATTTAAGCGCACCGCTTGCTTCTTTAATATCGCCAAGTAATTCATACCCATTTGCGAAATGCTCAACAAAACCTACGCCCGCCAAAATTTCCTTATCCTGCATCTTGCGCAGCCGTTCACTCCCGAAAAATGCCGCTTCCCGCGCTTTTGCATCATACTCTAATTTGGCAAGCATACCTGCGGAAACCATTTCGCCCCGTTCGCCGAAGGCGACCTGCATATCCTCGATATACAGCTTGCCTGCTTCGCCGTGGCGGTAAAATAAAAAACCCACCAGCTTGCGATTTTTTGCCGTATCCACAGCAAACACAAACCGTCGGGTTATATCCAACAATAATGGGTTCATTTTTTGCCGCCAGCCCACAATGCCTTCGGGCGCTTCCAGTCCGCACAGCTTATCATTGGCGGAAAGCTCCTTCAGCAAGCCATGCACCTGCGGCAACAAATTTACAATCGCCCCCCTGCGGGAGGAATAGTCGATGAATTCCAGCATACAAACATCCCACAATCTGTAAAAAAGATGTACCCGGCGCGAATCGAACGCGCGACCTTTCGCTCCGGAGGCGAACGCTCTATCCCCTGAGCTACGGGTACACACGCCGCATATTATATCACTTGCAACACAAACCGCAAGGTATTCATTGCCGTGCGCTGTATTTCGCCCAATGTAATCCCGTTCGGCTTTGCGTGGGAGGCAAGCAGCGAGCCGTCGCCGTCATTGGCGAAGTGGACCTTCCCGCCCGGCATTAACACATCTACCTGCGCACGCACGCGGTAGGCGCAATTTGTTAAATCGCCGAAAATAGGGTCTTGGGAGGGCTGCATCCACCAGTCGGTGACGATATTACCCTCGTAGCCCCATTCGCCGCGCAAAACATAGGTGCAAAGCTCGTAATGATAATGCCCCCACACGCCGTTAATCTTGTTATAGCAGGTCATTAAGTTGCGGGGCTTCCCATCTTTTACACATATTTCAAAGCCCTTCAGATAGATTTCGCGCAAGGCGCGTTCACTCACGCGCGAGTCGTTGATATTGCGCTTGCGCTCTTGGTTATTTGCCACAAAATGCTTAGGGCAAGCAGATTTTCCGTGGGTTTGCAAGCCAACAACCATGGCGGCTGCCACCTTACCCGAAAGTACAGGGTCCTCCGAAAAATATTCAAAATTACGCCCGCATAACGGGTCGCGCAAAATATTCATCCCGGGCGCCAGGATTACGTGGGAACCTTTTTCCGCAAATTCCTGCCCAAAGGCTACGCCCAATTCCTGCACCAGCCGCACGTCCCATGTAGAAGAAATTGCAAGCCCGCAGGGCAGCAACGCGCAATACGCCTGCAAACGAATGCCCGAAGGTCCGTCTGTAGTGGTTACAGGTACAACGCCCTTTGCGCGCAACGATTCGGTAACCCCGCCAAAAACGCCTGCGTTGCCCGCAACACCCAGCGGACTGCCCATAATAAAATCGCCGCGGGTTAGCCCTTCTAATTCGTCCAAATCTAATTGCGCGGTAAAGGCTTCCAGCGTTACCTTGCCCGATTTTACGTCGCTTAGTTTATACCCCATGTCCCCCGTTTGGGGAATTCCCTTAGGCAAATTCGCTAAAATGCGTTTTTCCAGCGACACGGTGCGGGTTGGCGTAGCTTCGGTTGTATGGGAAAGTGTACCGTCTGCCTTTGTTACCGCAACCATGCGGGCAAATTTATTTTCCGCTTCCACAGCGGCGGCTTCTTCTAATTGCTCAACTACGGTGAGTTCCGCGATATGAATCGCACCGATTTTCTGCGCGGAACGCACACAGCCGCCTGCAAAAATTTCATATTCCCCCGCTTCTAATATATAGGCGGATTTATGCCCCGTTTTGCCCGCATCGTCATACGACGCCATATAGTACAGCGGAAATTCCAGCGTTAGTGTTTGCGATTCGCCCGCTTTTAGCACATCTGTTTTGGCAAATGCGGCGAGCTCCCGCGCGGGTTTGCCCAGCACACCTTGGGGTGCGGAATAATATACCTGCACCACTTCCGCCCCTGCGCATGTGCCTGTGTTTACGACCTGTGCCGAAACGGCAATACACCCGTTATTTTCGGCGACGCTCCCGCTTTGGGAAAATCGGGTATAGCTAAGCCCGTACCCAAAGGGGAAAAGCACCGCTTCCTTGGCAAAGGTTTCGAAATAGCGGTAGCCGACAAAAATATCTTCCGCATAGTTGTTAAACGCCTCTGCGCCGAAGTTCTTGTGGGTTGGGTAGTCCTCATAATGCTTGGCGATGGCGGTGGTTAGTTTAGCAGCGGGGTTTACATTGCCGCTAAGCACATCGGCAATGGCGTTGCCGCTTTCCATACCGCCCTGCCACACGTACAAGAGTGCGCTAATTTTGCTTTCATATTTTTCATACCACGAAAAGTCGATGATATTACCGCTGTTAATAAGAAGCACCGTTTTATCGAAGGCGCTTGTAACCGCGTCCAGCATGTCTTTTTCCGCCTGTGTTAAATAAAAGCTGCCCTCCTGCAGCGAGGAGTCGCCGTCTTCCCCCGCGCAGCGACCGATTACGACCAGCGCCGTATCGCTTGCTTCGCGTGCTTGCTTAACGACGTCGCTGGTGAGGGGCATTTCCTCGTGGTGTGTCACCCAGTCGCCCCACCAGCGGGCTTTTTTTGCAGGGTTGCGGGTACACCAGTCGGCATAAATTTCGGCAAGCTTGCGATTGAGGCTTATGCGCCCGTTATTTTCAAGCCCTTGCATCAAATTTACAAAATACGGCGATTTTACATCGCCCCCCGAGCCGTTGCCCACGTAAAAATAATCTACCTGAATGCGCCCAAAAACAGAAACGACATTTGTAGAGAGGGGCAGCGCCCCGTCATTTTTAAGCATGACAATGCCTTCACCCGCGGCACGGCGTATCAACGATTGGTACGCGGGTGCAACCTCGCGGCTGCCCTGCCCCTGTGCGCCGTAAATATCCTTTAATTCCTGCGAAAGTATTCCTGCATCTGTCATAACATGCCCCTTTGGAAAATTATTTCAATATGTACCGAAGTGTAGCATTGTTTGGTTTTCATTTCAAATAGCAGGAAGGGCAAAAGATTAAATAATTGTACTCCCCAATAAAATATGGTATCTTTTTCCCACTCACTTTTATATACGTGACAGGGGTATGGTGGCATGGTTAAATTGCCTGCGTTTTTTAGCGATGGAATGGTAATAGCTAAGGAAGCAAAAATATGGGGCTGGGCTTCGCCCGCGCAAAAGATTACGGTGGGTTTTTTAAACGAAATCTACGAAGCAACGGCAGACGGCGATGGGCGCTTCCACGTTACGCTTATTACGCCCGAATACGGCGGCCCTTACATAGTAACGGTGAACGAAATTACCCTGCGTGATGTGTACGTGGGGCGGGTATGGCTGTGTGGCGGTTCTTCTAACATGGAAGAGCCTACCTCGCGCGGGCAGTTAGTGCGGGGGGAAGATGTGCCGGAGGATATGCGCATTCGCGTTTTCCAAGGGGAGCGCGGGCATGACTTTAACGTACCCGCACGCGATATTAAGGGCGAATGGCATACTGCAAGCGGGTGGTTTTTAGCATATATGAACGCCGTCCCCTACTTTTTTGCACAGGACTTGCTGGAGCGTGACCCGTCCCCGATTGGGCTTATTTGCATTCCCGTCGGCGGTACAACCATAGAAGGATGGATGCCCGAGGAAGCCCTTGGCGCGTTTCCCGAATATGCGGGAAAACTGGTAAACCTACGCAAGCCGGGCTGGATAGAACGCACGCAAACCGAATCCGATTGGCGTACTACCATTTGGAAGGAAACGCTGGAGATAAAAGACAAGGGGCGCGTCGAAGGCTGGCATATGGAGGATTATGACGACAGCCAATGGGACAGCAAAATGCTCTTCGACAATGCGGGTCTACCGCGCCATGGCTCGGTTTGGCTGCGCAGGAAGTTTGATATGCCCGCAACCAACAGCCCTGTAACACTTCGCTTCGGGCGGGTGGAAAATAGTGTAACGGTATACATCAACGGGGTAGAAGTAGTGAGCATTAACTACATGTTCCCGCCCTGTGCGTGTGTAATACCCGACGGCGTATTAAAAGAAGGCGAAAATTCCATTGCTGTGCGCATCGTAGGCGAAAGCCATAGCCCCACCGTAGTCGCGGGCAAAGAATATGCCCTCATCTTCCCGGAAGGGCGCGTGGAATTAAACGGCAAATGGCAGCGCCGCACAGGCACGGCAATGCCCATGTGCCAGCCCGAGGTATATTTATTTAGCAACCCCTGCGGTGTGTATAATTACATGCTTGCGCCGCTTTTGGGTTATTCTATCGACGGCGTAATATGGAGCCAAGGCGAGGCGAACACTGCAAACCCGCAAGATTACAAGGATTTATTTACGACATTTGTTAAACATATCCGCAAATATTTTGGCGAAGTTCCTGTAATTTACACGCAAATCGCCAATTATGTAGACCCCTACAGCTACAACTTCATAGAAGGCTTCGGCGCACCCGGGGAATACTGGGCAATTCTGCGCGAGCAACAACGCCTGTGCTTGGAAATTCCAAACACCGCTATGGCCGTTACCATAGACTGCGGCGAACATAATGACCTGCACCCCACCGACAAAAAAACCGTAGGCAAGCGCATGGCATTACATGCGCGCCGTTTGGCATACGGAGAGGACATTGTTTCCGACGGGCCAATGGTGGAACGCGCGTTGCACCAGGGCGGGCGGCTCACCATTTTCTTTAAGCACGGCGAAGGGCTGTGGGAAAAATACGGTCATCCCCTTATCGACGTAGTGGATATGGAAGGCGCGGTGCATCGTTTATATGCCGCCGTCTGGAACAACGCGCTAAATATGTTTGTAGGCAACATGAACCCCGCCGCCGTTCGTTTCGGCTGGGTAGATTGCCCCGTAGTTCCGCTGTACAACGCTTACGGCTTGCCTGCATCGCCCTTTGAAATAGAGGTTACGCATACGTAGCCGCGTTTAAACCCCGCGGGCGGGGCGTTGAATGCAAATTCTTATTCATGCCATTATTTTTTCCAAGGTAATTTTATTTTAGGAAGTTTGTCTTTTATCGCTTGGATGTTTTCTGCCCGTTTTTGGGCGGATTCTTCTTTTGCGCGGGCTTTTTCTTCCGCTCGTTTTTGCGCGTTTTCTTGTTTTATGCGGGCTTTTTCTTCGGCTTTTATGCGTTTGCGTTCTTCCAGCAGGGCGTTGTAGTCTATAAATTCTGCGATATTTACTATTTCTTCTATATTGGCAGCATGTTCGCGCCTTAGTACCAGATGTATTTTTCGTTGACCGATATATCGGTTTTCGTCGGTAAAAATTCTAATGAATCGGAAGCATTTTTCAATGTAGGCTTCTCCTTCAATTTCAATTATGATTGTTTTGCCAAAGCCAAACCATCTTTTTTTGAAGAGGTAGTTTTTGCCGTCATTTCTAATTAAATAGCACTGTTCTTTTTTGTGCAGGATGGTTGTTTTGTTCATAAAAAAGACTTCTAAACACAGCTCTATATCGTTAAATGATTCTTGCGTGCCGCGGGGTAATTTTTCGGCTATGATGGGAACGGTGTAGCCCCTTCGGAATAGGGCATTGAAGAAAGGAATTAAATAAATGCGCTTATAATACATTACAAGCCGCCTTGCTTTTTTGAATACGCAAAAAGCAATTGCCAACAAAATGAGCCCAATCATTGAAGCAAAAATAGGCGATGCTAAGGAAATAAACGCATATGCGCTTAGAAGAAGGGTTTTAGTAATGTTAAAAAACGCGGATGTGAATGGGATGGGTGAAAACAAAAATGCCAGTACATCAAGGGCAAAAATCATTGTTCGTATAACAATGTAAACTACATATGCAAGTGCAGAAATAAGAAACGCCAGTAGATTTGTAAGAATCATGGCAAAAATATTTGTACTGCCAAGGCCGGCGGTTGTTACTTCTGCGGCATAAACCGTGGCAGTTGTTACGACCAAAAATGTTCCAACAATGGCAAGTGCATTGCCTGTGTAATCTTCCAGCTTTCCCAGCAGTGCGTCGCTAAAAATTTTTGTAAAGGCGAATAGGCTTAATATTAGCTTTGTTGCGGACAGAAATAATAATGCCGAAAATGCACTTAGTTGCGCAATGGGCATTTCCATTAATAATGAGGAAACCGCAAATGTATCGGGACTGATATGTCCTGCGTTAAGTCCCCACCCTATACCGGAAAAAATCGTTAGTATTAAAAATGGGCTTGAAAACATGCTTATTAATGGCGAGAATGCGCCACCTAAATTTGCAATGGCATTGCTTTGTATTGTGCCGGCGGTAGGTACGCTACTTGCCCCGTAAGCAACGTTGTTGGAAAAAACCAGCAGCGTTATGATGCAGGACAGAATAAGTAAAAGTATTACAGGTTTCTTATGTTCGCTGTACAGTGATTGTGCCATTGTTGATTATCCCCTTTGTAATTTTATTACCTTACGTTTATTCTACCTGCGCGGTTGCTCGGCGTGTCGAAAACACCAACGGGCAAGAAATCCTTACCCGTTGGTGTTGAAAGATATTGAAATATTCCATTATACGCGCTTTGCAAGTTATCGCGGAATGATTAACCATTGTCCTTCGATAATCATGTTGTTGCTGCCTACGCGGGGAGTGTTGGCTTCGCGGATTCTGCGCCACTGGGTGCGGTCGCCAAAGAAATGGTAGGCGATGTCTGCGAGGGTATCCCCTGCGCGTACAAGGTATACCCCTGCGGCGTCGGCAAGGTGTGCTTGCATAACGGGTTGGCGCAAGCCTTGGGCGGGGAGGGTAATTACCATGCCTGCCGTTAGTGCGCCACTGGCGGGGATGATATTGCGGTTGGCTGCCATAATGCGGTTAACCGTTGCGCCGCTCATAGAGCCGTAGTAGTTGAATGCGATGCTCCACAGGGTTTCCCCCGCTTGCACGGTGTATTGTAAGGGTTGCCCCGCTACGGGTGCAGGGGGAATGGTGGAAACAAGGTTTTCTGTGGTGATTAGCCCCGCCGCGGCGATGGGTGTAACGGTAATGGGTGCAGGTGCAACGGGTGCGGGGGTTGGTTCTGGGGTAGGTTGCGGCGCGGGTTCTGGTGCCGCAGGTTCAGATGTAACTTCGGCAAAAGTAACAATGCCATATACAATGAGGTTATGTGGGTCAACGGGTATATCGTTGTAGGTGACTTGGAACATTAATTGCGGACCCAAAATGGGTGTGCCGCTACCTACGCCGCCGATTACCTGTCCCATGCGTACAATATAACCTTCAGTAGCCCAAATAGATTCCATGAGTTGACCATAACGGGTCATCCATCCGTTGCCATGGTCAATAATTAAATAGTTGCCCCATATTTCATCCACGCCGATAGAATCTACGCGCCCATCCATCGGTACGCGCACGGGGAGGCCTTCTTGTCCTTGAATGCGCATAAGGGTGATGAAAGTATAGGTTTCCGCATACAGGTCAAACCCATAACCAAAATCCACTACATAGTTGCTCTCTAATGGCCAAATCATGTGATTTCCTGCTTCAAATGGTTCAAATGTTTCCTGTGCCTGTACTTGCAACGGCATTGCCACCAAACCAAACGCCATCACAAGGGTGAGTAAAATTGCCAGTGTCTTTCTTTTCATACATTCCTCCAAAATTCCGCTAATGCGGTTTATTGTACGATTCTCAAGCTAATGAGAATCGTATTCGGCGTTAAAAAGCGCGTTACATTGTATAACGCGCCCTAATACCGATAAAAATTGTATTTAATTTTCCAGGAATGTACATGTCGTGTTACTATACGTTTGTTGTGATAGGTAAACGTGATTTTGAATTGTTCCGTAATAAATGCTATGATTTAATTAACGAACAGGTTTTAAAGGAGTTGATAAAAATGGTGCAAACATTTCAAGGGCATTTTCAAGAAGGGCGGTTTGTGTCCACCCATAACACCACAATCCCCGAATGTGTGGAAGTGTTTATTATCGTTACGGGCAACCCCATACAAGCCAAGGCAAATGAACAACGACTGGCTTTTGATGAATTTACAAAAAAAATAAACGAGGCAGCCCCATTGGGCGAGGAATTTGATGAAATAATCGCGCAAGGGATAAACTTCCGAAAGGAAATAACCCTATGACCTATGCCTTGGATACAAACATTTTGTCTTTTATGTTAAAAGGGAATAAGGATGTTATAAGCGCATATATGAAAGCGAATAGCAATGGGGACATTTTTGTTATCCCCATTGCGGCTTATTATGAAATTAAACGCGGATTGTTTGCCATTGGCGCAACAGTGCAAATGCAGGCATTTTCACAACTGTGTAACACCTTTGACGTTGTAGAAATGACCCTTGAAGTATGGGAAAAAGCCGCCGAAATATGGGCAAAATGCAGAAAAAGCGGTATGGTGCTAGGCAAGGATGACGGCGATATTTTTATCGCCGCGCAATGTATGGTTAATAACTACACCTTGGTAACGCACAATATAAGCGATTTTGAACGTATCGACGGCTTAAAGTTCATTAGCTGGGCAAATTAGGTTTCTATCGCTACCCCCCACTTTTCAGCAGACTTTACCGCTTCCCCTTGTACATAGGCATTACCCACCAGCCCGGCGGCGTAGTATGCGCGGGTGTAGTATTGTTTCGCTTCTTCTTTTTGATTAGTTTGCGCTAGGTTTTCCGCTATGTGGAAGGCAATGGCGGAAATGGTCATAAATTTACCTTTTGCCTTCTCCTGTGCCTCCGCTTCCTTTAGCATGGCGAGGGCTTCGTCAAAGCGTTCCAGTTCGTTATACAGGGCGGCAAGGTTTTCCAATAGCAGGGGGTAATAATCCTGTACCCTGCGGTTATTTATGGAGCGTATGTTATTTATCATTTTGGCATACAGGTTTATGGCGCGTTCGTAGTGCTTATTTTGTTGGAGATACATAAGGATTTGGGTAATAAGCATCACCTCGCCAACGGTTAAACGGTAGGTGTCTGCCTTGGTTTCATCAAAATGGGGGAGGGTAAGGCGCAAGCCTTCCATAAACAGGTTGTAAGAGACTTCCTCATAATGGTTGTTGGTGTCTAGGAAAATGCCTTCGTTCATGGTTATAAATTGCTTGCCGTAATTGGTTTTTGCGAATTTGCGGGTTTTTAAGACTTCTTGCAATTCTGCCGCTTCTGCCAGGTTTTCTACGGCAATTTTGCGGATGATTTCTATGGAAAGCACAAGGTCGTCCATGTCCTCTTGGGAGAGGAAGGCGGTAAAATAGCCGCTCAAATCTTGCCCGAGCCGCTGGAATATGGATGCCAATAAATAATGGTTGGCGTTTTTATACTGCCCCTGTTCCAGCTTGTAATAATTATCACGGGTACATAAGCCGCCGTATATTGCCTTGGGGGAAAGCCCCGCCTGCTTGCGTAAATGGTGAATCACCTTGCCGATATTGATATTATCCGCCCCTTTAAAGGGCAACGTAGGCGCGGAATAATTTTTTACAGTGCTACTGACCATTTCCGCCGTGTATTGGGCGTACTTTTCAAACAACGCAGCTTCGTCTTTTTTGCCGAGGTTAGACAAACATTGTGTTTTAAGTTGGGTAAAATCGGGTACAAGGTTTGCCATATTATGGCTAATGGCGGCTCTTAACCCAAAATTAATAATTTCCAATGCCTGTTCATGGGCGCCGTCCTGCATGAGTTCCCCCGCCAGCGTTAACGCAATGGGCGGGATTTTTGTATGGTTTTCGGGGGAGGTTTGCAACGACTGTACAAGCCCCGCGTATATGCGGTTAAGTAGTAACAATGCGTCTGCGCGGCGGTTGGTGTGTAAATACACCTTGGCGCGGGTGTGTAATAACGCCGCCTCTTCAAACATGAGTACATCGTCTGTGGAGGTTGCTTCGTCAAATTCCGGGAAGGTGAGTAACAACCCTTCGTTGGAGAGGGCAAGGGCTTCCTCGTATTTACCTGCGGCTGCCGCTTCCCCCGCTTGGGAAGAAAGGGCGCGCTGTTGGGTAAGCAAAACATCCTCTTCGGGGCAGTAGACCCGCTCATAGGGCATGTCCAGCAAATCTAAAAAATCCGTCAACGTTTCCTTGGAAGGTTGTTGCTTCTGGTTTTCCACCCGCGAAAGGGTTACCAATAAGTCCTTGGGGTTTTGGCTCATTTTTTGCATGTAGGACTGCTGTAAGCCTTTGCGCTTGCGTAGGGATTTGACCAGTTCCCCTGTTACAAATATCGCCATTTTTCGCACCACCTTTTTCACCATTATACATAGCTATCGTATTTTTGTATACAAAAATATTAATGTAAGGTTGCTGCAAGGTGAATTGTCCGCACCGCGTGAAAAAGAGGGTTTTTCAAAGGGGCTTTTGCACCCTTGCCGGTTGAAAAGCGCAGTAAATACAGCATTTGTTTTGCGTTTATGTTAAATCAACCGCTTGCAATTTGTAAGCGGTTGATTTTGTATTCACGCGGGCAAACTTCACTCATATTAATCTCCTTATTTATACATATTTCCTAACTAAAACACTACTGCGAAAGTATAGCACATCTTTACTTTCCCCCGTTAAAATGATAGCATGAAAAAAATGCAACTGCGGGGGTAGGGTATGACGGTATTAATTGCGGAAGATACAGCAATACTGCGTATGACGATGAAGAATATTCTCATAAGATTTTGCGGGATTACCTCCGATTGCATTCACGAAGCGGAGGACGGCATACAGGCCATCAAGACGTACAATATGGTGCAGCCCGACATTGCTTTTATGGATATTTCCATGCCCAAAATAAACGGGGAAATCGCCATCAAGCAGCTGCTGAGCATCGACCCGAATGCGAAAATTATTATACTTACAGGCTCACGGGACGAGCGGGACGTTATTGACTGCATTAAATCGGGGGCTACGGATTATTTACTTAAGCCGCTATTGCCTAAACGGGTACAGGACGCGATTAGAAGGCTTTATGCCGCAACCCCCGATTTGTTGCCCCCCGCGTTACGCTAATAATCCTTTTATCTTGCGGAGGATGGTACTATGTTAATACTTGCCTTGGTTGGTTCTTGGTTGGTTGCGTGTGCTGCCATTGGCGCTACACATTATATATACAAAAAATCACGAAAAAACGCAGACGATTTAGAAAGTACTGCGTTTATTTTCGATTCCGTACCCATGGTGCTGACGCTGTGGGACGCAAACCGTAATGTTATTGACTGCAACCAAGAAGCCGTGCGCCGCTACGGCTTACAAGATAAGGAACAATACCGCACCCGCCTTCACGATATTATGCCCGACACCCAGCCCGCAGGCTATATGGCCATGACGAGGTGCTTTAAAATGCTTTCCAACGCCCACGACGGCGAACAATTAATTTTAAATGTTATGCATTACAACACGCAGGGCGAAGAAATTCCTATGGAGGTTTCCTTTTTTAACACGACCTATCGCGGCAAGCCCGCCGTGCTTACCTGTGCAACCGATATTGGCGGAATGTACGAGTCCATGGCTGTACTCACCAAGGAGCGCGAGCGCAATTTAGCTGTCGAGGCCAATTCCCAAGCCAAGAGCCGCTTCCTTGCCCGCATGAGCCACGAGATACGCACTCCAATTACCGCCGTATTAGGCATTGCCGAAATTATTTTGCAGCGCCAAAATTTAAACGCGGAATTGGAAGAAGCGATAACCAAAATTTATAATTCGTCGTACTCGCTTATAGGCATTATCAACGACATACTTGACCTTTCCAAAATAGAAGCAGGTAAAATGAATTTGCTGGACGAAAAATACGAAACCACCGGCCTAATCAGCGACGTGGTGCAAATGTGCTTGGTGCTTCTCGGCAGTAAGCAGTGTAACTTTGTGGTAAGGGTAGACGAGGCGTTGCCCGCTTATTTACAGGGCGATGAGCTTCGGGTAAAGCAAGTGCTGGTGAATGTGCTTTCCAACGCAATTAAATATACCGAAACAGGCGAGGTCAAATTTAACGTAGAATGCCGACCCGACCTTTCTTCCGGCGACTATGTAAACATCGTCATTACCGTAACCGATACAGGGCGAGGCATGACCCCCGAGCAACTGAACGCCTTGTTTAAAGAATATTCACGCTTCCATGAGGTAGAAGACCGCTTCACCGAGGGTACGGGCTTGGGTATGCCTATTGTGTTTAGCTTGCTTCAGCTCATGTCCGCGACCATAGATGTAAAGAGCAATGTCGGCGAAGGTACGCGCGTGGTATTAACTATCCCCCAGCGTATTACCGAGCGGGGGACAATCGGCGCGCAAACCGCCAAGCGGTTAGAGCAATTTGAAGCGCAGAGCAGCGCCCGCAGTTAAGCCCGAGGTGCGCGAAATAATACCGCAGACACAGAAAAAATGCGCGCCTTTGAAAAAGAAATGACGCGCGTACTCACCGAAATTAAACAGTTTATGCTCTAAACTTTACGCGTGGTAAAAGACTTGCTCCAGCGTTTTTGGGCGGCCCTGCTCGTCCGTTTCCATTTCCATTAAGTCCTTCATATGCACTTTCCATTTTGCAACCACTTCGCTCGCTGCTTGCGTATCCGCCGCAAACTGCCGTCCTTTTTCCGCTTCGTAGTAACCAAACAATTCATCGCCGACGCACCAAATCGTATAGTTATGCACGCCCGCTTCGTTTAAGGCTTCTGTCATTTCCGGCCAAATCTCGTCATGCCGTTTAATGTATTCGGCTTTTTGGTTGGGTTTAATGCGCGCTTTCCATGTCACTCGTTCCATTGTAACGCCTCCTTTTGGTCTTTTAAATCTACAAAAAAAATCTCCCTATTGCAAATAATGTAACATAGATGTAATATAAGCAAAATTTGGGAACGACCAAAAAAAAGGAGGAAACATCTCAATGAAAAAGCTGATTTTTGCCGTATTGGCACTGGCAGCGGCAATGTTCGTACTTACCGCATGTGGCGGTAGCGACGCGCCCGCAACCCCGCCCGCGCCTACGCCACCCCCCATTGCAACGCCCGCGCCTGTAGCGCCCGGGCAGCCCCCCGCGCCCGTAGAACCGGCGGAAGTGATTGACTACACGATTCGCATTCTTACGGTTTCTCACTCGGGCGAGCTTATCGCCACCGACCACCCCGCCATTCGCCAGTTGGAGGCGTTGACGGGCTACAGCATCGAACTGGAAATGATTCTTAACGCCAATTTCGAAGAACAAATGAACCTGCGCTTAGCGGCACAGGATTTACCCGGTATCGTAGTTATTACAGGCAACACCTTGCCCATCGTGCAAGCCGCACAGGGCGGCGCTTTCTGGGATTTGACCGACCATATCCCCCAATGGCCCTACCTTGCGCAAGCCAACCCCGCCGTATTAAATAATATTTCCATCGGCGGCCGTATCTTCGGCGTATACCGCCAGCGTCCCGTTGGGCGTCCCGGTATGGTATACCGCTCCGACTGGTTGGAGTACTTGAACCTTCCCGTGCCCGGCACCCTTGCCGAGTTGGAAAGCACGTTAATCGCATTCACCACAGGCAACCCCCAACCCAACGGCGGCAACACCTATGGTATGGCTTGGACGGGGGGTCACATGGGGCCCTTCCACGACCTTGCGGTAATGCACGGCGCACCCAACCGCTGGGAAGTAGTAAACGGCAATTTTGTACCTTGGTTTGAACACGGCGGTTTTATCGAAGCCATGGAATTTGGCAAACGTTTATTTGACGCAGGCGCAATTAACCCCGACTTTGCCGCACTTCCCACAGGTGAATGGGCGTTGCAATTCGGCGCGGGCTTAACGGGCTGGCATATGGACGTTTCCGACGAAGCGCGCCGCAGCGCCAACCGCTTGCGTGACAACGGCTTCATGACCCAAGAAGAGCTTGACGCAGGCGAAATGGTATGGGTAATGGGTACCGTAGCCAACGCCGCAGGGCAACAACGCATTCGCGCACACGCTGGCCATGCGGGTTATGTAGCCATCAGCACCATGGGCGCACCCAACGAAACCTCCCTTGCGCATCACCTCAATTTCCTAAACGCGCTTAACTCTCCCATGGGGCAAATTATTGTAAGCCATGGCGCAGAAGGTTATAACTGGGAATGGGTTGGCGACCGTATTCGCTTATTTACAGGCGATGAAATTGCCGACGGCAATCAAGTAGTAGAAGGCTTAAACCAATTTATGATGCGTAACGCAAATGTACCCCCGCTGTACGGTGTAAACTCCCGCGAAGATGCGATTACAGCAGTACAAATCGCTAACATTCCGCTGGGTGTACACGACCCCACCATGCCGCTGGTAACTGCCGCGCCTACGTGGGTTGCGCAGTCCGCCTCCTTAAACCGCCTTATTGACGACGCTGTAATCAACTATATCATGGGCAATATTGACCGCGCGGGCTTTAATGTAGAGGTTGCACGCTGGTATGCCGAGGGCGGGCAAGACGCGATTAACGAATTTAATGCGGCGTATGCGGCTGCACGGTAAAGAGTAAGTGCAAGACCGTGGGGCGTTGCCCCACACCCCACTCGCTTTTTTGAAAAAAAGCGAGACAAAAAACTAACGTTAGACGTAACACTATTGCAAGTCTTAATTTTGGAAGCCCGCCTGCGCGGGCTTCCTTATAAAGTTTTGGTCGAGCTTTTTCAAAAGCTCGCAGGTGTGGACGGAGTCCACGGTTTTAATCCCTTGACCTTTTCTCTAAAAAGGAATGATGTAAATGTCAAAAACACAACCACTCTCTGCGCGTTTTGCGCGTGCGATACGAAGGTACTGGGTACTGTACCTCCTTTGCGTACCGGGGGCGCTTTTTTTTATCTTATTTCGGTACGGTCCTATGTGGGGGATTTTGGTAGCGTTTCAGGACTATAATATTTGGCGCGGTTTTTGGGACAGCGACTGGGTGGGATTTGCGCACTTTACGCGGTTTTTTAACGGACCAAACTTCCGTGTACTTATGACGAATACCTTGATGTTATCGTTGTTAAATATTGTTTTTGCGTTTCCCGCGCCCATTATTTTGGCATTGTTTTTGAATGAATTAAGGCTTGCGTGGTTTAAACGGACGATTCAAACGCTGATTTATGTACCGCACTTTATCTCGTGGGTAATTATCGGCTCTATGACGTTTATGTTACTTAGCCACGGCGGACCAATTAACGCTTTTCTTGGGAATTTTGGCGTTGGACCCTTCCCGTTTTTAACCAGCGTTGGCGCGTTTAGGCCCATTATGGTGGTACAGGGAATATGGCGGGGCGCAGGCTTCGGAACGATTATTTTCCTCGCCGCCCTTTCCAGCGTGGATATGGAGCAATACGAAGCGGCGATTGTGGATGGCGCTTCCCGCTGGCGGCAGTGCTGGCATATTACGTTGCCCGCCCTGCGCAGTGTGGTGGTGCTGCTGCTTATTCTGCAAATGGGCAGCGTGCTGGATACGAATTTTGACCAAGTGGTATTGCTTAGCAACGCGGGCAACCGCTCCGTGTCCGACGTTATTGAAACCTTCGTTTTCCGCGAAGGGATTATCGGCGGCAACTTTAGCTTTACTACGGCGATTGGCGTGTTCCAGTCGATTATTGGGCTTATTCTTGTGGTGGCAGCCGACCGTACCGCAAAAGCCGTTGGCCAGTCGGGCTTATTCTAGGGGGGAGGGGTTACTATGAAACGAAATGACACGATTTATTCACGGATATTTGACGTTTTTAATGTGCTTTTTCTCATCTTTTTTGCCGCGGTTACAACCCTGCCTTTCATTTATATTATTGCAGGGTCCTTTGCTTCCCAGGCGGAAATTACGGCCCGTGGGTTCTTCCTTATTCCCCGCGAGCCGCGCACCGAGGCGTACCTTTACATCTTAGAATCGCGCCTTTTACCCCGCGCTATGTGGATATCCATTTTAATGACGGGGGTGGGCACAGCGGTTTCCATGTTCCTTACCGTTACCTTTGCCTATCCCCTTTCCAAGAAATACCTGCCCGGGCGCAATGTAATGCTGGCGCTGGTGGTGTTTACCATGCTGTTTAGCGGCGGCATGATACCCACCTTCCTTACGGTGCGGGCGCTGGGCTTGCTTAACAGTTTTTGGGCGCTGATTATCCCCCAAGCCATTAGCGTGTGGAACCTTATCGTGCTTATGAAATTCTTCCAAAGCATCCCCGAAGAGCTGGAGGAATCCGCCCGAATAGACGGCGCAACGGATTGGCGCGTATTCCTACAAATTATCTTGCCCCTTTCTACGGCGGGCATCGCTACATTTTCGCTCTTCTACGCCGTGGGGTATTGGAATTCCTTCCGTCCCGCGCTCCTGTACCTTGGCGGCGCACCCGACCTGTGGCCGCTTCAATTGGTGCTTCGAAACATCGTACTGATGGCGGGCGGCGTTATCCAAGACGTAGTGTGGGACCCGGACGCCCTACAGCCACCCCCCGACAGCATACGCAACGCGGTTATCGTGTTTGCTACTGTGCCTATTTTGTTGGTATATCCGTTTATTCAGAAGCATTTTACGAAGGGTGTAATGATTGGGGCGATAAAAGGGTAAAATGTAATCTGTGAAGGGTGTAAATAAAGCATAGGCGCACGTACCACCGAGAATGTGGTACGTGCGTAAATTTTATTTTTTGAAATAAACTCATCGTGAATTGGGAGATTTGAAAAATGGTTGTATACTGGATTATTGTTGCAATATTTATTGTGTTTTCAGTGCAAAGATGGATGAATCTAAACACCCCTATCACTAGCTCAATAGGGGCAAAGCCACCTCAATATGCAAAAATCTTCTTTTTTGTTGCACCCATATGTGCCGTAATTGTATTTGCAGTTTTATTCTCAGCCGTACTTACAGAGCGTTTAAGCGAAAGAAGTTCACACGCATTAATTGTCCTTATGTTATGGCTATATTCAGCTTCATTTTATGCTGATGCTGTCTTTTTCGGAGAGAAGAAATTCTATAGGCTATGTTGTATCTTTTTTGTAATTATAACAGCAGGAATGGCAATTCTGTTGTCACCATTAGACCATTATGTGACATTGCTTGATGGCTTCGTTCCAATTGGCGTATATGGTATAGGTATATGCATGTTGCTGGTATATTATATTAGCTTACTTTTATCCTACCGTCGAAAATAAACATTGACAGCGTTATTTACGCCCTTCACAGATTACGCTTTAAGGGGAAGTGGTATGAATGATAAGAAAATTCGTTGAAATTACAGGTGGTGCGAGAAAATTGCAAGAATCAATAGCGTATGAATAAGTGCATATTGACAACTTTTTATATAGACAGGGAGACAAAGTTATGAAAAACCACTTCACCGCAACGGGCATTGTATTTAACCCCGCAGGGCGCGTATTGATGATTAAACACAAAAAGCTAAAGGTATGGCTGCCCCCCGGCGGGCATATTGATGAAAACGAACTACCCAACCACGCCGTAGCCCGCGAGATATTGGAAGAAACGGGCGTACGCGTACAGGTAATTTCTGCGGCGAATCCCGCGTTGCCCGTGACGGAAATAGAGTTGCCCCTGCCCATGGAAATTCTGCTGGAGGATATTGAAGGCGACGGCTCCCACAACCACATCGACATGATTTATTTGTGCAAAACGGAAGAATCGGCAGTCGATATGCAACGGGCAGAAGTGGATGATTGTAGCTGGTTTACCCCCGAGGAGATAGAAAGGTTGGATACCTTTGAGAATGTGAAAAATTCTGTGCGCAAGGCAGCGATGATTATTACGTGATATGCAATAAACTACGACTTTTGCAAGGATTTTTAACTTCATTCCTGCAATAAAGCCCGTAAATACAGGATTTATTTTATGCTCGTACAAAACCAATCGATTACAGATTGTAATCAGTTGGTTGAGGGCGAAAATTAATTTCCGTAGGAAAAAGTTGATGGCTTATATTTATTCCGAAATTCCTCTTTCGCGGCTTTTGTATGGTTTAAGATAAATTCCGACTTAGCCGCTGTGTAGGCATCCCTGTCGTGTTCGTATTTTTTGAGCAGTTGTAATTTTAATTTTCCGTATTCATCTGCGATAAGGGGATGTGCTATGAGATAATCTCTGAAATACAACTCGTCCCAATCGCCTGTATATCGGACGTGGAGATGATAGACCTTTGGCGCAAAACCATCGGGGGTGTAGCCCTTGTTAAAGGTTAGCTTTGGGGGGTCGTCTTCGCGGCGCATAAGCCCCCAGCCAAGGGTGTTTAAATGGTCGATTAGTTGGGTTATGCTACAGTTGCCGTCTATTTCCAATAAAATATCTATGGTGGGCTTGGATAGTAGACCTGCTACGGCACTGCTTCCTATGTGGTTAATGCGAGTTATGTCTGCGGGGTTGATGTGGTTTAAAATACTTTTTTCTTCAATTACATACCAATCTTTGTAATTTGTGTTATGCTCTTTTAAAATGATGGGAAAAAGTTCCCACAGTTCTTCTAACGTCATTTCGGACAATTGCTTTTTCATAAAACCACTCCTTATCTTATCAGGAGCATACCATAAATTTGGGGGCGTGTATGTTTAAAACGGTGTATATCGGTGAAGTGAAAAGTATTTCAAACCTAGGCTTACCTGCAACGGTAGACGGCAACGCGGTAACATGGCAGGTAACGGAAGTTCCGTGGACAAAAAAAGACGCGCCTGTGGAAATGATTTACGACCCCAGTAAACAAGGGGTATATACATTTACAAGCTCGGCGGGAACGCAAATTTTTGTGGAAAACCGCCACAAGAACGCCGCCGCGTACCGCCCCCGTTCGGCGGAGTGGCTGGACAGGGGTGTGGTTGCCCTTCCCGTACATGAGAAGCGCGGTACGGGGATGCTGGTGAAGTGGCGGTTGTTGGGCACGGAATACGGACAGGGCTTGACCTTCGATGTATACCGTAATGGAGAAAAAATTACCAACGCTTCAATATCGGGGTTAAATTTTATTGATGAAAAGGGCAAAGCAGGGGACGAATATGTGGTGGAAGTAGCGCAAACGGGGGAAAAATCCCGCCCTGTAACGGCGTGGGCGCGGAATTTCATGGACATTCCCCTGCAACGCCCCGCCGACCGCGAAAACCCCGCCGTAAAGTACGGCGCGGAGTACGGCGATGCCTTCCCCATCACCTATACGGCGAATGACTTGGCGGTTGCGGACATAGACGGCGATGGGCGGTATGAGATTTTAGTGAAGTGGTATCCTTCCCAAGCCCAAGACCCGGGGCTAACCCCCAAACACACGGGGGAAACGATTTTTGATGCGTATACCCAAGAAGGGAAATTGCTTTGGCGCATTAATTTGGGGATAAATATTGTTTCCAGCGCCCATCATTCGATATTTAATTTTTTTGATTTGAATGAGGACGGACATGCGGAGCTGGCGCTCAAAACCGCCGACAATACGCGGGTATACCACCCCAAGGCAGACGGTACGATTTGTGACCTTACGGACACCCCCGTGCATGTTATTGGCGACCCGAATGCGGTGTGGATTGGCGGGTTGCCCAACCCTTCCAAAGGGGGGGCGGTAAACCAAACCATGCTGGCGCGGGTGGCAAGCGGGCCGGAATATTTTACGATTTTTGACGGGCGCACGGGTATTCCCATTGATACGGTGGATTATTTTGCGCCCTATGGCATTAACGCGGGGAAATGGGGGGACGCAAGCAATAATAGAAGCGACCGCTTTAACGGCTGTGTTGCGTACCTTCCCAAGTTTGGCGAGCCCGAGAAGCCCTACCCCAGCGTAATAGAGGTGCGGGGGCATTACGGGCCCCATTTTGTGGCGGCGTACCAGCTTATTAAAGGGAAAATTATTAAGGTGTGGGAATACATTCACAGCGAATGGGACGCGGGGCGTTACCAAGGCAACCACCAGCTTGCGGTGGCGGACGTGGATTGTGACGGCTTCGATGAAATTATTTTCGGCGGCATTGTGCTGGACCAGGATGGCACGATTGTATGGTCCTCCAACGGCACGCGGGGCACGATAACGGCGGGGCATGGCGATGCAATGCACCTAAGTGTGATGCGCCCCGATTCCGAGGATTTTTACCTATTTAGCCCGCGGGAATGCCGCCCTCCCAATAATGTGACGCTCTTTAAGGCCGCTACGGGCGAGCCGATTTGGACCTTCGATGCCGACAGCAAGGACGTTGGGCGCGGTATGGCGGCGAACGTTACGCCTATGGCGGGCTTCGAGGTATGGGCTTCGGCAAAGACGCCTATGTACAATATTTGCGCCCAAAAAGTTATCGCCACGGGCTGTGGGGAGATTGGTTTTGCGGGCATTGCCCCCGTCAATTTCCGCCTATATTGGGACGGCGACCTGCTCTCGGAAATGCTGGACGGCGCAGACGGCGGCGCCTTGTTTATTTCAAAATTCCATTACAACGCCGCAGACGGCGACAAAAGCACGCTGGAAACCTTGCTAACCCTGGAGGGCACCATTTCCAACAACGGCACAAAAGCCAATGCGGGCTTGGTTGCAGATATTTTCGGCGACTGGCGGGAGGAAGTGCTGGTGCGCACCGCGGATAATAATGCCCTGCGCATTTACACCACAGACATTCCCTCGGAATACACATTGTACACTCTCATGCACGACCCCGTGTATCGGCTGGCAATAAATTGGCAGAATGCCGTGTACAACCAACCCCCGCATCTTGGGTTTTATTTAGGCGAGGATATTCGGGAAAAGGTAAAGGAAGGGGGGCTACCCGTGCCGAGGATATTTTACGTGGGGAAATAAATTAACAACCAAACCACCTCTGCTAAAACACAGGAAAAACACCTTTGAGGAAGTAAAAGAATTTTGTCATATTTTGTATTGCAATTTATAAGAGTAGATGATATCTTGATTTGGGGAGCAGGAAAAATAAATGTCTAAAAAGCGCTACCATTTTAGACAGCTCAAATACTTCCAAAAACAGGGGGACAAACGTAATGTTTGCGTTTTTTATTGGTATTGTCGTAGGTGTTGCTGCTATGACAGCTTTGTATATCATGGTGCTTAAAAAAAGACCGCAGTATGAATCGGATGCGACGAACCGCAATACGAAAAATGACGATATGGACGCTTTAGTTGATGAAATAAACCGTGTAAGCAAAGCAATTCAATCCGATAATTGGTATGCTCGTTGTGATGCAAAAGCACTTACAGGAAAAAGCAAGGAAGTTGCCGCTGAAGTTAATCGTATCACCGATACCATATTCGGATATATAGATGATATTCCTGCGGTGGTTGCTGCTTTTAATAAACAGGCACATTTTATGTATTTGAACAAACACGGTTTAGCACAAGGGTTTGAAATTTGCGATAAAACTGTTTATGAATTTGCGCCATCTGATGAAACCAAGATTGTGCTTAAAAATACACAGCACACATTAAGGACAGGTGAAAAAACACAGTTTCAAGTTACGATTCAATCACCCACAGGCGACCTTACGGAAGAATATATTTTTGACCCCATCAAAAACAGTAACGGTGAAATATTCGGTGCAATGCTTGTAAATTTTGATATGTCTGAGGTGCTTGCAAAGGGTAAAAAAGTTAATGCGTATCAAGAGTTTGAAGCAAAAGACATACAACAAAAACTAAATGATGGATTGGCAAAGGGAATATTGCAGTTTGAGTATGCTCCCGAGTTTCACGACGACGATACAGCCCATGTTGCTGGTAATTATAGACAAATCGGTGAAACCCTGCAGGCTTCTGTTAAAGTGATAAAAGATTATATGGACGAAATAAAAAGGCTTTTATTTTCTATTGCCAATGGCGATTTAACCGTGTCAATAAATCGTGAGTACAATGGCGACTTTGCATCTGTTAAAGAATCTATTAATAATATCAGTAGCAGTCTAAACAAAACCATGTCGGAAATAAATTCTGCTTCCGGGCAAGTGCTTTCCGGGGCAAAGCAAATTTCTACAAGTTCGACAGACTTGGCAACCGGAGCGCAACAGCAAGCCGGTTCTATAGAGGAATTAAACTCCACTATAGACGTTATCAATCAACAAACGCAGAAAAACTCTGATAACGCAATGGTCGCAAGCGACCTTTCTAACAGGTCTACGACAAATGCTAAAGAGGGCAACGATGCAATGGTTAAAATGCTTGATGCGATGGTTCAAATTAAAGAATCAAGTACAGGCATTTCACGCATTAACAGAGTTATACAAGATATTGCGTTTCAAACAAATTTGTTGGCACTTAACGCTGCCGTTGAAGCGGCTCGTGCAGGTGAACAGGGCAGAGGCTTTGCCGTTGTAGCGGAAGAAGTGCGCAGCCTTGCCGCTCGCAGCCAAGAAGCCGCACAGGAAACCACAGGTATGATAGAAGCTTCAATCCAACGTGTAGATACGGGAAGCGGTATCGCAGAAACAACCGCAGAAGCCTTGAACGTAATTGTAAAAAACGCCGATGAAGTGTTGCAAATCATAAACGAAATTTCCGCTTCGTCACAGGAGCAAGCCGATGCCGTAAACCAAGTAAGCACAGGTATTAACCAAATCTCTGCCGTAGTACAAAGCAACTCTGCCGTATCGCAAGAAACTGCGGCAGCCGCCGAGGAGTTGAACTCCCAAGCCGAAATATTGCAACAGCTTGTATCTTATTTTAAATTATAAGGACGGAAAGGTCATGCAATCACACAACCCCGCTATTGAAATTCGTGTAGCCAAAGAAAGTGATATTGAAATTCTCGCAGAGGTTATGGCTACCAGCTTTTGTTACGACCCGGCCTTTACATGGATGACCGACAATCACACCGAGCGATTTGACGCTTTGGTTGGATTTTTTCGGGTGATGGTAAAGCACGGAATGAACATCGGCATTGTACATGCTGCAGAAATGAACAAAATCGAATTAGTGGGGGTAAGTATTTGGCTTCCGCATGATTCATCCGACGAAAAAGTAGATGCAGAGATTGAAAAGGCAGTCGGCAATTTGACCGTGCAATTTGAACTGTTTGCCGACTTGCTGTCATCGTGTTATCCGCCCGCAACGCCGTATTTTCAGTTGATGGCGGTGGGGATTCACCCAAAAGTACACGGTATTGGCATTGGCAGCCAGTTGTTATGTGAACAATTAAAAGAATTTGATAAGATGGGTATGCCTACTTACTTAGAAGCAAGCACTCGGCGCTCCTCCACCGGTATATACGAGCGCCTCAATTATCAGCCTGTGGGTGAAATTATACATTTCCCCAATGATGCCGAGATATTTCCTATGTGGCGTATCGCGCAAGATACCGACACAGCCTTGCTTATTGATGATTCTAATGATGACAAAGAATATCCCACCATAGACAGCATTATCCAATTTGGGAAGTACGATTGGCGAGTGTTGGACGTACAGCAGAATATGACGTTGTTATTATGCGATAAAGTGATTGAATCTCGAAAATATAATGAGCGATTTGAACCTGTATCGTGGGAAACTGCATCCCTTCGTAAATACTTAAACAACGAATTCTACCACACTTTCACCGATGAAGAAAAAGCACGAATTATGAATGTCAAAATTACAACATACAGCAATCCTTGGTTTGGGACAAACGAAGTAACGGAAACAATGGATAATGTGTTCCTGTTAGGAATTGATGGTGTAGTAAAATATTTTGGTGACAGCAAGCAATTACGAAGCAGAAATGCTAATACAAAATATACAATTAGCGATCATTTTAATTGGGCAAGGAAGGCAGTAAATATGCAAGGAGAAGCAACAAATTGGTTATTGCGTTCACCGGGGAACAATCCTTGTTTTGTTATTAATGTTTCCAGTGATGGCAGAATTTCCGTAAGCGGTGATTTTGTGAACCGTGAAGGCTATCCGTATGGGGGGATTCGCCCTGCATTGTGGATAAAGGTATAGCCATGCCAACTCCATATTTAATCAACAAAATCTCCAAAGCCGTATGGCCGTACACCAACCGTATTTTGCTGGGCGATTTAAATAACGACGGCATACTGGAAATGGTACTGCTGCAAGCGGATAACGATATTGACGACCGCTTCATTCCGCATCAGTTAACGTGCATTATGGCAGTGGACGTACACGGGCGCGAGTTATGGCGCGTGGGCGAGCCTAAGCGGGAAATGGGGAAAACGGGTTCGGACTTCCCCGCGCAGATATATGACATTGACGGCGACGGCGAAAACGAAGTGCTGTGCGTAATGGGGAAGAAATTCCTTGTGCTGGAGGGCAAAAGCGGCCGCGTAAAAGCCGAATACCCCCTACCCAACGAATACGCCCACGACTGTATTATTCTCGCCAACTTGGAGGGCGCGGACAAGCCCAAAAACGTAATTCTCAAAAACCGCTATCATAAAATGTGGGCGATGAACCACGACTTTTCGGTAAAGTGGACCTTTGAAGGCAACCCGGGGCATTTTCCGTACCCCTACGATATTAATAACGACGGCTATGACGAAATTATGGCGGGCTACGACCTGCTCGACCGTAACGGAAACATCTTGTGGAGCGTTAATCAGGACGGACACGCGGATTGTATATTTGTGGCAGACTTATATGGCGACGGGCAACGCCAATTTGTGATTGGCGGAAGCACCACCGCTATCTACGATGCAAACGGCAAAGAATTAGCGCGGTATGACGATTCAGTAGAAACCCAGCACATTGCGGTGGGCAAATTCCTGCCCGATGAAAAGGGTACGCAAATTGCTTGCCTTGACAGAATTATCCGTGGCGACCAGGGGGCGATAAAGTCCGATGCACCCCAGCCAAAGGACGGTATTTTTCTGCTAAACAACCACGCGCAATTGCTTTGGAAAGAAGAACGCACCACCGCGGGTTGGCTTACTATTATCGAAACGCTAAGCAACTGGGACGATACAGGGCGCGACTATATCTTAGCGTATCGGCGGGGCGGCGGCATTAAACCTACGCTGTACAGCGGGGAAATAAAAAACGGCGCATTAACCGCCGTTGCTACCTTCCCCACGGAAGGTTATGTTGTACACGCGCCCTTATTTGGCGACGGGCGCGAAGATGTGGTAATTTTCGACAGCGAAAACATTTATATATATTCCTCGGTAGAACGGGACTTGCAAAGCCTTCCCAAGCACGCGCCAAAGCCCCAACCCAAGCGGCTTTATATGGCTACGCTGTATCCCGGGGATGAGCGGACGTAGTATGCTTGCCCCGCTCCATAAGCACCATCACACCCATGAGGACAAACAAGCCGATGCTCATCATAAAGGGCAGGCGGCGGCTGGTTTCCGACAATAGCCCCACCATATACCCAAAGGGGGTGGAAATACCCAGCATAATTACCGTTAAGAGTGCCATAATACGTGCGCGTTCCTGCGGGTCTACGTTAAGGATTACCAGCGAATCGCGCCGCGGAAGAAACAGCGCTGCGGCGCAGGCATCAATTGCCGTAAACAGGATTAACGGCAGTAACGCGCCAACGCCAAAGGTAAATGCTTCGTAGTATGTGCCGCCTAAATAGGAAATGGAAATAAGCAGAAAATGCCCGCTAATATATAACGTTAGCCCCGCAAGCATCACCCCATACAGCGGGAATTTGTTAAGCCTGTTCTGCAAGCCCAGAAAAAATACCAGCATTACCAACGCCCGCAATATAGGGAAAAGCCCTAAAAACTGCTCGGGCACGCCAAGGTCTTGCGTTACGTACAGCGCAAAAAAATTATTGCTGGCAATTTGCTGGATATTTAACAAGGTAATAAGAATCAGCACCCGCACCGTTGCGGGTGTTTTTATAATTTGCAAAAATACGGTTCTGCATTGCAATGCCAACTGCCAAAGCGACACGCCCCGTGTTTCCTGCACGCGGACTGCGCCCTGTGCCGTCTCTTCCCCAAATTTGTAAAGGATAATAAACTTCGCCGTCATAGATATGGTAGCAAACATAAAAAGCACACGCATTACAGGAACAAGGCTGAACGCGCCAATAAAATACATAGAAACAGGCGCGAAGAAAACCGCCGTCAACCCCGCGATATACACCCAGTTATACAGCTTAACAATTTTTTCCGCCTCTACGTCTTCTACCAGAAGGCACTGCCACGACGTTTCGCTTACACGCCAAACGGAATTAAATATCGCCGCAACCAGAAACCAGCGAAAATCCTGTGCAAACGCCCATATAGCAGTGGGGACGCTCCACGCAAGCAAATCGGCAATAACCGTGGTGCGCCGCCGCCCAAATTTGTCAGATAACACGCCCCCGAGAAAAGCCGTAATCATTTGCAAGAAAAAACCCACGGAAACAAGCAAACCTATGTCGGTATCGCTTAGTCCAAGGGCAGCCATAAACAACGTAAAAAACGGCGCATACAAATTAAAGGGAATACCCCACAGCGGCTCGGTAAGAATGCACCAGCGAGGGTTGGCTTTTAACGCCATAATCTCCTTGCGCAAGGTTACTCGTCCTCGGGGGGTAAGTCGTCTTCTACAATATTTTCATCGGGTTCAACGGGGTCGAGAATATCGGGGGGGTCATCGGGTTCAACGGGGTCGGGAATATCGGGGGGCAAGTCGGGGTCGGGTACGTAGATAGGGGGTTCGACCTCATCATTATTGCCGTTGGGGGCGGCGGGCTCGTGTATTTGTACTTCCAACGCAGGCGGGTTGCCTACCAAGCGAATACCCGCGGGTAAAATTACTTGTAACGGTACGCGGTGCGTACCAATGGGTAACCCACGCAAATTCATATGCACGGTAATATCGTTTGCGGTAAGCCCCGCAATAACAGACGCGGCACCGCTGGCGCGAATGGTAACATTGCTTGGGTCGTTTAGCACCGTATATTGTGCATAACCAAATACGCCGATATTCCCGCGCGAAATGGTAAACGTACCCTCGCGTATCGGCTCTACGGTAACGTGTAAATACGCGCCCAGCATTTCACCCTGTGCGAGGTGTATGCCTTCCGGTAAAAATTCCGCAATGGCGATTACACGTTCAAAATTTTCGTTTTCGCCTTCTAAGTTAAAGGCGGGGGCAATGTGCTCCACCTGAGCCAGTCGGTCTGCCGTGCCCACAATATACACCGCATCGGGAATGGTAAAAATATCGGCGACGGCAAAGCCCGACGCAAGGGTTCCCGTAATTTCGGGCATAATTAACGCGCGCTGTATGGGGAAAACTTCGATGCTTAACGTGGTTTCGGTAACGCTGAATTCCAGCCGGTCGTTCATCTCATTGCCTTCGATGTCGTATGCGATTAACCTTGCTATGCGGGTGGTGCTTTCCGTAAGACCGTGCAGCTCGGCAATGACCTGCACCCGCACTACTTGGTCAATTACCGAACGCGCCCCAATAAGGGTAACAAAATTATTTGCGGGCGTAATGCTTTGCAGCTCTACCCCTGCGCCCACCGCGCCAATGCCTGCAATTTCCACAGGGAAGGTCATGCGTACATGTGCGTCAAGCACCACGGTAACTTCTTGGGGTGTGATATGCAGTAAGTTAAAGCCGTAGGGCAAATTTACGCTTACGGGCAATAATAATTCAATCGGCTCGGTTGCGTTATGCACGTCGCGCCCCACCACGGCGCGGAAGTCGATGCTTGAGCGAATAAGCATTTCGTTTTGCAAATTATGATAACTCTCGGGCGCGCGCACGCCCACAATAACCTGCTTGGAGAAGATATCGTCGTTTAATACCACTACATTTTCGTTATACAAAATGGCGTAGTTGTCTAACGAAAGCTGGCTTTGGTAGCTGCGGTTTTGCTCGGGGTCAAGCACCGCCATGCTCACCAACCAAAGAATCACCGACAAGCCTACGGCAAGCAGCTTCCATTGTAAGTCGGTGTAAAAAAAGGCTAGAATTTTTTTTATTAGGCTCATGCTATCTACCCCTGCGGAATGGGTTGAAGGATTTTTTATTCTGCTTGCCGTACATAAGCATATCGCGCACGGCAGATTCGTTGACATTGCGCGTAATTGCGCCGTTTATGGTAACGGAGATATTGCCCGTTTCTTCCGAAACGACGACTACCCGCGCGTCGGACGCTTCGCTCACGCCAATGGCGGCGCGGTGGCGTGTACCTAAGTCGCTGTCTTGGTGCTCTACCGTAAGCGGCAAAATACACGACGCCGCAGAAATTCGGTTACCGCGGATAATCACCGCCCCGTCATGCAGCGGGGTGTTTTTTTCGAAGATATTTAGCAGCAAATTGGCGCTTACTTGCGCGTCAATAGGCGTGCCTTCGCGCTCGTATTCGCCAAGGTCAATATCCTGCTCTACTACAATAAGTGCGCCCGTGCGTACTTTTGCCATGGCTTGCACAGCCTTTACAATTTCGTTTACGGTGCGCACGCCCGTATGGCTGCGCACTTCGTCCTCGCTTTTAAAGGAAGCAAGGTATTTACCGCGCCCAATTTGCTCAAGGGCTTTGCGCAGCTCCGGCTGGAACAGGATAACAATAACCACAAGCCCCATGGCGTAGGCGTTTTGCACCAGCCACATAAGGGCATACAAATTAAATATTTGCGCCAAAATAGCAAGGAGCACAATAAACGCAATGCCGCGCAAAAGCACCCACGCGTGGGTGCGGCGTATCCAGCGTAAAATCATATACAAAACACAGGCAACGATGAGAATGTCAATAATCTCAAAGATGCCTATTTGGGGGACGGTTATGGGCTGAATATCCGTATATTCAACAATCCAACGGGTGATGCCGGTCATGTATTACTCCTCGGGGCGGGGGCGTGGTTTTGGGCGGGGCGGTTCCGCCCGCGGGGCGGGCGGGCGTGTTCCGCCCGGGCGGGTCAATGGACGTTCGCGTTCCGCAGGGGGTGAGGGTGCTTCTTCTTGCACGGGGCGCGGACGGCGTGCCTTGGGGCGCGCTACAACTACCTTAGGTACAATGCGCACATGGTAGTAATTATCGTCGTCCTCGAACTGTACGGATTCGGCACGGTTATAATCCAGTACCGAATCAAAAAACCGCACAAGCATAGCCAAAATTCCGCTGATAATCGTCCAAATAATCACCGAACCGATGGAAATGGTATCGCTCGCCACCATTACCGACATGATAAAACCGAAAATGAGCATTACACAGCCCAAGCCTATTGCCACCTCTTTGGCAAAGTCGATGGCCTGACGGCTTGCAACATGCACCAGAATAATTACCAGCGCAAATACAACGGCGGCAATCAGCCATTCCGAAAGCGCCAGGCTGGAAATAAGCGTGGCATATACATCGCTAAAAATTTCGGGCAGCAGGGAGGGTAGGTCTGTAAGTTCTACATCTACCAGCGTTGCCTGCGGCTGCATAAGGTCGTTTACTACAGGAATTTTCGCGTTTAAAAAAACGCCAATCGTCACGGGAATAATTGCCGTTACGGGGAAGTACAGCCCCACCAGCAGCGGAATTAGATACGGCACATTAAATTGATATGCAATAATGGTGAAAATAATAAGAAAGCTTTCCCTTGGCGCCATACGCGCGTAAAACAGGAAAATAAAGAGCAAGAATAAAAATACAATTGCAGCAAGCTCCACCGTGGCGGAAACCTGTACCGTTATTGTAACAATAATCAGCAGCCAGCTTAAATTGACAGGCATAACGGTAAAGAGCAACGCAAAAAGCCACGCCACCAACGTAGATGCCATGGTTTCGGTATAATCGGCTAAGGCGGGATGTACATGCCCAATGCCGATAATACGGGTAAAAATAAATAAACCTAAGAAAAATTTTAACCCCGGTAGGATAAATACCTCTAACCGTTTGTAGAGTTTAATCAGGGTTTCGCGGGCGAGCAGTATCGGTTCCATCGGGTTCTTCTTTGCTCCTTTGGGCGGGGCGCGTCGTAGGCGGGAAGGGATTTTTGTAAACAGGCGGGGCAAGGGGTAATGTTTCTACCCGTCGGGTGCGGGCAAGGTCTTCGTCTTCGTCGTTTTCTGTTTCATCTATTACGGGGCGGCGTAAGGGGCGGGGCGGGCGCGGGGGTCGTTTTTCCACTTCGTTTTCCGCATCTTCCTGCGCCTTTTCGTGCGCGGCTTTTTTAGCGCGCTCATTAATTCGTTCCAACTGGCGCACCAGCGCGTGGTAGCGGGTTAAACGTTTTTGCACCAAATAATATTCCCGCGTGCCTTGAATCGTACCAATTAACGAATACACCGCAAGTATTGCCAGTATAAAAAAAATAGAATCCGTAATATAGACAGAAAAATCAATATCAAACAAATCTGCTATGGCAAAAAGCTCGTCTTCCATCAGCAAATTACGCGCCCAATAGAGCAGCAGTAAAATAAACCCGCCAAAGCCTACGGCAAAGCGCGTTGCAAGATTTTTGCGGTAAATATAATCATGGCGGAAATAATCGTTAGCAATTTGGTCGGCTGCACCCTCGTGCTTGTCGTACAGCGCCAGCTGTGTCATAACGATAATCTTTTGTTGCATATGACCTCCGCTACGCATTTTATGGCGATCCTAAAATGTCGCCATTACGGGAAATTAAGGGCATTATACCTTGCAAGCATTTAACATGCAATGTTAGACTGGGTATGTGAAGCAGATTGAAGCCTTGACCGTAACAGGGGGCCTAAAATTGATTAAGTTATATCTGAATGTTTTCCTCGCGTTTTTCCGCAGCGGGATGCTGTGCTGGGGGGGTGGACCTGCGTCTATCCCCTTTGTACGGCGCGAAGTGGTTGTGCGGTATAAATGGATGGACGATGCCGCCTTTGCCGAGGTGGTTGCCGTTGGCAACGCCCTTCCCGGGCCGATTAATACAAAAATGGCGGGGTATATTGGGTATCGGGTTGGGGGCATTGGCGGCTTGCTTACGGGAATGCTTGGCATGGTTGTACCCACGGCGGTACTGATGGTGGTATTACTTTCCACCCTTGCGCATTTTTCGGAGGAAGCGTGGGCGCAGGGCATGACCCGCGCAATGGTACCCGTGGTAGGCGTAATGATGGCAGTTATGGCGTGGCAATTTATCGCCATTGCCGCCAAGGATTTGGGCTGGAAAGTAACGGCCGCCCATAGCGTTGTTGTGTTTGCATTATTTTGGTTCTTGGGCTTGCACCCCGCACTTGTGCTTGGGGGGTTATTTTTATGGGCGTTTATCGGCGATTGGGTAATAGGTTTGTTTAAGCGGAAGGAGGATACCCCATGATTTATTTGGAATTATTGTGGGTATTTTTTATCGCCAACCTTCTGGGTTATGGCGGCGGTCCTTCGATTATCCCCCTCATTGAGCATGAAACCGTGTACGTATTTGGCTGGCTCACGGAATACGAATTTGCCGAGGTGCTTGCCATGGGTAATGCCCTGCCCGGTCCGATTGCGCCAAAAATGGCGGCGTTTATCGGTTATGCACAAGCGGGGCTTGCAGGGGCAAGCGTTGCGGTACTTGCTACGGTTGTACCTTCCCTTGTGCTAATGCTTGCGCTAATGGGCTTACTTACACGCTATAAAGACGCGCCTCAGGTAAAGCGGCTTACGGTATACATTCGCCCTACCATTGCCGTATTGCTGGCGGATATTGTGGTGCGTAACTTTATTGTTGCATGGCATGGAATTGGTTGGTTACACTTACTTATCTTAGGTGGGGTAAGCTTGCTTTGCCTCACGAAATTGAAAGTACACCCCGCGTTAATGGTGGCGGGGGCGTTGGTGTACGGGGCGTTGGTGCTGGGGTGATGCGGTGGGGCTTTAATTGGAAATACTTCATAGCGACGGTTATTTTATTTATAATTATTATTGCCATTGCGTTATTTATTGAGACGGGTTTTATCCGCAACCATTTTGGCGACGTAATAATTGTGGTGTTTATCTTTTCTTTTATCCGTATTTTTGTGCGTAACGAATGGTCGTGGCTGTGGCTTGGCATATTTGTCTTTGCGGCCTTCGTAGAAGTGATGCAATTTTTTGGGTTGGTGTATTTGCTGGGGTTGGGAGAGGTGCAATGGGCGCGGGTGATGATTGGCGTCACTTTTGACCCTTGGGATATTGTGATGTATTTTGTAGGCGCCTTGGTGGTGCTTGCCTTTGAACGCTTGCAACGCCGACGCGGAAAACCTAAAGGAAATGAGGAAGTCCTGTGACATATCCGTGCTTAACTACTCCGCATGGGAGCGTTCCCATGCCCGCATTTTTCCCCGATGGTACGCGGGGGGTGGTGCGCTGCGTGGATTCGCAGGACTTGGAAAATGCGGGGGTTGCGGGCATTGTCATGAACACCTACCACCTCATGACCAAGCCCGGCGCGGCAACCGTTAAGGCGCTGGGGGGCTTGCATAAATTTTGCAATTGGAAGCGCCCCATTGTCACCGATTCGGGAGGTTTTCAAGTATTTTCCCTACTGCGGGAGAATGCAAGCATGGGGGAAATTCGCAAGGATGAAATTATCTTTCGCCGCGACGGGAAAAAGACCATACTCTCCCCCGAGAAGTGCATACAATCCCAGCTTGCCTACGGTTCGGACGTGCTTATGGCGCTGGACTATTGCACCCACCCCGAGGACAACCACGCAACACAGGCAAAATCCGTAGCTACCACCATCCGCTGGGGCGAACAGTGTATGGATACCTTCCGCAAGGGCTTAAAAACGAAAAAAGACGGGAGCGCTCCCACGCGGCAATTATTCGGCATTATCCAAGGCGGGAACGAAAAAGCACTCCGCAAGGAATGTGCCCAAGCCCTTATCCAGCAGGGATACAGCGGCTTTGGTTTTGGCGGCTGGCCATTAGACGCCCAAGGCAATTTAACCGAGGAAATTCTCGCCTACACCGCCGAGCTAATGCCTGATGAGGGCGTAAAATACGCCATGGGCGTTGGCAGGCCCGAAAATATTGTTGCCTGTGTAAAAATGGGCTATACCCTCTTCGACTGCGTAATTCCCACCCGCGAGGCACGCCACCACCGTTTATATGTATTTAATGAGGAATTTGAAGCACCCGACCAAATTAACCTTTCCCGTCCGTTTTACAAATACCATTATATTTTGGACGATACCCACCGCCGTGATAGCCGCCCCGTTTCCGCAATATGCGATTGCCTTGCGTGTACCCGATATTCCCGTGCGTATTTGCGTCATCTTGTAGGGATTGGGGATAGCCTTGGTTCACGGCTTGCAACCATTCATAACCTGCGTTTTTACACGATGCTTATGGAGCGGCTTACTCTTTAAAAACCACAACTACGCCCCATTCATCTGCCGCGCGCTGCAATGCATCGGGTAAATGCATTTGCGGTGCATGGATATGCAGCTCGTGAATGCGTTCCATCACGGGTATCAGGCGGGCGGCATTTGCAGGGGTTGGCCACTCGGTTAGGGTTAACGTGCAAGCACGGCGTATGTTGCGGCGGTTAAGATAGCGCAGTAATTCGCGCTCGCCACCGCGCCCTGTGCCTGTTATGGTAGCGCTCCCACGATAACGGGCTACGGTGTATTCACCGTGGGTGTAAAGGCTTGTAGTTTGCGGGCGTGGGGGGAAGTTTTGTACATAAACGCACGCCATCAGCACGGCAACAGAAAATAGAAACAAAGGCAATCGGCGCTTTATTTCTTCGCCAAAGCCGCTCATTACATACGCGAAAGCAAGTAATAACGCCGCGCTTGCCAAGGCAGTGGGAACGTTCCCGCCGCCCGTAGGTACAAGGGCAAGCGGAAGCGCACCAAAGAAGCGCCCCACCCATTCCCACAATCGAAGTATGTAGTACACCACCCCCGCGGGAATTGCGGCGGCGGGTAGCCATACTAACCCCGTCAGCGCAGTAAATACGCCAAGCAAGAGTACAACCATGGCAAACGGGATAATAATTACATTGGCAAACACGCTGTATAGCGGTATTTCGTAGAAATGGAAGGCGAAAATAATGTAGGTGGAAAAGGTAGCCGCCATGCTAACGGCGAGCCCGTTGCGGAACTTTCCGTAGGCGGGCATTCGCGCAAGGGTAAGCAAACGTTCAATGGGCGCGGAAAGTATGGCAATGCCGTACACCGCGCTAAAGGAAAGCTGAAAACCCACGTTAAAAAGCATCAGCGGTTCGTAGATAAGCAACGCAACGCACGCCCAGCTTATGGTGGTAATTAAGTCATAATCGCGGTACAAAACGCGGGCAAAAACAAGCACTCCACCCATGGTAACGGCGCGGACGGTGGCGATTGCCGCGCCCGTCATTAGGCAGTATAAAACCATAATGCCCAGCGTAAGCAAGCCCGCGCGGCGCGGCTGCAAAAACTTCCCAAGTACTGCGTTTACCGCCAGCGTTAAAATGGTCACATGCAAGCCCGAAATGGAAAGAATATGCCGTATACCCGCAACGCGGTAAATTTCTACCAAGTCGCGGTCAAGGTCTTCGCGGTCGCCCAATACCATAGAGCGGATAATACCCGCCTCCTGCGCAGGAAGCACGGCATCAAAAACGGCGGCTAAACGGTCGCGCACTAGGCGCATCCGCACAAAAAAATTTATATATACATCGCCCGTAACAATTTCCGTCGGCCATATAACGGCGTCCATTTTCTGCGAACGCAAATGCAAAAACGCATCGTAGCCACCGGGGTTGACGGCACGTTCCAGGGGAAGCAATTCCCCCGTTACTATTACGCGTTGCCCCATTTCCAAGCGCGGAAGGTGCGGGCGCATATATACCATTAACCGATATTGCCCGCCGTGCATCGCATGTTCCCCTACAAAAACCACGCGCTGGTTACCCCCTGCCGTAAGCCCGCCCGTATCCACTACCCGCCCAACCATAGTACGATGCACAGGCTCGGTTATCGCAAGGTCAAACCGCCCAACCGAACGCACCGCCCCAAGCATAAAAAAAAGCAAAAATAAAAATACCGGCCAATACCGATATTTCCAAAACAACACACTGCAAAGCGGTACCCCAAGCAAGCCCAAGCCCCATGGGAGCGTTCCCGCCCCCGCAAGCACCCCCAATATTAAAAAACCCAGCGCCCAAATAATTGGGCGCACTACAGCGGTTTTACTCATCTTCCCCTGTATACCAGCCAAAGTAAAATTCATCCACCAAAATAATGTCATGGTCGTACACAAACGCCAAATCAAAGCCCGTTACGCCGTGGAAGGTATCCATACGGTGCGAGTCAATGAGAAAGAAAGCATAGCGCACGGGTACACGGTTATTTCCCGTTAGGGTTAGCGTATTTACAATACTTTGCAGCATAAGGCGCGCCTGTTCGGGCGTGCCTGTAAAACGGGTATAAAAGTCCTCCGAGAAGTCCACATAAATACTATTACTGGGCGCATCTACGGTAACGGCGCGTATGCGTGTTTCGGGTGGGATAAGGCGCTGGGCGTTTTCATACATAGGACCGGATATAAGATAGCGCAGCTTTTCTTCTGCCAGACGATGCAAGTCTACATAGCCGTCCACAAAGGTTTCGGTAATTAGCCCTTCGTCGTAGGCGTCAACGAAATAAAGCGTTATGGTGCGCGAACGCATGATACCCGGGGAAATTGTGGGGTTATTGGCAACGGTAGCTAAGCTTTCAATGCGTAGGGCAGAGGTGTCCCAATATTCCTCGTCGCGTATCCATTCGGCAAAGTGGACGTAGGGCTTTTCCCCCTCGCCATGCACCCAAAATACCACGCGCTCCACCTCGGGCAATTGCGTAAGGGTAAGGGTAAGCCCCGCGCGTAATAATGATTGCTCCATAAGCGTAAGTCCGCGAAAATCTGCGGGCAATGCAACGCCCACGGTATATTCGTGGTGGGTAATATCGACAACGCCAAGCCCATACGGCCACAAGCCCGTAAGCCCCGCAGGGGGGTTGTAAAACCGGGTAATCATTTCCCAAACCTGTGCATGGGTACTGTGGGAGAGCAAAACAATTTCCGTACTTTCCAAGCGCCCCGTTACCTCGTTGTAATAGAAAACCCGCGTACCCTCGTCGTTTCCGCTGTAGCGGGCATTTACTAGTAAGGCAATGCCAATTACCGCAGGCACAATGGCGACAATTAAAATAAACGGCATAATCGCTTTTTTCATCTAATCGCTCCTTCTAATGGGCAGGCGCACGATAAATACCGTGCCTTCGTCGGGCTTTGAGCTTACGCGTATCGTCCCCTTGTGAGCAACTACCGCCGAATGGGAAATGGAAAGCCCAAGCCCCGTACCGCCCGTTTCGCGGTCGCGGGCTTTATCCACGCGGTAAAAACGGTTAAATATCTTGCTTTGCTCCCCTTCGGGTATGCCCATGCCCGTATCCTGTACGCTAATGTAAGCAAATTGGTGGTCGCCGTCTACGGCAACTTTTACCGTTCCGCCATTGGGGGTATATTTTATGCCATTTTCGACTATATTTGAGATGGCGAGTGTAAGCTTAATTTCATCGGCTTCAATTTGGACAGGCCGCACATCGTCATAAATAAGGGAAATATCCTTTTGTTCGGAAAGGGGGGTTAGCCGTTTAATAATATCCTCCACCGTTTTATTCATGGAAATAGAGGAGATATTTAACCCCTGCTCGCGCTGGTCTATACGTACAAGGGCAAGCAGGTCGTTATTAATGGTGGTCATACGGTCTACTTCGTTTACGATGTCTTGCAGGAATTCACGGTACATTTCCTCGGGTGCGTGTTCCTGCAAAAGAATAGACTCGGAAAGCACCTTCATGCTGGAAAGGGGCGTTTTTAACTCATGCGATACGTTGGAAACAAATTCCTCGCGGGTTTTTTCTACCTGCTCCAGTTTTTCCGCCATGGAGTTAAAGGCTTCGGCAAGGGTTGCGTATTCGTCACGACCTGTAATTTCCTCTATGCGCTGCTCTAACTGCCCCGTTGCCATGCGCTGTACCACGCGCAAAATAGTACGCAACGGGCGTATGAGTGTGTCCGCCGTGATAAAAACCACAATAACAACTACAATGCTAACCAACACAATAATCCACAGGAGGGTACGGCGCAGTTCGTCCAAGGTTTCAAAAATATCGGCAACGCTGTTTACCAAAAGCACCGCACCTATGCGCTCGGTTGCGTCAAATGCACTGGTAATGGACATGGTGGAATACAGGGCGATTTCGTCCCGCCGCAGGTTGGTGGTGTCGTACCCTTCCACGGCGCGCATTACTTCGGGGATAATTACCGTTTGCCCAAAGCGCGTTTCGGCAGAATCGTAAATTACCTGCATTGCGTCGTTAAAAACCAGTATGCGCATGTCCCAATCCGAGCTTCGCAAATCCAAATTCCTATTCAAAGCACTACGCGCCCAGGCGGACGTTTCTAATAAGTCAAAGCCCTCCGCCGCCACAATGTTGGAAACAAGAAAAGCGGTGCGCCGCATCTCACTTGAGCGCTCACCGATATAGTCGTCCTCGATATGCGCCATAACCGCGAAAAAAAACACGGCAAGGGGAACTACGCTTAGTACCGCATAGCTAAATGCCAGCTTAAAACGCAGGCTAAACAACCAACGCATTTTATCTAAAATAGTAGCCTACCCCCCACTTAGTGGTTTTAACTCGGAGAAATAAGGTGTTGTCACCTAAAGTAATAGCCAACGCCCCACTTGGTGGAAATATACTTCGGGTCGCTCGGGTTTTCTTCAATTTTTTCGCGCAGGCGGCGCACATGTACGTCTACGGTGCGTACATCGCCTGTGTTATCCGCACCCCATATGCGGGTGAGCAGTTCCTCCCGCTCAAATACGCGACCGATATTATGCATAAAGAATTCCAGTAAATCGTATTCCCGCGCGGTAAGATTTATTTCCTTTTCCCGCACGAAAACCCGCCGCGCCTGTGTATCCACGTTAATATCGCGCAGGGCTAAGCTTTCCGCCTTCTTAGGTACAGGCTTTGCCACTGCCGTGCGGCGAAGAATCGCTTTTATCCGTGCTTTTAGCTCAAGAATGTTAAAGGGCTTGGTAATGTAGTCGTCTGCGCCGTATTCCAGTCCCATGATTTTATCCATGTCGTCGTCCTTTGCCGTAACCATTACCACGGGCACGTCGGAAAATTCGCGTATTTGCTGGCATACTTCCGTACCCTCCAGCTTGGGAAGCATTACGTCCAGGATAATGGCGTCGTACTTGTTATCCCGTGCAAGCTGCAGTGCTTCCTCGCCGTCGTAGGCGGCGTCTACCTGCATACCGTCCTGCTCCAGGCTAAATTTGATGCCTTTTACAATACTCTTTTCATCGTCTACTACCAAAATGGCCGGCATAGGTCACCTCGTAAATTTTTATTATCCAATACACTGCCGCTTTGCTTCGCAAAACAGCGCTACCTCACTATAACTAATGGTCTTAGCCGTTCAAAAATCGTGTTGCCGATACCCGAAATATTTAAAAGCTCCTCTACGCGGGTAAAGCCGCCGTGGGTTTCGCGGTAGTCGATGATGCTCTGCGCCCTTGCAGGACCAATGTTGGGAAGGGTCTGAAGCTCCGCAAGGGACGCCGTGTTAAGACAAATTAGGCCGTCGTCCGCGGCGGCGGGAATGCGCTCCTGCCGGGGCACCCCGTCGGTTATTACTTCAACGGTATAGTCCCCCAACGTGGGTACAATAATTTGCATTGCATCGCGCAGAGGTGCGGCTAAATTTAACCGCGTAAGGTCGGCATACTTTGTGTAACCCCCCGCCTTTTTCACCGCGTCTACTATCCGTGTGTTGGCAGGCAATTGAAAAACCCCGGGTGTATATACTGCCCCCAGTATATGTATGACGTAATACGTTGCCGGAGGTTCTTCCGCCGCAAGCTCCTCTACAATTTCGGGCGGCGGCGCATCGTCTGCAAAAACTACCCCCTGCACCCGTTCGGGTTGCGCATCGCCTGCGGGCAATCCCACGCGCGTGATAAACAGCACACCCATAAAAATAATACAGGCGATGCCCAAAAATATGTAAACATGCTGCTTTAAAAATTCTTTCACGTCCATAACCCCTAACAGAAAGGAAATGATTTACATGAAAACCCTGCATTTACTGGCATTTGCGCTAACCCTAGCCGCCATACCCATTACCGCCTACGCGGAAGAGGATGCGCCTTACGAAGAAAGCGCGCTTATTCTCCCCCAGCCGCCGCCCTACACCGCAGGGGGCGTGGCGGTTATGTGTGCCGAAACGGGGCTAATCCTGTACGGCAACGAGCATCACACCCAATTCTACCCCGCCAGCGTTACCAAAGTGATGACCGCGCTTGTGGTACTGGACCATGTGCAGGATTTAAGCGAGCGGTTCGAATTTTCGTACCACTCGGTGTTCTCTATTCCGCGTAATTCCAGCCATATTTCCATGGACGTTGGGGAAACGCTTAGCATATACCAAGCACTGCACGGGCTTATGGTACGTTCCGCCAACGAGGTGGCCATTGCCCTTGCGGAATACGTAGCAGGCAGCGAAGAGGAGTTTGTCACTCTTATGAACCGCCGCGCCGCTTCCCTTGGTGCTGTAAATACCGTGTTTAAAAACCCAACGGGCTTGCCCGCCAACGGGCACGTAACTACCGCGTATGATATGGCACTCATCATGCGCGAAGCGGTGCGCCGCTACCCCGAAATTTTTACGGGCATTATTTCCACACGGCAGTTTGCTATCCCGCCTACAGAGCGCCAGCCCGATACGCGCTTCTTAAATACCACCAACCAATTGATACGTCACGGCACGCCCTATTACAACCCCCACGTAATCGGCTCAAAAACGGGCTGGACGCACGCCGCAGGCAATACGCTGGTAACGTATGCACAGTATAACGACCGCCGTTTAATCGTGAGCATTTTGCAAGGAGCGGGAACCGACCCCTTCCGCGAAACCAATGCCCTATTAAACTTCGCCTTTCGGTTGCCTTATGAGGAGCGCATCATCTTCAACGCAGGCTCGTATAAGCGCATCGTCCCCGTTTACCAAGAAATTGACGGCGAACAGACGGAAATTTACCGCCTCATTTTACAAGCCGACGAGGACATTTCCCATTATTTGCCCATTACCTTTGACCTTACGCAATTGCGCTTCGACCTTAGCGTACCGCAGCAACTATCTGCGCCTGTACAGGAAGGCGACGTGCTTGGCAATGTAGCAATATACGCACAAAACGTGCGCTTAAACAATGCACAGTTGCGGGCGCAAAGCACCGTAGAAATACAAACCCCCGAAGCCCCCGCCTACGACGAGGAAGAAACCGTCTTCGTATATCTACCCGATGCCTTTACCGAAGCAACCACCCCTACAACGCCCCTAAACGACTTGCTGGAAAACCTGCGCTACAGCGAACAACTGGAGCAGCTTGCTGTGCCGCTAACGGTGGGGTTCTTTGGGTTATTTTTTACCATTATTGCTTTTGCGGCGCGGCGCAAGCGCAAGCGCAAGATACGGCACGATTATTCCCGCTATGCAAATGTGTATCGTTATCGCCGCTAAGATACTACCATTAAGTTAAAGCGTTACGCAACTTTTTAAACAAATCCAGAAAAATTGCATCGCGGTTTAGATAAAAGGCTACCTTCATGGCGTGGCGGTCTGCGCTGTGCAGGTAGCCGTTGTCATACGACGGCACGGGTGCGGGGGTGGTATAGGCTTTAACAAATTCTTCGCCCATTAGCCACGCAACTACGGAAATGTCCCAAATTACGCGGCTCCATGTTTCGCCGCCGCCGTCTTCGTTTACAGCTTTGTCGCAGGTAATTTCATATAAATAGTTGCCAAGGGGGGACTTGCCTTTCATATGCTCACGTAATTCGGGCCCGGTAGTTGTAAGGTGCGAAACTGTTCCCATGCAGGGCATTTGCACCAACGCGCAACCGCTGTTAAATACCACGCGTGCCGCGGCAATGTCCTGCACCATATTAAACTCTGCCCAGCTTAAAATCGGCCACGAATGCGCTTGCCCGCCCAGCCATACCACTACAATGTTTTTGCGGATAGCGGGTACCATCAATAACGCAGATGCTACATTGGTTATCGCGCCGATGGTAAGTACATACAGCGGGTTTTCGGGGGAATGCTCCAGCGCGCGTTTTACAAGGTCGCGGGCGGCTTCGCTTTCCACAGGGGTGTATTCGTCAGGCAAATAGGTGGTGCTTCCGCGGTAAGCGGGGAAGCCTTCACGCCCGCACAGGGGTAATACGCGAAGGATTTCCTCGTAGCTTTTTTCCATGCCCTCCGCAGGCGTTTCGGCACGCACGTTGGAAAAAGGCGCCGCGTATACCGCAAGCGGGTTAATTTTTTCCTTGCTAAGCAAAAAATACGCCAGCGCATATTGGTCGTCTATTTCGTTGTAGGTGTCGGTATCCAGCACGGCATTTACAATGCCTGTGGGTGGTTCAAGCAAATTTTTCATAGGAATACCCCCTTTTTTATGTATAATACGCGAACAACGAAAAGGGGGCAAACTTTATAGCAACATTAACGCTTACTTGACACGCAATAATTATTCTTTATAATAAAAAAGTTCCGTGCCACGCCCGAGTGGCGGAATTGGTAGACGCAAGGGACTTAAAATCCCTCGGTAGCAATACCGTGCCGGTTCGAGTCCGGCCTCGGGCAGTGTTGTAAAATCAAGGTTTCTGACCATTCGTCGGGAACCTTGGTTTTTTATTTCGAGGCCAATTTTTGCTCATGTCCCCGAAATGTCCCCGATATTGTTCAGTTTGTGAAATTAACAAAACGCTCGTTCAATTTTGATGCAATTTCCTTCTTTGCATCCATGTCTAAGCTAAGGTAAAGATTCGCGGTGGTTTGGATATCGCCGTGTCGTAGCCATGTTTGAATATCCTTCAAGTCAAATCCCAAATACTTCAAGTACCCAGCGGAAGAATGGCGCAAATCATGGAAACGAATGATTGGCATATTACTCTGGCGCAACAGCGTTTCAAAATGGTCGGTAACATAATCTGGTTTTATGAGTCGCCCATCAAACCTTGTGCAAACGTAATCGCTCTTGAAATAATCGTTTGGCTGTATTTTTTTGTACTCGACCTGCCGCGCCTTCCACCGCAGTAATTCCGTTTTTATCATTTCGCCCAAAGGAATTACGTCGTAGCTACTGTCATTCTTGGTAGCGTCCATCATGAACATTTCCCCGTGCATGTACGTTACGGTATGCTTGATTGTAATGGTATGAGCATCCATGTCTATGGCACTCCATTTTAACCCAAGCACCTCGCTTCTCCGAAATCCATAGAAGACCGTTAGCAGCACAACCATTTCCAAGGGGTCGCCCTTTGAACATTTTAATAGCTGCTCAATTTGTTTCTCGTTGTAATGCTTTGCGCCAGTGTACTTGACCTTTTTAGGCATCTCAATCCGCTTAGTGGGATTGAACGCAATTAAGTTTTGTCGCACGGCACTATCAAGACATTTGGAAATATTCCGAAGGTGCTTGATAATAGTGTTGGGCGAAATGGATTTCATCTTATAATTCACATAATCTTGGATATGGGCAGGGGTTAAATCTTTTACCCTAATCCGCTTTGGCTCGAAAAACGGCGTGATTTGATTATTGAGAATTACCTTGTATCCACTGTAGGTAGTTGGTGACAACGAATGTTTCAGATTCTCAAGCCATTGCCGCATGAAATCGAGGAACAAGATGTTGCTGCTTAAATCAACCTTATGTCGCTCATGTTCAGCCAGTACCTCCTTTAATATGTCCTGCGCCCGTCGCTTATTATTTCCCTTGATTGGGATGTTCGTGGTTATCCACTTTTCCTGCGGCTTGTTCGTAACATCATCTTTATAACGAATTACGATGTAGTAATTTGGGCGCTCTTTTTTTGTTCGTAGTGTTGCAGTCATAAGTATCATCCTTTCTGAATGAAAAAATCCCACCTATGCTACAGCCAGTCACGAAGTATTATAACACAGGAAGGATTTTTGTCATACTTGGAACGCATTTACTCAGGTAAAATCATGAATCGCACACATTAAAGAATTGATTTTGAATGTAAATTTTTGGCACTTTGCAAGCGCAACCTATCCGAATAGGTGTGCCGAATTTGCCGTTTTGAAGCTCTTTATAAATAGTTTGCTTGGAAACATCGAAGATGGTGCATAAATCGCTTACATTGAGAATATCGCGATAACCGTCAAGGGTTGATAAATTATATGCAGAACTCTGGGCCGATTGAAAATTCATTATGCTCACCTCAAATAATTAAAATATATATGCATCTACGCATAATTTGGGTGGATGTATGGATCGATAATTAATATTCCATAGAACAACTTGGATCAACTCGTTTGTAATATACTAGCGAATTTCTAATTTATGTCGAAATTATTCTCGTTTTGCAAAGACTGCTTGTATCTCATCAGTTGAAATACCTTGCATCGATAAGAGCTGACGAACATCATTTGGTATGCATTCAATGTTTTTGAATAAAACCATGCGGGATTGTTTGGCATGTTTTTCTGAAACAACTTTCAGCTTGCATAATTCATCCAGAATGTTTCCAGCTCTGTTGCCCATGCGAAATTGTTTTGCGATTTGACAAGCAGAAATACGTTTATACCCCAATGACCACAATATGATTGCGGCCAATTCCTTTTCACGAGTATTTGATGCTACGATAGGAGCTAATGATTCATCGTTCAATGTAGATGCAGACGAATTAAAGATTTCCAAGATTAATTTATTGCTGGTTTCATGTGCGTCAGGAAAAATGCACACTTTCCTTGCCTCGATTTGAAAAATTTCTCGTGAGCATCTTGACTTTTACACCGCAGGGTTGTGACTCTAGGTGACCCCTCCAGGGTTGGCTCAATGGTGGCTCGTTGAAGATTACAAGCAAATTATAAGATAAAAAAACCGTAAAAAGTTTGCATTTGCAACTATTTTGCCGTACACTCATGGTGAGGTGATGCCATGGTTAAAACATCGGTTACCAAAACAGCGAATATCAATGTACGCCTTTATCCTGAGTTAAAAACCGCGGCGGAAAACGTCTTTACTTACCACGGGTTATCATTACCAGACGCAATAACGGTGTTTTTTAGCCATGCCTGTCGTGTGGGTGGATTTTCCTTTGAATTAAAGGGTGCGCGGTGGAATGACCCTGTTTCCTTAGCGGCATTACAAGAGAGCAATGAAATTCTTGCAAATCCGAATGCATATAAAAGTTATCACGATGTTTCGGAGTTGTTTGCCGATTGTTTGAATGGCGAAGATGACGATGATTAAACGCGAAGTACATCGTTCTGCTCAATTTCGCAAGGATTTACGGTTGGCGTGTAAATAAAGTTCAACAACTGCGCAACATATAAAACACATAACATCATTTAAACCCGTGCCGATTGGTGCGGGTTATTTTATTTCGAGGAGGAAGCCCCATGCCATTTATTACAATTAAACAACCGCCCGTTTATTATCAGATGACCTTTGAAGATATGATGGCGGGTGTGGAAGATTTAAGTAAATATGTAATGTCCAATATCACCAACACGCGCACTTACTGGGTAAACCGCCCCAGCCGTAAATTGCTAGAGCGTACACAAATTGGTGAGATGATACAATTGCTCAGTGCGTTTAACCGCTCGAAGGAAGCATTATTCACACAGGAAAGGCGGGCATTGTACCATACGTTTCATATCCCCAAGAGCAGCGGTGGATTACGCCGTATCGACGCGCCTTGTCCAGAGCTAATGAATACCTTGCGGGAATTAAAATCGTTAATTGAAAATCACATGTTCGCGCTATACCACACCACCGCATTCGCTTATATTCGCGGACGCAGCACCATCGGCGCAATAAAACGCCACCAGCGCAATGAAAGCAAGTGGTTCTTGAAACTGGACTTCGCGGATTTCTTTGGTAGCACTACGCTGAAGTTTGTGATGAGTATGTTATCACAGATATTTCCCTTTAGCGAAATAGTCAAAAGCACCCACGGGCGGGAAGAACTTGAAAAGGCACTTAGCCTGTGTTTTCTCAATGGTGGACTGCCGCAAGGGACACCCATCTCGCCCTTCCTTACCAATTTAATGATGATTCCCATTGACCATTGCATTAGTAATGATTTGCGAAATTTGGATAATCGCCGTTTCGTTTACACCCGCTACGCCGATGACTTGTTAATTTCATGCAAGACTAATTTTGATAAGGATTTAGTGCAGCGGCTTGTAAATGAAGCACTATCGAAGTTTAACGCCCCGTTTTCGATTAAAGCGGAGAAAACGCGCTACGGTTCTGCCGCTGGGCGCAACTGGAACTTAGGGCTAATGCTTAACAAGGATAACGAAATCACCATCGGTCACAAGCGCAAGAAAGAATTTAAAGCAATGCTGGAAAACTATATGCGTGACCGTAAAGCGGGTAATGCTTGGGATAAATATGACTTACAAGTTTTACGTGGTCTTATCAGTTACTACCGCATGGTGGAGCGGGATTACATTGACTACCTGCTCCAGCAATATGGGAAAAAGCATGGCACGAATATTAATTTCTGTATTAAAACAGATTTATCGGCGTAAAGGGAGGTGCGTAATGAAAAAAGTAACGATATATACCGATGGCGCGTGTTCTGGAAACCCTGGCCCTGGTGGATATGGTGCGGTGTTATTATTTGGAAATCACCGCAAAGAGTTATTCGGTAATGTACAAATGACCACTAATAATCGCATGGAATTGATGGGCGCAATCATCGCGTTAGAAACCCTCAAATCTGCCTGTGAGGTAGAAATCTTTTCCGACTCCCGCTACCTCGTTGATGCCATTGAACAGAATTGGGTTACACGATGGAAGGCAAACGGCTGGCGGCGAAACAAACGCGAACCCGCATTAAACGTAGATTTGTGGGAGCGATTGTTACCTCTTCTTGCAATGCACAAGGTTACGTTCCGTTGGGTTAAAGGACACGCGGGTAATGTGGAAAATGAACGCTGCGATGCGTTAGCGCGAGTAGCGATAAAAAATCTATAAGGTGCATTAATTAATGTCCTTACAACAAGCCTTTGTAATGAATAGTTGGATTTATCAACGCTTCATGTGTTTCGCTGAAGTATTAAAACGCAAGGCTAGGAGGGGTGAACGACGAAGCGCTGGGGCCGAGATCTGTGGTCTTCTCTGCAGGTTATTTATTTCGTGTTGATTGAAGATGTTGATAAATCAAGGTGTTTTTCCATACCTAAATTATTTGTCCACAGCTTTTCATGACGTCAACGGGAGGATGCAGCCTGAGGCACGCCGGTTACACCTCATCCACTTCTTCGTAGATTACAAAGGGTAATGAAGTCCATTTACAATGTATAGTTCTATTATTGATGCGAACCGCGTGCCCTTTGCACAAGGGTACGTGGGTTCGTCTTTACTGGAATGCTCTGCGGTAAAACCCAGAGTGAAAAAACGTCAACGCAGGAGGGTGGCGCGCAGGAACGAATCTGGAGAAATACGGGTTCATGGGATGACCATAATGAGGGTTCGTCATTGGGTCGGCTGTTGGAATTCCCCATAATTTTAATATTGGCGGGGGTTGCGATCTCATCGACTGCCGTGTATCCGCCTGCCGCGGCTGTTGTGCTCCTCCTGAGCCTTTAGCTCGCACCTGTTGCAGATTGTAAATGTGTAAAATGAAAATCCATAATGTATAACTGCATCAACAGGATGCGGTGCTTCGTGGTTAAACCCGTAGTTGTGAAATTGCAAGCAATGTCGCAAATCTCCAAGAGATTTGCTCCTGTGTCAAAGCACCACACCAACTGCAGGGACTAAACCGCCGAGTTCCTTCGGCTTGGCAGCCAGCAGGAACTCCGCCGTTTAGACCCTTCCGTTGGGCGTTTCTTTGTGGATTATGGATTAAACGTGGTATACTAAACTAAGTAACGAAAGGGGTTGCAATCGTGACTAATGTATTTTTCGAGCGGGATATTTATGCCTATTTAATAAAATGGGTAGAGCAATTTTCTGATAGGGCATTATATTTGAATGGACCCCGCCAAGTGGGGAAAACCAGTATCCTAAAAAAACTGGGGGCGGAGCATTTTGAACGGTGTGTGTATATTAATCTTTATATTGACGATGTCAGAAACGACTTTGAGCAAAGCATCCGCACGCACAGAGAAAAATTTGGCACATCCAAGTTCGATGAAGAATGCGGCCCTATGTGGGAAGAAATTTTAAAAGCACAAGATTCAAACTACACCAATGACCCAGCCACACTGGTTATTCTGGATGAAATTCAAGAATCCTCCATTGCGTACAATAATATTCGTCAGATACGCCGTGGGTTAAAAAGCAAGTTGGCAATAACGGGAAGTTATTTGGGTATCGTAAGCAATTTTAAGGGATATAAGTTTCCCACAGGCGATGTAACATTTGCAGAAATGTCCAGCATGACATTCATTGAGTTTTTAAAAGCAAATGGCGTGTGGGAAAATTACGACCCCATTCAAACCTTCGATTGGGCAAAAATGACCGAGCATGAACAAGAAACTTGTGAACATGTACGTGAATTATATCGCGTGTATTGCATAATCGGTGGATATCCTGATGTTGTTAGTAAGTGGGTCAACACGCATAATATGGATGCTTGCAAACTCTTAACCGCAGATTTGTTGCAGTCATTCTACAGGGAGAGTAGTGCCTATTTTGAAGAAATTATTGGGCGAACCCTCTGGATGAAAACACTGGGCAGGGTAGCCGCGCATATGGTCACCAAATCGGGCGACCTAGATATTACAATTGCAAAGGAAGTTTTTCGCGACAATACCAGCGAGGGGTTGGGTATACGGCGTAGAGATAAAATAAATGCGCTCAAGTGGCTGGATGAATGCTGTATAACAGGTACAGTCCCCGTATTTGACAAGCTAGAAAAAGTAACCTCTATCGGTAATAAATTATTTTTCTATTTCCGAGATATGGGTCTTTTAACACAGTTATGCGAAGATGATTTTGATGTTTTAAAAAGCAATTACGACGGCATGGCGGCGGAAAACTTTGTTTATCTTCACCTTCTTGAAGAAACAGGTAAATTGTTTGTTGGTGACGATGTTCGTAGCTTTAGTAATCCGCAAGGTCAAATTGATTTCGTAATGCACGACAAAAACCGCAAACGCTACGGCATCGAGGTCAAGCACGGTAAAGGGGAAACCAAGTCGGCAGACACAGCTTTGCGTGAGGGGCGAATCGACTTCCTCATCAAAGTACAGGACACCTATGGCTCGATACAGGACAACCAAGCTACAATTCCTATCTTCATGCTGGATAAATTAAAATATATAATCAAAAAATAAGAAAATAGATTTTACTTTTACAATGACCCTGGTTCATTCCGAACATGGGGTTATTTTTTTGAGATAAAATTCGATTTTATAATGTAAGCGCATAAAGTTTGCCATTGCCTCTACTTAGAAATAAATAAAATCTAGGAGTGAGGTCATGAATGATATAGCCGTTAGTTTACTTCTGCATAAATTTACGCAAAAACCCAGCGAGGCCGAAGCAGCAATAATCAGCAGCAGCATCGCTAAAAATGTTCATAACATCAAGCGAAACGAACTTAAATTGTTAGCGCAAGCGATAGGCGAAAATGGAGTTGTTTTTTGCCCGGCTACATTTAACAACGGTGCTCGTAATAGTGATAATTTCAACCAGACGCAATTAATTGCACTGGACTTCGACAACAAAGTGCCAGATAAGTTTATATCATTTAAATCTGTACAGGATAGGGCTGATTATTATGACCTGCCAATTCTTTTTTCTTACGAAACCTACACCAGCAGAAACCATGATAAATTCAGAGTAGTATTTTTGAACGATGCGCCCATTCCTGATACGAGAACCGCTAAGGCGATGTTGCAAGCCTTACACACGATTTTCCCGGAAGCTGACCCCCAAGGGAAAAGCCCGGTGCAGATGTATTACGGTGGCAAAGGTCTGCTCCACTATAATGAAGCCAATCCTGAAATTAATGCAAGTTCCCTGTTCACAAACCTTACGCATTATTTCGAAGATACCCACGGTCCACACACTTACCGTCGAAAAGTTGCCGAGTTTGCTCGGGTATCAGGGATTTCACTCAACGAGAAGAAACTACTGGATGTTTCTGTAACCGAGGAAGTCGCTGAGCGTGATGGTGCGGGGTGTTTTGTTAAAAACCTACCAAACTCTACTACTATATTATCTAGCTTTGGTGAAAAATTAACAAAACGGTATCGAATTAATTTTGGGGAAGGTTGCACCCATACCCTCAGCGCCAGCGGAAAGACCGATTTTCACAGAACGCTTCGGGCCGGTGACTTCGATAGTCTTCGTAGTTGCTGTCAATTATTCCGTGAATTTGAAAACGGAAGTCGGCGGTTGCCACATTCAGAGCTATTTGGACTGGCTACTAATTTGGCACATGTTGAAACAGGTGCTAAGTGGTTCATCGGTACCCTCCGCTCTGTCGCGTATTATGATAACCGACCTGATAAATACCGAAAATGGCAACAGGATTTCCGATATATAAAAGCACCCTCTGCCTGTGTGGGGTTCTGCCCCTTTGCAAATGATTGTACCCATGGTATGAATATTATATCCACCGCCAAGGTGAAGCATAATAAAATGGAACGGCTTGCTAATTATCAAGAAACCTATGTTTCGCTGGATGAAGCCGTTGATGATTTCAAAAGAAATCTACTCCGCACCGTGGATGCCGATGATGGAAAGTGGCACGTTATAAAGGCGCAAACTGCGTTAGGCAAGACAAGGACTTATTTGGAATATCTCAAGGATACACAAAAAAAGGTATTGATAGCAGTGCCAACATTAGCGCTTATGCAGGAGATATGCGACCGAGCTACCCAATCGGGAATAGATATTATTGCATCCCCATCGTTACGCGAATCAAAAGATTTACTACCCGATGATATTTGGAATGATATCGAGGGGTTATACGAAATGGGTAAATCGGTAATTCCCTATTTACAAAAGCACATCCGTGAAGATAATCCATCTTGCGCGGCATTGTTTAAGCAGTATTTAACTGAACTATCCGCCTTTAAAAATAATGATGGACACGGCATAACCACACATAAACGCTTGCTCACCATGGATACCGATAATTATGATTTAATTATCATCGATGAAGATATCATTCTTAACAGTGTCATTCAAAACAAATGCAGCATATCAATACGTCAACTAAAAAAGTTACGCACCAAAGCGCCACCAAACAGTGCCTTGCTCCGCAAAGTCCAAGCGGTATTAAGATATGTAAAAAAGCATGAGTTTTTCACCCTGCGCAAAATTGAATATGACAAAGACTACGAGGATATATCGGCGGCAACCGATATATCCTCATTTTGTGCTGCCAAGTATTTTTGTTTTTGCAAAGCAAAAAGCGCTGATGGTGATAATAACCAAGATGAAAGCTGTGTTCATTTTCTAAAACCCGTAGTGTTTAAGGGACACACTACACGCATCATGGTATCCGCCACTGCCGATGAAACAATATGCAACCTCTACTTTGGCAAAAGTAATGTAGACTTCCACGAATGTAAATGCGCCCAAAACGCAGGAACTTTTCGCCAATATTATAACATACCCATGAGCCGCCAGAGCATCGGTAAAGATAATGCAATTATAAAACGAATTATAAATTGGTCAGGTTTCACAGAAACCATATCTTTCAAAAAATTCAAGCAGCACTATGGAGGTGAGTTACACTTTGGTAACACCGCTGGTTATGACGGGTTAAAAGGGATGTCAGTAAATATTATCGGTACGCCCCACCAGCCCGAATGGATTTACAAGCTATTTGCATTATCCATTGGACTGGATACTGACCCAATATTAAAACCAGGTGTGACGGTAAACCATAATGGCTACAGATTCCGTTTCACCACCTACGACAACGCTAGTTTGCGCGCGATTCAATTTTATATTATCGAATCGGAACTGGAGCAAGCGGTAGGTCGGGCGCGATTGCTTCGCGAAGCAAGTGGGGTTATTAATCTGTTCTCTAATTTCCCGCTTCGTCATGCAAAAATGCTTACATGGAAAGATAGCACCACTCAATCGGAAAATTAAAACAGTGCGCCTTCTAAACCGCCAATTTTGGACATTATTAAATGAATTAGAGCGATGGGTGAGGTGGGTGAAATATAACCCCTCACCCTGTTACTATACTAAAAAGAGTAGGATATTCTATTATTGAATGACGAATTTTCATAAAGATAATATATGGGGACGTTGAGTGACAAGTTGCAAATGTAATAATGTGGTATTGTTGGATAAATTATATTCCCAATCCGACCGATGCGCATTATAATGTTATTGGATTAAAACGATAACTATTGGGAGGTGCTCAATGTTAAAAAAGATAGAAAACCAAGAAATTATAACCACCCGTGAAGCAAAAGCAAAGTATCCAACACAATATATCTACATGCTTCTCACAAAGACCGTTGACATGAGCGGTCAAAACGATTTGGGGTATGTAGAATATATAGCTGACAAAAAAAAGGAACTGCTCCAAATTCCAAGAGAAAATTACAAAGGAAAATTAACAGCCTCATTAGACGGTGAAGATACGGAACCGTTCCCAATTCTTGACAGGGTGGTTTATTATGACTAGCATTGAATTTGAAAAATATGGTCGAGTGTTTATTAATATTTATGCAAAACCAGTGGATGATAATATTATGCTTCCTATTCAATTCAAAGTCGATACTGGGGCGGATATGTCAACGATTGCAAAGGCAGACTTGGCGAGACTGGGTTATGACATGGATTGGATTAAAGAAAATGCAATTGTTTTTGAAGATAAGGATAAGCCCACAACGGCTTCCGGGGATAAGATAAACGCAGGCTATGTTCAATTACCGCTGATTAACATTTTAGAATACGAAGGCAAAAAATGGCCTTTTCAAATTATCATGGATGAACAACAAGATTTTCGTAATTTAATGGGTCGTGATTTATTAACCGGGTTTAATTATGAATTTAATAATGATGACGATGTATTCACGATACGAAGAGCCAATAAATTTAAACCCAGATATAAATTTATACTTGGGCAGGAAATTCATGAAATATTAATTGGGGATTCTAAGAAATAAAATGTCCCCGAAATGTCCCCGATATTCGTAAAAAAATCCGTTCGCGTGGGTACAATAATTTTTTCGCAGGGCAAAGCAAAAGGGCACGCAAACCCGCTAATTATCTAGGTTTATCGGTTGTTAAGGAATATTAAGTGTGACCAGCTGTAGCATAGAAAAAAAGACTTAAAATCCCTCGGTAGCAATACCGTGCCGGTTCGAGTCCGGCCTCGGGCAGAAGACCTTGGAAATTTAACATTTCCGAGGTTTTTTTATTTTGCTTGACAACTGCTACAGGCTGTAGTATATTTTGTCTGCGACAAGTCGTAGCACATGAAAGGAGTGCCGATATGGCAAAGTTTATTAAATTAACCGAGGCGGAATTGGACGTAATGCAAGTGGTGTGGGGCTTAGCTACCCCCGTAACGGTTGCGCAGTTGCTTTCTATTTTCGCGGCGGAAAAACAGTGGAAAACATCTACCCTCTCCACGCTATTGGCGCGGCTCATTGACAAGGGCTTTGTAAAAAAGGAGATGCAGGGCAAAGTAAATTTTTATCATGCCATTGTTTCCCACGCTATGTACCAGAAGAACGAAACAAAAAGCCTGCTTGCCAACGTGTTTAACGGGAGCATTAAAAACCTGATGGCGGCGCTGGCGGATGAAAGCCTAACCCCCGCCGAAGCAGACGAGCTCACAAAATGGCTGCATGAAAGGGCAGACAAATGAACGGCGTATTGTTAACCGTGCTGGCGGCATCGACGGTGGGGTCGCTGCTTTTTGCGGCATTGATGGCGCTGCGCTTCGTCACGCGTACAACCTTCGGCGCGGCATGGCATTACTATACAGGGTTTGTGCCTGTGTTTTTCTTGCTGGGCGGTGTGCGTATCGGTGGCGCATTTATGACGTATGTGCGGTCATTAATTCCCGCCGCAGAGGAAGTGCTTTCATTTACATTTCCGCTGATACACACTTACGCCCCCGCAGGGCAATGGGTGCAGGAGGCAATCCCCGTTTTTCTCGCTGTTCCCTATACCGCGCGCACGACAGGGCTTGCCCAAATTTTTGCCCATCGCTGGGTAATTATCACCTGTATATGGGCGGCGGGTGCCTTCGTTTTTATGGCGGTACATGTTTGGCGGTACCGCGCCGCACGCAAGGCGATTCTGCACGGGAGCGTTCCCATTAGCGCGGAAAGCCCCATTCCCGTACACGTGAGCCGAAATATTCACGCACCGATTATGCTGGGCTTTACCCGCCCCGTAATTGTGCTTCCCCATGTTTCGTACCGCGAAGAGGAGCTTGCGATGATACTCGCCCACGAGCGAGCGCACTACCGGCGCAAGGACATATGGCTGAAAGCCATTGTACTGCTTGCAAACGCGCTGCACTGGTTTAATCCCGTGGTGTATTTGCTGGCGGCGCACCTTCGCACCCAGTGTGAACACGCTTGCGACGCGCACATGGCGGCGAAAATGAACCCCGCCCAGCGCATTCGCTACGGCGAGCTGCTTATCGCCGTTACCCGCCAATGCACACAGCCAATTGGTAAGAATTTCTTACCGGTTACCTTTACCGACAGTCAAAAAAAACTAAAAAGGAGATTGATTAACATGTTAAAAACACAAAAAAATAACCGCGCAAGAACCATCGTTTCCGTACTTGTTGCGCTGGCGATACTGGTAACGGGGGCAATTACTGCTTACGCATTTATGCCCACCGCAACCGAGGCCGCCAATGCAGACGCCCCCACCAGCTTTGGCATAACGGCGGTGGAATCATCCAGCGATTTAACCATAATCGCGTTAAACACGCCCAATAATGCGACCCTTTCTATGGAAACCGCCGCACGTATTGGCATTAACGCCATTGAGCAATTTTTTAACACATCGCTGGACGGCGCGACCGTATACATGCGCTATTATTACGATTGGCTACAGCAAAATTTGGGGCTAACCATTGATGATGTAACCATCGCAAATAACGCTATCGAACCTGGCGACGGTTTAATTGCTTCCGATTATTTGGCTTACCCCGACCCTTCCCCTTGGTGGCTGGGCCATATCCGCCACGAAGACGGTCAAACCCGCGTTCGCTTCACCATAGACGAGGCAACCTTGCAAATCAGCAACATTTATTACAGTGCGCAACCCAATGCGTGGGAAAATAAGCATTGGAGCGAAGTGGGGCATCATCTTGTAAAACCCACCGAGGAGCACAACCAGCGTTATGGTTTAATCGCACTCGATTTTGCCGACCGATATAGCGTTTTCGACGCACCTGCACAAGGCGCACGCATTTTTGGGACCAGTGCCATTGCAGATGAAAACGACAACTTTACCCTAACCGTAGGCGTGCGCGTACGCTGTGAAGAGGGAATTGTTTCCGAACTAACCTTTGCGGGCTTTACAACGGGGGAGGTATGGCTGATTGGCATTGCACCCCACAGCCCTTGGCACTCACCTTTTGATTGGGTGGAGAGGTAAGAGAAGTTAAAAACAAAGTGAAGAATGTAAAGCCCGCGAGCAAATTCGCGGGTAACGATGCAACGACCAAGCACGCCGCCAAGCGGGCAATGCCATTAAGTTAAGACGAAGCTGAAGGGAAATGAAAAAAAGGAGCTATCTAGGCTCCAGAAAAAAACGAGAGCAAGCGTAAAAAGCTCAAGCTCTCGTTTTTTGTTGTAAAATTGGTTTATGACGAACCAATTACAACAGGGAAATGACATCCTAAAGAACGCACCATATCAACTGATATTACCGTTTGATGTGGGCAGAAGAATCGAAACGAGTGAATTGAATTATAATACATTACACGCATCGTGCGACCGACTGCCACGACCGACAAGACCGATTTCGAATTATTTCGCTATACTTGCCCTGCTAGGCACCTGTTCAACACTATCTACACCACAAAGAAAAAGAACTCCCGCGTGAATCCACCATCACGGTATACGAATGCACCCAATGTGCGCACTGCCTACAAAAAAGCCACTGCATCCGCGCCAATGGTAATCGTTAGATATCTCTTTCAAAAGCCTTTATCGCCCTACGGCAAGAATCCCTTGCCCGCATCACCTCAGAGACGGGTAAGATTTTACAGATTACTCGCAGCATTCAATCCGAAGGTGTTTTTGGCATTTTAAAACAAGTTCATCACTTTCGGGGGTATGCACGCCGTGGATCTTCCAAGTGTATTCACCGAAACCGCCCTCTACGCCATCGCGTACAATATCAACAAACTCCACAGCAAAACTAAGCGAAACCTTTCCAGTGTTACGCTCCACGCGCAAAAGTCTGTTTAACTTTTGTATAATCCGATTTCCCACATATTATAGCGAAATGAATACGGCAAAAATAGAGCTGTTTTGTTTTTCTTAGTAATACAGCCTCTTTTTATCAGTTGTTAATTTTTCAAAAATAGTGTACATTGTTCAATGTCAGGCTAAAATTTTACCGTGGAGGGGATTGCAATGTTTAACCAAATTTTTGTTCCATTTTTAGTGGAGGAAAATTTACTTACCGCCGACCAAGCAAAGGAGGTGCTGGAGCAGCAAAAGCACGCGCGTATCCGCATGGGCGTACTTGCCGTAGAGGAAAAAATGATGAAACAAGACGACGTAGATTACGTTAACCGCTTGCAAGCATCCCAGAACGCCAGGTTTGGCGACATCGCAATAGACCGCGGCTTCCTAACCAAAGAGCAAGTGGAAGAGCTGCTTAACAAGCAGCCCCGCGAACATCTTGTACTAAAGCAAATTATCACCGACAAGGGCTACCTCGCAGGCGACAAATACGACCTTGCGCTGGGTACGTTTAAGACAAGCCTTGCCATTTCGTATGACGATTTTGAGCTGTTGCAGGACAAAGATATCGAAGCCTTTATGCACATTATCGGCAATATCGACAATAACGACACCATATTGTGGGAATATGTAAAAATGTTTATCAACACCACCATCCGCTTCATAGACCGTGAAGTGCGGCTGGGCAAAGCCTACAGCACCAAAAACGCCGGCTTTAAACACGTCGTATGGCAAAAAAGCGCCGGCGGCGGAGAGGAATACACCTACGTACTTGCCACCGACGATACAAGGGCGGCGTGTGCATTTAGCGCGGCTTACGCCAAATTCCCCATCGACGATATGAACGAAGACGGACAGGATTCGTTCAAAGAATTTCTTAACTGCGTAGGCGGCTTGCTTACCTCCGACCTTGAAAACCGCGGCGTTAAAGCACTCACCATTGACGTACCCGATTACGCAGGCGACCATGCCTTAGCACAGCCCGTTACCGTTGTACCCATCACCTTGCCCATGGGCGAATTTTATATCACCGTCCTTAACCCGACGACAAAGCCCGCAAACAAAAAACGCTTCCTGCTGGTGGACGATTCCAAAGTAGCGCGCCACCTGTTGCGCACCACACTGGAGGCAGCGGGGCACGAAATACTGGACGAGGCGACCAACGGCTTAGACGGCTTTGATAAATACCGCGCCCTTAAGCCCGACATCATTACCCTAGACGTTACTATGCCTATCCTTAACGGTATTGAATGCTTAAAATTGATTCTCGCTGCCGACCCCAACGCCGTTGTCATTATGGTGACCTCTGTAGGCAAGGAGTCGCTTGTAGAAGAAGCACTGGAAATAGGCGCAAAGGCCGTAATCGCCAAGCCCATCGACCAAAATGTCGTGCTGGAACGCCTCGGGAAGCTACTTTAAGGGCAAAGATTAATTTATCCCATAAACCTGAAGGGGCTGTCTTACAAAGACAGTTCCTTTTTTCACCATCGTAGAATATACCCCGCCACCACGTAAGCGCCAAATAGAGTCGCGTCTGTACAGAGGGGGCTCTGTTTGACGCTTACTATCGGTCACGTATAGCGGCTCGCCACCTACGGTAATGTTTACTTCTACCGCCAGCAAATTAACGGGGTCATCATAGTTTACATGCATCTCTACGGTGATGGGGGTGTTGCCGTTTACATCCAATGCCGCGAGCGTGTCAAGCAGGCCTATGCATAGCGTAATGTTCCCATTTGGGAAGGCGAGAGAAAGGGGAATGCCCGCTTCCGCCAACATGGCTATCATTTCATGGGTAAAGACCTCAACGTATTCATCAAAACTAGCATAATCATCGAAGAGGAGGAAATCGTCGGGCAAATCAATAGACGTCACATCTATTTCGGGGCGTGGGATAAAAATTGGTGGGGGCGCAGGCTCTGTTTCAGGGGGCGGCGTTACCGTTAACCGCCCGCTTAAATGGTGCAAGGTATAGTTTGCGCCAACGGTATCGTTAAGCTGCGCATGCCCGTTGCGCCGGAGCCAAGGGCCTTCTTCGCATCTTTGGGGCTGTCAGCGTTGGTACGTACACCTACCGCGCCTTTTACTTTTTCTACCCAGCCCATAAACGTGCCGAAGTCACCTTTATCGGTGTCCACTTCTACCGTTTTAACTTGCCCAAGGTATACGTTACCCGCGTATGCACTACACCCCCACCGCCAGTACGCTTTAGTCATTTTATGTAATAAATAAATCCCCGCTTATGCACCAGCGGGGATGGGGGGGTGCTCGTTTAATAAATTCATTAACACATCTAGCGGTAAATCCGTAACCTCTGCAACATCATTTGGCGAATCGCCTCTGCTTAGCATTTTTCTTGCAATTTTTTTCGCTTTTTCATTATCACGCTTTACCAACCAACCGCCCTCTTCCATTGCGTCAATAATGATTTTCATACTTGTTTCTTCGGAAAACATATTTATCGCCTCCTTAAAAATGAGCGGGTTTGCCTTTACTAGCCTATCCAAAAATATATTTTTATCATCAAGTAATTTTCGGTCTTTATAAAACTGTAGCGTTTTTACCATATCCGCCACGCTTAAGTTACTGCGCAGGTTGTGCAGAAACAAGTTTTCATCTTCCGACAAACGCTTGCTCTCTAATATCTATATCGGAAAAACGTCACCACTTATATAATATATCCCGCGCTCTACTTCCTCAACCGTAAAACCGCGTTCTTGCGTCAACTGCTTTATTAATTCCCTAGGAAAAATCGTGAGCGATATCGAAATGGTTATGTCCGTCAACGCCACCTTTTCAAACGAGGAATAAATATATGCATATCCTAACACTTTTTGATAATCCCAAAAGGAGAAGCTGTCTTTTTCCGACTTGTATTCGACGATATTATGCGTTTTAAATATTTTGCCTATGTTCTTTTCAATTTTTACATCCTTAACCTTTTTTATCACCAGTGTGTCCATACGAAGTGCTTCTTCACTTAGGGTATACTCGCTAATAAACTCTAGCGCGTCGGCATATTCGTATAATTCTAGCTGGAGGGCTTCGTGATGCGCACCATGCCAGTAGATTTTATTATTTTCGTCCATTCGCTTGCCCCCTATGTGATAATTATATCGCGGAGAGCCTGTATTGGCAACGATGCGAAATAAAGCGAAATAATTCAAAAACGGTCTTACCTGTCGTGGCAAGACCGTTTTACATTGATTCCGTTATAGTACGTGCTCGTCAATTCCTATGTTGCGAACAGTTGTAAAAAGTTAGGGCTACCACGCCACAATTATCTCATCACCTGCAGTAGCAATGTCATACCCAATAAGTCGCCCAATAACATCCAGCGGAAGCATAAACCGCCCGTCAATAACGGTTGGGGGTTCATCCAATTGAGTGGTTACGCCGTTAACTTGCAGGGTGCTTTCATTTGCGCGGATATTGCTTAGGGTTATCCATTCCCTATTGCTTGGTGTTTGCAAGGTAAGGGTGGCAGAGGCTGTGGCGGAATCCCAATGTACAAAACCCTCGTCATACGGTGCGTGCTGCATTAACGTATACACAAACGCGCGTAGGGAAATAAATACGCGCTCGCCTATAGTGGCTAAGGGTTGACTTACCCCACCAATACCCGCTTGGGTGTTTAGCACAAGTATAGATGGTACATGTATGAGACGTTCGTAATACGTATACGCATCTTCTTGCAGGGGCGCAAGGGTGAGCAGGAAATACGGTAGTTGAATGGTGATATACAGTACGCCGTTTATATCGGTTGCGTGTTCATCTAACAGCGTTATGAGCAGTGCGTCCTCGGTAATGCTAAAGAGGATATCTGCCTCTTCTGCCAATAGGGCAAGGGCGTTAACGGCATCTTCATCCAACACAATTGTGCCCGCGGGTAGGATAATTACCAAACCAAGGGGCGTTTCCGCAAGGGCTTCCCATAAGGTATAGGGCAGTTGAATTTGGGTAACATCGTCAAAAATCTCGTCAGCTAAGTCGAAGGTAAGCACATTGTTGTACGTAGGATAGGTGACAAGGGCGTAGGCTTCCTCATACGTTAATTGTAGTTTTGCCCTATCGCCCATGATGTGGACAATGAGTTCCACGTCATTAATGGTTATAACGGTTTCTACATACGTTGCCTCTGTGGGTGCGGGGGAAGTTTCGGGTTCGCTTGTGCTTTCCTCATTATCATCCCCTGGTGAAACGTTATTGTTTTGGTTACCGCTATCGTTATTTCCGCCGCCGCCACCCCCACCATTGGGGAAGTATAACGTATTTAATGTTAGCGTAAACAATTGGTTTGCGCTTTGCACCCCATTGCTTGCCACAATGGTAAAGTGGTGTGTACCCGCAGGGATAGCCCCCGCAAATTGCAACTCGCCCGATGTGGGGTTAATGGTTACCCCCGCAGGTGCATTGGTGAGCGCAAATGTGGGCATGGGGTACCCTTTAGCCATTACATTTGTGTGGTTAAATATACCCGCTATGCCTGTAAATTGCGCGGGCGAGGTAAATACAGGGCTTGTGGTGGGGGTTACGCCTAAGTCTTCCATTACTTCGGCAAGCAATTGGGGGTCATTCATTTCCAGTACCATGGCTAGGCGTATATCCATGGGCATGGCAACCATTACCCCCGCAATGGTGGAAAGGGTCGAATCTTCCAACTGCATTGTAATATTTGCCGTACCCGGCAAATCACCCACTACATTGAAGGTGGCAACGCCGTTTGCGTTAACAACGGCGTATTCCTGCGTGGTTACTGTGTAGGGGTTATCGTTGGTGGCGAATACGCGACGCCCCGCAACGGCGTTGCTTGGGCCAACCTGTACGCTAATCGTCCCCGACTCGCCAAAGGCTAAGCGCAAGGGCGCGGCGGAAATGGTCTTAGGCTCTGGCACTACGGTAAGGGTGCGGGTCACATTCGCGGCAAGGCGTACATTGGCGTAACAGCGCACCGTATTATAAATGGTAAATTCCACTTCCCCCGATATGGGGTGTGCGGGTACAAAACGCACAATCGTCGCAAAATTGCGTGGGTTAACCCGCGCACTGGGGAAACCACTCGCCTGTATAAAACCGTGCAAATAATCCTTGCCAAGGAAGTTGCTCTCCTTGTTCACCAGTTGCAATGTACCCGCAATGGGTACGCCATTTTGCGTTAAGGTGAAATGGTTGGGGGTTAAATATTCGGCGTACATAAACTTATCAAATACCACTTCTATCGCCGTGGGGAAGGCACTTACCCGCTGCACCGTAGGTACGCGGCGCGAGATAAGTCCCACATGTACCTCCAAATGCTCGGGCGGTACAGGCATATAAATGGTGTCAACGCTTTCAAAACCTTCTTTTGCAAAATGTACGCGCCAGTTACCGGGGGGCACATCCCAGGCATAGTGTCCGTCCTGCCCTGTTATTTGCGGGTTTACTTGGTCGTATTCAGCCGCATTCCAAGGTGTGTTGCTACCTTGGCGGAAAATGGTTGCCGTTACCCCCGCTAAGCGGTTAGACAGCACCCCTTCATATACGTAACCCGAAGGGTCAATAATAATGCGGTAGCGTATTTCACGTTCTTCCCGCAGGGTTACGGCTTCTTCCCCATCCACAACACCGTAGAAGTAAAAGCCGTTAGTACCCCGCGCATTACCCACGGGGAACCGCCCCGGTTCATTAACCGTGGCAATAATTACTTCCGCTGCCGTGTTAGAATGCGCCCAAAACACAAAGGTTCTGCCCACAGCTTCGGGTGTAAAGGTGACAAACCAATGTTGATTACCGCCAAAAGTTTCCAATATCATTTGCCCATTAGCAAAGGTGTGTGTACCACTGTTGGAGTTAATTGTACCGCTATTGGGTTCATCCCGTGGGCGCAACACGTAGGCTTGGGTAGTTACCGCCGGGCTTACCACAGAGTTGGGGAAGAGTTGACTGTCCCTAAAGCGCGATTGTTCCACCGCTACCCCTACTTGCTGGGCAACAATGTCGTTTACACTGGTCGTTGTTTCGTGGTGCCAAAACATTTCAATCACCAAACGGCCGGAAAGGTAGTTTTCCAGCACCGCCGGCCTGTCAAGGAATACCCAACGGTCATTGTCAGGGGAAGTGGGGCGCATGGCAAAGGTAGCCGCCGTAGAACCATCTGGTAACTTCATTAGCATATTTACTTCCGTAACACGGGAACCGGCAGGTACGGCTAACAAAAGATTATAGGTAAATGCCTGGTTTGGCTGATATATGAGGGTAGCCCATCGCTGGCCCGGTATATCCCAAGTATTCATTTCCTGTGACATCACGCCGCTAAGGGCACCGATAACCCTAAAGCTTTCAACGGTGGGGGCCCCGGTGCCTACACTCCTAAAGTCGGTTTGGCCTACCGCCCGTATGGTTAGCCCATGCACATTGGCGGTAACCACCACTTCATGGATACCCATGTTAGCCAATATATGGCGGGTGCTAAAGTAACCGTTAGCATCTACGGGAATGGTCCTGACAAACACGCCGCAACAATACAGGCGCACGCTTTGTATATTGGCTTCACTGGTTACCCGCCCCGATATTTCTTGGTTAGGGGCCCAAGTGAAGGGGGGTAGGTTTACCGTAATGCGGGAGCGTAACGCAACCATGCCATTGGGGCCGTCCCCAATGGGCAAGCCCAAGACAAGCACGTTATTGGGGTGTGTAAAAGCGAGCCGCCCTTGGGCACTGTTATGGAAAGAGTGGGAAATGGTAAGGGGATTGTGGTTGGGGGAAGTCATAAAACCAATCAAGTCGCCCACCGCGTCTATCCGTAACCACGTAGCAGAAGTGGTATCGGGGTTTAACAAATGGGCATATAAATTACCGTGTACATAACTGTTGCTAATAGAAACCCTTTGTTGGACGATGTTGTTTGTGCCGGTAGCGGCAACCACCCCAATTAGCCCTCCGGCAACGGTTTCCCGGGTGCCGGCTATGGCTTCGCTTACATTAAAGGCCGCCACATTACCCAAGCTGTAGCTGTTTTCTATGGCTACGTGGCCACGGCTGCGGCCTACCAGCCCACCGGCAATGGTAATACCCCGCCCACCGATGGCAGAAATACTGCCGTCGAAGTAGCTGTCCCGTATATCCAGCAAGCCGAGGCCCGTTGTGCCTATATCGCCAACTAAGCCACCGGCTACCAATGAGCCGCTGGGGCCGTCTGTATTGGTGACAAAAAGGTCCCCCACTACGGCTACATTGTGGATAAGTAAATTTGTAAAAGGCCCTGCCGAGGCAATTACCCCACCAACGGTTTTGGTTATTGCGCTATTAGATGCGTTGGGCATATCTATCCTGTCGTTGGTAAAGTGCAGTCCCAAGTTTAATACCGCTACGTTTGCTACCATACCAATGGTGCTGGAAAAAAGCCCAAAGGTATAATTCGGCAAGGTGGAGCCGCTTCCTATTGTGAAAGAATAGTCCGGGCAAAAGAATATGTTGTATATGCTATGCCCCATGCCGTTAAATACGCCGCCAAAAAGCGGGATGGGTACCCAAGGGGCGGTAAGGTGTATGTCGTTGGTTAAATAAAAATATACTCTACTCGTTCCGTTAAAAGGCCGGTCTAAAATAGCCCTCAGCTCTGCCTCGGTGGAAATGGCAACCACTTCAATTATACTCCACTCCTCGGGTATTTCTGCCAGTGTGGGGGCAAGTAATGTGCCCCCGCGGGTCAACGCAGGGGGTGGGTTAACAGGCAACTGCGGGTGGGTAACTAGGTTAAATGCACCTATCTCTTGCAAGGGCGCAATCTCTATCGGCGGTACGTAAATGGCGGGGGGTGTGGATATGGCAGCAGGGGTGGTTATGGCCGCAGGGGTTACTCCCTGCACCTGCGCACTTATGTATCCCTCACCGCCTTGCCCAATATCGAAGGCAAATACCCCAAATACGTTGTTCATAGCCATAACCACCGCAACAAACAATGCCAGCATACGCTTCTTCTTCATGACAAACCATCCTCTCAATTTTGCGACAACCTCGCGTTTAACTCGCGTTACCCAACTGGTAACAAATTGTTGCCAGTTGCCCTAAGGGGGTGTTAGAAAAATTCCGTATTAAAAAAGCGGTTATCCCCGCGCAAAAACACACGGAGTAACCGCAAATTACCCAAGTTAAATAACCGCCTGGTTGCGATAATTATTGTGGTTGGCGTCACTTTGTCAACCCCTAAATAACTTTTCAGCATTTATAACATAAGTTGGGATAAATTTCAATCCCTTGTTTTTGTATTTGTTCCCGCAACGCTTCATTAAAAATTGTTTTGGGCTTGTTTTGTTTTTTTCGATGTAAGTTTATTTGCCTTGAATAACCAGTTCATAACCACTTGTTCATTTATGTTTTCGCGTCCCCCGGCAATGCGATGGATGGGTTTAAGCCGTAGCACCCAATAAGAGAACACCGCAATTTGTTTTAGCTCATTAATTTTCATGCCGTTGTGGTACATTAAATAATGCAGTTTACGTTGGTTTATCCTAATTATTGCTGTATTTAATAACGCGCCATCTACATGGTAATCATTTATATTTATCCCCAGTTCGCGGAAGGCTTTTCCAACCATGCGTTCGGCAAAAGCGTGTCGTTCAAGTAATTTTTCCTCAGGTTCTTGTACATAATATGAATACAGCGCCCCGTTAAACTCAAAATGGCTCATTGTCTTGTGTCATCCTCGCTTACGTCTGCATCATATGCCTCAAGGATAAAAGACATATAATCCGCTTCTTCAGTGATTGGCGCATTTCCCATACGTTCATTTTGCGCCAGTAAATTTTCCCCGCGAATCATATCCAATCGTTGTTCCCGCGTCATGATTAATAGATTCATATCTTCACACCTTTTTGCAATTTTTCATATTATTATTGTTGCAAATATATCACAGGATATGCAGGCAAACAAGGCAACTATCAAGCAAAAGCCCGCGAATCTTCACTCGCGGGCTTTAATATTAAAGTTTTTGCCTCGCTTTTTTCAAAAAGCGAGTGGGTTATGCGAATACTTTGCATTCGCAACGGGCAAAGCCCACGGTATTAATTTTTTATTCCTCTTACTTATTCCCTCTAATCGCGCATTGTGCCGCGGCTAAGCGTGCGATGGGCACGCGGAAGGGTGAGCAGCTTACATAGTCCAGCCCAATGGATGCGCAGAAGGCGATGGAGTAGGGGTCGCCGCCATGCTCGCCGCAGATGCCGATTTTCAGCTTGGGGTTGGCTTTGCGGCCTTTTTCTACGGCGGTGCGCATTAATTCGCCTACGCCGTTAACGTCCAGCTTCGCGGTGGGGTCACCTTCGTAGATTACGTTTTCGATATAATCTTTGAGGATGCGCCCTGCGTCGTCGCGGCTTAGGCCGTAGGTCATTTGGGTTAAGTCGTTGGTACCAAAGGAGAAGAACTCGCTGCCCGCTTCGGATACGATTTTGTCCGCCACGATACACGCACGGGGGATTTCAATCATCGTACCTACGGCATAGTCCAGGCTAATGCCTGCTTTGGCTACCAGGTCCTTCGCTACGCGGTCAATAATGTCGCGTACGAACTTGGTTTCTTTTACATCGCCTACGAGGGGTATCATAATCTCGGGCTTGATATCGAAGCCTTTTTCTTTCTTCACTTCGATGGCGGCCTCGATGATGGCGCGGGTTTGCATTTCACCAATTTCGGGGTAGGAAACGGTTAAGCGGCAACCACGGTGGCCCATCATGGGGTTCAACTCGTGGAGGGAAGTCGCCTTCGCTTTAATATCCGCTACGGATTTGCCCATGTCTTTTGCCATTGCTTCGAAGTCGGCTTCGGTTTGGGGCATAAATTCGTGTAAGGGGGGGTCTAACAGGCGGATGGTAACGGGGCGGCCTTCCATGGTTTCATAAATGCCTTTGAAATCGTTTTTCTGCAAGGGAAGCAATTCGTCCAGTGCCGCGCGGCGGTCTGCTTCGTTTTCGGCAAGAATCATCTTGCGTACTTTTGGCAAACGGTCGGGGTCAAAGAACATATGCTCGGTACGGGTTAAGCCGATGCCCGTTGCGCCGAAGCCAAGGGCTTTCTTCGCATCTTTGGGGCTGTCGGCGTTGGTGCGTACACCTACCGCGCCTTTTACTTTTTCAACCCAGCCCATAAATGTGCCGAAGTCGCCTTTGTCCGTGTCCACTTCTACGGTTTTCACTTGCCCAAGGTACACGTTACCCGTAGAACCATTGAGGGAGATATAGTCGCCTTCTTTAATGGTTTCGCCGCCAAGGGTGAAGGATTTGCCGCTAAAACGGATTTCTTCACAGCCCGATACGCAGCAGCAACCCATTTGGCGGGCTACCAGCGCGGCGTGGGATGTCATACCGCCTTTAGCGGTAAGAATACCTTTGGACACTTCCATACCCATAATGTCGTCGGGGGAGGTTTCAAGGCGCACAAGGATTACGCTTTCGCCGCGGGCGTTGGCTTCTACCGCGTCTGCCGCTTCGAAGTACACCTTACCTACGGCAGCACCGGGGCTTGCGGGTAATGCCGCGCCAATTTTCTTCGCCGCTTTAAGGGAAGCGTCGTCAAATTGGGGGTGAAGGAGTTGGTCAAGGGCTTTGGGGTCTACGGAAAGGATGGCTTCCTCTTCCGTTAAAATGCCTTCGTTTTTAAGGTCGATGGCGATTTTTAACGCCGCGTGTGCGGTACATTTGCCGTTACGGGTTTGCAGGATATACAATTTGCCGTTTTCTACGGTAAATTCCATGTCTTGCATGTATTTGTAGTGTTTTTCCAGCAAACGGGCATGGGTCATGAACTCGTCGAAAACGGCTTTGTTTACTTTTTCAAGCTCGGTGAAGTTAAGGGGCGTGCGTACGCCTGCTACTACGTCCTCGCCTTGTGCATTCATAAGGAATTCGCCGTATACGTGGTTGTCCCCCGTTGCGGCGTTACGGGTAAATACTACCCCCGTGCCCGACGTATCGGAAAGGTTACCGAATACCATTTGCTGTACGTTAACGGCGGTGCCCCATTCGTAGGGGATGTCGTTCATACGGCGGTATACGAAGGCGCGCTCGTTGTCCCATGATTCAAATACGGCGGAAATTGCGCCGTAGAGTTGCTCTTTTGCATCGCCGGGGAAGTCCTTGCCTTGGTCGTCGCGGTAGATTTTTTTGAAGCGCTCTACCACGGCTTTCCAGTCGTCGCCCGTAAGCTCGGTATCGTCTTTGTAGCCTTTTTCTTCTTTAAACTTTGCAAGGTCGTGTTCAAAGTCATGCTTCGATACGCCAATAACTACGTCTGCAAACATCATGATAAAACGGCGATAGCTGTCATACGCGAAGCGTGCGCCGGCGGATTTGGCTAAGCCTTCGGCGGCTGCGTCGTTAATGCCAAGGTTAAGCACGGTGTCCATCATACCGGGGAGAGAAACACGCGCCCCCGAGCGTACACCCACCAGCAAAGGATTGGTAGAATCGCCAAACTTTTTGCCCGAGATGCTTTCCAACTGGGTTACACAATCGTCGATTTGTTTTTTAATGTCGTCGTTAATTTTCTTGCCGTTTTTGTTGTAGTCGGTGCAGGCTTCGGTAGAAACGATAAAACCGTTGGGTACAGGAATGTTAAGCTTAATCATTTCGCAAAGGTTTGCGCCCTTGCCGCCCAACAGGTTTTTCATGTCCTTGTCGCCTTCTTTGAACATATACACATATTTGTGCGCCATGTTTTATATCCTCCCTTAATAAGGTTAATAGGTTTTTGTAAATAACCGCAATCAATGAAAAAATGGTCGCTACGAATTTTACGCCGATGCGTAAAATTCATTCGTGCGGGCGTTCCGCTTCGCTTCACGTCCTTCTCGCTCCCATTTTTAATGAATTATTGCGGTTATTTTAAGGTAGCTTTCGCTCCTACTTCGGCAAGCTTTTTGCTTACTTCCTCGGCTTCTGCTTTGGGCATACCCTCTTTAAGCACTTTGGGTGCGCCGTCTACCAGCTCTTTGGCTTCTTTTAAGCCTAAGCCCGTAATTTCGCGTACTACTTTAATAACCTTAATTTTTTCTGCGCCAACCTCGGTTAACTCTACGTCAAATTCGGTTTTTTCTTCCGCAGCTTCGCCGCCGCCGCCTGCCGCCGCAGGACCGGCCATAACCATACCCGCAGCAGCAGATACGCCAAATTCTTCTTCCGCAGCTTTAACTAAATCGTTAAGCTCCAGCACGGACAGCTCTTTAACCGCCGCGATAATGTCGGTAATCGTTAATTTCGCCATTTCAAAAATCTCCTTAAAATATAAAGTTTTGGTCGAGCTTTTTCAAAAGCTCGTGGGGTTTGGGGCAACGCCCCAAGGTATTAATCTTTTAATCTTTTGACTTTAAACCTTACGCTTCTTCTGCTTTTTTCTCAGCCACTGCGTTAATAACGCGTGCGAATGCGCCCATGGGCGACTTGAACGAGCCAAGCAAGCGAGAAATAAGCACATCCCTTGGGGGAATATCCGCAATTGCCTTGGTTTTTGCAGCGTCGTAAACCTCGCCGTCGATAGCGGAGGCTTTAAATTGAAGCAAAGGCATCGCCTTTAAATGCTTGCTGATGGCAGAAGCCGCCGCGGTTGCATCTTCATAGGAAAAAGCCACCGCCGTTGGTCCTGCAAGGTGTTCCTTTAAGCCGCTGTAGTCCGTGCCTTCTATGGCGCGTTCCATCATGGTATTTTTGTACACCTTGTAGTCAATACCGCCCGCCTTGCGAATGCTGGAGCGCAGCAAGGTATCCTGCTCTACGGTTAAACCACGGGACTGCACCAGCACAACGGATTTTGCCTTACCCAGTTTGTCGCGTATCTCGTTGATAACGACGTTTTTTGCATTGCGGTTTTTTTCAAGATTTGTCATGTTTCGGTTCTCCTTTCTCGGAGCATTCCATTAGAAAAGCCCCGTACTTTGGCGTCTGTTAGACGAACCATAGCTACGGGGCTTGTATGCATAGAAATAAAATGCCTTACAAACTACCTCGCCTCGGTGGGGTTTACAACCGAAGAATACCCACTGTCTATGGCAGGGGAGAGTATACGCGAAGGGTTAGGGAAATGTCAAGTACGCTTTTTATACTCCTGCTCAACGCTTATCATAAGCACTTGACGACCGTCCTCGTCTCGTTGGAAGATGTCGGGCTTACCTGTGAGCCATTTTTTGTTTTTACTGTCGGCGTTTAACCACATGTCTAAATGGTGGTCGTATACTTCTTTGCAGAAGGCTTCTTTGTCGCCGCTGTAGTTGTCGGGCATGATAAATTGAAAATACGTGCCCGTATCCTGCTCCACAACGATGAGCTTGATTTTTTCGGACTCGATATAGCGCGGGGCTTCCGTAAAGGGCTTTGTGGTAATTTCGATACCTTCTATGGTGAATGCCGTACCTTGTTCGCCGCCGGCAACCCGAATGAAAGGAACGGGCTTGCCCTCAATGAGGGGGAAGGTATGCAAAAGGCGGAAGCTTTCCCCTTGGCTGATGGAATGGGCGTCCAGCCATTCATACCCCGGCATACCTGCCATCCATAGGCTACCCTTGCTTTCCGCGTTGGCGGCGATTTTTCCCCTTACGACCAAAGCGCAGTAGTGGTTGGGCGGCATGTTTAGCGCCTTCAGATGTATATCAATGCCGTCCCAGTCGTTTTTCGTGTTGGTAATTTGTATCCCGTTTTGTAAAAACGTGTAGGTCGGGTCGCCTGAGGATTCGACGACGCTTGTTTTAAACCCGCCAAGGGGTGTGCCTGTTTCCATGTCGCGTATTTCTTTGTTGGTTGCCAGGGAATACACGGTTTTCCAACCTTCGGTGTTAAACTTTATGGGCACATACCGCTGGAGCTGGTGATAGCCCAGCCCTTGCTTTATATCGCTGCCGGGGCAAAGCATGTGCGCCATTAAATGACGGGCGGTATCGTGGGTAAAATTTGTGCCCCTCAGCCATTTTAAAATTTGCGGGTATAGGCTTGTCATACTTTCGTCGTCCATATCCACGCATATGGCGGTGGCATACAGCCCGCCTTCTACTTCGATGATTTTATAGGGCGCGGTGTCTGCCTCGGTTACGTGGTCGTGAATGGCAAAAATTTGTGCATTGGTTTCGCAGGAAATTTCTTTGTCGAGGATAAAGTTGCTGTTGTCCCAAACAATATTTTTGTGCAGATGCTTGTTATTTTCGCCCCATTCCCAAAATTCCATGTTGTGATGGCCCTCTGTTTTCCACCCCGAAAATACGGCGCGGAATTTGGGCAACCGTACTACCATCACACTTGGGAGCTTACGATTTTCCAATTGGGTGGTTATTTCCATAAAATGCTGCATGGGGTTTTCGATTTGGTTTTCGATGTCCTTTGCTTTCTCATATAATTTTTTTACGTCCGAATCATTGGAGAAATCGGCATTTTCTATTTGGCGGATAAATTCCATGACAATTTTTTTCAACTCGTGGAGGAGGGCGACCTCGTTGTCTATGTCATGGACCTTTTTGCCCAATACCTCCAGCACAATTTCCGAGCCGGATGCGCTAAAAATTTGCCGAATGTCTTTTATGCCTATGCCCAGCTTACGCAAAACTAAAATCTGCTTCAGCTTTTTTTCTGCCACCCCGTCGTACACGCGGTATGCGTAGTCATCGGTACGGGTACTGGAAATTAGCCCCATGTCCTCGTAGTAGCGCAGTGTACGCGCCGATACATCATACATGGATGACATATCGCGGATTTTAATAAGATTGCCCATGTGTTGCCTCCTTTGTTATTTAATGCGCATAGCATAAAGCTTTCCCCTGCGGAAGAGTCAAGGGCGTTGCCCCACAAGAAGGGTTGCCTTCAATTTGACGCCCTTGCGCCACCATTCCCGCTATGCTACTATGCTCAACAGTTGATGAAGGATGTAGAATGTAAGGGTGGGTGGGCGATAAAGCCCTAGTAGGATACGACAGCAGCACGAAAAAATTCAAAAGGATGGGATAGAAATGGGGATTTTAATTGAATTGCAAAGTGAACTACAAACAATTATTGAAAACGTAGGCATTAACCCAAAATCCTTGTTAAAAGGGATGTATTATGTTGCCGCATTAGTAAAAAAGGCAAGGGACGCACGGGGTTCGGGTGAAGTACAGGGCGATTATGCCGAGATTATACGTCGGCTGGATGCAGCACAAAACGAGCTAAAAGAGAAATTCGCGCAGATGCAAAGCAACGGGAAATTTGCATCTGACATTCAAGTATTAATTCCCGATGTGGTTATTTTGCATTTAAAATACCCCCTTGAAAAAAGCGAACCCGATAGCAAACATGAAGATGTAGCACAAGCAATAGATGATTTGTTTACCATGGAGGACGGATTGTACGAAGGCTGTGTTATTCTTTCGTCAGAAACTATTGCGTTAAATGTTAACTGCGATGATGAAGGCGACGGAGATGACCTTGAAAGTGAAGTTATCGCCCCTGTGAAAATATTATTGCAAAAATATGAAACAGCCATAAAAACAATTGAACGCCTGTAAAAAAGGATAGGGAAAACAGGCGCAAAAAAGAGAGTTTTTATAACCGTTTTAAACCCGCACTTGCGACGAAGAACGCCGCATTTGCGGATTTTTTTCATGTGCGCACAATTTCAACTGATTACAATATGTAATCGGTTGGTTTTGAATACTTTGAATACAAAGTAAAGCCGTTCCGTCAACTTTCGCCCATCCCCTTGACTTCTTGCCGCCACACTGGTACAATCCCCACCGTTTTCTATTTTCGAAGGAAAGGAGGAAAAAAGATGCTAACTTTCAATCAATTGGTAAAGCAAGGGCGCAAGTCTAAGGAGCGCAAGTCTACCTCTCCTGTATTGCAAAAGGGACTTAACTCGCTGAAGGACAAAGTGCTGGACCAATCCGCCCCCCAAAAGCGCGGCGTGTGTACGTATGTGCGTACCAAAACACCCAAAAAGCCTAACTCCGCATTGCGTAAAATTGCCCGTGTAAGGCTTTCCAACAAAATGGAAGCAACATGCTACATCCCCGGCGAAGGCCACAACCTGCAAGAGCATAGCGTTGTGTTAATTCGCGGCGGCAGGGTGCGCGACCTGCCCGGTGTGCGCTATCACATTATCCGCGGTACGCTGGATACGGCAGGCGTTGCAAAACGCGGACAAGCCCGCAGCAAATACGGCGCGAAGAAGCCCAAAAAAGCATAATTTAATCACGTAAGCAACGAAGCAAAAATCGCTTCCTTATATAATGTAATCTTTTTGCCTATGGGCAACGTTAATAAGGGCGCGAACGTATGAAATGGTTAACATTTCGCACGAGTACCGATGAGTTATGTGAATTTCGCAGAAATTCGCTAATAATCTCTATAAGGAGGGAAGCATCGTGCCAAGGAAAGGTCACGTAGCAAAACGCTCTGTATTGCCCGACCCGCTGTTTGGCAGCAAGGTAGTTACCAAGCTGATTAACGGCATCATGTTAGACGGTAAAAAAGGCGTTGCCCAATCAATTGTATATGGTGCATTCGAAAAAGCGGCAGAGAAAAAAGGTCAGCCCGCGATTGAAATTTTTGAAGAAGCGCTAAACAACGTAATGCCCGTACTGGAGGTAAAAGCCCGCCGCGTAGGCGGTGCAACCTACCAAGTACCCATAGAAGTGCGCCCCGACCGCAGACAAGCCCTTGGGCTTCGCTGGCTGGTTTACTTCTCAAGAAGGCGCAGCGAAAAAAATATGACCGACCGCCTGGCAAATGAATTGTTGGACGCTTCCAACAACACAGGCGCGGCCGTAAAACGTAAAGAAGAAATGCACAGAATGGCTGATGCAAACAAAGCCTTCGCGCATTATAAATGGTAGGTGTAAAATGAGCAGAGCTTTCCCACTGGAAAGAACAAGAAATATCGGCATCATGGCGCATATTGACGCGGGTAAAACCACGCTTACGGAACGTATTTTGTTCTACACAGGTCGCAACTATAAATTGGGCGAAACCCACGAGGGTACCGCCACAATGGACTGGATGGAGCAAGAGCAAGAGCGCGGAATTACCATTACTTCTGCGGCAACGACAACGCAGTGGGACAACCATCGCATCAATATTATTGACACGCCGGGCCACGTAGACTTTACGGTAGAAGTAGAGCGCAGCTTACGTGTGCTTGACGGTGCAGTAGGTGTTTTCTGTGCCAAAGGCGGTGTTGAACCGCAGTCGGAAACCGTTTGGCGGCAAGCCGACAAGTACGCCGTACCCCGCGTAGCCTATGTAAACAAAATGGACATCATGGGGGCGGATTTTTTACGCGTAGTGGCGATGATTAAAGACCGCTTAGGCGCAAACGCCGTACCCGTGCAGTTACCCGTAGGCGCGGAAAGTGAATTTAAAGGCAATATCGACCTGTTTGAAATGAAGTTCTACAACTATCCTGTAGACGTGACACAACCGTTAGTTGCCGAAGAAATTCCCGCCGACATGAAGGATTTAGCCGAAGAATACCGCACCGCCATGATTGAAGCCATTGCAGAAACCGATGAAGACCTTATGGAAGCGTATTTAAACGGCGACGAGCTTTCGATTCAAACCCTTAAAGAGGCATTGCGCAATGCATGTATTGCTACCACGATTACTCCCGTTTTCTGTGGAAGCGCATACAAAAACAAGGGGATTCAAAAACTATTGGACGGCGTTGTTTCGTACCTGCCTGCGCCAACCGATATCCCTGCGATTAAGGGCATTATTCCCGCAACGGAAGCGGAAACCGAGCGCAAAGCCTCCGACAGCGAACCGTTTTCTGCCTTGGCGTTTAAGATTATGAACGACCCCTTTGTGGGTAAGCTGGCGTTCTTCCGCGTATATTCGGGCAAGCTGAGTGCAGGCTCGTATGTGCATAATTCTGTGAAGGACAAAAAGGAACGCATGGGGCGCATTCTTCAAATGCACGCCAACCATCGCGAGGACGTAACGGAAGTACACGCAGGCGACATTGCCGCCGTTGTTGGCTTAAAGTTTACCACAACAGGCGACACCCTGTGCGACGAGAAACACGAAGTTATCCTGGAATCCATGAACTTCCCCGAGCCTGTAATTTCGGTTGCCATTGAGCCGAAGACCAAGGCAGGGCGCGATAAAATGGGCATCGCATTAGGCAAACTTGCCGAAGAGGACCCCACCTTCAAGACGCATACCGACCAAGATAGCGGGCAAACCATTATCTCGGGCATGGGCGAACTGCACCTTGAAATTATCGTGGACAGACTGCTGCGCGAGTTTAAAGTGGAAGCAAATGTGGGTAAGCCGCAGGTGGCTTATCGCGAGGCATTCCGCAAAGCAGTGGACATGGAAGGCAAGTATGTGCGCCAATCCGGCGGTCGCGGGCAATACGGGCATGTTAAGGTATTGTTCGAGCCTATGGACGCAAATGACAGCGACAAGCCCTTCGAATTTGTGGATAAAATCGTGGGCGGCGTAGTACCCAAGGAATATATCCCTGCCGTTGAATCGGGTATTAAAGAAGCAATGGCTTCGGGCATTATTGCAGGTTATCCCGTACTTGGCGTACGCGCAACCCTCTACGAGGGCAGCTACCATGATGTAGACTCCAGCGAAATGGCGTTTAAAATTGCAGGTTCTATGGCATTTAAAGACGCAATGCGCAAGTCCGACCCTGCGTTGCTTGAGCCCATTATGAAGGTAGACGTAACCGTGCCCGAGGAATATATGGGCGATGTTATCGGCGACATTAACTCACGCCGCGGTAAAATTGAAGGCATGGAAGCGCAGAACAACGCGCAGGTTATCCACTCCTTCGTGCCGCTGGCAGAAATGTTTGGCTACGCCACCGACCTGCGCAGCAAAACCCAAGGGCGCGGCATCTACTCCATGGAAGTGCATCATTACGAGCCCGTACCCAAGAGTGTGCAGGAAAAGCATGTGAGTGGTAAGGGTGAGTGATTAAACGGTTAACACATTGGGGGGCATATATGTGCCCCTCTTTTTATACCAAAAATTTATGATTTTTTTGTTTATTTCATTGACAAGATTTTTTTTATTTGTTACCTTGAGCAAGCAATGGAATTAGGCAGATGTGTTTTCAAGTCAAAATATGCTTTTTGGAGGATGATTTGTTATGAAGAAAAATTTTGTGTTAAGACTTTTTGCGTTGCTTGTTCTAACAGTAAGTTTTGCAACTCCTGTATTTGCAAGCGAAAACCAACCTTATGTAATAGTTACTGATGATTTTGTTTGTAAATATTACGATGGTTCCGCCATTGAAATCCATCCAAGCAATATAAATATATTAGCTGGATGGATTAGTCCGACTGGTTTGAATGATTTTACATTATCGTTACATAATAGTAGCGGACAACCGATGACTGTAAGTGTAACTTATACTGTGCATTTTCTTTCTGGCGGTTCGTTTGCTCGGTCACTACCGACTGTTGTTCTTACAGGTGCAAACATAACTGAAACTTGGAGGTTTCATTACGTACATTGGCGACATGTTAACTTTGAAATTAATGCCATGACTACTACTGGACCAATAAACTTAAGACCTAGCATGGATAATCCCCGAATAGTCGGCATACGGTGAGAGGTGTTGGATGAATAATGTTTTTAACATTCCAGGCTATCAGCATTTCCATGAAGGAGATTTTGATAGTCTTTTTAATGCTATTAAGATTATGTTATTGAACCTGAGCAGCAATGGCTCAATCTTGCCATTCAAAGAATTGTGTGAAATTAATAAAATTGAACTTGAAAACCAATTTGAGTATGAGCTTTTATACATTTGCGATGAGTGCATTCTATCGGGGAAACACCCAACTGTAACAAAACTGCTCATTGATTGTAAGGTTATAGAAGTCCTTCGCTCGCAAACAACATCGCCATTAGAAACAATTCGAATACAAATAATTCAAGCAATGGCTTCAATTCTTCAACAACGAGATGTTGAACAATTTCTTTGGATATCTGATAGTTTTTGTACAAACAAGTTGAGGTCAGAAATCAATCGCTGTTTTTAAGAAGTCCTTATGGATTAGACTTAACCATTGAGACCGCCACTGCTATAAGCTGGACGCGGTTGTTAATATTGACAAAGCACTGGAAGAAAAAACGCTTGGGGACAAACGTGTCGAGAAAGTGACCGACATTGTAAACATGGGCGACCAAATCCGTGTCAAAGTAATAAAAATCGACGACAAAGGTCGGGTAGACTTGAAAAAGATTTAATACTCCCGAACAAAAAAAGCCCGCATATTAGGAGTGGGCTTTTTTAGTATAGGTTAAAACTTTTACTCTGAAATTTCGCCTTCAATTATATCATTCTCGTTCGCAGGCATCCATTCAAGAAGTTCTGGCGGAATCGGAAGGCGGTTTGTATGAGCAGGAGAGTTTATCCTGTTTCTTGTGCCACTATGCAAGGCAAATGTCCTTGCACCAAGTTCGGGTCTATCCAAATTTACAGATGGAATATTTTGTTCGCGAATCGACTCGTTCCTAAAATTACCCCATCTCCTCGGATTTGTATTTACTTGAGGGTTTAATACCTCGTGTCGCAATTTTTGTGCGATTACAATGTAAGCGTGTACCTTGATTCACAATTCTATATCCTGGTTGCACTGTGGTCTGAGTTCTAGCCCACATATCTTCCCAAAACTCCCATAACCCATCTGGTCTTACTACGATTGTCCTGTTCCAATTAATGCCATCAGCACTCTGCCCCATTACCGGCAATGCACCGATTGTCGAACTTGCTATAACAAGCACCGCCGCGAAGAAAATACCGGTTGCAATACGTAAGCCCTGCACCCAAATATCTTTATAATAATGCATGTTGTTTACTTTCTCCTCTCATCGAATAAAGGTCATCCCCTAAGGCGAAGTCATGTTCACTTCGCCCAACGGGGTATGCCAATAACAAAAAAGTGTGTAAGGACGGCAAACAAATTTGCCATCACCTACACACCTTGTATAAGCGTACATACAGTATGAAGCAACCCGCTGCCATTTCTGCCGGCCTAAATCTAACAAACTCCGCGTTATGATTGAAAAACACGCGAATCAATGCTAAACTTGCGCTTGCGTAGTGGCAGGCGTGCGCCTGTGTGTGCTAGGTGATGTCTGAATATCCCTACACTCGCCTTGAGGTGTTTCAGCACCTCAAGGTCGCTACGACTTTTGTTACTCCCGCATTCTAGCACAAACATATTAAATCCTGCAAATTTTTATTTTCACAGCCTCCAAAAAGCACTGTCTTGAGAAGGCAGGCTTTATGTCCAACCCAAAGCCTCCGCAAAACTATCTACTTTTACAAGCGCGTTTTTGCCTGCATTAACGTGGCAAACCCCTGTAAATACAGAGTATTTTTTCGTTTGCACAAACTCAACCGATTACAAATTGTAATCGGTTGAGTTTGTCGCGCCAGCTACTTGGGCACGTATCCAAGCAACTTCTTCCACGCACTCGCACGAGAGCGAGCGGCGTTATGGGCATAGGGCTGGGCGCGCGGAAGACATAAAAATTACCTCCCTGTATATTTCCCCCATTTTCGCGTCAATGGTTTTACTATAAAAATGCAACAAAAAATGGTATAGGACTTGCAATGCGCGGAAAACTTGATATAATGCAAGCGAACCAGAAAGAGGGCAACGCCCTCGTCATATCTTAAGGAGGCGTTTCCCATGGGAAAAGCAAAGTTTGAAAGGAACAAGCCCCACGTTAATATTGGTACTATCGGTCACGTAGACCATGGTAAAACCACATTAACCGCAGCTATAACCAAAACGTTACACGACCGTTATAAGCTGGGCGCGGCTGTTGCTTTCGATAAAATCGACAAAGCACCGGAAGAAAAAGCACGCGGTATCACCATCTCCACCACCCACGTAGAATACGAAACCCCCAACCGCCACTACGCCCACGTAGACTGCCCTGGTCATGCCGACTATGTTAAAAACATGATTACGGGTGCGGCGCAAATGGACGGTGCTATCCTTGTAGTATCCGCTACCGACGGCGTAATGAGCCAAACCCGCGAGCATATTCTGCTTGCAAAGCAGGTAAACGTACCCAAAATCGTTGTTTTCATGAATAAATGCGACGCGGTAGAGGACGAAGAACTGCTTGACTTGGTAGACATGGAAATCCGCGAGCTGTTGGACAAGTATGAATTCCCCGGTGATGACACCCCAATTATCCGCGGTTCTGCACTGCAAGCACTGGAAAACACCGCCGGCGAATGGGGCGACAAAATCATTGAACTGTTTGACGCAGTTGACACCTTCATCACCACCCCCGAACGCGATCAAGACCGTCCCTTCCTTATGCCCGTAGAGGACGTATTCACCATCACCGGCCGCGGTACAGTAGTAACCGGTCGTGTAGAGCGTGGTACCTTAAACCTCAACGACAAGGTTGAAATCGTAGGCTTCACCGACGAGGCACGCGAAGTTGTTGTAACGGGTATCGAAATGTTTAAAAAAGACCTTGGCACAGCCATGGCGGGCGACAACGCAGGTCTTCTGCTGCGTGGTGTGCAACGTACCGATATTGAGCGCGGTCAAGTACTGTGTAAGCCGGGTACGGTAACGGCACACACCAAGTTTACCGCACAAGTATACGTGCTTTCCAAGGACGAAGGCGGCCGCCACAAAGCATTCTTCTCTAACTACCGTCCCCAGTTCTACTTCCGCACCACCGACGTAACAGGCGTTATTCAACTGCCCGACGGCGTAGAAATGTGTATGCCCGGCGACCATATCGAAATGACTGTAGAACTCATTTCTCCCATCGCTATGGAAGAAGGCAGCCGCTTCGCTATCCGTGAGGGTGGCAGAACCGTAGGTGCGGGTTCGGTTGTAAAGATTACGAAGTAAAAAGTTCGACTAAAGCTTTAATATTCAAACTAAAAGGAATTGCCGTGCGAAGGCAATTCCTTTTTTATTTACATATACTTTTGTTGTTAGATAAGCGGCAGGGATTTTTTACGCCATACCCCGCTCAATCGCTTTTAAGTTAAGCGGTATTAAATCCTTGCTGCGTGCGCCTGCGAAGCGTTCTTGCAACACTTCTTTGATATCGTCCATGGTAAACATGCCCGTTTTTTTAAGGAAGCCCGCGAGCATAACCATGTTTGCCACGCGCAGGTTGCCGATTTCTCCCGCGATGTTGGAGGCGTCGATAGGAAGGACGTCTACATCGTTACGAATGGCTTTGATGTCGGATTTAATAATAGACGTGTTGGCGATAATTAGCCCACCCGCCCGTAGCTTGGGCAGGAACTTTGTCACGGAAGGCTCATTCATCGCGCATAGGATATCAATATTGGACTGCACGATGGGGCTTCCGATTAGGCTGTCGCTCACAATCACGGCGCAGTTGGCTGTACCGCCGCGCATTTCCGCGCCGTAGGAGGGCATCCACGTTACATGGTTGCCTTTTTTCATGGCAATGGTTGCCACCACTTCGCCAAGTACGAGTATGCCCTGCCCGCCAAAGCCCGAGAATACCATTTTTTGCGTAGCCATTATGCTTCACCTCCACGGTCGCAATATACGCCCAGTGGGTAGTAGGGCATCATCTCGTCTTTTACAAACTTCATGGAATTAACGGGCGTTACGCCCCAGCCGATGGGACACGCCGCGAGAACTTCTATCATGGTGAAGCCCTTGCCCGCCACTTGGTATCCGAAGGCTTTTTTGACTGCACGTTTCGCCTTTAGAATATGCGCATGGTCGTGGACGGAGACCCGCTCGATATAGGTAGCACCCGGGATTTGCGCCATCATTTCACTTACGAGCAGAGGCTTGCCCGTAGTTTCTTCAAAACGACCATAAGGGCTGGTGGTGGTTTTTTGGTCTATGAGGGTAGTCGGTGCCATTTGCCCGCCCGTCATGCCATAAATGGCATTGTTTACGAAGATGACGGTAAAATTTTCGCTTCGGTGAGCGGCGTGGATAATTTCCGCCGTACCTATAGATGCTAAGTCACCATCGCCTTGATAAGCGAATACGATTTTATCGGGCTGTACGCGCTTTACGCCCGTAGCTACCGCGGGTGCACGCCCATGGGCGGCTTGAATGCCGTCGCAGTTAAAGAAATTATATGCTAAAACCGAACACCCTACGGGCGCGATTGCCACCGTGCGCTCCAGCACATCTAGCTCCACCAGCGATTCCGCCACCAACTTGTGTATCGTACCGTGGGAACAGCCGGGACAATACGTGAGGGGCGTATCGGTTAAGCCGCGGCTCTTTTCGTAGATTATTTTGTTCGCCATATTACACACCCCCTTTGATGATTTTGCGCACCGCTTCGGCGATTTCGGCGGGTTCAAAGACCATGCCGCCGCAGCGGTTTACCAAATGAACGGGGAATTTGCCATTCACGCCCAGCCTTACGTCCTCAATGAGTTGCCCCATAGAAAGCTCCGCAACTACTACATGCTTCACAGATGCGGGTAAATTTGCCAGCGTGTCATACGGGAAGGGCCATAACGTGATGGGGCGCACAAGCCCCGCTTTTATGCCTTCGCCTACCAACTCTTCGATGGCGTTTTGCGCAATGCGTGCGGGTACACCGTAGGCTACGATGGCAATTTCATCGCCGTCTTTTACAGTATTTTCCACCATCACGCCGACCCGCTCTAATTGTTCATATTTTTTAAAGCGTTCAAAATTTTGTTGTTCCAGCACATCACCAAGCAACGAAAGCGAGTTTACGACGTTGGGCTTACGGTTTGCCGTATCGCCGATGGTCACCCAGCTTTTATCTACCTGCACGGGGGGGCGGGGTTTAATTTCCACGGGTTCCATCATTTGCCCAAGCATTCCGTCCAGCAAAATCATTACAGGCGTGCGGTATTTTTCCGCTACGTCAAAGGCTTCGAACACAAGGTCGGTGGCTTCCTGTATATACGCGGGCGCGTACACAGGCGTGCGATAATCGCCGTTACCGCCGCCGCGGGTCGCCATAAAATAGTCGCCCTGGGCGGGCAAAATGCCCCCAAGCCCGGGTCCGCAACGGGAAACATTAACCATAAGCACGGGCAAATCCGCCCCGCTCATATAGGAAATGCCTTCCTGCTTTAACGCCATACCAGGCGAAGAAGAACTGGTCATTACCCTTGCCCCTGTTGCCGCCGCGCCGTAGCACATGTTTATTGCGGAAACTTCCGACTCCGCTTGCACAAACACGCCCCCGCGTTTTTCCATATGAAGGGACATGTACTCGGGGATTTCGTTCTGCGGGGTAATGGGGTAGCCGAAGAACGCCTTGCAACCCGCTTGTATTGCGGCTTCGGCAATGGCTTCATTGCCTTTCATCAGCACTTTTTGGCTCATGCCGCTTCCCCCTTTTCAACCTTAATTACCGAATCGGGGCATACCCGTGCGCAAATGGCGCACGCAGTACAAGCGTTGATATCGGTACACAAAACGGGATTATACCCCTTCGCGTTTACACGGGAAGTATCCAGCGTCAAAATCTTTTTCGGGCACGCATCCACGCACAAATCGCAACCCTTGCAGGTCACGTCGTTGAATGTCAAAACCGCCATACTTACCTCCTTGGGGAAAGAATCGCCCGTACGTTGCGCATGGCTTCGATTCTGCCTTCTGCTAATTTGTCTGCCGTTTGGAATGCGAGCGCGCCTGTTTCATCGGAAATGCGAAGCACCTCGCGCATACGGTTGTAGATGCGGTCGATATCGCGGCGGGCGGCTTCCTCGTTATATCCGCCTTCCGCATGTTCGTAGGAAACGTTAATTACTCCGCCCGCATTTGCCAAATAGTCCGGCGCGTAGGTGATACCGCGTTCTTGCAAAGCGCGCCCGTGTACCAGCGGATTTTTAAGCACATTATTTGCGCCCCCGCACACGATTTTGCATTTAAGCTGGGGAATGGTATCGTCGTTGATGGTCGCACCCAGGGCGCAAGGGGCGTAGATATCCGCAAATGTGCTGTAAATCGCATCCTTATCTACGGGGGTGGCTTTAAATTCTTCCACCACGCGCTTTACGCGTTCATCCACTACATCAGAAATGAAGATTTTTGCCCCCGCTTCGTGCAGAAGCTGGCACAGATAATAACCTACATTGCCCGCGCCCTGTACGGCAATAGTTTTGCCCTCTACGGAATTATCGCCGTATACGTGGCGGCAGCAGGCTTGTATCGACTTAAATACGCCCAGCGCGGTAAAGGGCGAAGGGTCGCCGCTGCGACCGGGCAGACCTACTACGTGGTTTGTTTCCATATTTACATACACCATGTCTTGCGTGGAGGTGCCCACATCCTCCGCGGTAATATAGCGCCCGCTAAGCCCGTTTACATATCGCCCAAAGGAGCGCCAAAACGCCTCACGAATGGTAGGGTCTTTGCGGATTTCGTTCGGGTCGCCCATGATTACGGCTTTGCCGCCGCCCAACGCAAGCCCTGCCAGTGCGCTCTTATACGTCATACCCCGCGCAAGACGAAGCACGTCCTCGGCGGCTTCTTCCTCGTTGGCGTAATTCCATACACGCGTGCCGCCAAGTGCAGGCCCAAGCACCGTGTTGTGGACGCATACAATCGCCTTTAACCCCGTGTTTTTGTCCTGAAAAAAGCAGAGTTGCTCGTAGCCGTACTCTTCCATGTACTTAAATTTTTCCATGAATCATTTACCCCTTTCGGCGAAATAAAATAGACTATGCATTTCTGTTGCATGGTGTATAACACATTGAACAGAAAAAATCTATAGCCTAGAAATTTTTTGTGCAATTTTACAATAATTGTTATTGCATTTGCAGCCAACCATCGAAGCAAGTTGCGCAGTTCATTTTCCTGCGATGAGGTTGTGAACTGCGAAATATGAACGTGACCGTCTGCAGAAATATAATTGATGCCACCCAAGAAAATGCCGAGCGGGTTTAAATAGAGCGCAAAAGTGATAATACATACGGGGATGGTTATAGCCGGAAGCAGTTGTTTTTTTGTTTTCATGCGGTCCCGCAACCTTTAATCTTCTTTGCGCCGTGCTTGATGATTAATATTTCCGGCAAATGCAGAAAAAACCGAGGCATCAACGTCAGTGCTATAACTCGTTAGCAACGCCTCATTGTATCTAAATGCTAATACGTGCGCAATTATGCTAAAGCGCCAGCGCCGCTTCTACAGCCAACTCCAGCAGCCCCATACGAATATCATCACGCGTGTGCCATTGGCGGCTGTTCCATGCTTCGCCGTCCAAATTATCACCCGCGTACAGGATTTGCCCAAACGGTACACCAAGGTACTGCGCCACAGCAAAGAATGCAGAACATTCCATTTCCACAGTGACACAGCCTTCTTGCTTGCGTTGGTTAAACTTGCCCCGTGTTTCGCGGTAGAAGGCGTCGGTCGTCCATGTTTTTGCCATAACGTAGGGGACATTTTTCGCCTGCAGAGTGCGCTCAATCACGGCGGTAACAGCAGGGTCGGCGGCAATTTCTCTCGAAGGGGGCGCATAGTGATAGGATGTACCTTCATCACGCACCGCAGATATAGGTACAACAAGATGCCCCACTGCCAGCTCGCGATTAAGCACACCCGCACCACCGCAAGCGATAAACTTCTTGCAGCCCAGCGCAAATAATTCTTCCAAATGTCCCGCTGCGTGAGGCGCACCTACGGCGGCTTGTATAAGGGCAACCTTTTTACCGTGAATTTCCACTTCATACAGCGGTTCATGAAGCGTTTCACTTGTTAAGCGAAAAACCTCGCGGTGAGGATGCGCAGCTAATAATTTTTCACTGGCGTCACGAAAAAAACACAGCACACAGGCTTCGGCGATGTCTATGGGCTTAATATGGTCGCGTGCGCGGATAATGGGCGATACATCGGGGTCGTATTCGAGAATGGGAAAAGGCTGCAGCGGCATTATACTTGCCCCTTTTGTGTATAATTTCATTAATACACAGCATTAAGCTACATATTTCGATAATTTGCAAGCCATTCTTTACACAAGCCCACAAACCGTGATACCATAACCAATATACGGGCGGTTAACTCAGTTGATAGAGTGCCACCTTGACGTGGTGGAAGTCGAGGGTTTGAGTCCCCCATCGCCCAGCAACAATGGGGTTGCTTTTTTATGAAAAACCGTTATGGTTCTTCATAACTGAGCAACCCCTATTTTTTATCAAATCTCAAGGAGGAATTATCATGCGTCTAGTAGGAACATCCGCCTTCGGCATTCGCTTACCCATTTTGGGCGCGGGCGAGGACCTGGTAACCATCGTAGCCGACAATGTAGTAAAAACCATCGAGCAGCAGGGCAAGCCTCTCACGGAAACCGACATCATAGCCGTTACTGAATCTATGGTGGCAAAGGCGGAAAAAAACTTCGCAAGCATTGCCGACATTGCCGCCGACGTGCGCACAAAGTTCCCATCGGGCGAGGTGGGCTTGGTATATCCAATGACCTCGCGCAATCGTTTTTTAAATATTTTGAAGGGCATAGCCGACGGGGTGGACAAGCTGCATATTCTGCTTAGCTTCCCGCACGACGAAGTAGGCAATCCCGTAATGGATTTGGAAAATTTGGACACCGTAGAAGATTTTATTAACGAGCGAATTGCGCAAAACAAGCCTGCGCTCATTCCTGCAAGCGAGTTCCGCGCCATTGCAGGCGCGTACAAAATGCCCTTTACGGGCGTGGATTATGTAGCATTGTACGAAAGTATAGGCAAGCATATTTCTATCTATTTTTCCAACGACCCCCGCGCCATTTTGGAAAAAACGCCCCATATTATCGTGGGGGAAATTCACAGCCGTAACCGCACCAAAAAACGCCTTCAAAAAGCGGGCGCACAAACGGTGCACACTCTTTCCGATATTCTTAACAAGTCCGTAAACGGAAGCGGCTTTAATAAAGAATACGGCGTGCTGGGTTCAAATCTTTCCACCGAAACCACGCTTAAATTATTCCCAAATGACGCGCAGGGCTTTGCCACCCGTTTGCAGGCACGCTTGCACGAAAAGACAGGCACAACCTGCGAAGTAATGGTGTACGGCGACGGCGCATTCAAAGACCCCGTTTGCGGTATATGGGAACTCGCCGACCCCGTAGTTTCCCCGGGGTACACACCGCGCCTTGGCGGACAGCCCGAGGAAATAAAAATTAAATTTGTCGCCGACACCAAACTCGCGCATATGAATACCAAGGAAAAGGAGGCTACCCTCGCCAAAATGATACATGAAAAAGCAAATAACCCCACCCAGTTCCGCGAAGGTACGACCCCCCGAATCTATGCCGACCTACTGGGAAGCCTGGCCGACCTGGTAAGCGGAAGCGGCGATAAAGGCACACCCGTGGTGTTAATACGCGGGTATTTTGATAATTATACTTCTCAGTAACCTCCACCCGCTTCTGTGCCTGCTCCACCGCCGAAGGTTTTTGGGGTGCTTGCGGGGAAAATTAGTCAGTCGTCGTCCGTTAAGTCGGAAATGGTTTCGACGCAGTACCCTGTGTGACCGCATTTTGTACAGCATAACCATCGTGCCTTGGGTGTGCCGCTGGTAAATAGGGCATCTTTGAATAGTGGCTTAAAAACGGCATTACATTTGGCGCATATGAACGCCGCATCTTTATAGTGATGCTTGGCAAGCAGCACACCAAGTAGCTGGGTGATTGGAAATACAATAACAAAGGGAAGCCACATCCCCTTTATTATCCACAGCGCAATTGCGCCAAAGGTTGGCAAGCTCATCAAGCAAGCGATGGCGGTCAACCTTTTGAATTTTGAACGTACTTTTTTATTTTTTTCCATCATGTCCTCTATGCCAATGATTGAATTTACCGGGATTGTGACCTTATTTCGGATGCTTTCCTTAATAACCTCGATGGATTCAAGCTGCTTTTGTCGCTCGCTAATCTCATGGCTAAGCATTTTTAGTTGCTCGTTAAGCAAGAGCGCAAGTACTTTCCCCGGCGCATCGCTTTCTAAAATGCCTTTGATTAGGTCAAGGGAAAGTCCGATGGCTTTTAATGTGCAAATAAGCCGAAGTTTGGTTAGGTCATCGTCGGTGTATAGCCGCCTTCCGCCTTCCGTTAGGTCGCTGGGTATGAGCAGACCCTTGGTGTGGTAAAACTGAACTGTCCTAACCGTAACATTGCACAGCCTTGCCATTTCCCCGGTGGTGTATTTTGACATAGAACATACCTCCTTGCCCTAACAATAATTCATTACCTTACGTTATAAGCAATGCCTCACGCAAGGGGATTTTTGAAAAACTAAATTTATTTATTTTTCTGCCCCGACACCCGCTACTTGCGACAGGGTAGAAATTTTGTGAAAACTTTTGAAAACTATAGACAAACCCACATTCCTATATTATGATACCTTATCTTGCGTGTTATAATATAGTACGATTGTCTGTACCAACGCCTTGTATGCGGGGTTTGTTGTGCCCATTCGCGTGCATGAAAGGGTTTTTTCTGATGATGAAACGTTTCGCGGCTGTCCTGTTAATGTTGGCGTTAATAATTACATTTCTTCCAATGCCTGCGCGCGCGGCAATTACTGCGGCAGAGGGTATTGACGCAATTTTGGTTATCGACACATCTGGCTCTATGCGTACTTCCGACAGGGAGCGTACCGCGTTAGAGGCGGCGCAGCTATTTATTGATATGATGGAAACCCGCGTATCCCGCGTTGGGGTTATCGAATTTAGCGGCAGCTTGGGCACGGTCATTCCCCTTTCGCCCGTTAATACTCCCCAGCAACGCGATGTGATACGTCAGCAAATAAACCGTTTTGTGTACGACGGGTGGACGGATATAGGGCTTGCACTACGCCACGCGGCAGAAATGCTGATGCGCGACGGCGACCCTAATAATTCCCCGCTCGTTATTTTATTTACCGACGGTTCGATAGACCTTAACCCCGCGGGCGCACGTACCGAGGCCATGAGCTATGACGACACTTGGTTTGCCGTAAACGCGCTTTCGGGTATCGCGCCTATTTATACCGTGGGATTAAACTACGGCGGGCTGGTAAATGTAGAATTTTTGCGTGATATTTCAACCCGCACGCTTGGACGCAGCTTTATTATCCACGAAGCCGCAGGGCTCCCCATGATTTTCAGCGAAATTTTTACCAGCCATATCCGCACCTCAGTTATCGAAATTGCGGATTTTGTTGCCGTGGCGGAAGAATATACGGAAATTGCGATTGATATACCCAGCGCCTTCGTAGCGGAAGCCAATATTATTATGTTGAGTGACCACCCGTTGGTAAATGTGCGTTTTATCAACCCCGCAGGCGTAGAGGTGCCCTTCGACGGCGTGTTAAATTCAATCTCCTACGCTACACGCTATACCATGATTAAGGCGATTAACCCCGACGTAGGGCAGTGGACGCTTATGGTTATGGGTCTGCCCGACGAGCGGGTAACGGTAAATCTTATCTATAATTTTGACATAAGTATCTCCATTTCTGTAAGCCAGCCCGACCAGCCCGGTCCTATGTACAACCCCAACGCCCCCGTAAATATTACCGCAGGGTTTGAATTTGCCGACCCGCGCATTCTTACCGAGGAGTTATTTGTAGGTGCGATTGCCGACCTGCGCGTATATGACCGTCTAATGAACCATTTGTACAGTGTACCCATGATTAATACCGGCAGTTCCTTTACGGCGGAATATGTTACCCGTACAGGGGACGATGTGCTTGTTACCGTATGGGTAACACACCCGCAGTTTGAAACAGGAAGCGGCTTTGCCTTGCTTGCCTTTGACGATGTCCCCCCCGAACCCGTTACCCCGCCCGAGCCCGCCCCAACACCGGAGCCTACCCCCCAGCCAACACCGGAGCCTACCGAAGCTCCCGTTGCAACACCCGAGCCAACGCCGACTCCTCCCGCCGAACCGAGGGAAACTAACTTTGCGGTGTGGCCGTTGATTGTGCTTGGCGTATTAATTTTACTTGTACTGCTCATCTTATTGCTGCGCCGTAAGCCCAAGCCCAAAATCTTTAGCGGGTATTTGGAAGTGCGTGGTATGCTTAAAAACGGCAAATATACGTCGCTGGAGGCCCCCGACCTAGGCACGTTTGCGGGTAAAACCGATTTGGTGGAATTCCTTGAGGATTCGCTGGGCGGTAAAGCAAAACGGCTCTTGGATGCCGTAAAATTAGGCGAGATTACCCTTTCTCCGGGGCTGGAAAACGGCGAGTATGTGTTGCTTGTAGTAAATAAAGGCGCATGTAACATCACCGATGGGGACGAAGAAATGGGCAAAAACTTCGTGTGGCATGATAATCAGCAGCTTTTCTTCGCCAACGAAGGCAAAGCACGGCTTGAAATTACCTACAGGGCGGAGAACGATTAATGAATTTGACACCCGAAACGATTGCAGACTTACGCGCGCTGGACTTCGAGTACGGCGGCGGTATTACCACGCTTTCTACCAAGTCGGAAGTTATCGACAAGCCTATTTTAATTGTAGGCTTAGGTGGTACGGGCGTGGAGTCTTTGATTCGGGTAAAAAAGGCGATTCACCGTCATTTTAAACTACCCCCCGCTGTTGCGGGTACACGCCCGCCCGATAAGCCAAATCAAATTGAATACCTTGGTGTAGATTCGGACGAAACACTGCTTAAATTGAATTATATGGACGTATCCTTCGCTGAAGATGAATTTGTTTTGCTGGAAAATGCAAATTTAACCTCGATTTATAAAAACCGCGAGTCGGTTTTTAAGCATTCCACCCATGACTGGCTTGCGGATAATTTGCGTTTGCAGCAGGTACGGCACGGCGCAGGCGGCATACGCCAAGCAGGACGTTTTTTGCTTGCCATTAACACAAACCGCGTGCTGGGTGTGCTGCAGGATAAGATTAACCGCCTAACGGCAAACCGTAACGCAAATGACCTCCTGTATGTGTTCATTTTGGTGGGCTGTGCAGGCGGTACGGGAAGCGGTATTTTTGTGGATATCCCGTACATGATTCGCCAGTTGGCTGCGCAAAAAGGATTTGAAACCGAGAATATCGGCTTCATTTTCCTGCCCGACGTTACGTTATCGGACAGTATGATAGACGGCTCGGCGGCGTTAAATATTAAAGCAAACGGCTTCGCGGCGTTAAAGGAACTGGATTATTTAATGTCCATCGAGCAAACGGGCGAATTTTTTGAGCATACCTACGCGGATTTGGACGTAAAAACCAACCGCCCGCCCTATGATTTATGTCACCTCGTAAGCGCAAAGGACGAAATGGGCAAGCTTATCCCCAAAGCCAAAAATTATTGCATGAATGTTGCCGCCGAGGCGGTAATTAACTTTATCGCCAGTGAGGAAGCGGTAGACGGGCAAAGCTATACGATAAATTCCTACCTGTCTAATATTGAAAATAACAAGGCAGCGTTTCTCACCACGCACCAGCAAAAGCAGCCCGTGAATTATATTTATAATATCGTAGGTGCGGCGAGTGCGCAGTTGCCTGTGGAATATCTGATTAACTACCTCACCGCCAACATGTTTGAAGAATTAAATCCGCTCATGGAGCAGACCCCGGGTACCGAATCCGCACAGCTTGCCTTGGAAAATATGGGCATGGATTTGCCCACGCTGGAACGCGCCCTTGCCGAGGGCAAACCCCGCGTGCGGGATTTCCGCCAATATGATAAGACGGTGCTTTCCCAGCGACCCGATATTATTGAAGAAGTGGTAAAAAAGGAATTTGCCCGCATTAAAGAACATTATGACAACCGCGCTTCACAGTTAGCGGAGCAGTTTATCGCGTCGTTAAACGATAAGAATTTTATCCTTGCCCAGTATTTTACGGATTTTGAAATGGGACCTTTTTACACGGCAAAATTGCTGGACGAAATGAATGAAAATTCCATTCCCAAACTGATTGACCGCTTGCGCAAGCGAGATATTCAAGTGCGACGCGAGCATCGCGATTCAATTGCCGCGTTGGAAATTAAAAAACAAGCCGCTTCCGACCGTTTTAACCAGCGGTCGTTACTCGCCAGCTTTACCAAAAACCAGCAAGCGCAAATGCTTGTGAGGACCAACGAGCAATACCTGCGCGCAATGGACAAAAACGCAGGGTACGATGCCATTGACCGCGTATACGAAGTAGTAGCTGCCGCACTGGAAAACCAGCGCACAGAGATAGAAACCCTGTGCGCGCTTTTAACCACCTTGCAGGAGTTGTTCAATAAATTCCGCACCTTGCGCCACCAAGACGTTACCCGCGCGGAAACCTTTACCCGCAATTTAGCCGACCCGCAAACCTTCTGCGAATTTTTTGAAAACGAGGCCGACCCAACACTTGCCATCGACTTTAAAACCGCGTTAAAGCGCCTGCTTATGGAAATGCAAAAAGACGATACGTGGCTGCCCGACACCGATCATAAAATTGTGGAAAATTTGAATAAATTCGTTACCATGCAATTCCAAGGCGTGATGTATAAATCGCTGGACTATTATTTAGTAATGATGGCGAAGCATTTGAATGTTCCCGCCGAGGAATATATACATGAAAAAATTTCCACCCTGGCGGAAGCAGCAAAGGTCATGTTCCCCATGAACCATGTGCCCAGCGGACTGCACATCACCTTCCCGCCGTATACCTATCTTTCTGTACCCGCCAACGCGCCGCAGGTGCGCGCAACGGCGCAGTCGGTAAGCGGGCGTATTTCCAGTATTAAGTATTCGCGCATGGTAAACCGCCTGTATATGTTAAACTTAAAAATCGCGGTTGCGCTCTACGGTTATAAGGAACTCAACGAATATGAGCAGGTATATGAGGCATCACTAAACAAAATTCCGGGCCTGCATTTGTACGAAAGCCCGCACAAAAACTGGCGCAATTTGCCATCACCTAACTATGACAAATTGTGGACTGCGGATTATGAGAATAACCGCGAGCGTATGCGCAACGATAGGATTCGCAGTGTTTTTGACCGCGCCGTTGCCAAAGATTTAATTAAAATGGACGAAAAGAGCCGCCGCTTTGTGTGCCTGTACGGCGACCTCGTTGACGTGCAGGAGCGCTACGCCGTTGTGGAAAAAGGCATTGCGGAGAAGTCGCTTTCTGCCTCCCAAGCGCGCATGATTATGCAGGATATCAAGTCCTTTGCTGCGTCCCCCGACCGCAGCAAATATAAGCAGCCTTTATTCGACACGGAGTTTATCCCCGATACGGATTACCCCGACAAGGAGTACGCCAAAGGCGTGTTCATTTACATGCCCGCCCTTAACGAGCGCATGGCGGCAGAGGTTGAGCTACAAGAATATGTGGAAAAATTGCTTGCCCAGCTTACCAAAATTGACATGGCAGAGATTAAATACAACCATTTTGCCCAAGCGCTGTATATGAATATAATTACTAAGCAGCGTAAAAATTTCAAGTTTACCTACGACGATAACGAGCATATTTTGTACACCATGGAGCGGGTGAGCGACCCCTTTGTAGAGTACGACGTTTTCCAAGCCTACCTTGCGCTTGATGATACGATATCCGCCAATTTACAAAAACGTGCCCAAGATGCGGAAAACCGTTTAGCAGACGACGAGTTTGAACCCGTGATAACCAACATTAACACCTATATCGAATCCTACCGCGACAAGCTAACTCACCTCGACCAAGTGTACCAAGACGAACGCGGCGGTGCGCAGAAGCGCATCTTCTACCGCGCCATGCTGGATGTATTTATGAAGGAGAAGGCAGTATTGACATGATTGTCGCACAAAGTAACCCCGTATTGTTTGTACTCGCGGGGGAAGCGGCAAACCTCGCCCCCGATTTAACCCGTCTGTTGGAAAGTTACCATATAAAAGCCGCGGATTGCGTTATCGTTCCAGATAGAGACGTAACCCACCTACGGGCAGAAATTAACCGCATACAACAGGATTTTTTGCAGCACCGCTATGCCACGGCGGGTTTAGCACGGGTGGGATATATTTTGCACGATGCGTCATATTTGCTGGACTTGCGCGCCCATGTGGAAAATATCCTTTCGCCCTTGTACCCTTCGGGGCTAATCACTGATATTTATTGGCTTACCAACGAAACAAGTACGCTGGACAATGACCGCGATAACCGCACCTTTTCTATGGAAGTGCTCGCCAAGGGTCTGCCCGAGGCGCAAATATATTTGCTCTCCAACTTAAACAGCGAAAGCCGCCACACCCCATGGGCAGAGGTATTAAACACCATTGCGTTGCTTACCCTGTTTAAAGACGGCGAACCGCGCGAATACGCCGCCCCGCCCGATGCTTCACGGTATAATGAATTTTTGTTTCTGCGAAACGCCGGGCATGAGAGCGCATCGCAACGGGGCAAGCCATTTCTAACGGCGGGCAGCCAGCAATTGCAAATTCCGCAAAAGGCATTACGGGCGTTACTGCTTACGGCATTATTAAACCCTTTGCCTTTGCCCGTGCCCGAAGCCCCCGCGCTCAATATCCCCCCCGTTACGCCATGGAAGCCCGATGCGGAATACATTTATGGGTTAGCGCTCCCGCCCGAAGCGGGGAAAATTATCACCAATGGTATGGCACGGCGCACGATAATCAGCCGATTATTTGGCACAAGGTTAGATGCAACCGCCGAAATGAATCCGCCAAAGTTTGTCCCCCCCGAGGCAAATACAATTGAAGCATTGCTGGATGGGTATAATTTATTCGACGCGCTGGAAATTACCCGCGAAGGCGGGGATTGGTTACAAGAATTACACGAATGTATCGAAGAAAATACCCGCGCCGTTGAATCCGCCCAAATGAACTTAGAAAAATGGCTGGACGCAAAGCAAGAGTTAAAAAAATTGCTCACCGACAAGCGCAAGCTTGCGTTTTACCGGCAGATTCCCAACTATCCTTACGCCATTGCAACGGAATATGTGAAGCGCATTTGCAACCTGCAAGCCCTAACGCAATACGGTGAAATATTACAGCAATATGTGCACATTATCGCAGATATTAACAAAAAACTGGTAGCACGCGAGCAAGCCGTAAAGGAAGTACGCAAGGATTATGAGCAGGCATCTACGGCGTTAACCATGGCGGTGAGCGAATCGCCTTTGGCGGAAACGGATGACTATTTCCTCGGGCTTTTTGCCCAGTACACGGCGGCAAACGAAGCAGAAATTCGCAAGCTAACCCTGTGCTATAGGGACGAAATTTCTCTTAACGCATTGGAAGCATATATTGAAACACGCTTACTTGCCGACCCCATCTTCGCCCGTTCTTTTACCGAAATGCTTGCCAGCGTAGCCGACGATAAGGTAATTACCGAATGGGTAACCGCGGCACGGCACACGCATATTCGCTTGCGCACGGCGGCACTGTACAGCGAGACCAATTTGCATATGCCCCCCATGTGGGCGGCGCAGGTAAAATATGGCTACGAAGCGCTGGGGCACGGGCGTGCAAATTTGTTTACCGATTCTTCCACCCACCGTGTGAGTGTGCTGTACCACGTAGGCTCATTCAGTGCAGCGGATTTATATTATGCGGATTTATACAGGTAAAATGTTATGAAAAAATACACCTTAGTCGAAAATGATGCACCCGATAGGGAAGTGACACGCTTTAAATGGCAAACCGGCATTGACAACAACGCCATTATCACTTGGCAATGGCCAAAGAACCCCGACGTTAAATACATGCTTGCCGCCGTAACAGAAGAAGACCCCGAAGACCCGCTGGAATGGCTTATGCAAGACCCCGCCGCCCACACCGTAGTAACGCGCAACCTTGCCGCCCATTATGAATTGCCCATTGGCGAAACCCCTAAGCGCTTTATCTTTGCCCCTGCGTATTTGCACAAGAAGGACGTTGCCATATACGGACCTGCACTGGTAACCGATTTACTATACGCAAAGGTACACGCCACCGTGAGAATTACCAACCGCCCCATATTATTAAGCCCGTACAAACGGGTGGGGTTTACGCTCAGGTTTTCCCAACCCCATGGGGCAGAGATTGGACAACACGCTTTGCGCTACGCCTTGTATGAATTTTCGCGCCTTATTGGCACATATGCACTGGACGCGACCTTAATGGCGGGCGGCTACATGCACATTAAAAAAACACAGCATATTCGCTTTATGATAGATGAAAAATATGAGCATTTAATCGCACTCAAATAGGAAGGCGCGACTGTCTATGGTGGAAACAGTAAAAAAACACGTGATATGCCCCTACTGCTGTCACAAGTTTGAACCGCGTGAGGCGGATTTTCGCTTGGGCGGCTCGCCCGAGGGGAAGGCTGTAAAAACACGCGGAAGACCGCGCAAAACAGGACCGGACAAGGTCCTCGATGAGCGGCTTCAGCTTTATAACATCGAAATTTTGCAAAATACCGCGGCGGACGCAAAGAAAAACGCCATGGAGTATCCTTCCGTTGCCCTTTCCGACAAGGGGGTATACTACAGCGAAGAGGACACCGAGCGACGCGGTTTTATCCAGCAAATCACTTATATCGACCCTAAGGGCTATAAATACACCACCGATATTCGTTTATGCCCCAACTGCCATAATATTTTGCCCACGGGCTACGGTCTGCGCGATACGCTGCTTATTTCCATCTTAGGCGATGCGCGCAGCGGAAAATCCGTTTTTCTTACCATGCTTATTGCCGAGCTTGAAAATAACGCTGACCTTACGTCCAAGCTGACCTTCATTGGCGACGCCCGCGTACGTGATATTTTTACAAAAAATTACCAGACCCCATTGCTTAAGGAGCATACGCTGGTATCCTCTACCAAGCGTAAGAAGATACCGCCCTTCGCATTCAATTTCTGGTACCAATATAAAACCGCCGACGGTAAGACGGCGGAAAATAATTTGGACATTATCTTCTACGATATCGCGGGGGAAGATTTACGCGATGATAAGGCAATACGCCAAAATGGGTTTAATATCCGCGATTCGTCGGGACTTATTTTCCTTGCCGACCCGACCAATTTTTCGGCTTTAAAAGATTTGTTCTTGTTCTCCGATGATGCGCTTATCGACGCCGTACCCGAAGATAATTCCAACCAGACGATATTTAATACGCTGTACAATTATTTTATTGGCTTGGAGAAAGACAAGTCGCAAATCCCCTTTGCGCTTGCTTTATCAAAAGCAGATTTGTTCCGTTACGCGCGGTTCGACTTTTTCGACAGCCGCCCCGAGAATCGTATCCAAAACCTTATGGACGACGAACCCCATAAAGACGCGCTAAACATGCGCTGTACAAAGGCCGTCAACCAAGAGGTGCGGGAACTGCTCTCCCACGTGAAAGAGGACGCCATTGTAAACAACGCGCTGGGCTGTTTTGCCCATGTGAATTGCTTTGCCCTTTCCAGCCTAGGCAAGAAGCCTACCGTAGAGCAGGTCACCGACCCAAAAACCAACGAAACCCTGGAGAAAGGGCATATCGACGGCGCCCCCGAGCCCTTCCGCGTGAAGGAGGCGTTCTACTGGATTTTAATGAAAAACGGAATGCTGTATAAATTTGAAAAAAATCAATACTCGCTAAGTGGGCAGGACACCGTAGCACGCATAGGCGCGACTGGCGAAAAACGCCCTTGGTGGAAAAGATTATTTGGGCTGAGGTAAGGTCAAAGGCTCGTGGGGTGTGGGGCAACGCCCCGCGGTCTTACGCATTCAATCTTTTAATCTTAACCCTCCAACCCTAAACCCCCAGCACCGCAGCCATGAAATATACGGGCGAGTTCCAATAAATGGTGACCTCGTTGCCGGCGAAGGAATGTGCATGGTCGATGTAGCACTTGGCGGGCGGGTTGCCCTCGCAGTATTCCTTTAGCGCAGGGTCTTGGGTAATAAATTTGTTTGGACCGCCTACAACCATGCCCGGCATTGGCGCGCCTACAGCCTCGGATGGGCGATGGTGCGGGTACTTCGGCGGGTTTGCGCCAAAGCCCGTGATGTAGCTTTGGGATAAGGGGTTGCGCCCGAGCAGATAATGCAAATGTTCCCACGCGGCTTGGGTGTATTCTTCGCTCAGCTGGGCGAAGGGACGGGCAAGGAGCAACGTCATTGCATTGTTGGCAACGGTCATGTTGCTTCCCCATTTGTAGTCATCGCCTAAGGAAATTCCGTAAGGGTCTATGCGGTACTCATGCATAATTTTTTTACATAGGGTGTGCAGAGCGTCCTTCATGCGGGCGGCAAGCTGAACGTCCGAGAATTGGCGCGCGTGATACAGGTAGGAAACGATGCCATAGGTGCCCACGTTTGCCCAGCCAAGCCCCGTATAAATTTCGCTTGCCTTAATGAATTCGTGGAACGCCGATTCCCCCGTTGCGGCAAAAAGGGCACACGCCGCCCAAAAGCGCTCGTCTTTGTCGTCGCGATCGCCGTAGCCGCCAGTGGTGATGCCCTCGGGGTTGGCGAAGTTTGGTGCGTCGGGGTTGGCAATGCACCACGCCCACGCGCGGCGGGCTACGTTTAAGAGTTCGTCCCTTTTCTGCGGAAAGGAGCGCGAAGCAAGCGCCATGGTTGCCGCAAAGGTTGCCGTCGCTGTCGCCGATATTGGCGACAGCACCAGCTCGTTTTTCTCGTGGTGCGGCATTTCATTGAGCGCGTTAAAATTGTGGCAACTTACCTTGTGGTATACGCCGCCGCTTTTTTCGTCCTGCATTTTTAACATCCATTCCAGCTCAAACCATACGGTATCTAATAAATTGTCGTCACGTTTTTGGGCAAGCTCGTTGGCAAACAGCAAATCCGCCACGGCTTTTGCCGCCACCACAATGTAGCGCCCATAGTCGCCTGCGTCATGCCAGCCGCCCGAAACATCTTTTTTTATGGGAAGACCGTACACCGTTGCCGGCTCCGCATGGCACGCGGGATGCGACCAAGTGCCGCATTCCACATCTACGCCACATTTTTGGAAATTGAAAAAATCCAATAACGCAGTACGCAAGCCTGCATACGGGTCATCCCCTATTTTAAAGGCGTGGGAACGCTTCCCCCCCGCACATATCATGTATTCACCTACGTCGGTTATCCCGGAAAAATCAGCCACACGAACGCTCTCGCCGCCAACGGCGTACTCTACCCCTTCGCCTGCGGTACCTTCGTATACCGATTCCTCATCGCATACGCGCAAAACGCAGAATGATGCAGACTTTTCGGGGATAACGGCTTTCTTAATGTCGTGAGGGCGGTACCCCATTTGGTTGATGTGGACAGATTTCATAGATGCTTCCTCCTTGTGGTTATGTATACGTACATAATATATGCAGGCAGGGACGATGGTCAAGGGAAAGTCAAGAATTTAAATAACATTGTGACCGACAGAAGAGGTGTTGTACCTTAATATATCGGTTTTTTATTGCCCTCAATCGGTGTGCATAGTATCATCAAATTGAGGTGAAGGGGGATGTCTGTGTGACGCGGACGATAGTATGAACGTATCTCGAACGAAAGGCAGTGAATAGTGTGACTATGACCCAAGATTTATTCAAGGTTGCATCAAACGAATACGAACTTTCACTTAACGGTGCCTATAAGCAAGAAAATGGAATTTTTTATACCGATATATCATTGGCTGAAAAGATAATAAATAATTTGCCAAAGCCTGAAAAAACGGCTGTCATTCTTGACCCCTGCTGTGGAACAGGTAATTTTCTTTTTGCTGCTAAAAAACATGGATACAATAATATATATGGAATAGATGTAGACCGTAGCGCAATTGAATTATGCAAGAAAAATATATCCGGCGGCATTTATATTGCTGCTGATTTTATAGGACAGCTATCCGAAAAAACTATAAAAGAATTGAAGCTCCAAAATAAAGCTGATGTGATTATTGGTAATCCGCCATATGTACCTATATCGGGTAATGTAACTTTGAATACTACCGAAGCAGACGATTGGTTAAAACGGAAGGTTGATAGCGCCGGGAAAAACCTTTTTATTGCCGCCCTGATACGTTCTTTTGACTTTTTGAAAGAGGGTGGTTTGCTGTCATACATAATACCAAAAAATTTCTTGCATGTTTCCTCGTACAGTGCGCTGAGACAAACGCTTTTAAGAGAAAAACAAATTCTTTCTATTGTCGATTTGGGTGCATGTTTTAAAAATGTAAGGGGCGAGCAAATTGTTTTAACGATAAAAAATTCCCCGCCTGTAAAGGGTAGCAAAATTAACATTAAAAAATTGTCAAACAATCGGTTTGTCAAAATGACTTTAATCCCGCAGTGTTTTTATTCTGATGAAATTTTATTGTTTAATTGCAATGAGGATTATGCGGTGTACAATACACTAACATCTTCTTATTCAAAATTAAATGATTTAGCAAATGGGTATGTTGGACGTGGAAAATCCACATCTGCAAATTCTGTATCGGGCAAAGAGCTTCGCAAATTTGGCTACAAAGAAAGAGCGCTACCCCAAAGCGGCAGCCGAATTTTTATTCAAAATATTTATAGCACAGAATCAGGGATAATTGCAGCCTTTGGCGGAGCGCTTGAAGCAAGCCAAACGATTACAATTTTTACAGATGGTGATGAAAAAATGTGCCGTTATGTTTTGGGCATACTTCATTCTCGATTGTGTAATTTCTTTTTATATAAGTATTGTTATAATTATTCACGTTTGACAATGCATACGGATGCAAAGTATCTTAAAAAGATACCCCTGCCGCCGCAAAAGGACGGATTTTTTAACAATTTTGATGAAATTCTTTCCGTTGTGACATTGCTTGAAAATGATGCCTATATGTCAAAAAGCTGGTTCGATAATATTGAAAAACTTAACAAAATTATATATGAAGCGTATGGTATCATTGATAAACAAGCGGAGTACATAGACGCGGAAACACAGCGCTTCCAGTCTAAAAGGTGGATTAAATATGAATAGTGAAAAAAAATGCAATGACCTAACAGGCAAGGAATGGTTGCAAAATTCGTTTAGTATATGGCGCGGATTGGCAAAAACCAAAGAAGAAAAGGCACTAAAGCATCCCGCATCTTATCCTGTTTCGCTTTGTGAAAAATTAATTAGAACCTTTGCCCGTGCAGAGTGCAAGGTGCTTGACCCCTTCAATGGAATTGGCTCAACAACAACGGCAGCAGCTTCCCTTGGTTGCGAAGCAATAGGCATTGATTTATCAAGCGAATTTTGTAATATTGCAAAAGAACGTGTTGCTGGACAAGAAAACATAAAAATAATTGAAGGCAGCAGCTTTGATGTGCTACCCACGCTACCGGAAAATTATTTTGATATCTGTGTTACATCTCCGCCATATTGGGATATTTTGAATATGAAACGCAGTGCAGACATGAAAGCGCGTGTTAATTATTCTAACAGTGACAACGATTTGGGAAATATACCGCAGTACAAAGAATTTATTGACGAGTTAGCTCGTTTGTTTCAAATGTTGTCAAGGAATTTGAAAAAAGGCGGCTACTGCATTGTTAATGTAATGGACATTCGCAAAAAAAGCGAATTTTACCCTCTGCACAGCGATTTAGCTACCATGCTGCAAAGCGTAGGTTATATTTACGATGACTTAATTATTTGGGACAGGCAAGCCGATTACAACAATATGCGACCGCTTGGTTATCCGTATAAGTTCCGCATAAACAAAGTACACGAGTATTTATTAATATTCATTAAAAAATAGGAAAGGATGATTTACGATGACAACTTTAAGCAATGAGTTGTATTTAAGAGGTATTAGTTATAATTCTTTACTAACAAACAGAGCAAATGATATTTTGTTCAGCGATGTATTAGAATTATGTGAAGTGCTGGGTTACATTGCTCGTAATGTTTCTCATATCGACGGGGAATACCCACAGGGTATTGCGGTTCCAAGGGATTGGAATATGCCAATTACCGATAATATAACATCTGGCGGACATGAAATGAAATGGGGACGGCAGTATAGGGTCTACTTGGGTTCGGTCGTTAATTGTCCTCCAATTATTAGACAGCGGTTGCATAATGACCAACATAATAGATTTGGCGGAAGTAGATTTGTTGAGGCTCTTTTAGCGTGTGGATTTACACCCGGGTATGGCAATAACGCAAATATTGTTATGCAAACGTTGGTGCGAATATTTACATCAACGAATGAACAAAATGCCCTAACTCAAGGGTTTAATTTATAGGTTTTATTACGGGTTTTAATTGCGGTACCCCGCCTCACAGCAACCCCACCGCTACCCGTGCATCATTGTGGGAGCGTTCCCGCAACCTTGTTCGGGCATCATTAATTCTTGCCTTTGTTTGCTCGTAATTTTGCATAATTCCATCAATCATGTTTTTTAAAGCGGGTATATCCAGCGCAGAGGTATCCATCGCCGTATTTTCGCCCATGTAGGCGATAAAATTGGCTACCTTAGGGTCGTAAATCAAACCGATGACGGGTAGCCCCGCAACGGCGGCGTAAATGAGCGCGTGTAAGCGCATACATAAAGCAAATTTTGTTTTGGCGATAGCAGCGATAATTTCGTTGTGGCGGTAAACCCGCGGGAGTAAAATGTACGGGCAGGTAAGGCGCTTCGCCGTTTCGCGCAGAATGGGCAAATCTATGGATTCCATGGGAATAAGCAGTGGGGTTAGGGCATACTGCTGTGCCGTGTAATGAATGGCTTCGACCATTTTTTCTACGAAATGGGCTTCGTTATATTTCCACGGGCGCAGGGATACCGCGAAGTAGTCCGAACCTTGAAGCACAGGCATGTCCGATGATAGCGAGGGAACGCTCCCATTTGACAAATCCAGCGAAAAAACAGGGTCAACCGACAAATGAATATTGGGATTTTGTACACCGATGTTTTTCACAAATTCCAGCGAATCGGGGTCGCGAAGGGACACATAATCACACGCATTTAGCGCGCGGCGCGCCTTGGTAATGTTTCGCGGGTGGTTTATGGGACCGATGCCATTCCCGTAAAGCATGACCCGCAAGCCCATAAATTTTGCCATGTGTACCAAAAAAGTGTAGTACACCAGCGACCGCGTGCTTGTAATGTCCTGCATATGACTGCCGCCGCCGTACACGATTAGGCGCGTACGTTTCATATACTTGCGCACGCTGAAAAAGTTTAAGCGATTAATCGAAAATACGCCCGTTTCGCGCAGGGTTTCCTGCGGGTTGCGGCTAAGAACGAGCAAGGAAACGTCGGGTTTTTCGCGCCGAAGGGCAGAAATTACGGCATCGAGAAGCGCATCATCCCCCGAGTTGGCGTAGCCGTAATACCCTGAAAGCATAATATCGAACACGCGGTGTGCCTTTTTTTCGTTGGCAAGCACGGTGCGGTAAATTTCCAGCGACTTTTCCTGCATATTTTCTTTGGAGAAATTCGCCTCAGCGTGGACTTTAAGCGCCGCCCCAAACTCCGCCCCAAGGGCGGGGTTTTCGATATAAGTTTCAATGGCATTTGCCAGCGCACCATAGTCGCCTTCGTCTACCAATAACCCCGTTTTTCCGTGTATAATCAGTTCGGGAATGCCGCCCACATTGGTGGAAACAGCGGGTTTTTCCAGCAACGCGCCCTCGTTTAGCATGTAGGCGAAGCTCTCCGACCGCGATGCGCACACGTTAATGTCAATTGCATTTATAAAGCTGAAAATATCTTCGACCCAACCCGTGAAAACCACCTTATCCGCGATGCCCAGTGACCGCGATAGCTTGCGCAAATTTGCTTCTTCGTTGCCTTCTCCCGCCAGCAGAAACATAATATCTTTCCGCCGTTTGTACAGCTCCGCCGCCGCGCGCAGGAAAATGTCATGCCCTTTTACATAATCGAAGCGCCCGATAATGCCCACCAGCGTTTTGCCCTGCGCGTCTATCCCGTGACGCGCCAAAAATTCCGCCTTCGGGCGGAAGTTAACCGCCCGTGCCGCTTCCACGGCATTATGTACCGAGAAAACACGGCTCCCATCAAACCCGCGGCTAATCAGCATTTTCCGAAAGTTTTCCGAAACGCCGATATAATAATCCATGCGCCGAAGGGCAATTTCGTTTAATCCCGTGAACACAAAGCGCTTGTAAAAGCTGTCCGTAAAGTCCAGCTTATAATCGCTATGCACCGTCGTTACCATGGGCACATACACAAAGGGCTTGAGCATCATAGAAATAAAATTAGCCCGCGCCCCGTGGGCATGAATAATATCAAAGCCCTCGCGCCGGATATAGCGCGAAAGCCGCCCAATAATGCTCAAATCGTTACGAAACCGCTGCTTAAACAAAATCGAGGTAACAGGCAATTCCTGCACCTCTTGGTAAAAGACGCCCTCTGTAAAACAAGCAATCGTGATGTCAATCTTTTCATCCAGCGCCAAAAGCAACGCAAAAACGGCGGTTTTTGCACCGCCTTTGTCACCACCCGATATCATGTGTAAAACTTTCATGGGAGCGTTCCCGCCTTTTGTGTTTAATCCTTCATCTCCGTGACCCCGGTCAGCAACCCGGCACATATCCAAAATACAAGCATTACGCGGGGGTAGAACCATACATATTCGCCTACACCAAAGGCGATGAAAACCGTAAGCGACGCCATGCCCGCGGCGGTAAATAATTTATATTCGCGGCAGGCGGCATTCATATGGGCGGATATTCCGCGCTTTATTAGGCGGAACAGATATGCCAAAAACGCAATAAGCGCGCCTATTCCGCTGTGTACGATAATATCCAGGAATGTGTTATGTGCGTGCAATGCACGCCAAGCCTCGCCGTGGAAATAATTGCGATAGGTTTGGGCAAAGGCAACAGGTCCCATGCCGATACCGCGCACCCAATAATCGCGTAGCATATCCATTACGCCGCGCCAAATATTAAAACGGTATAGGGATGAAGTATCTGTGCCCAGGGTAAGCAAGCGGTCAATAAAAACGGAAGGAATAAACGGAATCGCCAAGACAAGCACAATCAGCGCAATCGGCACAAGGCGCGGCGCCGCCATAAGCACAAATATGCCCACCCCCGCCATCAGCGCAACATACCCCGCGCGGGAAAAGGTGAGCGCAAAAGCGGCAATACATATGCCAACGGCGGCGAGCAATAACGTGCGCTTTACATCGCAACGCACAGCAATAATCATGGCAAGTACAAAGGGGAGCAGCATCGCCCACGCTTGCGCATCGTTGTTGGGGTTGCCGCCCATGGTGGAATGCAAGCGCGCCATGCCCGGGTTGGCAAGCAAATCGGTAAATTCTGCACGAATGGGGATACCCACCGCAAGCTGGTAAAAACCAAATAGCGCCGTAATCGCAAGGGTTACGGCAATGAGCTTAATAAAAACATGCAGCTCGTCCCTATTACGCATCATAATCGTAACCAACAAAGAATGCACCACGCACGCAAAAAAGATAAGGAACACACGAAGCGAATCCCCCCCGCCGTACCCCGTTACGATGCTCAGCGCACAGAAGAAAACAAACAAAACCAACGCAGGAGAAATAAACATAAATGACAGTGCTTCCCCCGACAGCGCCCAGCGCACGGCAAATATCCCCGCAAAAAACAACGCCGATATCAGAAGTATCCCGTTATTCCAAAAATGACCGGGTATCATTAACGCACCGCACAGGAATAGCATGTATATTGTTTTATACAGGGCAATACGCCCTTCAAAGAACCAAGCAATTAAGCGGTAGGGAGCGCTCCCCGTTACTGCTTTGCCCGCAAAGGTTTCCGCAAACGGAAAATTGCGAGCATATAGATATACTCGGCGGTTTACACTGCTTTCATTTAAGCCTGTAAAGGCGAGTACACCCCGCCTAAAAAGCCTCATTACACCGCTTGCAAAAAAAGCCAGCAAGCGCAATAGTAACGCGCCTTCCCAGTAATCACGAAAGCTAGTGCGCATAAACCCCGAAAGGAAAAAACTGCCCCGCGCGGCATTTTTTATTGCTCCTACGCCACGGAAGAGTATGCTGTGTTCGTACCACAGGTTTATGCGAACCAGCAGCGCAATTACGCCGTTTATGAGTACACTATTGCTCTGCATTATCTATCCGCTTCCCGCAGACCGGAAATACGCGTCAATACCGCGCTTTGCCCCGCACGTATGGGTACATTCATGCCTATGCCGTAGCGGTTGCCCGCCACCAGCACACCATGGTCGCTGGGCGTTCCGTTAATACGCGCCGTAACCCGCAGCGAGGAAAATCCTTCCTTACTGCTACGCACGGCGTTGCCGTGTTGGTCGGCGTTCCATACAATGGCGTCGGCGATATCAATTTCCGTTACCGCGCCCAGCAGCAAACCCCGCGCGTGGTCAAATAAATTATCGCCTATACTCATGCCTTCTACGATAAAATTCTCCGTTGCTTCGGTGAAAAACGTGATGTAAAACGTGCGCATTTCGCCGCCGATAATCCCCCCGCCACCACGGAACTGATATATGCCGAAGGCAAGCGCCCCCACCAACACAAGGATAATCAGCGCATCAATAATATTCACCTTGCCCAATATTTTTGCATCCCTATCTATCATCCTAGCCCTCCCAAATGTGTGAAATGTGGACAATCAGCCGTACATTACCTACCCATGCAAGCACTTCGTCCCCTATAGCGTAAACGCGGTTACCAAGCACTACCGCGCCTTCGGTTACGGGGGCGCGTATCCGCGCGCTTACGTAAACCGAGTTAAAGCCCGCATAATGCAGCCGCACGGTATTGCCATAGCGGTCGGATTCGTAAAAAATGCTGTCCCCAACGGTTACATCGGTTACCATTCCCATAAAAATTGCGCCGTCGTCGTCCATTACGCGTGTATTTTCCGCCAACGAAAGTGCGGTAAAATCGTCAACCGCGGGGGCAAAGAAGGTGAGTTGTACATAACGCGCTTCTTCCGGCGTCGGTACATTGCGCCCTCCAATCGTAAAATATACCACGAAAAAAACGGCAGCAAGCATGACCACCGCAAATATATCAATTAGACTCACTTTGCCGAATATTCGGCCCTTTTTATCTAACATAGTATGCTCCTAAGCTTTGCCGCCGCATTCTTTATATTGTATTCCGATTGTGACAAATCCACTATGCGATTGTGCTTCACGGCTTGCAATGCAGTAATTTTTTGCACCCACGGCTGTACCCCGCCGTCTATCGGTAAGAAGTCAACCGATTCGCTTATCTTTACTTCCTTCGTTACGGTAGTTGAAATAAGGGCAGGCAGTCCTGCAGCTTGTGCCTCCAACGCGGCTAACGGCAACCCCTCGTGTAATGAGGGGAGAAGAAAGGCATCAAATGCGCTGTAGTAGCTTGCGCTTTCTGCCTGTCCTGCGAAAATAACGCGGCCACTTGCTTGCAAGTGTTTTGCTTCGCTTTCCAGCTGTGCGCGTAATTCCCCGTCGCCCACCAATAGCAGATATACGTTGACGGGAGCGCTCCCGTTTTGCAATTGTTTCAATACTTCCAGCACGAAAGCATGGTTCTTTACCGGTGTTAGCCGACCCACCACACCCAGCACAAAGGCTTCGTTAGGTATCCCGTGCAGTTGGCGGGAGCGTTCCCGCACGGCGGGGTCAAATGCAAAATTCGTAAAATCAATCGCGTTTTTAATAATATGGTGATTTTTTAATAACGGGGAAAATGTGCCGCCAAATAGCCATTCCCCTGCGTTTTGTGTACAAGCTAAAAATATATTCGCAAACAAACACAGCAAAGGACGTGCAATAAAATGCGCAAGCTTCTTCACCCGTGACGCACCTTGATAGTTGGAAAAATGGCTCCACGCCGCGCGGGTTTTTACGCCGCTTAGCCACGCAACGGCAAGTTCAATAAACGCAAAGGAATGCTCACTGCATACAACAACGGTATTATACTCGGGGTATTTTTTATACAACGCGCGCATTGCGCCGATGTTATACCAAAAGCCTTGGCTGCGTGTGGGTACGCGGAAAATCCGTGCCCCCAGGGCACGGGCTTCTGCTTCGTAGTAACCCGCTTCATCGTGGACCACAAAATCAAAAATTAGCCCGCCGGCACGGAGGTAGTTCATCACAACCAGCTCCGTACCGCCTAAATCCAAATTGGGGAGAATGATGAGTATACGCTTCATTTTAATCCCCATCGCTTGCGTTCCTTTTCCTTAAATTCTTCTGCACCACGCGCGGCTTCACGTTTTAAATATTCCCGCACCACCGATACACGGAGCATAAATGCAAAGCATAAATATCCTGCCGCACCAAAAACCGTACACACAACAATAATAAACAGGTTATGACCCCAAAAAATATATCTCCACGCCCAAACGCTGCCCGCCATCATTAAACACGCCAGTGCAATTTTTACCAAATCCCATGCAAACTTACGGTTAAACACCTGCGCCTTCCTATGAAGGCGCACAAGCAGTCCGCTTGTGCCCGCTACAGCCGCTACCCCATACGCAACGGGCATTGCGTATATGCCAAGGCGCGGTAAAAGCAGCAAGGTTGCCCCTATATTCATTGCCATAATCACGACGCCAAATACCGCAGGCGTGCGGGAATCCTTCATGGCGTAGAAGCCGCGGTCGGCAATCTCCTTCACGCTTGTAGCAACAAGACCTATGGCGAAAATTGCCATCAAATTGCCCGCAATGCGGTAGGTATCGCTGTTGCCCCGCCAATTAAGCAGCACGCCCATAATTTCAAACCGCAGAAGGATTAGCCCCGCCGCGGCAGGAAGTACAAGAAATATAGTACAAACCATGGCGTTACGCAAGTTATCCGCATATTCGACGGCTTCCTTTTTCGCCCACAGTGCCGAAAGCCGCGGGAAATATACCGCAGCCACTGCAAGCACAATTAACATAATAAATACTTGCACCAATTGCTGGGCGTATTCCATCACCGCCGCATACCCCAGCCGTAACGCCATGGAATGAGCAAACAAAAAATGTGCTTGATACGAAGCAACACTTACCAGCACAGGCAAACAAAGCCGCCCCGCCGCGCGGATATGCTCATTTTTAAAATTTAACGCAAACCGATAGCGGTACCCCAGCCGCCATACCGCAGGTAACAGAAGCATGGGTTGCAGCACACCGCCAAGCAACGTAACATAAATAAGCCCCGTAACGCCAAACCGCTCCGAGAAAAATACAAGATACACAATAAGAAGCACCCCCCCCGGGGCACTTACCAGTGCGGGTAATTTAAATTTCCCATGGGATTGCAGCAGCCCCGTAAAAACGGCGCTTACGCCAAAAAAGACCATGGCGGGCAATAATACACGCAACGCAAATGTTAGGTATTCCCTTCCCCCAAAATCCGCACCGCCGACAAAACGCGCAAGCCATGGCGCACCCCAAACACCCGCAAGTGCGAGCAAAATAAGAAGCACCAGCGCAATGCTTAGCACATTATCAATGAATTTTTTTGCATCGTTCTTTTTTTCTTCGGCAAGCAAGCCATTGTATACGGGAATAAAAATGGTACTCAGCGCCGTACCCACCACATTAAAAAGCACTTGCGGTACTTGCAGTGCAAATACAAATGCATTCAAAAACGGGTGCGCCGCGCCAAATTTGCCAATATACAAAGTACGCCCAACAAAGGTTAGAATTCGGCTAACGAAGGAAAGAACAGCGACATAAAATGCGTTACGGTTCATGGAGTTCCCCCTTTGGGTATGCTGGGAGTATAATGGAAAAAAGAATTATTGCAAAATGTTGGAGGTTTTATGCGCGTATTATTAACCATAGCATACGACGGCACAGCATATGCGGGCTGGCAACGGCAGGAGAACGCCCTCGCCGTACAGCAGGTCGTAGAAGAAGCCCTAGCTTCACTGATTGGGTGCGCAGTCACCTTAACCGCCGCCAGCCGTACCGACGCGGGCGTTCACGCATTGGGGCAACGGGCGGCGTTTAACGTCGAGGGCTTGCGCATACCGTTAAACAAATTGCCCCGGGTGCTTAACGGACTGCTGCCCGCCGATATTTCCGTTTCACATGCTCAAGCCGTACCGCAGGATTTTAACCCTCGTTTTGCCGCGCGCTTTAAAACGTATCGTTATCAGATTTGGAATGCCTCTGTACCCAATCCCATGTACAATCGCTATAGTGCGTTTATTAACCAGCCGTTGGATATCCTTGCAATGCAAAAAGCCGCCCGGCATTTTATTGGACGGCACGACTTTGCGGCATTTTGCGCTACGGGGGGTAGTGCCAAAACCACCGTTCGCGAAATTTATACTTGTACCATTTCACAGGCGGAAAATCTCATTACACTGGAAATTACGGGCAATGCCTTCCTGTACAATATGGTGCGCATCATTGCCGGTACACTCACCTATGCAGGTCTGGGAAAAATAAACCCCTGCATCATTCCCGATATCATCGCCGCCCGTGACCGCACCCAAGCAGGTAAAACCATGCCCCCGCAAGGGCTTACACTGGTGGAAGTACAATTTAAAGAATGACGCTTGTTTGACAAGCTTACTCATAACATGTAATATGTTAATTCCTATGCGGCTGTGGCGGAATGGCAGACGCGCATGGTTCAGGTCCATGTGCCCGTAAGGGTGTGGAGGTTCAAGTCCTCTCAGCCGCATAATAAATAAAATGGAGTGTGCAACATGTCAACATTATTTGTAATTTTATGCATCGTATTTTTACTGGGCAGTTTTGCGCTGGTGGCAGCAATTCTTTTGCAAAAGAAACGTGCCGCAGGCGGCATCGGTTCTATTGCGGGTATGGGTAACGCCGCAGATACCTACTGGGATAAAAACAAATCCCGCACCATGGAAGGTTCGTTAGAACGCCTTACCAAAATTGGTGGCGTAGTGCTGGGTGTACTCGCGATTTTGCTTTGCTTGATTTAATGCCAGATAACTAAAAACATGAACTGACCCCAAAAGGTTAGACATCAAGAAATTAAACAGAAGCACGGGCTTGGATTCTGTATTGCACAGGACTCAAGCCCGTAAGTTTTTGTTTGATGCGATGATGGTTATAGTATTCCATGTAATCATTCAATTCATCGATGAAATGCGCAACCGACGTGAATTCCATTAGGTAAAGGAGTTCTGGTTTTACGTAGTCGATAAAGTTCTCCATGACGGCATTGTCCAGACAATTACCCTTCCTGCTCATGCTTTGGCGAATACCCTTTTCGACCAACATGCGCTGGAAAGGCTTCATCTTATACTGCCAGCCTTGGACGGAATAGAAGATGAGGTTGGTGTCGTTGGGAATCTTCACAAGCACCATTTCCAACATGTCTGTTGTTTGTGCGAAGTTTGGCCGAGAACTCAGGCTGCAACTTATGATTTCACCATTGTATAAATCAATAATTGGCGAAAGATATAATTTCACCCCAAACGACGCGAACTCCATTACGTCCGTCACCCATTTTTCGTTGGGGCGGCTGGCGGGAAAATCACGATTGAGGAGGTTCGGTGCGACTTTGTATAACGACAGCGCTGAGGGCAATTCCGACGCGTTGCGCGACGAATGCAATGCACTGATTGCACTGCACTGCTGGAAAACGATGAAAAATTTATGTCCGAAAAAATAAACAAGCAATATGTTCTGTATAAGAAAGTAGGTGTAACCACCCTAACGCAGTATGATAAAACCACGGAAGCGCTTCTTATCTACAGGCGCGATAAAAATCACTATCCCCAACTATAACAACGAAGAAGTGGCGCAATACCACCTTGCAAAACAAGAAGCGGGTATTATTCGCACATTGGCGCCCACCTATTTTCGTACCCAACGCGAGAGAGCGGCAATTGCGCCGGGCTATCGCCTAAAAAGCAACCTAGAGGAAAATTGCATAGATAAAGATACGATGGGCGAGGTATATCCCAGTCTTATTTATAATATTGCGACATTCCTTGGGCGGCTAAACCACTCCGAGGAATGTATAATGTATAAAAGTATGCGATGCGGGCATTAACATATGTATAGAAGCGCGCCACATCCACAACTTGCCCCTTATTGTGGGCTACAAAGTAAAATCGCTAATGTATCCTGGGGCTGCGGAAAGAAGCCCGGCACCTAATGCGGCAGGTCTACTACACGGCAAAAATGTTTAAGCAATACGGGTCAGCAAACCCTGGCAAAGCAATACGCAGATGAACATGGGATAGCGTTATAGCGCCGTTTATGATATATTCAAAAAACTACATTTCCTACAAGGGAGTTTTTATGAAAACCTACTACCTTACCACCCCAATATATTATTTAAACGGCGAGCCGCACCTTGGCAGTTCCTACTGCACCATCGCGGCAGACGTAATGGCGCGGTATAAAAAAGCGCGGGGCTATGACGTAAAATTTTTAACAGGGGCAGACGAGCATGGGCAAAAGGTTGAGCGCGCGGCGGAAGCGGCGGGCAAATCGCCCCAGCAGTTTTGTGATGACCTTGTGGCAAAATACGAAGCCGTTTGGGAAATGTTAAATATCGAATACGACTATTTCCAACGTACTACCAGCACGTCGCATAAAGAAGCAGTGAAAAAGATTTTCAAAAAGCTGTACGACCAAGGCGACATCTATAAAGGAAGCTACGAGGGCTTATACTGCACCCCCTGCGAAACCTTTTACACCGAAAATCAAATGAAGGCCACAGGTGGCTTGTGCGAAAACTCGGACTGCAAACGCCCTGTGGAAAAAATTAGCGAAGAATGCTACTTCTTTAAAATGGGCAAATACCAAAAACAATTGGAAGCCTATATCGAAGCCAATCCCGATTTTATTGTACCCGCATCCCGCAAAAACGAAATGGTAAATAATTTTCTAAAGCCGGGCTTAAACGATTTGTGCGTTTCGCGCACCTCGTTTACGTGGGGCGTTCCCGTGAATTTTGACGCATGTCATGTCATCTATGTTTGGGTAGATGCACTACCAAACTACGCCACCGCGCTGGGCTTCATGTCCGAAAATGATGCAGATTATAAAAAATACTGGCCCGCCGATTTGCACTTGGTGGGCAAGGAAATTACGCGTTTTCATACCATTATTTGGCCGTGTATTTTGCTTGCGTTGGGCGAACCGCTGCCCAAGCAGGTATTCGGGCATGGCTGGCTGCAAATCGAAGGGCAAAAGCTGGGCAAATCCCTTGGCAATGCCATCGACCCGCAGCCCTTGGTGGAAGAATTTGGCGTAGACGCCCTGCGTTATTACCTGTTGCGGGAATTTGCTTTTGGACCGGACGGCAACATAACTCGCGAAGGTATGATTAACCGCTACAACGCAGACTTAGCAAACGACTTGGGTAACCTGCTCTCCCGCACGGTGGGCATGGTAGATAAGTATTTTGCGGGAACGCTCCCTGCCTGTGCGCCCGCGCCTTCCCCACATGATACGGACTTAGCCTCTCTTGCCGCCGCTATGGTAACCAAGGTGGAGAGCTACATGGACAAACTGCAATTTTCTGATGCATTGGCGGAAATATGGCGCGTAATTAGCCGCGCCAACAAATATATAGACGAAAACGCCCCTTGGGTACTTGCTAGAGATGAATCCAAACAGGCAGAGCTCGCCAATGTTTTGTATTGCCTTGCAGAAACCCTGCGCATTGTCGCCATTACCATAACGCCTGTAATGCCCAGCACGCCCGCAATTATCCGCGCACAGCTAAATATTACCGATACAGCCTTCACCACGTGGGAAAGCGCAAAGCACTTCGGCTTGCTCCCTCGCGAAGTAAAGGTAGAAAAAGGCGCACCCGCCTTCCCAAGGATAGAAAAAGCATGAAGGCAGACAAAATCTTCGATACCCACGCCCATTATGACCATAAGCAATTCGATAATGACCGCGATGCCCTGTTGGGAGCGCTCCCGCAAAATAACGTAGGCTTGGTGCTTAACGTGGGCTGCGATATGAAGGCGTCCCGTGCTTCCGTTAAACTGGCGGAAAAATATGACTATATTTACGCGACAGTAGGCGTACACCCCCATGACGCACGCACCCTTACAGAAAAAGCACTGGAAGAGCTAGTTGAATTGGCGAAGCATAAAAAAGTCGTTGCCTATGGTGAAATAGGGTTGGACTTTAACCGTAACTTTTCCCCTGCCGATGTACAGCGCAAATGGTTTAAGCGCCAGTTGGAAGCAGCAAACGAATTAAAGCTACCTCTTATCATCCACTCTCGTGATGCGGATGACGAAGTACATGATATACTGGCAAACACGCCCCACCACGGCGGGGTGGTACACGCCTTCCCCGGTAATTTTGTACTCGCGCGCAGTTATACGGACATGGGCTTTTACCTAGGCATTGGCGGGATTATCACTTATGATAAGATTGGGCGGTTAAAAGCGGTGGTCGATTCCGCCCCGTTAGATAAAATTTTGCTGGAAACGGACTGCCCCTACCTTACGCCTGTGCCGTTCCGCGGTAAGCGCAACGAGTCGGCGTATTTAACCTATGTCGTAGATGAAATAGCGCAAATAAAAGACGTGACCCCGCAAGAGGTACGTACACAAACCTATTTAAATGCGTGTAAATTATTTAACATATAACAGACAGCAGGAGGGTAACGGAATGCATTATAAATGGATAGACTACCCCGCACAGTTTGAAAAAAGAATCGAAGGCTGGTGCGACCAATACGCTATGCAAATTGCCATGGAAGACGACACCGCAAAGGTAGAAAATCAATGGTACTTAGCAACACCCGATACCTACACCCACATAGACTATAATAAAATAGCGCTGGAAGGGGACACCCCCATAGCGCTGTTAATGATGGTCGTTATTAAAGAAAAATCTATCGTCCATTTTGATACGCTTATTGTAAACCCTAAAATGCGCAAGCAAGGTCATGGCGTGCGCGCGTTAACCGACGTACTGCAAAACGCCGAGGCAATAATTGGTGTAGAAAATCCCGTCTTTGTGGGGCAAATCCGTAAAGATAACAACGTGTCCATTCGGTTAATGGAAAAGCTGGGCTTCCAGTGTGTAGACGACGCCCACAAACGCGATGATGCATGGTGTAATTGGGTATATCCCGCCGGCGCAGCCGCCTCGTTTGATTCTTAGAAATTTTCTGTATATAATAGAAAGTAACCATTAAAAACTCGGGGGCGAATTACTCTGCTAAATTTCTGTAAGGCTAACCTAAAGCGCTTGTTAATGGTAGCGGGCATTGTAGCCGGCAGTTATTTAATTTTGGCCACGGCATTTGTTATGGTCGCTCTTGCGATGGATAACCGCCGCATCGGCGATTTACAGCTGTCCCCCCCCGCAGGGGAAATTGTAAACAGCGAATATGATACAAACCCGGTGCCCGAACACTTCCTTACGCCCCCCGTTATTGAAAATGAAGACACAGGCAGCCTTTGGCGCCCGCCCGCCCGCACCAATTTTATTATGCTGGGCATAGACAATTTACAATTGGCAGATGCAATTATGGTGGGTACATTTTACCGTGACACGGGGGAAGTTAGGCTTATGTCCGTCCCGCGGGATACGTACATTGTACTTTCCGACGCACGCCATGCGCAAATCCGCGCACTGGGGTTAAATATGCCCCAACGCATGAAATTGAATGAATTACGCTCATTTGGCGGTAGCACATGGGGCGCGCAATTGGTCGCGCAAGAGCTGAGCGATATGCTTGGCGTTACATTCCAATACCATGTAGAGGTGCGCTTACCTGCATTCCGTCGCGTGGTAGACGCAATTGGCGGGGTATACTTTACCGTACCGCGCCGTTTATTCTATGTAGACCCGTGCCAGGATTTGGTCATAGATGTACCCGCAGGGCACCAACGGCTTAACGGTACGTTGGCAGAAGGACTTGTACGCTACCGCGGTTACGGCAATGCCGACCTTGGGCGCAATTCCGTGCAGATGGATTTTATGACCGCATTGCTTAACCAAGTACTCACCCGCGAAGCGATAATGAACAACCCCTTAGAGTTGTTAAGCACCGTCATTCAAGAAGTTAGCACAAACATGACAATCCCTTCCATGGTACGCTACCTGCCTTATATTACCTCCGCAAGTGCGGACCGCGTATATACTTTTACTATGCCCGGCGTAGGCGGGTACAGGCGCGGCGCGGGCTCGGTTTTCCTGCCCGATTTGGCTACACTGCACGACGTAACGCGGGAGGTTTTTTTCGCCAACGCAGAGGATACGCCAGCCTATGAAGATGAAGCCGACCCCGAAGACGAGGAAGTTGAAACAGACGAGCCAACGGATGAAGCTTCATAAGTACAAGCAACTCGCCGCGGTCATACTTTCACAAATTGATAACGGCGCATTTTCGCCCCACAGCAAGCTACCCCCCATACGGCAACTTGCGGCAACGCATGGGGTAAACAGCGCAACCGCCGTAAATGCATACCGATACTTAGAACAGCTGGGACGCATTTACTCCCGCACGGGCAGCGGGGTATACGTTTCGCCCCCTATGCCGAAAGCAAGTGATACACCCGTTGACGCAAGCTATATTAATTTTGCCGCAGTGGATACGGAAGCGATTTTCTTCCCCGCGCAAGAATTTGGCCAAGCCGTAAACGATGTGCTAACGCGTGAAGGCAAAAATGCCTTCACCCAATATGATGCACGGGGCTATGCACCTTTACGTACCGCTCTTGCTAAGGAAGCCGACGTACACCCGCAGCAAATAATTTTGTTACACACAGCACACCAAGGGCGCGCTATTTTATCCAAAATAAAACTCCATGCGCTCCCTATAATTGAGGACACGGAAAGCGACTTCTACTACGGCAAAGCGCCCCCAGTAATTGTAAAAAACGAAAACGGGATTTTTTTGAAAAGTTATGCTAAAATTTTAATGTCGGGTATCGCCTATATGGTTGTCCCCAAAAGCATCGCCGATGAGTGTGCAAAGTTGGCGGATACATCAACCGCAGGGCTTTTGCAAAAAGCATTTGCGCAATTTTTAACAAACGGCGGTTTTGCAGCACATGCTGCGCACATGCGCCGCGTATATGGCAGGCGATATAAACAAGCACTGCTTGCGGCAAAAACATATTTGGCAGATTACTATATAATAGATGAAACGCAACGCGGGTTAGCTCTTGCGTTACGCCCTACAGTGAATAACGATTGGGAAGCGGAAAACTTGTGCCAACGGCTTTTACAGCGAAAAGTTATCGTTTCGCCCATTGATGGAATAAGGCTCAGCTTTTGCGCAGTACAGGAAGAACGGATTGCCGAGGGTATCGGGATAATTGCGGCTATGTTGGCAACGCCGTGAACGGAGGCAAAACAATGGCAGTACGGATTATCATAGCCGCAATACAATCGGAACTTGTTCGCAGTATGGCTAAAGGGCTGGATAAATTTACTAATGTAGACTCCGTAATTCAAGTAATGCGTGTAGCCGACGCCGAAGCAAAAATTAACATGGCGCATAATAATGTATTGTTGGTGGACTTGGATTCGACACCCGACTTGTTGCGCCTGCGTACAATAAAAGCAAAGCACTCTATGAATATTTTGTGCTTCTCAAAAGACGCGAAGTATGCCGCCACTTCACTGCGTTCGGGCGGCGATGATTTTTTATTAAAGCCTACGCTTAACACGCCGGGGACAATACAAAATTTCCTTGATAAAATTGCAACAAAAGTAAATACTTATGCATTAAAGCAAAAAACACCGCCAATGCGGGAGTTGAATAAAATGGTTGGTAAATTTGACAAAACAAAAATAGTTGCCATTGCCTCCAGTACCGGGGGCACAAATGCGTTGGAAACCTTGTTAAAAGGCTTGCCTGCGGAAATACCGCCTATGGTGATTGTACAGCATATGTCATCGGGCTTTACTAAGCTTTTTGCCGAGCGTTTAAACGCAAACTACCGCCAAACCGTTAAAGAAGCCGAAACGGGCGACTACCTTATGCGCGGGCAAATTCTGCTTGCCCCTGCCGACCGCCATATGCGCCTCGTACGGCGCGACGGTCGTTTGGCTGTGGAATGCTTCTTTGGGCAAAAAATGCACGGTGTTATGCCCGCGGCAGATATTTTATTTGAATCGGTAGCCAATCTTGTAAAGGCCGAGGCCGTAGGCGTTGTGCTTACAGGCATGGGTGCAGACGGCGGGCGCGGTTTAATGCTTATGCGCAACGCAGGGGCGACCAATATAGGACAAAACGAAGCCACCTGTGTAGTTTACGGTATGCCCAAAGTCGCAAAAGACCTTGGCGCTATCCACCATGAGCTTCCCCTGGACCGCATTGCCGACAAAATAATGGAACTTACCCGCTAACGGCGGTGCTGCGCAAATGACGGTGCTAAACGAGCGCATTTTATACGACCGTTTTTACGAACTACATAGGCAAAATTTATGCATTTTTGAAAATGAATACGGGCAAGCCGTGTACAGCGCGGGCGCGCCTTTATGGGTAAAGCTTAATACTGCGGTTAATGCGCGGTCTTTTTTTTACACTTTTTTACGGGAAAAATTGGCGCTTGTATTTGATGAATTTGTAATCGCGCCTGAAGTCGCGCGGGAATGTGCGGAAGTTTATAAGGAATTACGCGGGGGAGTATGTACGCTTAGGGAAATGCTTGCGCTTTATTTGCCCAACGATGTTCCTTTACCTATTGAGGTAGTATTGCCCGATGTGTTTTCTCAAGGTGTGCAGGCGGGTATGCTTACCACCGCTAATGATATGGCGGACTATACGTTTTTATATAAAGGGCTGCGTGCCTTTGGCGAAGAAGTGTTTGGGAGCGCTCCCGCAGGGTCGGGTGTATCGGCCGGCGTTGCGGGGTCTGCTGTATCTGTGCAGGAGGTGCAGGAGGAAATTCCGCCTTTGTTTGTATACAAGCCCGCGCCCAATTTCCCCCCCGTTGCCATGGGTTCGCTTACCCATGGGGCGGAATTCCGCCGATTAAACCTCATCTACACACCAAAGGAAAACCGCCGAAGGGGGTATGGGAATGCGGTTGTTTCCGCCCTTTGCGCGCTGGTGCGTAGCGAGGGGAAAATTCCTGTGCTGTATGTGTATGAAGATAATGCTGCGGCGGTAAAATTATATCAGGGGCTGGGGTTTGCGGAAGCAGGGCAGGTGACGGAGGTTCGTGTTGGCAATTAGTGTGCAATTGGGTGCAATATTTGCCGGATTCGGGAGTTGAAAAAATAAGGTCCATTTTCGAAAAAACGGCAACAATATATTAAGATGGTCGACAAATATATATAGGTGATGAGATGAAGGCATGTGATTTATACAATCAATTAGAAAATGATTTTGTTAAGCCGGAAATGAAAGAAGATTGGTATGCCAATATGGCTGAAATTCAAGAATATGTTTGCGATAACTTCAAGCAACGAAGTATGGGATTGTTGTGTGATTTTGCACAAGAAATAAACAGGGTTTATACTGCTGTATTTCCTTCCGATAAGGTGTTGATGAAAATCTTAGAGGATAACGTATGTGATGCTATGCTTTTCCTGCACCACCCAATGGATTGGGATTTAAGCAAAGACCTAAATACAGCATTTTATGTCCCCAATCCTAAATTACTAAGGCAATTAAGGGAAAGTCGGGTTTCGTTGTTTAACTTCCACTATCCCCTTGACAACTACAGCAATTATTCCAATAGTAAAGCACTGGCTGAAGCACTTGGCGTAATAGTTGAAAAGCCGTTTGCTGAATTTTCCGGAGCATTATGCGGCGTAATAGGAATAACCCATTGCAGCGATGTCCACGAGCTGAATGCAAAATATTCACAAGCTGTTGGACATGAAACTAAACTGTACAATTACGGCGAAAAAATAATATTCAATAATAGGGTTGCTATTGTGGCGGGTGGCGGGAATGATACAGATGTCGTGCATGAAGTGGTTAAAAATGGCGTTAATGTGCTTGTATCGGGGTTATCTCTAAATAATAAATATTCGTCGGCTGCCCATGAGATGGAGCGGGAAAATGGCATAAATCTATTGGGCGGAACACACTATTCATCTGAAAAATTTGGCTGCATTGCCATGTGCGATTATTTCAAAAAGCTAGAGCTTCCATGCGCATTTATTAGTGATAGCCCGTGCTTTGAAGACCTGTAAAAGCACCTGTTTTGTCGAACTTTTTTCAAAAAGCTCGTGGGTTAAGCGCAATTCTGCGTAGCGGAGTTGTCGCAATGGCAAAGTCCACGGCAATAATGTATAATCCCCACAAAACCCCTAGGAGGCGATTCAAATGAGTCAATCACCTGATTTAAAAGCGCTTGCGGGCGCATTGCAAGGCAAAAAAGGCTTCAAGCTAAACATGACTATTGGGCTGGATGGTTTTGTGGACGAAATTGTACATTTGGTGGACAAGCGGCAGGATTACGCCAACTTTACGCGCATTCCCACAATTGCGGAATGGGGCGCACGCATTAGCCGCGCGGCGGGTCTTTCCACCAACATGGAAATGGTAACGGTACAAACTAAGCTGGGTGGTAACGGTCCCATTCTTTCCAATGCGTTGCTTGAGTACGGGGTAGACCTTACGTACATCGGCAACCTTGGCGTGCCCGACATTCACCCCGTGTTTAAGCCCATGGCAGAGAAGGCGAAAGCGGTATACTCCCTTGCAAACCCGGGGCATACCGACGCGGCGGAATTTGAAGACGGAAAAATTATGCTGGGCAAGCACTTTACGCTAAAGGAAATTACATGGGACGCAATGAAAAACGCCATGGGCGGCGCTGCAGGCATTGCCAAAAACGCCGACGAATGCCACCTGCTGGGCATGGAAAACTGGACAATGCTCCCCCACATGTCCGACATTTGGGAAAATATGATTAAGGAAATGTTCCCCCTAATGAAGGACCGTGCGGAGAAACCCCTCGCCTTCTTCGACCTTGCCGACCCCGAAAAGCGTACCAAGGAAGATATCCATGCCGCTATGAAGCTGATTGGCAAATTTGAAGCCAAATTTCGCGCCGTTTTGGGCTTAAATGAAAAAGAGCTTTACGAAATTGCGGATGTTTTCGGCATCGGCTACGACGTAAGCAAAACCCCCGAAGTGCTGGAAAAAACCACGCTGGAAGTGTTCAATGCTCTGGGCATTTTCTGCCTTGTTGTACACCCCGTACACACGGCATGCTGTGTGGTAAACGGGCAGTATTTTAACGTAAGCGGTCCATATTGCGCCAAACCCGTACTCACCACGGGCGCGGGTGACAATTTTAACGCGGGCTTCTGCCTTGGGCTGTCCCTTGGGCTTGAACCGCTGCAGGCACTGCTTCTTGGCGTTAGTACCTCGGGCTTTTATGTACGCAACGCGCACAGCCCCACGTTTGACCAAGTTATCGCCTTTATCGGAGATTGGGCAGACGGAAAGGTAAGCGGTTGAGTGCGCAAAATTGCATCTTCTGTAAAATAGCCGTGGGGAAACTCGCGGCTTCAATTTTATATGAAGATGAACGCCTCATGGCAATTATGGACGCATTCCCCGCTACGGAAGGGCATGTACTCATCATTCCCAAAAAACACGCAGAAAACCTGCACGACCTGCCCGAGGAAACCGCTGCCGCAATTCTTCCGCTGGCGCAAAAGATTGCTCGGCAACTTGATGCGGCGCTTAACCCCGCAGGGTTAAATATCCTGCAAAATAACGGGAAGGCGGCAGGGCAGGTAGTTTTCCACTACCATTTGCATCTTATTCCCCGTTATGAAGGCGACAGTGTATCCATAAAATGCAAACCATACCGCGAGGTAACGGCGGAGGAGTTAGGGGAATTGGCGGGGATGATAAGGAAAAAATAATTATTTCTATCATGAATTTTTTTATGATTTAAACAATAGGGCGAAAACCATGGCGTTTCATGCAAGAAAATTTGCGTGAAACGCCATGGTCTTTTTTAATGTTTTATATTACAATTCCTAGCATAAGCGCGCACAAAATAAAATTAATCGAACTTAGGAGATTCAAATTATGAAAATATCCGTTTTTACGAAGGCAATTACGTTTGTACTCATCGGTGTTTTAGCTTTAAGCCCCACTAAGGTTATTGCTGGCAGTTTGCCTGTGGACAATTTAATTAATAAAAATGAGCATGTTTATTTATACGATTATGTAATTGATGTTGAACCGTTCGGCGGACTAATAGCAGGTACATTATTAGCGGCTGCAAAGAAAATGTTGGGCGTTAGCGTTGTTACAGTAGTAAATACACACTTGTTTCGCCATGGGAATAGGGCAGTAGCATTTAGACACGTATCAGGTGTATCATACAAAGCTCATATATATCTCTATAATGCAACCCAAAATACATTTGTTCCTTCTGGCAATGCCCCCTGGAACTGGAGCATTGACCCAACCCACAATGCTCCTTTTATGATTTGTATAGACGCGCAATGAGTGCAAACAATAAATTCGAAACATTTATATTTACTAATGATGAGAAAAAGGCGTGTTTGCCAACCGCCATCAGGGTAGTAGAATTGGCACAATCAGTGGTTCGGACTGGAATTCTAGGCTTAATTGATGAAACGGCACTTGATAATGATTTTATTAAAATGGCTGCCAATTTAATGGCGAATGGATATAGTCCCGATTTTGTTGAAGAAAATTTATATCAGCACATTCATTCCGGTGGATATAATAGCGTTGCATTATTGGAACGGATTCTTATAACCAAAGGAATGTTAATGTTTTACAGCTTTGAAGTAACGCCCGAAAAAGTTGCATGGTATTTAAGTTCACTGTTGGGGGAGCAATATGTCCGACCATTATTATCTTCGATTTCATATTCACCCCCAAACTTTTATGATGTTGTAGAAAAGTGTATTGTACCCAATAAGGAAAGCATCAAATTTGAATATGAGATGTATAAATTGTCGCGTCTCGAGCTTTCTTATTTGTTCCTTAAAACAAATCCACTCATTTTAGCTCATGCTTTTATGGGCTGTAATAGGGATTTTGTAATAAACATGAAGCGTTATTTGCCAGCACCTTATGAGGATAGTTTATGTCGCGCAATGAATGAACTGTTTCCAATTGACGAAGTGGATTCGATTTTCGCTTGTCAAAAAGAAATATTAGACGACATTGACGAAATGAAAAATTGGGAATAAAACAAAGGGGCTGCCTTATAAAGACAAAATGCATCTTATTCCCCGTTATGAAGGCGACAGTGTATCCATAAAATGCAAACCATACCGCGAGGTAACGGCGCAAGAATTAAAGGAATTGGCAGCGCGGATAAGGTTAAAAAATTAAAACCGCCTTCGGCGATGAGGAAAGCGACAAGATATACGGCAAAATGTACATAGCGTAATCAGAAAAAAATGTTTTCTGATTACGCTATGTACATTTGTATAATTTGTATATATGCTGATTTCTAAAATATTTATTAAAGTAAATAGTTTAACTATCGAACGCAACTATGTGCGTATACTAGGAGGATTTTACAATGATAAGCAACGTAATAAATGTACCCGCTCAATTTAGGGGAAATGGCATAAACCCAAGGGAAAATGCCAACAGGAGCGACGCAAAAAGACCAACCATTTCTAACGGACAAGAAGTTAGCGCAATTATCACAAGCATGACTGCACAAGCAAACAGGACGACTGCTACATTAAATTCTGGTTTGGCTATTGATATGGGTCAATTGCAATATGCAGAAAAACCTGTAGAAATTGCATTTAGCATGGGGTCATTTTTCTTGTTTGATGAACACTTAGAGGATATGCCCTATCATCTGATGGTAAGCTTAAAATCACATGCGGGGCATGATGTGCTTCACCATGCTTCCGGTGAACGGCGAAGCCTTAATGAAATGGTTAGTTTTATTGAAGATAAGCTAACAGGAATAAATAACAACGCCGATATGTCGGACGCGCAAAGGGCTACTACCCTCGCTGTTTGGGAAGGCGGTTTCGCACTCGCATTCCGAAACCATTTGACGGATAGTTTTTTTTCGGGAACGGTTGCAGGCAACCTCGCTTCGGGGCAAGGCTTTATTAACAATGTTATTTCCAACATTGAAGCGGGAGGCTTTAGCGAAGATGTGCAAAATTTAATGTTTATGGGACTGAGTGAACTAATTCGTTTTGAAGGCAGTACCCATTTAGCACCCTCTGTCAGAAATATAAGCACAGCGGGGTTACAAAATGCAAGGGCAACATTCCAACAGCAATTCAATGATTTGAAATCGCAAATAACAAACAGGATAAACAATTAATTTTTGGTTGGAGTTAATTTTGTAAATAACAAAACCGTAGAAACCAATCTATAATCCAAGGGCGGCATAATAATGAACAAAAATGACCCCAACCATGAAGCGTTATTTATTGTCCCCATAAGAAGACAGTATTTCTACATAATAGGACATCTCATTATTTTATATATTGTTTTTGTTCTTTCATATGGACGAAGCGCTTTTTTTATAATTGCAAACGCGGCTGCGAATATTTTCATAATTCATCCGTTTTATGGTGTTTATTTATTTTATTTATCTATACGACTAGCAACCCAAATGTTATGTATATTTACACTATACAAAATGTGGCAATCAATCCAAGTGAAATTTATTTACTTTAAAATAAGCGCTGTTATTATTTCTATTTCTATAGCCGTCCACACTATTAATTCTGTCTTGCTATACTTCTTTATTACTATATCAAAAATGCAATATAATGTACTTCGCATAACAACAGTGGCAGCCGTGTCGCTGATAGCAATCATAATGATGAAATGTTTAAGTAACCACCGGTTGACCCAACAAGTATCGCGGAAAATTTCGGAATGCAAATGACCATGACGAGTTAATCGGCGGTTACGTTAATTTGGACTTTATTAGTTGACTAATACGATTCTTCATATTATAAGTATGATATGAGGGGAGTTGCTATTATGTCTATTATGAATTATAGCAATTACATCGAAACCCTGCGCCAACGCAAGGGAATGAGCCAAGCTGATTTTGCAGAAGAACTGGGAATTCATTCCGTTACACAAAGCCGTGTTGAAGCGGGGGGTTATATGCTTGCCCGCAAAAAAAGCGCAACCAACGCATTAATTTATGCGCACTTAGAAAATCAAAATTTGGACGTCCTCGCCAAGCGCCATTACATAATTACCGCATTAGACAAGGGCGAGATTGGTGAGGTTGATTCTTTATTAGCCGAAATGGAAGCGCTCCCAACCTTTGAAACGCCGATAAATAAACAATTTATTTTTAGCCAACGCGCGTGTGTGTGGGAACAGCAAGGACATGATGCCGCAAAAATTATGCCTTTAATAAAAGAAGGATTACAGCAAACCTTCTTTGACCTTGAAAAAATTAATTTAAAAAAATCGGCACTGCTTTTTGAAGAACCCGAACTCTTGCACACGTTGGCGCGTATTTACGCAAAATTAAATAACACTACGGAAGCAATGCATATACTGCAAGCACTGGGCGCAAACCTTACCCGTTACAACGCATCAGACAAGGATAGTGAACGGAAGACCGTGCCTATTTTACATTCCCTTGCAAAAATTCAATTGCAAGCGCAGCTATATGATGATGCGATTCATACATGTAAACAAGGCTTCCATTATTCCGCGACCCGCCACCACGGATTACACGCACCCGATTTCTTATTTATGCAGGCACAAGCACAGCACGCTTTACAAGTGGGCGGTTGTGCGCTTTTGCTGCGCAATGCCTATTTTTGCTACACAATGTTACACAAAAGGAAAGACGCCGAAGCTGTGCGCACTTGGGCGCGGGATAAAGCAGACATTATTATTAATACCTATGGGGTTGATAAATTAGCGTGTCCCCCGCGTGTGTTTAAACCCTATGCGTGGGGCGCGCTGGCCCCCTACACAACTATGGGACATATGATAAAAACCCTGCGGGAAAAAGCAGGCTATACTCTTAAACAGCTTACGCAAGGCATATGCAGCCCGCCGACCTTGCATCGCATAGAAAATGACGAGATAATCAACAATATCCAATACTTGGAACCCATTATGCAACGCCTGGGACGCGATGCCTATCTACTTGCCCCATATTTTTTAAAACAAGAAGATTTCCTTAACTTGCAAATGAAGGAAAACATACACATGTTATGTACCGTTGGCGATTATAAAAAAGCCGCCGAGTTGCTTAACATATTAAAAACTAAAAAAGGCTGGCAAAGCCATACAAATTTGCAATTTATTAAACGAGTAGAATTGACATTTTTTATCATAGACCAAAATGAACCCCTGCCGGATACACTGATAAAGATATTAGATACATTGCATATCACATGCCCAAAATTTAATGAAAATCATATTGCCCGCTATCCCCTAACCCACGATGAAACGGTTTTAATTGACATGCTTGCCGGGTATTACACAGATATAAAAGATTATAACCGCGCTGCAAAAATATATGAACGTTTATTAAACAACATGCGAAATACCTACGAAGACGAAACAGAAAAAGCACGAATGTATGCATCCGTGCTTTTCAACTACTCACGTTGTTTAGGGAGAATGGGGCGCCGCTTTGATGCGTTAGGAATTGTGCAAGAAGGAATTGATTTTGAACGCGACCGAGAACGGCTAACCGTGTTGCCGGGATTGCTTTTTAATAATGCGTGCAACTTGTACGAACTAGGTAAAAAAGAGGAAAGTTTGCCCTATTTTGCGCAAGCATACTATGGCGTGACTACTTTTGTTAATTATGGGCGAGCCGAGCATCAAAAAATATCCCAACGTGTCGCAATGGAACGGTTTTCATTTACCTTTGATTAGCTATCCCCCTCTGCTTGTGCCACAGGCATCGTCATAACAACCTTGCAGCCTTACGTTTTAACATGAACGTACCGAACCCCTTACAAATTTACCCGTTCTCGCTCGGGTTTTTGTAATGCAATTAGCATGGCAGGTCACACACTCACTGATATGTACATAGCGTAATTAGAAAAAAATGTTTTCAGATTGTGTTATTTACACGGTTGAAATTTGCATATATGATTGTTACAGGGTACAAGTGAGTAGCTTGAATAAGGGGTTGTGTATATGTTGGTATAGGATTTGAATAATATCTTCTTAGTTCAAAGAAAGGATGGTTGGCATGTTACTTAAAGTAGTTAAGCGATGTTTTTTGCTGACGTTTTTCATGTTGTTAATTTCGTTTGCGTTAACCCTTTCGCTACAGGCTTGCACAAAGTATTGTGTGATTCCTGAAGTAAATAAAGATGTCCAAATAAACACAATAATGCCAGAATCTTTTATGAACTGCCCCCGTTGTTACCGAAGGGTGCAAATTGCTTTTTATTTTGTCGGGTATACAACAAACCCCTCTATATGTGGGCTAGCTCGGTTATACAGAAGAGTTTGGCGATGCCCCTATTGTGACCGAATAACCGTAAGTGAAAATATCTCTGGTCCATCTTGTTCATGGGGCAGTACTCATGCCCCGCATGGGTTTTGTCAACAAAACTGTGTGCGATGTGGTAGAGCGAGGAGTGTGCCTTGTACATGGACTCCTTCGGGTAGCAACTGTACTATATGTAATATGATTACAGTTAGAGCAACAAAATATGAATGATAAGGATGATTAAATTGATTAAATTACTAGTGTCATTGGCAGTAATTCTTACTATATCAACATCGGTTATTATTAAACCTTTGCATGCTTCTGCTGAAAACATGACTATGCCCCAGCATAGCGAGTTATGCGAAGTTAAAACGAATTATGGATGCCTTGCTCTTAATAGATTATATTTTGATTGGGGCGTCATGTACGTTAAAGCCATGTGTTGCGAAATAATCGACTTTCATTCAACCGTCTGCGAAAATATTAGCATTGTGCCTTGTCAAATTGAAATCCTAGCAGATTATTTTTATTATTATCGTGTATATTGGTTACAGTCCTGTGAGCTTTTTCCTTACGTGCCTAATGAGGCGCAACGGGCTTTTGCGTTCCTAGCTGCCGAACGCAGGGAAAGAATACGTATCCAATTAATCGATAATGAAATTATTGAAAAATTTAACTTAATTAATCCATTAAACCACAACTGCTTAAATCCTCAATGGGAATTTGTCAGTACCAACGTCGTAAGCATTACTACGCATCCATTAATGTGCGGTCAAGTTATACAGCGGAGAACCGTTATGCGCTGTCGTGTCTGCGGTTTTACGGCTGTATCATATAGGTTTGATGGGTTTTATCATGTATGGGGTGCGGTTGCCAACACTTGTAGCGAAGTTTGTTCACTATGCGGAGCTACAAGGGGTGCATGTACGGCATGGGGTTCAACTCATGCACCCCACGGCTTTTGCCAGCAAAATTGCAATCGTTGCGGAAGGGCGAGAAGTGTTCCATGTACATGGTCACCTTCGGGAACGCGTTGTTTAATATGCAATAGTATTACTGCTAGAAGCAGGGAACTTATCAGTGAATAAAAATGCAAAACCCGCGCGAGTTTCATCTTTTATTCTCCCGTTTACTCCGCCGTATGCACCATCAGTCTCATGTGTCTTGCGCAGTTTGCTGATATCCTTTATAGTCGATAGCGGTAATTTTATCTGCACAGAGTTGGCAGACGCGCTTTTTGCGGCTTACCTTCCCAACGACAGGCGTACCCTTCTGTCAACAATATAGTATTATCTTATACAGAGAGTCATCAAGTGTACGCTTGATGATTCTCTATATTTAATATATAGGTGATTAATTAAATGAAAAATAATCTAAAAAACACTTTAGTAATGCTTGCAATAATTGCAATACCTGTGTTGTTTTTTTTAATTGATTATGTACATAATAAAAATGCACCCCATCTATCTAACCAAGAAATACAAGCAGTTTTGGCGGAAACCAGAGTGGAATTACGTATCGTTTCAGAAATATCCTTAAACGAGTTTGTATATTTTCATCTAATAAATCACACAGAAAACTATTTTGGGTATGGGCACGGCAGCCGTTTATATAAAAGGCGCGGAAACCGCTGGATTAACATTCCCTTCCGTTCGGTTATCTTTCAAGAAATGTTAATAGTGCCACCCAACTCATATCGAGTTTCTTGGGTACATCTTGCTCATGATTTTGGAAATCTGCGAAGCGGTGAATATGTGCTTGTTCAAGAAATGATAGAGGACCTCCGTCCATTAGGTTTTATGGAAGAACGTCAACGTGAAACTTTTTTTGTAGCCACTCCATTTACATTATGAAAACAAAGGAGCTAATATTTATGTTTTCTAATGTGTGATACGTTTGAATTTAATTTTAGCGACCTCTATGCAGATAATTATGGTAACTTTTTGGTTTGATTTTATATTGTAAACGCGGCGGCGATGAAGAACTGTGTGTCTACGTTGAAATGCGTTCCATGTTCCGTTGATGTGATATTATGCACAAGTCTATATTCTCCACGAAAACAAAACCCGCGCAAGCTTCATGCGCGGGTTTTACACATTGGGGTAAATAACAGCTCAAACTCCCAAGGTTTTGCATTTAATCTTTAACCTTCACTCTACTCCGCCGTATACACCATCAGTGCCATGTGTCTCGCGCGTTTTACGTTTTGGGTCATTGCGCGTTGGTGTTTTGCGCAGTTGCCGGACACGCGGCGGGGCAGGATTTTTCCGCGTTCGGAAGTGAATTTGCGCAGTTTGCCGATATCTTTATAGTCGATAGCGGTAATTTTATCTACACAGAATTGGCAGACGCGCTTTTTGCGGCGCCCGCGTCTTTTTTGCATCATGTTATACCTCCAGTGTGCCTAAAATGGCAGGTCGTCATCGTCTATGCTTTGGGTAATGGCAGAAAAGCCCTCCGGTTCGTAGGTCGGGGGGGCGGAAGGGGCAGTGCTTGCGCCGCCTTCATCATACCCGCCGCCGCCTTTGGACATGCGAAGCTCGTATGCCGCCTTGCTTTCGGCAAATTGGGCTTCGTCTACCACTACGTCGGTGTACCAGCGTTTGTTGCCTGCGTTATCATCAACCACGCTCACTTTTAGCGAACCGCTAACGGCAATTTGCATACCGCGTTTAAGGAAGCGCTCGGCAAATTCCGCCGTTTTGCGGAAGGATACGCAGTTAATAAAGTCTGCATCGGGTTCACCTTCGCGCCTAAAACGGCGATTTACCGCAAGTGTGTACTTTGCAACGCACACAGGCTCGGCGGCTTGCGAGTAGCGAATCTCCGGGTCTTTGGTTAAACGCCCCATGAGGATTACTTTGTTCATTCGGTTACCTCCGCACTTGCTTCTTCTACGGGGGCATCTACTACGGCGGCAGGGGCTTCCACTTCGTCTTTACGCACGGTGAGGAAACGCATCACGTTTTCAATTAAACGGGTACGACCTTCAATTTCGCGCGGGGCTTCGGGCGGGGCGGAGTACGTGATAAAGGTATACATGCCCTCGGTTTGCTTGGCGATTGGGTAGACCAAACGCCTGCGCCCCCACTCGTCAATCTTGTCGATGGTGCCGCCAAAGCGCTCGATTAACGCCTTCACCTTGTCCATTTCCACGGTGAAGCCGTCTTCCGGCAGGTCTGCACGTACGATAACGCCCATTTCATACTTAATCATATTGCACCTCCTTTTGGATTTGGCACGGTTTTACTCCGTGCAAGGATATAACCCGCAGGACATGCGGGCTGGGTAATATAGCATGTTTTTTTATTTTTGTAAAATGGAATTTGCGCATTTAACAATTTCATCTTGAATATCTTGCGGGAATCGCCCAAAATAGAAGCCTATACCGTTTGCATTTAAAATTATACATAGCTGAGCCGCCGCAACTACACTCTTTTTTCTGTAATCTTTATTGTGATGTATTTTAGAGTCATCGCAAGCAACTTCAACCATGGTGGCGCGCAAGTTCTTTACCAGCTCTGCAAATCCCTGCATGTCTTTCTTGTTGTCATTTATTTCAGGTAAGATAATATACTTTAGATATATCTGGTTAGGGTGTGAAGCAGCTGCGGAATAGAACGCGATATTAGTCATCACTTCCATGAAATTATCAGACCCTCTAATCTTTTTCCATGTTTGTGGTGTACCACAATCTATTGAAGGGTGCAGACAGGAATTTTGATTAGCCGTTAAATTAGTTGCAATATTTTTGTCATACACGTATCCGTTTGTATGCCAAATTGCAGCATCCTTGCCTATTAATGATGCGATTCTATCCTTGTAAGGGTGAATCGATATTTCACCCGAATTAATCTTCCATACTAATGTGCTCGCCATCCAATCGTTATTTTTTGCATATTCTAACAACGAAAATACTTTTTCATAACGTTCACTATGTTCTGATTTATCAAAGTGAAAATATTTATGACGATTTTCTTCTTTTGCAAACACACAATAACAACACTTTGATTGGCAAGGCGCAGGGTACATACCCAATCCTATGTCTGTTATTTTTTTTGATTCGCTCCATTCATCTAATCGGTAAAATCGACACGAAGCACAGGTGTCGGTATGCTTGCGCTCCATGGGGGCCATTTTGTTCTCGTTAATTATATTTGTGCGCAATTTTGATAACTCGTCCAGCGTTTGTTTTGGATTATCATACAAAGGAATACCTGGTAATGCTTTGTCTTTGACAGGAATACAACAAAACTGTACCCGTGCGTTTGAAACAGCACCTTCAAATTTTAAATAAAACTTTTGCACATAATCGCAACTATAAAATTTCATCATTATTCACGCTCTTTTTCGTTAATTTATGCCGATTGGCTTTGCCGATATTTTTCAAACGCGGCTAGTTCGTCGAGGTCGTGTCCCGGTAAATCGTAGTCGAATTTCTGGTTATCGTTTAATATTTTGGCAACATCATTGAGGGAGTAATACATATTGAATGAAGAAGCCATTTTTTACAATGTCCTTATAATACGGGTTGCCTTTAATTTTCGCAATTTTTTCCCCTCACTATTAGCCTTTTTTCGTGATACGTGCTATACTCATTATAGCATAGGTTTTTCCTAGGGGGCGAACGGATATGGAACCTTTTATGCATTTGACGGACGAGTTGCCGCTTGCGTACTTTTTGTACAACAAAGAGTACACGGTTATTGACTGTAACCGTGCGGCTGTGGATATTTTTGCCCATGGGAAAGGCATTAACTTAGAGTTGGTACGTACATATTTAATTTCGCAGGCGCGGTACACGTACCCCAACTACGAAACAGACAAAGCATTTACCGAGCAGGTAATTAAAAGCGTGTGCGAACGCGCACTGTCGGAAGGGTCATTCCGCTTCGAACATACCTTTTTAACGCTGGAAGGGCGCGCAATACCGTGCGAGGTTACAATTGTCCCCGTTTCGTTGGAAGACGGGCAAGGCTACGTGCACTATCTGCGCGATTTACACGATAACCAGCGCGTTTTGTTGGAAACAAGAAGGCGCGAAGCTGCCGAGGAAGCAAACCGTACTAAATCGCGTTTTTTGGCGCGTATGAGCCACGAAATCCGCACCCCAATGCACGCCGTGCTTGGCATTGCGGAATTGTTGATGAAAAAGGAGCATCTCCCCAACGATGTAATGGAGGCGGTTACGCGTATTAACGCCGCTTCGGGCTTGCTGATGGCAACCTTAGACGATATTTTGGATTTGGCTAAGGTAGAGGCGGGCAAAATAGAGTTAGCTAATTCGCCGTATGAGCTTTCGCGCCTTATTATTAATACGGTGCAACTTAACCATGTACATATGAATAAAGGGCTTCGCTTTGACGTAAAGGTGGACGCCAATTTGCCCTGCCGTATGGTAGGGGACGAAATGCGTATTCGCCAAATATTAAACAACTTGCTTTCTAACGCGTTTAAATACACGCAGGTGGGTTATGTTTCCCTTTCTGCGGACAAGGAAATAAGTGAAAACGACGAATTATTTTTATGCTTTACCGTAGAGGATACAGGACAAGGGCTAACAACGGAGCAAAAAACGCGTCTGTTTGATTCGGAATTTACGCGATTTAGTGCGCAGTCGCATATCATTGGTTCGGGGCTGGGCATGACCGTAGTTAAGCAATTTTTAACATTAATGGACGGGGACGCAGCCGTAGAAAGCCAAATAGGTGTAGGTACAAAAATAACGGTAAAAATCCCCCAGCGTGCGGAAAGTGAGGAAGTGCTGGGCGACACACTTGCCGAAGCGCTGCAGGATATTGAACGCCACCGCGCATTGCTTGCCTCGCTGCCGGGGACAAAAACGATTGACATTGACAGTTCGCCAATGCCCTACGGCAAGGTGCTGGTGGTAGACGATGTGGAAAGTAATGTATATGTAGCGCAGGGTATCCTCGCCCATTATGAAATACAGGTAGACACCGCAATAAATGGTATGGAAGCCGTAGAGAAAATTGAAAAAGGCGCGGTATACGATATTATTTTTATGGACCATATGATGCCGCATATGGACGGGGTAGAAGCCACCCAAGCCATACGGGAGATGAAGTATACGCACCCCATTATTGCGTTAACCGCAAATATTGTAGCCGCAAGCGAGCAGGAATTTACCAGCCGCGGCTTTGACGGCTTTATAAGCAAGCCGATAGATACCGGTCAGCTTGCCCGCTGTCTGGACTTTTATATCCGTAAAAAGCACGCAGAAATGGTATTTACCCAAGCCGCACCCCCTGTGGCAAAACCCGTGGTGCTTACGGTCGATGACTCGCCCACGGCGCTTACGGTATTAAATGATATTTTAAAACCGCATTACAAAATATTATCTGCGCGAAGCGGCTCAATCGCCTTTAATGTGCTGGAAAAGCAGAAGGTAGACTTAATGCTGCTGGACCTGGCAATGCCCGAAATTTCGGGTTTTGATATATTGGAACGGTTAAAGGAAACAGACAATTCAATACCTGTAATTATTATTTCCGCATCGGACGAACCGCAGGACCAAGTGCGCGGTATGGCAATGGGTGCGGTAGACTTTCTGCGCAAGCCGTTTGATGCGCAAACCGTACTGCAACGAGTTAAATTACATCTGGGCGGCGTGCTGGCAGGAAGTACGCCCACACATCGAGAGGGGTAATACGTATGAAATGGGACTTACAGCTACCTTCACTGCACAAGGTCTTTGACGGGAAATTTATGATGGGCAATATTCTGGCGAATGAGGATTTTGACAATCCCAAAACGCTTGAAATGTACCGCCATCATTATAACGCGGTAACGGCAGAAAATTGCATGAAGCCCGTGCATATCACCACCGCGCCCGGTGTGTATGATTTTTCTCATGCGGACAAGCTGGTAAGCTGGGCGCAGGAAAATAAAATGGCGCTTCTCGGGCATACGCTGGTGTGGCACGGGCAAAGCGCGCCGTGGTTAAACCAAACGGCGGATAAAAATCCCCTTACCCGCACCGAAGCAAAGAAAAATATGGAGGATTTTATCCGCACCTATGCCGGGCGCTACAAAGGGCGCGTGCATTCGTGGGACGTAATAAACGAAGCCTTCCGCGATATCAACGAATTTAGCGGACATTGGCGTGACGATTTGCGGAAAAAGGAATCCAAGGCGCATACAACTTCTAATTGGTACTTATCCTATGCCAACGGCGCAGACACAGCAAAAGGCGAATGCGGGGCAGACTATGTTTTCGATGCCTTTTACTTCACCCGTAAGTACGACCCGTTGGCTATCCTCTATTACAACGATTATAACGAAGAAGTGCCCGCAAAACGCGACGCCATTGCCCAAATGATAGAGGAAATTAACGCCCAATGGTTAAAGCACCCCGAATACGATAACCGCCTGCTCATCGAGGGCATGGGAATGCAAAGCCACCATAATCATGTCTATTACAATTTACAAAATGTACGGGATGCGCTGGCGCGTTACGCACAAACGGGCGTGCAAATTGCCATCACCGAATTGGATTTTACTTACGGGTCTTCTGAGGAGCCTGCCGTTCCCCTGCCCGAGGCAGATGTACAAGCCCAAGCCAAAAATTACGGCGACCTGTTTGCCCTGTACTGTGAATATGCGGAACACATTGACCGCGTAACCTTTTGGGCAAAGGACGACGGCAGTAGCTGGCGTGCGTGGGGTTCGCCCGTACTTTTTGACGCGGAAGGCACGGCAAAGCCCGCATTCCGCGCGATTGTGAAATAGCTGTGGTTAAGCTGGGAAATGATTGGGACGCGCTGCTGGCAAATGAGTTTGCCGCAGATTATTATTTGCAGCTACGCGCCTTTTTAAAGGAAGGCTACCGCACGCGCACAATTTACCCTCATATGAATAATATCTTCACTGCATTAAAATTAACGCCTCTATGCGGTGTGAAGGCGGTCATTGTAGGGCAAGACCCCTACCATCGCCCCAACGAGGCGCATGGTTTGTCCTTTTCCGTGCAGCGCGGCGTGCGCATTCCGCCGTCCCTGCACAACATTTATAAGGAACTAGCCGACGACATCGGCTTTGCCCCGCCCGCCCACGGCTACCTGGAAGCATGGGCGACGCGGGGCGTTTTAATGCTCAACAACGTGCTAACCGTAGAAGCAGGGCAAGCGCGCTCCCACGCAAACAAAGGCTGGGAACGCTTTACCGATGCGGTGCTAAGGCATGTAAACCAACGCGCAACGCCCGCGGTATTTCTCCTGTGGGGCAACGACGCGCAGAAAAAAGGCGAGATAATCACCGCACCGCAACACCTTGTCCTAAAAGCCGCACACCCAAGCCCCCTGGCAGGCGGACGGTTTTTTGGGTGCAAGCATTTTTCAAAGGCGAATACGTTTTTGGAAGAAAAGGGGATAGCCCCGATTGATTGGGGTTTGGAGTAATTGCCCGCAACCAATGCATCGTGTGTACTGTCTTTATCTATATGGAAGTCCTGCTGCGCGTATTTTGCCTGCGGGAACGTTCCCATCACCGCTAATGCCCAAGCGCTCAATTGCCTTTGTTTCCCATGCACTTTGACCGGAACATAGGCTCACCTTTTCCTCCAACACTATTTCCGTAATGATTTTTTGAATGTCCATCTTTACTTGCTCCTTTTTAAAGATGCTTGACATCAATCATATGTGCCAAAAAATTTATTGCCAAGTATGGATTTTTGTGTATGCATACGAATTTTTGCTTGACTTCGTTTTTAGGTTAAACTGGTATATAATGCGAACACTGCAAATTTGAAAGGAAGCGAATATGATACACGAAAAACTAGACACCCTCATCGGAAGAACGCCGCTCATTGCGTTAAATAACTACGCAAAAAAAGAAAGCCTTCCCGCGCGGCTTATCGGCAAATTGGAAGCCGCCAACCCGGGCGGCAGTGTAAAAGACCGCCTGGCTCTCGCCATGCTAACCGATGCCGAGGAACGCGGCGTAATTAACGCAAATACAGTGATTATCGAACCCACCAGCGGTAACACAGGCATTGGGCTTGCTATGCTTGCCGCCGCGCGGGGGTATCGGCTCATTCTCACCATGCCCGAGACAATGAGCGTTGAGCGCCGCAATTTGCTCAAGGCGTATGGCGCGGAGTTGGTGCTAACCGACGGCACAAAGGGCATGACGGGCGCGGTAAACAAAGCGGTGGAATTAGCGGCAGAAACGCCAAATTCCTTTGTGCCTCAGCAATTTTCCAACGCATCTAACCCCAAAATGCACTACGCAACCACGGGACCCGAAATATGGGAAGCCACAGCAGGTAAAATAGACATTTTTGTTGCGGGCATTGGCACGGGGGGCACAATATCGGGCGCGGGCAAATATTTACGCGAAAAAAATCCCGCAATACGCATCATCGCAGTCGAACCTGCCGCTTCTCCCGTGCTTTCACAGGGTACGGCCGGTCCGCATAAGATACAGGGCATAGGTGCGGGCTTTGTGCCGGAAATTTTGGACACAAACATCTATGACGAAATTATAACGGTAACAAACGAAGATGCCTTTGCAACAGGGCGCACCTTAGCGCAAACAGAAGGGCTGCTTGTTGGCATTTCCTCGGGGGCTGCGGTATTTGCGGCAACGCAGATTGCCCGCCGCGAAGGTAGCGCAAATAAGCAAATCGTCCTCATTTTGCCCGACACGGGGGAACGCTACCTGTCAACGGAGATGTTTAATGTATGACAAAAAAAATAGTAAAAATGATACGCAAGTACGATGCGTCTTTGCGCAGTGACCGTGAGGCATGGTTATACCCCGGCATATGGGCGATGTTTTTCCATCGTGCGGCGCATCGGCTGTATAATCGGAAGTATTACTTCACGGCGCGGCTTATTGCGCAGTTTAGCCGTTTTATGACGGGCATCGAAATTCACCCGGGCGCGAGCATTGGCAAGGGTGTTTTTATCGACCACGGCATGGGCGTAGTTATTGGCGAAACCTGTGTAATCGGCAATAATGTACTCATCTACCATGGTGTAACGCTGGGCGCAACGGGCAAGGAACGGCGCAAGCAGCAACGCCACCCCATCGTAGGCAATAACGTGGTTATCGGCGCGGGCGCAACGGTGCTTGGGCCTATCGTGATTGGCAATTACGCAAAAATTGGCGCGGGCGCACTGGTTGTAAAAGATGTACCCGAAGGCGCAACCAAAATAAGCAGACCCGCAAAAATTCTGGAAAGGAAATAAACTATGCTACCCAACTACACCCGCGGCGAAGAACTAATGAATATGATAACCCACATTGTAGGCGGTGCGTTAGGCTTGGTTGCCATGCTTGCGTGCGTAATTGTAGCCGCGCACCATCACAATGGCTGGGGCGTAACCAGCGGAATTATTTACGGCTTTACGGTTATTCTCCTCTTCACCATGAGCAGTGTTTACCACGGATTAAAGCTGGAATTCCCTAAGCGCGTATTCCGCGTATTAGACCATTGCACCATTTACATTCTTATCGCGGGCACATACACGCCTATTTTGCTGGGCGCGTTCCGTGAAGAATTTCCCATAGACGCGTGGGTCATGTTTGGCATTTGCTGGGGCATTGCAGTCATTGGGGCAACTCTTACCGCGATTAACCGCAACAAATTTAAAATATTTGCCATGGTGTGCTACCTGGGGCTGGGCTGGATGGCAGTTTTCCGCATTAACCGCTTGGTAGAAGTATTGGGCTGGCCGTTCTTTATCCTTATCCTTATAGGCGGCGGGCTGTATACCATAGGCGTTATTTTCTACGCGTTGGGGAAAAAGGTGAAATACATGCACAGCGTATTCCACTTATTTGTAAACGCCGCAAGCATTGTCCACTCCGTAGCCATAGCGGCTTTTGTAATGCCGATATAAAAAAGAAGCCCGCGAATTTTCGCGGGCTTCGGACTGTGTTACGGAGGTTACGCTGCGGCGGGTGCGATAATTACTTGCGTAGATACCTGCACGCGCTGTGCGCCGGTTAGGCTAAGCAGCTCGCCTGTTTCGGCATCGAAGGGGTTTGCGCTTATCATCAAGCCTGCCGCCGTTCTTACGGCTGCTTCGTTAAGCCCGTCGCGCGGGTCGGATACAGACACAACGCGGTTTGCATCCTTCGATGTACGAAACGTAAGTTGAATACGCTCTTTCATATCATCACCTCCTTTCGTTTTAATGGGGTACTACCCCAAGGCATGGGGCGCATTTTTTACCATAACGAGAAAACTTGGATTTTAACCACTTGGGCTTCGTCGTCTTCGTTTTGGAAGGCGTTTAATTGCTTCGCCAAGGTGTATAACGCTTCGTCGTTTGCGGTTTGGTCAAAACGGTTAAACGTAAATTGCCCGGGGTTATAGCGCAGTACAAGACGGGTAGAATCTAAATGCATACTCTCACCTCCTTTCATTTTTAATGGGGTGCGTTGGAACGCCTGCTTACACAATAGGCGTGCGGTTGGTGGTTACAATCTCCATGCTTTTTATGCCGGCAGGGCGTCCAAAGCCTGTGATAATCGTACCGCCGGTTATCATCGCCTGCATCAGTTCACGCGCACGTGCTTCGTCTTTGCTAAGGCGCGCACGGGGAATGGTAATGCGAATGCGCTCGTTAGTATTCGAGTGGAATTGAAGCACCGCATTGTGGCTGGTTGTGGTTTGCATACTTTCACCTCCTTCCGTTTTTAGATTTTTGGATAGCAAATCCTTTGGCGAAGCGTAATGTTTACGCCTCCGCCAGTTCGTTGGTTACGGTTAGGAAACCGTTCCCAAGCTCATGTCCGCGCAAAAACGTAATTGCGTCCATAAACTGTTCGGCTTGCGACAGGCTAATGTCGTGCCTAAACCGCTGATAACTTTGGATAACCTCGTCCTGCATGTTGGTTATCCGAAAATTAGTGCGGATAGGTGTGCTGGTAACAGCCATACACTCACCTCCTTTCATGTAAACTCGAGCCGTCGGGGAAAGTGCGTCCCCCCTCTCGGTGAAGCAATTATAGTGCGGGCGCACGTACATATGTTCAGACAATGTCTGAGATTTTGTCACAAATCAAAACACGAAAAAACCCGCTTACCGGGCGGGTTTGCGGGCATTTTTTTGCTTCGCGTTATTTCGTGTTCCACGAAGTTTTTTTTGCGTTTATCTCCTCGTTCATTATTTTGCTTGCCAGCGGATTAAAGGCGGCAGGCGCACCGCTTATGTAATAAGTGCAAGCGGGCTTTTCGCTTGTTTTGTTTAGTAAATTATTTGCTTCCAACGTTGAAAATACGGCATTTGCGGTGCTTTCGCCCAAGTCAATTTGCACTGTATTTGGCAAAACATCGGCAATCACATCGGATAAAAGCGGGTAATGCGTACAACCCAGCACCAGTGCATCAATTTTTGTACGCCAGTCGGCTAAATAATTTTCTGCCGCCCAGCGGGTAATATTGCCGATAAAAAGCCCCCGCTCTGCCATGGGGGCAAATAACGGACAAGCCCGCGCTTCTATAGAAATTTGGGGACACGCATCGCGTACCCATTGCACAAACAAGCCGCGCTTTACCGTAGCCGCCGTAGCAATAAAGCCGATGCGAAGGTTAGGCTTTTGTGCAGCGCGGCGTATTATTTCGCTAACGCTGGGGCGCAACACGTCTATAAAAGGAAGCGTTGGAAATTCCGCACACAGTGCTTCGAACGCCGTGGACGCGCTTGTTCCGCAGGCGAGCACCACGGCTTTTACATTTTTTCGCACAAAAAATTGCACAATTTCGCGGCTGTAGGCAAGCAGTGTTTCGGGGGAATGCCCGCCATAAGGCGCACGCGCCGTGTCCCCCGCGTAAATAAACCCCTCGTTGGGCAGCACCTGCTTTAACGCCCGTGCCACCGTAAGCCCCCCAACGCCCGAATCTAAGACACCTATTCGGCGCATTCGATAAGTTCATTAATTAACGCAACGCGGGAGATGCCCTCATGCTCCCACAATTTTGCGTACATGCTGATGGCGGTAAAGCCGGGCAGTGTATTAATTTCATTGAAGAAGATGCCGCCGTCTTCCGTTACAAAGAAGTCAATCCTTGCCATGCCGTTGCCGTCCGCCGCTTCGAACAAGGTACGGGCATAGGCTTGCAATTTTTCCGACACTTTTTCGGGCAAATCGGCGGGGATAATGGTTTGGGAAGCGGGCTTTTCGTACTTTGCTTCATAGTCATAGAAAACGCCGTCGGGGATAATTTCCCCCGCAACGCTTACGCGGGTATTTGTGCCGTTACCCAGCACAGCAAGTTCTATCTCGCGCCCTTTTACGGCTTTTTCGATAATCACTTTATTGGAATATTGCAACGCAAGCTCCAACGCGGCGTTAAGCCCCTTTTTATTTTCCACGCGGGTAATGCCGATGGAAGAACCCCCCGTTGCGGGCTTTACAAAGCAGGGGTAACGCATTTTTAACCCGATGGCGCGTTTGGCGGCTTTTAACCCCTCAAGGTTTGCCAGCGCTTCCTTTTTATATACCAAATATTCCCCCGTTGGGACCTTGTGATGCTTTGCGATGAGCTTTGTGAAGGCTTTGTCCATACACAGCGCACTGGATAATACCCCGCAGCCAACGTAGGGAATGCCCGCAATTTCGCATAGACCTTGAATTGTGCCGTCTTCCCCGCAGGGACCGTGCAGCATGGGGAAAACAAGGTCTACAGGAATCGCCTTTACCTTGTCGTTTACGATGCGCAACAAACCGCGGTTTACACGGTCGGGGCTAAGTATGGCAGGCGTGCCGAATTTTTCCCAATCTATGCCGTCAATATGGTCGGGTTTGCCGTCGTACATCAGCCATTTACCTTCACGCGTAATGTACACGGGGATTACATTATGCCCGCGTATTGCGCTGATTACCCCCTGCGCCGAAATTACGGAAATGTCATGCTCGCCGGACGTACCGCCAAATAGTAATGCGATGTTTTTCATAGAAAAGCTCCTTTTACCGTAATTTACACATTCTACATGATATGCCGAGTGCTTGTAAATTGTTTCCTGTCGGGGCGTACCTGCGCCCAAAGAAGTGCGTTAAATTCATTCCCTATCAGCAGAATAATGCAAATTAAATTAAGCCACAAAATAAGAATAAAAATACCCGCAATGCTGCCGTACACCGCAGGGTATTGGGTAAAGTTGGTGATGAAAAAGCCAAACAACGCAGAGGCGACCGTCCACCCCGCTACGGTAAGCGCCGCCCCGGGCAACACGTCCCTTAGCCGTAGCCGCGTCGCGCAGGAAAATTTGTAAATGAGCATTGTGGTAAACGTAAGAATAAATAGCGAACCCAAAATCCGCGTTACATTGAACAAAACCACAGGCGCATACGGCAGAAAATACGCCCAAATATCCGCCCCAAACATTAAAACGCCCGCCATAAAGATAATGGAAAACGTAAACAAAAGCATAAGCCCAAAGCTTATCAGCACCCTGCGCCACATTGGGCGGGGGTCGTTTACGCCGTACGCCCTGTTTGCACAGCGTATTACTGCGCGGAAGCCGTTACTCGTATTATACACCGCAAAAAACAACGCCGAGGAAAGCAAGCCCCTGCTTTGCGCATGGCTTAGCTCTTCCAAAAAATCTGTCACTACCATAGAAGCGTCCGCAGGCATAACGCGGTACAGGCTGCGCATCACACCGTCCATATCCAATTGCATAAACCCCACCAGCGCCATTAAAAATACCAAAAAAGGGAAGAACGCCAAAAGCACGCGGTAGGTTAAGCCCGCCGCGCGGTCAAACACTTCATCGTGCCTGCATTTTTGGATTAGGTTGATGAGGAAAATTAGAATAGACATAGTAATAGTATGCCACTTTTTTAGAAAAAAAGCACGAATAATAAAACAGTGTAAATGAAAAGGAGCAGCAGGGCTGTAACCCTCCGCTCCGTCTTCATTTACATCAAGCTTAGTGTCTATAAAATAATTTCAATCTGCTGTGTTTCCTCTTGGAAATTAACCGTTGCATTGAAGTATTCGGCAACGAACCTTAGGGGTATCATGATACGGTCATTTTGTTTAAAAGCGGGGACATCCATGCCCGGCAATAGTTCATCGGGGTAAATTTCCAGCGTTATGCCGTCCAGCACGATGACTGCCCTACGGCGCTCGCCGTTCCATTTCACGGTTGCGTCAAGGCTTTCTGCCACAAAACGTATGGGAATGAAGGTGCGGTTTTCCACAACAACGGGCAGAATATCCATATGGGTAATATCACCATACACCGCATTTGTGATAGTGGTGGAAGAAATGCCCATGTTTACCCTGCGCAGGTTGGGTATATAGGCAATTTCGAAGGCGCCTGTATACAGCAACGCTTCTGCGGTAAACAGTCCCGTTTGCGGGTCAAAGCTGCCGCCAATGGGTACGCCGTCAACTTTGAGTACAAAGCGCGCGGGGTTCATGTCATACAGCACAAAGCCCGTCATATCCACCGTTATTGCGTAGGGAATGCCCACCGTATACACGGTTTGTTCGTCACGTGTTATGGTAATTTCGGCGGCGATAAATACGATGGGGGCATTTTCGTAAAGCCTTTCCTCGCTGTCGTTAATCACTTCTGTAATGCTTACGACAATGCCTGCGCCGTCCTCGTCCAATAATGCGTATAAGAAATCGTAATGCAATGTGGTGGTGACAATGCCCTGCGTAATGCTGAGGGCGGCTTGTGCATTTACTAATTCACCCAAGGTTTGTTGGGAGAGCTGCGCAGCCTGTACGCCCTCGGGTAATGTGAGTATAACGTGAGGTGCTTCGTCGGTTTCGTCAACGGCTCCGAGTTGATACATCAGGTATTCGTGGTTTTCCTCCTCTGTCGGCGGGGTTACGGGTGCTTCGTCTGTAACAACGGGAGCGGGGGAAGGTGTGGGGGCAGCCGCACTTGAGGCGGGTGGCGCGGGGGCGGGGGTATCCGAAGGTGGCGTTGTTACAGGCGGCGTTGTGGGTGGCGTGCTTGGCGGCGTACCCGATGGGGCTGTAGATTCCCACTGCGCAAATACACGAATGTTTGCGGTAATTACGGTTGCGGCAGTAAATGCTGTGCCGCTGCCGTCGCGTGCTGTGTTCCAACCTAAGAAGCGATACCCTTGGCGGGTGGCGGTGGGTATTAACGCGCCTACCGTTGAGCCGTCCTGTACGTGTACGCTAAATTGGGTTTGGGTTGCGGCGGTGAAGGGCTGTATACCTTGGCTAACTGCAAGCAAGCCATCGGATAACCCGGCGCCTACCCCCGAAAGGATAAAGCGGTTAGGAACAAGGCGCAAACCGGCAGAGATAACTACATCTGCGGGCGGGTATGGGGTGTAGGTGCAGTAATAATTGTAGTAGTAATCGCAGTAGTCGTAGTCATAATCGTAGCAGTAATCATCGCAGTAGTCGTAATCATAATCGTAGCAGTAGTCATCGCAGTAGTCGTAGTCATCATCGTGGTAGTAGTCGTAATCTTTGTCGTCTTTGTCATCGTAGGTGTAATCGTAGTCGTTGTAGTAATCATCGTCGTAGTAATCATCGTCTTTTTCGGGAGCAAGTGGTGGAAGGGCAAACAACGGCAGTTGTAATGTTGGCGTGTAAATTGCAATGCGGTTGGCGTTGTTGATACCCGTTAAGCGTATGAATTCGCCTTCGTTCGCCGTGGCAGAGTAGATTTGCCGTGTCGCATTAAAGTTTAGCACCACGCCCCTGTTAATAATTATCTGTGTGCCGTTTTGCACCATATCGTTTAATGCAGCAGGCGCACCCAGTGCGGCACGTAATTCAACCGTTGAACCAACCAATGTGTGGTTTTGCGCGGTTAGCAAGGCATTTCTCACACCTATGGTTGATGGTGTTAGCACAGATATTTGCATAGATTGGAAGCCTGTTTCTGCCATATCTAGGGTAATGGGTATGGGCGCAATATTGCTTACGGGGTTAGCGTTCATTACTTGCACGCCCGCATTGGGGATTCGGTTTGTATCCCCCGTTGCGTTGTCGTTAATCAATGTCACGCGCCTATTGCCTTGAATATCGCGTGCATATCCTGCTACACGAATTAACTGCCCAATAAATGCGGCATTGCTTATCATCTGTACGGTAATGCCTGCATTGGGCGTATCAACACTTGCGTCGATATATTGCATAACTGCAAGCCCTGCACCTACTGTACCCGTTACCACACCTTCCACCGTTACCCGCGTACCGATAGGTGCAAAGCGTGCAAAGGCGATGGTGTTGGTAAGTTCTGCATAAGCGGTGGTTAATGCCGCTAATGTTTCGTTTACTGCGGCTTGGGTTGCATCGGCATTGTTATAAACCGTTTGCGCGTTACCGCGGGCAATTTCAAATGCTGCCCAGCTCCCCGTGGTATAGGTTGTATACACGCTTGTATAAGCATTGGTCTGCGACCGCACCTCGGCGTTATCCAGTTTCGCGCGTAGGGCGGCTTTGTTTACGGTAAGCGGGTCTACCGCGCGGATGTGGATATTACCGATTTGGGTTGTTCCCCCTGTGGCGATAGTGTTATTTTCTACGGAGGCATTGGAGATAATAAGCCAACGCAAGCGCAGATTGGGTTGTTCTTCCGCCGTGGTGGGCAACATGCTATAAAAATGCGATGCTACGTTAACATTAGCAGGGTTGGTACCGCTTGCGTTTACTACAACAACGGGGACATCTACATAATTCCAGACGGTTCCGTCTATGCTGTATTCTAATTGCCAATCACGCGGACCTGTATTGGTTGAGCGAATGCTCCAATCTACGCGGATATTCGTTTGCCCAAGGGTGGAAACCTCAGTTATCCAATAATCACCCCTAACCAAGTTATTCCCGGCGTTTATCCCACCAGAAACAGCCGTTAACACACGGGCTACACCGTTTGCCATAAAGTTTAAGCGTGCTGTACTGGGGTCAGATGCCAAGCCCAGCGATACGTCCCAGCGCGGATTAAATGAAATATTGCCCGTTATGGCAGGGAATCCATACCTTGTATTCAAATCTTCGCTTGCCCAAGCCACAGGCAACGCGGCTGCGGGGGGTACTACATACAATTCCAGCGCACCGTAAGCGGTAATGAGTGCTTCCAACGCGGTTTGCAATGCGTTATCTGTTGCGTTTGCATCTGCATAGGTGGCTTGTGCATTGCCTAATGCAGTAGCAAAATCGCTCCAGCTTGCTACGGTATAATCGGCTTGTGTGCGGGTTTGCGCCGTTGTAATTTTTTCACCCAAAAGCGTGCGGAAACACGGCGGTACTACGTGTATAGCGTCGTTACCCACACCGCGCAGTTGCACCTCATTTCGTGCGCTCCACCAGTGTACGACCGCACTATTAACCCGATAATAATTACCCACCGATGATGCACCAGGGTCAGGCCAAACAATGAAACTTGCGGGGTTACCAGCATTATTCGTACCAGGATGGGGAACGATGTTTCCGCCGGCATCAAATGCCAGCCTTGTACCGTCTGTATGCGCCAACAACCGATTGGGGTCGCCGCCAGCGCCGGTGGTGAAACCCGAAATTTGCACATCTTCAATGATGGATACCAACATGCTGCGATACGCACCTGCACGCAAATCTGCCAATGATACCGCAATCGGTGTCGGCATAATAGCAGGTTCGATAATACGCATAGATGCAATCGTGGTGTCTGCCACTAGGATATAGTCAATTCCGATAAATCCATTTCCTGCAACACCCAATGTGCGCACACCTGTAAAATCAACCACGTTACCGAGCAAATTCAATGCATTTACCGCCGCTAAATTTGCATTGGCATTAGCTGCTCCCGTACCCGCAACGCGGATTAAAATACCGCTGTCTGCTGTTGTTCCGCTTGGGCTTTGGATAAACAATCCCACGCCATCGTTACCGGGGTGGTATACGCCAGTTACTACACCGCTTACGGTAATCGTTTCACCAACAGCCGTCGCCCTTGCTTCTTCTACGGTAATGGGGTCAGGTAAGGGAACGTCGTGGATAACAAACCGCGCTTCCAGTTGCGTATTTGCGCGTATAACAAAGGAGAACATATTTCCTTCGTGTAAGGGGGTTGCATCCATGAGGTCGCCAACATTAAACCATTGGGTTATATGTCCCGCCGGGGGCCTTGCCTGTACCGTTACCCATTGCGGGGCAATGTTTGTGTTGCGTGTACGGTTATCGGGGGCAAAGGGGGATGCAATTACCGCCGTGCCATTTACGCCCGCCGAAACGGTTAACTCAGCTTGCCATAAATTATTGGAGGTTTGTTGCCGAAAGTCGGTAGATTCTAACAAGGCGTTGCGTATCATGGTAACGCCTAAGCCTTCCCAGTCGGCGGAAGAATCGGATTGTGCAATAAGCTGTTGCCATGTGATATACCCGCCACCTTGCATTACAACGCGAGGGGGGCTAAGCACTTGCATTCCTAAGTTACCGCCTTGGAAGTTACCCGGCCATGGGAAGCCATCGCCCCCGCTTTGGTCAATACCCCCGAAGGTAAAGTTAGAGCCAATTACCGTAAAGCGTTGGTCAACGCAGTACAAAATCCGTTCTTCCGAAGCGGTTACGTACCAATAATTGCCTACTTGGTGTACGCCCGCCCGCACTTGGTTGCCTGCGGTTATGGTGGTTGCACCAAATTTGCGTAATACGTCACGCCCTGTCATTTCAAACAAAAGCACGTTGTTATCAAAGGGCATGGTGGTAAGCAGTTCCATAAAGGTGGTTTGGTCGTTTGCGTTGCGAGGCCAAAAGCCCGTATTACGCCAGCCACCGCTATTGGAAATGCCGATGATATTGTCCGTGCGTTCGTTACGCGCGTGTGCCCAGCGGGTTACATAATCCAGCACCAAACGGCTTACCCATACGTCACGTTCCGCACGGTTGCCAAAGTATACGCCGTGGGGGCCACGCGGGCCGCGTAGTTCGCTATACGTCGTGTTTAAATGGGGTTGAATAAAGTTAGTTACATAATCGTAGTGGTGTGCCACACCTGCCCGTTGTGCTGCATCGCGGTCAAAGGCGGCAATTTCCCCTACGGGGCTAAGCCACGATTCAACGCCAAGTAAATTGTCATTGGCATCAAACAACAAGCTAAACCTACCCAGCGAACGCCCATGGGCTTCCGCCTCAATAATGGGTACGCCGTTTACTTCGCGCTGGGCGCGTACATGTAAATGACCGCCCACAATGGCATCGAAGTCAAGGTTGTTTGCGATATAGGTCATGGACGCACTGCCCGCAGGCTTATGCGTAACGCCAATTACTGCCGAAACACCATGCACACTGCGTAAGTCATTGATTAACGTGGCAATGGCTTGGGTATATGCATCGGGTGCGTTGGGCGCGGGGGTTCTCGCATGAAGTTGCAATGCGCCCCATCCGCTAACACTGCGTGACATGGTGCTTGCCATTAACCCTACCAACGCAACGGAAATACCGTCGGGGAAGGTGAGGATTTGATACGCCTCTACAAAGTCGGGGCGTTCCCCTGCCAAGGGGTGGTTAGGGCCGTAAAATAAATCCGCCGCCATAAGGGAAATGCGTGAATCGCGCCCAAATTCCACACCACGGTTAAAACCGAAGGAAAATTCATGGTTGCCAAGCGCAACGGGGAAGGTCGTTTGCGCATAACTGTTGCGGGCAAGATAACCCATCATTTCCAACGTGGGGTTGCCCTGCTGTATGGTGGATACGGCAAACCCGTGGAACTCGTCGCCCCCTGCAACCACAACTACATTGCGCGGGTCGGGGTTTTGATTGCGCTGGTACTCGATATAAGAAACCAAACGCGCCGCACCGGGTATTTCGGGGATAGGTTGCTGGGCTTCCACATGGCCGTGGAAGTCGTTAAACATAAGAATATCTATGCGCTGTGCATAATCGCCCCCGTCGTCGCCGTCTAAATAAGAACGGGTAGAGCGAATGTTAATATTACGCATATGATTGCGCGCGGTGGGGTGAATGGTGGTGCCGCCGCCCACGGCATAATTACCGGTATTTAACCAACGTAAATGCAATACATCGTGGTTATTTGCCGTAGCGGGCAAGGTGCGGGTAAGGGTATTCCATACTCCCGTTAATACAATGGGGGTATCGGCGTTATTCCAAATGCCTGTGTCGCCCACGCTGTATTGCAACTGCCAATCGCGGGGACCGCGGTCTGTCCCTGCTGTACTGTCGGAACGGAATTCAAATTCTACAACAATACCTGCACGACCTGTCGTGGAAATGGTCGTTTCCCAGCGGGCGGGGTCGGTTAATGTACCTACACCCATCGCGCCCGCTGCATCATTAACCACGCCTGTGGTTATCGTAGGCGCGCCCGAATTCCAGTTAAAATACCGTTGCTCATTCCCCGAGAAGAAGCGAATCGGTGCAAGCGCACCCACGCCATATCCATAGGTGGGTTGCAATGCGGCAACACGTACATTCCCGCCGTTGGTGTTTATACTCCAGAAGTAATAATCCAACCCACCGGGTTCGGGGGGCAAATTATTGGGGTTGGGGTTAGGGCGGCCGTATGCCATCCATTGTGCAATTACGCCGGGCAATACTTCCCCGTAGCGTAATACCGTTACGTTGGCATACACGGTTAAAGCAATATTGCGCGGGTTGGAAATACCCGTGGGCAACCCTTGCACCGTACCACGTACACGCAGGTTTTGCCTGCCTGCATAGTCAATACGATAGCCCGAATTTGCCAAGTCCCACACCACGCGGGCTTGGGGCGTACGTACAACCAATCCGTACGATCCCGGTGCAGCAGCCGCGTTGGGCGGGCGCACATTGGCTACATTACCGCCTACGTTGTTAAACAAATTGGTTTCAATACCCACATAGGTTGGCAAACCAAAATCGGTAGCCGTTGCGGGTGTGCCGTGTGCAATGGTTGTTGCCGTTGGCACGGTTATACGTTCAAAAATTTGCTCGTTCATTTGCGGCAGCGAAGTAACCGCCGCGGGCACAGCACCGTTTTCGCCGCGCACAATCGTATATACATCAACTAAGGTATAGGAGTTATCATTATTTATCTGGTAGGTGCGAATCGAGAAGGTATGCTCCGTTACTTCCGCTACCGAAAAATTGCGGCGGAAGTTTTGGTTATACACCGCAATGTAGCTGCGCGGCATAAATGTAACGTTGTAAAAACCGCTGCCCGACGCCGAGTTAAAAGTAAAATGCACAATGCCTGTAGGGTCCAGCACTGCGTTGGTGGCATTTGTGCCGCGCTGCACCCTACCGTTGGCAGTGAGCCAATTTTGCGTAAGCTGGGGCTGTGTGCCTATCATTTGGTGCGTGCGGTTATATACATGGGCATGGCCCGTAAGAATTACATCAAAGCTTAACCGCTCCAAATGAGGCAAGAAATGGTTAATTACCTGTGTCTTTTCCTCCGCGTGGGAAACACGGTACACGCAAAATGCAGGGTGATGGAAGGTCGCTACCAACCATTGGGCGTCACTGTTTTGGGCAACGGCATTTTCCAAAAAGCGTAAACGCTCGCCCGTCATGGTTCTTTCGGGCGTGGTATTGCCGCCGTTAGAGTCGATGACAAAGAACAGCGTATTCCCCCAGCGCACCCAATAATCAAACTGGGTATAAAATTGATTGCGATGGCGGAATACATTGTAGTTATAGCCGCCGATTTCGCCCACGCCGTCGGGTACGGGAATGTTATAGTGCATGGGCCAAAGGCGGGGGTTTGCGTTATCGTTGTTAAAGCTCCACCCGTCGTGGTTGCCGACCACGCCCATAATCGGCAAGGAGTGCAGCGCCTGCGGCGAAAACATACGGTCATGTCTGTATTGCGAAATGGTAACATGGTTTACACCGGGAGTATGGTTTGAGGAATGGACCTGGTCGCCCACCGCAAGCACAAACCCCGCATCGGGGGCGGCGCTTAGTGCGATGTCTAACGCGCTCGTCCATTCGCGCCCATCGCGGGTGGCTTCCCCCGTGCCTTGGGGGTTAAGCCCGTCGCCTGTGCCTATTTGCGGGTCACCCGCGATAAGAAAGCGGAAGCTGTCTGCACCGCCTGTGCGGAAGGTTTTACGGGATGATTCGCCTCCGTTCCACGTAACCCAGTACTCGAATGTCGTGTCGTAAGGCAAATTGTAAACCGACACTTGGTGCAAGTAATACGTAAATCCGGGGCGCGTGGGGTATACCCGCGCATTTGCACCCATAGCACCTATGCCAAATTGCGCTTCTACCCGTTGCGTGCTTACCGATTCCAGCACCCAAAGGGCTTGTTCTGCCTGCGCAGCCATGGGCAGAGCAGGCGGTACAATCGTGCCGTTGTTGGCGTCAAATATCACCTCGTGGTACGTTGCTTCAACGGTGCGAATAATAATACTGCCCGTTGGCGAACCCGAATGCCAAGTGAAGCGCATTTCTGCATTGTTTGCCCCGGGGTTAAGGCTCAAGTTCCTGTAATGAGAACCCGCTGCCGCCGAGGCGGGCATGATAACCGCAGGTGAGGCTTCTGCGGCGTTTACCCACAATGCTAACATGTCTGCTGCCAGTCCAAACGCCATGATAAAAGCAACTACCATAGCTAAGACGCGTCTTGCAGGGTGTACTGCCCTTTGCTTACTTCCCATACCCGTTTTTCTCTCCTTTTTGTGTGCCCATGGTCTTTTATTGTTAGGCAACCTTGCGCGTTGCCAGCCATGATGAAAAAAATGCCGTGGCGGGTATCGCCACAATCATACCCATTGTTGCAGAAACACCTTGTATAATTTCAATGGCTACAATGTCTAAATTAATAATGCGCAAATAGGGAAAGCCGTACAGCACAATTAAAATTATCGTGGGCAAGGACGCCCCAACAAACGCCAAAATTAATGTATTCGAATTTGCACCCAAAATGTCGCCCCCTATGCGCATACCGCTTTTATACAAACGAGGCGCGGTAATATCAGGGCTTTGCGTGTGTATTTCAAATACGGAAGAAGAAATAGACATTGCCGCATCTACCACCACGCCCGAAGCCGCAACAATCACCCCCGCAAAAAACATGTCGGGGATACGCAGGAAGGCATCTTGCGGGGCATGGTATAACATTTGCCGTGCATCTTCCAAGTGCAAACCCGAAACATGCCCCAAATGGCTAAAAAGCAAGCTCAGCACACCCGCAAAAACAAGCCCTACCCACGTGCCGGCAACGGCGGCAATGCTTTGGCGGCTAATGCCGCTTACCATAAATAAGGTATACATGGTTGTAATTACCGCCGTAATTAACGAAAACACCACAGGGCTGTACCCCTGTACAATAAAGGCTATCATAAAATACAGTACCGTAATTAAGGTAAAGCCAAGCGATAAGGCGGCAAACAATCCCTTCTTGCGCCCCATAATTATCATGCTAACGATAAGCATACCCACTGCAGCAAGCATCACACGCCCGCGGGATGCACCGTAAATATTCATTACATAGGCGGTAAGCGCCTCAACTTCGGGCAGGACGGAAATTAACACTTCCATGCCGTTGCGCAGATATAACGGTTCAAACCGCGTGGAGAAGTGAACGGTTTCTACTTGTTGCCCCGCAAACGCGCCCGTTAATACCTCAAGCAACACCCGCTGTGTACCCACATACACATTGGGAATGTAATAATCCTCCCAAAGGTTTGTTTCCCAAGCAGAAAGTACAAGGGCCCGCTCAACATCGAAATGTTGAGGCAGGCCCACCGCGGAAAAATCAGCTATGTAAATAACAATGGTGCAAAATAAAAGTCCGACCAGCACCAGCCAAAGCCTGTCTGTACGTAATAATCGTACGCCTGCTTTTTTCATGTCATATCACCCCCGCTTTTTGCTTGTATTTTTTGCGGTGAAAACATGTGCGCCTATAAATGCGGTAGCCGGTGCGCATAATACCATTGCCGCCGTAGCGGAAACCGCACGCAATACCTCTATGGCAATATCGGTACGGTTAATCAATACCGCATATTGCGTGTTATGCACATTAAACAAAATAAGCATAACAAAGAACGAACCCGTAAAAGCCAAAATAAGTGTATTTGAAGATGAGCCGATAATATCCCTTCCCACCTTCATTGCCGAGCCGAACAGCGGCTTAAATTCCACGGTTTTGCCGCTCAACTCTGCCGTAACCGATGCCAACGAAACGGCAACATCCATCAGCGCACCCAATGAGGCAATGAGTATTGCACAAAACAATAACTCGCTAACCCCTGTGCCCAACCCCGCAAGAATGAGCAAATCCACTTCCTGTACATTAAACCCCGTGATGCGTAACAGGGCACTTATTAACAGATAAAAAAGGCTGTAAAACACAATCCCCAGCGCACTGCCCGCAATGCTAACCCACGTTTTTTCCCCAAATCCCATAATGGAAATAAGGGAAACGGCGATAATACATAGGGATAACCCAACCGTTACTAGGGCAGGGGGCGCACCGCTTATAATCAATGGCAGCAGCAGGAAAATAATTACCACAAAAGTAAATACCAACCCAAATGCCGATTTTATTCCCGCCTTGCCAAATACTAAGCCCAGCAGTACGAAAAAGCCAAGCACAACGCCATAAATTGCAAAAGACCTGTCATAGCTTTGCACATGGGCAAAGCCGTCGCTGTAAAATACGAGCAGGCGCTGCCCCACCTGTGCGTAGGCGGCATGTTCTATGGGGAACAAGCGATTTGCGGCTTCTACAATATCGCCCCTGCGCGGTCCGGATAATAAACGTACATTAACTATCTGTGTGCCTACCCGTGCGCCCGCTTCGTTTAGCGAGGTCATATCTTCCACGACATCCACCACACGTGCAGGGATAAAATATTCGCCCCTTGCACCCTCGTTACGGTGCAAGCCAAAAAGCACCATGCCCACCATGGCGCACGTGACAACGGCGAAGAAAATAACTTGCTTATCAAGCAGGCGGTTTGTCATAGACGCATTGTATCAAGAAATTTCCACATCCGATATAGCTATCTTGTAAAACATTCGTAAAACATCTGTAAAATAAAATATTATCCCCGATTTACTGAAAGTCCCGCCCCCATTGCCGTAGCATATATCGCATTAGGGGGAATGTGAAAACGTACGGGATATAACGCCTCCAGCCCTTTAAAAATATCTCCTGCTTGCTGTATGGCGGAAAGCGCGCCGATTAACACAATATCCTGTACGCCGCTGCCCAGTGATGCAAAAACTGCCATTGTGCCAATACTTTCGAAAATCATGTTTATCAAACCTAAAATAATATCCGCAGTGGTGGCATTATCCTTGAGGTTGCCAAAGTTGGCTACGGTGGTCGTCGGTGATAATTTGCCAATTAATTCGGCAGAAATATCACCAAGCCGTAAATCCACCGCACGCAAATCACCCTTGCTTGCCAGCTCCGTTATCGTAGCAAAGCAACTTGCCCCCGCAAAACGCGCCGCCATTTTTAATAATGTACCCCCGCCCACGCCGCTGCCGCCGATGTGGGTTATTTGCTTGCCTTCGGCACGCACCAGCGCAGTGCCTGTGCCCGCGCTGATAATTAGCGCATTGTCTAAGTCTGCCATACGCAAGCCGCCCAGCCCAATTGCCAGGAATTCTTCCACACGCCGGGTGGGGATATCGTACATGCCTTGGCTTAAATAGGGCGCACCCACCCCCGTTAAGGCAATTTGTTTAATATCAGGTATGCGCAAGCCATGCAACGCCGTAAATTTTCCAAACGCCCCAAAGGCAGAGGCAGTTTGGTCGCTGGCTTCCACTTGCATCATGCCAATGCACTCCCCCTGCGAGGTAAGCCCAATAATTTTTGTTGTTGAGCCGCCTACATCTATGCCCAAAATCATTGCTGCGCCCCCTTGCTTGAAGGCGCTCTATTGCTCGAGGGCATTCTGTTAATAACCACTGTCAACGCACCCATAATCGCAGGCACCAGCAACGCCGATACCAACGCCTCGGGTATGCCGTTAACCGAAATAATACTTAAAATGCCCAAATAAATTACGTCGGAAGGCGTTGCGCGCACACTGTTCCACGTTTCGCCAAAGAAGAAAAAAATAAAATGCATAACCAACACCGTATTGGTAAGCGCGCCCACTAATCCTGCCACCATCCACGCCACGGTCTTCTTTTGCAAATGAAACAAACGGCTGGCGCCCACATATGCATACCATGCCGTTATGCCAATACAAATGCGGGGAATAAATGCAACTACCAGCGCTATCCAACTGCCGTTATCCATACCGGGCAAATTAATAAAGGGTGAAAATACAAAGGAAGTAACCGCAGGCAAAAATGTAGCAAACAGCATACTCGCCAGCCCAAAGGCAAAGCCCAGCACCGCACCGTATTTTGGTCCAAGCAACAGCGCGCCGATTATAACAGGAATATGCAGCGTAGTAGGGCGCAGCAACGGCAAGGGAATAATGCCAATACCCGTAAATGTCATCAAAAATATGATGGCAATAAGCATTCCCGCCATGGCAATGCATTTTGTATGACCCCATTGATTTTTATACACAATAACCCCCTGGAATGAATAATGACATTCGCGTCATTATTCATTCTAGGGGGCAGGGGGTTCTCTGTCAAGATTTTTTACGCAAATTACACGGCAATTTTACGACCGAGCGATATAATGAAAATAAATTACGGCAAGGAGGTGCGCAATAATGACGTTGGACAAACTGGTCATGGCAATTATCCAAGATGAGGATGCGTCTTACCTAATGGACGTGCTAAGCACGAAGGGGTTTAGCATCACAAAATTAGCCTCTACAGGAGGTTTTTTACGCTCAGGCAACACGACATTTATTTGCGGCGTAACGGACGGGCGGCTTCCCGAATTCGTTGAGGTTATTGAAAAGAAGTGCCAAAGTCGCAAGCAAATTGCCTCGGTCAACGCCATGAGCGAAAATGAAAGCTTCGCGCCCCAACCTGTAGAGGTTACTGTAGGGGGGGCAAATATTTTCATATTAAATGTTGACCAATTTTATCGAATATAGATTTCGGTTTTCCTTCGGAAACCCAAAAGGAGAAGGTTATGTTACTTATGGATATTTCTACGACGCTGGAAAAGCAAGGCGATGGCGACATGTTGGATGCGATTTTAAAAGGCGAATGCATAGAGCCTGTGTACCAGCCCATTGTATCCCTACGAGATGGAAAAACATATGGGTACGAAGCGCTAAGCCGCATCAACGACATCCGTTTTGATATGAACATAGGACATCTGTTTAGAGCTGCCGACAAAGCGCACCGCGCATGGGAATTAGAAAAGCTGTGCCGTATTAAAGCCTTAGAAGGCTGCCACCATTTAGACAAAGAAAAAAAGCTGTTTTTAAACGTAAACCCCAACATTATACACGACGACGAGTTTAAAAACGGCTTCACGCGGAGTCATTTGGAAAAATATCAACTAAATATTGATAATATTGTTTTCGAAATTACGGAGCGCACCTCTATTGTTGATAATCTCACCTTCATTCGTTCCATTAATAATTATAAGAAGCAAAATTACCTCATCGCTATCGACGACGTAGGCGCAGGGTACTCGGGGTTAAATGTCATTTCCGATGTTAAGCCCAATTTAATTAAACTGGATATGGCGCTTGTACGCGACATTGATAAAGACGAAATAAAATACCTGCTGTGCAAATCGCTGGTCGATTTTGGCGGCAGCGCAGGCATTCAGCTAATCGCCGAAGGCATTGAAACGGAGGAAGAACTGGAAACGTTAATTAAACTGGGTGTGGATTTTGGGCAGGGGTATTTCTTGGGCATTCCAAGGAAATCCTTCGCAGACATTGCCCCGACGAAAATAGATATGATACAAAATTTTTATACAAAAAAATATAACCGAAATATTTCCAGCTCTGTTTTCCCTACCGTGGGGCGGTTGGCAAAGCCCGGCTTCTCCTTCCCCGCCGATGTGACCACCGAAGAAATTTATGAATCTCTGCGCCTTAACCCCACCATTACAGAGTTTACGGTAGTACACCGAAATAAGGCGGTAGGGCTAATGCAAAGAACCGCCTTAAACGAAATGCTTGGCGGGCGCTTTGGGTTTTCACTGCATTCCAAAAAAAGTATCAACGAAAAAATTAACAAAGATTTTTTACAAGTAAGCTATAACATGACGGTTGACCATGCCGCGCGGCTTGCAATGCAGCGCCCCCACAATCGTTTATACGACCCTATTGTGGTAGAGCGCGACAGTAAATACCATGGCATTGTCACCATTAAAGATTTGTTGGAAACATGCACAAAAATAGAAGTAGACATTGCGGGGCATTCCAACCCCTTAACAAAGCTACCGGGCAACCTGCTCATCGAAAAGGAAATACAAGCCCGCATTTTTAGCGACAATCCCCACTGCATCACCTATTACGACATAGATAATTTTAAAGCATACAACGATGCATACGGCTTTCAAAACGGGGATATGATGCTGGCGCTCACCGCCAATATATTAAAAAAATGCGCCCAAAGGAATGAATTTATCGGGCACATCGGCGGGGACGATTTTATTGTTATCTGTGATTACCAAGAAGGCGATGTATACTGCCAATCCGTTATCGAAGAGTTTGAGCAGCAGGTAACCACGTTATACCATGACGACGATGTGAAAAACGGCTTCATTGTATCCAAAAACCGCAGCGGCGTAACCGAAAACTTTCCCATTGCTAGTTTATCCATTGCGGGCATATCCAGCAAGGAAAAGCATTATTCAAATATTGACGACTTTTCCAACGATATTGCTCAGCTAAAAAAGAAGTGCAAGCAAAACACGGGGAATTATTATCAAATTATTTAAGGAGCAATAATTACGCGGCGACCAAAAATGCCCGTATAACCGCCCGTGTAGCCACTGTCAAGGGGCTCCCATTCGACTACATCAATGCGCACCGAAGAAAAATCACGGCAGGTCTGTAATACACCCAAGCTATCCACAATGGGAAAAGACGAACCGTTATGCACCCCCACCGATACGTGACTTAACCAGCCATCGGTAAAATTATCACGAAAATGAATTTCAATAGGGTTGTTTAAGGTAAATGCATATTCATTTATCTCGAACAACCCTTTAAATTTTGGAAAACGGGCAAACAATCCGTAATGCACGCGCCCATTTATGTATATGTCAACGGCTTGAATTTTTTCATATTCGCCTGTTTCGGTGATAAGGAATTCAATCCCCGACAGTGTTTGCTGTATACGCCGCGGCAAGTAACTTTGAATTATAAATGCGCCAAAAAAAATGGTGGCTATGCCCAAGCATATGCCCACCATTTTAAACGCTTTTATCATGCATACCGCTTTATCGTCCATTTGTAGACTTTCTGTGCGTACCTGTAATGGAAAACTCTACCCATTCGGCGATATTTTCTGCATGGTCGCCAATGCGTTCGTAGTGTTTGGCATTCATCATCAAATCAATGGCTTGCTCGCCAAAAGATGCATCGGTACGTAATTTTTCCGATACCTTCATTTTAATTTTTAAGAAAAGCGCATCCACTTCATCGTCTTTGGCGAATACCATTTGCGCAAGCTCTAAGTCATTTTGCACGAAGGCGCGCACGCTGTCTTTTACCATTTGTGTTGTAATATCTATCATCTTTAACGTGTCTTCAATGTTGGGAGTGTAGTCGTCTTTCGCCATGTAGCCGATGTTTTCCGCAATATCGGCGGCATGGTCGCCGATACGCTCCATGTCGGTGATAATTTTTAACGCAGCCGATATTACGCGCAAATCGCGTGCAACGGGCTGTTGCTGCATGAGCAAACGCATACAAAGCGCCTCAATTTCTTTTTCCATTTCATCAATGGATATGTCGTGCAGAATCACTTTTTCTGCCAGCTCTGCATCGCGCCCTGTCATGGCATTGTGGGTCATGGACAGGGATTTTTCCAGTAGCTCTCCCATTTTTGCCATCATACGATTTAAGTCGTTTAATTGATTTTCAAAACGTTTACGCATTTATCTATCTCCTTTTTATCCAAATCGACCTGTGATATATGCTTCGGTTTTTTCATTTTTGGGGTTTGAAAATACCTGTTCCGTTGTGCCGTGTTCAACCATTTCCCCCAACAGGAAAAACGCCGTCTTATTACTTATGCGCGCCGCCTGCTGCATATTATGCGTCACGATAATAATGGTGTAATCTTTTGAAAGCTCCATCGCAAGCTCTTCTACTTTACCTGTGGAGATGGGGTCTAGTGCTGAGGTGGGTTCGTCCATAAGTAATACTTCGGGTTCTACCGCCAGTGCGCGGGCAATGCATAGGCGCTGCTGCTGCCCGCCCGATAAGCCCAACGCTGATTTGCCTAAACGGTCGCTCACTTCGCTCCACAGGGCGGCATCGCGCAACGCTTTTTCCACAATATCATTTAAGCGGCGCTTGGATTTTATACCGTGTGTCCGCGGCCCAAAGGCAATATTGTCAAAAATGCTCATGGGGAAGGGGTTGGGTTTTTGAAACACCATACCCACGCGCTTGCGCAAGTGGTTTACGTCCAAGCCGTAAATGCTTTCACCATCCAGCGTAATTTTGCCCGTAATGCGGCAATTTTCCACTAAGTCATTCATACGGTTTAGGGATTTTAGCAGTGTACTTTTCCCACAGCCCGACGGCCCGATTAAGGCGGTGATTTCGTTAGTTTCTACCGAAAAAGATACGCTTTTTAACGCTTGCTCATTCCCGTAGAAAACATCAATGTTTTCCATGTCAAATTTAATCATAATTACCCTCGCATATCATAAAAAGAATCAGATATAGGCGTTACTTTGTGTTTACTGGCAAGCCCAAGCATGTTGGTGTGGTATGCCAGCTTTGCAATTTTTTCCAATGCAGTGGCATGACTTACCGCGTGGGACGGGCTTTCGCCCCAGGCAAAGGGGGCATAATTATTGACCAGTACAGCAGGAATAGTCATTGGGTCAATTTTTGCGAAGGTTTCAATAATTGCGTCGCCTACACCTTCTTGGTACAACGCGCGAATTTCTTCGTCGGTAAGGGTGCGTGTGCAGGGTACTGTCCCCCTAAAATGCTGGGTATGCTTTAACCCATAGGGCTTAATTCCCAGCCCCGCCTGTGCAAAAACCGTTGCCCACGTAGAATGCATAAACGCAATACCCCCAATTTTGGGGAAAGCCTTGTACAGTTGTAATTGGGTAAAGACATCGGGTGCAGGCTCGCCTTCGCCGTCCTTTACATTCCCGTGCATATCAATGATTAGCATGTCTTCGGCGGTTAAGTCTTTGCAGGATACATCGCCGGGCTTAACCACCACCAGTTCTCTTTCGCGGTCAATGCCGCTTACATTCCCCCAATTTGCATCGGTCATACCTTGGCGCTGAAATTGCTTGTTGGCTACATACACTAATTTCCGTAATTGTTTAAGCATAATTTTGCTCCTTATCCATTATGTGATAGGTAGTGAAACATCAATACGTGTACCGCTACCCGCATCACTTGTTAACGATATATTTCCGTTGTGGTAGCGCACCACATTTTTTACAATAGAAAGCCCAAGCCCTGCGCCCCCTGTTTTACGCCCGCGTGATTGTTCCACCCGGTAAAAACGCTCGAATATTTTTTTCTGGTCGGCTTCGGGTATGCCTATGCCCGTATCCGAAATAGAAACCAGACATACTGCGACATTATCCTCGTCCGTTACAGCCTGCACAGTTACCTCTACCTTCCCGCCGGGTACGTTGTACTGAATGGCATTATTAATTAAATTTAACATCATTTCATAAATGAGCAGCTTGTTACATTGCAAGACCAACGATTCGGCATTACAAACAATGCCCACCTGCTGCTTATCTGCGATTTGGCTTAGGCTATCAACCACCTCGGTTGCAATATCCGCTAAATTGTGGGGTAAAAATGTTTCGCGCATATCTTTTTCGTCTAATCGGGAAATGATTAAGATATTTTCAATAAGCTCCAGCATACGCTTTGCGCCAAGGTTAATTTTTTCGGCAAAGCGCGCAACATCATCGGGTTCAACCATACCGGCCATCAATAGCTCTGCACAGCCCGAAATAACAGTAAGCGGGGTTTTTAGCTCATGGGAAACATTGGCGGAAAATTCCCTGCGCATTTTTTCGGCTTCGTTTTTTTCTGTGTTATCCGCAGAGAGGATAATCACACCTTGGTTTGCAGAAGGGACAAAGGATACTTGCACCACGCGCTCGTTTTTTGTTATCGACATCTGCCCACCCTTTCCAACCATTGCATTATCCACCATTTCTAAAAACGCAGTATCCGACAATAAGGTAATTACATTTTTACCCACAGGGTTTTGCCTTGCACCGAATAATGAAACAGCCCTGGGGTTTGCGGTAATTACTTGCCCCGAAGGGGCAACCACTGCAAAGCCGTCCTGCATATTTTCGATAAGCGCATTCATCGTTGCATTGTGTGCGCGGATATCGCTTATTTGGTCTTCGGTCTGCCGCTCTCTGCGCAGCAAATATTGATAAAATTCTTCCAACTCGTCGTAGAAATGCTCCGGGGTGTCTAGGTCAATTTTATTAATGGCAGAAGCGATGTGGCGCGTTAACTTGCTGCTTACAATATAAACAATGATAAATAGCAGCATAAACATTAACAAGAGGAAGGGAACGGATTGTATTGACATTCTTACCAGGGTGCGCATAGCATCGTTAAAAAAGATGAATGCCAAAGCCGCCGCTGCTGCCATACCCGCAACCACAGCGACAAACAGCGCTAAGAAGTTTATTCTTCCCATGCAATCTTGTACCCCACTCCACGAATGGTTTTTATCATTTCGCCGCACCTGCCCAATTTTTGCCGCAACGTTTTAATGTGCATATCCACGGTGCGGTTAGACGACCCCTCATATTCATACCCCCAAATATGGTTTAATAAACGGTCGCGTGACAAAACCTTGCCTGCATTTTGCAGCAAGAAATATAATAATTCAAATTCTTTAAACGTTATCATCACTTCTTTTTCCTGCACATAAACGGCGCGCTTGCTCATATTTAACGCAAGCTCACCCAGCGTAATATGCTCGTTGGCGGCTGCTTTTGCTTCTTCGCCGTGCTGTTGGCTGCTTACCCTGCGCAATAGTGCGCGCACGCGCGCAAGCAGTTCCAGTACAGAAAAGGGCTTTGCAATATAATCGTCCGCGCCCGAATCTAAGCCCTTTACACGTTCATGCTCCATACCTAATGCGGTTAGCATAATTACAGGCAAATGCGCGGTTTTGTGAGATTTTTTTAACTTAGCGAGTATGGCAAGCCCGTCCTCACCCGGCAGCATAATATCTAAAATAAAAAGCACAGGGGCTTCGGTTTCCATACGCGCCCAAAAAGGCATTGCACTTTCGAAGGCCTCTATTTCAAATCCCGCTGAGCGAAGCGCATAACTAAGCAGTTCGCGTACATTGTCGTCGTCCTCTACTAAATAAATCATGTTTTTGTAAATTTCCTAGCAATAACGCCCGAAACGGCATTAAGCGAAAGCACAACCAAAAGCAGTACAACGGCGGTGGCATAGGTTTCGTTTACATATTGCCCGTAGCTGGAAAGCCGCCACATATGCACCGTAAGGGTACGCGCCGAGTCAAATAAGCTGGAGGGGATTTGCAATATCGTACCCGCGGTAAAAATGAGGGCAGCCGATTCGCCCACTACGCGGCCAATGGCTAAAATAACGCCCGCAAAAATACCCGGCATGGCGTTAGGCAAAATAATGCGAAAAACCGTGCGCAGTTTACCCGCACCCAATGCAAACGAACCTTCACGATAGGTATCGGGTACGGATTTTAAAGCTTCTTCTGTGGTGCGGATAATAAGGGGTAACATCATAATACTCATGGTGAGCGAACCTGATAAAATAGAGAACCCCATCCCAAGAAAAACGCGGAAAAACATCATACCAAACAAGCCATATACAATAGAAGGAATGCCCGCTAAAATTTCCGCCGCCGAGCGGATTAAAGTAACAAACCAACTGCCCGTTCGCATATATTCCACCAGGAAAACCGCTGTAAACATACCCAACGGTACAGAAATAGCAAGCACAATAATAACCATTAACACTGTACTAATAATGGCAGGGAACATGGATACATCCCCCAGCGTTACATTAACCGCAAACAAGCGAGGGGAAAGATGGGGAATACCATTAGACAAGATATGAAAAATAATAAAGCCCAACGCAAGTACCGTTACGCCCGCAAATACCCACGTAAGGCTTAGAAATATTTTATCCCATATACGCACCATTTTGCGCAATACAGCTTCGGGCAAATAGGTGTATACATGCTTCAAAGCAAGAAAAAGTGCAATGCCAATAACAAGGTACAGCGTTAAGCGCAACATATTAACGTCCCTTCCTTACAAGGAAAACGAAGAGCATATTGATAATAAGAATAAATAAGAGCAATACCACGCCCGTTGCCGTTAATGCATCGCGGTGCAAGCCATAAGCATAGGGCATTTCCATAACAATATTTGCCGTAAGGGAACGCACACCCCGCAATAAATGGGTGGGCATACGCGCTTGGTTACCTGCTACCATGTTTACCGCCATGGTTTCGCCCACGGCACGCCCGACGCCCAATACCACCGCAGCCATTATACCCGATTTTGCCGCAGGTACAATTACACAAAAAACACTGCGCGTTTTACTTGCGCCAAGGGCAAGGGCACCTTCTAAATAATTGGCGGGTACGGCGCGTATTGCACTTTCCGATATGCCAATAACTACGGGCAAAATCATAATGCCCAGCAAAATAGACGCGGCCATTATACTTTCCCCTGTACCGCCGCCCGTAATCTCCCGTGCGAAGGGGCGAATCATAGGCACCAGCACCACCATGCCAAAGAAGCCATATACCACCGAAGGGATACCCGCAAGCAAGTTAACCACAGGCTTCACAAATACATAAATACGATGGGGACACATATACGCCAAATATATGGCGGTAAACAAACCGATAGGGACGCCAATTACCAACGCACCCAATGTTATGTATATACTACCCACAATCATGGGAAGTACGCCGAAGGCAGGTACGGCGGGGTAACGGTCACCCGGCGCCCAACGCTGCCCCAGGAAAAATTCATAAATTCCAATTTCGAAAATAGCAGGAAGCCCACCCGTAAAGAGAAAGATAGCAATGAGCGATATGGCGATAATGCTTACACAGGCACAAGCCGCGAATACAATTTTCATTGAAAATTCCATGCCATATTTGCTCATTTTTCTCATTTTCATGGGTGGGGCTCCCTATTTATTTATTTGATGCAAAGGAGGGCATATTGCTTAGTGTGTGTCACTCCAGCGAGGAAGCTCGCCCATGAAGATGTCACGTACTTGTTCGGTGGTAAGGCTTGCGATAGGGTTGTCGTTATGCACGATTACGGCAAGACCATCATGCGCCATGGTTACAGAATCTACATACTCTAATTCGGCAGGGCGTAATGCGCGGGAAGCCATACCAAAAGCAACACGACCCTCTCTTGCATCGGTAATACCCGCACCGGAACCGGTGGAGTGGATTTCGATGCGGGTATCGGCATGTAATTCCATATAGGCGGCGGCGATACGCTCCATCAAATCAACCATGGAGGTAGAGCCTGAAATTTCCAGCGTACCCGTTAAGCCACCGCCGGAAAAGGCAGGCAGGTTATCACCAATCGCCACAAAGCCACGGCTAACGGCAATTTCTTGCCCTTCTGCGGAAACAATGAAGTCTAAGAAGTCTTGTGCCAAGGGTTCTAAATTGCGGGGAGTTGCCAAGTAGAAAGTACGGAACAAGGGGTAGGAGCCGTTTTGCACATTTTCTGCGGTGGCGGGTACGCCGTTGATGGGCATTGCGCGTACATCATCGCGCACCGAGCCGAGGGAGATGTAACCGATGGCGTACAGGTTGCCTGCTACAGCGGTGATTACCGCGCCGGTACCCGTTTGGATAACGGCTTCAATGTAAGTTCTGTCAACGCCATCTTCTAAGATACCCAAAATTTCTACAAAGGCATCGCGTGTGCCACTACCCGACTCGCGGGAGATAACATCAATAGGACCTGTGATGGGCGTTACTGTGGCTGCAGGATTAGCAGCTGCGGGCGCAGGCGTAGGCGCTGCGGCTACCGCGGGATTGTTGGTGCTGGGGTTGCTGGTCGTACTTTCGCCGCCGTCACCGCAAGCGGTAAAAAGCAACAGACCCGCAACGGCGAGCAAAGCTAACATTTTTTTCATTTTCATCCTCCTAGGGATATGTGAGATTGTTTGTTGCAAGGAAGATTGTAATGTGCAAATGTAAAGCACGCATGTTATGTATGTAAAAATTGTGTAAATTATTTAACGCATTCTCATTAATCCTCATAAAACCCTTTTGATATCATGGCAAGACTAAGCATTTCCGACCACCGAAAGGCATTAACCAGCATAGAAAACAGGGGCTTTAACGACAAGGGTCCCACCCGCACCCCGCGCACACGGAACGCCATCATCGCGTTTTGGTACTCGGTTTTAATATGCGGAAGCAGGTTTATTGCGCACAGCATTCCGTAGGCAAATTTGCGGGGCAGCTTCGCGTCCTTGCGTAAACTTTTTACTAAATCATAGGGGTTAGTGGTAAGGGCGAAAACCAGCCCAATGCCCGCAAAGGATAAAAAGCGTGTAGCCATCGTAATGCCTGTTTGCGTGGACTGTGTAGTGACTGTGCCAAACATGCCACCGCCGCCCTCGCCAAAGAATAACCCCATCACAAATAAGCTGAAGGACATAAAAGCCACAGGCAACATAAATTTGACGACTCGCATATACTGCGTATATTTTACGCCCGTTAAAATCAGCAACATTGCGCCGCCAAATACCCATATATTCAACCACAGGGAATGAATAAACGTAATTACTGTGGAAAACACAATAATAAACACAAATTTATAAAACGGGTTAATTTTAGACATAAAATCACTCACGATTGTCCTCCAAGTGTATAATTTTGTGGGAAAAGTTGCGCGCCAACGCACCGTTGTGGGTGGTGTAAAGTACGGTCAAGCCGTTTTTGGCTTTTTCCAAAAGCAATTGCATGATGGCACAAATATTTTCATAGTCTTGCCCGTAGGTGGGTTCGTCCAATAATAAAATGTTTTGCCCGCCTGCCAGCATGGTTAGTACGGCAAGCCGGCGCTGCTGCCCTTGGCTAAGCAGATAAGGCGAATATTTTTTATACACATCCAAGTCAAAGATACGGAGCAGTTCCAGTGTTTTTTCTCGTTTCGCTTCCGCGTTGCCTTTGTGCCAATGGTTTACGCTAAAAAATACTTCGTCGTAAACAGATAAGGCTAAAAATTGATTGGCAGGGTTTTGAAATACAATGCCGCATCTTTCATAGAGGTGTTTTTTTTTGTATTTATTTACTTCACGCCCCATGAGGGCGAGGCTTCCTTTATATTTATGCTGCTGCATGAGGGCTTTAAAAAACGTTGTTTTGCCCGCGCCGCTTTTACCCGTTATTGCTGTTATGCTGCCTTTTTCAAAGCACATATTAGGGTATGTGATAGCGCCAACCGATAACCCGCATGTAGTAATTACGGGCGCACCCACGGCATGTAGGGACGGCACAAGGTCAAAAACCCTTGCGCCCGTTCCGTCCAATGATATTACGTGGTCGGCATTCCAAAGGCTTGTGCTATGGTCGATGGCTAAAATCGTAAGCTTTAACCCGCGCAAGGTAGTAATAATTTGCCGTGCGGTGGGTTCGTCTACATTAGCGAATGCTTCATCTAAGATAATGCACTTTGACTTTAACGCAAGAATACAGGCCAAGGCGCATTTCTGTTTTTCGCCGCCCGACATATAAGTGAAGCTTTTGCCCAACAAATCAAGTGCCTGCGCCTTTTCCATGGCATCATGTATAAGTGGTGGCATATCCGCTTCTGCTATGCCGATGTTTTCTAAGCAGAAAGCGATTTCATTTTCGGGGGTATTCATGCAAAATTGCAGGTCCGGGTTTTGGAACATCATCGCAACATATGCCACGCGATTGTCGGGTGTGAGGGTGTGAATGTCCACGTTTTCCCACTTCACCGTACCTGATTGTAAAAATCCGCCGTTTTCGGGATACAAGCCGGCAAGGACATACGCAAGGGTAGACTTGCCGGCACCGCTTTTACCTTGTAAAACGCTAATCTTCCCCACAGGAACGGTTATGTTTACATCTTGCAAAACTATCCTTGGCGAATCCTCAAAGTATTTGAAGGTAATTCCCGTAGCGTTAAGACTCATCGTCTATGTCCTGTGAATATTTTGTGCCCAAGGGATAGGATTTGAGTACACCCACCTTGGCGAGTCGGTCTGCCAGCAGTTTTGTAATAATGCCGCTAAACAACAACGCACTGCATAGCCGAATTACAAACCGCGTTGCTACAAAACCAAAGTCTAAATCCATCCATAAGCCTCGGTACCACGCCAACACAAAACTGGTAATGGTAGGTCCTACCGCCGCCAGCAACATGACAGGTAAGTTGAACTTTTTGTATCGTGTTGCAAAAAATACCGCTTCCACCCCCAGCCCTTGAAAAAACGCCGAGGGCAACAACGTAGCGGCAAAAGCGCTGCCCATTAATACCTGTACCACGCCTGTCATCGTACCTACAATGACAGCAACGCCGGGCTTTTGAATTACATATGCCGCCAACGTAGCCGACATAAAAAAGATACCGAAAACAAATTCAATAGCAATATCCCCAAAGCCAAAGGGCATAACCAAGGGGGCAACTACAAAACTCACGGAATGCACCGTGGCAAAGCAAATAAATGCAAACAACACAGATATAATGCTGGCAAGAATAACGTCTTTCAATTTCCACTTATATAAGTTCCACATGGGATTCACTCCTTTTTAGACCGGGACTATTGACGGATAACATGGCGTGCAAGACATAGTGTGTGATATTTTCTTCTGCGTAGGCAAGCACATGATTGAAATAGGCGAAAATATTATTCACATCTCCCGCCAGCTCGGTGGCGTAGTGGGACGCCTTCATATTGACGTGAAACGCCTCCGCCATTTGTGCCACGGCGGAAATGTGTTCCATATAATCCGCCGCGCCCAGCGGATAAAATGCTATCTTGCCAATTACGGGAAAAGACGCGCCGTAGTCGCCCATAACCGGCGTGGTATCTGTACCTACATAGTCTGCGGCTTGGTCATTAGGGCACCCACTTGAAAAAGTGGCGTCCAAGGTAATGTGCGTTTTCCCATCGTTGACGGCGGTAAAAACAGCCCGCACCCCTTCCACAACATGGGGTCGCGTTCCTCTGTACACTGTGGACAGCGCGTCCGTAGCGCACCATACATGCCGCGTATTTACACGCCCTATTGCGTCCAAAATCATCGCGGCATAGTTATCACTCATCACGGACAGCGAAAAACGACACCCCGTGATGCCTTTGGCATTGGTAATGCCCTTACTTTTTTGCATAAAAAAACCCTCCTCAGAAAAAATCCCAGAAAGGCACACGGCTCTAATCACTCCCTACGAAGGCATTATCCTTGTCAGGTTTATGGGTATCTCTCAGCACCTTGCTCACCTATGTGAACAAGCAGCACCCCAGGATTTTTATTAAATTTGATAAGAGTGTAGCATAGTAATATGGGTGCGTCAAATTTATATGCACCTATTTGAATTTAAAAGTTTTTTCTGGAGCTTAGCGAGACAGCCCCTTTATCTCTAATAGTTCCCATTTACCGCACTTCTATTACGAAAACGCCGCGCGGTACCACATCACCAACGTGCCAGCCGCCTGTACCCGCTTGCTTTAGCGCGCCCAGAAGGGCTTCTTTTTCTGCTTGGGGAACGGATAATAACAGCCCGCCCGATGTTTGCGGGTCGTGAAGAATACTTTTTATGGCAGAGAACATGATTTGGTCGAAAGCGATTTTATCCTTGAGAAATTCCGCATTGCGGTTTGCACCGCCCGGGACAATGCCCTTTTGCGCAAGGGCAAGCACGCCGTCGAAAAAAGGAACGGCGGTATGGTCTATTGCAAGGGTTACGCCGCCGGCTTCCGCCATTTCGCAGGCATGACCTAAGAAGCCGAAGCCCGTAATATCGGTGCAAGCGTTTACGGTAAACGCCGCGGCTGTGTCACGGGCGGCCTTGTTTAGCGTTGCCATTGCAGCGACGGCAGGGGCAAAATCGCCTTGGGAAATTTTGTCCTGCTTTGCCGCTGTAGCAAGTATGCCGTTGCCCAAGGGCTTGGTGAGGATAAGGGCATCGCCTGCCTTTGCGCCTGCGTTTGTCCATATTTTACTAGGGTCGGCGAAGGCGGTTACGCACAAGCCGTACTTAGGCTCTGCATCTTCTACGCTATGCCCGCCCGCAATGACCGCGCCCGCCTCTTTTACCTTTTCTGCACCGCCCGCAAGAATTGCCGCTACCTCGGCAGGAGTAAGGCACGCGGGTACGCATAAGATGTTTAGCGCAATGGAAGGGCTTGCGCCCATGGCATAGACATCGGAAAGCGCGTTCGCCGCCGCAATTTGCCCGTAGGCGAAAGGGTCGTCCACAATGGGGGGGAAGAAGTCCAGCGTTTGAATCATGGCTAAGCCGTCTTGCACCTTGTATACGCAAGCATCGTCCGACGTATCGTACCCCACAAGCAAAGCAGGGTCGATATTTTTAGGCAGTGCCTTTAGCATTTCCGAAAGGGCGCCCGGCCCCAGCTTTGCCGCTCAGCCCGCTTTGGCGGACATGTGGGATAGGCGTGGGTAGTTAAGTTTTGCCATGGGTTGCCTCCTATGGTCCACGGTGTTAATGATTTTATCTTTTCTTGCCTTATTCATCGGCGGGAACACGTGGGAATCGAACCCACCTAGGCGGCTATTAACCGCCTGCAACGGTGTTGAAGACCGAGGGACACACCAGCACCCATCTGCTCCCATAATATGGGCGATTATAGGCGAAGTGGCAAGGGAGTGCAAGTGGGTTAGCATTTCAATTGCTTTATGATACACTGCCTTTATTTTACGGAGGCTAACATGGACATTATACAAACCCTGGTACAGGAACTAACCCTTACGCGGCAGCACGCAGAAAATATTGTACAGCTTATTGATGAGGGCAATACCATTCCCTTCATCGCGCGGTATAGGAAGGAAGCAACGGGCGAAATTGACGACCAAAAGCTGCGTACCTTCAGCGAGCGGCTGGAGTATCTGCGTAATTTAGAGGACCGAAAAAATACCGTCCGCACCACGCTAGAGGAACAGGGCAACCTTTCCCCCGAGCTGGACACGGCGCTAAAAAAAGCGGTGACCCTTACCGAGGTAGAGGACATTTACCGCCCGTTTAAGCCCAAGCGCCGCACCCGCGCCACCATGGCGCTGGAAAAAGGGCTTGGCGAGCTGGCGGAAATCATTTTCGCGCAGGAAATTAAGGATTTACACGCCGCCGCGGCACCTTTTATTGATGCGGAAAAAGGTGTGGAAAGCATCGAAGACGCGCTAAATGGCGCAAGCGATATTATTGCGGAAAAAATTTCCGACGACCCGGCTTGCCGCACCTTTGTACGTAATGTTACCCAACGGGAGGGAATGCTCATTGCTTCCGCTACAAAAACGGCAAAGGAAGCCATGGAAAACCCCACCGCCGAAACCAAGGCACAGGTATACGAAATGTATTTCGACTTTGCCGAACCTGTAAAAAAAATCGCGGGGCACCGCGTGCTTGCGGTAAACCGTGGCGAAAACGAAGGCTGGCTAAAGGTAACTATCGAAGCTCCCGAGGAAAATATTCTTGCGGGGCTTAACCGCATGTATGTAAAAAATAATCCCGCCACCCGCAACTTTATGGAAGCGGCGGCGGCGGACAGCTACAAGCGCTTAACCGCTCCCGCCGTGGAACGGGAACTGCGCACCATGCTTACGGAAACGGCAGAAGAAGCTGCGATAAAGGTTTTTACGGAAAACCTGCGCCAGTTGATTATGCAAGCCCCCGTAAAGGGACATACCGTGCTTGCCATTGACCCGGGCTTCCGCACGGGCTGTAAACTTGCTGTGGTGGACGAAACAGGCAAGGTGCTGGAAACGGGCGTCGTTTTCTGCACCACTACTAAAGATACCGCACCCTCCAAGAAGCAACTTGCACAAATGATAGTGCGCCACAGTGTAAGCATCATCGCCATTGGGAACGGTACCGCATCCCGCGAGACGGAAATGGTCGTTGCAGAATTATTGAAGGAAACCCGCAGCAGCGCAAAGTACATTATCGTAAACGAAGCAGGCGCGTCGGTATATTCCGCGTCCAAGCTGGGCGCAGAGGAATTCCCCGATTTTGACGTAGCACTGCGCAGTGCGGTGAGCATCGCCCGCCGCCTGCAAGACCCTTTAGCGGAGCTGGTGAAAATTGACCCAAAATCCATCGGCGTAGGGCAATACCAGCACGACATGAACCAGAAGCGCCTAACCACGGCGCTGGGTGGCGTGGTAGAGGATTGTGTAAATAAAGTGGGGGTAGACCTTAATACCGCGTCCCCCAGTCTACTTGCCTATGTAGCGGGCATTAACCCCGCCATTGCCAAAAACATTCTCACCTTTCGCGAGGAAAACGGCAAATTTACCTCCCGCGCCCAGCTTAAAAAAGTGGCAAAATTAGGACCGAAAGCCTTCGAGCAATGCGCGGGCTTCCTACGCATCCCGGGGGCGAAAAACCCTTTAGATAATACATCCGTCCATCCCGAATCTTACGCAATTGCGGAGAAAATTAAAATTCAACCGATTACAGATTGTAATCGGTTGGAATCCCTCGCGGCGCAATTAAGTATAGGTTTGCCCACCCTAACCGACATTATCCGCGAGCTGGAAAAACCGGGTCGCGACCCTCGGGACGAGCTGCCTCCCGTTTTGTTGCGCAGCGATGTACTCGCCATGGAAGACCTTACCGAGGGCATGATGCTCACAGGAACGGTGCGTAATGTAATCGACTTCGGCGCGTTTGTGGATATCGGCGTACACCAAGACGGGCTTGTTCATATTTCCCAGCTATGCGACCGCTTTATTAAGCACCCGCTGGAAGCCGTGCAGGTGGGCGATGTGGTGCAGGTAAAGGTGCTGAGCGTTGATGTGAAGCGCAAGCGCATCTCACTTACCATGAAAGCAAAATAATTATTGACAAACGATAATTTTCATGCAATAATTATCGCAAAACGATAAATTCGAATTGCGAGGAGCATTTGCATGAGTGATGCTTTGTTGATTTTGCTTTCCTTCCCGTTCGCGCAAATTGGGCGCGGATTACGCGCGTTGTCGCTGATGGGCGGCGCGGGGAATGTTGTCGCGTGGGCGGGGTATTTAGCGCTATGCTTCTCGCCTTATGCGGTCATTTTTGTGCGCAGACATAAAACAAAAACAGAGGATTTATTGCTGGTATTGTTGAATTTCCTGTTGCTTGTAACGATGTATTTTATGATTAATCCGCGGGAATGGGGGCGCGGTCCCATTCCCTTTCCGCAGGAAATGTTGTCGGCATTAATGGGCGCAACATTGTGGTCTGCATTGCTTGCCTACGGGCTTATACGCGTTGCACGCCGCTTTTTTACGGCAGAAAGCGGCGCACTGCTTCGCTATTTGAAATATTTTTTAATTGCCGTGAGCGCGTTATTGGGTTTTGCGGTCGGCATTCAAATTGTTAGCGCTATACGACATGTGGGGAGCGCTCCCATCGTGTATAATCTGTTTGCTGTTGTGCCGTATGTGTTAAACATTTGGGTAGTACATATAGCAATAAAATTGGTGAATACCTTGCAGGTGGATTTTTTTAGCGAAGAGGCATTGCAAACGGCACAGCATCTTTCGCGCGTTTGCTTTGTTGCGCTGGCGGTTACGGTGCTTTCTGCAATGGCGGTTAATATAGGGCAGATGTTATTTTCTGCACGACTTGCGCACATTCACATTGATGTGAGTTTTCCCGTTGTCTCTGTTTTAGTGATGCTTGGCGCGTTGCTTTTTGCGCGCTTTATTGCACAGGGAAAGGCTGTGCAGGAGGAAAATGAGGGATTCATATAATGGCAGTTACAGTACATTTAGACGAAGTGTTAAAGGCACGGAACATGACCGCGCGCGAGCTATGCACGCTGGTGGACATTACAGAAGCTAATTTGTCGATTTTGCGCAGCGGTAAGGCGCGGGGTGTACGCTTTGGCACGCTTAATAAGATTTGCGGGCATTTGCAATGCGAGGTTGGAGATATTTTAAAATTCGACGGGGAGTTAGAAGATGAAAAAGATTAAAGCTTTAATTTTTATTGGGCTGGTGCTTTTGCTTAGCGGTTGTCAGCTTGCGCGGGAATGGGAAGAGCGGGAGCGCTCCCATGAAGATGAAATGATTGGCTTTTTTGTTACGTTTTGGGACGACGATATTCACCGCGCTTTTGGTAACGAAGACAGGATTTATGCGATACAGGACAGGTTCAATTTTACGTTTCCCATAAACGGAATTCCCTTTTTTGTTGGAGTGGCAAGGCAAGATTTGGACGACGGGACATATATAAGTTTCGCCTTCGGCGAAACGGGGGACGGCATCGTACAAGAGTATTTTCATTTGCACCACGGGGATGGTTTTACGCGCAGAACCCTTAGGGGCACACTATATATTTCGCCGCGCATAGCGTCCGAAATTTTTACCTTTAACCCTATTTTTCAAACGGCGCAAAATGCTGTGTACATTGGGCGGGGCGGGTCTTCCGTTTCGAGCCATTCGGACAGCGACATATGGGAGGGCGATTGGCGTACCTTCAGCAAGCAAAGCGAAATTGTGACTACAGTAAACGGCGTTTCCCACACGCGCACTACTAATATTGAACTGGGTCTTCGTCTGCAACATGCGGCGGAAACCATCACCATTATTCAAATGGACGAAAACCATCATATGCTAACGCGCGATGTCTTTGCGCCCGCGGATATGCCCGGGGATTTTACCCCTTTGTCGCACACGGCGTATTTAATTATTGAAGCATTTCGCCCATATGCGCAAATCCCTGTACAGCGTTCGCTGGTTGGCGAAGGGGACGGCGATATCGTTGCTTTTTACGAAGGGGAAAACGGCGTGCTGATTCGACGGTTTACACAGGTTGTTTGGTAGTATATGATGGCATATGTTTCTCGATGTGCTGTATATGAAAGGGGAGATTGTCTTGCAATTTTCAAACGCGAAAGCAAATGTTTATGTACCCTCGGGCGAAACGCCGCAGCAAGTATTCCCGCGCACTACGCATTTGTGCATTGGCGCGCACCAAGACGATATTGAAATTATGGCATACGGCGCAATTGCCGCGTGTTACGGCGCACAAGACAAGCACTTTACGGGTGTGACCGTGACCGACGGTGGCGGCTCGCCCCGTGCGGGCGTATACGCAAATTATACCGATGAGCAAATGAAGCAAATCCGCTTACTTGAACAAAATTCTGCCGCGCAAATAGGCCGTTACACCGCACAGGTAAACCTTGCATGGGCATCGAGCGGGGTTAAAGACCCTGCCAACCATGTGTTGATTGACGAGTTAAAAGCCATTATTAAAAACACTGCACCCCAAGTAATTTTTACCCATAATGTTGCGGATAAGCACGATACCCACGTTGCCGTAGCCATGCACGCAGTACGCGCATTACGGGAAATTAAAGGCGAAGGTGGGAGCGTTCCCAAGTTGGTGGGCATGGAGGTGTGGCGCGCACTGGATTGGCTGTGTGACGAGGATAAAATTGTGCAGGACAATGCCCCATTCCCTAACGTGGCGGCGGCACTTTTGGGCGTGTATGACAGCCAAATTTCGGGCGGGAAGCGGTACGACCTCGCATCAATGGGGCGCAGACTTGCGAACGCGACCTTTTTTGCCAGCCACGCCGTTGATGATTATGAATCTGCTGCCTTTGGGCTGGATATGACCGCCCTCGTTACCGAAAACGCCGACCCCGTTGCGTTTATTGAAGAATATATCGAAAAATTCCGTCTTGAGGTGGAAAAACGTATAAGGCAGTTTGCATGAATGACTTATTGCGCAAAATCCCAAAAGTAGACGATATGCTTGCCCGCCCTGCGTTTGTAGGGCTGGGCGGGCATTTATTTTTGCAAACAATACGCGATGTGCTTGCCGCGGTACGCGAAGAAATTTTGCACAATGCGGGAACGCTCCCGGCGTTGAAAGCATTAGATGCGCAAGTGTTCGCGCGGTACGCTGAATTAACCCGACCTAACCTGCGGTGGGTTATCAACGGTACGGGCATTGTACTGCACACCAACCTAGGGCGCGCACCCTTGGCGCAGGAAGCGTTAGACGCAATTAATGAGACATCGCGCGGGTATTCCACCCTTGAATATGACATAAAAAATGCGAAGCGCGGTAGCCGCCACACGCTGGTTGAAAGTCTTTTGTGCAGTGTAACCAATGCCGAAACTGCGATGGTGGTAAACAACAACGCCGCCGCGGTATTGCTTGCGCTTTCCGCGCTGGCGCAAGGGCGCGAAGTAATTACCTCGCGCGGGGAATTGGTGGAAATCGGCGGCGCATTCCGCATTCCCGATGTATGCGCGCAGTCGGGCTGCAAGCTGGTTGAAGTGGGTACGACCAACAAAACACATGTGCCGGACTACGCAAATGCGCTTTCCTCGGGAGCGTTCCCGAACGAAAGCAACGGCGCAATTTTACGTGTACACGCAAGCAATTTTAAAATGACGGGCTTTGTCTCGCGTCCCGGGCTTGCAGATTTGGTAAAGCTGGCAAATGAACACAACATACCGTTAATCGAAGATTTGGGCAGCGGCGCCCTTGTGCCGATTTGCAACCAACCTACCGTGGCGGAAAGTATTTCCGCAGGGGCGGACGTTGTAACCTTTAGCGGGGACAAATTGCTTGGCGGTCCGCAGGCGGGCATTATTGTTGGACGCGCAAAATGGATAGATAAGATGAAAGCCCACCCGCTGGCACGAGCACTGCGTATAGACAAGCTAAGTCTAGCCGCGCTGGAGAGCACACTGCGGCTGTACCAAAGCGGGACCGCCCACGAAAAAATTCCTGTTTTGCAAATGCTGCAAGCCACTGAGGCAGAGCTTTTAAGCAAAGCCAATCGCCTGTGCGCGGCTTTACCGCAAGGCTTATTTACCACAGAAGCGATACCCCTGCACAGCCAAGCAGGGGGCGGCGCAATGCCTGAGGAAGCGCTCCCGTCGGCGGGCATTGCTATTACCCATGCACACAAAACCGCGCAGGAAATTGAAAGTCACTTTCGCATGGGAACACCCCCCATTGTCGGACGTATCGCACAGGATAAATTTTTGTTGGACGTGCGCACAATAGACGAAGCGGACTTTTCCCACATCGTAGCGCGGGTGCAAATATGCGAACAATAAAGGTCTTTGATGCAAAAAATTACGCGCAAAATTGGCGGGTATTTAAACGCGATTCGGTTAGGGCAATCATTTTCCATAAAGGTAAATTATTGTTGGTGCGCAGCGAAAAATACGGGGATTGTAAATTCCCCGGCGGCGGCATTGAAGCAGAAGAAGGGTAGAGCGGGACCTATACATACTGCGCGAACTCGCAAGCAAAAAAACAATCCACCTAAAAGGGAGCGCTCCCGCAATGAAAAAACACGTCCTCATTGGTACGGCCGGGCATGTAGACCATGGAAAAACCACGCTAATTACTGCACTCACGGGCATTGAACATGACAAAATAGACCGCCTTAAAGAAGAAAAAAAACGCGGTATCACCATTGACTTGGGGTACGCCTGTCTGCCTTTGCCCGACGGCGGCGTTGCGTCCATAATAGACGTACCGGGGCACGAAAAATTTATAAAGAACATGCTTGCGGGCGCAAGCGGGATTGATTTGGTTTTGCTTGTCATCGCGTCTGACGATGGGGTAATGCCCCAAACGCGTGAACACCTTAGCATTTTGCAATTGTTAAACGCCCAAAGCGGCATTATTGTTTTAACAAAATGCGACGTAACCGACGAAGACTGGCGCACCCTTGTAAAAGAAGATATTCGCGCGCTAACGAAAAACACTTTTCTCGGGAATGCTCCCATCGTGGAAGTTTCCGCCCGTACAGGTAGCGGCATCTTAGAACTTAAAAGCCTAATTCTTACCCAAGTAACGTCCCGGAACCTGTGCAGTCCCCAAGGTTTTAATCATTCGCGCCTTCCCATCGACCGCGTCTTCTCCGTAGAAGGCTTCGGCACGGTAGTAACGGGAACGCTTACCGAGGGCACGCTTCATGTGGGTGAAACGGTTCACATCTTCCCCGCAAATACGCCCGCAAAGGTGCGTAATATTCAAGTGCACGGCGGCGATGTGGCGGAAGCCTTCGCGGGGCAACGGGCGGCGGTTAATCTTTCGGGCATTCGCAAAGAAGACGTAAAACGCGGCGATATATTAGCCCCTGCCGATGCATTGCACCCCACGCGCATGTTAGACGTAAGGTTAGAAATCCTGCCCGACAGCCCGCGCGAAGTAAAAAATAACACGCGCCTTCACTTCTACCATGGTACGTTTAATGCGCTGTGCAAGGCGGTTTTACTGCACGGTACAACGCTAAAGGCAGGGCAAAGCACGTATGCACAGCTGCGCTTTACCGAGGATATTGCCGTTAAGCAAGGCGACCGCTTTGTTGTGCGCTTTTATTCGCCGATGGAAACGGTAGGCGGCGGCATCATACTGCACACGCAACCGCAAAAACACCGCCGCGCCAAAGCAAATGAAATTGAAAAACGGCTAACCCAGCGGGAGCAAGCCCAAAAAAGCGGTGACATTTGCGCCCAAATTTTACAGCGCATCGCAGACGGAAGCCCAAACCTAACGCCACTGGACGAAATTAAAAAAAATAACGGGAGCGCTCCCGTTCAATTTGATGAAGCGGTGACAACGCTAATGCAAGCGGGCAAAGTAACGCGCATAAGTGAAACTCACGTAATTGACGAGGGCTTCCGTACCCAATTTGCCGCCCGCTTAACAAAGCAGCTTGCCGCCTACCACGCGGCAAATCCGCTTCAGCGCGGCATTCGCAGAGAAGAATTGCGCGGTCAACTCCTTCCCAAGGCAAAGCCCGCGCTTTTTGACGCGTTGCTGCACATATATGAAGCAACGCATATCCGCGTTGTGGAAGGGCGCGTCGCATCAGCGAATTTTTCCATACAGCTCACGCCCGCACAGCAGCAAATCCGCGACGATATATGTACGCGTCTGCAATCTGCGCCCTACATGCCGCCCGCAATGGAGGAATTGCAAGCCCTGTGGCAGAAAAAAACCGCCGACTTCCGGCAGGTAATGGACGCACTGCAAGCCGAAGGCGCAATAATCACCACAGAGGCGGGCATTTTCTTCCACGCAAGTACCGTGACCTCAGCAAAAGAAATTTTTACACAACTTTACGGGAGCGCTCCCACGCAGAACGTCACCTTAGCCCTATTCCGTGATACGCTCGGCACTTCCCGTAAATTTGCGCTATCTTTGCTGGAATATTTCGACCGCACGGGCTTTACCCGAAAAGAAGGCGAAGGGCGGGTTTTAAAAACATGAGTAATCCATTTTACACCGCAATATATGAGCTTGTGGCGCAAATCCCCAACGGGCGGGTTACGTCCTACGGGGCAATTGCGCGTGCGTTGGGGCATCCCCGTTCCGCCCGTACCGTGGGTTGGGCGATGGCGCACTGCCCCGAAGGTTTGCCTTGGCAACGGGTGGTAATGGCGGACGGTGCAATTGCCGCGGGGGAATACGCAGCGCTTCGCCGCGCTATATTAGAAGACGAAGGCGTATCCTTCCTACCCGATGGGCGCGTAGATATGAAAAAAGCGGGGTGGACGCCATGAAGCTTCGTTCAATTGCCGATTTTATAGGTTCGCTGCTTGGCGCGGTGTGTTTTGTTATTGCAATAAACATTGTAATTGTACCCCATGGCTTGTACAGCGGAACACTTACGGGCGTTGCACAAATTATCGAATCGCTGGTAATTACGCACACCGCCCTTACCATGCCGCAGGGCATAAACTTGACGGGCATTTTTTTACTTATTATCAATATCCCGTTAATGGCGATGGTACAGCGCGTAACCCAAACAGGCTTCCCCATCAAGTCCATCATTAACATTATTTTTCTCACCATTGTGATGGCTTTTATCCCTATCCCCGCCGCCCCTGTTTTGCACGATACGCTTACGGCTTCCATTGTAGGCGGTGCGCTTGCGGGCTTTGGCGCGGGTTTTATGTTGCGCTGCGGTGGCTCGGGTGGCGGGTCGGATTTGATAGGCGTTTACTGTTCCGTAAAATATCCCAATTTTACCGTAGGACGCGTGACGCTCATTATCAGCATTTTTGTATATGGTTACGGTTTGCTCGCCCACGACCTTAACATTGTCATTTACTCCGCCATTTTTACCACGCTTTATGCGTTTTCCCTTGACCGCGCACACTCCCAAAACATTAAAACCAGCGCCCTCATTTTTACCGCAAGTCCTGTGGCTGTGCAGGGCGTATTGCAGGAACTACAGCGCGGTGCAACTTGCTGGGAAGGCAAGGGCGCGTATTCGGGAAAGCACACCCACATCTTTAATACCGTTATTTCGAAATACGAAATCCCCCGCTTAAAACAAATCATCAAGGAAGCCGACCCCAGCGCGTTTATTGTGTTTAACAATAATGTAGGCGTAGCGGGGAATTTTGTGAAGAAGCTGTAATATCAAACACGATCAGCGGTTGGTTACCTGTTCATTGTAAAACCGCCTTTGTTTGTTATAAGACTGATGAAAATATCTGTCTTAGGCTTTTGCTTAATTCCGCATGGAGGTGGGCATTCATGAATAAAAAACATTGGCTATTTTTAACCGCGGCGTTATTTTTGGCGGCATCCGTTTTTATGCTAAAAACACGGAATAACAACGCTCCCCCTTGGTGGGCGTACCTCGAATACAGCCCGCCAACAATAACGATACCCGAACTGGAACGCGTAACTATGGTCTATACCGGAACAGAATTAACCCATATCAATTATGTAATAATTATGACCACCGCAAACGCCAGTGATTACTGGATTGGGCGCGTAGGGTTGGGGTCATTTGTACATGATGCATTAACAACCAGGCTGGAATTTTTTGATGGAGTAGCATGGCGAATTGTGCCCGCGACACAGGATGCCCCTCCGTATCCTGATATGGGATTTTCACCAATCGCAAAAGGTGCGATACGCGAAAATAGATTTGCAATTGAATATTATTTCGGTTTGCTTAAACCAGGGTTATACAGAATTAGAATACAATGCACAATTTATGCCGGGATAAACTTGCACGATACAATGAGCAATGACGAACGGGAAGCGCTTCGCAATCTTTCACGAAGCTTAGGTCCACATGGACGGACAAGCCTTCAAAACTGTGCTAAAATTTTGAAAGGCAAGCAAACAAAAATTTATATTAGGCGGTGTAAAAATGAAAACACACAACATATCACTGGAATCAATAACGCCGGACGGTTTAACAAAATTTGGTATGATGAAAAAAAATTCGATGAAAGTTAAAGTGGAAAATGGCGAACTTCATATACCTGCCGAAGAGTCCAAGGTGGGTAAAAGCCGACATCATGTTTATGTTCCGGGCAAATACAGCCTTCCTTTTTGCGTTGATATGACG
>Ga0209755_10000033_pt1 | contig 235889 bp, 213 predicted proteins | sample TergutCo191P1_FD_187301 | JGI IMG/M metagenome (GOLD analysis project Ga0209755, IMG submission 187301) | Cornitermes sp. P1 segment gut microbial communities from Petit-Saut dam, French Guiana - Co191P1 (SPAdes) (version 2) | ecosystem: Host-associated > Arthropoda: Insects > Digestive...
ACTGTAGGGGCTTGTTAGGGCTGATGGGATTGCGGGTCAAGCCCGCAATGACGGGCTTTACAGTACGTCACCCCGTGCTTGACACGGGGTCTTGTCAGTCGTCCCTAGCCCCATGCTGTAGGGGCTTGTTAGGGCTGATGGGATTGCGGGTCAAGCCCGCAATGACGGGCTTTACAGTACGTCACCCCGTGCTTGACACGGGGTCTTGTCAGTCATCCCTAGCCCTATACTGTAGGGGCTTGGAATTACATGTGGGATTGCGGGTCAAGCCCGCAATGACGGGAAAGGTACGTGTCAAGCACGGGATGACGGTTAAGATGCGGGTTTGAAGGGTTTGTGTGTTATTTTTAGAAGGTATTAACTAGGTTTAAATGACGATTTAAGCTCCACAATGCGATTAAATACCATTTTTTCAGGGTTTGTATCCTTCTCGTCCAGACAGAAAAAGGCATTTCGCATGAATTGGAAACGGTCGTTTTCTGTGGCGTTTTTGATTGATGGCTCTGCCACCGCATTGTCGGCTATAATTAGGCTATCCTTATTAAAAACGAAGCCCTCTTCTGCGGTTTCGTCGTCAATAACCAAATAGCTGTATAGGTTGGCTTGGATTGGAACGGCTTGTTCCGCACAAACCCAGTGTATTGTGCCTTTAACCTTGCGCTCGCTAAACCCGCTGCCGCTTTTGGTGGCGGGGTCATATGTGGCGTGAATTTCTATAATTTTGCCATTTTCATCCTTAATGACATGGGTGCAAGTCACAAAATACGCCCCTGCAAGGCGAACTTCGTTGCCTGGGTACAGGCGATGGTATTTCGGGGCAGGAACTTCCATAAAGTCATCCGCCTCAATATAAACCTCGCCACCAAAGGGGATTTGCCTTGTGCCTAAAGCCTCATTTTTAGGGTTGTTGGGCATTTCTAGCATCTCTGTCTGCCCTTCTGGGTAGTTTGTGATGACAAGTTTGATAGGGTCAAGAACAGCCATAACAACCTTGCTGTCTGCCGCTAAATCTTCCCGCACAAAATGCTCTAACATGGCAATATCCACATTTGCCTTGCCTTTTGACACGCCTGCCGCCTCAAAAAAGTTGTGAAGTGCCTGGGGGCGATAACCCCTGCGGCGCATACCTGCCAATGTCACCAAGCGCGGGTCATCCCAATAGTTAATGACCCCCTGCTCAATCAACTTGCGTATAAAACGCTTGCCTAGAATGGCATTGGTTAAATCCAGCTCACCAAATTCAATTTGGCGGGGGGCAGGGTCGAAACCGCCTACGTTTTCCACGCACCAGTTGTAAAGGGGGCGGTGGTCCTCAAATTCCACACCGCATAGGCTGTGAGTTATGCCCTCAATGGCATCGCTTAGCGGGTGGGCAAAGTCGTATGTGGGATACACGCACCAACCAGGGGCGTTGTAATGTTCGTGGTGGATGATGCGGTAAATGGCAGGGTCGCGCATGTTCATATTAGGGCTTGCCATGTCGATTTTTGCACGTAAAACCCGCGCACCATTCTCAAACTCCCCCGCCTTCATGCGCATAAATAAATCTAAATTTTCAGAAATTGGTCGGTCACGGTAAGGGCTGTTTTTTCCAGCTTCTGTCAATGTGCCGCGGTATTCCCGCATCTGCTCTGCGTCTAAATCGCAAACATAAGCCAAACCTTTTTCAATTAAAATGACGGCAAATTCAAAAAGCTTGTCAAAATAATTGGAGGCGTAAAAGAAGCCGTCCCACTGGAAGCCCATCCACTGAACCCCGTCTTTAAGGGCTTTTACAGATGCTGCCATGTTTTCTTTTCTGGGGTCTGTATCGTCAATCCGCAGGTTACATTTGCCCCCAAACTGCTTTGCCAAGCTGAAGTTTATCCAGATGCCCTTGGCGTTGCCGATATGGGGGTAGCCGCTAGGCTCGGGAGGGAAGCGGGTGTGCAGTTTGTGGGTGTCCGCCCCTAAATCCTCTTGTATAAACCGTTCTATAAAGTTTCCTTGCACTTTAATCCCTCCCTGTAATTTCTTTGTTTACGCCCCATCCCGCAAAACGTCGGCGTTTGCGCCCTCTCCCTCGTGGGAATTGGGCAGTTTGCGGAAGGTGACAGGCTCTGCCACTCTTTCCACTACATCTTTGGTAATTACGACCCTTGCCATTTCTTCATCGCTAGGGACTTCGTACATTATATCCGTCATAAATCCTTCGATTATAGAGCGCAAGCCCCGTGCGCCGATATTGCGCTCGATTGCAAGTTTGGCAATGGTTGAAAGGGCTTCATCCTCAAACTCAAGCTCCACATCATCCATTTTGAAAAGCTGTTTATACTGCTTTATCAAAGCGTTTTTCGGCTTTGTTAAAATGGAGATTAACGCCTCTTCATCCAAGGCGTTAAGGCTTACGATAATAGGCAGACGACCGATAACCTCTGGGATAACTCCAAACCGTTGCAAGTCTTTGGTGGTTACCTGCTTCATAATTTCGGCGGTGGTTTTCTTCTCGTCGGTTTTCATTTTGGAGTTAAAGCCAATCATCTTTTTGTTTAGCCTTTCCTCAATCACCTTATCAATGCCGTCAAATGCGCCGCCGCAGATGAAGAGGATGTTGGTTGTGTCCATTTGTATAAATTCTTGATGGGGATGCTTGCGCCCGCCTTGGGGCGGCACATTTGCAACTGTTCCTTCCAGAATTTTAAGCAAGGCCTGCTGAACTCCTTCACCGCTTACGTCGCGGGTGATGGAGCGGTTTTCGCTTCGTCTTGCAATTTTGTCAATTTCGTCAATGTAGATTATGCCGCGCTCGGCACGTTCCAAATCCCCGTCTGCTTCACGGATAAGGCGCAGAAGAATGTTTTCCACATCCTCACCAACATAACCCGCCTCTGTAAGGGAGGTTGCGTCAGCCACTGCAAAGGGCACGTCTAGCATTTTTGCCAGAGTTTGCGCCAAAAACGTCTTGCCTGTTCCTGTTGGACCAAGAAGCAGAACATTGCTTTTAGCAAGCTCCACCTCTGGAATTTCATCTTCAGGCATGTCAATGGACTTGGAAATGCGCTTATAATGGTTATAAACCGCCACAGACAAAGCCTTTTTGGCATCATCTTGCCCAATTACATATTTATCTAAATGCGCTACAATATCCTTAGGTTTGTATAGCTTAAAGTCCGAAAATTCAAGAGGTATCATGCCCTCTTCGTCCTCTGGCGCGTTAATGGCAGAATTGTCCATCATAATTTCAATGCAAACTTCTACACATTCGTTGCAAATGAACACGCCGCCAGGCCCTGCCACAAAACGCCTATATCTATCCCTGGTTTTGCCGCAAAAACTGCAATTTACATTTCCCCCGTCGTTTTTAAACAGTTTAACCACCTCTTTTCCTTAGTTGCTACTCTATTTTTCTGTCTTTGTAATATTCTCATCAACCTTTGGAGTGTCAAGACCAGGATTGTCAGCCAAAATTTCGGTGCAATCTTCTACACATTTGTTGCAAATGAACACACCGCCAGGTCCTGCCACAAAACGTCGGTGTTCATCCCTGACATTGCCGCAAAAACTGCAACTCACAGTTGCAGTGTCGTTTTTAAGCATCCAAAACACCCCTTTTCCTATTTCTGCGCCTTTGTAATAATCTCATCAATCAAACCATAGGTTTTAGCGTCCTCAGCTGACATGAAATTGTCACGGTCGCTATCCCTTTCGATTTGCTCCACAGTTTGCCCTGTCATTTCAGCAAAAAGCTCGTTTAACCTTTGCTTGTTTTGTAAAATGCGCTTTGCATAAATCTCAAAGTCGCTTGCTTGACTGCGCCCAATGCCACCAGAGGGCTGATGAATCATAATTTCAGAATTTGGCAGGGCATATCTTTTGCCCTTTTCGCCCCCAGCAAGCAAAAACGCACCCATGCTTGCCGCCATGCCCACGCAAATGGTGGAAACATCAGGCTTAATAAACTGCATAGTGTCATAAATTGCCAGTCCTGCGGTTATAGAGCCGCCAGGGCTGTTGATGTAAAAACTAATATCCCTTTCTGGATATTCTGCTGCCAAAAACAGCAGCTGGGCGACAATCAAATTTGCTGTGTGGTCTGTCACCGCTTCCCCTAAAAAGATTATGCCGTCTTTTAACAGACGGGAATATATGTCATAACTGCGCTCGCCGCGGTTGGTTTGCTCCACAACCATAGGAACAAGAGCTGACTGGGGCGTCATTCCTAAAAAGTCAAAATTGTTCATTCCATTCTCCTTTTTTCTTCGGGAACTGTTATTCCTTCACAATCCCATACAAAATTAAATCTTGAAATTCCCCTTCTTTTATGATGTGCTTAACCTGCACGCCCTCTTTGGTCATGCCAACTTTCTCCATCATTCTGCCAGAAGCTGGATTGTTAGAGAAAAACCTTGCCCACACTCTTTTCGTCAAAAGCAAAGCGGATTATGGCTTTAAGGGCTTATCTGAAGTTTTCTTCGTGGGTTGGTATCCAGCTTGTGGCTGCTTCCATTGGGTAGGGGTATGGCAAATACAAAGTTGTTTTGTAAATGTTGTAATTGTTACACATTTCATAAATCCGCTGTGCATCTGACATGTCAAAAGGTCGCAAGGTCAACCTTTCGGTTGTAAGGGTTCGGGCTTTTGGGTCGTAAACGCTTCTATTCATCATCCTTTTTCTTCTTGCCCGCTCTTTTCTTTGGCTTTTCTTCGGCAACTTCTTCTTCGGCTGGCATATCCTCTGCCTTTCTGGCTTCTGCTTCTTCGGCAGTTATCGGTTTGCCGTGTTCGCGCACCAAAGCAAGGGCTTTTTGCGCCTTAACATCGTTTTCGATGTTTTTCATGCCGCCTTTGCCCACAGCTTCAATAAATTGGGGCTTTGTAAGGCGGTACATAGGGGCAACAATGTCCACTTCTTTATCAATTTCTTCCTCGGTTACCTGAATGTTTTCCATGCGGATAACAGCCTCAACACCAAGGCGGCTACGGACGTTTTTCGGGGCTTGGTCCTCATATGCAATGCGCATTGTGGCGCGGTCCATGCCAGTCATTTGCAAATACCCTTCCAAATCCATGCCTGTTTGTTGCTGAATTATACGGGCAAAGTCTGTAATTTGGCGTTCGATTTCCGTGTCAAGCATAGCCTGGGGGATGTTAACCTCCACACGCTCTCCAAGACCCATAGCAAGCTGTTCTTCAACCTCGCGGTCGGTGGCTTTGCGCTTGCCCTCTTCAATTCTTTCCTTAATTTCCTGGCTATATTCCTCTAAAGTGTCATGTTCGGAAACTTCCTGGGCAAAATCGTCATCTAATTCTGGCACTTGCTTTTCGTGAATATCAAGAACTTTTACCTTAAACATGGCGGGCTTGCCTGCCAAATGCTCCGCATGATATTCTTCTGGGAAAGTTACATTAACTTCTAACTCATCCCCAATATTATAACCCTCAATTTGCTGTTCAAAAGTGTCAATAAACTGCCCGCTGCCAAGGGTAAGCTCAAAAGCCTCGCCCTTGCCACCATGAAAGGCAACCCCTTCGTGGAAGCCCTCAAAGTCAATTGTTACTCTATCCCCATCTTTTGCAGGGCGGTCGGTAATATTTACAAGGCGGCTGCTTGCGTCTTGTTCCCGCTCAAGCTCCGCTTGTATTTCTGCGTCAGTAGCATCAATAACTGGCTTGCGGTATTCAATCCCCTTCCAATCATCAATTTTTCCATGGGGTTTTGTCCAAGTTTCAACAACAAGGCTTGCAACGCCGCTGTCGCTTACCTCAAACTTAGTGATAGATGGGCGTGAAACGGGGTCAATATCATGCTCGTCCAGCGCACCTTCATATCGGTCAGGAAACAGAGCGTCCAAAGCGTCCTCATAAAAAAAGTTTTTGCCATACTGGGCTTCTATCATCTTGCGCAGCACACGCCCCCTGCGAAAGCCAGGCAAGTTTATCTTGTGCTTGTTGCTGTCATAAGCTTGTTGCAAAGCCTTCTCAAAATCTTCCGCAGCTATCTCAAAGCTGATGTTTACAAGGTTTTCTTCCTTTTGTGTCAAAACTGACTGTGACATTGGTGTTCCTCCTGATTATTCAAAATTCTGTTTTACCTGCCATTATATCACAGCCGCCGCAGAAAGTCTAGTATTATTTTGATATTGGTTCATAAATTCAAAGTGTTGCCAATATGCACTTTATTTACATACAAAAAGGCGCAGACCCTTTCGTTAACGCCTTTTTGTATTTAATGTCCTGATTATAATTTGAAGTAAGAAACTTGGCTTTTCAGCATTTCAGCCATTTGGTTTAGCTCTTCTGATGCCGAGGCGGTTTCTTCCGATGCGGCAGAGTTGGTTTGAACCACCCTCGAAATCATGTCAATACCTTGGCTTAATTGCTCCATTGCCACAACTTGCTCCCTTGATGCGGCGGAAATGCCCTGGATAACCTCTAACACTTCTGCGACAGATTGCACAATGGCATCCAAGCTTGATGCGGTTGTTTCTGCGATAGACGCACCAACTTCAACGCGGTCGATACTGTCTTGGATTAGGGAGGTGGTTTCTGTTGCCGCGTTTTGGCTGCGGCCTGCAAGGGTTCGCACTTCATCAGCAACCACGGCAAAACCTTTTCCGTGTTCTCCCGCCCTAGCCGCTTCCACGCTGGCGTTAAGGGCAAGTAGGTTGGTTTGGAAGGCAATATTCTGAATTGTTTCGACAATTTTGCTGATGCTGGATGAGCTTTCTCTAATCTGCTCCATTGCCTGCACCATTTCAGTCATGGCTTCGTTACCTACTTGGGCGTTTTCTGTGGATTTGCCTGAAAGGTCATTGGCAAGGTCGGCAGATTTGGTGTTTTGTAAGGTTTGTTCATTAAGTACTTCTATAGTAGCATTTAACTGGTCAACGGCTTTCGCCTGTTCCATAGAGCCAGCAGCAAGGTCTGTTGCGGCAAAGGAGATTTGCTTGCTTCCTTCAAATACTTGTTCGCTGGCTTGGCTAATATCTTTCATAGTTTTGTGAAGGGTTGTTGTGATGTTGTTGATGCTGTCTTTTATGCTTACAAAATCCCCCATATATTCGCGGTTTATGGCGGTTCTTAGGTTGCCTTTGGCAATTTCACTCAAAACATCATTAATTTCGGATATATAGCTTGTAATAAAATCAACACTGGTGTTTATTGTATCCGCAATTTTTTTGTAAGCAATGGCAGATATTTCTGTATCCTCATCAAAAGGAGTTTGTGTAAAGTCAAATTGCAGGTTTCCTTTCGCCAGACCCGCTTCCAAGGCTCTTGCAATTTGGGATGCTTCTGCCTGTTGATATTTGGAGTTTTTCTCCATTTTTAATGCGGCTAGGGTTGCTACTGTGGTATCAAAAGACAGATTCATAACACACACAGTTTTGCCTTTGTTGTCCTTAATTGGTATCATTGAATGGGTCGCATGGGCTATTGTGCCATCTGGAAGGGGTATTTCTATGTCATAGGTTATGGTTTTGTCACTTGAAAGGGCTTCCTTTAGCTTGCCTCCCAAGAAATCTGCCAAATCTGGCGGTAAAGAGTCTTTCATGGTACTGCCGATTAGGGATAACTGGTATCCTCTGTTTAAAAGGAAGTTGTTGATAAAGTTAAAACGCCCTTGGGTATCAAAGAGAACAACACCAGCAGAAAGTTGGTTAAGATATTGGGACAGGCTTGTTGCAATGTCGTCTATCCCTTCTAAAATTTTGCTATAATCCCCTGGCATGGTGAAATTGTTGGTTTTTATCAAGTCACCACCAGCGATAGCCTTGCTTGCCCCGCCAATATAATTCGTTAATTCGTTGATGGTGTTTTGCACACTAGCAAAACTCTGGGCAAGTTGCCCGATTTCGTCGTTTCTGTTTGTTTCTAGGTTGATGGACAAATTACCGACAGAAATTTGGCTGGCGGCATTCCTAAGATTGGTTATTGGTGTTGTTATTCTGCTAACTACAATGAGTATCACAACAAGAGCGAGGGCAAGAGCCACAACGCCGATTATGGAGCTGATTAAGATTTGATTGAAAGCTGTTGCGTTGGTTTCGTTTTGCGGTATGCCCACAAAAAGCATACCTGTTGGCGTGTTTCCAATGCCCAACAGGGGAACATAGTAGGCTCTGAAAGGCATTACACCAAGTATATTAAGTTCCAAGGCGAGAGGTTGATTGCCGCGTAAAACATGGTCTGCCACAGCAGAAGCTACATTTGTGCCTGAGGTTCGGTTGCCTGTTTCGGGGTGTATAAGTGTGGTGGCTATAGATAAGTCTTCTGCAAAAACTGTGAAGTCCGCGTCGAATATAGTTTTTAAAGTATCTACAAATTCATAGGTGCCTATATTGTAAATAACAACAAGACCGCCAATTATTTCTCCGTAGTTCATTATAGGTGATGTGGCAGCGATAGCGAAGGGGAATTCAGCAGTTGATGTGTATAAGGCTGTGCGTTCTCCACGAAGAGCTGCCGCCATAGAGGCTTCAGAACTTATATCATCACCAAAGCTATCGTCATTATAGGAATGAACGAAGATATGACCGTTTGCATCTGCAACAATCACGGCACTCACATCAAAAAAGCTTTGCATGGTGGACACATACCTGTATGCCGCAGTTCTTCCGCCGCCACTTACAGCACTAATAAGTTGCTGGTTGTCGCTGATAACGTTAGCGGCTACTTGCGCTCTGTGCTTGTAAGTTTCTAAATATGCCTGAACGCTTGTTGCGGCAGCAGACAGACGCTCGTCTGCATATCTTTCTGTTAGGTTGCTTGTAGAGTACGATGTCCAAGCGATAATTATTGCAACTGTGAAAACTATGGTTACGGCGATTGGCACTGCGATTTTGCTCTTCAAACTTTTAAACATAATAATTTGCCTCCTACGTAATGTTTTTTAAATCCGAAAAACTTATCCTTGCATTATAACACAAATTCCGATAAATTTCAAGAGAATTTTATGCAACTTGAGCAACTGTAGCGCATTTTGAAAAATCTTCTTGCTTTTCAAAATAGGGTGTGTTATATTATTGGTATGGATATTTTAATTACCAACAATCCCCTGTGCCGTGACCACTTCGCAGGCGTTTATTATGTAGAGTTTGCTGATGTTTCTGCACATGTTATTTTGCAGCAGGTGCGGGATAAGGTGCATCTGGGACACGGGATTTTATCACACCCAAGGGCGGGTGGTTTGCCACCTGGGACAAGTCCATATAAATCTGTTGTGCTTTCGGAGGTTGCTGATGGCGTGCCAAATCCGCAATTATTAGAAATTGTAGAAAATGCCGTCAAAGCCTATGAAAAGGCTCGTACAGAGTTTCCAGAGAAACATCTGGAGCATTTTAGTAAATTGGATTTGTCGCTATTGGCTCCAAATGCCCACAAAAAACATTAATATTGTTATCAACAAAAGATTTTATAAGGAGGAAGCGGATGAAACTGGAAGTAGGTTACATCAACATTACTGATATTCAAATCGGTAACGACTGTAAAGTTGAAAATGGCATCTTGCATGTTTGCGAAAAATGCTTGAAAGATTTGATTTTATCAGATGCGCGCATTGCTGACGTGTCTTTTGACGTGGCACGCCCAGGCGAAAGCGTGCGCATCACGCCCGTAAAGGACGTTATCGAGCCACGCACAAAAGTGGGCACGGATGAAACGGGGGTTTTCCCTGGGATTTTAAACAAGGTAAAAACTGTAGGTGAAGGGCGCACCCATGTTCTTAAAGGTGCTGCTGTTGTTACTTGCGGTCAAATTGTAGGTTTCCAAGAAGGTATCATTGACATGTGCGGTGAAGGTGCTAAATACACCCCATTCTCTGAAACCAACAACTTGGTAATCCTATTCACACCTAAAGAAGGCACAGAGCCTCATGCATATGAGCAAGCTCTCCGCATGGCTGGTTTGAAAGTTGCCGATTTCTTGGGTGCTTTGGGCAAAGAGGTTACCCCCGATGAGGTTAAAACCTACGAAACCCTGCCAATTATGGAACAAAAGGCGAAATATCCAGACCTGCCAAGAATTGGCTATGTACAAATGCTGCAAACCCAAGGGCTTTTGCATGATACCTATGTTTACGGTGTTGACATGAAAGAAAGCTTGACCACGATGATTAACCCAACTGAAATTTTAGACGGGGCAATTGTCAGCGGCAACTGCGTTTCTGCTTGTGACAAAAACACAACATATCACCATCAAAACAACCCTGTTATCCACGACATGTTCGAGGAAAACGGCAAGAGCCTAATTTTCGCTGGTATGATTATCACCAACGAAAACGTTTTCTTGATGGACAAAGAGCGTTCTTCTGACTGGACCGCAAAGCTTTGCAAAATGATGGGCTTTGATGGCGTTATCGTTACCCAAGAAGGCTTTGGTAATCCAGATACAGACCTTATGATGAACTGCAAAAAAATCGAAGCCGTAGGCGTTCCAACAGTTATTGTTACTGACGAATACGCTGGGCGTGATGGTACAAGCCAATCTCTAGCTGACGTTGACCCTGCGGCAAATGCTGTGGTAACGGGCGGTAATGCTAACGAAGTTGTCACTTTGCCAAAGCTTGATAAGGTTATCGGCACTTTGCAATATGTTGACGTTATTGCAGGTGGTTTTGAAAACAACATTCAGCCAGATGGCAGCATTGTGGTTGAGCTTCAAGCAATCATTGGCGCAACCAATGAAATGGGCTTTAACAAAATGAGTGCTAGATAGTGAGCAAAAAACAGAAACTCATTGACAGATTAAAGTCAAAACCTAAAGATTTCACATTTAGCGAAGCCGCAAATTTATTGTCAGCATTGGGGTTTTCGATGTCGATTGACCCTGACAATTGCTTGGAATACAAAGGATTTTACGGCTCTGTTGAATATTGCGCAGAAAGCAATCTTTTGCATGGTGAAATTTTAGGCAACCCCAACCTTCTGTCTATGTACGACGGCATATCTTTAGAAGAATTGATTGCAGACTTTAAAGAAGCGGTTGACTTTCATCTGCTGCCCAGAGAAGATGGAACAGTGATGAAAGCACCAGAATACGAAACAGTGTAACAACATAAGAAAAAACGAAAGGAGCTTATTGTGATTAAAATTGTTCATTATATTAACCAATTTTACGCAGGTGTAGGCGGTGAGGAAAAGGCCGATATTGGACCGTCTATCCAAGAGGGGACTATGGGTCCTGGCTTGGCTTTGAAGGCGGCTTTCGGCAGCGAAGCCGAAATCACCCACACCATTTATTGCGGCGATTCATATTATGCTGCAGATACAGGAAAGGCATCCGCTGAAATTTTGGAGATGATAAAGCAAGTTAAACCAGATTTGTTTATTGCAGGTCCTGCTTTTAACGCAGGCCGTTATGGTCTTGCTTGCGGTTCTATCTCTAAAATTGTGCAGGACGAGCTTGGTATTCCTGTTGTTACTGCCATGTACCACGAAAATCCAGGTGCAGAAATGTACAAGGACAGCGTGTATATTGTAGCCACCAAGGACAGTGCCGCTGGTATGCGCACTGCCGCCCCAACCCTTGCAAAACTTGCGCTAAAGCTTGCTAAAGGCGAGAAAATTGGCGCGTCTATCGAGGAAGGCTATATGCCTGGCAAGGCTCGCGTTAACTTCTTTGAGGAGAAGCGCGGCTCTCGCCGTGCGGTGGAAATGCTTCTTGCTAAAATTAGCGGCAAGCCATTTGTTACCGAATTCCCAATGCCAGACTTTGACAGAGTTGCACCAGCCGCTAAAATTGATGTTAAAACTGCGCGTTTTGCCATCGTAACATCTGGCGGTATTGTACCAAAAGGCAATCCAGACCGTATCGAGTCCTCTTCTGCTTCAAAATATGGCGAGTATGAATATGCTGACTTAAACGCAGACCCAAGCACTGTATACGAAACTGCCCATGGCGGTTATGACCCAGTGTATGCCAACCAAAACGGCTACCGTGTTTTGCCATACGACATTTTGGACGAGTTCCAAAAGGCGGGCAAAATCGGCTCTATCCACGGCAAATACTATACCACAGTTGGTAATGGTACTGCCGTTAAGGACTCTGCCCGTTATGGACAAGAAATTGCAGAGAAATTATTAGCAGACGGGGTTAATGCCGTTGTGCTAACCTCCACCTGAGGCACATGCACGCGTTGCGGTGCAACGCTTGTTAAAGAAATTGAGCGTGCTGGTATTAATGTGGTTCACATCTGCACAATCACCCCAATTTCCATGACAGTTGGCGCGAACAGGATTGTTCCTGCTATTGCTATCCCTTATCCGCTGGGCAATCCAAAAGCCACAGCCGACGAGGACAAGGCAATCCGTCGTGAGATTATGGAAAAGGCACTTGTTGCCTTTGAAACCCCTGTGGACAATCAAACAATTTTTGAATAATAGGTTAGAGGGAATGTTTATTATTAATTTGTGCAAGGGGAGTTCCTGAGGGGAGGTTTTTCAGTGAAACTTCGATTTTCAGCACTCTTATGCCTTTTGTTTGTCCTGGCTCTTGCAAATGCCGTCATGGCTGCAGATGGAGATGTTGTCCAGGTTAGAGTAAACGGTACAGAAATCTTCTTTGAGGGACAGCATCCAACCATTGTTAATGGCAGGACATTGGTGCCTGCCCGTGGGGTTTTTGCTGCTTTGGGCTACCAAGTGGACTGGGACGGTCAGTTGCGGATGGTGACCTTAACTGGAGATTTAACCATAAGGCTATGGATTGACAGTTATGATATGTATGTTGGCGGTGTTGGCATGGTTGGCATGGATGTGCCGCCGCAAATTATCGGCTCAAGCACCATGATACCCATCCGCGCCGTATCTGATGCAATTGGTGCTGATGTGGGCTGGCTTCCCAGTGAGCGGATGGTAACCATCAACCTTAGGGATTATCGCAATGCCACCTTCAATGACCTGCTTGGTTTTGGCTATTCTTTTGAGCAAGCATTGGACATTTTTGAGCAAGAGACCTTTTTGGTCTTTAACGAATGGCGAATTAGGAACAATCTTGCGCCTTTTGTCCAAGATGCCCAATTTGCAGGCACAAATAGAACCTGGGCACGAGAGGCGGCTGGCCATGGCAGTGACCTTGATGCAGGCCTCATAACTTTGGTGCAATTTGACCAAAGAGTTACGAGAAGCTTTGGTGACGCTGTTCGCGCAGGTATTCTAGGAACAGGTTATCCATGGCGGCTTGGCACATTTAATGACCCTGATAATTGGCCGATTGACAGCGCATTGACCCCCCAATCGGCCGCCGATATGCGCCTAAACTGACCCTGACAGCGGGTGCATTTCATAGACCCCGTGTGGGTTTATCTGGACATTGGAGTTCACTTTTTCCTTAATGCAAATGGGCATGTGGATAATGACCTGCGTAATACAATTTCAGTATCAACAAGACAGTAGGTGATTAAAATGCGAAGATATTCATTTTTGGCGGTGTTGGCCTTCTTGCTAGTTATGACTAGCGCAGCAGCTGTCACAGCGCAAGAGAGCAATATTAGGGTTGTTGTAAACGGTACTAATATTGGTTTTGATGACCAGCCGCCAGCACTCATTGACGGCCGCACCCTCGTCCCTGCCCGTGCAGTTTTTGCCGCTTTGGGTTACGAAGTTTATTGGGATGGCGGGGCGCAAATGGTTACGCTGGTCGGGAGCTATACCGTGCGCATGTGGATTAACTCCCACAATCTGGAAGTTGTTGGGCGCGGGATGATTACCCTTGACGTGCCGCCGCAGATTGTGAATGGGCGCACGATGATTCCTGCCCGTGCTGTGGCTGATGCAATTGGTGCTGATGTGGGCTGGCTGCCCGCCACACGCACAGTCACAATTGACCTAGCACAGGCGCGTAATTATCGCACTATTACCTTTAACAACCTGTTGCGTTATGGCTATTCATTTGAGCAAGCTCAAAACATTTTTGAGCAAGAGATATTTGCACTGTTTAACGAATGGCGTGAGCATCCCGACCAAGGCAGGCTTGCCCCGTTTGCCCCAGACCCCCAATTTGCAGGCACAAGCCGCAATTGGGCTAGGGAAACGGCGGGCATTTGGGTTGACTTTGACGCAGGGCGCATAACCCAGCCCCAGCTAAACGACCGCTTGTTTGGTCATACAGACACCATAAGCGCGGCTGATTGGGGCAGGATTTATCCCCTGCGCTCAAGCATCAATGACAGCTTTTTTGGTAATATGACCCCAGTAGCCGCCGCAAACCGCTGGCTTACCTGAGACTGACAGCGGCCGCATTATATAGACCCCGTGTGGGTTTATCTGGATATTGGTGTGCATTTTTTCCTTGATGAAAATGGTCTGGTTGAAAACAACAGGCGCAACACAATTACGGTTTCAACAAGAAGATAATTTAAATGTAACAGGAGGTGAAAAAATGTTTGCTTTAGACAAAGAAAATTTCCAGTCGGAAGTTTTAGAAAGCACTGAAAAGGTATTGGTATTTTTCAGCGGTGATGGTTGAGCCCCTTGCGAAGCTATCAAACCCTTCGTGGAAGGGTGTGCAGAAAAATATGGCAGCCAGCTAAGGTTTGCTCTATTAAACACCACAAGCGCTAAACGTCTTGCTATGAGCCAAAAAGTTATGGGCTTACCTACAATCGTTGTGTATCAGAATGGCGAAAAAGTGGAAACCCTAAGTAAAGACAGCGTTAGCGAAGCTTCTGTTGTGGAGCTTATCGAGAAACATATTTAGTTTAATTTGGTGCCAATGAAATTTATATAAATGCAACAAATAAAGGCACATCTGGTTGGTAATGGTTGGGCGAATTTTGGACGCAATCTGGCGGCGGCTGTCACACTCGGCTGCTGCGTGGGAACTGATTGCAGATAAAACTCGCCCGCCAAATCCAATTGGTAGGACTTTAAGAAGATAGGCGGACATTTTCCAAGGAGGGATATTATGTCAGAGGGATTTAATGAAAACAATGCTAATGATTTACAATTGCCAACGCAGCCTGTAACGCCAACCCCAACACCATCAAAACCAAAATTTAACCTTAAAGATTTTTTAGATTTTAACACAATGGTAACGCCCGCATTTATAAAATGGTATTATATAATTGGCTCTGTTCTTGCGGCTTTGTCGGTGTTTGTTTTTGCGGTTACGGTAATGATGATTGGCGGTTTTATGGTTTTTGCAGGGCTTTTGGTTATGTTAGTCGGCATCCCTGTGGCTTTGGTTCTTTTTAGGGTGTCTTGTGAACTAATGGCAGTTATATTTTCAATTCATAAAGAATTGAAAAGGATAAAGTAGCAAAAATTAAATTTAAAGGAGGATTTTACCATGGCGTTTTTTGATGGTAAAAAGGTAATCGCTCTGGGTGACAGAGATGGTGTACCAGGTCCCGCTATTGAGGAGGTCGTAAAGGCGTCTGGTGGCACGATTGTATTTTCAGCCACCGAATGCTTTGTCTGAACGGCCGCTGGTGCGATGGACTTGGAAAACCAAAAGAGAGTTAAAGAGCTGACCGAAACCCACGGTGCTGAAAACATCATCGTGATTTTGGGAGCGGCGGAAGGCGAAGCTTCTGGCATTGCCGCCGAAACCGTAACAGCTGGCGACCCTACTTTTGCAGGTCCATTGACAGAGGTCCCGTTGGGACTTCGCGTATATCACATTTGCGAAGAGGAAGTAAAGTCCAATGTTGACGCTGCCACATATGATGAGCAGGTTGGCATGATGGAAATGGTTTTGAATTTAGAGGAAATTGCCTCTGAAATGAAATCTATCCGTGAGCAATTCACTAAATATTAGAAAAAATGGCGGGGCGGAAAAATCCGCCTCGCTTTTAAATATATAACATAGTATATTTTATTTTAGGAGGTTTAACATGAATGCAGTAATCAAAAAAGCGGCGTATACATTGGTTCACGCCCCAGATTTGCTAATCCATGGAGGTACAACCCAAACCACGGAGCGCATCACCACCCCAGATTCAGAATTTTTGAAAAAATTGCCAGAGCATTTGCAGAAATTTGAAGATGTTGTGGCAAATCCTGCCCACCAAACATTTGTAGGGGGCATGACCCCAGACCAGCTACACGGCATCGAGCAACCTTGGTACAATAAGCCTGTTGCAGGTGCAAGCCGCTTTACAAAATTCGGCGAAATTATGCCCCAAATTGAGCTTTATGGCTTGCTTGACATTTGCGACTGTTTTGAGCTTGTGGTAATTGAGGAAGGTTTTGCGGGAACTGTCAAAGCCGCATTATCTGCCCATCCAATTATAGGCAAAGACGAGAGCTTGATGGGTCGTTTAAAGCCAGGCGCGGCTTTGTCCGTTATCGAAGGTTTGATTAAAGACGAGGCGGCAGAAGGGCTATACCAAGATAATAAATTGGTTGGCTGTGTAAAGCGCGCCCACAATATTGACCCTAACCTAAACTCCCATATTATCCTTGAAAACTTGGTTTCCAAGGCAACGGCTGTTTTGTCTGTTTTGCACCTTATCAAAGATTGGGATATTGACAAAAGTGACGTTGAAATGATTATCGACTGTTCTGAAGAGGCTGTTGGCGACATTAACCAGCGCGGCGGCGGCAACCTTGCCAAGTCTGTTGCAGAAATTGTTGGTTTTATCAGCTCTACAGGTTCTGACCTTCGTGCTTTCTGCGCGGCTCCCACCCATGCTACCATCCAAGCGGCAGCTTTGGTAAAATCTGGAACATATCGTCATGTAGTGGTTGCGGCAGGCGGTTCTACCGCAAAACTTGGCATGAACGCTAAAGACCATGTTAAAAAAGACTTGCCTGCCCTTGAAGATGTGATTGGCGGCTTCGCCCTTCTTATCAGTGAAAACGACGGCGCAAGCCCTGAAATTTTAAGCGAAAGCGTAGGCTGGCACTCGGTTGGTTCTGGCTCTGCCCCGCAAAAAGTTACAGAAGCTCTTGTTTCTACTCCATTGGAGAAAGCAGGGCTCAAAATCCTTGATATTGACAAGTTCTCTGCTGAAATGCAAAACCCAGATGTTACCAAACCAGCAGGGGCAGGGGATGTGCCAGATGCTAATTTTAAAATGATTGGTGCTTTGGCTGTTATGCGCGGCGAAATGGCTAGGACGGACATTGCAGGCTTTATCGAAAAGCATGGTATGCCTGGTTTTGCCCCAACCCAAGGGCATATACCTTCTGGCGTTCCATATGTAGGTTTTGCCCGTGAGGATATTATGTCTGGTAAAATCAACCGTGCTATGATTATCGGCAAAGGCTCGCTTTTCCTCGGCAGAATGACAAATCTATTTGACGGTGCAAGCTATGTTATCCAGAAAAACAGCGGTGCGTCAGCTTCTGGCGGTGCTATGGATGAGGGCATGGTTCGCGGTTTAATTGCCGAATATCTTCGTGACTTTGCTAAAGGTTTAGGCGAATAGGTGGAAACCTTTGAAGGTCTTGTGTTTGAAGGCTTTAAGGAAAGTGATGTGGGCATTTTGACCCCCATTATGAAGCGCGCTTTTGACCAGGATATGTATATTCATACAGGTGAGCCAGCAGGCGGGCCGCCAGGCTATGATAACGGCAGCCTTTTGCGGAAGTGGTATCTGGAAAAAGAGGGTAAGGCGGCTTACAAGGTTTCTATAGATGGCAAACCTGTTGGCGGTGTAAGCATTTATGCAGATAATGTTGACACAAATGTCCTCAGCAATATTTTTATTGACCCAGATTGCCAAGAAAAAGGGGCAGGGTTATCCATATGGAAATTCTTAGAAGCTAAACACCCTGCACAAATTTGGCAAACAAGCACCCCCGCCTTTTCCAGGCGCAATCACAGTTTTTATGTGAACAAATGCGGCTTTGCCATTGTGAAGATTACAAATCCCAAAAGCGATTTTGCTGTGTATGAGCTAGAAAAGCACACAAAAGGAGCATTTTAAATGATAGAACTTAGACCAATATCTATATTAAGCGACAATATGAAAGAATGTATAGAGCTTGAAGTTACGCTAGAGCAGGCAAAATTTGTGGCGCACAACGCCACGAGCTTAGGGCAAGCCTACAGCGTAAATGGTCCTGGGGGTCTAGGGAGCCGCGCTATTCCGTACACCATCCATGCTGACGGCAAAATGGTTGGCTTTATAATGTACGGTTTTTTCAAGCCTGAATTTGATGACGATTACGGTGAAGGCAAGGACTATTATTACTTCTGGCGTTTTATGGTGGACAAATCCCAGCAGGGCAAGGGATATGGTAAGATAGCACTGACGAAGCTTATGGAAGAAATCAAAACAAAGCCTTGTGGCGATGCCGAACATGTATATGTGTCTTATTATCCTAACAACCCAATCCAAAAATTGTACCACAGCCTAGGATTTGAGGAAACAGGTAAAGAGCTTTATGGTGAAAAGATTGCAAAGATGAAGATTTAATTTTATGAAAGGAAGTGATTACTTGAGCGAAGCAATTAAAAAAATGATTGCCAAAACCTTTGAGGAAATGGCAACAGGCTTGGAAACAGGCAGTTTTGGCGCGGCAAAAATCGGCGTTATGGTTGAAGGCAGTGAGCATGGCGAGGAAAACATGCGCAAAGGCGGTGCAATGGCTGCCCGCCGCGGTGTATCCCCTGTTTATGTAAAAGATGCCGAGGAGATGGACGCAAAGCTTGCAAACGGCGACATTGATGGAGCGGTTGCCATGCATTACAACTTCCCCATTGGCGTGTCCACTGTGGGCAAGGTCATCACCCCTGCGGAAGGGCGGGAAATGTACATCGCCACAACCACGGGAACATCTGACACAGACCGTATTGCCGCAATGGTAAAAAATGCTATTTATGGCATTATCGCCGCTAAAGCAGACGGCATCGAAAACCCAACAATAGGTATTTTGAACATAGACGGGGCGCGCAAAGTGGAAATGGCGTTGCAAGAGCTTGCCAAAGGCGGCTATAAAATCAACTTTGCCACCTCGAAGAGGGATGATGGCGGGTCAATTTTGCGCGGCAATGACGCAATGAACAACCCTTGTGACATTTTGGTTTGCGACAGCCTGACAGGCAATGTGCTGATGAAACTTTTGTCTGCCTACACCACAGGAGGAAGCTACGAAGCCCTTGGTTTCGGCTATGGCCCTGGCATTGGCGAAGGATGGGATAAGCTTGTGATGATTGTGTCCCGTGCAAGCGGCTCTGCTGTTGTTGCAGGGGCAATGGAATACGCCGCAAGCCTGGTAAAAGGCAAGTGGCAGGCAGTTGCCAAGGCAGAATTTGCCGCCGCTAAAAAAGCAGGGCTTGCAGGCATTTTGCAAAAACTGACTGAAAAGCCTGCGGCATCTGGCGAAGCACCCGCCAAAGAGCCACCAAAAGAAATCACCACCGCCGAAATTAGCGGCATCGAAATAACCGATTTGGAGGACGCAGTGCAAGTGCTTTGGCGTGCAGAAATTTATGCCCAAAGCGGCATGGGCTGCACAGGCCCCGTTGTGCAAGTTAATGAAGCAAAATTGGAAGCTGCAACAAAAATCCTTGTTGAAAAGGGCTTTGTAGCAGAATAATAAAAAGCCGTTGCCCTTTTGGGCAACGGTTTTAAAATTAACCATTGCCTTTATCAAAAAAATGTGATATACTTATTGAAGTGGCAATTTTTATATCAATATAGATTTAAGGAGGTAATGAAATGGAGAACGATACCAGGAAGAGATTTAGGAAAGGCAGAGGCGTTGTTGCAGCAAGCGTTTTGGCATTTGCTTTGGTGGTTGGTTCTATTGGTGTTTTGGCGGTAAACAACTGGTTTGGCACTGCCCTAACTATAAATGATGCCTTTGAAAACTTTGGTGAGGAGTTTGCTCAGCGCATTGAAACAACCCCTCTTGTGTCCTTTGTCAGAATTGGCGAGGCGATGAATGAGGGGGTTATTACCGCTGATGTGAACATTAGCCAACAGGGCTTTTTTGGCATAAACGGCGACATTAACGCCCGTTTGTACAGCAGTGCAGAGCAAGAGCGTATGGCTCTTTTGCTTAATGCGGAAGTTATGGGCATAAATGCTGATGCCAGTCTGTTTCTAAATGCGGACAGCATTGCAATTGGCTCTGATGTGTTTTTGGGCGAAAACAACTTAGGGGTGTTTTTTGACACCGTTGAGACTGACGCTCAAAACTTCTTCAACCTTGCAAGCTTGACCCAAAGGGACAGAGCTGATGCCATCTACGCCATTGAGGTTATTGGGGAGTTTGCCCGCGAATTTTTTGCAAACCTTAATGGGGGCGAGGAGCATAATTTTCAGCCATACATAACTTTGCTTAATAATTTTATTAACTCTATTGAGCAAGATAGGCTAAACACCAGCATAAACGGCGTTTCTGTAGAGCGCATTGCTTTGGAGATAAACAACGAAAGCCTTGTTGGCTTTTTGAATGACCTTTATTCGGTTATGGCAGAGGATAATTATTTGCATCTTTTGCTAAATGTTAACGAATCCGCTTTCGACTGGCTACTTCAAGGTTTGCTCTGGGCGATTGAGGACTTAGAGGAATCGGAAGAAGAACTTTTGATTAATATTTATTTTTATATCGGTAACGGAAATCGTCTTGTTCGTTTTCAACTGGATACTTCTATTGGATACGACTCGGCTTCCATCATTTTAGACACAGGCGCTCACGCTCTTGACACTTGGACTTTGGAAATCAACTCAACTTATTTTGTGTTGAAGGAGCTTCGTGAAGATAGTATGGTAATTGAATGGACTCTAGAAAATGTAGGTGGCACTTACAGCAACACAATTACCATTACAAACAATGTGTGGCATTGGAATGAGCCTGATGTGTTTATTCTTAGCTCCGTTTGGACGCCGTCAACTGGTGGCTTCACCCTTGGTTTCGAAGAAGTTGGCTGGGATAGCGGCAGCTTTGACGGCAATTTCTTGCTAACTGATGACAGCATGACCTTGCGCTTTGAGGACATTAACATTGATGGCATCGAAATTGCCATTACAATCGGAGCGGAAGTTGGCGTGCAGACCCCAAGCGCTGATTTTGTCAACATAAGCGACTGGGACCAAGACCTAATAGACCATATTGAGCAACAAATTGCAGCTTTTGAATTTATGATGATGCTACTAGGCACAGCTTGGTAATGAGTATACAAAAAACAGACTGTCGCAACATAAGCGGCAGCCTGTTTTTTTAGTATGTAACTTTCACTGTAATAGTGCAGCCGCCCTCGTGTTCTTCCACTTGATAATCTGTGTCCAAGCCGCTGTCCTGCATAACCCCCACGGCATGTTTGATGGTATTGGTAAAAATACGCAAGTCTTTAATGTTTAGCTTTATTTTTGAGGGGGTTTTGGGTTTCGCCACTTTACCTGATAAAATCTGCTTTATCAGCTCCTCGGTTTTCAGCACGGTAAGCTCCTCTGCCACCACCTTTTCAATGACAGCAAGCATAATTTCTTCAGCACTTTCCTCGGAAGCTTCTTTTAAAACCCTTAAAAGCGCACGGGCGTGCCTTTCTGATAAGCTTTTATAAACCAAGGCGCGTTTGACGCTTCTGGGAAGCTTTAGAAGCCGAAGCTTGTTGGCAATGGTGCTTTGGCTGCGCCCAAGCTTTTCTGCCAAGTCCTCCTGGGTCATACCGTGGCTTTCGAGAAGCAGGGCATATCCTTCTGCCTCCTCTATATAATTTAAATCTTGTCGCAGAAGGTTTTCTACCATGGCAAGAACAGCAGAATCTGTGTCCTCCAAATCCACAATTATAGCGGAAATTTCGGTAAGCTCCGCCAGCTTGCTTGCCCGCAGCCTGCGTTCTCCCGCCACCAATTCAAATTTGCCATCTTCAACCGCCCGCACGCTGATAGGCTGCATCAACCCATATTGACGGATAGACTGGGCTAAATCCACCAACGCCATTGGTTCAAAGTGCTTACGGGGCTGGTATGGGTTGGGACGAATAGCATCAACTGGCAAATTATATACCCTTTTTTCTGACAAATGTTGCTGGCTCATCAAAAAACCTCCTCGAAACTGTAAAATTCTTCCTTTTAGGAAATTTTATCACATTATTTCCCGAATGTCAACCGAAATTTTTATGAACCCCCTTCCAAAATATTTTGTTATCTGTTATAATTGAGCAGACAGATTATTTAGGGAGAATTCGCTATGAAAAAACTTATACCATGCACTTTAATTTTAGTTTTTGCCTTTATTTTGGTATCCTGTAACGGCAATGACACTGGAATACTGGCGCAAGAAACAGAAATTTCAATAACATACGAACATGAGCAGGAAGAGGTGGTTTCAGAATTTGATATTCAAATCCTAGAGGATTTTTTAATTGGCTTTCCAGAAATTTTCCGCCATGAACACAAACCATATGACATTTATGGGAATTTTGTTTCCATCACAGCAGATGAGTTTACTTTGTATGATTTTGACGAAGGAGGGATGCCTGCTGTTGCCATAAGTTTTACAAGTTGGCAAGGCCATGATTTTTGGATGTCAGGCTTTCGCGACATCTACATTTTTTATGATGGCGCATTTTATAATGTTGGATTTGGATGGCTAACGGAATTTCATAGAGGTGATGATGGACAGCACTACATAATTAGCTTTGAGAAAGGTGATTGGTACACTGTTTATAGGCTTAACGGACTTGAAATAGAGCGCGTTCTTAGTGCTGGCTACAGCGAATATGAAATATGGCGCAATGCAACAAGAACAACAGAATTACAAACCCTAACCGACCTACAAAACCAAATGACTGAACTAATCACAGAAAGGCTTGGGGATTGGATATTCAGCGGGAAACCCCTTGAAAACAGAGGTGGGCTTGAATGGCAGTGGGCATATGTTGATTTGCTTAACTACTACTCCTTAAAACCTCTAGGAGAAATGGAGTATGGCTGGCGGTTTATACTCCACGACATAGACCATAATGGCATACCAGAACTGTTTTTGGTTATAGGTTATCAAAGCGGACATCAAAGCCACAGAGCCATCTACACTTTTGCCGATGGGTCAATAATTTCATTACCTTTTGACTTTGGCGGCGCTATAGACGGCGGCAGCCTAACATTTTGGGATGATAACCCTCAAACATTTTTATTTGGAGCGGTTGGCTCAGGGGGTACATTTACTCCGATTACAATGGAAGATAATAGGATAACTTCTGGGGACTTTGCATTTTTTGGACTAAATGACCAAGGTCATGCCAGAGCTTGGGAAGAGCCAGATTTATACTGGTTAGATTGGGATTACCATGATTTATGGATAGCTGGTGAACCCTCAACAACAGAGGAATTTGAAGCCGCATTTGGAGGATGGGGCGAAAATCGCTGGCTAAACGCTGTAGCTATAACAGATGACAATATAAAACAAATAATCTTTACACAAAACTAACTTGAGAGGACGGATAAAGTGGATAAGGGAATTAATGTAAAAAGTGAGATTGGTAAGTTGAGGAAAGTTATGGTTCATCGCCCAGGGGCAGAGCTTTTGGAAATTACCCCAGAAAACGCCCACGACATGCTTTTTGAAGATGTTCTTTTTGTGGAACAGGCGCAAAAAGAACATGATGGCTTTGTTGAAGTGCTTCGTGGCGAAGGGGTTGAGGTGCTGTATTTAGTGGATTTAACGGCAGAAGCCTTGGCAACAAGCCCACAAGTGCGTCAAAACTTTATTAATGAATTTGTAGAAGAATCTGGAGCTTCTTTTGATGAAGGCTTTAAAAAACAGATAATAAGCCATTTTGAGAATAATTATAAAACCGAAAAAGAGCTTGTTTTGGCGGCGATGGCAGGGCTGACTTATGACAGCATTGGCATCCCTAGAAAAAGCGGCTTGCTTAGTAGCTTGCGGCTGCCCAAGCCAAGCTCTTTCATCATCAACCCTATGCCTAATTTATATTTCACCCGCGACCCATTTTCTTCCATGGGCAACAATGTGGCAATCAGCCGCATGTGGTCTGCCGCCCGCAACAGGGAAACCATTTTCAGCAAATATATTTTTGCTCACCACCCCGATTATGCCCAGGAAGAAGGGTCATGCTTTTACGAACGCCATTTGCCTTCATATGTGGAAGGCGGTGACGTTTTGGTGATAAGCCCAGAAACCGTTGTTGTGGGGATTTCCCAGCGCACCTATCCCGAAGGTATTGAAATTTTGGCTGAGAAGATATTTCAAAATGAAAAGTCTACATTCAAAAATGTCCTTGCCTTTGAAATACCTAAACAGCGCAATTGTATGCATTTGGACACCATTTTCACCCAGTTGGATATTGGCAAGTATTTGATTTATGAAAAATACATGGGTGACCTTATCCATGCTTATGCTTTAGAGCGGGGCAGGTCGGAAGCCAGGGATTTAAGCCATCTAAACCTGAAAAAGATTTTAGATATTTATTTGAAATGTGATGCTAAGTTCGTAAAATGCGGCGGCGACAACCCCGTCCATGCTGATAGGGAGCAATGGAACGACGGGGCGAATGTGCTGACCGTCGCCCCTGGGCGGGTTATCGCCTACGACCGCAATCCCCTTACCAACGACCTTTTGCGCAAAGAATTAGGCGAAGAAAATGTGTTAACCATTGCAAGCAGCGAGCTATCCCGTGGGCGTGGCGGACCTCGTTGCATGTCCATGCCGTTTTTTAGAGATGATTTGGGGGTGTAAACTATGGAAAATCTTAAACAACGCATAGAGCAGTTGATGCTTGATTTTGTGGCAGTTGCTACAGATACAGGAACGGAGTTAGAGCGGGATGTGCAGCCCTTTTTCCAAAAATGGTTTGATGATGTGCCATATTTTAAGGCAAACCCTGAACATTGCGGCTTTTTCCCTATTCCTAACGACCGTTTAGGGCGGGTTGTGCCTTGGGCTTTGGTAAAAGGGCAGGGGGCAGAAACCGTGGTGCTAATCCACCATTGCGACACTGTGGACACAGAGGATTACAAGCATTTGCGCCACCTTGCCCTTGACCCTCACGGCATTACCAAGGCATATGGCGAGGGCAAAATGGACTTCCCCGAGGCTGTGCAGAAGGATTTGGACAGTGGCAACTGGCTTTTCGGGCGGGGGGTTGCTGACATGAAAGGCGGCGGGGCTGTCCACATGGCACTTGTGGAAGAATATGCCAAAGAGGTTGATTTTAAGGGCAATGTGATATTTTTATCCGTACCTGATGAGGAAAATTTGTCTGCTGGCATGATTGGGGCTGTAGAACTTTTAAAACAGCTTACAGACAAATTCAGCCTTAAAATTGTGCTGACCATGGACATTGAAGGTCACGAGCGGGAGGAGGAAAACCGTACAATTTACCATGATGGCAGCATAGGCAAGGTGATGCCCGTGGTTTACGTCCGCGGCAAACTTGCCCACACAGGTATGATTTTTAAAGGGCTTAACCCTGTAAATTTGCTTGCAGAAATTGTCCGTCGCACAGAGCTTTCCCCGCTTTTTATGGAGAAATATGGAAATGCTGTAATCCCTCCTGCAACTTGGCTGTACAGCAAAGACAGCAAGAAGGTTTATAATGTTTCCCTGCCTGATGGGGCATTGGGCTATATGAGCGTGCTTACCGCAAGCAAAACCCCCAAAGAAATCATGGAAATGGTACACAAAGAAGCGGTTTCTGCCTTTGATGCTGTTATTAATGAGATGAACATCAGTTACAAGAAGTTTTTGGAGCTTAATGATGAAAGTCCGCGGGATTTGCCTTGGAAAACCAATGTTAAGTATTTTGGTGAGGTGTACAGCCAAGCTGTGGCAGATAGCGGCGAAGCCTTTGTGACTGGGTTTAAGGATATGGAAAGGGGCGTTACTGCCAAATATCACGCAAAGGAAATAAGTATGATTGACGGCATCAGCGAAATTATTGCTTTTACATTAGAGCATGTCACAAGCCAAGACCCTATTGTGGTTCTTGCTATGTCGCCGCCTTTTTATCCTGCTGTTAATAATGCTATGTTAGGGGAAGCCTCGGCAAAGGTTAACCAAGTCCTTGCTGAAGCTTGCGAGTACACCAAAAACACCTTGGGGCTAGATGCGCAAGTCAAAAATATCTACACAGGGATTTCAGACCTTAGCTACTCCATGTTTGTTTCTGGTGATGATGTGATTGAGTATATGGATGGCAATATGCTGATGAACAGCGTCTATTCCATGCGCCTTGACCTTATCAAGGAGCTGTCCGCCCCTGTTCTTAACATTGGCCCTTGGGGTAAGGATATTCATAAGTATACAGAGCGCGTCTTTCTGCCTGACCTTTACCACAACACGCCTGTCGTAACCGACTTTATAATACGCAAGATACTTTAGGGGGGGCTTTATGAAAAGGCTTTTAGCGATATTTTTTACGTCAATGGCTCTTCTTGCCCTATCTGGATGCAGGGAAGAAGAGTGGTCGGCTGAATATACTTATTTAGACCAGACATCAGACTTGATAGATGAACCTTACACAGAACAGGAGCTTACCCCCTATGAACCAGAGCCAGAACCCGAACCAGAGCCAGAACCTGACCCAATCAACATTCGCATACAATTTGCAGGGGACATTTTGCTCCATGGGGGGCTAGGGGCAGGCGTAGGCAACAACCAATTTGACTACCGACCTTTCATGTGGACCATTCGTCCTCACATTAATGGGGATTTGGCACTGGTAAACATGGAAACACCTGTGGATGTTTTCGGTAACAACCAAGGGATTGCCACATGGCCGCGCTTCAACGCGCCTTTTGAAATTGTAGAAGGGTTGATTTACGCAGGTTTTAACCATCTTATTACCGCCAACAACCACTCTTTTGACAAGGGTTTTGACGGGGTAAAGGCTAGCCTGGAAAATTTTAGGCGGGCAGGCATCGCTCAAACGGGGATGTATACAAATGAAGAGGATTTTAACATCCCATCAATTGTTGATGTGGAAGGCATACGGGTGGGCATTATTGCCTACACAGACTCAGTAAATGGCTTGGAAACCCTTGTGCCTGCGGACATTCGCCCTTTTGTTTTACGCCGCTTCCGCTCCCACGTTCTTTACGATTTGCCTTATATAGCAGAGGACATTAGGCAAATCCGTGCTGTTGGAGCTGATTTGGTTATAATTTCTCTCCATTGGGGGGCGGAATATGTAGACGCGCCCACAAATATGCAAAGGCAAATTGCCCGTGGACTTGTGGAGGCAGGAGCAGATATTATAATGGGTCATCATTCCCACACCCCACAGCCTTTGGAATGGCATTACAGAGAAAACGGCAGCCGCGGGCTTATAATCTACTCCCTTGGCAATTTCTTGTCAGACCAAATCGCCCTTGGCATCCCTGCCACCCAATATGGAATGTTGGTGACGGCATATGTGACAAAATGCCATGTAGACGGCATTTCTTTGCCTGGTGCAACGGTTTTGCCTACGGCTTTTGTGCGGGATGCAGGTCGCACCCTTGGCGCACCTTACAGCATTTTGCCTGTGATAGGCGGTCAAGTGCCTAATGAGGTGGAAAGCGAGAACTTGAGAGCTTGGGGCAGTCGGGCTTATGCCCATGTAACGAGGATTGTTGGAGAAGAATTTATAGTAAGAACAGAAAATAATTAGGAGGAATTTATAATGGAAAATGTAAAAGTAGCAATTTGGGGCTTTGGGGCAATGGGTCAGGGCATGGCTAGGATGATGCTTGCCAAAACTGGCGTAGAAATAACTGGGATTTGCTGCCGAAATGCAGGGCGGCAGGGCAAGGGTATGTATGAGATTTTGGGGGCGACCCCTAAGGCGGCGCAGGATGACCTTATTATCACCAATGACGTGGATAAGGCGATTAGGCAGACATCTGCCGATGTTGTTCTTTTGTGTACCGACAGTTTTACTGCCAACGCCTATGAAAAAATTGAGATTTTAGCCAACAAAGGCTTGAATGTTGTTACAATAGCCGAAGAAATGGCATATCCTGCGGCACAGCAGCCAGAGCTTGCTAAAAAAATTGATGAAATTGCTAAGAAAAATGGTGTTTCTGTCCTTGGAACGGGCATCAACCCAGGTTTGGTTATGGATTTGCTTGCAGTGGTTTTATCTGCTTGCATGGTGGACGTTTCCAAGGTTATGTGCAAGCGGGTTAACTCTCTGTCGCCTTTTGGACCTACGGTTATGCGTGAGCAGGGCGTGGGTCTTAGTGAAACCGAATTTGAAGAGGGTTTGAAAAATCACACTGTAGCAGGGCATGTGGGCTTTGCGGAGTCTGTTGCTATGATTGCAGAAGGTTTAGGGCTTGAAATTGACGGCTTTGAGCAGCAAATGCAACCAATAATCACAGATATTGACAGGACATCACCCTATGGTTTTGCAGGAAAAGGCAATTTAGCAGGGGTTAACATGACGGCTCAAGGCATGAAAAATGGCGAGGTTGTTATTGACATGTATCACCCCCAGCAAATTGAGCCTGAGATGGTTGGGGTGCAAACTGGTGATTATGTGGAGCTTACAGGCACTCCTCCAGTGTCCATGGCTATAAAGCCCGAAATTGATGGAGGGCTGGGTACAATCGCCATGGCTGTAAACTGCATCCCCCACGTTATTAACGCCGACCCTGGGCTTGTAACAATGCTTGACATTCCCGTGCCACGGGCGATTATGGGGGATTTCCGAAAGCTTATCAAAGAGGGAAAGAGGGTCGCGAGATGATAAAAGCTGGTTCTTGGGTGTCCATACGCTCTGTTATTTTAGGTGAAAAAAGCCGTGCTTCTGGTATTCCAGAGGACACGGCGGGGTTGCCTTTGACGATGTGGGTTAAGGGTTATCTGACCCACGATTGCAAGTTGGGGGAAAAGGCTTGCATTACAACAGTTACAGGGCGCGCAGAAATGGGTATTCTGGAAGAGGAGAACCCTGCCACAAATATTGACTATGGCGGGCATGTTCCTGAAATTGCGGAAATTGGGCGCAGGGCTAAGGAGGTGCTGTTTGGTGACTAAAGACAAAAGCTTTGATGCTGTTATGGCGCGGAAAAACCAGATTTTGCAGTCCTCTTTGGGTATTGATTTTAGTGAGTTTGAACAGGACAATATCTCATTTGACTACGAAGCCATGATGTCCGCCATTGGTTATAGCCTTGATGAAATTACTGAAATTCAGCGGGGTGTTGGGGTTGGCGCAACCTCCATGATGGAGCTTAAAAACATCACAGCCCTTGTGAGAAAGGGCGCAAAACCAGGATTTGGCGCGCGTATTTTTATGAAGGACGAGGCATCAAACCCATCAGGTAGTTTTAAGGATAGGCGGGCGGCTCTTGCTGTCCATACCGCTAAAAAGCTTGGTTTTAAAGGGGTTGCGGCGGCAACCAGCGGAAATTATGGGGCGGCGGTGGCATCCCAAGGGGCAAAGCAGGGGCTGAAAGCCATTATCGTTCAAGAATGTTTTGACAGCAAGAAGGTTGGTCAGCCTGAAATTTTGGAAAAAACCCGTAAATGTGAGGCTTTAGGGGCAGAAGTTATCCAAATGTCAGTTGGCCCTGAATTGTTTTACAAATTTTTAACAATTTTGGAGGAAACTGGGTATTTTTCTGCCAGCTTGTATTCCCCCTTTGGCATTGCGGGGGTGGAAACCCTTGGGGTGGAAGTTGCCCAGCAAATCCGCCAAATGACGGGGAAAGAGCCCGATGTTGTTATGGTCACCCACGCGGGGGGCGGAAACATCACAGGCACAGCAAGGGGCTTGGCGGCTGTGGGTTGTAAAGCCCAGGTGGTAGCGTCCTCTGTTAACCTTAGCGGGCTTCATATGGCAAGCGATGCCCATTTTAACCGCAAATCCTTCACCACAGGGCATACAGGCTTTGGAATACCCTTTGCCACTTGGCCAGACCGTAGCGACATGCCCCGCTCTGCCGCCCGCCCTCTGCGGTATATGGATAGATATTTGCTGGTAAGCCAAGGTGAGGTGTTTTATGCCACAGAGCTGTTAGCAAGCCTTGAAGGGCTGGAGCGAGGGCCTGCGGGGAACACATCCCTTGCCGCCGCCATGGCTTTAGCCAGGGAAATGAAGCAAGACCAAATTATTGTGGTGCAGGAAACGGAATATACAGGGGCAGGGAAGCATATTCGCCCACAGCTGGACTTTGCCCGTAAAAACGGCATAAAAATAGCCTTTGGTGACACAGATGCAGAAATCCCTGGGGAGAGCATAATTTTGCCTGAAAGTGTTGAGGGCATTAAACTGCGTGACGCAGACCTGGGCAGGTTGCGGTCATCATATATCCGCAACGCTGTGGCAGGGCTTGGCGGCAGGGCATTAACAGAAACAGATTTGGCATATTTAGCGGCAGAAACCAAAACGGATGAGGAATATATCAGAAAGGCGGTGGAACAAATTGAAACGAAATGATGATTTTAATGAGCGCAGAGCCCACCTTGCAGACTTATCAGACCAAGAGCTGAAAGACAAATTTTGGAAGCTTACAGAGCAGGTGGTTGACCCTTTGTTGCAGCTGGGCAAAGAAAACACCACCCCTGCAATTGAGCGCAGTGTGCTTTTGCGCATGGGCTTCAGCTCCCTAGAGGTGCAACCTATCGTTGATGGGGCATTGCAGAGGAATTTGCTTGGGCATGGTGCAGGTCATATAGTCTATAAACTGGCTAAACACAAGGATATGGGCATACGAGAGGCAGGGCTTGCCTTGGCAGATGGTCAATATTGGGAGGAAGCCGCTGGGCTATTTACAAAATAAAAAATAAATAAGTTTTTGACGAAATTTCAAAAAGGATGTTGAAAACTTTTTTTCACATGGTATAATAGACATAAGCCAAATATTTCTAACATTTTGGAGGGTTTATGAATTATTCTAAAGACAATGTATATATTTTCGGGCATAAAAGCCCCGATACAGACACAATTGCTTCTGCGGTGTCCTATGCTTATTTGAAACAGCAGACGGGAACGCCAGGCGCAAAGGCATACCGCCTGGGTGATATTAACCAAGAAACCGAATTTGCCCTTAATTACTTTGGTGTGGACACGCCAGAGCTTTTAGAGGACGTAAAACAAAGGGTTGAGGACTTGGAGGTTTACGAGCCGCAAACCGTAAAGGAAAGCGACCCCGTTAAAACCGCATGGGATATTATGCGTCATGGAGAGGGCAGCCGCCTTGTGCCAATCACTTGCGAAAACGGCAAGTTAAAAGGCATTATCGGCATGGCAGACGTAACAGAAATTTTCATGGAAGCGGAAGGGTCGGACATTTCCCGCCACGAAATTCTATACTCTAATTTAATAAAAATTCTTGATGGTAAGCATTTTGGCGGGGAATATAAATATCCCACAGTTGAAGGGCGCGTTTATGTGGGCGGGCTTCCTAAAGATTCGCGGGTTTGCGATAAGGACATTATAATTTGCGGCAACATCGAATATGCTTGGAAGATGTATTATGAGCATGACTTTGGTTGTATAATACTTACAGGAGGTTTAGAGCCAAAGGGCTTTGAAGGTGCAAAATGCGCAATAGTTTGTGTGGATGCCGTGGCGTTTACCGCTGTTAAGCTTATCACCCAGGCGATTTCTGTCCGCTCTCTAATGAACACAGAAAACATATCAACTTTCTACCCTCATTCCTATGTGGACACATTGCTTGATACCATGAAAAACAAGCGTTACCGCAACTTTCCTGTGGTTAATATGGATGGCACGTTAATGGGCATTTTGTCCCGCCGCCATGTAATGCGGGTGGCTGGCAAAAAGGTTATTATGGTGGACCATAACGAGCGCAGTCAGTCCATTGACGGGCTTGACCAGGCAGAAATTATCGAAATTATTGACCACCACCGCCTGGCGGATATTCAAACCGACGCGCCGTTATATTCCCGCATTGAACCTGTAGGTTGCACATGCACCATAATCTACAAAATGTACAGAGAGAACGGGGTTGAAATTCCAAAGCCCATGGCGGGGATGATGCTTTCTGCAATTTTGTCAGACACACTCAGTTTTTCTTCTCCAACCTGTACCAGCCAAGACAAAGCCGCGGCAGAAGCCCTATCAGAAATTGCAGGGGTTGATATTGACGATTACGGCAAGGAGATGTTTAGGGCAGGCACAAACCTTGATAAAATGAGCGTGGAGCAAATGTTAAACACAGACATTAAAAAGTTTAGCTTTGGCAAGGTTAACGCCTATGTGGCACAAATTAATGTTATGGATTTTGAAGGTTTGATGGCGCGGGAGCAAGAGATTTTGACAGAAATGGATAAGTTTTATGAAGCCAACAACTGCGAGCTTTTGGTTTTCATGGTGACAGACATTGTACGCAACGGAAGCGAACTTTTTGCGGCAGGCTCTGGCAGGCAATTGGCAGAAGTTGCCTTTGGCATGGAAGAGGGAGCAAGCAGGGTTTTCTTACCTGATGTGGTTTCCCGCAAAAGCCAAATTATACCAAAGCTCACCCGTGCAGGGGTCAGCTAGATGAAAAGACTTCTGGCGTTTGCGGCCTTTGCCGTGTTTGTGTGGTTTTTTACCCCGCAACCAGCTTATGCCGCTGCATTTGATGGGAACAGCTTTGCCCAAAGGTTTTTAGAGCTTGTTAACGGCCATAGAGCGGATAATGGACTATCAGAGCTTGTGATGGACAGCGCACTTTCGGCTGTTTCTGATGCTCACCTTATGGATGTGGTTGCTGGAGGGTTTGTTAGCAACACAGGCTCTGATGGCCGTGGTCACTTAGAAAGGATTAGCGGTTCAGGGCTTGACCTTGCCCATGTTTCCGCAACAACTGCGCGCTTTAGCGGCGTAAGCCCTGAAGAGGTTTTTGCATCATGGGCTAACAATCCAGGGATAAGCGACCAACTGTTGCGGGAATTCCCCACAATTGCAGGGATTTCCGCGGGGCTAGGTGATGATGGTAATATTTATGTGGTGTTTAAAGCTGGTGGGCATAATATACCATGCCGAAACAAATTTGTGTTGCAAGTTTTTCGTTTAATAAATATTGAGCGGATGAGGGCAGGGCTTAATCCCCTTATATGGGATGGGGATTTTGCCGCAATGGCGCAGACCAGAATAGAAAACCTAAGGGGCGGCGGCACTTTAGCCCATCGCATGAGCGACAACACAAATCCCGTATCCCCTGAATTTGTTGTGGCAAGTTGGTTAGAATTAGAGCAAATGAAAGAGCGTTTCATGGACGAATACGCCACTTATATAGGCATAGGATATGCCATATTTGCCCCCAACGCAGATAATGAAAATTACCACACTCACATGATGGTTTTTATTGGTTCGCCAGATGCGATACCTCAATCAGCAGACCCCTTCCATCCAGAAAACTTGTTGGACAGGGGATATTCTGCTCAGGAGGTGCAAAACATCATAGAGCAAGAGATTATCCGCCTAACCAACATATTCCGCGCAGAACATGGGCTTGAGCCTTTGTTGTTTAACCAACAAATTGCAAATTTTGCCCGCTATCGCGCTGGTGAGTATATGGAATTCGGCTATATCAGCAGCCACATTTCCCCTATAACGGGCAATTTGCCCAGATATGATGCCCCAGACCACGGCATTGACGGGTTGGTGTTTGAAAATTGGGCAGGGGGCAATATGTCGCCTAGCTCCACCATAAACCAATGGATAAATTTGCCTGTGCATAGGGCGCAAATGTTAAACACCGCCAACAGATATATTGGGGTTGGTGTGGTTTGGGATTTGGAAGGGGATGTTCCAGAACCTAAGCAGACCCCTTACGGGGAGGCAAGGTTTTTCCCCATACAATGGTCGCAAATGTTTGGTAGATAATGTTTTTTATAAACAAGGAGGAGTATTATTATGCGTTTAAATGAATACTTATTGTCAATTGAAGGAACAGAGGACGAGGGTAAGTTGTTTGAAGCCCTTGAAAAAACAGGGGAAAGCGAAGAAGAGCTGGCAGCAATGACCCAGATACCAGTGGCAGGCAAGCTTTTCATCGCATTGTCGGAGCTGTACGAAATTGGCAGCATTGCTGAATTTAAACAAACACCTCATTTTGATGAGTGCAATAATTGGTCGGCAAAAATCGACTTTGATAAAGATACTTTCATGCTTTATCCAGGGCCTGAAATGCGCAAAAAGATTTTTATTGCCCTAGGAATTTTTGTCGGTGCTATAGTAGGACTTGTTATGCTAATCAAGTTTTTGCGCCGCAGATAATAACTAAAGAGAGGTATGCATATGACAATCGTAAAAGGGTTGCAGTCCGAAATTTTTGTGCCAATTACGCCGCCGCCTGTGTGGACAGCCGTAACCAAAGAATTAAAAGATATGACCGTGGCACTGGCAACGGCGGCAGGGGTTCATCTTAAAAGTGACGAGCGGTTTAATTTGGCGGGGGATACAGGCTATCGTGTCGTGCCAAACACGGCTCATGTAGACGAAATGATGGTTTCCCACGGCGGATATGATAACGCTGATGTTAATAAGGATATTAACTGCATGTTCCCTGTAGACAGGCTTAACGAGCTTGTAGCAGAGGGATTTATCAAGGCTTCTGCCCCCAACCACTACGGCTTTATGGGCGGTGGCGGCGACCAAGAAGCCTTCACCAAGCAAACAGGACCAGAAATTGCCAAAAGACTGCTTGCAGAAGGTGTTGACGCTGTTGTTTTAACAGGAGGATGAGGTACTTGCCACAGAACGGCGGTCGTCGTTCAAAGAGCAATTGAGGAGGTTGGCATCCCTACCATCATCATCTCTGCCCTGCCACCTGTAACCCGCCAAAATGGCGCGCCTCGTGCCGTTGCCCCCCTTGTTCCCATGGGTGCAAACGCTGGCGCACCCCACGATAAAGCCATGCAAAAAGCCATTTTAACGGAAAGCCTGCAGCATTTGATAGACATTACTCAGGTTGGCACAACCGTGCCGTTGCCGTATCAATATACAGCACAAATATAATTTTGTAGGGGCGCATGTTGTGCGCCCCTAAATCTTTTGGAATATTTTGCTGGTATAAACTTACCCACCTTGGAAAAAATATCTTTATAACTTTTAGAAGAGAGCGAGCGAATTGTGGATGAGTGGTACACAGCGCACTAAAGTTGAAATTTGCGGTGTCAACACTGCCAAGCTTCCTATTTTGAAGCAGGCGGAAAAAGACGCCCTTTTTGCAAAAATTTTGCAGGGGTGTAAGCATGCCCGAAGTGAATATATATACGGAAACCTGCGGCTTGTTTTAAGTGTTATCCAACGTTTTAACAATCGTGGTGAAAACATTGATGACATTTTTCAGGTTGGCTGCATAGGCTTAATTAAGGCAATAGATAATTTCGACACTAGCCATGGCGTGAAATTTTCTACTTACGCAGTCCCGATGAATATACCCATACGAAAAAAGCAATTAAACTTAAAAAAAATATTAAATTTTTGTTAAATGCAAAATGCTATTCGCAATAATATAGGTGGTCGGCTTTCTGGGCTTTTAATCGGCACAATATTACAAATATATTTCATTCTGTTGGCGATTTGGCGGAGCAATTAGGCGCTTAACCCATTTGTCGGCTTGACAGATGGGTTTTGCTGTGTTATAGTTGTGCAAGATAGGGTTGGAAAAGAATGGCGAAAATTATCGACAAAATGATAAAAACCCCGCCTATTATATAAAATATTGTGTTTTTACGCTTTTTCAAACCCTTCTGCTCGTAGTCATAGGGGGATAGGGGTTTCTCGGCTTCCATGCCGTGCTTGCGCCTGTTGGCTGCCTTGCGGGATTCTACGAAATAGTAAATAGGGTACGCAAACATTTTAAAGTAATTTCTGTTTAATAATTCTAAAAGCAGTGCGTATCCTAAACCAAAGATGCCCACGTGAAAACAAATGTTAGACAAAATGTGGAGGGGGTGGTTGTCGCTTAATGCGAAATGAATTGCTCCGTAAATTAGGATAATTGCGAAAAGTATTATAAGTTTGTTGCGGTTTGCTAATGCGGCTTTTAGCATTGGTTAATCCCCCTAAATTTTTGCTTTTTGTTATTGTAACACAGCAACGCCACAAAGGCAAGCTGTGCAAATAAAAATAAACAAAATCGAAATGGAGGTTTTACAATGAAGTTTTGGAAAAAAGCATTTGTAATTGCTGGCTCTGCGCTTACCCTTGGTTTGCTTGCAGCATGCGGCGGAGGCGGCAACGACACAGTAGACACCCCACCAGTTGACGTTGTTGACACAAACAACAACCAAGATGGGCAGACGGATGCACCACCTGTGGCAGAAGGCGTGGTTGTTTATAGAAGAACTGGTTCTTCCATCCCATCCCTTGCGCCACATAACCACACATTTGACCCAGTGCGCGTTGCACTAACCTATTCTCAAGGTAGCTTTTTCTACCACTTACTTGACCCTGAAACTAACAGCTTGCGTTGGTTCCCTGGCTTTGCAGCAGAATTGCCAGAGTATAATGACGAAATGACCGTATGGACTATCAGATTGCGTGAAGATTTGGCATTTACCAACGGTACGCCAATTAACGCACATACCTATGACTATTCCTGGATGATGTTGCTTGACCCAGTTCTTGCAAGTCCAGGTGCGCAAGTTTTCTTCAACGTATTTAACGTAGTTGGCGCGCGTGCATACTTCCTTGGTTTGAGCATGGAAGATTATATGGCAATTCAAGCCCAAGATTCACCAAACTGGGTGGATAACCTTCCAGCAACTGACAACCCAGCCACTTGGGCAGATGTAGGCATTGACATTCTTGATGACTATACAATTCAATTCACATTACACACCCCAACCAGAGAAATTGACGTTCTTCAAACTTTCGGTGCTATGGCTGCTCTTGCCGCTGTTGACCCAGAAATGTATGAAGCCGCCTTTAACGCTGACAGAACCGTTAACACTTATGGGCTAGAGCTTGCTGATTTGGCGCAAAGCGGACGTTTCATCATCGTTGACTGGGCTCGTGACCAATACCGCGTATTTGAAAGAAACATGAACCACCCATTAGCCCATATGTTTACATGGGATGTTATCGAGGAATTTGTTATTCCAGACCCTGGTACTGTAATGCAAATGTTCCTAAATGGCGAGCTTGACCAAATGGCTCTCAACAGCACCACTTTCCCGCAGTTTAGAGAGGACCCGCGCACCGTGCGCGTTGAAGGTCCTGTTGTATGGGGCTTCCATATCAACTCTGCTTCTGAAACCAACCCAATCCTTAGGGATGCAGATTTCAGACATGCTCTATTCCACGCAACTGACAGGGTTACAATCGCCTTTGATATTTACCAAGTGTTTATCCCTGCAAACTATATCGTTTCTAGCCGTGCTTGGGTAGGCGACCTGGTAAACAACCCAGTGCGTTTCCGTGATACGCCGCAGGGTAGAGCCAACCAAGGTGCAAATTACAGCTTTGACCCAGACCGTGCTTTGGAGCTTTTCAACGCCGCTTGGGAAAGAAATGGCTCTGTGCCTGTTGCCATGGAACTTCAATATTTTGAAGGTTCATTAGAGCAACGTCTTGCCAGCGAATTTATGAAGGAAGAATTTGAAGCCCTTTTCGGTGCTGATAGATTTGAGCTTGTTCTTACTTCTATGCCAGTTACCGCCTCTTACGAGAGAATGCAAGCAGGTTTGCATGACGCTGGTTGGGGTACAGAAGGTCAAAACTCTTGGAACGCTTGGTCAAGCTTCGACATCTGGAGATATGACAGACCTCTAAGACTGCACCAAATGAACAGCCCAGAGTTTATGGAGCTTCAAACCCGCTCTGCTCAAGGCGATTTGGTATTTGATGACGCAGGCAGAATTGACGCTCTTGGCAGAATGGAAGCCATTGTTCTTGAGTATATGCCTTGGATTCCAATTTACCAAAACAACACCGCTATTATTTATTCTGACAGAGTACACTTACTACTTGAAGAGTTCTTATTCCCAGTAGGTCATGCTGTGCATCAATCTTTCATCGAGCCTAATGTGGAAAGAAGTATTACTGTAAACCCATAAACCCTAACTATTAACAAGCAAATAACACGAAGGTTGGGGGCTTATCTGCCCCTGACCTTTTGTGGCTTTGCAAATATAAGGCGGTGAAATTTTGCTTAAATATGTGCTTCAACGTGTTTTGTTTATGCTTGTCGCGCTTTTCTTGGTGTCCCTTTTCACATTCTTTTTGATAAATTCTGTGCCTGGCGGACCATTTGAAAACCCCGCGATAAGACCCGAGGTTAGGCTTGCAATGGAGCGGCGTTTTCATTTAGACCAGCCCTTAATTGTGCAGTTTGGGCATTTTTTGCGTGGCATCGTCACCTTCGACTTTGGCATTTCGCTAATTGTGCAGCCCAGCCGCGACATTACCGACATCCTTATGGAACGCTTCCCCATAACCATTGTGCTTAACCTGTTATCCAACTTTATACTTGTGCCTGTGGGCTTTTTTCTCGGCTCTTTAGCCGCGTTAAAACGGAATAGGTTTGGCGACCACGCAATATCTGCGCTGGTGGTTGTGTTTATATCTGTTCCAGGCTTTGTGCTTGCGTCTTTAATGCAATACTTTTTGGCGTTTAGGCTTGGGTGGTTTCCCCTTGTGTTTTCCACGTCGCAAAACTGGGATTGGGATAGGTTCTATTCTATGATACTGCCAGTTCTTGCCCTATCATTCGGCGGCATCGCCTTCATAACCAGGTTTTTAAGAGGTGAGCTAACAGAAACCCTAAATTCTGACTACATGCTATTGGCAAAAACGAAAGGACTGCGAACAGGTCAGGCAATTTTCCGCCACGCCTTGCGAAATTCCTTAATTCCTGTAATGGGTATGCTTGTTGGCATTTTCGTGGGAATTTTAGGCGGTTCGATTGTAGTGGAGGAGATTTTTGCAATCCCTGGCATGGGCAGAATAATGATAAACGCCCTTTTAAGCCACGATTATCCTCTGGTAATGACAACCACGGTAATGTATACTGCCATTGCCCTTGTTGCCCGCCTGTTAATTGATTTAAGCTACAGCATTGTAGACCCAAGAGTTGTGGTGGGAGGTGGAAAAAGTGCATCATAACAACAATGCAGAACTTATAAAAAACTACACTTTCACTGAAGATGATTTTAAATTCCATGAAAAATCGGATGTTATAGCAGACGTTGCGCCTGAGAACCCGCCTGTGGGCTTTTTCAAAGATGCCATGATACGCTTTTCTAAAAACAAAGCCTCCATGGTAGCCTTGTTTATGCTGGTTTTCATAATTGTTATGGCAATTTTCGGTCCAATGATGGGGGATTTCCATTTCCGTGAGCAAAATGTCCAATGGGATAGGCTGCCCCCGCGCATCCCCTTCCTTGAAAATCTCGGTATTTTTGATGGCACGTCTACGGTAACTGTCCAAGTTGCCAACATGCCTAACTGGGAACATGTTTATATTGAAACCGTCCGCACCTTCTACCAAACCGCAGGGGCAAGAACCGTGGCAATGGCAGAAATTCGCATTGATGCCTATGCAAATGTAGGGGCAGAAGATATTTATTTCTGGTTTGGTTCAGACATGCTTGGGCGGGATTTGTGGACAAGGTTGTGGCGAGGGGCTAGGGTTTCTCTAATGATGGCGGCAATTGCCGTGCTTATCAACCTTACAATTGGTGTAATTTATGGTGCAGTTGCAGCATATTACGGCAAAAAAACAGACTTGATAATGCTTAATATTATGGAGATTTTCTCCGCCGTTCCCACGCTTATTGTGGTGATACTTATAGCTACAAGGCTTGGTACAAGTATGTGGAGCTTAATAGGCGCACTTACCTTCTCTGGCTGGATAGGCATGGCAAACATGATGCGCGCGCAATTTTACAGGCATAAAGGTCAGGAGTATGTTATGGCGGCGCGGATTATGGGCGCAAGCGACAAAAGGCTTATTTTCCGCTACATTTTGCCAAACGCCATTGGCCCTACAATCACCCAGGTTGCGGTGGCAATCCCCGTATTTATGATGACAGAGGCGTTTTTGTCTTATCTGGGCTTGGGGATACAAGCACCAGAGCCTTCTGTGGGCGTGTTGCTATCCCAAGGGCAGGAAATGCTTTTAACAAACCCCCATGCGGTGTTTTTCCCAGCCCTTGTAATTTCGCTGTTGATGCTGTCCTTCCAGATGATGTCAAACGGACTGCGCGATGCTTTTGACCCTACATTGCGTGGACATTAGAGAGGGGGAGAAATGACAATGACAATGACAATGACTGACAATATACTGCAAGTTAAGAATTTAAGTGTTGAATTTAAGACATTTACTGGTAATGTTAAGGCTGTACGAGATGTTAGCTTTGATTTGGCGCGGGGAGAAACCCTAGCCATTGTTGGAGAATCTGGCTCTGGCAAATCTGTAACCTCTAAGGCGATTATGGGTATTTTGCAACAAAATGCCACCATCAGCCAAGGTAAAATCAGCTACAGCGACATGGATTTGACAAAAATCAGCCAAAAGCAATTCTCGAATATACGCGGTTCGCGGATGGCAATGGTTTTCCAAGACCCCCTGTCTGCCCTTAACCCTGTTATGAAAATTGGCAAGCAAATTACAGAATCTTTGGTTTTATCAGGGAAAATCAGCAAAAAGGATGCCCCTGAAAAGGCTATGGAGCTAATGCGCGCCGTTGCCATCCCAGAGCCTGAAAAGCGTTACAACCAGTATCCTTTCCAGTTTTCTGGAGGTATGCGCCAAAGAATTGTAATTGCCTGTGCATTGGCAGGCGACCCAGAGCTTTTAATTTGTGACGAGCCAACAACAGCCCTTGACGTTAGCGTCCAATCCCAAATTTTGGAGCTTATTAAGGATTTGCAAAAGGAGCGGAATTTATCTGTTATCTTCATCACCCATGACATGGGGGTTGTGGCAGGTATTGCCAACCGCATGGCGGTGATGTATGCTGGTAAAATCGTAGAAATCGGCAATGTTGATGAGGTTTTTTACAATCCTCAACATCCATATACCTGGAATTTGCTTGCCGCCATGCCCGACATGGACACAGGAAGCGACGAGAAATTGTTAAGCATACCTGGCACACCGCCGAATATGCTTCATCCCCCTGTTGGGGATGCTTTTGCGGCTCGTAATAAATTCGCCTTAAATATTGATAACCGCCTAGAGCCGCCAATGTTCAAAATAAGCGACACCCACTACGCCGCAACGTGGCTTTTGCACCCAGATGCGCCAAAGGTGGAAATGCCAGAAGTTTTGCAGAAGCGTTTGGAACGCCAAAAAGCCAAGGGGGTGGATGGTTTTGGGAAATAATATGCTAGAAGTGAAAAACCTTAGCCGCCATTTTACCCTAGGCAAGGGCAGAAACGCCAAAACCCTAAAAGCCGTAGACAACTTGAACTTTACCATTGAGAAGGGCGAAACCTTCGGCTTGGTTGGGGAATCTGGCTGTGGCAAAACCACCACAGGGCGCACCATCATCGGTTTATACGAGCCTACTGCGGGGGATGTTGTTTTTGATGGCACTACAATCTCTGGCAAACGGAGCAAAGAGGTGCGCCAAATGGTAACATCTGGTATGCAGATGATTTTCCAAGACCCCATCTCATCTCTAAACCCCAGAATGACGGTAAAGGACATTATTGGTGACGGTATGCGCATCAACAAAATGTACAGTGATAACGACCAGATTTTGCAGAAGGTTTACGAAGCTTTGGACATTGTTGGGCTGACGAAAGAACACGCCAACCGCTACCCCCATGAGTTTTCTGGTGGTCAGCGTCAGCGTATTGGCATAGCCCGCGCCATTGTGCTAAAGCCCAAAATGATAATTGCTGACGAGCCAGTGTCTGCGCTGGATGTGAGTATCCAAGCCCAGGTGCTTAACCTGCTTAACGACCTAAAGGCAGAAATGGGATTGACTATCCTGTTTATCGCCCACAATCTGTCTGTTGTTAAGTATTTTTCTAAGCGCATTGGGGTTATGCACCAAGGGAAAATTGTGGAGATGGGCACAGCGGAGCATATCTATAACGAACCTATGCACCCATATACAAAGGCGTTGCTTTCTGCAATACCTTTCCCAGACCCTAATTTTGAGCGCACAAGACAGCGGATTTTCTACGAACACAAGCAAGCAGATTACACCGAAGATAAACCAGACTTCGTGGAAGTTACCCCTGGACATTTCCTATATGGCAACAGCCAGGAAATTGCTGAATATACAAAATAATAATCAATAACCCTAGCCCTTTGGTTGGGGTTATTTTTTGTGGTTTTCGGCGACAATATAACAAGAAGGAGTGATGGCGGGATATGCTTAGAGTTAAAAGATATGTCAACGGCGAAAAGGTCGGAGAAAAGGAGCTTAAAAACTATGCTCTTGAAAGCGGCGTGGTTTCGGAGGTTATTAGAGCTGTAAACCAAAGGCTGTCAGAACAGAGGTGAGGTCTGTGGTGCATGGCAAAGCAGGGATTTATATTAGGGTTTCCACAGATGCCCAGCGGGAAGAGGGTTATTCTATTGATGCCCAAAAAGAGATGCTGGCAGGTCATTGCGCTTCCAAGGGCATTAAAAATTTTGACTTTTATATTGACGGCGGGTACACAGGCAGCAATATGGAAAGGCCTGAGCTTCAGCGGCTGATTTCTGATGTGAAAAATAAAGCTATCAACACCGTGTTGGTTTATAAACTTGACAGGCTTTCCCGCAGCCAAAAAGACACTCTGTATTTGATTGAAGATGTTTTCAATCCCCACGGGGTTGATTTTATTTCCACACAGGAAAGCATGGACACATCAACCCCTTTAGGGCGCTTGATGCTGGGCATCTTGTCTGCCTTTGCCCAGCTTGAGCGGGAAAACATCCGTGAACGGACAAGAATGGGCATGAGAGAGCGGGTAAAGGCGGGGTTTTGGATGGGAGGCGGGCGCATACCTTTCGGCTATGACTACGACAAAGAGCAGGGGATTCTTGTGCCGAACAAAGATGCGGAAACCGTCCGCAAAATTTATGATTTGTATTTAGAGGGCTATTCCACCAGCAAAATCGCCCAAATATTGGGCTTGAAATATGAAAAGCTTGCCATTCAAATTTTGGAGCGCAAGTCTAACGCAGGCTACATAATTTATAATGATGAGGAATTTTTAGGGAAGCATGAACCAATAGTAAGTTTGGAAATTTATAATAAGGCTATGGATTATATGGCAGAGCGTTCAATCAGCCGTGTTAGCTCTGGGGGTTATTTGTTTACGGGGCTGATGGTCTGCGGCAAATGCGGGGCAAAAATGCGCTATCAAAAATGGGGCAAACACGACTGCAAAATCCTTTGCTATTCTAGGGATAAAAGCAAGGCTCACTTGATGAAAGACACAGACTGTAATAATAAGATGCAATGGGCGAGGGATGTTGAAAGCATCGTCATTGGGGATTTATTTTCCTTTTCTTTAAAACAAAAAAAGGTTGATGACATTCGGGCAACTGCCCAATCTGTCCTGGAGGTTTTGCGGGGCAGATATGAGGATGTTGCAAAAAAAATCAAGCGGCTTTACAATGTTTACGCTGACAATGGCAACGAAATACTGCTGGACACTATAAAAGAGCATCAAAAGCAACTGGCAAAAATCCAAACCCAAATAACCACAGAGCAAGAGCGCAATGTTATTGCAGGGAAAATTGAAAGTGTCAAAAAAACCTTGGAAACCCTTGAAGAAACTTGGGAATACATGACAAAACAAGAGCAAAAAAACATAATCCGCTCCTGTGTTGAAAGAATTGTGATTACCGATGACGAAATTGAGGTGTTTTATAAATTCGATGTGTAGTTATATTTCTCATAATGACATTCATTCCAATGATAATAGGTGAAATTAGGCGGTATTTGCGCGACAACAACTCTATAAGAGTGAGCCGAAGCCTGCGGGACATTGCCTACAAAGCCCTGCAAGCCAAGGAACGCCTGATAAACCTAAACAGCAAAGAGCCAACAGTGGAAGAAATTGCCGCAGAACTTGGGCTTGAGCGTCAAGACGTGGTTTTTGCCCTTGATGCCATACAAGAGCCTGTTTCCCTTTTCGAGCCTGTTTACAACGACGGGGCAGATGCCCTCTTTGTAATGGACCAGCTGAAAGACGAAAAAGACACAGACGCAATGTGGTTAGAAAACATCTCCCTGTCCGAAGCCATGAAACGCCTTGGGGAGCGGGAACGCCACATTATCAGCCTGCGCTTTTTTGAGGGCAAGACCCAAATGGAGGTGGCTGATGAGATAGGCATAAGCCAAGCCCAGGTAAGCCGCCTTGAGAAGAACGCCTTGAAAAACATGCGCAAATATGTGTCTTAGTGGGCAACGGGCTTGTTTTTGTAGGTTAGCCAACAAGCAACCGCGACTGCTAAGCCAAGTATCATGGATAATTGGGGCGCGAAGGGGAATTGCAAGAAGTTGAAGAAGCTTTCAAGCAAGTGGTCCTCAAAAATCATGTTGGCTGCAATGTAACCCAGGTAGCCTGTTGCAATTGCGAAAAGGGCTTTATAGCGGTTTATCAGCTTTATAATGGCTTCCGAACCGATTAGCAGAACAGGAACGGAGATTATTAGCCCCAAAAACGCCATGGTCATCCCTTGCATGGACACGTTGCCTGCATCGTCTGCCACAATGGACAAAACGGCGATTACATTGTCCAAAGACATGGAAATGTCAGCGGCGATGATGATTAGCATGGCCTTCCAAAAGCCGCCGCTTTTCTGGGTTTTCTTGGGGGTGTCGTCGCCACTGCGGAACATACCAATTATAACATAAATCAGCATAGCCCCGCCAATTAGGCGGATGTGCAGCCATGTGATGGTAAACAAATGCCCGATAAGCAAAATAAATATCAGTTTTAGACCAAGGGAAAGCCAAACCCCCAGCAAGCGGGCGGTGTTGGCTTTTTTTGGGTCTAAATGGCGGCTGGCAAGGGCTATAACACCGATGTTGTCCAGTGATACAATTAGATTTATAAGTATTACTTGTATAAGTTCAGACATGGCAACTCCTTCAAAAAATCCAAGCTTTGTTGAAAAAGTATATGTCCTCACTTTGGAGGATATGTCCTAATTACGGTTAAGTATTCTCAAAGCTAGGACTGTCATGTCATCCTTAATTTGATGACGGTAATTTCGGCGGGCTTCTTCCAAAATGTGGTCAGCAACGTCCTGAGGGTTTTTGGTGGGCAAATTTTCCAAAATACGGCGTAACCAGGCATCCTCGCCATTTTTAACAGAATCGGCAACCCCGTCTGTCATCATCACAATAATGTCCCCATGGGCTATATAACGCTCACAGGTGTCAATTTCAACACTTTCCAATATGCCCACGGGCAAAGTCCAAGAGCCAATTGCTTCCACCTTGCCATCCCTAAGCAGGTAACTGGCAGACGCGCCAATCTTCATAAACTCTGAAAGCCCTGTGTTAAGGTCAACCACACAAATGTCCAGGGTTGAGAAAAACTCGTCACTGGATTTTAGCAAAAGGGCAGAGTTTATAAGTTTTATTGCAATGTCCTTTTTAAAGCCTTTTTCCATTAGCTCTTCCAAAAGCTCAATTGCCGCTTCGCTGCCTTCTTTTGCCCTTTCTCCGCTGCCCATGCCGTCGGATAAAGCGGCAATAAGCCTGCCATCCCGCAGTTGCACAAGGGAAAAGCTGTCACCAGATTGGGCAAGCCCGCCCTTGTTGGTTTTGGCGATGCCGCTGTTAATATAAAACTTCTCCCTTTCAAGAAAGTCCAGATGCACCACCCGCCCTGCATACTTTTCTTCCACAAGCTCCATTTGCCTGCCGCAAATTTGTGAAATTATCTCACCAATGCGCCCTGCAAATTTCGGCTCGCCCCGCCGACCTTTGTGGGTTAGGCTAATTTCGTACTTGCCCAATGTGTTTTCAATAACTATCAAATTTTCCACCTCCACTTTTTCTTTTGCAAATTCTTGTAAAATCCTATCTTCCAAATCTTTTTGAAAGTTAAGGATTGTCGATAATTCTACAGCAAACTCATACATAACCGCAGACAAACCTGAAAATTGATGGTAAATTGTTGACTTTGCTTCCACGACCTTTTGTTGCCACTCCTGTGACAAAATATCTTTTTCTAATGCAGAGCCAAGATGAGCCATATAGTCAGGGGCGTTGGTGCATTGGTTATAAAACTCCTTAGGAGCATCCTCCATGTGCAATTTGCCGCGCTTTTGCGCCTTGAGGACGATTTCGTCCATAAACGCCCAGGACTGTCCATGTCTGTCCTTCCAGCAAAAATCCAGACGGCTGCAACCTAGGCAAACAGCCTCTTGGGCAGATTTTACAAGCTTGTCCACCGTGCTAACCTGAACCCCTTTTGCTTCCACACGGTTTTCAAAAATTTTCGCTAATTTCCCGTAGCCCCCAGCGATATTGTAAACACGCCCCAACACCTGCTCCCGCACACGCTCTAAATACTCAGTTTGGGGCAGATTGGCAGAACCCGCATTAACGCTGATATTTGTTGAAAATCTTTTTGGCAGAGCCAAGAACACTGCAACGGCAACGGTCAGTGATGCCAGCGATTGCCACGAAAACAGCGTTAAGTCAAAGTAAAGGGCGGCAAGGGTTAAAGCTGCTGTAAAAGCAATCAGAATAGGGATTTTTCCGTGATTTTTTGCCAGCCCCCCTGCCAAGCCCGAAACTCCTAATAACACCGCGAAAAATATGTACTCAAACCCTGTAATATTAAGCAAAAAACCCAATAGCATACCGCTGACAGCCCCAACCATAGCCCCGCCGCTGATACTTGCCAACAATATGATTAAAAAGGCGGCAACATGGCGCAGGGAAACAAGCCACAAATGAATGTCTGCCATGCCCACAACAACAATTGCGGCAAGGAACAGCGCAGACATTAGCTCCTCATTGGTTAGCGCGCCCCGCCGCCGATAACCAGGGGCTATGGCGGTCATGGCTTTGGACGCTACAATTGCCATGGCGAAAACCAACCCTCCCTCTAAAATTGTGACGGCAATTTGGTAAAGGTCGAAACCACGAAGTATAATCAGCACAAACCCTGAAATTGCAAGGGATATTGATGCTGTTAAGCCTTGGGTTAACGCTGCCCAGTCCTGCCCTGTTTTTGGGCGCAGGCTCATCAGCAAATTTGCAACGCACATCAGCACAACTGCCAGTAAATACTGCATAGAATACTGTGTTGAAAAGTTGGTAAATAAACCTAGAGCCGACAAGAACGCCGCCGCGTAAAACTTTTTTCCGTTAAACAAAAATGTTGCTATGTACACAAGAGCGAAGGGGCTTGCCACCCCGAAAACCACAGCCCGCGCGGCGAAGAATGACCCTGCCAGCAGGGCAAATTCCACCAAATGCCGCCGCGTAATATTAAATTTTATTCCTGTTTCTTTTGTTTGGGTTGTTTGCATCCTAATCACCATCACCTATGACTTAATGGTAGATATTATACACGAAATAACTGGTAAAAAATGTCAAAAATTGAAAGGGGCTTTAGGAAAAATTATATAAAAAAAGTTTTGACCCGATAAAACCGACTGGCTAACTTGGAAATTGCCGTAAAATCAAGTAAAATAGCCGTTATCAGAAAACATAAAACGCAAAATTCATAAATATTTGGGCTTGACAGGAGGTGATTTATGGTTTAATCTTAGTATAACGTACAAGCGTAAAGGAGTTTTTAAAATGCTAACAAAAATTTATAAAAGAGATGGAAGAACCCAAGATTTCCATGAAAGCAAAATTACTGATGCTATTTTCAAATGCTTGAAGGCAACGGGGGAGCCTGACCGCCAACTGGCTATGGAGTTGACACTATCAGTCATCAAAAAAATTAAACAAGAATTTCCTGGCGAAGATGAGAAGGTGACTGTGGAAGATGTTCAAGACATTGTGGAGGCGGTGCTGATTGAAAACGGTCATGCTAAAGTTGCAAAGTCTTATATTTTGTACAGGGATGACCGCTCCAGGCTTAGGGAGGCGCGCAGCGAGCTAATGGAGGCGGTTTGCACAATCCTAAAGGAAAACAACCGCGAAAACGCCAATGTGGGCAATTCCCCTTCGGCTAAGGTTTTGCAAATTTCTGAAATTGCTTCCAAAAATTACTATTTAAAACGCATGTTGACGGAAGCAGAAGCAGAAGCTCACCTGGAAGGCGATATTTACATACATGACCTGTCTTGGTATTCAAAAACCATGACATGCTTGCAAATCCCGCTAACAAGGCTTTTAAGCGAGGGCTTTAACAATGGGCATGGTTACATTCGTCCGCCAAAAAGCATTAAAACCGCTGGGGCTTTGGCAGCTATCATTTTACAGTCTAACCAAAATGACATGCATGGGGGGCAGTCTTTCGGGTATTTTGACAGGGATATGGCGCCTTATGTACGTTTGGAGCGGGAGCGTCAAGACAGGATAATCCGCCAAAATTTGGAAGAGCTAGGCTTGCCAATTGATGAAGAAAAATTAAAAGGGCTTATCAACAGGCGCACCTATGAGGAAACATATCAGGCAATGGAAGGCTTCATTTACAACCTTAACACCATGCACAGCCGCGCAGGAGCGCAAGTGCCGTTTTCCAGCATAAACTTCGGCACAGACACAACGCCAGAAGGGCGCATGGTGACAGAATGTTTCCTTCTTGCTTATGAAAAAGGCTTGGGCAAAGGCGAAACGCCGATTTTCCCCAATGTCTGTTTTAAAATTAAAGAGGATGTCAGCTTTGAGCCTGGCGACCCCAACTACGACCTTTTCCAGCTTTCTATGAAAGTGGCTTGTAAGCGGCTATTCCCCAGCTTTTCCTTCCAAGATTCTAGCTTTAACAAGCCGTTTGCGGAAGAAGAAGTGGGATATATGGGTTGCCGCACCCGCGTAATTGCAAATTGCAATGGCGAGGCGAAAACCGATTCCCGCGGCAATCTGTCTTTTACAACCCTCAACTTGCCGCGCCTAGGCATAAAAGCGGAAAAAGATTTATCCACTTTTTGGAAGTCTTTAGATGATATACTTGAGTTTTGTGTGCAACAGTTGCTTGCCCGCTACAATGTGCAGAAAAAGCTTCGCGTGAGGGATTTCCCTTTCTTGATGGGGCAAAAGCTGTATATGGACAGCGAAAACCTAGGGCCAAACGACCCTGTAGAGCAAGCGATTAAGCATGGTACCCTTAGCATTGGGTTTATTGGGCTTGCAGAGTGTTTGGTGGCTCTTACTGGAAAGCATCATGGTGAAAGTTCGGAGGCTCAGGCTTTGGGCATTTCCATTGTGTCCCACATGCGCCGCCGTTGTGACGAAGCCACCCAAAAACATGGGCTAAACTTCACCCTTCTTGCCACCCCTGCAGAACAGCTAAGCGGCAAATTCACCAAAATTGACACAGAGCTTTTCGGCGTAATACCTGGGGTTACTGACAAAGAATGGTACACAAATTCCCATCATGTGCCTGTGGAATACCACATTAATGCCCTGGACAAAATCGCTTTGGAAGGCCCTTACCATAAATATTGCAATGCTGGTCATATTTCTTATGTAGAGCTTCCTTCTGCCCCAGAAGGCAATCTGGAAGCCTTTGAAACCCTCATCCGCGCCATGGCGGATGCAGACATGGGTTATGCCAGTGTCAATTTCCCTGTGGATATTTGCGTAGACTGCGGTCTAAACGGCGTTATCGACAGCAACATATGCCCGAAATGCCGCGGCACAAACATCAGCCGTGTCCGCAGAATCACGGGCTATCTATCCACATTAGACAGGTTTAACGACACCAAGCTTGCGGAAGTGCAAAACCGCCAAATTCACCAGAAATTTAATTAATTTCCATTGAAAGGGGGAAATAAAAATGCGTTTATCGGGAATTTCCCCCGAAAGCACCGTGGACGGCCCTGGGCTTCGTTTTGTAATTTTCACCCAGGGCTGCCCCCATGGTTGCAAAGGCTGCCACAACCCCGAAAGCTGGCCTATAGATGGGGGTAAAGAATTTACAACTAAAGAAATCATCCGAATGTTGCGCAAAGAAGCCAAAACCAAAAAAGGCATAACCCTTTCTGGGGGTGAACCCTTTTTGCAGTCTGCCGAGCTTGTCGAGGTGGCTCGCGCCGCCCGAGATTTAGGGCTTGATGTGGTTTGCTACACAGGTTACACCTATGAAGAGTTAATGGCAGAAAGCGACCCCGACAAATTGGCACTGCTAGACCTTTGCCACATCCTCATAGACGGGAAATATCATCACGAACAGCGGGATATTAGCCTGCGGTTCTGCGGCTCTGCAAATCAGCGGGTCATTGATGTTCCAGAAACCAAAAAACAAAATAAGATAGTCAAATTCGGGGTATAGCGAACGCCCTTGACATAAATCCCCACATGTGATAGAATGAAACTATCAACGAAAGGGGATTTTTATTTTGAGCAAAACAACCAAATATGATTTAACTAGAGGACCGATATTTAAAAAGCTTTTAAAATTAAGCCTGCCCATTATGGCAACCAGCTTATTCCAGTCCGCTTATGACATGACCAATATGTTTTGGTTATCCCGCCTGGGTGAGGAGTATCTGGCGGCGGCTGGGCTTGCCAACCAATTTGTATGGCTATCCTTTTCCCTCATCATGCTATGCCGCATAGGAGCGGAAATTGGCGTTAGCCAAAACATGGGCAAGGGTGACAAGGATGCCGCTAAAGCATTTGCACAAAATGGCTTTATGCTGGCACTTGTGTCAGGTGCGTTTTTCTCTATACTTTTAATAACCCTGCGCCACCCTTTGCTAGGGCTTTTAAACATCGAAAACCCATATGTGGCAGAGCGGGCCGCCCACTTCCTAAGTGTTGCCGCAATTGCTATACCTTTCACCTTCGGGCATTTTGTAATAACAGGAATTTTTAGCGGCTTCGGAAACACCCGTGTGCCATTTATCATTAATTCTGCCGCCCTTGCCCTTAACATAGGTCTTGCCCCTGTGTTTATTTTCGTGCTAGACATGGGCATGGTTGGTGCAGCTGTAAGCCTTATAGTTTCCAACGTATTCAACATGTCCGCAAAACTGTGGGCAATGACGAAATACAAAGACAAACCTTTTGAAGGCTTTAAACCACTAGGACGCATTATAAGAGGCAAAATGAGCCAAATATCCCGTTGGGGCGCACCTGTTGCCCTGGAAAACCTGCTGTTTAACTTCTCCTTTATGCTAATGACTTTTGTAATCGTCAGTTTTGGGGATTATGCCGTGCCAGGTCACCAGGTTGGCATGAGGGTGGAAAGCCTGTCCTTTATGATAGGCGGCGGCTTTGCGTCTGCCATCACCGCCTTTATCGGTCAAAACTATGGCGCGAAAAAGTGGGGTCGGGTGCGGCGCACTGTGCGGGTTGCCTACATTTTTATGGGCATTTACGGCATTTTCATCGCAGGGGTGCTGTTTTTCGGCGCGGAAGCCTTCGTGTCCTTGTTCCTTAACAACGACGAAAGCATACGCATTGCCGCCAATTACCTGCGCATACTTGCCCCAGCGCAAATCCTATTTTGCATGGAAGGCGTTGCAGCAGGCAGCTTCCGCGGACGCGGCCTAACCATGAAGCCCACAATCGCAAGTGTTTCCAGCAACATTATCCGCGTGCTTCTGGTCTTTGCCCTTGCCGCAACAGCCCTCGGCATCGACGGCGTGTGGGTGGCAATTGCCATCGCCATGACGGTGCGCAGCGTTTGGCTTCTGGTTTGGCATTTCATTAACATGAAAAAACTGCCGAAAGAGGATGAAATTATCGAGGAAGTAACCGCATAACACCCAAACAAAAAACCGAGCAACCGCCTTTGGAAACTCGGTTTTTGTTGTATTTTGGTTGCGTTTGTCCAAGTTAAAAAGGAGGATGTTCACATGAAAAAGATTGTTATACTGACAATACTGACCCTTTGCTCTCTTGTGGTTTTTGCTGGATGTGGCGGATATGCGTCAGATGTGGTGACGGAAAGGTCATACGCATCTTTTGACTATATGAGCTTCTCTGAAATTGGGCAAATTTTTACATTTGCGCCCCATGTTGCCCGTGTTCAGATTTTAGACGAAAGAAGTGAAATGGTTGATATTTATGCTGGAGAATTTCTGGATGACCCATATCTGGAAAGATATGCCGTGTTTACCATCTACAGATTTCAAGTTATGGAAGTGTTTCGGGGCAATATGACGGCAGGAGAAGCTAGAGAAGTTTGGAGGATGGGAGGCAAGATTGAAGGTGTTATGGAAATGATAACGCCAACGAACCCTCTGCCTGTCGGTGAAGAAATTGTGCTTTTCCTGCACGACAATAGTAATGGCAAAGCTTACCCAATGCAACTTTCCAACCCCTCACAAAGCGCGTATCTTATAACGCCTGCTTTGATGAGTTTATCGGCTCAAGAAGATGGGCTTATAAGTGCCTTTGAAGCAGGTGAATTAATGGGCGACGAAACATTGGTAAGTTTAGACCACAACAATCAATTAACCCTCACTCTGGGCGACTTGATTAGGTTGTCCAACAACGATTAAGCAGAATACCAAAAAACCGAACCCCCTGTGAATAAGTGGGTTCGGTTTTTTGTTTAGTAATTCTCAAGCACACTCATTGTATTTCTTAATCTTACGCACAATGTTTGGATAACATTAAGGGCAATTTCGGGCTTTTTGTCCATAAATTCGTTCATGTCGCTTTCGCTGACTTCTATGACGGAAACATCGCCAAGGGCAACCACGGTAGCCGTTCTTGGCTCGTTAAGGAATAGGGACATTTCACCGAACAAATCCCCCTCCTTTAGCTTAGCAAGCTCGACTTCATTGGGTTTACCATAAAACTTGCATACATTTACAACGCCGCTGGTTATGAAGTACATGCTTCTGCTGTCCTTTTCGCCTTCATGCACAATAATTTCCCCTGCTTTGTATGCTTTCAAAGAATGGGCAACGCCTTCAAAGCCTTTTATCCGCGGCGATTCTGATGCGGATTGGTTCAACACATCAGACAACTTTGGCATAGCAAGGCGGGTTTGGAAAAAGCCGAGCTTTTCCTTTAAGATGTTTACTTGGTCGTCTAGCTCTTCGGCAGAATTTGCAGTGTCCTTACTTGCTGCCATTTCGTTTTGAATTACAGAGTTTATCCTTCCAAGCCCATTATTTATTTGGCTGATGGCTTCGGTTTGGCGCAAGGATGCCTCATAAATGTTGCCCACAACCCCAAACACATCAACCACATTGCTTACTATTTTGTCAAGGCTTTCTGCTGTGTCGTTTGCTTTTTTGCGCCCTTGTCCAATGCTGTCAATGGTTGCTTGCATCAGCTCTTCTGCTTCCCTTGCTGCTTCTCCGCTTCTGTTGGCAAGGGTGCGCACCTCGTCTGCCACCACGGCGAAGCCCTTGCCGTGTTCTCCAGCCCTTGCCGCTTCAACGCTGGCGTTAAGAGCAAGGAGGTTGGTTTGGAAGGCAATATCATCAATTGTTTTGTTGATGTTGCTTATTTTGTCAATAAAATCTGCAATGCTTGCCATGGCTTCCAAAAGTTGATGCATTTCTTGGTTGCCCGCCTCTGCGTCCTTTTTGGAGATTTCAGCCCAATTTGCTGCCTTCTGGGCGTTTTCGGCATTTTCTTTAGACTGGGTGTCAATCCCTTCAATTCCTTCAGAAAGCTCTGCCATAGACACCACCTGTTTGTCAACACCAATGGATAAAGAAGATGCCGCCACAGAAAGCTGCGTAGCACCGCTTGAAACACCAACAGCAACCGCACCAATATCGTCCATTGTTGTGTTTAGGCGCGCCAAAATAGAGTTTATAGAGCGCTTGATAAGGTCAAAAGAGCCAACATATTCCCGCTCAATTTTCCCTTGTAAATTACCCCTTGACATTTCTGCCAAAATATTGTCCAACTCATCAATATAGGCAGAAGTTTGCTCTAATGTGGCGTTTAAGGTGTCTGCCATGTCTTTAAACACGCCTTTGTACTGGGTTTCCACCCTTTGTCTAAAGTCACCTTCTTGCAAAGAATGCATCACATCAGTAATTTCTTCAAAAGGCTCGGCAACAGCAACCAAAAGCTTGTTCAGGCTTTTTGCCAAGTCCTCCCAATTGCCTTCAAATTTTGATTCGTTAACCCTTTTGTTCAGCTTGCCTTCTCTAGCGTTTTCAGCAAGCTCAGACATTTCGTTGTAAAAATCTTCCAAGGCGGATAAAATGGCTCTCAGGGATTTTGGCAAAATCGCTTTTTTGCCAGGCAAATCTTTAACGTCAACGTCAAAATTACCGCTTGCTATGCTGTTTAGAGTGTTAATAACCTCCAAAGTTTCCCTAGACTGGGCATCCACGATGCCATTGACACCCACCATCAAATCCTTGAAAGAATTTTGGTATTTGTTTGCGTCGATTCTAAAATCTATATCGCCAATTACCGTAAATTCGTGAGAAAGGCTGTTAAGGTCGTTTGTAAGGGATTTAAGAGTGTCCACCGTGGCAGAAAAGTTATTAAAAAGAACCGAAATTTCGTCCCTGCGACTTGTTGGACTGATGGTGATTTTGTTAATATCGCCCTGGGAAAGAAACATGGCATATTGGGAGAGCCTGCGGACAGGCTTGCTAATAGCCCCCGTCGTAACCATTGTAATTACCGTGGTTGCGACAATAATAAGCACAAGGGCAATCACAATACCAACATAGGTTGCCTGTTGATTATTCTCGTTTCTGTCCTCAATTCCTGTAATCCAAACATCAGAGATGCCGTTTAAAGTTTCATTAACCCCGTGAAGGTCGTCTGAAATTACTCCGCCATCTCTTATTGCCTGTACACCGCCGACCATATCGCCGACCAATGCACGCTGATAAACAATATAAATAATATTTTCATAATAGACCCACAAAATGTCAGCCACCTGACTGGAAGTTCTCCAACGCAACTCTTTTTCATGTTGGGGTATGTCGTCATCCCTATACACAAGGTCATTATAAGCCGCCAGGGAATCCAGCGCATCTTGCAGAGCCTGCCTTGCGTTTCCGTAGGAAATTGTGATGTTTTGCTGCTCACCAATGCCTGCGTATGTTATCATTGCATAGGTGTGACGCTGCATTGCCTCAAAAGCATGGCGGTAGTCAAACCTCGTATCCCGCCGTAAAAAGTGACCTTCAGCAAGGTTTTCGTGGGAGTTTATAATCCCTTGTAAACCGATAATTGCGAAGCCAATCATAAAAAGCATAATTACCGAAACCACACCAAAACCAAACAAAATCTTGGTTCTTAACTTTAAACCTGTGTAAAAGTTTTTCACTCAATCCCATCCTTCTTTAAATGATATTACCATTATACATCATTTAAAGACAAATTTCAACTGTAAATTTTATATAGTGTGAAATGGTATACACTGGCAAAAAAAGGAGATAATGTTTTAGAGGTGAGGTTTATGCGCTTTTTAATTTTAGGATTTATCTTGTTTTTGCTTGCGGCATGTGGCGGCGAACCTAGCGTTACCGAAGAATATGCCCCAGTGTTCGCTATGACCGAATACGAACCCCTTCCCCCTGGTGAGGGCGAGGTTGTTTATTTGGATTTTATAATTGAAATGCTAAACCAGCCCTTTGGGCGGTTTGAAAGGGCAGAAGGGGTGCTTTTAGGGGCGTATATTGCCCGTGATGCCGTTTCTGGCGGAGATATTAGAAGTTTTCAAGATTATATGCAGGTGGAACACGGAATTTTTGCCCACACCATGCGCCTTGGGGAACCCTTCCCACTTCGTTGGGTGCTAGATAATATCGCAAACCACAGCACCCCCCTAATCACCCTGCATCCTCCACAAGACGCGGAAATGTTTGACTTTGAAGCCCTGGAAACCTTTGCCCGATATGCAGGGATGTTTAATGTGCCAACTTTTGTAGAGCTTTACCCAATCCGCACAGGTCACGGTTTTCTGCCCTTGGAACATGTGAATTTTTTTCGCCACGCCAGAGGTATTTTTGAGCAACAAGCCCCCAATGTTGCTCTAGTTTGGGGAATTGATACCCACAACCTAGCCCACGCCAAGCATTTCTACCCAGGAGAGGGCTTTTTAGATTGGATTAAGCTAACTGCATATAATCACGTTGCCACCGACGGAACTTTTGGAGATTTTAGCGAAACTTTAGGCATATTTTATGGAATGTTCCACCGTGCAGCCCCCCTTATGCTGTCTACCGCCATCAGCCACCATTCCCCAGAAAGTAACAGCCATTTTCCTGCCCAAGCATCAGACAAATTAACCCAGATTTATGATTTATTAGAACGCCACCACCGCATACGCGCCATAATATACCGAAATTACAGCGACCGCGGGGAGTCGGGGCATATTTACAGCCTTAACACAAGCCCTATCCTGCGGGATGCATACAGGGAAGCCGCCGCAAACCCGCGCTTTATCAGCCAAATGCCCACAGCACCCCATCCCCGCCGCGGCAATATCACCCTGCATCACCCAAACCACGCCATTTCCCGCGAGGGAAGTTTCTATGTGCCTTTTGAAGGACAAATGCTCCCCATCGCCCAAGTTCTTAACCGCCTAAACGGCGACTTTTTTGTAAACAAACAAGAAGGTCACTTGACTTTGCAAGTGACCCATTGGCCTTGATTTATACTACCCTAATATCAAAATTTATTAGGGATTTAAGCTCTGCCAAATCTGCCTCCCACTGGGGGTCGGCTTCGGGTTTGCCGAATTTGGCTTCTTTTTGCTTGTCGAAGTCTGCTTTGCTAATTAAAATGATTTGGAAGGCGTTGCCAAAGGCTTTTGACAGCCTATCTGCCAAGTCACCTACACGGGAGGACAAGGAGTTTTTAGCGATTGCGTCTGTTTCGCTGAAAATTAGGTAAAAATTGCCGTCATCAAGCCAGCCTGCTTGGGCTTTTTTTGCGTAGGCGGCAAGGGTTGGGGGCTTTAGCTCCCCTGCGAAAACCGTCCAATTGTTTATTGCGTTTTGTATGTGGGGCGGGCGGTCAGTGGTTGTTGGTGTTGTATGGGTTTGGGGCTGGGGCGGCGGGTCGGCAGGAGGGGGGATTATTTCGGGCGGTGTGGGCTTTTGTGGTGGGTCATGGGGCATTATATCGTCCTGCCATGGTATGTCATCCCAAGGGGGCATGTCATCTGCCGCGGGGGGCGGGGTTGGTTTTGGTGGTTCAGGTTTTGGTTGGGGGGTAGGCGTTTGGGCAATGGGCTTAGGCGAGCTTGGGCGGGTAATGACTGCCCCCGACGAAGGCTCGGAGGTTGCCAGTTGGTATTCTATACAGGCAACTTCAAGGGTAAGGCGGGCATTTGACCCCGCTTGCTTTATATTTCGGATTGTTTTGGCAAAATGGGTTATCATGGGAACAAAATGCGGCAAATGGTCGTTTTTGCCCTCAGATACTGCGTTTATCATCATATTGCGCAGGTGCCCAAGAAATTCTTCGGCAAATTGGGCAAAATCCCGACCTTTTGCGGATATGTCCTCAATTATGGCTAGGGATGCTGATGGGTCGCTGTTTATTAAGGCATTAAACAAATCAATAAAAACATCTTGGCTCATGCTGCCTGTTACTTCCAGCGCGCCTGCAAAGGTTATTTCTTGGTCGTAGTATAAACCTGCCAATCTGTCCAACAGACTTAGAGCGTCACGCATACCGCCATCAGATATTTGAACAACATAGTCCAAGGCATCAGGAGAAATTCTTATTCCTTCCTCTGCCGTGTAGCCCGCCAATGCCGCACCCATATCAGCTTGACTAATACGGTGAAAGTCAAACCGCATCAAACGGCTGTGTATTGTGGCAGGGATTTTTTGGGGGTCGGTGGTTGCTAAAATAAAAATAACATGGGGCGGCGGCTCTTCCAAAGTTTTTAACAAGGCGTTGAAAGCCCCTGTTGACAACATGTGAACCTCGTCAATTATATACACCTTGTATTTGCCGCTGGGAGGATAGCGCACCTCCTCCCGCAAATCACGGATATTGTCCACCCCATTGTTGCTTGCCGCGTCAATCTCCACAACATCAAGGCTTGCGCCACGGGCAATTTCCACACAAGAAGGGCAAGCCCCGCAAGCCTCACCATTCTGGGGGTTTATGCAATTTACGGCTCGGGCAAAAATTTTGGCGCAGCTGGTTTTGCCTGTTCCCCGCACGCCGCAAAAAAGATAGGCGTGGCTAATCCGCCCATTAATTATCTGGTTTGTTAAAGTTTTTACAATATGTTGTTGTCCCACCACAGCCCCAAAAGTGGTAGGGCGCAGTTTTCTGTATAATGCTGTGTAAATGAGAATTGCCCCCTTGTATAAACAAATAGCCCTCGTGACAGGCACAAGGGCGGTCTTTTTCAATTATAACACAGCTCAAAAAATAATTCAATACTAATTCAAAGGACGTAAAATTTTCGGTCTATCCCCTTGGAGAGCAAATGTCAATGCGTCGTCGATGTGTATTTCCCCGAGGGTATTGACGGATATATGGTCAAAGTTCCAGAAATGGGGCAAATATACCCGCAAAGTTGGGGCTTCATCACCGCCAACCAAACGATTGCCCGTTACTTGGGTAATGCGCAACGAATCATCTGTTTCCACGAAAAAGTTACCTCGAGGGTAGCTGAAAAACCGCAAATTAACATCGGTTGCATCGTGGTTTGGGAAAAACTCCACGTTACTATCAGCAAGGTCAATAACAACAGTGTCATGCGCCCAGGAAGCAGTATTAAAATTTCCGAAGTTACCAGTAAAGCCACCATTTCGACTATTTTCCCAATTATCTGCCCAATTGCTCCAAAAATCTCCTTGAGCTTCGCCCCAATCAGCCCATGCCGTGGCAGAGCCTAAAGCGGAGCTAACCAAATCTCCTATCCACCCTAAATCCGTTTGGGACACAGCAGCTTGAGAAATGGCAGCTTCAACCATATCCTCCACCCAGCTAGAATCAAAAGGCTCGTTGTTGTGGACTGGCACAGTTGCAACGGCAGTAATTTGTGGTTGCGGTTCCAATTGGCGGTTTGTGACGATTAAAAATGTGGTAACAGCGGTCAAAGCAATTAACAACACCCCCGACAGGGCAGACAAGGCGATAACCGCAGGGGAAACCCTCCTACGAATTGTCGGAGCTGGTATCACTTCTGGCGGCGCGCCGTTGCTGTTTGGTGCATCCCGTAAATCTTTAAAATCCATCTTCTTTTCCTCCTATGTAGTTGTGTTTTTAATATATACGTGCGCTTTATAATAAAGTCTGCTCTAAAATTACAAAAAATTAAAAAGCTACATAATGCCCCCAAAAATTCTTGCCTAGGGCTTGTGGACTTTGGCATTTTGTGGTACAATTAAGGATACTACATTTTAAGGCGGTGTTTTCGTGGAAAAATTTGAAATTGTGTCCAACTTTCAGCCGACAGGGGACCAGCCACAGGCTATTGATACCCTGGTAAATGCCTTCGAGAAAGGCGACCGCTTCGGCACTCTTCTCGGGGTAACGGGCAGCGGCAAAACCTTTACCATGGCGAATATTATCCAGCGTCTGCAAATGCCCACTATTGTTATGGCGCACAACAAAACCCTTGCCGCCCAGCTTTATAACGAATTTAAAGAGTTTTTCCCGAATAACGCTGTGGAATATTTTGTAAGTTATTATGATTATTACCAGCCAGAGGCTTATGTGCCTTCCAGCGACACTTATATCGAAAAAGACAGTGCCATAAATGACGAGATTGACAAGCTCCGCCACTCTGCCACGGCGGCAATTGCAGAGCGCAAAGATGTTGTAATTATTGCCTCTGTTTCCTGCATTTACGGGCTTGGCAGCCCTGTGGATTATAAAAATTTGGTGGTTTCCCTGCGCCCTGGCATGATAAGGGATAGGGATGAGGTTTTGCGCAAGCTTGTTGACATCCAATACAACCGAAACGACCTAAATTTTCAGCGGGGTACATTTAGGGTGCGGGGGGATGTGGTGGAGATTTTCCCCACCACAAACGACAGCATCGCCTACCGTGTGGAGTTTTTTGGGGATGAAATTGAAAAAATATCAGAAATTGATGCATTTACTGGTGAAGCCCTTGGAGTGCGCACCCATATTTCTATTTTCCCTGGCTCTCACTATGTCACCACCAAGGAAAATTTAGAGCGGGCAATTGGTGACATCGAAGAAGAATTAGCCCTGCAAATAACCCAATTAAAACAAGAAGATAAGCTGATTGAAGCCCAGAGAATCGCCCAGCGCACTAGATACGACATTGAAATGATGCAAGAAATGGGCTTTTGCAACGGTATTGAAAATTACAGCCGCCATTTGGCTGGGGGCAAGGCTGGGGATACGCCCCACACTCTCTTGGACTACTTCCCAGAGGATTTTTTGGTGATTGTAGATGAAAGCCATGTGACCCTGCCCCAGTTCCGCGGCATGTACAACGGCGACCGCGCCCGCAAAGAAACCCTGGTAAATTACGGCTTCCGCCTGCCTTCTGCTTTGGACAACCGCCCCCTGCGTTTTGAAGAATTTGAAAAGAAAATGCAGCGCGCCCTTTTTGTGTCTGCCACCCCTGCCGCCTATGAGCGTGACAATAGCCAACTTCTGGCAGAGCAAATAATCCGCCCAACAGGGCTTGTTGACCCTGAAATTTCCGTTCGCCCCATTAACGGGCAAATTGATGACTTGATAACCGAAATCCGCAAAACCAAAGACGCAGGCTTTAAAACCCTTGTAACCACCCTAACAAAGCGCATGGCAGAAGATTTAACGGAATATTTGCGAAACAGCGGCATTGCTGTGCGCTACCTTCATTCAGACATTAAGACCCTAGAACGCCTTGAAATTATCCGTGATTTGCGCATGGATGTTTTTGATGTGCTAATAGGCATTAATCTGCTGCGGGAAGGGCTTGACATTCCCGAAGTTGCCCTGGTTGCGATTTTAGACGCAGATAAAGAGGGCTTTCTCCGCTCCGAAACTCCCTTGGTGCAGACCATTGGCCGCGCGGCGCGAAATTCCCACGGCCGCGTTATAATGTATGCTGACCGCGTCACCCGCTCCATGGAATATGCCATTTCAGAAACCATGCGCCGCCGCGCCATCCAGCTAGATTACAACGAAAAACACGGCATAACCCCCCAAACCATCGTCAAAAAAGTCCACGACATCATCCAAGCCACCACCACAGTGGACGACAAGCCCAAAAAAGGCGGCAAACTAGCCAAAGACCCAGAATCCATGAACCGCGAAGAGCTTATTGTCCACATCAAAGCCCTAGAAAAGGACATGAAGCAAGCAGCAATGGACTTACATTTCGAGCGGGCAGCTCAATTGCGGGATAAAATCTTCAAAGTTAAAAAGTTGCTTTAGGGGGAGAACATGACAACTGCTGATAAATGGGAAATAATCGTAAACAAATACAAAGAAAACCTTGATGCCCAAGAAAACGCCATAGAAACCACCTGGGAAAAGATTTTTGCAGAGCTTTTCGGATACAGCATTTTAATGGGAGAAATTAAAAGACAGCACAACGTCCCGATAGGGCACACAAATGTTAGAATTGACATGCTTGTTGGCAATAATTTTATTGTAGAAGTTAAACGCCACAGAGAAACAGCTACAGAAAAAGATAAACAACAACTGTTTGGTTACATGAAGCTTTTAGGAATAGAAACTGGAATTTTGATTGGTGATAAAATTTATATCTACCATGCTGATAATGATTTAGAAATATCTTTTACGAAGCCCAGTGATGACGGTGAAGATTTTGTGTCGTTTTTTAGCAAACAAGATTTTAAAGTTGTAGAAATTAAGGAATGGGTTGAAAGTAAGACGAATTTTGCGAAAAATGTGGAAGCTATCAGGCAAGAAAACACGCCAGAATTGGTCAACAACCTTCTTAGGAAATATTTTGCTGATAGATTTACTCCAAAAGAAATAAGCCAAGCCTTGCAAATTTTACACCAAGAAGCCAAGATGCAAGTGACCACACCTAAATTAACCCTACAAAGAACTCATAAACGTTTATCGAAAAGCGAAGCTTTTTCAATTGCTCATACTAAGGGTTTGCAAGTGCCAAAAGAAACATCTTTTTCTAATAAATTGCAACATGGTAAATATTCTGTTGATATTCTTTTCGAACGTGTAACTACAGATGGATTTTATTTAATGTTAAGCAACGAAAAAGCCAGATGTCTTTACTTTTTTGAAGTAGAGCCAGGTGCGATTCCTACAGAAAATTTATTGGCATATGAGGGAAGGTATAGGCTTTATTTTGAATGTATTGAAAGTGGTTTTAGAGAAGTTAAAAGTGGAGCACAAATTGCAACATACTTAGCTAAAACTGTAAAGTATTAGGAGGCACGCCATGACCTTAAAATTCATAGACCTTTTTGCGGGCATTGGCGGCATACGCCTTGGCTTTGAGCAAAGCGGTATGGAATGTGTTTTTTCGTCGGAGTGGGATAGGTTTGCGGCACAGACCTATCAAGCGAACTTTGGAGAAATTCCTCATGGGGATATAACTCAAATTTCTGCCGGGGACATACCAGACCACCATATTTTGGCAGGGGGCTTTCCTTGTCAGCCTTTTAGTACAATTGGTAAAAGGCAGGGTTTTGGGCATGAAACCCAAGGCAACTTGTTTTTTGAGATTTTGCGCATATTGGAAGGGAAGAAACCCAATGCATTTCTTTTGGAGAATGTGCCGGGCATACGTACCATTGAGGGCGGAAGGGTTTTTGAATCAATTTTGGAGGAATTGGGTAATATTGGGTATTATACCACAACCCTTGATTTAAATGCTGTTGATTATGGCGTTCCCCAAAACAGAAAACGTGTGTATTTTGTTGGCGTGTATAAAAAATACGGCAAAGCATTTGACTATATAAAGCCTAAGCCAGTGCAACAAAGCATTGGAAGGCATATCGAGAAAAACGCACAGGGATACGATATGTCAGAGCATATTGTTAATAAATATCTTTTTAAGAAAGACGACGGCAGACCAGAGATTGTGGATGAAACCACTGATACCCCCGTTAAAACATTAGTTTCAACTTACCATAAAATACAAAGGCTAACAGGCACATTTGTTAAAGATGGAGATAAAATACGATTGTTGACAGAGGGGGAATGCAAGGCAATAATGGGCTTTCCCCAGTCTTTTATAATCCCGGTTTCGCGGACGCAAATGTATAGGCAAATGGGTAACAGTGTGGCCGTTCCTGTAATCGCTGATATAGCTTGTCAATTAAAAGAGTTTTTGGTTACGGGCGGAAAAAATAATTCCAGAGATTTTGATGAGGGGGATTTAGCGTGGAAACAACTAAAATTACTCAGTCTGGCTTAATAAGAGAATTTTACATGCAAAATCCCAATCGCGACATACCTCATGCGGAAGCGGTGGACTGGTTGACTTCACAATGGCAAGCTAGAGTTGGTACAGTTTTTCGTGACCCTGACAGAGGGATTAGAAAGTTGCATCAAGAGGGATTTTTGATTAAAGTTGCAAAAGGCGTGTATCGTTATGACCCAGAACTTGCAACAACCAGAACGGATTTGGAGGATTTTACCACAAAACAGAAACAGTATATTTTAAAGCGCGATGGTTATAAGTGTGTTATCTGTGGCAAAGGTAGGGAAGATGGCGAGGAACTGCACATCGACCACATAAAACCAAAAGACAAGGGCGGCAAAGCCGTTATTGAGAATGGGCAGGTTTTATGCAGCACTCATAATTTTAGGAAGAAAAATTTAGGTCAGACCGAAACAGGCAAAAAGATGTTTATTAGGCTTTACGAATACGGTAAAAATTTCGGTGACAACGACGTGATGGTTTTAGCTGAAAATGTACTGAAAGAATACGAAAGATTGGGAGTTAATGGACACATAGTCTGGAAAAGATGAGATAAAGTGAGGGCAAAATGTCAAAAAACAAGATTATAATTAAGGGTGCGAGGGAAAACAACTTAAAGAATATTGACTTGGAGATACCGCGGGATGCTATGGTGGTGTTTACGGGGGTTTCGGGGTCGGGGAAGAGCAGTTTGGCTTTTGAAACCCTGTATGCAGAGGGGCAGCGGCGGTATATGGAGAGCTTGTCCAGCTATGCCCGCCAGTTTTTGGGGCAGATGGAAAAGCCTGATGTGGACAGTATTGAGGGACTGTCACCTGCCATTTCTATTGACCAGAAAAGCACGAACCAGAACCCTCGCTCCACAGTGGGAACGGTGACGGAGATTTATGATTATCTGCGCTTGCTTTATGCTCGGGTGGGTGTGCCACATTGCCCAAAATGCGGTAAGGAGATTGTGCGGCAGACCGTTGACCAAATTGTGGATAAGATATTGGAGCTTGAGGAAGGGTCGAGAATACAGCTTCTTGCCCCTGTGGTACGTGACCGCAAGGGGGAGCATCAGAAGGTGCTTGAGGATGCAAAGCGGGAGGGTTATGCCCGCGTGCGCGTTAATGGCACTGTGATGGAGCTTGACGAGCCTATAAAGCTTGAGAAAAACAAGCGGCATAATATCGAGGTTGTGGTTGACCGCATTGTGGTGAAGAAGGGCATTGAAGCCCGTCTGTCCCAGTCTGTTGAAACTGTGATGGCTTTGACTGACGGTCTTTTGCTGGTGGATGTGGGAGGTGAGAAGGATTTGAGTTTCTCTCAAAACTTCGCCTGCCCTGACCATGGCATTTCCCTTGCTAGTATCGAGCCGCGAATGTTCTCTTTTAACAATCCTCAAGGGGCTTGTGGAGAGTGTGCAGGTCTTGGTTTTAAAATGGAATTTGACCCCGAGCTTATCGTGCCAAACCCTGATATTTCCATACAGGCGGGGGCTATCGTTGCCCCAGGGTACAACCAAGCGGGGAATGCAGGCACTTGGGGAGGGAATTTCATCCTTCATCTTGCTAAGCATTACAACTTCAGCCTGCTTGTGCCTTTTAAAAAAATACCTATTGAAACCCGCAGGATTATTTTATATGGCGGGGATGAGGCTTTTCCCATTGAATATACAGACACAAGGGGCAACCCGCGGATTTTTATGCATCAGTGGGAAGGGCTGGTTAATAATCTAGCGCGGCGGTATAAGGAAACCACAAGCGACTACGCAAGGCAGTCATATGAGGCGTTTATCACTAATATCGAATGTCCTGCCTGTCACGGGAAACGTCTGCGGGAGGAGATTTTGGCAGTGACAGTTGGCGGGGTAAACATTACCGACATTACCACCATGCCCGTTGGGGAGCTGACCCAGTTTTTCCGCGAGCTGACCTTGACCCCCCAACAAGCGCAGATTGCCGAGCTTATCCTAAAGGAGATTAAGGCGCGGGCAGGCTTTTTGGTGGATGTAGGGCTGGACTATCTTACTTTGGCGCGGGCGGCGGCAACCCTGTCTGGAGGGGAGGCCCAGCGGATTCGTCTTGCTACCCAGATTGGTTCTGGGCTTGTTGGTGTTGTTTATATTTTGGACGAGCCTTCTATCGGGCTTCACCAGCGGGATAATGACAAGCTGCTAAAGACCTTAAAGCACCTTCGCGACCTAGGCAACACCCTGATTGTGGTGGAACATGACGAGGACACCATGCGGGAAGCTGACCATATTGTGGACATTGGGCCAGGGGCTGGCTGCCATGGCGGTGAGGTGGTCTATTCTGGCACCATTGACGGCATATTAAATGATGAAAACAGCGTGACAGGGGCTTATATGAGCGGGCGCATGGCAATTGAAGTGCCTAAGGAGCGCAGACAAGTCACCGAAAAGCAACTACGCATTATTGGGGCGCAAGAAAACAATTTGAAGAATATTGATGTGGACATTCCCTTGGGGCTCTTTGTTGCAATTACTGGGGTTAGCGGCTCTGGCAAAAGCTCTTTGATTAATCAAGTGCTTTACAAGCGGCTTGCGCGGGATTTAAACCGTGCCAAGGGCAAACCAGGCAAACATGAAGATTTAACAGGGCAGGAGCATCTTGACAAAATTATCAACATAGACCAAAGCCCCATTGGGCGCACACCTCGCTCAAACCCAGCCACATACACAGGGCTTTTCGACCTTGTGCGGGATATTTTCGCCAATGTGCCAGAGGCTAAGGTGCGGGGCTACCAAAAAGGGCGTTTCTCGTTTAATGTGAAGGGCGGCCGTTGCGAAGCCTGTTCGGGAGATGGCATCATCAAAATCGAAATGCACTTTTTGCCTGATATTTTTGTACCTTGCGAGGTTTGCCACGGCAAGAGATACAACCGCGAAACTTTAGAGGTGAAATATAAGGGGGCAACAATCGCTGATGTTCTTGATATGACAGTGGAGCAAGCCCACAGTTTTTTTGAAAATTTGCCGCGGTTGCGGGATAAAGTCCAGACTCTTATGGATGTTGGGCTGGGTTATGTGAAGCTTGGGCAGTCCTCTACAACATTATCTGGAGGGGAAGCCCAGCGGGTTAAGCTTGCTACGGAGCTTAGCAAAAGGTCAACAGGGCGGACGATTTATGTGCTGGACGAGCCAACAACAGGGCTGCACATGGCGGATGTTCATAAGCTTGTGGACATTTTACAGCAGCTTGCTGAAGGGGGCAACTCTGTTATAGTTATTGAGCATAATTTGGACGTTATCAAAACCGCTGACCATATTATTGACATGGGGCCTGAAGGCGGCGGCGGCGGCGGTATGGTCATCGCCCAAGGCACGCCAGAGCAGGTAGCGGCAACAGAAATTTCATATACAGGGAAATATCTTGGTAGAATTTTAGGGGAAGCCCCTGTGCATGAGCCGCAAAAGCCCGAAATCCCCCTGGATAAACTTCAAACAACAGAACTTGGCTCAGAACGGGTGCGAAAAAACCTAGACTTGGGTGGGGTGGATGTGGTACAATGGTGTAGAGAGCAAATTGCTACAGCGACCAACATTGAAAAGAAAGGTAAGAATTGGTATGTTACAGGTGATGGTTGTGTTATAACCATAAACGCAGGTAGCCACACCATAATCACAGCCCATAAGGCAAAATGAGCAAGTTAAGGCGGAAGGGCATTAGGTTAAAGCATTATGATTATGGTCAGGCAGGTTGTTATTTTGTCACCATTTGTACAAAGGGCAAAGCCCATATTTTTGGGGAAATCGTAAACGAACATGAAGAAAACCCACCATCCCGCGTAGGGGCGGGTATTAGCCGCCACCGTATGTACCTATCACCACATGGTAAATTGTTGATGAAGCCATCAAAAACATCCCAAAAATACACAACCATGTGGATTTGGATTGCTATATTGTCATGCCGAACCATGTTCATATGTTAATAACCATCACCAACAACCCCGAACTTTGGGGCAAAGATAAATATAATTTAGGGGGAACGCCATGATTTTATCTGGTTTAGAAATTAAAAGGCTTGCTGAAATGGGCAAGGAGATTATTATAACGCCATTTGATGGCGAGCGGGTTGGTCCTAATAGTTACGACTTGCGCCTTAACAACATTTTGCAGGTTTATGACCTAAAGGAGGGGGAGTTTTTGGACATGCACACCCAAACCCCCACAAAGGAAATTATCATCCCAGAAGATGGGTTTGTTTTACAACCCGGGCAGCTTTATCTGGGCAGCACCTTGGAATATACCGAAACCCACGGCTATGTGCCAATGCTTGAAGGGCGAAGCTCTATCGGGCGTTTAGGAGTGTCCATCCATGTGACGGCAGGCTTTGGAGATGTGGGCTTTTCAGGATATTGGACATTAGAAATCCACACCCTTCACCCCGTTAAGATTTACCCGAAAGAGCGGATTTGCCAGATTTATTATCATAAAATTGAAGGTAATTACGAACCATATAAGGGCAAATATCAAAAAAACAGCGGCGTTCAAGCCAGCCAAATTTATAAGGATGTGAAATATGTTTAGGGAGAAAAAGCAGAAAGTTGGCGTGTTTAATCGCTTTTTAGACTTTATTAACAAATTGTATCCAGTGAAGCGAAGGGAAAGTGGTGACGAAAAGCCCAGCAGTTTCTCAAAATTTGTGGAGCAAGAGGGCAGGCGGGAAAACATTGTAAATGCCGCTATGTTGTGTGATGAGGCGTTGAACATTGTGTCTGACCGCATTGTCCTTATCAACCGCCTTAGGGATGTGGAAGAGCGAATGGAGGGCGTTGCCGCCTATGGCAGGCTGTCAAAAGAAGATGTTGAGGATTTAAAGGATTTGCTGGATAGATACATGAATATGTCGCGAGAGTCCAACGCCCTAAAATACCAGGTGACAGATTTTGACGCAGGTTTAAGCGATTTAGGCAAATTGCAGGAGGATGCCCAAAATTCTGTGCCAGAAATTAAGTTTGCTGAGGAACGGCAGCGGATGTTTAAAAAGGACATTGGCTATCTGGAAGGCGAAAAAATGGTGCTTGAACATGCCAGAGAACGCCTAACCAACGCAGGGGATTTTTTATACAAACTCGCCATTGCAACAGTGCTGTTTTTTGCGGCGGCTTGCCTTGTTCTTGTGTTTTTATATGCAGTCCATCAAATCAACACAATTTTGATTTTGGCGGGGATGCTTGTTTTCATTATTGTTATCGCAGGGCTTTTATACAGCCTGCGGCAAAAATTACGGTATGAACTGCGGATGAACGCTAAAAAACAAAGCAGGGCAATCACCTTGCTTAACAAAAAGATTGCTAACTATGCCCATTTCACTAACTACTTGAATTACAAATACCGCAAGTATAAGGTGCGCAATTCCCAAATGTTAGAAAACAATTTGGAGGACTATAACAATTACAAATTCTTGACAAAAAGGCTGGACAGCCTGCGGGACATTATGTCACAAACAGAAGGGGCAATTGACTTTTTCCTTAAAGACAAAGGCATGGACAGGAATTACAGTAGCATCGAGAAATTTGCCTCAACCCTCAACATTGATGACAAGCTAACCTTCCACAGCGACTTAACCAAAGAAAAGGCGTTGATTGAGAGTAGCCTTAAACGCCTGGACACCAGAAGCGCGCAAATTTGGGATGTTTTGACATCTATGAAATCAAGCCCTGGCAAGGATGCTTTGGTCATCACAGAAATGGTGGATGAATATGTTGCCAAAGCAGGCAAACTTATCGAAACCGATGAGAAATTTGGCACAACGGCAATGCTTACAGATGAAGAGCTGTTTTTGCCCGAAGAAACGGCGGTTTAATAAAAAATGGTAGGGGCGACCATTGGTCGCCCCTTTCACGTTAAACAAATACCACTTTTTCCCAGTCAATTTCATGTGGGTCTTTCTTATTCGTTCCTTCTCCAACCAGAACGCCCATGGCAAACTCCCATTTCTCAGGCTCTGACCATTTTATGAGCTTCTTTATCTCCTCCGAATCTTCCCCTTGAAAGGCAAAGTCTGCCGTGGCAACAATAACAGAATCCAGCCCAAGAGAGTGAGCGGCAAGGGTTATATTTTGGGTCATTATCCCTGCATCCATTTCCGACCATCTCCAGCCCTTCTCCTTTAGTATCAAATATAGGGCTGGGGCATCATAAAAAACCTTACCTCCCCTTTCCATGATACGGTTGTAAAAGCTCTGGTCTTTCAAGGATTTAATGTGAACCAACGCAGAATCATCAAGCTTTGAAACAATATCCTTGTCATTTATAACAATCAACCTCCAAGGCTGTCGGTTAATGGCAGAGGGCGCGTGCAAAGCCGCCTTCGCAATTGCTTTCATCTTGTCCTCATCAATTTTATCCCCTTTAAAACCTCGGTTTGAAAAACGGGTTTCGATAGCTTTCAATACCTCATTCATTTTGTGTCCTCCTGCACTTTTAATTGCCTGAATTATACCACAGCATCTAAATAAAGTCCAGCACTTTATTAACATTAGCCCTCTAAATTTAAAAATGGCGGCACCCCAACAGGGCAACCACCATTTGTTCTTAATGTATTCTGCCAGGCCCTCTACCAGAAGCTGCCATGTACTTTTCCTTAGTCGCCATGCCGCCCCTAATATGCCGCTCACTTTTGTTAACCTCTAAAACTTTTTTAGCCTGGTTAGCCAATTTAGGGTTGATTCTCAGTAGTCTTTCTGTAACGTCTTTATGAACAGTTGACTTTGAAATGCCAAACTGCCTTGCGGTTTCCCGCACTGTGGCGTTGCTTCCGACGATGAAGTTTGCAACTTCTACGGCTCTTTCTTCTATATAGGCCTTCACGAAGATTGCCCCCTTAAATTTTCGCTCTTCACAATATATGTCGGTTTGGGTATGGATATGATTTTTGTGGTGTTTGGGGTTTTTGCCACTTGAAATTGTTTGTTTTTGTGGTATAATGAATGGAGAGGTGGTTTGAGATTTATGGGGAGGGAGAGTTGCTGGAGAGTGATTTTAATAAGGGTGTTAAGCAAATTTCGCTGAACGAAATAAGAGTAGGCAAAATATATTTTTTGGCGTATATGATAATGAATACTACAAGGATCTGGAGGTGCACTATTTTGATTTCGGATATATCAACACTTTTTTTCATTGATGAAAACGACAAAGAAAAGATTGACACGACTAAGAGGTTTTTTAATGAAATGTGGGAAGGCTCTAAAAAATACAACGATAGAGAAAATTGCATATGTTGTGAAAAAGAAATAATTAAACGCCCAGCAAATTCTCACTCTATACCTAGATCTGTACTAAAAAACATCAAATCTAAATGCGGAGATGGTCGCGTAATGACTTTTGCGAGCTTGTCATATGGATATAGTATTCACAAAAGCGAGCATGGCATAAAAAAAGAAGCTGGTACTTTTGAGATACTATGCAATGAATGTGAAGCTATACGTTTAGATTATGAAAACCTTCCACTTAACTGTATAAATGACTTGACGCACAAAATGATGCTCGAAATTGTGGGCAAAAATTTGTTACAGAGAATCTCCCAATTAGAAGGGACTCTCGCTCTATATAGGTCGGGGTTAGATATTATTATAACTGAGGGAAACAACATATATAATAGTATATGTAATGAAACCTCGCCTAATATTGAAGAGGCAGAAGCAAGGCTTTTACATCTGTCTGGTGTTCGGTGTATGTTTAAATTGCAAATCCAACAGGAAACTCATGACTTGCACAAATATACAAGTAGGTATCACGCCCTCAAAGGCTCAATAAATGATGATAAAGAGAAGAAATATGGTTGTTTCTTCTTTGAAAAATTAGATTACATAGTGCCATTCGCCTTTCAAAGCTCTATTGTGGTTGATTGCGATTTCGAAGGAAATGTAATATATTACCCCAAGGATACAGATGACGATAAATCAGAAATACATCTGTGCGTTTTCCCGTATAAGACACATAGTATTGTTATGATTATCATGGAGGAGGAGGCGAGAGCGAAGAGGTACGATAATTTCAAGAAACAGTTTACATCTCTTGACCTCGAAAATAAATTGTCTGCCATCTGCTTTTTAATTTTTAGGTATTCTGATAGAGCTTATATGAGCAAAGATGCAATTGAAGAGATAAGGAAGAATGAAAAAATTAGGGAATTACAAAGTTACACTTCTATACTTATACAAAACGGCAATGACGAAAATGCCTATGAAAAAGTGATTAAGGAGAGAGGCGACTTAGCGCAAAGGCAAGAAGTCCCGAATTTACTTACTCGCAAATATTCATTATGAGGTATATTGTTATTCGGTCGTAACTAACTGCACAAAAACAGCGAGAATGTTGGTCTGAACCCCAATGCTCTCGCTGTTTTTGCGTTATTTTATTACCCAAATTAACACATCTATTTTGTTGTAACCACATGAACAGTTGATTTGGAAATACCAAACTGTCTTGCGGTTTCTTGCACTGTGGCGTTGCTTCTGGCGATGAAGTTTGCAACTTCCACGGCTCTTTCTTCTTTATAATGATGTTTGGGGTTTTTGCCACTTGAAATTGTTTGTTTTTGTGGTATAATGTTATTTGTGGGGGTGAACCCGTGAGTGGATTGGAGAAAGCTTTAATTGAGATGATGGCGGAAGTTATTGAGCATAGGGGGACGGCGGCGGACGGTCATGTGGGGCGCGTGCGTCTTTTTGTGCGGATTTTGTTGGAGGCTTTGGAGGCAAGTGGTTTTTATGCTGAAGAGATGTCGGAGATTGATATTGACATTGCGGCTGACGCTTCTCAGCTGCATGATGTTGGCAAGATAGCCATTCGTGATAGTATTTTGCTAAAGTCTGGGTCGTTGACTGATGTGGAGTTTGAATTGGTTAAGAATCATACTGCCCTTGGGGGCAAAATTGTGGGAGAAATGCTTTTGAAAGTGCCAGATAGCAAGCTTTTGCAGTATGCTAAGGTTATTGCGGAAAGCCATCACGAGCGTTGGGATGGCGGCGGGTATCACAAAGGCTTGAAGGGCAGGGAAATCCCGCTTTTGGGGCGGGTTATTGCTATTGCGGATGTATATGACGCTCTTGTTACCAAACGCCCGTATAAAGATGCCTTTTCCCATGCGAAAGCCGTAGAGATAATAAAAAATGATGGCGGTGTCCACTTCGACCCTGCTCTTGTTCGTTTGTTTTTGGATGTTCAAGGCAAAATTGCAGAAGCTATTTCGTCTTGACGCAATTTAGCGATATTTAATTCTTGACAAGCAGGGCTTGTTTGGATTATAATGTGAAAGTACGATGTGAAAGTGCATAATTGAATAGTGTCAGGAGGGCTTTATTATGACAGGTGTAAAAATTAGGGCTTGCGCCCATTACGTGCCCTCCGCTGTGCTTGATAATCACAAAATCAGCACATGGGTGGACACGACGGACGAATGGATTGTCAAGCGGACGGGAGTGAGTGAAAGGCGTATTTCGGAAGGTGAGAATACGTCTGATTTGTGTATCCAAGTGGCGAAACAAATTTTAGAAGCAAGCGGCACAGCTCCAGAGGATATTGACATGGTGCTTGTGGCAACCTTCACGCCAGACTATGGAACCCCTTCGGTTGCTTGCCTTGTTCAGGCGGAAATTGGGGCAACAAATGCCTTTGCTTTCGACCTTTCGGCGGCTTGCAGCGGCTTTGTTTACGGGGTTAGCGTCGCTCAAAAGTTTTTGCTTACTAAGCAATACAAAAATGTTTTGGTCATCGGTGCAGATGTGTTAAGTAAGGTGACGGATTGGAGCGACCGCGGCTCTTCCATTCTTTTCGGGGATGGGGCAGGGGGCGTTTTGTTGTCTGCCGACGAGGAGGGCTTTTTTGCCGAGCGGTTGCGCTCCCGTGGTGACAGGGTGATAAATGGCGGTTTTGCAGAAGTTGTGAACCCATTTAGCCAGCGAGAGCGGTGGGAGTATGACTTCCTAAAGCTGGACGGGCAAGAGGTTTTCAATTTTGCTGTAAAAGAAGCCAGTGCAAATATCAGCGAAATTTTAGAGCAGACAGGCATGACAATTGATGATATTGACTTTATCGTTCCTCATCAGGCTAACAGCCGCATTATTGAAGGGATTGCCAAGAAGCTAAAGACAAGTTTAGAAAAGTTTTATGTGAACATACAAAGGTACGGCAACACATCTGCCGCAAGCATACCTATTGCTTTGAGCGAGATGTTCAAAGAAGGTAAGCTAAAGCAAGGCTCTGGCAAAAAGGTAATTTTGGTGGGCTTTGGCGGAGGTTTGACTTGGGGCAGTGTTCTTTTGTCTATTTAGAGCGTGTTTCCGTTAAATGGCTTATTATGGAAAATTATAAAGGGGTGTTTTAATGAATAACAGGATTTGTGAGTTATTAGGGATTAAATATCCCGTTTTTCAAGGAGGCATGGCGTGGGTGTCTGAAGCTGGGCTTGCGGCGGCAGTTTCCAATGCAGGCGGCCTTGGGATTATTGCGGCTGGGGCTGCCCCTGCGGATTATGTGCGGGAGCAAATTCAAAAGGCTAAATCCCTAACAGACAAACCTTTTGGGGTTAATGTGATGCTAATGTCGCCTTTCGCAGACGAAATTGCCCAGTTGTGCTGTGATGAAGGTGTGAAAATTGTTACCACTGGAGCAGGGTCGCCAACCAAATATATGGAAGCCTTTAACGCGGCAGGGGTGAAGGTTATCCCTGTTGTACCCTCTGTTGCCATTGCGAAAAAGATGGAGAAAATCGGGGCGGCGGCAGTTGTGGCAGAGGGCATGGAAGCTGGCGGGCACATTGGCAAGTTAACCACCATGGCACTTGTGCCGCAAATTGTTGACGCTGTGTCCATCCCTGTTCTTGCGGCAGGGGGTATAGCTGACGGGCGTGGTGTTGCCGCATCCTTTATGCTTGGGGCAGAAGGGGTGCAAATTGGCACGCGCTTTCTAGTGGCCAAAGAATGTTGGGCGCACCAAAACTATAAAAACGCCGTCATCAAGTCTAAGGACATTGACAGCGTGGTGACGGGAACAATTTCTGGTCATCCTGTCCGCTCCCTGCGTAACAAGTTAACCACCCAATACATCGCCTTAGAAAAAGAAGAAGCCATGAAGGAAAAACCCGACATTGCAGCGTTAGAAGCCTTTGCGGCAGGTGCGTTGCGCAAAGCAGTTGTTGACGGTGATGTGCAGGGAGGGTCTTTGATGGCGGGGCAGGTTGCGGCTATGGTAACAAAAGAGCAAACTGCTGATGAGATTATTCAAGAGATTTGGAGCGAATATACTGCATTGGTTGGGGGTGCTTAGATGGATGTAATTATGTTTAGTGGTCAAGGGGCGCAAAAGGCAGGGATGGGTAAGGCTTTTTATGATGAATTTGCCGTGGCTCGCCAGACTTTTGAGGAGGCAAGCGACGCCTTGGGCATGGATGTTGCCAAGCTCTGCTTTGAGGATGCTGACAAACAACTGGCTTTGACCCAATTTGCACAGCCTGCCCTTGTAACTGCGGGAATTGCTATGTACCGCGCTTATGAGCAGGAAGGGGGTCGTCCAGGGCTTTTAATGGGCTTATCCCTCGGGGAATATACAGCACTTGCCGCTGCTGATGTTCTCAGTTTTGCTGATACTGTGAAATTGGTGCATAAACGGGGTTTGCTAATGGCTGAATTTGCTAAACCTGGTGGAATGGTTGCTGTTATGAACCTTTGCGATGAAAGTATTGAGGAACTATGCAAGTCAGCTAAAGATGTGGGTTTTGTAGCGGCGGCTAATTTTAACACCCCCGAACAAGTGGTGATTTCTGGTGAAAAAGCCGCTTTGGATTTCTGCGTGGATAAGGTTAAAAATGTCTACAAAGGCAAGGCTTTGCCGTTGAAAGTTGCTGGACCATTCCATACCCCGCTAATGGACGTTGCAGCGGCAAAATTGAAAGATGAAGCCGCTGGGATTGCTATAAGCTCTGCCAATTTGCCAATAATTTCTAATGTCACTGCTGACGTGCTGACTTATGAGGACTTGGCAGAACATATGTCGAAACATATGATTAGCCCTGTTTGTTGGGACACTTCTGTTATGAAAGCCATTGACATGAAGGGCAAACGCTTCATTGAAATGGGCGTTGGTGAAACTTTGGTAAATTTTGTTAAGAAAATTGATGACAGCGTGGAAACTTTCGCGCTTACAGTTGAAAGTTTGAAATAGGGAGGAATGTTCCACGTGAAAACTGCTGTTGTAACTGGCGGAGCTAAAGGGATTGGGCGCGCCATTGCCCTAAAATTTGCCAAAAATGGGGTTAATGTGGTGGTAAACTATTTGTCCACAGACCCCAAGGAGCTTGTGGCGGAAATTGAGGGGCTTGGCGTAGGCGCGTTAGCCGTAAAGGCTGATGTTAGCGATTTTGCCCAGGCAGAGGAGCTTATAAACCAAGCTAAAGAAAAATTCGGCTCTGTTGACTATCTTGTTAATAACGCGGGAATTACCCGTGATGGGCTGATTTTAAAGATGAAAGAAGATGATTTTGATGCGGTGGTAAACACCAATTTGAAAGGTGCTTTCAACACCATCCGCCACGCTTCTGGCATCATGCTAAAGCAAAAAAGCGGCGCAATTGTGAATATTGCTAGTGTTGTAGGGCTTACAGGCAATGCTGGGCAAGCCAACTATTCTGCTTCCAAGGCGGGGCTTGTAGGGCTTACCAAGTCTGTTGCTAAAGAGCTTGGCAGCCGCGGCATCACCGCAAACTGCGTTGCCCCTGGGTTTATCGAAACCGACATGACAGACACCCTGCCAGAAGCCGTTAAAAAGTCTATTTTAGACAGCGTGAGCCTGCGCCGCTATGGCAAACCCGAAGAGGTTGCAGACTTGGTTTACTTTATTGCGAATTGCGCTTATATGACGGGGCAGGTTGTTGCCATTGATGGCGGAATGTCATAAATTACCATGTTAATCAGGTGATGGCTGGAATTGGTCTTGCAAAAGGGAGTGAAGTTGATGGATGCACCAAAATTGATAATCCAAAAGTTGGACATACCGCAGGATAGGCGGCTGATTGCTATTTCTGACATTCATGGGGAGCTTGATTTGTTCAAAAGCCTGCTTGAGAAAGTCAGCTTTTGTGATGATGATATTCTGGTGATTTTAGGCGACTTCTACTTGAAAGGCAGTCAGCCCGAACCCTGCTTCCATTATGTGATGGAGCTGGCAAAACGCCCAAATGTCCATGTTTTGCGCGGTAACTGCGACTGGGGAAGGGCAGATTTTTACACTGACGAGATGTGGGATTGGGTTTGCGGTCTACCAATCATTATCGAAAGTGATGACTTCATTTTTGTTCATGCAGGGCTAGAAAACAAACCTCTAGACCAACAGGACGTAATAAAATGCCTAACAACCCCTAATTTTATGGGGTCTTACGATGGTGAGCCTTTTGAAAAATGGGTAATCGTTGGGCATTGGCCCACTGTCAATTATCGTAATATCTTCCCGTGCTACAACATCCTTTTTAATGACTGTATGCGTATCATTGATATTGACGGAGGAGCAGGGGTTAAGAAAGAAGGGCAGTTAAACGCTCTAATCATCAAAAATGGTGATTTTGAATGTGTGTCTGTTGATGCTTTCCCTGTAATGGTTATGGAGCGGGAGCAAACCGCTCACGGTGACGTTTTAACCATTACATGGAATGACCGATTTGTGGATATTCTTGAAGAACGCGAAGAATTTACCAAGGTTTGTCATTTGGAGAGCGGCTATATTTTAGAAGTGCCAACGGAAGAAATTTGGCAAGATGAAGAAGGCAGAAATTGTGTGTGCAACAAGGCAACCGATTTCTATTTGCCAGTTAAGGCAGGAGAAGAGGTTTCTGTAATCGCCACATACTCAAATAAAATTTTTGCAAGAAAAGATGGATTAGCAGGTTGGGTAAACCTATAAAAAGGAGGAAATCTCTATGAAAAGAGTGGTTGTAACGGGCATGGGGGTTATCTCCCCAATCGGAAACGACTTAGAAAGTTTTGAGAAGTCCCTTAGAGAGGGAAAGGTGGGCATTGCGCCTATAACAAAAGTGCAGGTGGAAGGCTCTCCAATCCATTTAGCGGCAGAGGTTAAGGGCTATGACCCTGAGGAGGACATCCCTAAAAAGGAAGCCAAGCGGATGGATTTATTCAGCCAATACGCCCTTTCGGCGGCTGCCCGCGCTGTAAAACACAGCGGCATGGATTTGGAACAAATTGACAAATCCCGCATGGGTGTGATTTTGTCATCTGGTATCGGCGGTATGCAAACCTTTGAAACAGAGGTTGTGAAAATGTACGCCAAAGAGGACAGCATGAAAATTGCGCCGCTGTTTATTCCTATGATGATTAGCAACATGGCAGCAGGGCAGGTTGCTCTGGAATATGGCGCAAAGGGCATTTGCACCAGCGTAACAACAGCCTGCGCCGCAGGCACTCACGCCATTGGCGAGGCTTTCCGCAGCATCAAACATGGTTACAGCGATGTGATTATTGCAGGTGGTGCAGAAGCGGCTATAACACGGGCTTCTGTGGCTGGTTTTAACGCACTGACGGCACTGTCCAGGTCTGAGGACCCTGCCCGTGGCTCTATCCCCTTTGATAAGGAGCGCAATGGCTTCGTTATTGGCGAGGGCGGCGGTGTCCTTATTATTGAGAGCTTAGAACATGCCCAGGCACGCGGAGCAACCATTTACGCAGAGATTGTAGGTTATGGGGCTAATTGTGATGCCCACCATATGACCGCCCCAAGCCCAGATGGCTCTGGAGCGTCTGCTTGCATGACATTGGCTATCCAAGAGGCGGGAATCGCGCCTTCTGACGTGGTTTATATTAATGCCCATGGCACGTCCACCCCGCTAAATGATGCGGCAGAAACCAATGCAATCAAGTCAGCTTTTGGCGACCACGCTAAGGAGCTGCTGATAAGCTCCACAAAATCCCAAGTGGGGCATATGTTGGGAGCGGCAGGGGCTGTGGAAGCCATTGCAACCATTATCGGCATGACAAAAGGCTTTGCGCCATCAACGGCAGGCTATAAAGAAGCTGACCCAGAATGTGACCTAAATTACGTAACAAACGGCATTGCTGATGCCGATATTAAATACGCCCTTTCCAATAATTACGGCTTTGGCGGACATAACGCCAGCCTTTGCTTTAAAAAGTGGGCTGATTAATAAGGGGGCGCTGTATGAGTAAAAAGGATGGGTATTCTACATCGCCTTTGTTGTTGTAATAGGCGTGACGATAGCAATCCTAAATCACTTCTTTTTCCGTTTGCATCCGGGGATTTCGGCGGGTATCAGCGGCGGCATAATTGGGGCTTTATCTGTGATGTTTATGAAAAAGTTCCCCAAAGAGAATGCTGATAAAAAGGAGTGACAGCATTATGAAGAAGCGTATTTTGCTTTGTGTTGTTATGGCATCGGTTTTGATGCTTATCAGTTGCGGTGGTGACGGTGACAATGTTGCTTTTCAAGAGTTGCGCAATGTCCAGACGGGCGATAGCGTCCGTTTAGGTGATAATCTTGCCGCTTTTGAAACGATGTTCGGAACAGCGACTTTTACAGGCTACGGAACATGGACTGACTGGCATGACCGCATGATGCCCCCTCGGAATTACACCTTTTTGGAGGATAGTGTTGCGGTTTTCTTCACGGAAGATGATGACTCGTGGATTGCATGGTATATTGATTTTCGGGCAAGCCCCGAGGACGTAGATGCTGGCAGGTTTGCCACACAAGATTTTGCCGTGGGAGACCCCGTGGATTACTTAGTGATGATTGAGGGTTTTTCAGCGTTGCAGTTTAAGGAAGAAGGTGGTTCTGTACGTCTTTTGGATGGATACGGAAATATTTCTGAAAGTCGTGGCATTTTGCTGGCTAGGGGGTCGTATCAACAGTTTGCTTTTGTAGAGGATGATGTGGCTGTGCGCATTGTTTTGATGAAGGGTACTCATTAAATCTAAACAAAAGGGTGGGGTTATGAAAAAACGAATTTTGCTATGCGTGGCTATGGCATCGGCTTTGATGTTTAGCGGTTGTGGTGGTGACAATGGTAATGGCTATAACAACAGCACTGGCAACGGCAATGGCGAGCCTGTTGTGTCGGAACTTGCCTTTTACCAAGTACGGGATAACCAAACAGGCGGCATTGCAGGCATGGGCGACACCCTCGAAGAATTTGTGGCGGCTTTTGGCAATTACAACCACGCTGAACCCCAAGGGAGAGAGCTGACCATGTACAACTTCTTAAATGGCAGCCTTAATGTTTCTATTGCCGAATATGCCGAAGGCTCTGCCGTGATGATAGACCTGCAACCCTTCCCCGCAGACATAGAAAGCGGCAGGTTTACCGTCCAAGACATTACCATAGGCATCACCCAAGAGGAATTACTAGCAATTGACGGAGTTTCAGGCCCATATGGTTGGGATGACCATGAACACTTCGCAAGGGTCTTAAATTTCGAGCTTTTTTCATACACAAAGTCAATTTTTGTTATTGATGGTGTGGTAGTGCGCATCGTCTTAGCAATTGCGGGATAATAAAGTAAATATAAATGAAATCAAAAATTAGGAGGATTTATTATGAATTACACACAAATTAGAGAGTTATTGGAGTGGGTTGACCGCTCGACCCTTACAAATGTATCTGTTAATGTTGGCGGTGCTACGTTAAACGCCAGTAAAAATACTGGCATGGGCGGCGGTTTTTATCCAGAAATGTACCCAAGCTTTGCGCCAGCGGTGGCTGCTGCTCCGTCTGCTCCTGTAGCGGTTGCCCCAGCAGCTGTTTCTGCACCTTCTGCAGAGCCTATGGCGGTTAAACATGCAGACCCAGACGAAACCACTGTAAAAGCCACAGGACACCTTATCACTTCTCCAATCGTTGGCACGTTCTATTCATCCAGCAACCCAGAAAAGCCTGCATTTGCACCAGTTGGCGCGAAGGTTAAAAAGGGTGACGTGCTTTGTATTTTGGAAGCCATGAAGATTATGAACGAAATTACCGCTGATGTGGATGGCGCTGTAGTTGAAGTTTTTGCGGAAAATGGGCAGATGGTGGAAGCTCGCCAGCCTCTTTTCAGAATTGAGTAGTTTTATGGTTATGGACATTAAACAAATCATGGAAATTATACCCCATCGCCCCCCTTTTCTGCTTATTGACCGTGTGGTTGAGATGGAGGAGGGGCAACGGGTGGTTGCCCTTAAAAACGTGACAATGAACGAACCGTTTTTCGGCGGGCATTTCCCAGAAGAGCCTGTAATGCCAGGGGTTCTTATTGTGGAAGCCCTTGCTCAAACTGGGGCAGTGGGCCTTCTTTCCATGGACGCATATAAAGGTAAAATCGCCTATTTTGGTGCTATTGATAAAGTGAAATTTCGCCGCAAGGTTGTCCCTGGGGACACTTTGCGCCTTGAAATGGAATTTATCAAGCTTAAAGGCATGGCAGGAACAGGCAAAGCCACCGCTTACGTTGGCGATGAAAAAGCCTGCGAAGCGGAAATAACGTTTTTTGTGGGGAGCTAGTAAAGTAAATTATATTTGGTAACTATATATAGCTTAACACAACACCCTGTAGGGGCGCATATTATGCGCCCGTTGTCCAGCAAAGGTTATGATGATGTAGAGTACGTTTGCCTAGCAGCGGGCGCATAATATGCGCCCCTACGATGGTTCTGTTTTATCTGTTGACAATGCAGGTGGATGGAAAAAGCATGTAGACAGCAAGGGGTTTGATTGTTATGTAAAGGGATTGAGCATCACTCCAGCCAATAAAAAAGGCGTTTCTCAAGGTGGTTGAAAATGGAGCTGTGAGGTGACAATTTGAAAAGCCGTTTCAAAGACAAATACCTAGGAGAGCGCAACACCATGATTAATCTTGGTGGCGGCGTTGCCGTTGCCTGCCCGAAATGTAGCGGCGAGGGCGTTGTTAAGGTGCATAGAACAAGCGCCTGTGACGGCTGCTCTTGGAGTAAATATGACTGTGGTAGGGGTTTTCGCCTTACATTTGTTTGCTCCAGTTGCGGCGCAGCCGAAAGGAAGGAAGAAACCAACTATAGGCTAGTTGCCGAAGGTGTTTGTCAAAATTGTGAAAGGTTTTTCAAAAAGAATATTGATGCAGACGGGCACAATTACAGATTTGTGAATACTGCATGTCCTCATTGTGGTGTTCGTAACCATGCTACGATTCACAAAAAAGATGAGGGGCAAGCTTGCTATTCCTATCACATTAGCAGGGTTGACGGTCAGTATTTTTGCAATGGCTACGCGCTGTATTTTTCCACCAGCTACAGAAGCAATCCCATTTGGGCGTACAATCGTGTTCATTTGCAGTATTTATTAGATTATGTAACGGCAGATATTCGCCAAAAGCCCAGCCCTCTTACTTACAAAGGCATGGCGTACCATCTGCCAAAATACATACATTTGGCTAAAAATAGAGAAGGCATCGCAAAAATTCTCAAAAAAATGTGTGACTTCTAAAAGATTTAGGGAGGTAAAATATATGTTTAACAAAATTTTAATTGCAAACCGCGGTGAAATTGCCGTGAGGGTTATCCGCGCTTGTAAAGAGCTTGGAATTGCGACGGTTGCGGTGTTTTCTGAGGCTGATAGGGAGGCGTTGCATGTGCAAATGGCCGACCAAGCCGTGTGTGTGGGGGATTCCCCAAGCCGTGACAGCTATTTAAACATGCAAAATGTGGTGACGGCAGCACTTTTAACTGGTGCAGAAGCCATCCACCCAGGCTTCGGCTTTTTGTCAGAAAACACCGTGTTTGCGTCTATGTGCGAGGATGTGGGCATTAAGTTTATTGGTCCATCAGCTTACGCAATTGACGCAATGGGCAACAAAGCCAACGCCCGCGACGTGATGAAAAAGGCTGGCGTGCCTGTAATTCCTGGCACTGACGGCACTGTTGACAGCGTTGAAGAAGCTCTGAAATTTGCTAATGACGTGGGCTATCCTGTGCTTTTAAAAGCCTCTGCTGGCGGCGGCGGCAAAGGGATTCGCCGTTGTGATGATGAGGAAGGTTTGCGCAAAGGCTATGAAGCCGCTAAAACCGAGGCTCGCATGGCGTTTTCTGACGACAGCATCTACATGGAAAAGGCTATTGTTGGCGCAAAACATATTGAAATGCAGGTTATTGGCGACTCTCACGGAAATATCATCCACCTTGGTGAGCGGGAATGTTCCATGCAAATCCGCAATCAAAAGGTGGTGGAGGAAGCCCCAAGCCCTGTTATGAGCGAGGAGCTGCGTAAGCGTTTTGGGGAAGCGGCAATTCAGGCGGCTAAGGCTGTTGATTATGTAAATGCTGGCACACTGGAGTTTCTCCTTGATGCCAACGGCAAAGATTTCTATTTTATGGAAATGAACACCCGTATTCAAGTGGAGCATCCTATCACTGAAATGATAACGAATTTTGACATTGTTAAAGAGCAAATCAGCGTTGCTTGGGGCAACAAGCTGTCCATCACCCAAGAGGAAGTGGAGCTTGTGGGTCACTCTATCGAAGCCCGTATAAACGCATCAACCACAGGCTTGATTGAATATATGTTCCTGCCAGCAGGCTGCCTTGGCCTTAGGGTAGATTCTGGCATTTATGCAGGCTATGTCATGCCTCCTCACTATGACAGCATGGTGGCGAAGGTCATCACCCACGGCAAAAACCGTGACGAAGCCATTGCCAAAATGAAGCGCGCCCTTGACGAAATCGTAATTGACGGCATTGTAACCAATATTGAGCTTCATCAAGAAATTTTAGAGTATCCAGAGTTTATAGCAGGGGATTACCACACCAAAACCCTGGAGGGCAAGTTGGGCATGTTATAAAAACCTGTTGTATCTGCCATTGTGTATTAAAAACGCAATGGCAGACTATTCCTATTGATTACGTACAATTCCCCACAACACCCCGTAGGGGCGCATATTATGCGCCCGCTGTCCGACAAACGCAACACTAATGAAGAACACTTTCGCCCAGCAGTAGGCGCGCACATTGCGCGCCCCTACCATGGACAATAAAGGAGAGAGCAATATGGCTAACCGCAGTTATCTATACTCAATAGATTTTGACCCCACAACCACCCCCAGAGATAACGACTCCAAGGTTTGCGGGCTGTCTGAATGGCCTTATGCTATACCTTTTGCCTACCTATTGTTGGTTTCGCAGGATGCAAAGGCGTGCAATTCTATAATCTTTGGTTATGATAAACCTATAGCCATTATGGGGGATTTTTACAAAGGCCGCCAACGGCTACTTGATTTTATGGAGCGTTTAGAAGGGTTGGGCATCCTTGAAAAAGAGGAATTGGAGTGGCAGACCACCGAAGCCAGAGCCTTTTTAAATAATCCTGCTAACCAAGGCTCTTATATAGTTTTAGAATGTGGCGAGATTTTTGATATGGCTGACGAAAGCGAAGGAGCATTAGAAGAGCTTAATGAAAGGCTTTTAAACACCATTAAAAATTTAACAGAAGATTTTATTTTGGAAGAAATGCAAAAGGTTGAGAACCAACAAGCAAGGTCAAACTTGCTAGGCATCAGCTTTTGGAGTGATGTTTTATATTATAGCTAGGATTTAGGAGGTCTTGGATGAATATTTTCAATCGCAAGAAATATGTAACAGTACCCCAAGGCCGAGGGGTTACGGCGCAGGCGGCTGCGGACCGTGTGCCAGACGGCATGTGGGTAAAATGCGGCAAGTGTGATAAGGTTGTGTACAATAAACAGCTTGGGCAGTATAAAATCTGCCCCCTTTGTGAGGGATATTTCCGCATTTCTGCCCCAGAAATGATAGCCAATGTGGTGGATGAGGATAGCTTTACTCCCCATGATGTTGATTTGGTGCCAGAAAACCCCATAAACTACCCAAATTATGAGGAAAAGATTAAGGAGCTTGGGGAAAAGCTTGACATCAAGGAAGCTGTTGTTACTGGTCGCGGTAAAATCCATGGTGTTGACACTATGATTTGCGCTATGGACAGCCGCTTTATTATGGGTTCTATGGGGTCTGTGGTTGGCGAAAAAATCACACGGGCTTTCGAACAGGCTTTGGCGGACAAGTTGCCAATTGTTGTTTTTACAGCATCTGGCGGCGCGCGCATGCAGGAAGGCATTGTGTCTTTAATGCAGATGGGTAAGGTTTCGGCGGCTGTAAAGCGTCACAGTGACGCTGGGCTTTTGTATATCACTGTCCTAACTGACCCTACCACAGGTGGCGTAACGGCAAGCTTTGCCATGCAAGGGGATATTATCCTTGCTGAGCCTGGCGCGCTTGTGGGCTTTGCAGGCCGCCGAGTTATCGAACAAACCATCAAACAAAAGCTGCCAGAGGATTTCCAGTCTGCCGAATTTGTTCTTGACCATGGCTTTATTGATAAAATAGTTCCTCGCCCAGAAATGCGGGACACATTAGGCAGGTTGCTAAAAATCCACTGCCAAAAAACCCCACAAGCCCCCCAAAACACCGAAAACTTTGAATACTATTGCGGAGGGGAAGGGGTCGAGCCTTATACAGCTGTGGAAATTGCCAGAAAAGTCACCCGCCCAACAGGACGCGAAATTATCAACTATATGCTAACAGATTTTGTGGAGATGCACGGCGACCGCAGTTTCCGTGATGACGGCGCAATTGTTGGTGGCGTAGGTTATCTTAACGACATGCCAATAACCGTAGTTGCCACCCAAAAGGGGCATAATCTTGAGGAAAACGTGGCTTGCAACTTTGGTCAGCCCCATCCCGAAGGGTATCGGAAGGCTTTGCGCATTATGAAGCAAGCGGAAAAGTTCGGCAGGCCCATTTTGACGTTGATTAACACATCTGGCGCATACCCCGCCTCGGGAGCAGAAGAGCGGGGACAAGGCTCTGCAATTGCCGCATCTTTATTTGAAATGGCAGGCTTTACTGTTCCTGTAATTGCTGTAATAGTGGGGGAGGGGGGCAGTGGTGGCGCTATCGCCCTAGCTCTTGCTGACCGTGTGTTTATGTTTGAATACTCTATGTATTCAATCCTAAGCCCTGAAGGCTTCGCCAGCATCCTATGGAAAGACGGCAAGCGCGCCCGCGAAGCCGCCGCCGTGATGAAGCTGCGCCCAACAGACCTAATGGAACTGGGCATCATTGAAGGCATCATTCCAGAAGTTGAAACTGGCTTTGAAAACGACATGGGTCATTCCCTAAACTACCTGGAGGACCTGCTCTTGGCAGAATATGGCAAGTTATCCGCTCTGCCCACAGAAGAATTAACAGAACAGCGTTATAAACGCTTCCGTAAGTTTGGGAGTTACTAATGAGGGCGGCAATTGGGAAGAGATTCTTTTTGCTGTTCACATGGGCGGCTATACTAATAGCCATTGTTGCTTGCGGCACAGAAGAAACAACCTATGAACCCTATGAACCTATTTATGAAGAGGAATACGAACCGCAACACGAATATACAAGGATAGAAGGAGAGCTTAGGCGGATAATGCCCCACGGCTCTCTTACTGTCCAACATTTTCTTGAGGATTTGGACTATATGGTCTATGTTCTTGAAAACAATTTCCCCTTGCTGGGCGTTGCAAATTGGGCGTGGGGTATAGATTATAGATGGATTATAGAAAACACCCGCGCTTCTGTTGCAGCAATGAGAGAACCTTGTGAGGGTACATTTTTGGCGCATATTATTTTCAATTTTAACCCTTTGGTAGGTACTGGTCATTTCAGTGTATTTACGCACCACACTTATGATATTATGCTGGAAAATTCAACTATGTCTTTTATGAATGACTTGCTTTTGCAAAGCCCTTTGGCTCGGCGTTTTTACGAGTCGCCTGAAATTAGACTTGGTTATGCCGAAAGCATAATTGATTGGGGCAGATTTCCGCGCAATCGCTTTTTTGATAGTCCGAGGTCTAACTCTCCACCCTACGTAACCACCGAAATTATACAAGAAGGGCGTATTGCCTATATTTCCACTGGTTGGAGCATGGGAGCATTGCTAGAAGGTCAATTTGAATTATTTAATTTTTACCGTCAGATACGTGATTACGAACATTTAATTATTGATATGAGAGGTAATGGCGGTGGTTATTACGTGGCCTTTTTTGAAGCGGTTATTAGACCTCTTTTAACTGAACCTGTTGAAGCTCCTATGGGGTATGTTTTTTTCTTAGATGGTTACCATGTTCAAAGGGTTGGAACTGCAAGTTGGTTTTTTAACAATTTGGAGGATTTTCGCCCGATTTATGAGGTTTTAGAGGCTCATCACTTGCCTGACTTTAATCTTTCAGACGCTGAAAGGCTTGACTATGGCGCGCTTGCAATTTCTGTATTATCAGGTAATGAAGCCACAATTATACACCCTAGGGTGACTTTTCCACCAACCGCCTTTAATGGCAAAATTTGGCTATTAACTGATGGTCACAACGGCTCTGCTGCCCAATTGGCAGCTTGGTATTCTGCGGAAATAGGCTTTGCAACCCATGTAGGCGAAACAACAGGGGGCAATATGGGAAGCCCCCGCACGATGGCACTAATGCCCAATACAGGGATAGCTTTCTATTTTGATGTTTTATATCTTACAGACAGTCGGGGCAGACCTTTGGAAGCGGGAACTATCCCACACCACTTTAACCGTCCTGCATGGATGCGTTAGCGACAGTGCTTGCAATAATCGAGGAAGGTGATTATTAATGAAACCACTTTTACATCCCGTAGGGGCGTACATTGTGCGCCTGTTATCCGACAGACGTAATTTAAATGAAGAATACGTTTGCCTGGCAGCGGGCGTACAATGTACGCCCCTACGGGATGATGCTGAAATCAAATGGGTGATGAATTAAATATATTTTATCACATTTCAGACCATACTAATTTAAAATTTAGGGAGGAATAGAGATGCTTAGAAAAACCAAAATTGTTGCTACAATTGGGCCTGCTACTTGGGAAGTGGAAACCATTAAGAAGTTGATAACTGCTGGTGTTAATGTGGCGCGGATAAATTTTTCTCATGGGGACCACGACACTCACGCTCGAACTGTAGACAGGATAAAGCAGGCGCGGGAGGCTATGGACGCGCCCTTGGCTATTATGCTTGACACCAAAGGGCCTGAAATTCGCATAAAAACCTTTGCGGAAGGCGAAGTGGAGCTTGTTAAAGGGCAAAAGTTTGTGTTGACGGCAGAAGAGGTGGAAGGCGACGAAAACCGCGTGTCTGTAACATATGCAGGGCTTGCGGGAGATTTGCAGATAGGGTCAAGGGTTTTGATTGATGATGGGCTGTTAGAGCTTCGTGTGACCAATATTGAAGAAAATGGAGATATAGAGTGTATCGCCTTAAATGGTGCGGTTTTGGGCAATAACAAGGGTATAAACCTGCCAGAAGCTAATGTTTCCCTTCCTTCCCTAACTCCTCAGGATATTGAGGACATAAAATTCGGAATAAAGCATGATTTGGATTTTGTTGCGGCTTCTTTTGTGCGCTCTGCTAAAGATGTTCTGGAAATTCGCCAGGTTTTGGAGGATAACGGAGGCAGCCACATTCTTATTATTGCTAAAATTGAAAATCGTGAAGGGGTTAATAACCTTAAATCAATTCTGGAAGTTTCTGACAGCATAATGGTTGCCCGTGGTGACATGGGCGTGGAAATTCCCCCAGAGGAAGTGCCGCTTATCCAAAAGTATATGATTAAGGAAGCTAATAAAGTGGGTAAGCCTGTTATAACTGCCACCCAGATGTTGGAATCTATGGTAACAAATCCCAGGCCAACACGGGCAGAAGCCAATGATGTTGCCAACGCCATTTTTGACGGAACAGATGCCATTATGTTATCTGGGGAAACCGCCAAAGGGGCGTACCCCGTGGAAAGCGTCCAGATGATGGATAGAATCGCCCGCGAAATTGAGGACAGTGTGGATTATGGCAAGTCCTTAAAGCAGTGGAGCGGAGGGCATGTGGTAAATATTACCAACGCCATAACCCACGCCGCAACAAATATCGCCCAAGAGCTTGGGGCGGCATGTGTGGCAACGGTGACAAAATCGGGCTTCACCGCCCGAATGGTGGCAAAGTTTCGCCCTGCCCGCCCAGCTATCGCCGTTGCTACCAGTGAGCATTTGTGGCGGCAAATGTCCCTTTTATGGGGAATTGTTTCGGCTCGTTCCAACATGGCGCACAATGAAAATGAGCTGTTTGAGCTTGCCGCAGGGGAAGCTATGAAAATGGGTCTTGCTAAAAATGGCGACGCCATAGTGATTGTGGCAGGTGTTCCTGTTGGTGTCAGCGGCTCTACTAATCTTATAAAAGTCCACGTTTTAGGAAATGTTTTGACCCGCGGAAGGGGCGTTGGCACGGGGGTTGTTGTGGGCAAATCGGTAATTTTCCGCTCTTCAGAAGGTCATGACAAGAAGTTTGTGGAAGGGGATATTCTCGTAACCACCACCACGGACGACAGCTTGATGGACTATATTAGAAAAGCAGGGGCAGTTGTTGTAGGAAATGAACAGCAAACGGACCACAGCCACGCCCAAATCGCCTGTAAAGCTTTGAAAAAGCCCCTGATTATCACAAACGAAATGGTTACAGATATTATTCACAATAATATCACAATAACTGTTGACGCTGACGCAGGTTTCGTGTATAATGGAGTTGTAAGTAACTAATTCTAGTAAAGGGGGTGCTTGTATGGGCATGACCGATAGGCAGTTTGACGTTCATCAAGAAAATCAATTATCAGAGCTAGTGAGAATACAGAAAGAGTTAGCCGAGGTAGGTGTCACAAACACCACTCTAGACGAAATGATTAAGAAGATAGAAAGACAATTAAAACGACCATAATATTTAAATTCCTGAGTTGTTCGCCAACCCATATTTTGAACCTACATTTGTTTTTCGGGATTCTGGATAAGTTTGAAGGTGTATGACAGGCCCCAAGTAATACCGAGTTCGGCTGAAAAGCCGCTCCCCAGGGGAAGTCAAAAACAGTCAACAGGAAACCCACCTAGCTAAGCTAGGATTCAAAATTGGGAGCGGCATCTTGGGGTTTTTTATTGGAGAGAAAATATGAATTTACAGGAAATTTTTAATAGATTTGAGAAAAAACCCTCCATGAAAGGGGTGACAGTGCCTACCGAGGTTCAAAGGCAGACGTTGCCGCTGATTTTGGAAAGGCGGGATTTGTTCGTCCAATCCCCTACGGGAACGGGGAAAACATTGGCATATCTTTTGCCTGTTTTTGCGGGGCTAAATCAAGAAGTTAAAGGGGCACAAGCGGTTATTGTTGCTCCTACATACGAGCTTGCCAGCCAAATTGCCCATGTGGCGCGGGGGCTTGCAGAGCGTGCTGAGGATGTGGCTCTGCTAATTGGCGGGGCAGACAAGAAGCGGCAAGCCACAACCTTAAAGGCAAAGCCTGCAATAATCGTGGGAAGTTTGGGAAGGATTACGGATTTTGTTGTGGAGAAAAAGCTGTCAATGCACCATGTCCGTACCCTGGTTTTTGACGAAGCCGACCGCCTTTTTGACGAAAAAAACACACTAAACATCCAAGCTCTCATCAGGGCGACTTTGAGAGAAAGGCAAATTTTGCTATTTTCTGCCACAATGCCCAGAAAAATTATTGAATTAGCAACGCCGCTAATGAAAGAGCCCGAGAGCCTTACAATCGACAACAGAATACCTAAAAATATCCGCCATTTTTATGTGATTAGCGAAGGGCGCAAGAAGGCGGAGCGTCTGCGCTCCCTAATCCACAACCAAAAAATTGAGAAGGCGTTGGTTTTCGTCAATCGCCCTTATGACATAGAGAAAACCGCAGAACGGCTTAATTTTCACAACATGCCCTCAAGCCCCCTTCACGGCGGCAATGACAAAATGGCGCGGAAGGCAGCCATGGAAGCTTTGCGCCGCGGCAAAATAAAGGCATTGGTTGCAAGTGACGCAGGCAGCCGCGGGCTTGACGTGGCAGGGCTTACCCATGTTGTTAATCTTGATTTGCCTATGCTCGACAAGGATTATGTTCACCGCGCAGGGCGTTGCGGGCGGGCAGGGGCTGACGGCATTGTAATTTCTGTGGTGACAATTGGCGAAGCAGAAGCCCTGAAAAAAATGGCGGTTAAGCTAAAAATCCCCTTGGAGGAGCTGAAATGATTAAAATTGAAACAAAGCGGCTGATTGTTCGGGATTATCAAGAAAGTGACTTAGAGGTGATGCACCAGCTATGGTCTGACCCTGCCATTATGTATTTTTTAGATGACATTATGTGTCATTCCATTGAAGATACCGCTGAAAATTTAAAAAATGCCATGGCAAATGCTGATGGGCATTATTTTTGTTTTTGCGACAAAGCAACTGGAGCATTTATGGGCAGTGTGGGCTATACCATCACAGATGCCACCCCCCTTGGCAAAATCGTCCACATGGGTTATTTGTTGTTTCCAAAATATGGTGGCAAGGGCTACACCACCGAAGCCGTGGAAGCCGTTATAAAATTTGCTTTTGAACAGGATGACTGCATAAGAATAACCACAGGTTGCCACGCTGAAAACGTGGCAAGTTATAAAGTTATGGAAAAAGTGGGCTTTTACAAAGAAGCCGTGAGAATAAAGGCTGTGTACCACGACGGTGTTATGAAAGACCGTTTGGAATACGCCATAAATAAAGACGCTTACAATGCCAATCAATCCCAATTGTTGGATAATTTGACAGAAAATTCTAGCCTGACAGATGTGCAGAATTACATAGGCAAGGTCTTAGATTTACGCGGGTTCTCTAAGGAAACCATCCAAGAAAGTATGCTGATTTTCCTTGAAGAAGCAGGGGAGCTTGCCAAGGCAATCCGCAAAACCCAAACCAACATGAGCGTAGATGTGGACAAAATGCAAAATTATGACACAGTTGAAAGCGAGGCAGCCGATGTTTTCGTGGTGCTTCTTGCTATTTGCAATAAACTTAATATAAATCTATTTGACGCGCTAAAGGAAAAGGAGAGGCAAAATTGCAAACGCAATTGGAGCTTTGAGCGATGAAAATTATATACAATTGAATGAAGAGCAAGAAAAGGGCATCACACCATAACAAAAAGGCGGTTACTTCACAGGAGGTAGCCCCTTTTTTGTTAAAGAGCCAAATTCCAAAGCCCCCAAAATTCAACCAATGGTTGATTGTATTCAACCTAACGCCCTGTTAAAATGAAATTACCAAATCAAAAAGGAGTAATCAAAATGACACAAACAAAACTTTGGAACAGAGATTTTTCCCTGCTTATAACAGGGCAGGTGGTATCTATCTTCGGCAATATGATACTTAGCTGGGCTTTGCCCTTGTATATACTTTATATTAGCGACAGCTCTGCCCTTTTCGGGCTTGTTCTTGCTGTTCCTAACATCTCCCTTCTAATCATGTCCCCTATTGGCGGCATTATGGCAGACCGCCTTAAAAAACAAAGGATAATGTTTTGGCTTGATGCGGTTACAACGGTGATAATTGTGGCGTATATGGTAATAAGCGGGCTTTTTGAAGCAGTTGTGCCTATTGTTATTGTGAAGCTTCTGGCGTTAAACGCAATCCAAGGCATTTATATGCCGACGGTGCAGGCGGCAATCCCCGCTCTGTCGCCTTCTGATAAGCTGGTTAGCGCTAACGCTGTAACAACAGTGGTCAACTCCCTTTCTAATTTAGTTGCCCCTGCTGCTGCTGGCATTTTGTTCAGCCAATTCGGGCTGTTTCCAATTTTGATAATAGCAGCAGTTTGCTTTGCCATAACAACGGTTATGAACCTGCTAATCCGCATACCATTTGTAAAACAGCCTGCTTGCAAAAGCATACCAGAGCTTATTAAAAGCGATTTGACCCAAGCGGCAAAATTTGCTGTTAAAGAACGCCCAATAATGGCAAAGCTTGCTGTTATCATGTTTTTGCTTAATATGACCATTGCCTCAACCCTAATGGTGGGGATGCCTGTAATCATCACCCAACATCTGGGGATGGAAATGGATATGGTGGGCTTTTCTGCCAGTTTTATGATGATGGGCGGTTTAGCGGGAGGTATTTTGGCAGGGGTTTTGGGCAAGAGGTTAACCATGCCAAAAATGTGGTTTATAGGGCTTTTGGTTGGTCTTGTCATTGCTCCCATTGGTATAGCCTTGTTGCTTGACTTGCCAAACTTTGCTACATTTGTAATTATAACTGCCGCTTCTGCTGTTACTTTGCTAATTGTCCAGATGTTTACAATACCAGTTTTTGCATATATCCAAAAGGAAACCCCAGGGGAGCTTATTGGCAAAGTTATGTCAGTTATTATGATGATGCCATTTCTTGCTAACGCCATCGGGCAGTTGATTTACGGCATTTTCTTTGAGCAATTTGCACCGTGGATTGTGGTTGTTGTGTCCTCTGGGGCTTCTGTAATAATCGCACTCCTTTCCCGAAGGCATCTTAAAGTTTGATTTAACGTGTTGGAATAAATTAGCATGTCCATCATATACTCTACTAATTGCATCTGCAAATTACAAAAGTGGAGGTTATGTATGGACTGGCATAATATGGATTTAGGGCGGTCGCTGTCAAAAATTGGAACAAACACCCACAGAGGGCTAACCAAAGATGAGGCAGAAAGCCGCTTGCAGGAATTTGGGCGCAACGAACTTGCCCACAAACGGGAAGCCCCCTTGATACTGCGTTTTTTTGCCCAATTTAAAGATTTTATGGTTATTGTGCTTTTGTTTGCGGCGGGCTTGTCCTATGTTGCGGGAAGGTTGCATGGGGAAAACCGCACAACAGACGCACTGATAATTTTAGCTATTGTAAGCCTTAATGCCGTCCTTGGTTTGGTGCAGGAAAGCCGCGCGAAAAAGGCGTTAGAAGCTCTGCGGGATATTTCAAGCCCAGAAGCGCGGGTTTTGCGTGACGGACAAGTTATCACCATAAAAGCCTGCGAAATTGTGGCGGGGGATATTGTTTATTTGGAAACAGGGGATATTATTCCTGCCGACTTGCGCCTGATTAACACTGTAAATTTGCAAGTTGAAGAAAGCGCGCTGACGGGGGAAAGCTTGCCTGTTGATAAAGATGCCCATGCTGTGGCTGAGCCTTCTGCGCCTTTAGGGGATAGGCTTAACATGGCGTTTTCAGGCTCTTTCATTACATATGGGCGGGGCATGGGTGTCGCCATTGCAACAGGCATGGACACAGAAATGGGCAAAATCGCCAGCCTTATTATGGAGGAAAAATCCCCAAACACCCCACTGCAGAAGAAATTAACAGAAACTGGCAAGGTGCTAGGTATTGCCGCTTTAATAATTTGCGCCGCTATTTTTGCAATTGGTTTGTGGCGGCAAATTCCGCCGTTAGACATGTTTGTAACATCTGTTTCCCTTGCTGTTGCGGCTATTCCAGAGGGGCTTGTGGCAATTGTCACAATAATGTTAGCCATTGGCGTTACCCGAATGGCACGGCGCAATGCAATAATACGCAAACTGCCTGCTGTGGAAACCCTAGGCTCTGCTACCGTCATTTGTTCTGACAAAACAGGAACGCTAACCCAAAATAAAATGAAAATTGTAGAAATATCAGATGGGCGCAGCATTTTGCGCAAGGACAGCAAAGAAGCCTTGGACATTATCCGCCTTGGAAGCCTGTGTAATGACAGCTTTGTCAGCGGCGGGGAGGTTGTGGGCGACCCTACCGAAGCCGCCTTTGTGTCTGCTTTGCAAGCCTATGAAATCGAAAAATCTGCCTTGGAGGCAGACAGGCAAAGGGTGGCAGAAATCCCCTTTGATAGCAAGCGCAAACTTATGTCCACAATCCACGCAGACAAAGGGGGCTATTTGGTCATAACCAAAGGCGCGCCAGATGTGCTGTTGCCCCTTTGCACACAAAACATGAGTGATTCGCGCCGAAGGGAAATCCTCGCCAATGTGGGCAAAATGGCTGATAAGGCTTTGCGTGTCCTTGCTGTTGCTGTAAAGCCTGCAAGGCAAATCCCCTATGACAATGACGTGGAAAAAGATTTGATTTTCATAGGTTTGGTAGGCATGATGGACCCGCCCCGTCCAGAGGTTCGGGATGCTGTGGCAATTTGCAAACAAGCAGGCATCCGCCCTGTGATGATAACAGGCGACCATGGCGCGACGGCTCTTGCAATCGGCAGAAGCATAGGCATTGGCGGCACAACCGTGGTCACTGGGGAAGATTTAAGCAAAATGGACGCAGAGGACCTTTCCCGAGCCGTTGATGATACCTGTATTTTCGCCCGCGTGTCACCAGAGGACAAGTTGCGGATTGTCCGAGCTTTCCAGAAAAAAGGTCACACAGTTGCCATGACAGGGGATGGGGTAAATGATGCCCCTGCCTTAAAAGCCGCTGATATTGGTTGCGCCATGGGCATAAACGGCACAGCCGTAGCAAAAGCGGCTAGTGATATTGTGCTGACAGATGACAATTTTGCGACAATCGTTTCTGCTGTGAAAGAGGGCAGGGGAATATTAACAAATATCCGCAAAGCTGTCCACTTTCTGCTTTCTTCTAACATTGGCGAAATTATAACCATTTTTGCGGCTATTTTGCTGGGCTGGCCTGTTCCCCTTTTGGCGATTCACCTTCTTTGGGTAAATTTGGTAACGGACAGCCTGCCAGCCATTGCCCTGGGACTTGACCCAGCTGATGAAGGCATTATGAACGGTAGAGGAAAAGGCAAACGAACAGGGCTTTTCGGCAAAAAAACCTGGTTGCGCATCTTCTTAGAAGGGGCAATGATTGGTATGTTATCCCTAATCGCTTTTGCTGTGGGGTACACAATTCTAGGAGGGGAAAACCCCGCGCAAATGGGGCGCACAATGGCGTTTACAACCCTATCCCTTTCCCAACTTGTCCACGCCTTTAACATGCGTAGCGAGCAGTCTATTTTTAAAATCAGACTATTTGAAAACCGCTATTTGGTGGGTGCGCTAATTGTTGGCACTTTGTTACAGGTCAGCGTAATTTCCATTGAGGCCGTTGCTAATATTTTCCATGTAGCCCCAATGGAAAGCGCAGCCTGGATGATAGTGGCGGGGCTGTCGCTTATGCCTATTGTTATTGTGGAAGTTGAAAAGTTTTTATTAAATATGGCAACAAAAAGCCGTGAAGCTTAGCCACACAAAAATAAACCTCTGTAAAAATTAGGGTGGCAGAGGTTTATTTTATTTGGTAATTATATACAACTTTACATAAACTCCACAACTTGGCATCATTACCGTACATCGTAGGGGCGCATATTATGCGCCCGCCGCTGGACAAACGTATTCTGCATTAGTATCGCTTTCGTCGGACAACGGGCGCATAATATGCGCCCCTACAGGGTGTTGTGTAAAGATATATAGTTACCTTTTATTTTTAGCACATTCCTAAATCCACCTCGAAAGAGGTCTGCGGATAATATTTGCCAACTCAAAGTCAATTAGGCTATGAACCACCGAACCAAAGCCTACAAAGCCAAAAATCCACCAAATGCCTTGACCCTCTGGAAAACTTGTTCCCAAAAAGAAAACTATAACAATTACAGCCTCCGAAATCCCATGAATTGCCGCTATGACGAGAGAGAACAGGCGCAAATTAAGCCCAGTTAGCTTAGAAGCACTGGCTTTTGCCAAATAAATTGCACCTGGCAAGGCAAACAGGATGTGGCTGGCGGCTCTCAGCACAATGGTCACTGGAAAGCCAGCAAGGAAAAAGCCCGCTGTTGTGCCAATGGTCACTGCAATTGCCGCTTTTGGCGAGATAAACATGGCTATAAAGATAGGAATGTGAACCCCCAAAGTGTAGGACGCTGGCGGAATTACAATCCTAAAGGGCGGAAAGAAGGGCATCACAATTGGAATTATTGTGCCCACTGCAATCAGCAAGCCGATTATAGCCAGTTGCAAAATTGCAGAGTTTTTGTTAGAAGTTTTCATAATATAACCCCCATTTATTTTTAAAGATTATATCATAAAATTCCACTATGTCAAGCATTATTTTGCTTTTGGCTGAAAAATTATTGAGGCTAGAAAAGAAAGGGAAACCGCCGCCATTATCCCAACCGCCGCAGACTTTAGCCCGCCTGTCAAAATACCTATAGCACCTGATTGGTCAATTTCTTGCTTTACGCCACGGGCTAACAAATTCCCAAATCCTGGCAAAGGCACAGTTGCCCCTGCCCCCGCAAACTCCACAAGCCGCGGATACAGCCCAATACCACCCAAAACAACCCCTGCCACAACAAAAAGAACCAAAATGCGGGCTGATGTCATCTTTGTTTTGTCAATCAAAATTTGACCAACGACACAAATCGCCCCGCCTATTAAAAAAGCCCATAAATACTCCATGTCTAACCCCCTGTATTTTCGATAATAACAGCATGGGCAATGGCGGGAATGGTTTCGCCCTGCTGAACGCTAATTGGGGACATTAACGCCCCTGTGGGAATAAATAGAATTTTGTTCAGCTTGCCCGCCTTCATTTCTTCATAAAAATGTGCTGCAAAGGTGACGGCAGAACAGGCACAGCCGCTGCCCCCCGCCAAGGTGTTTTGGGTATCTTTATCAAAAATTTCTATGCCACAATCTTTGTGGTTGTGGGCGATTTCATAGCCCGACTTGCTAACAATTTGTATAAGCAGCTCCGAACCCACATAGCCTAAATCCCCCGTTATTATAGCGTCATAATAGTTCGGGTTTCTTCCCGTATCTTTAAAATGAGCAACAATAGTATCTCCTGCCGCCCCTGCCATTGCTGCCCCCATATTAATAGGTATGCTTATTTATGCTTTAAGCAACTAACAGGCAAGCCGACAATTTTTAAAGGGCTTGATTAGGTGGTTAAGGTATGGTACAATGGGTTTAGGAGTAAATTGACACGGAAAACTTGGAGGTACATATTATGAAAACAAACAGAATAAGAAAAATTGCTTTGATTGCGGTAGTTACAACCCTGCTTGTGTTCTCTCTGTCGGCTTGCGGCGGCGGTAGCGACCTGGTAGGAAGATGGGAAGTTGTAGAAACCAACGCACACGGCAGACATCGTTATGTCCAATTTAACGAAGACGGAACAGGTGTTGAAGATGGACGGATAAGATTTGACTGGGAAACCACTAGACAAACAATGAGAATGACCATGCCGCTTTTTGGAACAGCGGAGTTTGATTACACCATATCGGGAGATATACTAACAATTACTGATAGTACCACGGGCGTTTTTACGGTTTATCGCAGGGCAAGCGATGTAACGCCAGGTGGAAACGATATGAACCAAAATACAAATGAACACCAAGCACAAAATACAACAGAAGTCACCGTTGAAGATGTTATCGTCGATTATGAAAACATGGATGAAATTGATAGATTGTTCCATAATTTAATCGGTGAATGGCTTATGATTGAGGATAATGCTTTTTCTAGAGATGGAGTTGGAGAAATTTGGGTTTTTAATACAGGTGGCAGGGGCTACCAAGGAGAAAGACCAATGTCTTGGGAAAGGAGAAATGACGATATATTGCGTTATGCAATTAGCGGTTCTACCAGTTGGACTAATCGCGGATTTAACATTGAAGATGACATGCTGACGATTTTCTATGTACCCAGCGGAAGGGTCGATAAAATTCTCGAAAGAGCGCGTTGACCAACTTCGTTCCTGCGCGTTACATAAAAAGATTATTAAGATACTATTACTAAAAGATAGCGACCGCAAGCCAAGGCGTTAAAACCCTTGAAATATGCGGTTTTTCTTTGGGTTTAAGCCTGTCACAAATTAGAAAATCCACAGCAATAAAAAATAAAATCCACAAAAATTTTCACCCATAAAAATAAAATCATCGCAATATTTTATGTTTCGTTTGATGTTTGGAATACGATAATTACATAAAATTTGCTTTGATTTTATTTTTATGGGTGAAAATTTGTGATGGGGATTTAATTTTGACATGCAAAAAAGAGCTGTTCCCTATACAAGAACTCGGGAATTGATTTTCTCGCTGTTAGCTTTCTGTTGCCGTAATAGCGAATGAAAATATTTCATCGACAAATAGCCGCTATCTTTTAGGGTTGTTGCTATGTAATTTACAATTTCATTAAAACTTTTTACATTATACAGCTTGATTGTGTTGCAGATATTGGTTAGTGTTTCTTGTTGGTGTTCGTCATCAAGCTCTGTCGTAACTTTTAGCTTGTCCAAAACAAAACCTACCGCGTGAAAGATTTTTATATCCCGCTCCTTTAAAACTCTGCGTTCGTGTAGGTTGAAATTAGTTTTGGTATGCTTGTTATTTTCATCTGACTGACGCATGACAAAAACATTATTTCCATCTAGCGCAAAATTAACAAAATTATCAAAATTTTCCTGTAATCTTTCAAGGATGCGCATAACGGAGCGTCTTGTTTTGCCTGTCCAGTTAATGAGGGTTTCAAGGCGCAAGGGGATTGTTTTTTTGCCTTTGTAATCGCTACCCCTACCAAAGAAATAGCCCATCCTACGAATGAGGTTAAGTATAATTACCTTTTCGCTTTTTGAGGACTTATGAAATTTTTCTGTATGTAATATTTTGTAATTGCAGTTAAGATATGGCTGTGAAAATTTTTGTTGCTCGTTTTTGTTGAAGTCTTTTTCTCCTCTATTATGAATTGTAAAATCGTTATCAACAAATCTAAATGACCACCAACCATAATCCGCGCTATGCCAATCTATATCAACAACACCCAACGCTTCCAAATTGTAAAGCGACTTATAAAATCCAGAAACAGAAAAACCAATGGCACGAGCAACTTTTTTATAATGCACACCACAAACAAGCCCATCATCATCCGCAAACTGCGCTAAATGAATTGCTAGGCTTATGTCTTTTCCCGTGGCATTGTTTATTAAGTTGTTGAGTATGTGCCAAGCAAGTTTCATTTTCACCTCGTAAGGGTTTTTATAAATCTTTTTCAAAAGTAAATGTCAAATGGCAGAAAAGAACCTTTAAAAAACATTGCGGACAGACGTTGAAAAACACGCGGTAATTTTTGGTGGGTTTTGTAGTGACAAGCAGGGGATTGCACACGTGCCGTGAGCAATCCCCGCTTGCCCCTTCGGGGAAGGGGGTTACACCCCCTTGCACCCCCGAAGCTCTTCGAGCTTCAAAAACCGAAAGCCCGAAAAGTGCATCGGTCTTTCAAAAACCAAAAAGAAAAATGCTAAGGTCGCCAAAATTCTTTAAGGTCAAAATCTTTAAAAATCTTTTCAAAATCTTTAAAAAATCTTACAGGACTTTCAAATCTTAATGCAAAGCACGTGGTAAAATCTTTAACACCAGGTTAGAAGCCACGCTGTAAAAACCTTTACATGGTGAGAGGGAAAATCTATAAAGTTTTTAATGAGTCGGGATGTCGATTTCAATATTTTGTCGCGGTAAATCTTGGCTCTTTTCTTGTAAAAGACTTCGAGAAGCTTCGCGGGCTTTTTGTAATTCTTTGTGTTGCAGTGAAAATTTTTCATATTCACTTGAAAGATTTGTTTTCCGCTTTTGTAAAGATAGCTTTTCGGATTTTAAATCATCAAGACTTGGAACGGGTTTACCTTTTGACTTGCCGTAACCGTGCATCTCAAAATATTTTCTTGCGGCTTGATGGGGCATAAGGGAAGCGCGGTTTGCTTCATAAAATTGTTTGGCGGCTTGCGGATTATTTTTTGCTAGTTCGTTATATTTAGCGTGAAGCTTCGAGCCATTATTATAATTTTTTATTTCGTAAGACAAGGCATCAATGCGCTCAATCTGCTTGTCAATGTTGCGAAGTTTTTCGCCTGTGGTGTCAAAACTTTCTTGAATGGAATGTAGGCGTTTATCTAACATCTTCAAGCTAGTAATGCGTTTAAAGACTAGAAATGAAAGAGTGTCAATTGCTTCTAAGTCTTTGTGTCCAACAGCAAGTTGTGATTGAATGACGACTTGCATTTGTTGCAAAAGATTTTGTGGCTTTGGGGTTGATTGAGAGGGTTCGGCTCTGGGAGTTTCATTTTTTAGTAAAGGTTTCGGAAATTGTTTGGTGTCGATTATCTTTTTAATATCAGTTTCACTGAAACCTTCCCCTAACTTACCCCAGAGCCTTATATTTTCATTAAAATCTTTGTGCGTCATTGTTAGGTTTTTGCCGCGGCGGTGATTGTTCCAGCCGTAATCAGATTTTAATGTAGCAAGAAAAGCATTAAAATCTTTTGGGCGATTGGCAAGTGCGTTGACTATATTTGACCTTAGAACATTACGAGCATCAGGCTTTTTCTTTCGTCTGCTTGCTGTGATTTCTGCATGATGCTTTCTGCTAGAGGATGCCTGGCGAGGGCTTTCAATGATGGACAAACCATTTTCAAGACATAAGCGGTCGCTTTGTCTGCGCAGCTGAAAAACTGGGTGGTTTTTGTCGGCATACTTGTTTTTACCGTTCGTGTCTACGGCACTAAAGACAATATGATTGTGTATTGCCCCTCTTCCATGCCCCTTGTCGATGGTATCAATGTGAGTGCCGACCACGAAGGCATGTTTGCCATCCGTAAACCGCATAGCCAATTCATACCCTATGCGGTTTGCTTCATCAGGATTTATCTCATTTGGCTTAAAAGACTGCACAAGATGATAAACAAGCCTATCTCTATCCTTGGGCATGTTGCGACCACCGTTTGAGTGATATTCCGCTTTTGTCCGCAAAAACTGGTCATGTGCCGTCCACGATGTACAGCCGTGAGTTGACACAAGCTTGCCGTCATCAGTTTTAGAGGAATTAATTGCATAGTCAATTACATCTTTTATTGTGGTTGACGCAGACCTATTAGCCATTGCAGAGTAACCATTAAAGCTAGTCCAAGCCATATTCTTCCACCTCATCCCCAATCCAAGCGAATATCAACGGGTTCATAAGTGTTGGCGAGAAATCAATAATGCCCCAAAGCTGTTCTCTCACTATAACTTCAAAATGAAGATGCGGTCCAGTAGATGCACCTGTTGAACCTACTAGCCCAATAACATCACCCATGGTCACTTCTTGCCCGACAACCGCTAATCTCTCACTAAGATGAGCATAGCGAGTTGATATTATAGTGTCTGTTGTAAACCATAAATCGCTTTCGATAAACTCTGAAATTTCTACCCAATGACCGTAACCGCCTGCATTGTATTCCGAACGGGTAATGATGCCCGAATGTGCCGCCAAGACCTCTGTTCCCGTGGGCAATGCGATGTCAATGCCGTTGTGCATTTCTACGTTGCCCGATATTGGATGTATGCGCCAACCAAAAAGGCTTGAAACATTATTGCGCCAGACAAAATCAAAGGGAGAGCCTACTAATTGACGGTTGCCGTGTCCTTGTTCCATAAGTGCATCAAAATGTTCTTCTTGGCTGAAATAATCATCGTCATTAACATCAATAGTGCTACCTATGCCTGTATCAAACATATCCCTAAAAATGCTTTCCATGGAGGTTAATTCGAGATGGATATGTAATATAGTCCATTCATACACCACAAGCACATCTTCCACCCACTCAACCCAAACCCAATCTTCAAACCAAACCCAATTTTCCACCCACACAGGGTTTTCAGGGTCGCTGTCATCATACCAACCATGGTCTTCTTCCCAACCGTGGTCTTCGTATTCGCCGAAGGTAACAGAGATTATGCGGCTACGTGTTTCAGCAAATTCCTCGTACCATATTTCGTATTGTAGCGAGATAAGGTTATTTATTTCTGCTCGGATTGCGGGATAGTTTATGTCCTCCAGATATAAAGCGGTAAATCCCGACAAGAGCATGTGGGGGTCATGGTATATTGAAGTTATTAATGGCGCAAGCAATAATCTGGTAGCATTTGGATTTGCGTCAACAATTGTGCCTGGGTATCCTGGGTCATTTATCCCACCATCTATCCATGGAGCGGTAAAGCGGATTTGTTCAGCTCCTGATATAAATGACGCGGCTTCATTGTAGGCATCGGCATCAAAACCCATTAATTCACTTATAACAGCCACTTCGGCTTGGGTGTAGGCTATTGTGGTACTGTTTAAGTCGCTATCGTCAGCTAGATACATTAAGCCCATTATGTAGGCAAAAAAGGATATTGCCACAAAAACAATGAGGATAATCAAAAGTATAACGGAGGTAATCGCTAAAATTATGCCAAGGGCAATCATTACATAAGGATTTGTTAACGCCATTCCCAATGCCTTCATCAGTGCCTTGACCATTCCAAGAACACCACGGCGTAACCAGTTTCGAGGGGTTAGGGTCATAAGGTTGGTTGGTCTAAGGATGCGTTTTGCTATAGCATTGCGTTTTGCAATCCGCTTTGACATTAGTTTTTGGCGAAACATAGCATTAAATTGAGGGGATGACGCGCGCAGCTGTTCAATGCTTTTTTTATCGCCTAACTTTATACCTAACTTCTTTGCGGCATCTTGTTTTGCCCGTTGAAATTGAAGTTTACCCCCATAACTTGCGGCTTTTGTCTGCTCTCTATTAACAGAGCGTATTTTCCTCCTCGCATTCTGCAAGGCTGACTTGCTAACGAGATGTGTTTTGCTCATACCACCGCGGGCTTCTTGAACAAAATCATCTTCTTCGTTGCCGCTGTCTGGTGCTGTTTTTCGGGTTAATATTGTAAGTACAGAACCCGCAAATGTTCCAAAGTATGTATGGTCATCTGTAAGCCCTAATTCGGCATTACTGGCAATGTTTACAAGATTGGTTGGGTTGTTTAGGAGGTTGCGGTATTTGTAGTAGTACATTTTGTGTAGTGGGTTTGGCGGGTTCGTAAATAGATAGTGTATGTAATCGAAATTCTGTAAATATACTGCTTGCTTACTTTCAAAATCGAGCTGACTTTGCCCTATTTTAAAGTGGCGGTGGATGTCATGGGCAAAGATTTCTTCCCAATCATCAGGTAAATCTGGAAATTCGGGAGTGCTTGCGGGGTTTAAATCTGGCGCGTCAGCAATATCAGTAATATAATCATGTTTAAGCCATTCATCATTTATATCTACTAAAAGGGCTTGCTCTTCCTCTAGCGCAGAAGCTTCTGTTATTGCGTGGTCATACCAATCAGCAAGCTCATCATCAGGAACTGGAAAATCAAAAAGAGGGTCATCATGTTCCGAGCCGTCAAATGGACTTTCATGTATGTACTTGTCATCAGACATAATCAACCCTCTTTTCATAATGGTTACAGATTTTGACTGCAAACTTTATTTCTTGGCTTATTCATTGCTGGAGTGATTGGTACAGTGTTTACATGCTAGATTATGAGGATTGCAAAAAGCACTCCAAATTTCACTAACTTGTATTGAAACCTGTTTTATAGACTGGCGCATACCCTCAATATCCCTATCATACATGGGCTGATGAGCGTTAGTGTACCTCGCTATTTGATTTATGTTATTTGCGGCGTTAGACAGCAGAAATTTGACCTCTTTAAGTATGGAGGTGTCAATCTCCATTATGTAGCCTTTATTGATGATTTCGCGGATAAATTGGGAGCGGTTCTTGATGTCTGCTCTGCCCGACTGTTCAATCCGCTTATCAAGATTGGCAAGCTCTTCTTTGGATAGGTAAAAGTCTATGCTGTGAGTTCTGGTGCGTTTGGGGTTATTCTTTGCTTCGTCCATCAGCTACCACCTCACTATCATCATCAAAAGCACCGTCTGCCTTTTCTAGTGTAATATCGCCATCTTCGACCTCGCTATCGCCAACAGGATGCAGTTTTGGCGTTAAATGCGCTTCGGGTGCTTCGTGGTGTTCAACCTGCGCAAACTCGTCATCTTCACTAGGGTAGTATTCAACATCCATAACCTCATAATCTTGATTTCGCTCCCTTTTCTTCTTGCTAAAGTGAAGCTTCAAAGCAACAATTAAAGCACCGCCAACAACTAAAGCGAGGGTAAAAATTATTATTGGGTTGATGCCACCATCTCCTGTTGAAGCTTCTACTTGTTGCAGGGCTTGCCCTTGTGGTTGCCCCATGAGATTAGGTTGTACTATGCCTGGCAATCCACCGTCTGATATACCCGCGCCTTCTCCCGCTTGCGTAGCAAGGGAGATGAGGTAATGCTCTGTAACAGGGGTTAGGAAATATACATTATCCTCTTCTCTGGTGCGGTCTATGATAAGAAAGAAGGTATTTCCCGCTTGGCTTGTTATTGTCATAAACTCTAAATCGCCAACGGATATTCTATCCAAGACTTCACCGCCCCCTGCGGGAGTAAGCGGGGCGAGGATTAATTGACCGTTAGTTCCAGTCATATCACGGACAATATCCTGGTCTGGTTCGGGTTCTTCGTTCATGTTGATGCCCAACATGCTAAAGAACCATTCCAAATCCAAATCTACAGGTTGTTGATAATCGCCACTAGAAAAGTCGCCTTGACTTTCAAAAGCCTGTTCAATTTCGGAAATGGGCGTAACATTAATTATGTTCCGTCCATTTTGGGCTTCTGCCTGACCGCTTTGGGGATGGGGTTGGTTTATGGTTGGTTGTGGCGGCTGATGCTCTTGTGGTGCTTGTTGTTCTTGTGGTGGTTGTGGCTCTTGCGGTTGCTCATAATCCGTTGGTGGGTCGTAGGCTTCTTCACCAAAAACAGATAAAGGAGCAGACTGGGTGAAAATGAGAATTAATATTGCAACTATAAAAATCTTTAATGCAGAACCTTTTGCATGTAATGCATTGAAAGGCTTGTTATTCCGCTGTTTTGTCATCTTTTAAATCTCCCTTCTTTTGTTCCTTTGTTTTTTATTTTTTTCAATAGATTTTATGGCTAATGCTATCAAAATCAAAGCTAAAGCGATAACGCCCAAAATCATTATAATTCCTGTAAGTATGCTGACAAAAGAAATAATCCATTGTCCAAAAAAATTAAGTTGAACATCTTGAATCCAACTCCTTATCCAAAAAGAAATCAGAATAAAAGCCACGACTATAACTAATTTAAATAAGGTCTGTACCCAAAACGGCAACATGCGAAACCTCACTCTAAGCCCTTCCTCTCCTTGTCAGTTTGTCTTTGTGTAGCGTTTATCATTTTTATAACATCATCAAAGGAAATACGATGTTTCTTCATTTCGCCTTGTATAATGCTTGATTTAATGTTATCTCGCTTGGCATGAAGGTCTTGAACGGACTGCTTGGCTTCGGCAAGTTGCTTTTCAAGGCGATTAACTTTATCCTCTGCGGCTTGGATGCGCTTGTCATTGGCTTGAAGTTGTTGGTTGGTTGGCATTGAAATTCTCCTTTCTTAATTGTTTTTGTTTCTAATTCCCTCTTGATTTTTCGGGTGAAATCTGGCATAATATACTTGAGGTGATTTAAAATGACAACCACACTTAAAACAAATGCTGATAACGATTACACCCCGATTGTTCCCCCTGCTCTTGATGAGCAACTTCTTGCCAAACTAGCAAAGCAAGGCACACCAGTAACCGTGCTGGAAGTTGACGAGGATGGAGGGCTTGTCATTGATGAGGAAAGGCATCCCCATCTATATGACTGGGTGGTGAATGGCTGATGCAACCTTTTGACATTTTTGTTGCATATGTTCCATGGGGCGATACTGGCAAGTTTCGCCCTGTTTTGGTATACTCCCAAAGCGCAGATGCGTTATTAGCCTTTCCAATCACCACACAATACATAGGTAAAAGCGAAGCCGTGAAAAGCAAGCTTTTTATAATAAATGACTGGAGTTATGCTGGTCTTCATCGTCAATCCTACGTAGACACGGGAACGCCGCTTTTATTCTCGGTTTTCGCAATAAATAACAAAGTGTCCATAGGTCATTTATCAAATGCCGACAAAGTAAGGATAATGGAGTTTTTGGGCGATTAGCACAATTCGTAAAACCACCCTCAAACATTTCTCTATTTTAATTGGGCATTGCATCGCCATTATAATACAGCTCACCCACAACTTCTTCTTGATTTTCTAGCTGTGGGTTACCTGGCATCTGATTTTCATGCTGTTGATTTTCATGCTGTGGATTTTCCTGTTGTGTATTATCTCGCTTGGCTTCAGCAAAATGTTGTTGCTCAATCAAAACTTCTGTATACCATTTTTTCTCCTTGGTATTAAGGTCGGTGTAGCCTTGGATTTGCATTCTGCCCTCAACAGCAACCAGCTGACCCTTTTTGAAATACTTTTCTGCAAACTCTGCGCTTTTACCAAAGACGGTACAATTGATAAAATCCGCTTGTTGCTCACCTTGTTTTGCAAATTTGCGGTTTACGGCAAGGGTATAGCGTGTAATTGCCATTGGATTTTGTGCGTTCAAATACCTAATTTCGGGGTCTTTTGTTAGGCGACCCATCAAGATAACTCTATTCATTTTCAACACTCCTTTTTATTTTTTCATTAATTGGGTTATTATCGGTGCTGTCACTTGGGCGGGTTGTAATCAACCCATAGGACAAGGTATCTTTGGGGAAATCGTCTTTCACGGCTATGATGCTTGCGCCAAATCTAACAAGCGCATCCCCTGGCTGTGCATTTGTTATGTGGCTTAACTGGCTGTCAGAAAGTTTAAGGCGTTCTTGTAGAACCCTGCCATTCCCTGCATCTTGGTCTAACAAAACGATAAACTCTGCCACCTCGAAAATGTCTTCTGCTTCGCTGTTGCGCAGAAAGTCTTTTACAATCTGCGTTATGACGGTGGGTACGGCGTGCCACTTACGAAAACGCTTGTACATCTCAACAGAATATTCTGTCGTCTGCCTATGCTTCAAAAGCAAGTGGAACTCGTCTATATATGTCCATGTACCTTTTTTGATGGTACGGTTATGCGAAACCTTCGCCCAAATTTGGTCTTGTATGATGAGCATTGCAAGGGCGCGCATTTCTTTACTTAGGGATTTTGTGTCAAAGCATATAAGGCGGTTTGAAATGTCAATATTTGTGCGGCGGCTAAACATCGTATAAGAGCCGTTTACATACATATCTAAAGCATGTGCCAGAAGCCTGGCAGAGCTATTTACAGTATGATTGTTAGGGTCGTTGGGGTCGAAGTCTGTTAGTAAAGCATTGTAGAGGTCTAGAAGTATGGGCATATTTTCAGGCTTTGGGTCTACTTCGTGTATCTCATAAATCCTCCTAACGCATCTGTCCAGGATGGATTTTTCAATAGCGGATAGTTCGCGGCTTATAATGGTTTCCATCATAGACATAACAAATCCGCTTTTTAGCCCCAATGGGTCATTTGGCTCTTCATCTGTGCCGTAATCCCAAACAATGTCCAATGGATTTATATTGGTTGGCGATGATGTAGATAGCTTTATCACCACGCCGCCTAACGCCTTAACAAGCGGGGGATATTCGCTTTCGGGGTCTAAAATCAATACAGTGTCTGATGTAAGGCGCATGACGTTGATTATTTCGCACTTAACAAGGAAAGATTTGCCACTGCCTGGCTTACCAAGGACTACGCCATTTGGGTTTTTAAGCTTCTTTCTATTGGCGAGTACAACAACCCCTGATATTGCGTTTGTGCCGTAGTATATTGCTTGCGGGTCTTTCTCGCAGATTTCTTTTGTGGTAAAGGGCATTAGAACCGCAAGGGCAGATGTGTAAAGCTTGCGTAATGCCGCAACTTTTGGTATTTTGTATGACCCCAGTGCCAAAGACGATGTAAAAGCTTGCTCCTGCATGTTGCTAAGGGGGCGAAGTTTACAGCTATACTGTGACACAACCCCGCCTGTCGCTTGCATCCTGCTCTCTAAATCCTGTGGATTATTGGCGTAGTGGGTTACTGTAAAATATGTATCAAACAGCTCTTGTCCGCCCTGTAGCTCCATTTGTAGCTCCTTTGCTTCCTCTGAAAACTTTAACATATCGGGCGGCATGATATTGGGGTCAACATTATCCCGAAAGGATTTTTTATTGCGGTCTACCCTAGCTATATCTATAGCGGAAAGCTTTGCTTTCGCATATTTTATAGCCTTATCCTTGCTTATGGGGTGTATATGCAAGTTTACCGTCATTGGGTAATCGGTATCGAGCATACGGGATAAAAATACATCAGGTAATTGCTCACTTTCGATTTCAATGTAACTCATAGAGCCGAAGGTCGGTCGGTGACTTGGTTTGCTTGGAGTTAGAGCATAATTAAGCGTAAACCGATTTTTATCAAAAACCATAGCTTTAGGGCTTATATAATCCTTTGTTCGAGCTATAGGGAAATCATTATAATTTACAACCCCAACATCAGTCGGGAAGGCGTTGCCCATGGCAAACCCCTGTCTTGGGTTTGGGTGCATTTGCCTATGAAGTAATTCAAGCCGCTCCCTGCCATTAAGGGGAAAGGCTGATGAGCCAAAACCGCCCAATATTTCTACAAAACTTTTTTCCATTGTCAAAAGTCTACTGCGGGCTTCTGATATGCTTTCGTCAGTAATTGCACCGTTTTTACCAAGTTTTTCACGTGGCATAACATGAATTCCGATTGTGGCATAACGCCTACGCATCAAGCCTTTTTTAGCAGATGATAGCTTTGATTTTAGCATATCGTAAAACTCTTGACCTATGGCGGTAAATTGGTCTGATGCTCCTTCTTTAACCCTGTGAGAGGAAAGCATGGCGTTAATATCGTGCAAGTCGATTTCTGTGTTCATATACGTTAATTGCAAGGTTGCTTTTTCGTTTAATGAGTTGAATATACTAAGCCATTTCGCATACAAGCCTTGCTTGCCGCTTTCATCAAGCATCGTGTAGTTTGTGTCTGTAAATGCTATCGTTTTTGTGTAGTAGCCTTCTGATACGTGACATATGCCATCTTCAAACATTGCTATGTAAGGTATGGTGTCTTGAACTGTGATGGGTGGTACGGGTTGACCAAAGGCTTTTTTATATGTCCACTCTTTGACGCTAGACAGTAAGGATTTTTGCGCTGTGGTTGGTTTTGGTAAATTAGACTTAGGTTGATTTGTGGCTTGTGGTGGTTTTTGTACCGTTTGTGGGCGGTTTAGCGGTGTTTGTTTTGGGGGGCGTTGTTTTATTGCTTGTGACATTTGGTATCATCTCCTTTCTTGCCTGTTGTGGTGGTCGGGTGCTTGGTTTTTGTTTTCTATATTTACGATGTGAAGGAAAAATCCAAAATCTTATTTTAAGTAGTGCAAGCTCTTCTAGTTGCATCCCATCTCTGCGGATAAAGGCAAGTGCGAAGAATGGCATAGCGATAGAAACGGCCGATAATACAGCGGGTAGACCGCCAGCTATATTCCATGCAGTGAAAGCCGTTATCAAAGCAAGCACGGCGGCTATGCCGATGTATATTTGTTGTCGCCTTGAAAGTCCTGCACCGCGATATTTTATATGTTCAAGATTCTTTGGTATTTTGACAAACATTTCTTCGTTCCGTTGATTTAGATTAGCCATTTATGTTCTTCCTTTCCTAGATTTTTGGCAAAATTTATAGAGTAATCGTGATACTGCGGTTTTTCTCTAGTGCGCCCCAAAAACTGATTTCGCTATTTGTTGGGTCTTGATAAGTAGGATTATTAGCATGACGGACATAACTACCATGCCCATCATCATCAAAATGAGTTCTTGGGCGGTGCTTGCTACAGCAATTGAGTTAGACATCAACAATCCCCACAATGCAAGAATAATTAACATCAAGAAACCTTGGAAAGCGGCAGATACCATCAGTTTTATGTAGTTTGTACCAACGCTGCCCCACTCACGGCTTATTAATGTTGCAAAGGGAAGCGGAGCGAGAGAGAGTTTGAGAAGTATTAATAGCATACGGTATGTAACCACGGCAAGGATAACCGCGCGAGCTACTACCATAAAAATCGCGAAAAAGAAACTCATTGCCCAAACGAAAATCACTTCTTCAAGCAAAAACGTGTCCGCTAAAACCACTTCCAAATGCGAAAATACATAATCTAAATCTTGTCGATAGCCCGTCAATTCACCTTGTGCGGCAAGGACTGAATTTGCCCCAATCCCAAAAATCCACTCCATAATTGGAAAAACGTTTGTAAGTAGGATTGCACCAACAACAGCTTTCAAGCCCCATTTTACAAGGTGAGAATAATCAAACTCCCGAAAGTTATTACCTTCGTTTAATATCGCTATAAATTCATGGGCTAATATTAGAGCGAATACTGCAACAGCGATTGGGAGTATAACTGTGTTGGAGATGTTTTCAATTATTGTATAGATATTTATGGTTAAATCATTTTCTAAAAAAGTTTGGGGCGTTTGCCGCAGGGTTTCTGTCGCGGCATTCATTTGTGTTTCCCAAGCCCAAAAAGCTATTTCAAAACTAATGCGTGTCATTTGGATTAAACGCTCTCTAATAAAGTCATCAAAAATCCAATTAACTAAATTTGCTATCCATCTTAAAAGCATAATTCATACTCCCTTAAAGTTTCGCTTTTATCAGTGTTATCCTTAATTTCCTTGTGTTTGATTTATGTTGCTTCGCAACGGGCATATCCTGTATTGATTGATATGCCCGTTACTTTGCAACCTATTTTCTAAACCTCTGAACTTAGTGACCTGCATCTGCTCTCTTAAAGAATGTTTCCGAGCAAAGGGATGGTTACGAGTGCAACAACTACAATGCCTACACCAACAACAATCTGATTTCTGCCTTTGGATTGCTTTTGGCTGTCTTCATCGCCCCTGCCTTCAAAGAAACCTATAAGACCAACAATACTAATGATTGCACCGATGCCAATGGTGATAAATTGAAGGACTGTAACAACTGACTCAAAAATCTCTGCACCGATGCCTGTGTCTAGGGTAATTGTTGTTCCTAAAAATGCGATGTAATTTAGTGAATTAAGTAAACTTTGCATAATTTTTCCTCCTTTCTTTTTTATTTCACACAGTTTGCTTTTGTTTGCGATAGTGATGTACCGCTATTTATGTAAAGGCTTTTGCCGTGTGTTTTGCTTAGGTTGGGGTTTTTGTCTATTTTTACTTTGTGAAGGATAAGAAGTAGGGCGTTTTTGCGGCGGTTTGGATGTAGAGGATTGGGGCGGCTTTTTAATCAAATTTGTACCCTTGTTCAAAGCTTCCATCTCTCTATAGCGAGGATGCTTTTCAATTCTATATTTTCTGGATAAAAAGGGGTATGTACCGCTTAATACCAAGATGCACTTGTCACCATCAAGCCGCGCTAATTCATCAGTTGTCATAAGCTCACGCCCTTGTTTCTTATACTGCTTGCTTGATGAGCCTGTTTTGCCTGTGCTTTGCGAGTTGTCTATGGTATCAATTGTTTCTTTGCCAAGTACACGGGTAAAATATTTAAGGGTTTCTTCGTCATCACCGCCTAAAAACAGCTTGCTTTGACAGTTACCGATGATGGTGTGCCAATCGTCTTTATAAGCGGATTTTAACTGACTTAACGATTGTAAAATGATGTTGACCGATATTCTGTAGCTTCGCACATATGAGATTACATTTTCAAACTCTGGTATTCTGCCCATGTTGGCAAACTCGTCCAGGATGCAACGAACATGAACAGGGAGATGTCTACCTTGATGCTCATATTTTGTTTCTGCCACATCTCGCAGGGTTGAAAACATTTGCGAATACAGCATTGCGGCGATAAAGTGATATGTTTTGCTTGTTGCGTCCGTGATGATGAATAGAGCGGTTTTTCTGTCGCCTATTGTGCCAAGGCTCATTTGGTCAGTGGATAGCGTGTTAAGCACCTGTTCTGAAAACAGAGGATAAAGACGCGCACCACAGGATATTATGAAAGATTGCAGGGTTTTGTCCGCGCCTTGCATAAAGAAGTCATAAGAGATAACCGCGGCATGATTAGGCATAGCCCTCCGCATATTTTCAAAGCAATCAATAACATAATTTTCCGAGTTATCTTGACCGTATTTCTTGCTAGAGCTAGTTTCCTTTACTTTTATGCTTCTAATCATATTTACCATGGTGCGGAAGTTGTGCTGGCTTTTATCGGGTAAGAAAAACTTTATATAACCGATTATTGCGGTATAAAGCATTTTTTCGCCATCTATCCAAAACCTATCACCACCGCCTTTTTCTTTTGCTGATGCAATTGTGGAGTTAACAATTATATCAGCAAGTTTAGCGGGGTCTTTTTCGTCTACTATGTAGTCAAAAGGGTTGTAGCCCATTGACCTATTAAAATTTTTTAAGTCAAGAAAACGAACGCTATACCCATATTTTTTCAATATCTTTTTTGTTTTATGGTGGATTTCGCCTTTGGGGTCGGTTATCACGTAGGATGAGTGCATTTGTAAAATATTAGGAATACCGAAACCCCTTGTTTTGCTTGTGCCAACACTACCAATAACCAAAACATTCTTCGCTCGTTCGTATTTTTGCTTTGGTTGGGGAAGGTGTGTTTGCATTGAAAGGCTTTCTGTGTCGGTTAAAATTATGTTGTTGCGCCCATTTGGGTCTATGAATGGAGCAATGTCTTCTGGTCGCCCCCATCGGGCAGACCCATGCTCAACCCCTCGGCGGTATTTGCGGTCATCGTCTTTGTGCATCAAGCGGAATAGGATGCCGACCACACCGCAAATAAGGGCAAATAGTATATTGTTGATGTCAAAAATATTAAAGTACATGTTTAGGGCATACCCAAGCCCAGAGAAGGCAGAGAAAAATATGACAAGGATTATCAGGTTGCGCTTTTGTTTCTTGGTTTGTGGTTTCATGTTTTTTCTTCTCACCCCGTAATGTTTGGATTTTTTTATCTTGTCGGTACTGGAATTTCTGGTATATCCATTTTAGGCTCTCCCTTGTTGGGGCTATTTGGTGCATCCGCCCCTTTCGCCCCCGCCTTTTTTGCCGCTTTATCCCGCGCTTCCCGCCTGTCGTTGCGTTGATATACGAGCGTATCATTAAAATCTTTTGTTGGTCGTCCTTTAAGGTCGGGGGAAGGTGGGTTATTTACAACGGTAAATCTGTTAGGGTATTGGGTGTGCAGTTGCTCTGTTATTTTTGTAGCGGCATCCATACCCGCTTTGTCGTTATCAAGGTTAAGGACAACCCTGTTAATATGCGGGTTTTGCTCAAGGTATGTAATCAAGCCTTTTGATGATGTTCCTCCAAGGGAAATCCTATGAACGGTGTTCCACAAATGCCCTTTTGTTTCATGTTGCCTGTCTAAAGTTGCTTTTGACAAGGCATCAATGGCACTTTCAGACACATTTACTTGCCTTGAAAGGTTATTAGGCTTTGAAACATCGTTATACTGCGGTGAAATAGGAATTACAAAGGGATAATCCTTCTTGCTTCCCGCAGCTTCTTGTTGGAAAACTTTTCCTGTGGTTGGGTTGGGGGTTGTGCCTTTTAAGCTTGCGTATTTTATGGGGCTATCCCTGTCACCCGCCACCTCACGCCCGACAAACACAATGTTTTTATACTGTTCACTTTGGAATATCGCGCCTGTTGCTATGCAATGTTTGATTATTTCGGGGTCGATTGCGCGGTTTTCTGAAAGGTAACGCTCTGCATCGGGGGTTTTCCAGTCAAATTTAGGGAGTTGGATTGGTTTGTTTGGTTCGGTTGTTGATTGTTCTGATGGCTGATTTTCACCTAAAATCGCTGATTGCTCCCTTTCTTTTGAAATATCCCCCAAATGCTTATCAACCTCAACAATAATTGCGTTTGCTTCACCTCGTATAACCCCAAGGGATGATTTTAGAACCTCCAACTGCTTGTCGCCGCTCCAGTTGGCGATATACCCAAAGGAATAATCAGAAGTGTCAAGCCCATAACGGCTACATACCGTATAGGCAATACTTTCTGCTTCAACTTCACGAGTGCGGCGGTCGGGTCTGTTATCCTCTGGTGCATTTTTGTCTATATCGTGAACACGAGCATGCGCCACTTCATGGATGAGGGTTTTAAGGCTCTGCAACTGGCTCATTCCGTCATTGATGGCTATGCGTTTTTCTGAATAGTGGTAATATCCCTTTGCTCCCGTGGATATTTCTTCAAAGCCAACAGGCACAGGAGAACTTTTTTCAACTGCTGAAAAAATATCCTTGTAATTTTCTACATTTGCGACCAATTCGCTTTTGCCGAGCTTGGGCAGAGGTTCTCCATCAGTTTGCGACACATCAAAAACCGTAGCTATGGTATAGCGTTGTACGGTGGTTGTTTTTACTTCTTTTTCTTGCTTACCGTCTTTGTCAAGAACAGGTTTCCCGTCTTTGTCAAGCTTGCCAACCTCTTCTTTGACCTTCTGGGGAGCGGGAGCAATAATTTTAATACCCTTTTCACCCTTCTTGACCACGCGCTTAAAATCGTTTTTCCAAGCATTAAACCCCGCAACATAGCTTGCATCGGGTTTTTGCATTGATATTAAAAGGGTGTTGCCAAGGCTGTAATTATGGAATTTTGAGAGGGTTTTTAAATAGGTTTTGTAGTGGTCGCTCTCAAATATGTTTTTAATGCCATCTTCGAGCTTGGCAGTTATTTCTTTTACACGCTCCGCATTACTGCCACTAGCCAATTCAATAGGCTTGACGGGTATTGGGTCGGTTACTTCGTTTTGGTTGTTGTTGAATTGGGGTTGTCCTTTTTCTTGAAAATTTGGAGTAAGTTGCTTGACGGCTTCTTTAAACTCAACTCCGCGGACTTTTTCCAAGAAATCCAGCGCATTTTTATAGCTTATCCCTCTGCTGTACCAAGTCCAAGCATGTCCACCGCCACTTGATGGATATATTTTAAGGCTGTCATGGTCTTTTAGTTTATATGCATCTGCACCGTGTTCGTCTAAGTTGTGAGGTTCGTTGCGCTTTAGGTAGTCCAGAATATCAACCGCGCGGGCTTCTTCAATGCGGTCTTTGCTAACGCCTGTCCATTCTTTGCGTTCGTTGGATTGGTTCATTTTTAAAACTCCTTTCTACTGGGTGAAAGAAAAAATCAGTTTGGGGTCTTCATGGGGATTTTCCATCAGGGTTAGCCGTATCGGCAACCTCGGCATCCGTCTTTTGACGATTTGCAACATTCCACACCATTTGCGAATAAGCTTCGTAAATGTGTTTTGTATTTTCGTTATACGGTATAAAAACTCTGTCATCATTGTTTGGGGTATGTTCCATCTTGCACCTCCTAATTTTGATTATTTTTTGGTAAAATAGGGATTATATACCTTTATTCATAACATGTTTGTTTTCCTTTTGATTTAGGGTTGCAAAAACTTTTTGGAAGTGATATACTTATGGCAAGTGTTTCGGTAAGCATTTTGCCCCCTCGTGGGGCTTTTTGCTTTTTTGGGATTATCGAGTGTTTTCAGCAGGGGCATCATCTTCAAAAAATAATTTCCAGTCGAAGCCGAGGGTTTCGGCTATTTTTTGCGCGGTTTTCGGCGAAGGACTACGCTGTCCTTTTTCGATGAAACTGTATTGTTGTTGCGTGATACCAACGATTTCCGCTAGTGTTATCTGGGTCGCTCCCTTCTTTTCTCTTAATTTGACTAACCACTCTCTGTCCAAAAAAGTCACCTCCTATATTACAACTTTAAGTTGTGGATATTCACTACATTATCACAACTTAAAGTTGTTGTCAAGCATTTTTACGAAAAAAAAGCGTAAAACTTTTTTTAAACAACTGTAAGTGGTATAATTTGGTTAGAAAGGCGGTGGAAAATGCTAAGTCAACGAATTTTTGAATTACGGAAAGGCAAAGGTCTATCTCAAGCAGATTTGGGTCAAGAACTAAGTTTCACTCAACAAACTATTGCAAAATGGGAAAAGGGCGTTGCAGAACCCAATTCAGAAAGCATTGTACGCCTTGCCCGTTTTTTTGGTGTGACTACTGACTATCTTTTGGGGCTGTCGGATGCTTCTGAAAATAGAGAGAGTTTACCTAGTGAAAAAGAAAAGGGCGAAGAATTGAATGTTACTGAAAAAATGTTGTTGAAAAGTTTTAGAAGCTCAAATATTGACGGCAAAGAAGTCATCTTGAGGAGTGCTTTGTCAGTGTCACCAAGTCCAAATTCAGCGAATGGAGCAGAAGATTTAGAGTTTTCACGCGAACTAACAAAAGTGCCGTTGCCGCTAAGAAATTGATGGTTAGGTTAAGAAAATAAGATGAGGTGAGTTTACATATGCCAAAAAAATTAGTTTTCAAGCCCAATAAAAAGCTGAGTGCGGAAAACATCATGTATTTCTCACGATGGATACGACAAATGGACGCATTTTCGGGCGATGGGTTTGAAGAATTTTTGAGAGATTTATTTATTTGTTTTGGATATACAGTTAACACTAATGCGGTGCAGTTGCCCAATGGGTATTTCGGGGATGGCGGTATTGATTTAGTTGTTCAAAAAGGCGGGATTAAAACGGCTGTACAAGCTAAAGCTTGGAGATTGGAATATGACGGGAACGTCGGGGTTGAAGTCATCAGAAATTTAGCTGGAGCAATCGTTGGGCAAAAGGGTAAAAAGATGGGTGGTTGCGTCATAACCACCAATTTTTTCACACAAAATGCCCTTTATGAAGCCAAGACGAATTTCCCGCACATTGAATTAATATGCAGATACAAACTTTTACATATGGTTTCGACCCTCAACCCTAAAATTATACCAGAAGGAGTGGAATTCGCGTTCGAGGAATTAAACAAACATATGAATAAATGCCCAAAGTGCGGTCATGTGCTTACTGGAAGAATAAACAAATTTGATGAAAGAAGATTTTTGGCTTGTCCAAAGAATATAGACTGCAAACATACAGAGGCGTTTTGAGGGTGAGTATAAAAACTCCTTGACACACTCCCATAATTTTGGTATAATAATCATATAATAATACCAAAATTTATAGGAGTGATTTTATGACAACTGCAATTCCAACGATTAGACCAATTAGCGAATTAAAAAACACAAATAACATCTCAAATCTTTGCCATGAAGTGGGTGAACCTATTTTTATTACCAAAAATGGATATAGTGATTTGGTTATTATGAGTATTGATGCATATGAACGTAAATTAGCCTTGCTGGATATTTATGGAAAATTAGATGTTGCAGAGCGTCAATTAAACCAAGATGCCCCAACCAAAAGCCATAGTGAGATAATAAAAGGTTTGAGGGGGCGCATGAATGAAAAAGCATAATATTCGCTATATGCCCGTTGCCGAGGAAGATTTGAATGAAATTGTTGATTATTTACTAGAATACGGCGTATCAACCGCAAATAAATTCGTTGACGATTTAGAAAAGCTTGAAGAAAGGTTATCAATGTTTCCGAAGTCTGCCCCTTTGGTGAGGGACAAGAGATTAAGGGATAAAGGCTATAGGGTGGCGGTTATTGGTAGTTATTTGTTATTTTATTTAACGAACGAAACAGACACTTATGTTATGCGGGTTATTCATGGAAAACAAGATTATGCGAATATGCTATAGGCTTTACTGTAGCGGAACAGGTTGGGTTTTGGCATGAACGAATTCAAAAAAGCGGCGATTTATATACGAGTTTCAACCCAAGAGCAAGCAGAGCAAGGGTATTCTGTGGGCGAACAGCGCGAGCGACTTTTGGCTTACTGCAAAGCTAAGGGGTACGCCGTCCACGATGTTTATGTGGACGGTGGTTTTTCTGGTTCAAACCTAAACCGACCCGCCATCCAGAAGCTGAAGGATGATATGGGGAAATTTGATATAGTTGTGGTTTACAAGCTCGACAGGCTTTCCCGCTCTCAATATGATATTTTAAGTTTAATCGAAAAAACCTTTTTGCCAAATGGAGTAGATTTTGTTTCCATGTCAGAAGCTTTTGACACATCAACCCCTTTCGGACGTGCTATGATAGGCATTTTGGGCGTGTTTGCCCAGTTAGAACGGGAGCAGATTACAGAGCGCATGACAATGGGGCGCAAGGCTCGTGCTAAAGACGGCAAATATCACGGTGGCGGTTCTATTCCTATTGGCTATGATTATGATGGGGAAAAATTGATACCAAACCCATACGAAGCGGAGCAAATCAAGCTCTTGTTTCATATGGCGGCGGACAATAAATCAAATCAACAGATTTTAGACGCGTTAAACAACGCTGGCTACACAACGAAATACGGCAAATGGAACGCCACTTCCAGAATTAGTAGGACGCTCAAAATCCTGTCCTACACAGGAACACTGACATATGATGACATAGTAATAGAAAACGCCCATGAAGCCATTATTGATAAAGAACTTTTTGAAAAAGCTAACAACATACGAAAGCACAGGCTTGAAATTTATGGAAAAAACATTTTTAATCACACAACCCTCTTGGCGGGTTTGATTTGGTGCGGCAAATGTGGGGCGCGGTATGGCACGACCATAAGCCGCCACAAGAAAAAAGAGCTTCCAAGCTCGGAAAATAAATACCACGCCTGTTATTCGCGGGCTTTTCCGAATTCTAAGATGGCAACACAAAAGGGTTGCGACAACACCATATGGAAAATAGAGCAATTAAACGGCATTATTGAGGGGGAGGTCAAGAAAATAATGCTCGACCCCGACCATGTGGGCGAGCCAAGCAAAACTATTGTAAATTACCCCCAAGAAGCCATGAAAAAACGAGTTGCGGACATCGACAAACAGGTTTCGAGGTTGATGGAGCTTTACTCCCTAGATAAACTGCCATTTGACACCATAAGCGAAAAAATAAATGAGCTTCACGAAGAAAAAACTGCCCTTCTTGCACGAATAAAGAGCGAAGCGCAAACCGAGCAGACACACAGTATCACAGAATTTAAGCATTTGATAAATGATATTTCGGCAACTTGGGGTGTTGCTAACACTGATGAAAAACGCGTTTTCTTGTCATTTCTGATAAAGAAAATAACGCTATACCCAACATATGCCGTTATCCAATGGACATTCGGCAATAATTCGACCAACATTAAACTACCAACCAAACAATCCGCACAATGCCCCGTCTGTCAGCAATATCAAACCGTAAAGCACGGCAAAACTAAGCAAGGCATCCAAAGGCATCAATGTAAAAACCAAGACTGCCCAAAAGGCATTTTTCAGATTAAATGATTGGGTTGATTTAGCCATAATTTAAATAACCTATTTTATTGGCATCTTTTACACCCATGTCAACCATTTTCCCTGTGGTACAGCCCATGACATTAACACCTTTAAGCTCTGACGAAAGAGCCACTGCTCCAGCTCCCGTCACCGTCCAAGATGATGTTGGCGGGCGTTGCGCACCAAATTCCAAAGGGAAACGGAATTGCTTTTCTGCCGAGCAAAAATGGCTTGAGGCAGACACCAACACATTATCTGCAAAACCTCCGTCAATTAACATTCCTCCAAGGCTCATGCCTTCGCCAATGGCAGAACATGCGCCAAAAATCCCTAAATAGGGCAAATTTGTATCTCTAAGCCCGAAAATGCTTCCTGTGGATTGGTTCAGCAAATCCCCTGCAAGCAAATAATCAAAATTTTCCATTTTTATGCCTGATTTTGTGGCGCAAAGGTCTACACTGCGGCGCACAAACTCACTTTCCGCCTTTTCCCAACTCTCCACCCCCGCCATAGGGTCTTTCAACACAATATCGAATTTTTGCCCCAATGGGCCTTCGCCCTCCTTAGACCCAACCACCGAAGAAGCCGCCAGGATGCCTATTGGATTTGAAAATAATACAGTCTGTTTACCTAACCGCTTTGTCATTGGCTACCTCCAAACAAAAAGTAAAACACCCCAACAACCATGGAAGCAAGAGTTCCATAAACTATCACAGGGCCAGCTATAATAAACATTTTCGCGCCAACACCAAAAATTAGCCCTTCTTTTTTAAACTCAATTGCAGGGGCTGCCATGGCGTTAGCAAAACCTGTTATAGGCACGGCAGAGCCTGCCCCTGCAAAATTTGCCAAGTCATCATATTTGCCAAGCCCTGTGACCAAAACCGCTAAAAAAATCAGCGACATGGCTACAAAACCTCCCGCTTGCTCTGTTGTTGCCCCAAAGTTTATGAAAAGATTGTGGAGCAGCTGCCCGAAAGTGCAAATTAAACCACCTACCAGAAAAGCCCGCAGACAATTAACCCCCAAACGGCTGTTCGGAGATGCCTTCTGAACCATTTTTTCATATTCTCTTTTTGCTATATTCATTTTTATCCTCCCTGTGTGTAAAAGCCTGAAACCAAGAAATATATCAGCGACCCTGCCATTTTCCCCAATGCTAACGCTAAGATAAGCCACCAAAGACCCTTGCGCAGGCTTATGCGCCTTGTGATAATGGGGATAACATCCAAAGATTCTGCTAAAGACATGGACAAAGACCCGAAAAATATGCCGATAGAAAGGGCAAGCCCAACAACTACAAAGGTATGCAAAGGTATATTGATTTTGAAAATCATAACCACAACCCCTGTCATTCCGCCCCAAATTATGGCGTTTTCATAGATGCGCACATGGGGCTGCGTTCGGGTCATTCTTGCTAAACTTGGAACTATCCCGATGGCTGATATAAAGGCAAAGACCGCCCCAGCCACTGCCGAACCTGTCGCCAGGCCTAAAAAAATCGCTAAAATATGCATCATTTTTTATCACCTTTTTGCTGTTGGCGGCTGATGCGCTCAATAAGCGCGCCCTCAACGTCTTGTTCATAGGTTTCCAACTCCACCTCAATAGGAGTTGGTTCGGCAGTGATTTTTTTGCCCGCAAAACGGTTGAAAAACACCATAATGCCAAGGGCAAGCCCAATGGAATAGGGGATGCTTATGATATAGGGGTTTTCTGCCTCTGCCCCGAAGAAAATTTTGTGATATTTTTGAAAAACTGTACTTAACTGACTATCTGTATGAAAGGTCATTATTGCGGTTACAGAGCCTGTAAACAGCACGACAGCCACAATGGCAACCTTTGCCCATTGCCATATTTTGGGTTTTTTGGTGGACTGATTTGTCACCACAATTGTGTCCTTTTCCCCTACGTTAACTACTGTGTGACCTGGCAATGCTGAAACAATTGCCGTCACCATATCAAGAACAGAAATGACCTGCGGCTCTTTGCCAAGCCCTGACAGCAATTTAACGGCTTCTGCCTTCTTTTGTAGCCCCTCTTCCGCAAAAACATCAGCCACATCAGACAAATGCACCGTAGACCCTGTAATATGAGCTTTTTTCTTAGGTTTTATATAAATTTCCAACACTTCACCCCCTTGAAAATATTCTCTTCACAGCAAAAATTTATATGCTATCAACTTTTGCCAACAAAAAACTTGCGCTTTTTTCTTGTTTGAGTTATAATTGTTAAAAACAGTTTGCAGGGGGATAAGCATATGAGCAAAGCTATGGAGATGCACGAAAAATGGCGGGGTAAGATAGAAATTGCAGTTCGTTCAGGGGTTTCTACTGCAGAGGAGCTGGCGATTGCCTATACACCAGGGGTTGCCGAACCTTGTCTTGAAATACAAAAAAATCCAGACCGCAGTTTTGATTTAACCCGCCGCTGGAACACGGTGGCTGTGGTGACAGACGGAACAGCGGTTTTAGGGCTTGGTGACATTGGTCCAGAGGCTGCCATGCCTGTAATGGAGGGAAAAGCCGCCCTTTTTAAGGCTTTTGGCGATGTAGACGCGATACCCCTCTGCATACGCAGTAAGGACAGCGAGGAAATTGCCCAAACAGTGGCTCTTTTAGCAGGTTCTTTCGGCGGCATAAATTTGGAAGATATTGCCGCGCCTCGTTGTTTTGAAATTGAAGCACGGCTTAAAGAATTATGTGATATTCCGATTTTCCATGACGACCAACACGGCACAGCAGTTGTAACACTGGCGGGGCTTATTGGCGCGTTACGCTTTACAGGCAAAGACAAAAAAACCGCTAAAATCCTAATTTCTGGGGCAGGGGCGGCAGGTTGCGCCATTGCAGAGCTTCTCTTCGCCGATGGCTTTGAAGATATTACCATTGCAAATTCCCGTGGGCTTATCACTGGCGACGGTGACTATTCTAGCGACCGCTTAAATGCCCTGGCTAAAATTACCAACAAACGTAATGTGGTTGGCGGCTTGGCAGAAGGCATGGTGGGCATGGATGTGTTTATAGGGGTTTCTGCCCCTGGCATTGTTACTGCTGATATGGTAAAATCAATGGCTGATAAGTCAATTGTTTTTGCTTGTGCCAATCCAACTCCTGAAATTATGCCAGATATTGCCAAATCTGCAGGGGCTGTGGTGGTTGCCACTGGCAGGTCAGATTTTCCAAACCAAATCAATAATGTTGCGGCATTTCCTGGCATTTTTAGGGGTGCTTTAGATGCCCGCGCCAAGGATATTACTCAAGAAATGAACATTGCCGCCGCATATGCAATTTCAAGCCTTGTGACGGATGAAGAGCTTGCGGCAGATTATATCATTCCTTCTTCCCTCGACCTTCGTGTTGCAAAAGTTGTTGCGGCAGCGGTAGAAAAAAGTTGGAAAATACTTGACAAGATGTAAAATATAGGCTATGATGTAAGGATGTATTATGAATAAAGGTCATAGGAAGCTTTCAAAAAAGTTTGTTGCCACTATTATAATGCTTATTTTAGCGGCAGTTGGGGCGGCTTTTTCGCCCTTGTTTAGGGTTAACCAAATTGACATTGAAGGTAATCGAGTTGTAGCGGGGCTGGAAATTACCAGAAGCATCCAATCCGATTTAAGTATCGGGGTTAGCATGTTCACTTTTAACGCTAGACGTGCAGAAAGCCAGTTGGAACTTTTGCCCTATGTTCTGTCTGCCCACGTTCAAAGGGAATTTCCGCGGCGGGTGGTCATAAATATTGTGGAGAGACAGCCTGCAATCAATGTCCGTTTAATTGTAGGCGGCTATGCTTTGCTGGATAATGCAGGAAGGGTGCTAGAAATAGTACAAACTCCCAATTCCGAACTCATTCGAGTGCTTGGGCTTTCTGTTGATAACTTTATTGAAGGTCGGTATTTGGAAGCAGAAAGTATCAACGAGCTGTTGGAATTGTCAATGATTTTTGCTTTATATGATTTTGTGCCAGAAACATTGGATTTTAGCAACCCTCGCAATATAATAATAAATCATGGCAATTTTGAAATTGAATTTGGTAGTTTGTATCAGGCAGATAGAAAAACCCGCTATATAATCGCGATTCTTGCAGATACTCCTGTTGACAGGGGGTTTTTGAATTTGCAGAACCCAAACCAGCCACCCGTGCTGAGTTTTACAAGATAATAGATAAAAGTTTACAAGGGGAGGAAAATGAAATGGTAAATGTTGACACTGATGTCTTTCGTATGGCTTTTGACCAGAAGGCAAAAATCCGTGTTATTGGCGTTGGCGGCGGTGGTAACAACGCCGTTGATAGAATGATTGATGATGGTGTAGAAGGTATAGATTTTATTGCTGTTAATACTGATGCCCAGGCTCTTCATCGCTCTAAAGCCCCAATTCGCATACAATTAGGGGAGAAGCTGACCTCTGGTCTTGGGGCTGGAGGTGTGCCAATGGTTGGCGCAAAGGCTGCTGAGGAGTCCCGCGAGCAAATTTTGAGGGCGATTGAAGATTCTCACATGCTTTTTGTAACCTGCGGCATGGGCGGCGGAACAGGAACAGGGGCAGCCCCCATCATCGCAGGGCTTGCCAAAGATTTGGGAATTTTAACCGTGGGCATTGTGACCAAACCTTTTTCCTTTGAAGGCAAAAAGCGCATGACCAACGCAAGCGAAGGCATTGACGAGTTGCGCCAACATGTGGACACTTTGTTGACAATTCCCAACGAGCGGTTGATGGAGGTTTTGGACAAGTCCGTCAGCTTTAAAGATGCGCTAAAAAAGGCAGATGAGGTGCTTACGCAGGGCGTACAAGGCATTTCTACTTTAATTTCTCATCCAGGTGATATTAACCTTGACTTTGCTGACGTTAAAACCGTTATGCAGGACAAAGGAATGGGATACATCGGCATCGGTGTTGCCAATGGCAAAAATCGCGCTATGATAGCGGCAGAAAATGCTATAAACAGCCCAATGCTAGAAACTTCCATTCAAGGGGCAGGGTCTATTTTGCTTAACATCACAGGGGCTGCCGACCTTGGCTTGCATGAAGTTACAGAGGCGGCAGGCTTTATTAAGGAAAGCACTGGGGTGGATGATGACAATATCATCTATGGCACATCCATAAACGAGGACTTGAAAGACCAGGTGATTATCACCGTTGTTGCCACTGCTTTTGAAAGCAATGGTGCTGTTCGCGCGCCGCAAATCAAGGCAGACGCCAAGACGGATGCCAAGGCAACCCCAGCCGATGACGAGCCAAGGGACCCAAGGCCAATGAGCAACGACCAAGATTATGGCGGTCAAATTAAACTGCCAACTTTTGTACAAAGAGAACGCAGATAAAGGAGAATTTAAGTGGGAGCATTAGATATTGTAATAATCGTTTTTGCCGCTATCGTTGTGTTGGGGGCAGGGTTTTATTTTCTAAACCGTTGGGCAACCAAGCGCTATTCCCAACAACAAGAGGCGGTAAGCAAAAATAAAGTGTCTGCCAAAATTTTTGTTATAGACAAAAAACACGACAAGGCAGCCAATGTAAACCTTCCAAAAGTCATAATGGAAAACCTTCCAAAAACCGCAAAAGTCACCAAAATGTACTTTGTAATGGCGAAGGTTGAAAAACAAATCATCACCCTAATGTGCGACAAAAACAACTACAACTTCCTAGAGCCTAAAAAAACCTACCAAGTGGAGCTTGCAGGAATTTACATCGCCACCGTAAAGGGCGCTAAAACCCAATTTGAGGTAAAACAAGCCGCTAAAGCGAAGAAGAAGGCGAAAAAAGAGAAAACGGCATAAAATAAACTCCCCTTCCGCTGGTTGGGGAGTTTTAGGCAGGAGGCAGACTGATGAAAAAATCTGAAGTTTATGTTGATGTTGCCATTGCGGGGGAGTTAGAGCGTGCAGAGCTTGAACCGCAACTTCAACAAAGCATTAAGAATAAGGAAATCATTAATTCGCTAGCACAGAACCCATCAAAATTAGGCGGAAGCGGCGGCGGCATACCCGATGCAATTTTTGAGTTCTATGCCAATGGCGCAAAATGGTTTGGGATAATCGAAAATAAGTCGGGCAAAAACGCCATGGGCAAGCTGACCGACAGAGGCTTTATAGACAATTTCAACAAAGACGGAACAATTGCTTATAAAAACAAAGTTGCCAAATTCGCCCTTAATGGCGCGTATTATTACGCAAAAAATTGCTATCGCGACACAAGCTATAAAAACTATTTGGTTATCGGGGTTTGCGGATATGAGGAGTTTGGCGAGTATAAGTTAGACATTTCTTGCTATGTTCTAAACAACGAAACAGGCGGCGAAGCCATTTATTTTGATAATTTCAAAGACCTGTCCTTTTTGCACCCAAACAACCGCGAAGGCACGATGAAGAAAATTGCCCAAGTTCATTTGACGGAGGAGCAGAAAGACGAAATCCGCATAAAAAGCGAGATGAGCGTCCAATCTGCCCTATCTACCCTCAACGAAAAGATGTGGACAGAATATGGCATTGATGCAAAATGGCGCATCAACGTTTTTGTGTCCATGGTTTTGTCTGGGCTTGGTGGCGATGGCATAGAGAAATTGCAAGTGGATGATTTACGGGGCTCCACCGAAGACGGCTCCACCGATGCTGATTTGATTTTGCGCAAAATAAAAAATCTTCTGGATGCGCGCGGTGTACCAGCCACCAAAGTTCGCTCCATTCTTCTGGAAATTGAGCGAACCATAAAATCTAACACCCAATTTAACACAACGGGAGGCAAAAGCGAAACTGTTTTAAAAATGATTTACAGGCAAGTGGTGGAAACCATCATCCACCATGCTGAAAACCGTATGCTGGACTTTGCAGGGGCGGTGTACAACGAAGTGACCCGCTGGATGTCGCTTGCAGATGATGAAGCTAATGATGTGGTGCTAACCCCGCGGTATGTTATTGACTTAATGGTTAAACTGGCACAGGTTGATAGAAATTCTTACATATGGGATTTCGCTTTGGGAAGCGGCGGCTTTTTGATTTCAGGGATGAACGAGGCGGTAAACGATGCCGTAAAAAACATCAAAAATGAAAGCGAGCTTAGCGAAAAAATAAAGCATATCAAAGAATATCAACTGCTAGGCATCGAAAAGCGGGGAGATATTCAGATGCTTGCGGTGCTTAATATGTTTTTGGTGGGTGACGGCAGTTCCAACATTCTCCACGGTGACAGCCTTACAACTTTTACTGACAGCATCAACTTTCCCGCCAATGTGTTTTTGCTTAACCCGCCTTATTCCGCCGAGGGCAATGGCATGGTTTTCGTCAAAAAGGCTCTTGGCATGATGAAGGGCGGCAGGGCGTGTGTTATTATTCAAGATTCTGCAGGAAGCGGCAAGGCAAGCGTCATAAACCGCGAAATCCTGGAAAACAACACCTTAGTCGCCAGCGTTAAAATGCCAATTGACCTTTTTATTGGCAAGTCTAGCGTGCAGGCAAGCATTTATGTGTTTGAAGTGGGCAAGCCCCACAACCCAAAACACCATGTACGCTTCATTGACTTTCGTAACGACGGCTACAAGAGAAGCAACCGCAAAACCAAAGATAAATCCATAAACTTGCGGGATGTTGACAACGCCCGCGGGCGTTATGCCGAGCTTATCGACCTTGTTATCCATGGCAGCCCATATCTTAACATTTTCACCCATGAAGATTTTGTGGAAAGCCCAATAAACATAAAAAGCGGGGCAGACTGGAATTTTGAACAGCACAAGAAAATTGACACCCGCCCCACAGAAGCAGATTTTCGCAAAACCGTTGCAGATTTTATGGCGTGGGAGGTTGACCAACTGCTAAAAACAGGCTGGACGCCAGAGGATGCACCAAAGGGAAAGCCCCAGCCCCATTCAACCCCGAAATTTTAAAAAGAGAAGTTGAATGGGGCGAATTTCCCATTGGCAATATTTTTGAAAAACTACACAGTCGATATTTGGGTGAAGTCGACAAATTAAAATCAGCTTCTAAAGAGTGGTCTGATGAGTATTCTGTGCCGCTAGTCAATGCAAAAGTTGGCGATAACGGTGTTATGTACTGGGCAAAGTCTGGTGACTATGAAACCCATGAAAACGCCATTTCTGTTATTGCCGATGGTGCAATTGCCACAGGTCTTGTTTATGCGCAAAAGCGCGAAACAGGCATATACTCCCACAGTTTTATGGTTGCTCTAAAAAACGGCTTGCGCGACCATAACACAAATCTATATCTTGCATCAGCTCTGCAGAAGGTTCTATATAATAAATATTCTCGAGAATATTTAGCTACATGGGGTAAGGTGCAGAATGATTATGTGCAATTACCTATAAATAAAAACGGTGGGCCTGATTTTGAGTACATGACCGAATACATACACCAATTAGAATTGGAACGGCTAGAACAAATCAAGCAAGAAGCCATCGAACGCCTATCCGCAATGTGCCATGTCGCCGACGTGGACAATTACGAACTAACCACAGAAGAACACACCATCCTAAATCACCAACCCGTTTGTGGAGAATTTAGGTTGGGTGGTGAGAATGGGTTATTTAAGATTTCAAACAACCCGCAATTAGACAAAGAGAATTTTACTTTTTCTAAGCATGCAAAATACCCATACTTTACGCGAACGGTAAAGAATAACGGGCTTTTAGGGTATGTAGAATTTTTGAACGACAAGAACCTTATCAGAGGCAACTCTATTGCTGTCGGTATGTTGCAAATGCAATTTTTCTATATGAATCATGACTTCTATGCGGGTCAATTTACGAAAACGGCACACCCGACCTTTGAAGGTTTCAACAGAGAAGTAGCATTGTATTTTACTACGTTATTAAATAAAAACAGCCCTCGATTTTTGAGTGTTTTGGTTAGAGATTTTGAGAAAATGTTCAATGAAACAGTTGTGCTGCTACCAATCGTTTGCGAGAGAGCGGGGGGGGGTATCCCGATTACCAATACATGTCATCATACATTACCGTTCTCGAAAAACAAAACCTCCTCAAACTCCTCAACTACGTCAACGCCCGACTATAAATATATGTCGGCATACATCAAAGCCCAACAAAAACTGGCAATTGCTGACGTTGCAGGCTGTTTTGAAAAACAAATCGCTGCAACCGAGTTTATTTTAATACAACATATCGGCTGCCCAAATCCCCCCGCAATTGGTTGATGAGGTTGTGGTTGTCGCTGTTGACCCAATGGGTAGGTTTGACGCGCAAGGGTTTGCCTGTTTTTTCGTCGTAGATGACGACGGGGGTTGTGCCGCCATATCGGGAAAGGGTTTCTAGTAGGTTTTGGGGGGTTATTTCGCTGTTTTTGGGGATTTTGAGCCAAAGGGTTAGGGTGTTGCTTGGGTCTTTTTCGGTTTGGGCGTCCTTTTCCAAAAAGCGCATGTTTTCGCAAATTAGGGTGTCGTCTTGGTCCTCCCGCACGGAAACTTTGCCTTCTACGATGACTGCCTGCCCTTCATTAAGCTGGCTTGCCAAAGCGGCGAATTGGTTGGGAAACACAATTATATCCAGATACCCAAAAATATCCTCCACTGTTAGAAAGCACATTGCCGAGGCGTTTTTGCGGGTGTATGTGATGTTTTTCTTTGCGATTATCCCGCCCACAACCACCTTTTGACCATCTTGCAAGGTTGGTTCGTCTTGTTCGTGTTCGTTCTCGTCGCCGCTTTTGGCGAAATCTCGGCTGTAGGCGGTTATGTGTTGTTTTATTTGCTCTTCGTAAGCCAAAATGGGGTGTCCGCTTACATAAATTCCCAAAACTTCCTTTTCGTCTGCCAACATTTTTTCTTGGGGGTATTCAGGAATGTCAGGTAAATTGTCGGAAAATGCTTCGTCTGCCCTTTGTCCGCCACCCATGTCCAGAAGGCTCATTTGACCGCTCATATTATGGCGGCGGTTGGCAGAAACGCTGTTTAACAGGCTTTCGTGGACTGCCATATATTGGCTGCGAAGCCCGCCAAGACTAGAAAATGCCCCTGCCTTGACCAGCGACTCCAAAGACCGTTTGTTGACCTCTCCATCTGCCAAGCGGTTCAAAAACTCTGTTAGGCTCTTGAAAGCTCCGTCCTTCTCGCGGCTGCGTACCAGGGCTTCCACGGTAGGTCTGCCAAGGTGTTTAATGGCGTTCATGCCGAAGCTGATTTGCCCCTCGCCTGTCACGGCAAAATGCCCAAAACTGGCGTTTACATCAGGGGGCAGCACCTCAATGCCCATGCGCTTACATTCGTTGATATACACAGCGATTGTGCTTTGGCTGTACATATGGGCGGTCAGTAATGCCGACATATATTCGGCGGGATAGTGGACTTTCAGCCACCCCGTCTGATAACCCACAGTGGCATAGGCAACAGCATGAGCTTTATTAAAGGCATATTTTGCAAAATCTGCCATTTCATCCCATATTTTTTCAGCGGTGGCTTGGGGTATGCCGTTCGCCACACAGCCTGCCACCTCCCCTGGGATGCCGTGTATAAATGCATCTTTCTCCTGTTGCATCATATCCCTTTTCATTTTGCTTATGGCACGGCGGATTATGTCGGCTCTGCCTAGGCTGTAGCCCGCCAAATCCCGCACAATTTGCATAACCTGCTCTTGATAGACGATACAGCCATAGGTATCCCGCAAAATAGGCTCTAGGCGAGGGTGGGTGTAGGTGACAGCTGCCCCTGCGTTCTTGCTTTTAACGTATTTTGGAATGAAATCCATTGGGCCGGGGCGGAACAAGGCAAGCCCTGCCGTTAAATCTTCCACACTGGCGGGCTTTAGCTCTTTCATAAAAGCCGTCATCCCGCGGCTTTCCAGCTGAAACATGCCGTCTGTTCGCCCTGCAGAGATGGCATCAAAAACCCGCTTGTCAGCCATGTCAAGGGTTTCTGGCGTTAGGCGCACACCATGACGTCGGTGGATTTCGTCCATAGCGTGCTTGATAATGGTTAGGGTGCGAAGCCCCAGAAAGTCCATTTTCAGCAGACCAAGCTCCTCTAAAATTCCCATGGGAAATTGTGTGGTTATCACCCCGTCACTGGCGTGGAGAGGCACATATTGGGTGAGGGGGGCATCAGAAATAACCACCCCTGCCGCGTGGGTAGAGGCGTGGCGGGGCAACCCCTCTAGCTTCCGCGCCATGTCGATAAGCTCTGTGGCTCGGGGGTTTGTTTGGTATTCTTCCCGAAAACCCTGCTCCCTTTCCATCGCCTTATCCAGGGTCATGCCAATGTAAAAAGGTACTTTTTTGGCAATTGCATCCACCTCGCCATAAGGCATACCCAAAGCCCGCCCAACGTCACGAATGGCTGCCTTCGCCCCCAATGTACCAAAAGTTATGATTTGCGCCACATGGTCTTTTCCGTATTTTGCTACAACATAGTCAATAACTTCCTGCCGCCGCTCCACACAAAAATCAATGTCAATATCTGGCATGGAGATGCGCTCTGGGTTTAGAAAACGCTCAAACATCAAATTATGTTTGATGGGGTCAACATTTGTGATGTTTAGGGCATATGCCACGATGCTAGAAGCAGATGTGCCCCGCCCAGGGCCAACAGCAATGCCCTTGCTCCCTGCATATGCAATAAAGTCCCAAACCACCAGAAAATAGTCACAAAAGCCCATGGACATTATGGTTTCAAGCTCAAAATTAGCCCTGTTTGTTATTTTTTCTGTTAATTCGCCATAACGCCGCTCTAGCCCTTCAAAAGTCAGCTTTCGCAAATATGCACCAGAGGTAAAGCCCTCTGGACAGTCATATTTTGGTAATTTGTAACCCTCAAAGTCAATTTCTACATTACAACGTCGGGCAATTTCCATGGTGTTTGCCAGCGCCTTAGGCAAATCTTGAAACCTTTCTGCCATCTCATCGGCAGATTTTAAGTAGTATTGGTCGCCTTTATAGCTCATACGCCCTTCATCCTGCATGGTTTTGTTGGTTTGTATGCATAGCAAAACCTCATGGGCATTAGCATCAGACTTTTCCAGATAATGTATGTCATTTGTTGCTACAAGCTCCAAATCAAGCTCTTGTCCAATGGAGATAAGTGCTTGATTTACGGTGTTTTGCTCGGGCATGCCGTGGTTTTGAAGTTCCAAAAAAAACCGCTCTCTGCCAAAAATTTCCTTGTAGGTCTGCGCTTCTTCCTTTGCGCGATTGTAGCTGACTTTAAGGACATTTTTAGCCACAGGACCAGACAGACAGGCAGACAAGCAAATCAACCCATCGTTGTATTTGTGTAACAACTCAAGGTCAATTCTTGGTTTGTAATAAAAACCCTCTGTAAAGCCATAAGTTACCAGTTTTATCAGATTTTGGTAGCCTATATTATTTTCTGCAAGCAATACCAGGTGATAATAAAAATTATCAGGGCGTGCGTCTTTAGTGTGGCGGCTGCCCGATGCCACATAAACCTCACAACCTAAAATCGGCTTTATTCCCGCGTTTTTCGCCGCTTTGTAAAAGTCTATAACACCAAACATATTGCCGTGGTCGGTGATGGCAATAGCCTCCATACCCATCTCTGCCGCCCTTTTGGTCAGCTCCTTAATTTTGGCAGAACCATCCAACAGGCTGTATTCTGTGTGTACGTGAAGGTGGGTGAATTTATGCTTCATGGCTATTTAACCTCATTTTATAATACTTTAGACCACCTGTCAAAACACGCGCTTTGTAGCCTTTTTCATATAAAATTTTAACGGCGGCGGTTGCGGAATTGCCCCCATTGCTAATGACAATAATGTCTTTGTTTTGGCTTAATGTGCCGATGCCAAATTTTAAGTCACTAAGAGGGATGTTGACGGAGTTGGGGATGTTAAACATGGCAAAATCCGAATAATTACGCACGTCAAGCAGGGTTGTAATGTCGGGATTGGCATAATCTATTTCATCTGGATATGCCATGTGAATTTGACTGTTTATCACATCCAGGGCAGTTTTGCCAAGCTGTACAAGTGCTTTGTAAGGGCTTATAAAATCAAGGTTTGCCAAAGTTCCCACAGACCCCCCGCAAGTGATTAATGTTGTCACAATGTCCACAAAACCATCAGACCCAGCCCCAACCGCCGAAAAGCCGTAAATTTTGCCACCAGCCCCGTAAACAAGCTTGATAAACCCGCCATGTAAAGCTAAAACGCTGTAAATATAACTAACGGCAGACTTTATCAGCCTTTCCTCACTTGCTCCAGTCAATCCCGCCTGGAAATATCTGGTTGACACCACCAAAGCCCCTTCATTTCGCGGCGGCACAAGAGATGACCTAACAACTGCAAGCACAGCCGCTGCCCGCTCTTCCCCAAACTTTTCCGCTAAGTTTGGAGCTAAAATTTGTTGGTTGTCTTGTACTGTTTGCCCCTGTTGGTCACCAAAAAACAGGGTTGCGCGGCCTTCTTCATAAGGCAGATAAGGGTGGGTGGTTTGCATTATGACAATGTCCCATTTTGTGAGCTGTTTGCGCAGGAAAGCCGCCACATCTCTGTCAAAATCCCTAGGAAAACGGTCTGTTGTTGTTACCACCGTCGGCATAATGCCATAAGCATATAAATTAACCGCTGCCTGTGCGGCACTAACGCAATCACCAACTACATTAGCCGTTGTGTACCCCTTGCCTTTCAAAAAGCCCTCAATTTGCCTCCACTGATAATTAGGGCAACCCCCTTCTTGCAAATGCAGAACATCGCCATGTCCATTAGGGTCAGTGGTTGCAGGTCGCCTATGAACCAAAATGTCAAATTCTTGCTGATAAACGCGCCCTGTAGAAATTTCTTCCAAGGTTGCAACATTTGTGTCTACACTCCGCAGCACTTCCCTGGAATTATCTACCAAAACAACATCTGCCCCCTCCACATTAAAGCGCAGATGGTCAGCAGATGGCGCAGTATCTATATCCCCTATAACCAAAATTTTCATAAGTTCAACTCCTTATTAAGGTAATTATACCACACAAAAAAAGAATATGCAATGTCATAAAATAGTTCTTGACAAATTTCGTTAAAAGTGATAAAATTCCTAAAGGTATTTCCGCTTTTTATAATTCACGTTCTGTTACACCACTTAATATCACAAAGGAGTGTTATTGGATGAGATTAAAATTTAAAGGTAAAATTATTTTGCCAACCATTTTGTTGACGGTGATTTTGCTCGCTACAACCCTAATTGTTTCGGTTGTGCAATACAATTCGTTTATGGACGAATTGATGGAGGACCGCATAGAGGCGGCCGCAAGGGGCTTACGAGGGCTTTCTGAAGAAGCCCGCATGACAGCTATTGATTTAGGTCTACAAGTTGCAGCAGACCCCCGTGTTGTTGCTGCCATAATGGCAGAGGACACTGCCGAGCTAATGCGGCTTGGCAATCAAATTAAGCAAGAACTGCCAGTAACCTTTTTTACCTTTATGAGCCAGGACGGTATTGCACTAGCAAGAAGTGCCCAGCCTGGTCATTTCGGGGATGCCATAGCCACACCTTCTCTGTTGGCAGCTTTACAAGGCAATGTAACTGTAGCATATAACCGTGTGCAAGACTGGGAAATGCCAGTTCGGTCTGCTGTGCCTGTTTTCTATGATGGTGAAATTGTAGGCGGTCTTGTAACGGCATTTGCCATTGACGACGATGCAACCCTCGCTATACTTTCCGAAAGGTTTGAAGCAGAGTTTACAGTTTTTCAAGGAAACCAGCGCATTGCATCAACATTGCGCACCCCTGAAGGTGCAAGTGTTGTGGGGACAACCCTCGACATAGGGTTAAACCCAAATTATCACTCTGTTTTTGTAAATCATCAAGAACTATATGTTCGTACCGAGCGTTTCGGGGATGCTTTTAGCGGCTTTTACATGCCTTTGCTTGACCCTAGTGGAAATGTGATGGGTACGATTTTTATGGGCATCCACATACAAGACGTCCTTGACCAACGCAATCAGGTTGTGATGATTGTTACCCTTATCGGTATCGCTTTGATGGCGGTGGGTGCTGCTGTTATGTTCTTTGTGGCACGCCGTTTAACTGCTCCTGTGAAGCGTTTGGGCGATATTGTCACGAATATTGCAAAGGGTAATTTAAACGTGAATATTGACAGAAACAACATACCAAGCGACGAAATTGGTGAATTAACATTAAATGTCCATACTCTTGTGGATACTATCCGTAAAATAAATGACGACTTGACTGAGTTTTCTCAGGTTTTGGTGTATGATTATGAATTCCGTTTAAAGCCCGCAGATTTTGAAGGTGCTTATGCAGAGCTTATGCAAAACGTAAACAACGCTGTTGATGCCGCTGAGAAAGAGGCTTGGATAATGATGGAAACAATTGAATCTGTTGGCGCTGGTAATTTTGATTATGTTGCGGAAATACTGCCAGGTAAACGCTATATCGTAAACGAAGCCATCGACAAATTCCTTGAAAATATTCGGGAAGTTGTTTTGCAAATCAACAATATGAGCGACGCCATAGCCAACAAAGGCGATTTGACTTTCCAAGTTGATACCGAAGGGTATGAAGGCGGTTGGAGCGGTATTATTACTGGTCTTAACAAGATTGGCAGGTCCGTTTATAAACCAATGCGTGCAATTGAACTTGGCTTAGTGCAAATGAAAGAAGGTGTTTTTGACCTAGAGCTAATTGACAAAAACATTACTGACGCAGGTTATGACCCTAGCCCAGAGGCGTACAACGGCACATTTAGAGATTCTATCAGTGCCTTTGATAAAACCATCGGGGACATCTCCTCGTACATTTCCGAGCTTAACACCATTTTAGCAGAAATGGCAACGGGAGATTTGCGCAACACAATTAGCAGAGATTATGTAGGCGATTTTGACACCATCAAAAAATCCGTTAATTCTATTAATGAAACACTGCATAAAACCATGAGCGAAATTGCAACGGCTTCCGAATATGTGTTAAGCGGAGCAAACTCCATTTCTCAGTCTGCTACAGACCTTGCCACTGGTGCTCAAGACCAAGCTGCCAGCGTGGAAGAGCTTAACGCCTCTATAGAACTAATTAACGAACAAACCAAGCGTAATGCAGAAAATGCCACAACCGCTAACGAATTAAGCGGCAAATCCACTTCCAACGCCAGAGAGGGCAACGACGCCATGGCAGAAATGGTGGATGCCATGGAGCGCATTAAAGAATCTAGTAACAATATCAGCAAAATCGTTAAAACAATACAAGATATTGCTTTCCAAACCAACTTGCTTGCTCTTAACGCCAGCGTAGAAGCGGCAAGAGCTGGCGAACACGGCAAAGGCTTTGCGGTGGTTGCAGATGAAGTGCGAACCCTTGCAGGCAGAAGCCAAGCAGCAGCAACAGAAACAACCACCCTTATACAGGATAGTATTGACCGTGTAGACGCAGGTGCGTCAATTGCAGGAGGCACAGCAGAATCTCTTGATGCTATAGTGACCAGTGCTGGAGAGGTGCTTGATATTATCCAAAACATTTCTGTGGCATCTGTGGAGCAAGCCGAATCTATCGCCCATATTACCGAAGGGCTTTCCCGAATTTCTACAGTTGTGCAAAACAACTCGGCCGTTTCCCAAGAAACCGCCGCCGCCGCCGAAGAGCTTAACAGCCAAGCGGAAGTGTTACGTCAACTTGTGGCTTATTTTAAACTATAATTAAACAATATATAAAAATCACCCAACTTAATGTGGGTGATTTTTTGTTGTCGTTATATAGCGTGGCTTTCTGCCACATTTTGTAACGTTTCCCCCGCTAGGCGGTAGATTGTCCAGCCATCCATGGGCTTTGCCCCAAGGGATAGATAAAAATCAATACTTGGGGCGTTCCAATCCAAACAAGACCATTCCATTCGGCCACAACCTCGCTCTACAGCAATTTTTGCCAAATAAGTCAGCATGGACTTTCCAAAGCCTTTCCCGCGGTGTTCTGGACGGATATACAAATCTTCCAAATACAGCCCGCCGCGCCCAACAAAGGTAGAGAAGTTATGGAAAAACAATGCAAAGCCAATAGGTTTGCCGCCCACTTCTCCTAGGATTACCTCTGCCTTGCCTTTGTCAAAAATCCACTCATTTAGAAGCTCCTCTGTGGCGACCACCTCGTCCAACATTTTCTCATAAACCGCCAGCTCTTTAATGAATGACAAAATAAGCGGCACATCCGCAGGTTCAGCCTTTCGGATTGTGAAATTATTCACCGTGCCACCCCCTAGACCTGAAACGGCTTCAATTTCCAAATTTCGTTGGCATATTGGGCGATTGTGCGGTCGCTTGAAAACTTCCCGCTTTTGGCAACATTAAGAATTGCCATCTTTGCCCAATTTGCCTTATCGCCATAAAGCTGACCGATGCGCTCCTGAGCTGCGGCATATGATGCAAAATCTTGCAGAACAAAATATTCATCAGCGCGGGCTCCGCCCCAACCATTTAGCAAAGCCTCGTAAATTTCGCGGAAGCGTTCGTGGTCCTCGTCTAATGTGCCGTTAATTAACATGTTAAGAACCTGCTGTACACAACTGTCCATATTATATACATCCCAAGGGTTGTATGTTCCCCTTGCGGCAAGGTCGGCAACTTCTCCCGCGCTCATACCGAAGATTACAATATTATCTTCTCCAACTTCCTCAAAAATCTCCACATTTGCGCCATCCATTGTGCCAAGAGTGATTGCCCCATTAAGCATAAATTTCATATTGCCCGTTCCGCTTGCTTCCTTGCCTGCTGTGGAAATTTGCTGGCTAACATCAGCCGCTGGTATCAGACGCTCCGCAAGGCTTACGCGGTAATTTTCCATGAAAATAACTTTAATGCGCCCTTCGATTGTGGGGTCGTTGTTGACCAAATCAGCCACAGCGTTAATCAACTTAATTATCAGCTTGGCGCGGTGATAGCTTGCAGCTGCCTTTGCCCCGAAAATAAAGGTGCGTGGGGGCATTTCCAGCCAAGGCTGGGTTTTTAGCTGATTATACATTGCCAACACCTGTAAAATGTTCATAAGTTGGCGTTTGTACTCGTGAAGGCGTTTGATTTGTATGTCAAAAATGCTGTTAGGGTCAATGAGATGCCCGCTTGTTTCTTTAATATAGTTTGCCAGGGCAATTTTGTTGTCCCGCTTAATTTCCATAAATTTGTCAGAAAATTCAGGCTTATCAGCGTAAGGGGCGAGATTTTCAAGATGCGCCAAGTCCGTCAGCCACTTATCCCCTATGGTATCTGTGATAAGCCCTGCTAAATTCGGGTTGCAATGGGCAAGCCAGCGGCGTTGAGTTATGCCGTTGGTTTTGTTGTTAAACTTGTCAGGATAAATTTGATAAAAGTCTGCAAGTTCGCTGTTTTTAAGGATTTCGGTGTGGATTGCCGCCACCCCGTTAACGGAATGGCTTCCAACAATTGCTAAATATGCCATACGGACATAACCATCAGCAATAATCGCCATTTGGCGCAACTTATGAGGGTCGTTTCCAAACCATTCTGTCAGCTGGGCGCAGAAACGGCGGTTTATCTCTTCAATAATCATATAAATACGGGGCAGGATGCGGCTGAAAAGCTCTGTGGGCCATTTTTCAAGGGCTTCTGCCATAATGGTGTGGTTTGTGTATGCGCAGGTTTTGCGGGTAATATCCCATGCCACATCCCATGACAGACCGTTTTCGTCCACCAAAATCCGCATAAGCTCAGGCACAGCAACAGATGGGTGGGTGTCGTTAAGTTGCAAGGCAACTTTTTCAGGAAGCAGGGTCAAGTCCCCATGGGTTTCTAAAAAGCGGGAGATGATACGTTGCAAAGTTGCCGAAATAAAGAAATACTGTTGTCGCAGACGCAATTCTTTCCCTGCCATTGTATCATCAGCAGGGTACAGCACCTTGGAAAGGCTACGCGCCAGGCTTTGCTCCTCCACCGCCTTGCCATACTCACCTTTGTTAAAATAATCAAGGTCAAATTGGTTAACCGCCTCTGCCTCCCAAAGGCGCAGGGTGTTAACCGTTTCTGTTCCATAGCCAGGAATTGGATAGTCATAAGGAACTGCCAATACATTTTGGGTGTTTTCTTGAACAAAGCTGTAATTCCCGTCGCTATCCTTAACGGCATTTACGTTTCCGCCAAATTTTACAATAACGGCATAATCGCGGCGCAAAACACCCCAGGCATCGCCGCGGTCCAGCCAGTTATCAGGACGCTCAACTTGAAAACCGTCTTGTATGCCCTGTTCAAAAATGCCATAGCGATAACGAATACCACAACCATAGGCGGGCAAATCTAAAGTTGACAGGCTGTCCAAAAAGCAAGCGGCAAGACGACCAAGACCGCCATTGCCAAGCCCAGGGTCACGCTCTGCATCTTCCACGGCATTTAAATCCAGCCCAAGCTCTTCAAAGGTTTCCTTGGCAATGTCTTTTAATGACAGGTTTATCAGCGAATTGCCTAAAAACCTGCCCATCAAAAATTCCATGGATAAATAATGGACGATTTTAACATCCTGCTGATTGTACGCGTCGTGGGTTGCAATCCACTTGTCTGTTAAAACCTCCCGCACAGTTGCGGCTAGGGCGTCGTACAGCTGCCCTGGAGTGGCTGTTTCCACGGTTTTGCGGCTAAGATTTCTAACATTTTTTACAAACTTTTCCTTGAAATCATTTTTACACATATGCCCTCCAAATTGTTTAGAATAGGTCTACTACACTTATCATAACACAAACCTATCGCAATTACAACCACATCCCCCACAAAAACAATTTTACAAAACTTTTGCAAAAATGCCTCTAATATATTTTGGTTAATGTGCCGATAATAAATTAAGACGGAAAATAGAAAGGAACTATCACTATGAAAATTGTTGGAATTAACCCAATGCAAGGCATGATGCGCCCCATGGATGCAAGCACAGTAAGCCGCAGAAAAGCTGTAGAGCAAAATGTAAATGCTTACCAAGCCAGCAGCGAAGCTTTAGAAAAATCTGCCGCCCGCACCGCTTACAGAGCAACCCCTGATGTGCGTGAGGACCGTGTAACCGCCCTTAGAGCGCAAATTGAAGCTGGCACTTATGAAATTTCCCCCTGGGATATTGCTTCTAGAATTGTGGATGCTAGAATTTAGGGTGCAAGACCCGTTGCACCCTAAGCTTTATGCCCATAAGAAAAACCTTAATTTAACATACAAAAAATTTAATATGAAAATTTTACCAATATCAATAATATAAAATCAAAATAATGAGGAAGAAAATATGGCAGGGTTGATAAGTGATTTAATTAGCGTTATACAAGGGCAGACCGTTCTTTTTAAAGAAGTGGTTGCCCTTTCTGCGGATAAAAAGAATTTTATCATCAAAAACGATATTGAAGGTTTGCGGGGTATTGTTGCTCAAGAAAATATTATCGTGCCAAAGGCGTTAAAAGGCGACAAAGAAAGGGAACGGATAATGGCAGACATTGCCACCGTCCTAAATAAAAAAAATGACGAGCTAACATTAACAAAACTTGCAGAGCTTACAGAAGGTCAGCCCGAAAACCCAGAATTTAAAATTGCTGTGGAAGAATTTATTATCGTGCTCGACGAAATGAAACAATCTAACGACGCTAATAAACTGCTTATCGAAAGTGCCTTGGAATTTTTAGAATTTAACATGAATGTTGTACATTCCAGTTTAGATGCAGGTCCTGTTGGCTATGGAGATACATTAGACGACGGACACGAGCCTGGAAGTTTTATAGATACAAGTTCTTAGTAGGACAAGGGGGGATTATTTATGAGCATGTCAGGTTTATTTTCTGCCGTAAGCGGTATGCGCGCGGCTCAGACAAATTTATATGTAACAGGTCACAACATGGCAAACCACTCAACCCGTGGTTTTACCCGCCAAATGGTGCATCAAGCCCATTTTAACTCTCGTACCATTGGTCAGTCTCCTATGACTGGACCAATGCAGATTGGTATGGGTACTAGCATGAACGGCATCCGCCAAGTGCGTGACCATTTTCTGGATGTTCGCTTCCGCGAAACCGTGCCGCGTCTTGCCTATTGGGAAGTGCGCAACGGCACTCACTCGGAAATGGACGCTATTTTTGGTGAGCTTGAAGGGCATTATCGCCTTCATCTGTCGCTGGAACAGTTAAATTCTGCCCTTAACGAGCTAATTAACGACACACCTTCCCGCGACACCCGCTCGAATTTTGTTTCCCAAGCAAACACATTTATTGACAGGGCAAATGCCGCACAGCGGGCTACCTTTGAGTATCAAATGCAGTTAGATTTGGACATTCGCCGCTCTGTTCAGCGCATCAACCAGCTTTTGACGGATATAAACCATTTAAACCAGCGCATTATGCAAGAGCGTAATTTTGGGCAAAACCCCAATGATTTTATGGATTTGCGAAACAATGCCCTGGACGAGCTTGCAACAATTATTGACATTACCTTTATTGAAGTGCCTGGCGGGTCGGTTAATGTTATGACTGCCCACGACGGACACGCCCTTTTGATGAACGGCTCTGTGCATCAAGTTGGCTTGCGTCAGTCTGCTCCTATGTCACCTTTTGTAGAGCCTGTGTTTACAGCCCAAGATAGGGTGTTGGAATTTCAAGAGGAAGCCCGCTCTTTGTTTAGATGGGACAGGCTTTCCCGCAACTACACAGTGGACAACGGCGGGAAAGTGGGAAGTCTTTTGTCTATGCTTTCCAGCCGCGGCTTAACTCATACCAACTATAGAAGCCATCCTGTGGAAGAGCAGATTGATATTCGTAATCGTGTAGACATGACAGGGGCCGTTTCTGCCCTTATGCCTGCTGTTGTTCCGCCTTCTCTGGCGGGCTTAGATGCCCTTTTAGGCGAGTGGGATGACTTCCTTACAAACGCAACATTCACTGGTTTTGGGCCACCAGCTACAACCCGAACCTTTGAGCAAGTTGTGCTGTCCTCCCGTTTTGAACGCCCCCTTGACATAAATGCCCAAATAGCTTCAGAAGTTGCAACCCACGCGCCAGGCATTACCCCTGCCGCTGTTGAAGCAGCAAGGCAAGGGGTGGCGCAAGCCCTGGCAGATGGCGACATAACCGCAGAAGAAGCGGCACAGATGAACGCCTTCTTGAATAGCTTGACAAGCACCCGCCCAAGCGGCAACTTTGCAGTGGAAATTATGCAGGATTTTGACCTTATTCCCATGCGCCGTTTTGACATGAATGTGGGTGTTATACCCCGTATTCAGTCACAGTTTGATACTTTGGTAAACGACATGGTAAATATGTTTAATAACAGCCTTACCCAGCCCTTTTACGTGGATGGCGTGTATAGAATGCCAGTGAACCAACATGGGCATTATCACGGACAAATTACCCCGCCCTTTTCTGCGGCAGAACCAGCGGACTTACGTTTGTTTATCCAGATTCGCCCTGGGGAAGGGTACACCCTTGGAAATATAATATTAAACCCAATATATTTAGAGCAAGGTGGCGGTTCACATTTGCCGCTGACCTTCGCTGGGGAAAGCGACAACCGTTTGCTGCTCCACATGATGAATGAATGGAACAGCCCTCGCGTGCGTTTTGACAATTGGGAGCCAAAGAGCTTTAACTTCTTCTACCGCAACATGATTACAGAGATGGGTACGGGAGGCTCGGAAGCCCGCGGCGACCTGTTAGCGACAATGGAGGAAGTGGAAATGGTGCAACACCGTAGAATGAGCGTGTCTGCCGTGTCCCTGGAAGAGGAAATGTCTGCCATGATACGCTTCCAACACGCATACAACTCTTCTGCCCGTATGATTTCTATGATGGACAGCATGTTGGAGCGTTTGGTAAATATTGGTAGAGCGTAGAATTTTTTAAAGGATTTACAGAAGTGCCAAGGATGGCTTACAATAGACGTGTCTAATATAGATAAGGAGTGACATTATGAATTCAGCCTTCTTTGGTCTGCATGTGGCAACGTCTGCCATGCGCACATCACGAGCGAACTTACACACAATTTCCCATAATATAGCAAATGCAGAAACCCAGGGCTTTTCCCGCCAAGTTGCAATTCAGCAAGCCACAACGCCTTTGCGCACAGCAATGGGTCGCGGTATGGTTGGTACAGGTTCTGAAATTGTAAGCATCCAACAAGTGCGCAATCAATTTTTAGATGGAAAATTTTGGGCAAACAATTCTGTCCTTGGGCAGTTTAACAAAAAATATGATATTTTGACCTTGGTGCAAGGTATTTTGCACGAAGCCCCAGGGGTGGGCATCACCCACAATGTAAATGATGTTTTTAGCAGGGTTTCGGAGCTTGGCACAGATGCAGGCAGTGCTACACACCGCCGCAACTTTCTGTCTAGCCTGGAAACATTTGGCGTAACCGTCAACACCGCTTACAGCCAGTTGCGCCAACAACAAGCAGATTTAAACCAAGAAATTGGAGTTACTGTGGGCATTATCAACAGCCTTGGCCGCCAAATTACGTCGCTTAACCGCCAAATTTCTGTTTTGGAGCTTGACGGAAGCAACGCCAACGACCTGCGCGACCAACGCGCCTTACTTATCGACCAATTAAGCGGGCTTGTGAATATTGAAGTGCGTGAACAAGAAATGAACCCAGACTTTGCGGCAGGACGCACAACCGACCCCCGCGACAGCCGCCGCGAGTTGCTGATTTTAATTGACGGAAACCAATTTGTGCAACATTTTAACATGAATGGCATAGAAGTGCGTCCGCGAACCTTCTCTGACGGCATTAGCAACGTTGCCCGCAATCCAGAGGAATACCAAGGGATGCATGACATTTTCTGGTCAAACGGGCGCAGCTTTAACATGTATTCCCCAACCCTCCGCGGGGAGCTTGCCGCACTAATTAACCTGCGTGACGGCAATGGGGGCAGCTTTGGTAGCTTCAACACAGGCTCTGTGGCTCTTAACCCAACAGGCTTAACCCCTGCGCCAGGTTCGCCTTATATCCCAGGTTGGGAAGGCACGGCAACAAATGTCCTTAGGATGGAATTTGGACCAAACAGCCGCGTAGACCTTGGAAACACAGGTTTCATTACTGTGAGAGATACAAATGGTGTTAACCGACAAATAAGGTATACTGAATTTAGATTGGAATTTGATGCAAACGGCAATCCCGTAGCGGGCTGGTTTAATCTCTATGATAACGACCAACAGCCAGCACCTCTTGACTTTGCTACAATCCTAACTGCGCCTCAAGAAGTGGTGGTGGGGCGCACAACCAGCTACAAAGGTATTCCGTATTTTATGGCGCGCCTTAACGAGCTTGTGCGCACAAAAGCCGCCGCCTTCAATGAGGGCAGGTTCTTAAATGGCGAATCCATTAACGGGGTAACTGGACATATGGAAGGTTACGACCTTAACGGCATCCCCGCCTGGGATATTGCAAATGGCGGCGCAGGTTTTATTATGTCTTTTTATGGCGTTGGCGGCTTTCAAAATTTTGCCCCGCCAGCAGGTGCTTCCGACAACTGGACATTTAATTATTTTAACATAACCGCAGGCAATTTCATGGTAAACCCAGCTTTAATGGCAGATTCAAGCAGGCTTGCCATTGCATCTGACCCCTCCAACACCCCTTCTCAAAACGACATTGTGCATAGTTGGGGAGCTATAACCGAGGAACGCGGGCTTTTCCGCGAAGGTCGTCTTGGTGACTTTATTGCCGCAATTACAGGTGATTTGGGAATTACAGGTCGTCAAGCACAAAACTTTTCCCGCTCCTACACAGAGCTTATGGTTACGGTGGAAAACCAACGCAGAGCCGTTTCAGGCGTTTCTATGGATGAAGAGGTCGCCCATATGATACAGCATCAGTTGGTGTTCCAGGCTGCCGCCCGCCTGTTTTCTGTAATTGACAATATTTATGATACCATGATAAATAGAATGGGAAGCTGGAGTTAACCTACACTTGCCTGAGCAAGCCATGATTTTAGGGGGAATATCTAATGAGAATTACAAATTCAATGACAACAAATAGATTATTAATGAACCTTAACCGCAACGCCAACAATGTGGATAGGCTTTTTATGCAACTTTCCAGCGGTAAGGTTATACAGCGTCCATCAGACAATCCCATTATCGCCAGCCGCGCCTTGCGCTTCCGCACAAATGTGGCGGAGGTGCAACAGCATCAGCGTAATGTGGCACAAGCCCAGTCTTGGATGGAGGTTAGTGAGCAAAACCTGCAAAACACCACTGAAATTTTAACCAGAACAAGAAGTGAGCTGATGGTGCAAGGTGCTTCTGGTACATACACCTTCCAAAACCGCCAGTCTATAGTTCGCGTGGCAGAGCTTTTGTTCCAACAAATGAAAACAGAGCTTAACGGCACTTTCGCTGGGCGTTATGTGTTTTCTGGCTTCCGCACCAACCAGCCGCCAATCGTAACCCAAAATAATATAAGCACCGCCCCAGGGATTACCCCTGCAAATGATGTAAATTTTGAAATTACCAAAAACATAACCAGGCAAAACATTCAGGATGCGGGCGCAGTTTTCTGGCGCAATGCCAACCCAATTGTGGCCAGCCCTCCAGACCCGCCAATTCCACCTGCTGATGTTGCGGTTGGCGGCACTGTAGACGCGGCTTGGTTTGACCCGCCATTAGCGGCAGGCGACCCATCTCCTTTTAACATGGAGTATGAATATCCATCAGGTTCTGGCAACTTCTACACCGTTAACGCAGGCGACCCTCTTTCTGCCGATGCAATATCCGCCTTAGGTGCTGGCGATATGACCACCTTACAGGCCATTCCGGAAGGGGGCATACACGCAGGAACGCCTGATGTGCCTGCTGGCACATTGCACGCCGTTGTTACTTATGAATGGCTAAACCGCCCAGATAGACAGACGGCAAACTGGGAAGATGACCCGAATATTATACTAACTGTTGTAGGTCAACCATCAACACCAGGAGGCCCTGGCTATCCCCATGGTATCAACATTTTGCGCCTGCCATACCATGCCCATTATGATGCCAACGGCAACCAGGTGCGGGATATACAAGTGCCGCCATTCCTGGCTGGGCTTCCCGTCAATGTTGTCAGCGTTAACAATGCGCCAAATCCGTATATACCCGTGGCAGGCTCTATCACCTTCATACGTGAAACTGGTGAGTTTGTGATACATTCAAACGACCTGCCCGCTTTTGACACCAGCCATTTCACCACACCAACCAATGCAACAAGAACCCTGGATTTTAGCAATGCGACCTTCCCTATTCCAGCTGGCACATATATCAATGTTGCTGGCACTGATGTTTATATAGGCGGAAGCACCATTCTTAGTACCATTGCCGATGCCATTAATGCTGCGGGTATCGCGGAAATTGCTAACATCGGCACCCCCCTCCCTCCGGGTCAGACACACTTGGCACTTTTCTCCGTAGTCACTGGCTCTGCTGGAAATTTCAGTGTTACAGGCCTTGGTCCAATTGGTGCCACCCAGGTATTGTACCCCACTGGCAGGGATGTAACCCTCGCCCCATACCGTGGTGTCACCCTAACTTACAATATTAACGGGGTTTTTCAAAATGAGCTTAATCCGATAATATTTTTTGACACCAACCGCGCGGATAACGGCAATGTGCTGTTTTTCTCCCAAGCAAATCAAGAGTTGCAGTTTGAAATGGGTACTAACACCCACCTAACAATTAACGCCCAAGCCCGCGACGTTGCCCCGTGGCAAATGTTTGCAGACATGAATAGCCTAATACGCTGGGTTAACAACATTTACAACAACCCAGATTTTGACACAAATTCGGAAGAAGCCGCAAGGGAACGCGCCTTTTTCAGTGAGCAACTTTACACCAAGTTTACTAACACCATGGAGCGTTTTGACGGGCATATCCAAACCACCACAACGGAATTTACTGCCCTTGGCAGCCGTATGGAGCGAATGGAGATGGTTTCTGTGCGCCTTGATGAAAACGAGGACACATTCCGCGCCCTTCGTGACCAAAATGAGAATATTGATTATATTGAGATTTTGATGCGCCTTAACTCTGCAGAAGCGGTTTTCCAAGCCGCTATGCAAATAGGTGCGCGGGTGAACCAACTATCTCTGGTAAACTTCATCTAAATAACGTAGGGGCGCATAATATGCGCCCCTTTATTGTTATAATAATTTTAAAATTTCAGCATTTATGCGCCCTGCAATCCCTGCCCAGGAATGGGTGCTGATTTGGCTTTCAATTTCCTTTGTAAAACCCTCACCTTTGCGAACTCTCGCCACCTGTGTAGCCAACTTGTCCGCCAAATCTTCCACAAACTGCGGAACATCTTCTTCCACTGGCTTATCTGTGTTATAAATACGGGGCAACTTAACATATTCGATAACCCCAGATTTGTTGACCTTTTCACCAAGCAAAGACATTAGGGCTTCGATTTCTGTGGCAACCACCCTAAGACCTGTAGCAAGGCTTTCAATAGCGATAAGCCCAAGCCCCTCAAAATATGAAGGCATCACATAAATATCCTTGCCCCGCATATAGCCTGCCAGAACCTGCTGGCTTGTAATATGCACAAGCTCAATATTATCGTAAGAACCGATTAGCTCATCAATGCGGCGTTTGTTGGTTTCGTCTGGCGTGCCAATAATGTGCAGATGGATATTTGGATAGGTTCTATAAACCTCTTTAAACGCTTCTATAAGCTCAAAAACACCTTTGGAACGCTCAATTTTTGCGGCATATACAATGTGGATTTTGTCACCGCCTTGGCGACCGTCCGTGTGGGGGTAAAAAATATTCTGGTTAAACCCGCCGCCCATTGTTACTATTTTGGCGGGGTCGATGCCGAAAACGTCAGTAATGCGCTGTTGTTGGTCATCACTTAGAGAAAAAACCGCATCTAATTTGTCAAGCCCTTCCACGAACATTTCTTTCATTAAGGGGTTTTGCTCCCCTTGGCGCAGGTCTGTGTTATGGCACACGCCAATTTTCACCTGCTCATCAAAAATTTTTATACCCATTGACGTTAGCATCCATAAATGATGCAAAATCACCACATCTGGCTGAAAATGGGTTTTTGCCATGCCCAAAATCCCCTCAAATGCCACCTGCCATTGGGAAAGCATGGTCACATTCATAGAAGAGTAGACTGTGTTGTCATAGGGCATAATGTCGCTCATGCCTGCGATGGGGAAGGGGAGGGCTTCGCTTTTAAATTCCACAGGAAAACAGCGATTGTCAGGCAACACGCCCCATTCAAAGCCATCCTGCACCGCAAACACAGCCGCCTGCTCATGCCCAAAAGCCTTTAGCCCTTCCACCAAATTGCTGTAATAGACCCCGCTACCCGTCCTCATGGGCAACTGCGCCAAAACATGTAAAATTTTCATCAAATTCCACCTCTTTAAGTTTTCCCCGCCAATTTCCGCATTTCTTCGGCGGCAGATATGGTCGTATCTGTGATTTGCGCGCCGCCAATAAGGCGGGCAATTTCTTGTATAACCCCATTTGCAGCCATTTTGTGGACATGGGTCACAGTGCGTTCCCCTTGAGGGGATTTTTCAATTAGAAAATTAACATCTCCCATTGCGGCAATTTGGGGCAAATGGGTAATGCACAGGATTTGGTGGGTTTTGCTGATAACTGACAGCTTTTCAGCTACCTGCTGGGCGGTGCGCCCGCTTATGCCTGTGTCAATTTCATCAAAAATAAAGGTTTCGATGCTGTCATAGGTTGCCAAAGCCGTTTTGAGGGCAAGCATAGTGCGGGACATTTCTCCGCCAGAGGCTATTTTTGACAGAGGGTACATGTCCTCGCCCTTGTTGGTTGAAATCATAAATTCGGCACGGTCAAAACCTCTTGCCCCGAATTCCTTACGCCGCTGTATGTCAATGGCAAATTTTGCCGCCGCCATGCCCAACCCATGCAAAATCTCTTCAATTTGAGCAGATAGGGCGGTTGCCGCATCTTTGCGTACTTTAGACATTAAAAGGCATGTTCGCCCAATTTCTTTTTCTAGGGATTTCTTATCCTCGGCAAGGCGGGCAAGCTCTGCTTCGCTATTTTCGATTAGGTCTAATTTTTCCTGAATTTCCCCAGCATACTCTAAAATTTGAGACGTGTCTTTTTTATATTTTTGCTTTAAGCGATAGAGCAAATCCAGCCTTTCTTCGATTTTATCAAGCTCTTCTGGGTCGTGGCTTAGGTTGTCCAGATACCGCTGATGACCCTTTGCAATTACCTCCAATTGCTGATGCAAGCTGGTTAGCTGTACCAGCATCCCCTCTTTTGAAGAATCCAGACTTGCTAAATTTCGGGCAAATTCCAGCCCGCCGCCAATATCGCTGACGACACCAAGGCTGTCGGCAAGCCCTCTCGCCACTGCTTCCACCTTCTCGCCTTGTTTTAGAAAATCCCGCCGCTTTTGTAGCTCCTCTTCCTCATCAATCTGTAAGTTTGCCGCCTGAATTTCCTCGAGCTGAAACTGATAAAATTCTACCTGGTCTGGTGATATGCCACTTTGATTTTCAAGGCTTTCAACCTGTTTTTGCAAGGCTTTATAATCACTAATCAATCTTGCCAAAGCAGATTTTGGCTCTGCCAACTGGTCTTGGCAAAACCTGTCCAACAAATGCAGGTGCTTATTTGGGTCAAGCAGGCTTTGATGCTCATGCTGCCCATGAATGTCAATTAAAAACGCCGCAACCTCCCGCAACATGCCAATTGTAACGGTTTTCCCATTTATTTTGCAAGTGGTTTTCCCTGCGGATGTGTGACTGCGGTGAATAAAAACCGCCCCATCTTCCTCTATAGCAACTCCCATTTCAGCGATTTTTGCTGTAACATCAGGGTTGCCAATGGCGAAAAAAGCCTCAACAGAGGCAACTTCCGCGCCAGAGCGCACAAAATCCCGCCCTACGCGGCTGCCTAGAACAAAATTTATACTATCAATTAAAATGGACTTGCCTGCGCCAGTTTCTCCCGTAAGAATATTCAAACCGCCACCAAAATGCACGGCACATTCTTCGATTAACGCCACATTACTTACCTTTAAATGTTCTAACATAATTTTCACCTTAATTATTGGCGGTTAGCCCTTGATTTCAGCCCTTGTTTCGCCATCTTGAAATTGCAAAGCCACAGATTGCCCCGCTGTAAGGCTGGAAGATTTTCTTATTGTGTTGCCCTCGTTGTCTGTTACGAAGGCAAAACCTCTGCGCAAAACCGCCATAGGGCTGATTTTCTCTAAAATTTCAGATTTTGACAGCAGGTCACGTTTTGCGCTGTCAACATGGCGGTGAACGGCAGAACGTAAAACCCCTGCGCGGCGTTTTAATCGTGCGGGCATTTCCTCGATTTGGCTGTTTAGGGCTTGGTTAAGCTCATCCACAGCAAATTTCAGCTCCCCAACCATTTGCCCCCAGCGAGGGGTCGCCACTTCGGCAGCTTCTGTAGGAGTGGCACAGCGTAAATCTGCCGCAAAGTCGCATAAACTAAAGTCGGTTTCATGCCCAACCGCTGAAATTACAGGGATTGCAGAAGCAAAAACGGCACGAGCCACCATCTCATTATTAAAAGCCCACAAATCTTCCGCAGAGCCGCCGCCGCGCCCTACAATCAGCACATCTGCACCGCTTTGGGCGTTGGCAATTTCAAGAGCTTGCACAATGTCTGCAGGGGCGTGGTCGCCTTGCACCAAAGTGGGCAAAATCACAACTTCCGTCAGATGATTGCGGCTGCGGATGATTTTAAGCATATCAGCAATTGCCGCCCCTGTTAGCGATGTAACAATGGCGATTTTGCGGGCATAGGTTGGAATTTTCCGTCGATTGGCAAAAACCCCTTCCGCCAACAGCTTCTCCTTCAACTTATCTAAGGATTGCAAAATATTACCTTCCCCTGCAAGGTCCAAAAACTCGCCAATCAGGCGCACTTCTCCGCTTTTTTTATAAAGGGAGATGCGCCCGTAAATCCGCACCAAATCCCCATTTTTTGGCAGGTTGGGAAGTTCAGACGCTTCACCCTTAAAAATGACGCAACGGAGGGTTGATTCCTCGTCTTTTAACGCAAAAAACAGATGACCGCTAGAATGGCGGGTAAAGCCAGAAACCTCACCCTCTACCCACAAGCCGCATAACAGCATGTCGTCCTCTAGCAAATCCCTCATATAATCTGTAATTTTGCTAACTTTATATGCTTTAATTTTCATGGGGTGCCTTCTTTTTGGTTGCCTGAGAGGTGGCCCGCTGGCGAACCTTCTCCAAAATTCCGTTGACAAATTTGCCTGCTTCTTCGCCAGAAAACTCTTTGGCAATGTCAACAGCTTCATTGATGGCAACCGCCGCAGGAGTGTCCTTTTCATGCAAAATTTCAAAAATAGCAAGGCGCATAACGGCTAAATCAACTTTGTCAATGCGGCTTATATCCCAATCCGTTGCAGTTTTTTGGATTATTCTGTCAATTTTTTCTAAATTGTTAAAAACTCCGTTATATATGCGCTTGATATAGTCAGGTTCGCTAAAGCCTAAATCTGCAACCTCCCAAGAAAACTCTTGTAAATAGTAGTCCATTTCAAGGGGTGCATCCTGTTGGAAATCTCTAGCGAAAATCAAGCACATGGTATGTTTTCTATCAGTTCTTCTGGCTGGAAGTTTCATTATCTCCTCACAGGTGGGCGTTGAGGGGTTTTTTCAAAACGCAAGCCCGCCACATTCACATTAACTTCACAAACATTCATGCCCACCATGGTTTCTAAGGCTGTTGCAATGCGCTTTTGCACCTCTTCTGACACCTGATGTATTTTATGACCAAATTTTACCATAATAGTAATATCAACTTTTACGCCCTCGTCAGTTATTGTTATTTTTACGCCGCGGGCAAAGTTGCGACGGGCAAACCGATGGGACATCTCCCCCTGATGGGATGGGGCAGACCCTGCCATCACACCATTTACTTCCAGTGCCGCCGTGCCAGAAATTATGGCTAATACTTCATCAGCAATGCGGATTTGCCCGATGTTGCCGTTTACAGAAACTTCATTCATATATTTTCCTCCTCTGGGTTTATTTGGAATAATTTTTGCAAATACTAAGAATATTATAACAAAACTGAAGCAATAAAGAAAGGTCAAACTGATGAAAAAATTAAAAAAGTTTTTAATTATATTGGCGGGGTCTGTTTTTGCTGTAAATACAGTGGTTTTTGCTTATGAAAATAATGGGGAATATTATCAGCCGCCTGTGTCATTATCCCTAGAGGCAGATTTGGCGTTAGTGGTGGACGTTGCAACAGGAACTATTTTATACCATCAGGGGGACCCCCATGCCCGCGCCCTTCCCGCCAGCACCACAAAAGTTATGACGGCTCTGTTGCTACTGGAAAGCGGCGCAGATATGGAGGACCTTATTTTTCATTCCCCAGAAGCTGTCTATTCAATCCCAAGAAATTCCAGCCACATAGCCATGAACGCAGGGGAGGTGCTGACCGTTTCTCAGGCTCTTTACGCCATTATGCTGCCCAGTGCCAACGACGTAAGCAACGCAGTGGCGGAGTTTGTGGCGGGAGATTTGGAAAGCTTTGCAGCTATGATGACAGCCCGCGCCCGTGAGCTTGGGGCAGTGAACACAAATTTCACCAATGCCCACGGTCTGCCTGATGACAACCATTTTACAACCACTTATGATATGTATTTAATAATGGCTGAAGCTATCAAGCATCCCGAATTTTTACAGGTCATTACCTCGCCCCGCTACCGAATCCCCCCTACGGAGCATCAGCCAGAGCCGCGGTTTATTGACAATACAAACGCCATGGTTCGCCCTAACACTCCTGAGTTTTCCCGCGATGTGGTGGGTGGAAAAACAGGCTGGACAACACCGTCTGGACATGCTTTGGTGTCCTATGGCAGGCGGGATGGCGTTGGGCTTATCACCGTAATAATGTCCGCAGAGCGGCGGGATATAATATTTAACGACACGCAAACCCTGTTAAATTACGGTTTTGAGCAATTTGAACCCCACACCTTTTTCACGGCATCAGATTTTTCTGTAGGGGTTGACTTGGTTCAGCGCAGCCGCGAAGGAGTGATTGTTATTGATTATATGCCCATTGGAGCCGAAAGAGATGCGCTAGTTTACTTGCCCCGCAGTGTCAACCCTGATGATGTGGAAGTGCAGTTAATACTGCCAAACCGCATAACTGCGCCAGTTTATGCAGGTTTTCCAGTGGGGCGCGTTACCATAACATACAACGGCAAAACCCTTGACGAAGTTCCCCTTGTTACGACCCAAGCAGGCATAGGGCTGCCGTCAGAAGCTTTAGAAGGGCTTGCCACTGCCGTTAACCCCCTGCATGACATAGCGGCAACCTTGGCAGAACAATACGAACCAACCTTAATCCCAGAATGGCTAACACTGCAAAACCTGTTGGCAGGGGCAGGGGCGGCTGTTTTGGCAATTGTTCTTTTGGTGCTTATGGTGAAGTTTTTACGCTTTGGAAAATCCCGCCGCCGCGGTTATCCTAACAAATCCCTAAAAATGCGATATAAATATCGGTGATAAAAGCCCATAAAAATGCGCCAACGCAGGGGAGCGTTGGCGCGGAAAGGGGGGTATATAAAACAAAAGGGGGTTTTGCTGGTGCAACCAGCCAAGCACTTACAGGATTTGAACCTGAAAGACATAAGTCGCGGAGAAAACCTCCGAGCGGTTAACCTTTCCGCCAACAAATGCTAAAATATTACCTTGTACGATTACTATATCACACAACCCCAATTATGTCAAGAAAAACTTTTCTTGACATAAGTTTTTGTGTGTTGTATTATGTATTATAATATTTTATGGAGGTTAAATTAATAATGATACAAACAGATAGGCTGGAACTAATACCTTTGACTATCAGGCAATTAGAGCTGTGGGTTAGCGACATAGCCGCTCTTGAGCAAGAGCTAAACTGCACTTATTCAGGCGAGTCTACAGAGGGCTTTTTGTCAGACATAATCAAGATGAAAATAGAGAGAGCAAAAGCCGACGAGGCAAACCATATTTTTCATACTTTTTGTTTTGTTCTCCGCAAATCAGACAGGGTTGTTTTGGGTTCTGCCAGCTTCAAAAGACCCCCAAACCACAACAAAGAGGTGGAGATAGGATACGGACTTGGAAAAAATTTTGAAGGCAATGGTTACATGACCGAAGCCGTGCAAGCTATGTGCAACTGGGCAAAATCCCAGGAGGGCATCTCCTTCCTTATTGCTGAAACCAACTCAGGCAACATAAAGTCAGAAAATGTGTTGAAGCGTTGCGGCTTCATTTTGTATGACAGGCAAGAAGAAAACTCATGGTGGAAATTCCCCTTACGCTCTGACCTTTAAAATTTCTTAAAAATTTTTCTTGACATTTTCGCCCGTTTGTTGTATTATATATTTTGTGTAATAAGCAACGAGCAGTTGTGGCGGAAGTGGTATACGCGCAAGACTAAGGATCTTGTGAGCCTAGCTCGTGCAGGTTCAAGTCCTGTCAACTGCATAAAACCTCCCGAATTTTAAGGTTCGGGAGGTTTTATTTTTAGGTAATTATATTAAAACCCCACAACCACGTCATCGTCTACCGTAGGGGCGCATATTATGCGCCCGCTGCTGGGCAAACGTACTCTGCATCATCATCACGTGTGTCGGACAACAGGCGCATAATATGCGCCCCTACGGTTGAAGTGAGTTATTTGATACTGAATAATTCTTTAGCGTTTTGTGTGGTTATTTTCGCAACTTCCTCTGCGGTTGTGCCCCAGATACTAGCGATTTTTTCGGCGATATAGACAAGGTTGCGGCTGTCGTTGCGTTGCCCGCGGTTAGGGTCGGGGGAAAGGTAAGGGCAGTCTGTTTCGATAAGCAGGCGGTTTCTGGGGGTAATTTCCACAACTTCCCGCAAGGCAGGGGCGTTTTTGTAGGTTACAACGCCGCCAACGCCAATATGCCAGCCCATATCTAAATACTTCTGAGCTTCCACCACACCAGAGGAAAAGCAGTGCATAACACCGCCAATTTTCGCCCCTGCCCCTGATGCAGTTAGGATTTTCATAGTGTCCTCAGCGGCTTCGCGGCAGTGGATGACCACTGGAAGCCCTAGGTTTAACGCCAAATCTAACTGTGCCTCGAACTGCTCCCGCTGCACATCTCTTGGAGAGTGGTCATAGTGATAATCAAGCCCAATTTCCCCAATGGCAACCACCTTCGGCTCGTCTGCCATCTTAGCGATTATCTCCAAATCGCGATAGCGCAAATCTTTGGCATTGTGAGGGTGAAAACCAAGGGCGGCGTAGATATAATCATATTTCTGGGCAAGCTCCAGAGTGGTGCGGCTGGTTTTCATGGAAGTGCCGATGTTTAAAATATAGTCAATACCAGCCTCTGGAAGAATTTCCCCGAGAAGCTGGTCGCGGTCGTTGTCATAATGGTCAAAATCGTAATGGCTGTGGGTTTCAAAGTACATTTGTATTCTCCTTAAAATTAGGTCACACTAACGACAAATCCTTCAAACTCGCCATCCCGCGCTTGACGCATAGTATCAGTTAGGAACAACTAATGGGATTGCGTGTCAAGCCCACAATGACGTTGAAGAGCGTGCCGTCTATAGCCAATCCTTGCCAAAGGGTTCTTGGCAAGGATTGTATGCGTTAAAACAATTTCTCTGGATAATGCCCGCTGTTTATTAAGTCGTTTATGACATTCTGGGCTTTTGCCAAGTCCTCTTGGTAGGTGACACCCATCCATTTATCGTCCACGGGCAAAACCCGCATTGTGGCCTTTTTCGCGTCAATTAATTTGCCAACGGTTGCATTTAAAAAATATTCTGCCTTTAGGTCGTTAATATTATTTTGCAGAAAATCCGCAAAACCTTTGCCGATTTCGTTAAAAATGGCGGGGGTGAAGGCAAAAGCAAGCATGTTGACAATTGTATCATCTGCAAGAGGGGTGAAACTGCCGTTTTCTGCGTTGCCAATCCCCTCTGGGCGAATTTCTATATTCCGCATTTCCTGGACTTTAGCCAGATAGCCGCCCTCAATGGTGCAGACGGCACGGGACACACTGCCATGTTCTGACACGGTTTGAGCCAGTTTATGCCCAGGCATTGCAAAATCATAGTCACCACCGCCAGAGGTTAAAAATTGGTGCATGGAGCTGAAAACGCCGCGTCCATAGAAGTCGTCGGCAGAGATGACAAAAAACGGCTCGTTCACAGCGTGGCGCGCCGCCCATAAGGCGTGGGAAGTTCCCCAAGGACGCTCCCGCTCCTTAGGCACGCTAAAACCCTCAGGCAAATCACCTACAGTCTGCAAAGCAAGCTCCACAGGCACTTGGGTGATTTTTGCGGTAATATCCTTCATGTCTTGTAAAATTTCGGGCTTTGTAACAAAAACAATTTTGCCAAAGCCAGCTTTAATGGCATCATAGGCAGAAAAATCCGCGATAATTTCCCTATGTCTGCCAATTGGCGTAATCTGCTTTGGGCCGCCGAAGCGAGAGCCAAGGCCAGCCGCCAAAACAACTAAAGTCGGATTCATGTTAATGCCCCCTAAAATCCATCAATAATATTTTTATCTAGGGTGCGCAAAATTTCTACAGCAAGTTTTACACCGTTTTTGTAGTCTGGCAAATAGGCGATAGAATTTGGGCTGTGTACGTGACGAGAGGGGTGAGCGATAATAATATTAGGCACACCCATTTGGGAAACTTGATAAGCCGCACCGTTGGTAAAACCGCCAGTGCGCACAGATTCTTGTACTGGGATGCCTTTTTCGTGGGCTACGTCAAGAGCAAGACGGATAAAGCGCGGGTGGGTTATCATGCCAGGGTCAATATGGCGAAGCATCGGGCCTTTTTTTAATGCCGTTTGTATCATTTCTGCTGGGGCAAATGTGTCATCTGCTGGCGTTCCCTCGAAACAAATGGCAACATCAGGTTTAACCACATTAGCAACAACCATTGCGCCGCGCATACCAACTTCTTCCTGGGCAGACAGCGCACCCACCACATTCACTTTTATGTCAGATGCCGCTACTTGGTGCATGACCTCAATAACAGCAGCGCATCCAAGGCGGCAGTCGAAGGCTTTGCTCATCATAATATCTGTTTCTTTGTTATGCTCAAATTCTCCAAAAGGCACAACAGGGCTTGCAACACCAATGTGATATTTTTCCAAAACCTCTTCTTTGCTGGTAGCACCAATATCAATAACCATGTCTGTTACCTTTAAATCGCTTTCATTGCCGCCAAAATGCGGAGGGCGAGAGGCAACCACCCCATGAACAAATTCCCCCTTGCGGTTTTTGATAACAAGTTTTTGAGCAAGAAGCACGGGGGCAGACCACATGCCAAGGGTCATAAAAGTTAGTGTGCCATTGTCTTTAATGGCTTGTACCATCATGCCAACCTCATCACTGTGAGCGTCCACGAGGACGGTTGGAAGGTCTGGGTTTATGCCACCTTTTGGGTAAAAATATAGGTTGCGCATACTGTCCTCTACAATTTCAACGCTGTCTGGGGCGTATTTGCGGGCAACTGCCACCACATCATCCTCAAAACCTGGGCAACCAAAAGCGTTTGTCAAATCTTTAATCAAATCAACAGAATTCATAGTTTATCTCTCCTCATATATTAAATTTTTTGTCAATATGTAACCAAATCATTATACACGAAAGAGAATTATCAGTCAAGCTATTGTGCAAATTATCCAAACGTGTTATAATATGCCAAGCATAACACGAAAAGGAGAAAACTAACATGGAACATAAAAAATATAACCCAAAAAGTTTAGAGAGCAAGTGGCGGAAGAAATGGCAGGAAATTGACATAAACCCGCCTAATAAAGATAAGCCGAAACAGTATATTCTGGACATGTTTCCATACCCTTCTGGAGAGGGTTTGCATGTAGGGCATTGGCGCGGCTATGTGCTGTCCGATGTGATAAGCCGCCAAAAATTAATGCAGGGCAATTATATAATCCACCCAATGGGCTGGGATGCCTTTGGTTTGCCTGCGGAAAATTTTGCGATTGAGAATAACACCCACCCTTCCAAAGCGGTGGAGGAGAGCATAAAAATTTTCAAGCCCCAATTGGAAGCCATTGGCGCAATGTATGACTGGGCAAGGGAGCTTAACACCACCGACCCTAATTTTTACAAATGGACACAGTGGATTTTTATACAAATGTTTAAAAAAGGTCTGGCTTATGAGAAAGAAATGCCTCTTAACTGGTGTCCAACCTGCAAAGTTGTTTTGGCTAATGAAGAGGCTTCAGGGGGAGAGTGCGAACGCTGCGGAGGTGTCACTTCCAAGCGCAATTTGCGCCAGTGGATGCTGAAAATAACCGAATACGCCCAGCGTTTGCTTGAAGATTTGGACAAATTAGACTGGCCTGAGAAGGTTAAGCGTATGCAGGCGGAATGGATTGGCAAGTCTACAGGGGCAAAGATTGATTTTGCAGTGAATGGGCGTGATGAGAAAATCACGGTTTTCACCACCCGCCCAGATACCATTTGCGGGGCAACCTTCATAACCCTTGCCCCAGAACATGAGCTTATACAGGCTTTAACCACAGATGAACATCGGGATGCCGTGGAAAAATATGTTAAAGAAGCCTCCACTATGTCCAATGTTGACAGAATGGCAGCAAAGGAAAAAACTGGCGTGTTTACAGGCTCTTTTGCTGTTAATCCTGTAGATGGCTGCCATATGCAAATTTGGGTTGCAGACTATGTTTTGGCAGATTATGGAACAGGTGCAATAATGTGCGTTCCAGGGCACGATGAGAGGGATTTTGAATTTGCCACAAAATACGGATTATCTATTTTGCAGGTTATTTCCCCAGATGGCACAAAATCCCATTTAGAGGAAGCTTATACTGGTGATGGCGTGCTGGTAAATTCTGACCAGTACAACGGCTTAACCTGCGAAGAAGCTAAAACTAAAATAGGAATAGACCTTGAAAAATCAGGAGTGGGAATTGCTACCACCAATTACCGCCTGCGGGATTGGGTTTTCAGCCGTCAGCGGTATTGGGGTGAGCCAATCCCCCTTATCCACTGCGAAAAATGCGGCGTTGTGCCTGTGCCAGAAGCCGATTTGCCTGTGACCCTTCCTCATGTGGACAGCTACAAGCCCACCGACACAGGGGAATCCCCATTGGCGTTAATGGAAGAGTGGGTTAATATTCCCTGCCCAACCTGCAGCGCGCCTGCCAAGCGGGAAACCAATACCATGCCCCAATGGGCAGGGTCCTCTTGGTATTTCCTGCGCTATCTTGATGTTAATAACCCAAATGAGCTTGTTAGCAAGGAAAAATTAGCCCCTGTGGATTATTATGTAGGCGGGGTCGAACATGCGGTTTTACACCTTCTTTACGCCCGTTTTTACACCAAATTTTTATACGATATTGGTGTGGTGGATTTTGAAGAGCCATTTACCCGCCTGTTTAACCAAGGGATGATAACCAAAGACGGCAGTAAAATGAGCAAATCTAAAGGCAATGGGGTATCCCCAGATGGTGTCGTGGAAAAATATGGAACGGATGCCCTGCGCATGTACATCCTTTTCGTCGGCCCTCCAGAGCTTGATGCAGACTGGCAGGACAACGGCTTGGAAGGGGTTTACCGCTTTTTAAACAAGCTGTGGCGTTTGGTTGTGGAAAATCTTGACAAAACCGTTAAACCCACCGCTGACCTTGAGAAAATCCGCCACAAAATGATAAAAGATATTACCTGGCGTGTGGACAATTTATCCCTAAACACTGCCGTTTCTGGCTTTATGGAGTATACCAACGCCTTAACGGACATGGCGCGCAAAAGTGGCGTTGACAGGGAAACCCTAGAGGTTTTGGTTGCTATGCTTGCGCCTTTTGCTCCCCATGTTGCCGAAGAGCTGTGGGAAACCTTGGGGCATGGCGGCACAGTTTTTCATCAGCCTTGGCCTGCTTTTGACGAAGCCAAAACCATAGACGACACAATTACCATGGTTATCCAGTTTAACGGCAAATTGCGAGGGGATATGCAAGTCGCCGCCGACATCAGCAAAGAAGCCGCCCTTATAGCTGCTAAAGAAGCCGTTGCAGAAAAGCTGGCTGACCAGCAAATTGTAAAAGAGGTTGTTGTGCCTGGCAAGCTTGTTAATTTTGTTGTGAAACCTAAGTAAAAGAGGTGCTATTATGAAAAAGTTTTCGGTGGTTGCCATTGCTATTGTTATGTTAATGATTTTTGTTGGTTGCGTGTCTATCGTTGATGACGAAATCGTGTGGAGTAGTGTTGACGACGAAATCGTGTGGAGTGGCGCTTATGACCCAAACGCCACGCTAAACGAGCCTGACATCTTAATAATCCGTGGAGCTTTAGATAATTTGCTATTTGATAATTTTCCTGTCAATTTAACAGGCACAGGAGCGGGCAACAGACTTTATATTTGGCTTAGGCTGTCTGATGAAGATGCAGAGGAAACCATAAACGAAATGCGAGCATTTATTGCAAATGTGATAGAAAACCACCCGCAGCTGTCAACAATGGATATTGACATGGGAGTGTTTGTTATTAAAACCACAGGGCCCGTTTTCCGCGTGCCTGTGGATGGTGACCACTTTGCGCACCCAACCCAAGACTTGCCTACGTTGCACATTGAAGAAGTCGCGGCTGGAGGGCTGTCGTTTTTCTTTATAAATCCAACAGAGATACGCTTTGATTACGGAGAGAGATACAGACTATATGTCCGTGAGCAGGATTATTGGCGGCTTTTAAACGGCTGGATGTTTATTGTGGAAATAGGTTATTCAATAGAGCCTCTGTCCACCACCCAGACGCGTAATGTGGATTTTACTTGGTTTTCTGAAGAAGGTTTAACCCCAGGGGAGTATAAGTTCGCAAAAGACTTCATGTATTGGCGCGCACCTGGGGATTTTGATGAATACACAGCGGTTCAGAGGTTTTTGATTGAGTGATTTAATTATGGTAACTATATACAACTTTACACAACAACCCGTAGGGGCGCATATTATGCGCCCGTTGTCCGACAAAGGTAATGGTGATGTAGAGTACGTTTACCCAGCAGTGGGCGCATAATATGCGCCCCTACGCAGGGTGGTGGTTTCATTTGGAAGGAATTTAGCGCACTGGAGGAAATATGAGCGAATATATCAAAAACATGCGAAAACACGTGGGAAAGCAACGGATGTTGCTAGTTGGGGCGAGTGCAATCCCCCACAAAGATGGCAAGATTTTGTTGCAAAAGCGCAAAGATAACGGATGTTGGGGCGACCCTGGCGGTTTTGCAGAGCTTGGGGAAACCATGGAAGAAGTGGCTAAACGAGAGCTTTTTGAAGAAACTGGTTTAATTGCCCATTCGTTGGAGCTTTTGGGTGTGCTTTCTGGTGAGGAAATGTTTTACACCTATCCGAACGGCGACCAGGTTGCCAACACGACTATAAGTTATCTTTGCGAAGATTTTTCTGGAGAACTGCGTGCGGATATGGAGGAAACAACAGATTTACAATGGTTTGCCATTGATGATTTGCCAGAAAACATTTCGCCGCCTGCAAGACCTGTTTTAGCAAATTGTGTGGAAGTGTTAAAAAAACGTAATTAAAGCACTGGAGGAAATATGAGCGAAAACAGCAAAAGAAAGTATGATAACGAAAGCATCAGCCAGCTAAAAGGTGCGGATAGGGTGCGTTTGCGCCCTTCTGTGATTTTTGGGTCTGATGGGTTGGAGGGGTGTCAGCACTCTATTTTTGAGATAATTTCCAACTCTATTGATGAGGCGCGGGAGGGCTTCGGCGACCGCATTGAGGTTATTTTACATGACGATGGGTCTATTTCTAATATAGACTATGGGCGGGGCATACCTGTAGACTACAATAATGCCGAAGAAAAGTATAACTGGGAGCTTGTTTTTTGCGAACTTTACGCAGGGGGCAAATACAATAATAACGACAGCGACAATTACCAATTTTCCCTTGGTTTAAACGGCTTAGGGTTGTGTTCGACACAGTACGCAAGCCGCTGGATGGATGTTGAAATTTATAGGGACAACCATCGTTATAACCTGCGGTTTGAGCGGGGCGAAAACGTCGGCGGGCTGCAAAAAGAGCCTTGCGACGCAGGTTTTCGCGGCACATCCATACGCTGGAAGCCTGATGATGAGGTTTTCAAGGAAACCAATGTGCCGCTGGAATTTTTCCAAGATATGTTAAAAAAGCAGGCAATTGTTAATCCTCATGTTACTTTTGTTTTAAATGATGAAGTAAGCGGCGAGGAGTTTGTTTATCGCTATGAAGCGGGCATTGTGGGCTATATCCAAGAAATAACAGAAGAGCAAAATTTTGTGCCAATTGTTAGCTTTGACCACGAAACCCGCGGGCGCGACCGTGCAGACTTGCCAGAGTACCGATTAAAATTCAGCGTTGCCTTCACTTTCGATAATCACAAAAGCACTTGTGAATATTTTCATAACTCTAGCTTTTTAGAATATGGCGGTTCTCCTGAAAGGGCAGTGAAATTGGCTTTTACGTCAGCCATTGACGCTTATATCAAAAACGCAGGGGGCTACAAAAAGGACGAAAAGAAAATAACCTTTGCCGACATTGAGGACAGCTTGTTGCTCATTTCTTCTTCATTTTCTACAGTGACAAGTTACGAAAACCAGACAAAAAAGGCGATAAATAACAAATTTATCCAGGAAGCCATGTCAGAATTTTTAAAAAAGCAACTGTCAGTCCATTTTGTAGAAAATAAGTCAGATGCAGAGAAAATTGTTGCCCAGGTTTTGATAAACAAGCGCAGCCGTGAATCTGCCGAGAAAACCCGTCTGTCCATTAAGAAAAAACTGACAGGTGGTATAGATTTTACCAATCGCGCAGAAAAGTTTGTAAACTGCCGCACCAAGGACATTGCAAGGCGAGAGCTTTACATAGTTGAGGGGGACTCCGCCCTTGGAGCGTGCAAGTTGGGGCGGGATGCAGAATTTCAGGCAATCATGCCCGTCCGCGGCAAAATCCTAAACTGTTTAAAGGCGGACTATGCCCGCATTTTCGCCAGCGACATAATTATGGATTTAATCCGTGTGCTAGGTTGCGGCGTGGAAGTAAACTCCAAACACAATAAGGATTTAAGCAGTTTTGACATGGATAAGCTGGTCTGGAACAAAATAATAATCTGCACAGATGCGGATTATGACGGTTTCCAAATCCGCACGTTGATTTTGACAATGCTGTACCGCCTAACACCACAATTAATCACCGAAAAGAAGGTTTATATCGCAGAAAGCCCCCTCTACGAAATTACAGCAGGGGACGACATTCATTTTGCTTATTCTGATGCGGAGCGCAACGCCATAATCAAAGGAATTAAGGGCAAATACCACATCCAGCGCAGTAAGGGGCTTGGGGAAAACGAGCCAGATATGATGTGGCAGACCACCATGTCACCTGCCACCCGCAAGTTAGTGCAGGTTTTGCCTGAAGATGTGGCGAAAACCCAAGAAATGTTTGAGGTGTTGCTAGGCGACAATATCAAAGGGCGCAAGCAGTTTATTGAGGACCATGGGCATCGCTATTTGGAAATGGCTGACATCACATGATAAAAAGTGGAGAGAATGGCATGAAAATAAGCTTTTACACAAATTTAGAAAAAGATATTGACCAAAGGGTCACGCGGCAATTAGAGGGTTTTGTGGGCAGTAATGGACATCTAGTTGTGGGTATTGATGAGGAGGCGGACGCGACGATTGTGTTAGGTGGTGACGGCACAATGCTTGCCGCCGCCCGCCGTGCCGCAGACCGCGGAACGCCACTACTCGGCATTAACCTTGGCAATGTGGGCTATTTGACGGACGTGGAAGAAGCACAGGCGCAAGATGCTGTGGGCAGGCTGCTTTCGGGGGATTATCGGGTGGAACGCCGCATGATGCTTGAAGCCCGAATTTCTGGCTCTAACGCCTCTTTGCTTGCCCTAAACGACATCACCGTCCACCGCGGGCAAAACCCCCGCCTTGTCCACTGTCACATTGACCTAAATGGCGAATATATGGACGATTTTCGGGCGGATGGGGTGGTCATCGCCACACCAACGGGGTCAACTGCCTACAGCCTGTCGGCAGGTGGGCCATTGTTGAAGCCAGATGCCCAGATGATAGCCATAACGCCCATTTGCCCCCATTCCCTAAGTGGTCGCCCTGCCGTTGTATCTCATCAGGACATCATCACCATAAAACTTGAAAATTCCCCCGACCTAATGATTGCATACGACGGCGAGTACATTTTAAAATCCAAACAAAAGTTTATTGAAATCACCGTGCAGGCAAGCGAACACACCGCCAACATAATTCGCACTTGCAATTTAAGTTTTTATGAGCTTTTCCGTAAAAAAATGACTTAAATGGGGGGTATTTTGTGCACAACCATCATAAACACGACTACGAAGCTCGTATGATACGGCTTGGGGGTGTAAACTTAAACCATAGGGAGGACAAAAATGAATATTTTAAAACCAGTAGAAGCCCAGCTTGCGGCTTATAACAACCGCGACATTGAAAATTTTGTTATTTGTTTTTCGGAAGATTGTGTTTGTGAGGACGCTGAAGGAAATGTGCTGATGCAGGGGCGGGAAACCATGCGGCAGCGTTATGGAGCGATGTTTGACGCATCCCCAGACCTTCACTGCCGCATTGTTCACCGTGCTGTGGTTGGCAATTTTGTTTTTGACGAAGAGCGGGTGACAGGGCGCAACGGAATTGATGGCGAGGGGCATGTTATGGCGGTTTACACCGTTGACCCTGATGCTGAAATTATCACCCGTGTGAGGTTTTATAGGTGACGATAATAGACACATATCACGAAATTTTGCGCCTTGGAAGAACTTTTGACATGGACATGTGGAAAGAGGTATGTAGCGATTACCCAAAGTTACTGACGGGCATTGGTGTGGGTGGGCTAACAATGCCGATTATGCAGATGTATAGAGGGTATTGCCATGTTACCATCAAAGATTGACAAAGCCAAAAAAGGCGGCTTTATCACCGCCATTTTTTTATTTCACTTTTATGCCTTGGCTAGATGTTCGCTAAGTGCGTTTGCTAATTGGTCTGGGCAAGAAGTCCCCTTGTCACCGCAGATAATGCCCTTAATCACGCCAATAACTTCCTCTGGTTTGCGTCCAACAGCCAGGGCAGAAACGCCCTTGCCGCCTCCAGGGCAGCCACGGACAAATTCAATGGATTGGATAATCCCATCCTCTATATCAATGTGAATCTCTTTTGCACAAGTGCCTGTTGTTTCATAAATTGTTTTCATTTGTGAAGCCCCCTAAAAGTTTTGGGTCTATTGTAGCACATACAAAAGACAAAATCAACCCCCCAATATCATGCCGCCTAATTTATTTATGTCACCAGCTCCCATTGTTATGGCGATGTCGCCTTTTGCTAGGTTATTACGGACAAATGCCGCCGCTTCCTCAAAATTAGGGGCATAATGGCAGTTTGCTCCTATTTTGTCAACCAAATCTTGAGCATGAACCACTGCTTTTTCTTGCTCACGACCTGCTGGGCGGTAAATATCGAGAATTATCACCTTATCTGCCCCTTGCAACGCCTCTGCAAATTCATCCAGAAACTTGGCTGTGCGCTCGTGGGTGTGGGGCTGAAAAATCACCCAAAGGCGGTTGTGTTCCATATTTCGTGCCGCTTGTATGGTGGCTGTAACCTCGGTTGGATGATGGGCATAATCGTCGATAATTTCTGCGCCATTAAGCTGACCTTTGCGCTGAAAACGCCGCTCTGCCCCGCCAAATGTTGACAGTGCCCTTGCCGCCTTGTCAAACGGAAGGTCAAAATGGCGGGCGACGGCAATCGCCGCCAAGGCGTTTGAGATGTTATGGTCGCCAGGAACACCTAGGGTAAGTTGCCCAAGCCCTTCAACACGGCAAAAACTGCATCCATCTGCGGAAAATTCTACATCACAGGCGCAAATCTCTCCATTACCACCGAATGTTAAAATTTTACATTCAAGTCCTTTGGTAATTTCATCCAAGCCTTTAATCCCGCTATTTATCACAAGCAGCCCATCCCTAGGTATAAGCTCCGCAAATTTGCGGAAGGACTGGCGCAACCCTGCTTCACCACCGAAATAATCCCCGTGGTCCATTTCTAAATTCAAAATAACCCCGACTTTCGGGAAGAAACTTAAAAAGCTGTCGTGGTATTCGCAGGCTTCTGCTATGAAAAATTTGCGGCTTCCAATCCTCATCGCCCCGCCCATAGATGGCAAAACTCCGCCGCTCATTACCGTTGGGTCAGCATCTGATGCCATAAAAATTTCCGCAAGCATAGAGGTGGTGGTGGTTTTGCCGTGAGTGCCAGCAACACAAATGGGGTATTCATAATTTTCCATTAAAAGCCCCAGAAGCTGCGCCCTGCCCAGCAATTTAAGCCCGCGCCTCCGCGCCTCTGCCACTTCTGGATTATCAGAAGGCACGGCAGCATTATAAACCAAAACCTGGGCATTTTCAGGCAAATTTGCCTCGTTATGCCCAATGGCTACAGCAATACCCAGCCCCTGCAACTTCTCTACAGTGGGGGAGTTTGCCTTATCAGACCCGCTTACGCCAAACCCTTCAGACCACAGTATCTCTGCTAAGGCAGACATATTAATTCCGCCAATGCCTACAAAATGGTAATTCTCACATCCTGTTAATATTTTAAGCTTATCCATAATTTTCCTCCAAAATTCTCTTACATATAATTATACATGAATTTTCAAAAAAATAAACAAAAACTTTGGAGAATTTTATTTAAGGGGTTGCGCCATACTAAATTCTGTGGTATACTTATTTGGTGCATTATGTATTTTTATCTATATTTTGTGTGAATTTTAGGAGGATAGTGCCTAATGATAAGAGGTTTATATACATCTGCAATTGGTATGGGGATTCAACAAAAGCGACTGGATGCGGCGAGTAATAACCTTGCCAACGCTTCCACAACAGGCTTTCGGCGGGATATTGTCGTAACCCAAGCTTTTTCTGACGTTTTGGCGCAGCGTGTGCGTGATTATGAAATGCGCGGCTTAAATGTCATCGCTAACGGAATGTTAGGCCCCATGTCTTTAGGCGCTACAATAAATACAGTCCATAGAGATTTTTCTGCGGGACAACTTAACAGAACAGGTGCGGATTTTGACCTTGCCGTGGTTGGTGACGGCTTTTTCCGTGTTGAACATATAAATTCAGAAGGACAAGCCACCCAAATGTTTACCCGTGATGGGTCTTTTACAATTGCGGCAGATGGCACTTTGGTGACCATGGGGGGCTTTGCTGTTCTTGATGCAAGCGGCTCGCGCATTACTATTCCTGAAGGGGAATTTTTGATAGGTCAAAACGGTGAAGTTATGGTGGCTGGCGAGCAAATTGCCACTCTATCCATGACATCCTTTGAAAGTTTGGCAGACTTGCGCCCCTTTGGGCACAATCTTTATACTGCCATACCAGAGGCTGTGGAAACGTCTTTTGTAGGGCGGATTTTGCAGGGATATTTAGAAACATCAAATGTTAATACCGTCCAGGAGATGGTGACGATGATTGCCATTTCAAGGGCTTACGAAGCAAATTCCCGCATGATACAAATGCAGGACGAAACTTTGAGGCAAGCCGTTAACGAGATTGCAAGAGGATAACGAGGGGGATAACAATTATGATGCGTTCATTATGGACTGCCGCCAGCGGCATGACTGCCCAGCAGACAAATGTTGATGTGATTTCGCACAACCTTGCGAATGTAAATACCACGGCATTTAAAAAAGAAAGGTTGGAGTTTCAATCCCTTTTATACCAGACCATGCGCCGTGCCACTATGGACCAGGCTACAATGGTTCAAGGTCCAACAAATTTGCAGGTTGGTCTTGGTGTGCGCCCTATTGCTACCTCTCGCGTTTTTGAAATGGGCAATTTGGAAAGAACTGACAATCAATTTGATTTTGCTATAAATGGCCCTGGATTTTTCATGGTGCAAACAGATTTGGATACGGTGGCTTACAGCCGTGACGGCAATTTCCGTCTTAGCCCTATGGAAGGCGGCGGCTTAATGCTTGTAACAAGCGAAGGTCTGCCTATTTTAGGCATTGACGGAGAGTTTATTGAGTTTGGTGAGGAGCTTAATATCCTTACCATGGCTGTTAGTGATGACGGCACGATTCTTTTCACAAGCCCAGAAGGGGAAATGGTTGACGAAGGACTTCAAATTGCCATGGTGCAATTTCCTAATGTCCAAGGTTTGGAAGCTATTGGCAGAAACCTGTTTTTAGCAACAGCCGCCTCTGGTGAAGCCATGCTGGAATCAGACGGTGAAACCACTGTAACTTCCCGCCTGATGCAGGGTATGCTTGAATCTTCCAATGTGAACTTGGCTGAGGAGATGGTGCGCCTTATTGTGGCTCAACGTGCCTATGAGGTTAATTCCCGCGTGATTCAAGCGTCTGATGAGATGCTGCAACAGGCTAATCAACTAAGAAGATAATGAGGTGATGTAGGTGCAAATTCCAAGCTCTAGTGATTTGATGATGCAAAACGCAATTTTTCAAACCCAAACAAGAAGCCCTATTGACAACCTTTCTGCCGCTCGTTTAAGTGGTGATGACGCGGCATTGTTGGCGGCAGCTCAAGAGTTTGAAACCCATTTTATACAACAGCTATTCCGTGCCATGCGCGCCACTGTAAATACAGATAATGGGATTTTGCCTCGTGGTCAAACTGAGGAGATTTTTCAGGATATGATAGACGAAATTACCGCTAGAAATGCAGTAATTGGCGGTGGAGGCATTGGTCTTGCCCAGCAGATTTTTGCCCAGATGACAGCCCAACAAACCCCTTTGCAAACGGCTTTAGTGGGCGAGTATGGCGCACCAGTTGACGAACAATAAAAATAATGGGCGGGGGCGGTTTTCCTTCGCCCTCTTTTGTGATTATGGACAATTTTGATAACTTGCAAGATTTAGAGCAATTAGAAGGAACAGTTGAACGTGTGATTTATGCCAGTGATGACGGCGATTACACGGTTTTTTCTATGTTTGTGGAGGACGAGCTTGGCAATTCGGAGGAAGTGGTCTGCACCGCAGGCAGTGGCGTTTCTCTGGGTGAAGATGTGAAGGTTTACGGAACTTTTACCAATCATCCAAGTTATGGTGAGCAATTTAAAGCCACTGTGGTGGAGCGGATTTTGCCCCAAACCGTTAGCGGCATGGAAGCTTATTTGGCATCAGGAAGCATCAAGGGAATCGGCAAAAAGCGCGCCGCCACCATTGTTGAAAAATTTGGCTTGCAAACCTTTCAAGTGTTGGAGCAAAACCCCGCGCTGTTGGCGGAAATTAAGGGCATCACTTACGAAAAAGCAATGGAGATTGGCGAAGCCTTTGCAGAGAAGGGGGCGGCTCGTAATTCCATTATGTACCTGCAATCCCTTGGGCTTACTGTAAGCCAGTGTGAAAAAGTGATGAAGCGTTATGGCGGTCAGGCGATTGACGTCGTGAAAAACAACCCTTATGTGTTAGCGCGGGAGGTTTTTGGAATAGGCTTTAAAATTGCCGACGGAATCGCAAGCAAAATCGGCATTGCTTTTAATAGCCCTTATCGCATTACAGCGGGGATTGGGCATATTTTGCTTGAAGGACTTGGAGAAGGGCATGTTTGCCTGCCAAGGGAAAGCCTCCTTGGGCGGGTTGTTAATTTGCTTGACGCAGATATGGGCGACATCGAAAACCAATTGTTGGAAATGCAGGTGAGCGGCGACATTAAACAGGACAAAATTGCTGACGAACATATGATTTATCTTTCTGCCTACTACCACAGCGAGGTTTACATAGCCCGCCGTTTGTTGGAAATTAGCCGTATAAATACCGCATCTACGTTGCACGTGGAACGGGAAATTGAGAGGGTAGAGCGGGCAGAAGGCATCAAGCTTGCCCATATGCAGAAAGCCGCTGTAAAAGAAGCCATGAATCACGGTGTTGTGGTTATAACTGGCGGCCCTGGTACTGGTAAAACAACAACGATTAAGACGATTATCGCCATGCTTGACAAATTGGGTCAGCGGGTTTCTTTGTGTGCGCCTACAGGCAGGGCGGCAAAGCGCATGAACGAAGCAACAGGCAAGCCAGCCGCTACAATCCACCGCCTTCTGGGGCTTTATCAGGTGGAAGCCGACAATGTGCAAGGCGAGGTGGACGAGGATATGAAAATTAAGGCGGACTGCATCATAATGGACGAGGCAAGCATGGTATATTCTATGTTGCTGTTCCGCTTGTTAAAGGCAATGAACGACAAAACCCGCCTGATTTTAGTGGGGGATGTGAACCAGCTGCCTTCGGTTGGACCTGGCAATGTGCTAAAGGACATTATCTCCAGCGGCAAAATTCCTGTTGTGTATCTGGACGAAATTTTTCGCCAAGGTCAGGAAAGTGCAATTGTAATGAATGCCCACCGCATTAACCGCGGGGAATATCCCATTATCAACGAGAGAACTAACGACTTTTTCTTTATTAAAGAGCCGAGAATGGGGCATGTGCCAGATATTGTGGCAGACCTGAATTTGCGCCGCTTGCCAAGCTTCACTGGGGCATCGCCAATTAAGGATATTCAAGTTCTCTGTCCACAGCGCAAGACTTTATGTGGTGTTGAAAATCTTAACAAAGTTCTGCAAGAAAAGCTAAACCCTGCCGACCCCCATAAAAGCGAGAAACAGGTGGGCTTTACCCTGTTTCGCGAAGGCGATAAGGTTATGCAGATTAAAAACAACTATCAAACTGAATGGAAAATATTAGGTGATGATAGCATTGTCCTGGAAGAAGGACTTGGCGTTTTTAACGGGGATGAGGGCTTGGTGGAATTTATTGACAACACCAACCGCATTATGAGGGTGGCATTTTATGACGACAAAATTGTTGACTACCCCTTTAAGCAGTTGGAAGAGCTTGTGTTGGCTTATGCAATCACCATTCACAAATCCCAAGGTTCGGAGTATGATGTGGTGATTTTGCCTTTGCACAGCGGAACTCCCCTGCTATTTAACCGAAATTTGCTTTACACAGCCGTAACAAGAGCAAAAAAGCTGGTGGTTATCGTGGGGGTAGAGGGAACTATAAACCGCATGGTGGATAATGTGCGGGAAAGCGTGCGCCACACCGCACTAAGCTATCGTTTAGAGAGGTTTTATGAACAACTTTATGTTGAAGAGGAGCAGAGCCACTGATGCGCTAAGGGCGGTCTATTCTGTCATTTATCCCAACAAATGCCTGTTTTGCCGCCGAGTGATGGACGACAAACAGGCTTTTGTCTGTTTAAACTGCGAATTTGAGATAACCAGCGATGAACATTATGTGGAAAATCTTAACTGGCTATATATACCATATGTTTATGGAGATGAAGTACAGCATGTGGTGCATCGTTTTAAATATGGCGGCGCAAAAGCCCTCGCGAAACCAATGGCGAGGGCGATATATAGCCGTTTCCCTGATGTTTATGGGGATTTTTTGCTGCCCGTTCCCCTTCATCCAAACCGACAGCGGGATAGGGGGTTTAATCAAGCTTCGGAATTGGCTCTGGAGCTGTCGCTTTTGCTGAAAATTCCCGCTATGGATGGTCTTTCGCGGTTGCGGGATACCGAAAAACAGTTTCACCTAAGCCGTGAACAGCGTGCAAGCAATTTGGCTGATGCAATTGGCGTGAAACAGGGTTTTGATGTTGTTGGCAAGCGCATTATCTTGGTCGATGATGTTTTTACCACTGGCTCAACTGCAGTCGAGTGTGCCAAAGTTTTAAAATCCGCAGGAGCAACCCATGTTGACCTAATTGCCTTCGCGAGAGCGTAAAGCATTTATGATGGTATTTTCAACACTTGGTTGGTGATAAGGTTGTCACTGGTTAGGTGATTTAAATTACGTATTGCGGCGACCGTTGTGCCGAACCGCTGAGAAATGGACCAAAGGCTGTCGCTTGCCAGCACCGTGTAAAAGAAGTAGCTGGGTGGCGGCATAGTTGGGCCTCCCAACGCCTCTAAAATTCCATTTGCTATAGCGTTTGCGTAGGCGTTGAAATTCTGGTCAAATAGCTCATTATCGCGGGCGTTGGTGATATACCCAAGCTCCAACAGCATGGCAGGGGCTGTGGTGTTGCGCAAAACCGCGAAATTAGCGCGGATAACACCATTGTTATTTTGCACCCCAGCGTTTACAACATGGGACAGCACCGTCTGGGCATATAGCACATTTGTTGACGGGGCAGTGGTAAATACATAATTTTCCACTCCGTTAGCATTTGGATTTACACTAGAGTTTCTGTGGATGGACACAAAAATATCCGCATTATTTTCGTTGGATATTACACTGCGGTCGGCTAGGGTCACAAAAGTGTCTGTGGTGCGGGTCATAACAACTTTTTGCCCCATGCTTTGCAAAATCTGCTGAACGGCAAGCGCCATCCGCAAGGTATCATTTTTTTCCATGCGGCTGCCTTGGACTGCTCCTGAGTCGCTTCCGCCATGCCCTGGGTCAAGGACGATGGTTCTGGAAGGTATTGGCGGCGGCGTAGGAGGGGCGGGAGGTGTTGGTGGCGTCGGCGTCACACTGCCGCAGCAGGGTATTTTAAGCATCATACCTACTGTCAGCATGTCGCTTGTCATGCCGTTTGCATCGCGTATGGCATCAACCGTAACACCGTATCGCTGGGAAAGCCGCCATAAGGTGTCACCCGACACAACGGTATAATCAAAATGGCAAAGGGGAGGGGGATTTGTCACGATTTCCCACTGGCGCATAAGCTCCGCCCATGTTAACGGACCCACCACGCCATCGCTGTTAAGCCCAGACTGCCACTGGAAATTGCGCACAGCCGCTTCGGTTCTTGCGCCAAAGTTGCCGTCTACCACTAAGGGCGGGCTGGTCGCACCAAGGGCATTTAGGGCTTCTTGAATAATACGCACGGCATCACCTGTAGAGCCGTTGCGTTGAGGTGTACCTGGGTATGGATGTGTCATTTTATCATCTCGCCTCATAAAAATGTTTGCTTTATAGTATGCGAGATGAGAGTAAATTGCGTATACAAAAACAACCCCGTTAGGGGTTGTTTTTACATTACATCCTACAAATCAATCACAATCAGATTAAAGAACTGGGTCGGCGTAGAAGTATTCTTCGGTTGGGTTGTAGTATTCTGCAGCATCAGGCTCTGGTGTTGCTGGAGCTTGTGGTGCAGGAAGTAGTATTGGAGCTTCTGGTTGTGGACGCACAACAGGAGCTTCTGGTTGTGGTTGTTGTAGAACTGGTACTTCTGGTGCTGGTTGTACTGGTGCTTGTGGTGCTGGGCGTGATGGTGCTTGTGGTGCTGGTTGCACTACTGGGGTTGGTGCTTGTGGTGGTGCTGGTACGTATAGGTCGTTGATTAGTACAAGGTTAAAGGTTTGACCAGAAAGGGTTGCTGTGAAGTTGATATATCTCCAAGCACCGTTTGCTTTGTTAACGTCGATTAGGTTTACGTTTGCAGGGTCATCCCAGATGCGGTTGATGCGTACAAATTGCATTGCATCATCGCCATTTGGAAGGGTTGCGGTTACGTTAAGGGCTGCGAATGGTACTCTAGCGTTTACTCCGCCAAGTTGGGTCCACATACGGATAACGCCAAGGTTAGCAAGAGATTGGTTGTTAGAGTTGCCGTTGTTGAACACGCCGAAGCCGAAGGTTGTTTGCTCAGCTTGGGTGTTTCTTAGGAGAACTTCAACAGTTTGGCTTCCGAAGAGGGTAGCTGTGAAGTTGATATATCTCCAAGCACCGTCAGCTTTGAAAACATCAATTAGGTTTACATAGTCTTGGTCGTTCCAAACGCGGTTGATGTGTACAAATTCCATTGCACAATCGCCATTTGGAAGGGTGGCAGTTACTTCAAGCTCTGCATATGGCACTCTAGCGTTTACGCCGTCAAGACGAGTCCAAAGGCGTACTCTATTAGCTATATCAGAAGATTGGATAGTGCCGTTGTTGAATACGTTTAGGCTAAAGACTGGCAAAGCGTATTGGTTGTTAACGAGTACAAACTCAAGAGTTTGACCGAATTGGGTAACGGTTAGGTCGATAAACCTCCAAGCTCCGTTTGCATTGTTAATGTCGATTAGGTTGATGTAACCTTGGTTGTTCCAAATGCGGTTAACATTTACAAATTGCATTGCATTGTCGCCATTCGGGAAGGTTGCAGTTACTTCAAGTCCAGCAAATGGGATAAGGCTGTTTACACCGTCAGCTTGAGCCCACATGCGGATTGTGCCTGCATTGTAAAGGTCTTGGTTTGGTCTGGAAGCAGAGCCGCCAGCGCCGTTGTTGAAGATGTCGAAGGATAGGACTGGGTGGACGGTGATGGTTACGTAGTCGGAGAAGTCTCCATCTACTGTGGTTGCGGTGATAACAGCAACACCAGGAGCAACAGCTACTACATAGCCATCTTCGCTTACGGTTGCAACAGTTGCGTCACTTGTTGACCAAGCGTAGTATGGATGGGTTGCATCTTCTGGAGATACGATTGCTACAAGTTGGACAGAACCACCAGTTAGAAGGGTGATTTCGTCGTCGCCGTAGATTTCGATACCAGAAACAGGAGTCATGCTAGTGTTAAAGGTAGCAATGTTCAAACCAGCCCATGCAAACTCGTTAAAACGAGCGTGGTCGATGGCGTAAACAGCAGCGTTGTTGCTGGCAGCGTGACCAAAAATTCTGTCAGCGCGCAAGCCTTCAACGTCAGCTACAAGGAAGCCGTCTGGAGTGAAGTATTCAGCTGCATCAAGCGCTCTGAAAGTAGCTGGAGTGTTCCAGAAAGCAGCAACGCCTGATGGGTTAAGAGTACCGATTGCAACTTGGTTGATAACAGGTACTGGAGAGAACCCATTAACTGCCCAGATGCTAATATCAAGCTCTTCGCCTCTGTTTAGGCCGTATGGAATTACGATTTCAAAGTCACCATAAGCGTCAACAGTTCCGCGAACAGGTTGGTTATCTTCACTTGGCTCGCCTACAACAGCCCAAACAGCAAGGTCTGCCATGGAAGCAACAGCACCGTCAGCCCAAACGTTAGAAACGATTTGGTTTTCAATTGCGTATGCAGTCCATGCATCAGCAACAGTACCAGTGATGATAAGGTCCTCATTTACAGAAAGTGGAGCGATTAAAGCATCAACATCAACTTCAAAACCGTTAACTTCAAGAGCCAAAAGTTCTGGAGTAGAGTTGCTTAGGTAGAAAGGTACAAGGATAGAACTATCCCAGAACCAGTTGTTAGCTTGAGCGTGAGCGGTTAGCGGGTTAGCCGTTGACATGTTCGGCGTTTGACGGAAAATATCCATAACGATGATATATCTGCCGTCCTCTGTCAAGGTGCGAACGGTTGGGTCAGAGCCCATCACGCTTTCTTCTCTGTATTGTACATAAGTACCATCGAAGATTACGCCACGGATTGGAGTGTCAGCATCAATACCACGGTGTCCTGGGAAGAAGCGGGCGCGGTTTTCTGGATGTCCTGCAGTTCCCATGGTTGTGCCGATGATATTACCCTGTTGACGCCAGTTGTAGTTAGTTAGGTCAGCGTCATACTCAAGTAAGTATAAGTCAGCATAGAAGCCGTGGGTTGCATTAAGAGCAACAACAAGCTCGTTAGCTGTCATGTTTTGTGCGTTTTCATTAGTAGTGATTACTGGACGATAAACAGTTACATTGCTTACTGTTGCAGGTCTGTAGTGTGAAACGCCTGCAAATGGCAAACGTGCAACAACTTCGCCGCCAGTAGAAACGATTACATAACCTTGATAGAAACCATGAGCAGCAGCACCAGTATCAGCTGTTGGAGGAATCATAAGCATAGCTTGGAAGCTTTGGCTTTGACCTGCCATGATGGTGATGGATGGTCTTGAAATCATCAACATGCCGCCGTCACGAGAACCTCTGTTATTTGCAGCTGTCATAAACTCGTGATGGATTTGGTAAGTGCGGGTTTGGTTGCTATTGTTGGTGATTGAAGCGTTGATAGAGCCGAATCTTGCAGCTCCGTTATCTTCTGCACGGTTGAAGCCGCCGAAGCTGAAAGAACCAGTTTGAGTTGTAGTTGTTGGTTGCATTTCAGATGGTACGCCAAAGATGGTTGGCACTTGATGATAGTCAACAGCAACAACAGTGTCAGACTTAACAGCGGCAAGAACATCAATTTGTCTTGCGCCATCAAACACGCTGTAACCAGGTGCGCGACCAACAGAAGCGTCAGTAATTGCGATTGCAGTGTTCATAACGCGGGTTTTAATTTCATAGTTTGACCAACGGTCGCCGTGGTTAACTTCGCTGTATTGTTGCATCAAAGCGATAGCACCAGCAACGTGTGGAGCAGACATAGAAGTACCTTGGCTGTTAGCAAATGCAAAGTTCCAAGGTCTGTTAAGACCAGCAGCAGGAGCACCAGGTACGGCAGTGCCAGCCCATCTTGGGTTAGCGGAGAATACAGAAGTACCGTGAGCGCCAATTTCTGGCTTAATTTCAAAGCTTGTTTCTACAGGTCCTGTAGAAGAGAATGTTGCAAGGTTGCGCATAGATGTCATGCTTTGGCTGAAGTAGAAAGTACCATATCCAGCTTCAGCAATGGCAACTGCAAAAGGAACGCCAGTGGCATTTTCCATGCTAAACATTGGAACATTTGCTGCAACATCTGGGTTAGATGCTGGGTCTTGGTTGTTAGTGTTAACTTGGATAACACCACCAAAACCATGTTGACGAGCAACAGCGGCAATGTCTACAAAAGTGTGTCCTCTACGAACAAGAACAAAGTGACCTTGAATTTCTTCTGCGCCACGGTAAGCAACAAGAGCTGCAAATTCTTCTGGAGTTCCAGCACCAATTGGCGCGCCAGCAAGACCAGAACCAGGAGCAGGAGAGTTTACGATTGGCATTGCAAAAATTCTATAATATCCATCTGTATGTACTGGGTTTGATGGATGGTGTACAGTTGTACGTCCAGGAACTTCAGTTGTGTTTAGACGGGCGGTCAAAACGTCGCCATTAAGAGCGAAAGTTCTGCCATCCACAATATTTCCGTATGCACTTTGAAGAGCTAGAGCAGGCGTGTCGTTAAAAGCTGAAACGGTGATTGCCATGCTTGCGCCACCTGGGTTACCTAGGGTGTAGAAAGCTTGGGTGTTGTTACCAGCAGAGATAACGAAAACGATACCTGGGTCAGACAACATGATGTTGTTAACTGCGATATTTTGGATAACCACAGAAGAACCAAGCATACCGCCCAAAGACATGTTTACAACGTCAACACGGTCCCTGTAAGCCCACTCGATAGCGGAGATGATGACGGAGTTTGGAGTCCAGCCATATAGACCGCGGTAGTGGATACCCATTGCTTCTGGGGCAACGCCCAAGATGTTTTGCATTGGGTTAAAGTTAGGGTCGTTAATGTCAACATTTGTACGTCCTAGGATTGTACCAGAAACGTGAGTACCATGGCTAGAGAAGCCTGGGATAGTTGGGTTTGGCGCCCAGCTTGTCAAACCAGTTCTAACTGGGAAGTATAGTGGAGAAACTTCCATTGGGTTGTTACCTGGCATACCAGCTGGAAGGGTTTGTGGGTGTGCAAAAACACCTGGAGTTGCTGGTGCTGGCACTTGACCTTGGGTTGGGTTTGCGCGAAGGTCATCGCCCAAGCCGCCTGGCCATAAACGGATAATGTCACGACCAACGAATACATATTCGGCAGGCCCTTCATTGTAGATACCCGTCATGATGTCAACATTTACGTTTAGAAGCTCAGCTTGGCTGATTTCAACGCTTCTGTCGCCACGGTTTGCCATCCACTCTGCAGTTGGGAAAGAACCAGCAAATGCAGGGTGCATCCAGTCAATACCAGAGTCGATAATGCCGAAAAGGATGCCTTCGCCTAGGATGCCTTGAGCATGAAGCTCATCAGCATTCATAGCAGCACGGCCAACAAGCATACCCCATGGATTTGGAGTGTTTGTTGGGTCAGCTTCGCCATCAAAATTTACAAAGTCTGCATCCATTGGAACATCTTCAACCACTGGAGGCTCAACTGGCAAATCTGGGTAGATTGCGCGAACTACGCTTATGTATGCAAGCTCTTCAACCATGTTGGCTGGAAGGCTCATAGCAACACCGTTTAATGCGTTGCGGAATTCCAAGTTAATTTCATAAGAAGGGGTTGCTTCCATGCTGAATGGCGTGAATGGGAAAAGTGCGTTAAGCTCTCTTCTGAAAGTTTCATGCTCATCTTCAACAATTTGCTCTGCAGCGTCCAAGGAAAGGGCGAAGCCTTCAATTTGGGCTTCTAAAACCTGTACTGGAGCTGGGCTGTTCTCAAAAAGAACAATAACATTTACAGGCTCGTTGCCTGCTGGCAGTGCGTTGTATCCTTCAAAACCGATAAGGCCGCGGTTTTGTCTTTCCAATTGAACTTCTTCAAAGGCTTGCGCTCTGTCAGCGTCAAGAACCAATTGTGGAACACTTTCATCAACTGCGTAAGCCGCTTGCACAGGAGCTATGGCCAAAGTACCAAGAGCCATAAGAACCGCCAAGGAAGTAGCCGTTGCACTTCTTAGCTTACGCAAGAAATTTTGCTTCATTTTCATTTTTAATCTCCTCTCATAATCACATCCGACATCTGTCGAACCAGATACATTTAGATAGACTCTGCCAACTACCCTCCTTTCTTAAAATTCACCCGCGCCACTAACCTTTTGGCGAATGTAACACCTTTCGGTTGCGGTTTTTGTTGTATCGTATATGTAATGGGCTAGGGATGTCAAATAAAAATTGCTTAAAATATTGTTTTTGAGCTTATAATTTAGAATTCATATATTTAGGAAATTATGCTTGAAATAAAATGGTAATATTTTTATTACTCTATTGTAACCTAATAAAATATGTTTGTCAAGAAGAAATTTGGAAAATTTTAAAAAATTTTAATCCTTTATTTTATGAGGCTTGTGGCTATAAAATTCATATAAAAGAAAAAACCATCAGCAACAACAATGTGCTGATGGTTTTTTTGTAATGTTTTTAATGTATCAATTCCAAAAATCTTGCAAATGCTGCTGCAACTTCCGCTCTTGTGGCTGTTGCGCCAGGGTCAAAAGCCCCGTTGGGACGTCCAACAAAAACGCCAGCGATGCTCATAGCATCAACAGCATCAACAGCCCAGTAGGAGATGGCTTCTTGGTCGTTAAAACCAAGGGTTACGCCTTCTGGCAATTGAATATCTCTCGTTTCAACGAAGCGGTACATCATGGCTGCCATTTGCTCGCGGGTTATGCTTTGGCTTGGTGCAAAATTGCCTGCGCCAACGCCCATTACCACGCCTGCTTCATAGCCCCATTGGATTGCGGCATAATACCACGCACCAGGCGCAACGTCGTTGAAAATTGGGGTTGTTGTGTTAAAGTTTGTAAGGTCAGCACCGTCCAAATTGGCAAGAACCTGGGCAAACATAGCTCTTGTCATATTCATATGGGGGCTGAAAATACGGTATGCAGTACCTTGGAAAAGCCCGTGATGCGCAACAACTTCCACATAAAGGGAGAACCAGTCGTCTACGGAAACATCATCAAAGGAGCTGCCTGGAGCAGGAGCAGACTGCATTGGAGAAGGCGGAGATTGTTGCGGAGCGCCTGCAGCTTGCTCAGGGCCAGCTGGTTCGCCACCATTGCCATTGCCGCCACCGTTGCCATTACCATTGCCGCCTGTATCTGTGCCAGTGCCGTTATCGCCGCCACCTGTGCCAGTTCCACCTGTACCCGTGCCTCCTGTACCAGTGCCATTGTCGTCACCGTTGCCGTTGCCTGGGTCAGTGCCGTTGTCGTCACCTGGGTCGGTGTCGCCAGTTACTGGCAAAGCTGTAAGGTTTACGTAAACCGCCAATGTTGTTTCTACCCCTTGGCGGGTTACCATTACGGCAAACTCGCCCGCTATATTAGGTTGCCCATTGGCTGGGCGCGTGCCAGTTGCCGTTATAGTGTTGCCAGATACTGCCAACTGAACAGCTGGTGGCAAATCGCCCCTATTAAGGGTGATGTTGCCTGTTGCAGTGCCGCCAACGGTTACGTTAGCAGACAAAGCATTGTCGCTGATAGTGACAGAACCAGGGTTAACGGTGACTGTTGGGGTTACAACATTGCCTGGCAAAGCTGTAAGGTTTACGTTGACGCTCAAAAGTGCAATTCTACCCTCACGTAATATAACTACAGTAAATGCACCAGCGACATCAGGCTGTCCCGCCGCTGGACGCGTACCAGTGAACACCACTGTATCGTCAGACACAGTAAGCTGAACTGCCTCGGGTAACGTGAATCTGTAGTAAGTAACAGCACCTGTTGCCGTGCCGCCTATAGCCACGCTAGAGGTCATAGCACTGTCATTGATGGCAACTTGGGCTGGATTAACAGTGATTGTAGGTGGTTCAAAAACATTACCCGGCAAAGCCGTTAGGTTTGTATCGACAACCAATGTTTCAACTACACCTTGTCGGATTATAGGTAAATTTAAAACCCCAGTTACGCTAGCGTTGGCTAAGCGTGTGCCAGTCACTGTTATAGTATCATCAGATATGGTTATCTCAATGAAAGGCGAAAGTTCTCCAAGGAATGTGATTTCACCTGTTGCAGTTCCACCAACAGTTACGACAGCAGTTAAGTTGGCGTCATTTATTGCGATTTCGCTAGGGCTTAGGGTAAGTGTAGGTGTTACAACATTGTTTGTCAAAGGTGAAAGGTTTAGGAATACTGTTAAGTTTGCGCTTACACCTTGACGGGTTACAACAACATTAAAGTCATCAAAAATGTAGTCATCTGGGCGCGCGGCGGTTGCGGTAATCGTATCGCCGTTTACTGTCAATTGAACGACTTCTGGCAAATCCCCTCTATCAAGGGTGATTTCACCTGTTGCTGTGCCGCCAACGGTTACACCACGCGTTAAATCGTTATCATCAACAATCAAAAGACTACCAGGGATAAAAGTAATTGTCGGTGTAACCACATTGTTTTCACCAACCACAATTGTGCCTGTTAGGGTGGGTGCGCCTGGGCGGGTTGGGATTGGAGTTAGCGTCCAAACGTGTTCGCCGATAGGCAGGGCTGGCACTGGGAAGGTTGCGTTTATCACGCCATTCCCAAATGCTGAAACAGCGCGGGAGGTTGGGTGATTTGGGTTTTGGATGGCGAACATGTAGCTGCCCACCGTCAGCCCAGAGCCAGCCAGGGTAACCTGGCCGCTCTGATAATTTACAATAAGTTCTGCTGTGTTATTGGTATTTGCCAAAAGTGGTAGGGAGGAGATGGCGGTAAAGCAGAATACCAAAGCTAAAAATGTTGCTAAAAACCGCTTCTTCTTCATAATTAAAACTCCTCTCTACTAAGGTAGCAAAATTTGGTCATAGGCGAAGATGATGTAATCATTAATTTCGCCGCCAACCATGCCATAATGCATACCATCTGACAAGATTGCAAAAATTCTGGTTACGTTGTTGGTGTGCATGAAGGTGTGGAACTCTCTGCCGTACACCGTACTAATTTGGCTTATGGTAATATCACCAGAGGTAACTTCTGTAAGGATAAATAGATTCAAACTCCAAAGGCTATGACCTTCTGGTATTTGGTTTTCAAAAAGCTCTGGTATAATGACGATACTTCTTTGTTGCATATTTCCAACTTGTTCATATGTGCGGGAAATTTCAAGACCATTGTTCATGTGTTCGCCTACAATGAGGATTTCTACCCAAGACCATGCACTCATAACACCCGAGCCACCATCAGCCATCATAGCGACAAACCAATGTCCGCTTTGCAGAACTTCAGGTACAGTTATTGACACAACACCAGCGGTTGCATTTGCTGGAACTGTCACTGGGTAGTCTGAAAATAACAGCGAAACTGGACCTTCAAATCCATGGCGGGCAATTTCAACTTCAAACTCTACAGTGTCGCCAGGCTCAGCAACAACTCGCTGTGGAGTTACAGAAACAATCTCAACTGCTCCTGCAATACCAACTTGCAATGGCTCTGCAAAAGTTGCATATGCCAATGCTCTGGAGTTGTGGGCTGTAAAGCCAGAACCGCCAGTTATCGGTACAACGTGGAAGTCAGAGAAAGCTGCGTCAGTTGCGTGGATGGTGTAGTCACCGCCGAAGCGCATATGACCGCTTACAATTATGTCCACAGTTGTGTTGTTAATTCTGACGATTTGCATGATTTCACCAAGGTCGGCCACATCATCACCGCCAAGAGTGAAGATATTGTTATCTAAATCTTGCAAAGCCGCGATAGAAATAGCTTGTGTTGTTGTGCCAGCCGTGCCGCCCAAGAAATGGGGGTCAAATGGGTTAAGAACACCGATGCCTGGTCTTGCTGGCATTTGGTCAAGAGTTATTCTGATAACATTGTTAACCATTGCAATAGCTTCGCCTTCAACACGTGGAATTGCAACAGCACCGAAAGGTAGTATGGCAGCAATTTCGCCATTTGGGCCGCCTCTGCGGACTGTCATATAACCGTCGTGGTAGTTGTCGCCTGCCCATGCGCCTGCAAGTCTTGGTGGTTGGTTTCCGCCAAGGACGTTGTTAAGCGCGCCTGCACCTGTTGCACCACTTGCATAGAAATTGGTTGGTGCATTTGCTGGGATTGCGATGGTTGCATCAAATTCTACAACGCCGCCAGGGGCTACGGTTACAGTTGATGGGTGGGTTAGCGTGCCTCTGTATTGTGCAGGGGCTGCCATTCTGGTGTTTCCTCTAAACTCGTGAGAGATGTAGTAAGTTCCGCCAGTTTGGCTTGCTATTGTTGCTGTAAGGGTTCTTTCGCCGCCTGGCCCAATGCCGCCGAAGCTAAAGTGACCCATTTGCAAGTCACGCTCGTGTGGTTGCAAGCGGAAAGGAACGCCAGTGGTATGGAAGAAGTGTGGTTGACCTACAGAAACAACGGTTGTTGCTTCAATTGCGGCTTGCACGTTCATTTGTCTAGCACCTGCGAAGGCACTGTATTCGTATGGCATGTCAAAAATGCTGTAATAGGTTAATTGGTCAGCATTGTTTAAAATGCGGGTTCTAATTTCTTCTGATGTCCAGCCCAGGTTGTGTTGTTGGCTGTACTGTACCATTATGGCAACGCCGCCAGCAACGTGGGGAGCAGACATAGAAGTACCTTGGCTGTAGCCATATGCGCCGATGAAGCCAGCAGGGTCTTGCCACATTTCGCTGTAGTGGATGCCGTTTTCAACATCTTGCCATGGCAAGCGGGCAGTCCATCTTGGGATTGTGGAAAGAACAGCAACGCCATTTGCGCCAATTTCTGGCTTTAGCTCGTAAGATTGCAGGGTGTGACCGCGGGCAGAGAAGTCTACCACAAATGGTCCGTCAATAATTGACATTCTCTCGCTTAGGTAGAAAGTGGTTGTTTCGCCGTTTAGGGCAAGCATTGCGTCAGCAAATGGCAAGCCTTGCTCGTGGTTGATGCTGAACATTGGAACAGCTCTAAAACCAGAAGAATTGAAGGTTTGACCTGGATTGCCGATTTGGAAAAGCCCAGCCATGCCAAAAGCAAGAGCATTTGCGCCTGTGTCCATCAAGCCGTAACCACGGCGAAGAAGAACGAAATGACCTTCAATTTCCGCTCTGCCAGCTTCTTCAATTTGCTCTTGAGTTGGCTGGTCAACGCCTTCGCGGGCGAGGGCAAGGGCACCTTGTTGCTGAACAAGCAATTGGAAGTCAGCTGCGTTACCAACACCAAGGTTTACAACGGCTGCCGCGCCGCTGTTTGGTAGGGCAAACAGTCTAAATTCGCCAGTGTCAACATTATTGATGTTGGTAGAGGTAAGAGGCGTGTTAAAAGTAACGCGGCCAGGAATTGTTGTGTCGTCCATTGCGTTTCTGGTTGGCGGTGTCATAAATTTCGCCATAACATTTGGCATTGTTACTGGGGTTTGCAGGTAAACACCTTCAGCAGGCTCGGAGAAAGCAGCAACGGACAAGAAGCCCGCAGAGTGACCTGGAGAGCCTTGGGTTGCATGTTGCGGCCCAGTGTTGCCAGCAGAAGTTACCAAAACAATGTTCGGGAAAGCTAGAGAAAGTCTGGTGTAATTTGCCATGTACAAGCTTTGAACAGCAATTGCGCTACCAAAGGACATGGTGATAACATCAGCACCATCACGAGCCGCTTGCTCGAAAGCACCAAACATAACGGACGCAGAAGCTCCGCCGAAAGAGATGCGGTAGTGGATACCCATAGCACCAGGGGCAACACCAACAGAAACCACATCAAAATCTAACAAGCCAACATCACCATGAGCGGCGTGTGGGTTAGAGTTTACAGAACCATGCACGTGAGTACCGTGGTTAGACCAAGCAGGAATAGCTGTGCCTGCTGGCAATGGGAAAGTTGTTACATTATTGTTATGTACATTACGGAATTCTGGTAAGAAGTTGAAAGGTGCAAGCTCCATTGGGCTGTGTCCTGGGCGGACAGTTCCCTCAAGTGGATGACCTTCTGGCCATAGAAGAGGCAAGTGGGTTGGGTTTCCGCGCCAAGCTTGCGCACCAGTGTTTTGGTTTGCGCCAGGCCATGTTCTTGCCATGTCGCGGCCAACAAAACGCCAGTCTGGATTTTCGTCTGTACCAAGGTTAATCATTTCATCTTGAGAAATAGTAACACCTCTTGCTGCCATGTCAGCAGCGGTTGGGAAGGTGTATCTAAATGCAGGGTGCATCCAGTCAAGACCAGAGTCAACAACAGCAACAAGCACGCCTGTACCGTCATATCCTCTTTCGTGCAAATCAGCAACATTCATTCTGTAACGTCCAGAATCATGTCCGCGGTATGGCACGTCAAAAACTCTAAGGATAATTGGGTCCTCAAAACCAACATAATCCCCTGCAAAAGCATCATCATTTGCTGTTATGCTGTAGAAACCACCTTCAGAGGCGTGATTTTGCACAACAATGCGAACTTCGGTGTCGCTCATTCTGTGTACTTGCTCGATATTGCCAAGGTTAGCAGAAATGATGAAGTTTTGACCAGAAATGTCATCTGCGAAGATGCCTTCTGTTAGGTTGATGGTGATTGTACGTCTTTCGGCTGTGATTGTTCCAGAACCTTCAGCGTAGTCTGGAGTTGCAGTCACAAGACCGTATAGGTCATTAATTAGAAGAATGTCAACAGCAGGAACGCCGTTAAGAGAGGATGAGAATATGATACGCTCCCAATTTGCATCTCTTTTTCTAACGTCAATTAAGCTAACATAATCTAGGTTATCCCAAATGCGGTTTATGCGGAAAAACTCCAAAGCACATTCGCCTGTTGGGTAAATTGTTGGGGTAATCTCTAAAGCGGCATAAGGAATGTGCGTGTTTACTCGGTCAAGTTGAGCCCACATGCGGATAACGCCAAGACCTGCTAGAGATTGGTTATTAGAGTTTCCGTTGTTAAACACTCCCCAGCCAAGAAGAGGCGCGGAAGCTGCAACAACAGGGAAAGTTTCATTATCAATTTGTAGGTTGGCAACATCGTCGCCTTCTTCAGTTATGTAAGGATAATCTTCTTCTTCATTATTATATTCTTCATCGCCGTTATAGCCATAATCATCTTCTTCTGGCGGATAGGTTATAACTGATTCTTCTTCTTGCACTGGCATTTCAGCTTCTGCCCATGGGTTCTCATCAACCAGGTCAAGATGTACTATAAAGTCTGGTTGAATTAGCCTTACAGATGGAAGAGCCGCTACAGCCGCTACCATATTAGCAGGAAGAGTCATAGAAACACCGTTTAGGGTGTAGTGGAACATGTGGTTGATATTGTAGCCGCCGCCACCCATACGTGCCATTGGGCTGGCTGCAAAAAGCTGTGAAACCTCGCTTCTAAAGCGGGCGTGGTCATCTTCTACATTTTGCTCGGCTTCTTCAGTGGCAAGAAAGTCGCCGTATAAAGCTGCGGTAAGCACTTGCACAGCCGCGGTTTCACGCTCAAAGTAAACGATGACATTTACCATTGTGCCGTCATTTGGCAGGGCATAATCTCCCTCAAAGCCAACAAGGCCGCCAAGAGCGTTGTGTTCTTGAATGTAAGCTAACGCAGAAATTTGCTCGTCTGTTAGGACGATGCCTGCCTGCTCGCTAAAGTTTACTGCAAAAAGCTGTGCAGGGGCAAGACCCAGAACAAGCACTACTGCAAGCAAACTGGCAATTACGTTTTTAAATTTTTTACGCATTTTACTCATTTAAAATCTCCTTTCATACAACAATAGGTTAAGATACTCATTCCATTACCTTTGGTATGCTCTCTACCCTCCCTCTTCTTGTTTTTCGGCTATCTCATAACGATAAAAGACGACCCGTGTCTTTATTTTACACCAAACATTGGTAATTGTCAATACCTAAATTTAAATTTTTTTATAATTCTTTTGTTTTTGTAATATTTTTGTAATATTTTGTCAAGAACGCCTTACGCAAAAATATCTTGCAAATTTTTCGCATTTGCTGTAAACTTTATTATGAAGGTTTCGTATATGTTGTTAAACGGAGGTAACTATTATGCAGAATGAAAAAATGATGATATTGAAAATGCTTGAAGAAGGCAAAATTAACGCGGAAGAAGCGTCTAGGCTGTTGGCGGCAGATGGCGGCAGTGCGCCATCCCATGCCCCTTCCCCTCCCCTTTCCCCTCGCCCATCTGGTCATGTGCCAGGCAACCAAATGCCCCCTGGCGGCTCTCACGCGTCACACCCCACATCGGGCGGCGCAACAGACAGCGTAGGTGCTAAATTTGGCGCGTTTATGAAAGATATGGAGCCTAAGCTTCAAAAGGCGGGCAAATTTGTTGTGGAAAAAACCGCAGGGGCGGCTGACTATGTGTCCAAATCCCTTGCTGGGCATGGTTCGCCCCGCCCAGATGCGGCACACGCCCCTAGCTACCAAACATCGCCTGCCCATGCCCGCCCTGCAACCGCTCCTGGCGGCGGCGTGGAAGAAACCATTGAAATTAAGGTGGCACAAGGGGGGGCAGAGCTTAATTTAACAGGATTAAACGGCAATGTCCTCGTTAAGGGTTATAATGGCGACAAAATTTCTGCCAAAATCTTTACTGTTGCTAAACGTCCTGGTGCTAAGGCTAATCTTGCGGTTCTTGGCAATAAATACTATTTGTCTTTTGATGAAAACGACTTTGAAAGGGTCTGCATTGACGCTTTTGTGCCAGAGGCAATGTTCGACAATATAAAAGTTGCCACCAACAACGGAGATATGAGCGTTTCTACCGTGACGGCGGCAAATGTTCATGTAGAAAACATCAATGGTAATTCGGAGGTTTCTGGGATTTCTGCCCACAACTTGACTGTGGAGGTCAGCAATGGCAGGCTTGACATTAAGGATTCTGCCGCCAAAGTTGCCCATATTGAGAATTTTAACGGGGCTGTGCATCTTAGCAAAATTGACATTGCTGACATGAAGGCGTCCACCTTTAACGGCAGTATGGATTTGCAAGTGGCAGCATTTACAAACCATGATAACTACCGCTGGCACGCAGAAACAAGCAACGGAAAAATGAATGTGCTGCTGCCAACCTACGCTACTTTGGGCTACCACATTAAGGGTCACGCCGCCCTGGATGCGGTGAAGCTTGGGCTTGTCAGTATGAATTATATTCGCAATGATAAATCTTTTGTGGAAGCGAAGAGTGCTAATTTTGACATTGCTATGAAAAAGGTTGTTATGGAGCTGTCAACCTCCAACGCGCCGTTGATTGTTAATTAGTAGGGGCGCATATTATGCGCCTGCTGTCCGTTCAATAACGTCTTTGCGAGCTTGAGGCGCACCTTAAACCGTCATTGCGGGCTTGACCCGCAATCCCGTCAGCAATTCCAAGCCCCATACTGTAGGGGCTTGTTAGGGCTGATGGGGGTCCCGTGTCAAGCACGGGATGACGTTGTTTGGTGTTGGATGACGTTGTTGGGGGGCGATATGACGTTGTTGGATGTGGATAATGATGCAAAGCGTTGTTGGACGCGGGGTTTTAACACTTAATGCTGTGTTCTCCAGCGGGGTGTATCATATGGTCAAAAAACGAAAGCCAGAACTGCTGTAAATTCAGTAAATAAGGCACATTTATGGAGGTTTAGAATGGTGGCTCTTACCGTTTTGTTGGTGGCGCTGGTTGCTTTTATAATGGTAGGCAGCCACGTTTTTATTGCCATTAGGCGCAGGTTAAAAGATAAACAATATCCGAAAAAGATAATAGTCACAGATATTACCGCTTTTGCATCGGTGTCTGTGGCTTTGGTGGCTACTTTTGGGCTTTCTTCCACTTTATCTAGTTATGTGATGCATCGACAATATAGCAGCAATGTGGGGCTGATTTTGGGCGAAAGGCTTGGGGCGTTTGGTATGCTCTTGCCTTGGTTAGAGTTGCCCGCTGTTCTTCTGCTGTTTTTGGTTTTGGGAATTAGAATTATCACCCACGACAATCCAGACTTGAGGCAAACAAAAACCGCCGCAGATGTCGCTTTGTTATTGACGAGCGGAGCGGCTTTGTTTATTTCTGCCAGTCTGGCTATTCAAAAGGTTATTTATGTGAACAACGCCCAAATTACAGGGAATTTACACACCGTTACAGGGGGCGTTGTTTGGACTGGGCTGATGTGGCTGGAGTTGCCAGCCCTTTTCTGTTTGATGGTTATTTTAGGGAAGTCAGCCTTTTCACCCGCTCTTCGTCGGGGGTGATGTGGGCTGTTTTGTAGTTGTCATAAATTACCATGCCTGGCTTGGCTTTGGCGGAATTGGGCGCAAAATGTCGTATTTTGTCGAAATTTGCTAACGAAACCCCCTTGACAAAAAATGTCGGGGGGGGGGGTATAATTTATGTATCCTAGGATTGCAAAAGGCGACGCGGAACTGCAGACCGAATGTTGCCGCCAATGTGGCAAATGCCACCGACAAAATACATAAGAAAGAGAGGAAAGGAAAATGAAAAAGACAAAATTAAGGATTACTGCAATGGTGATGGCGGCGTTTATGGTGTTTATGGCTATGCCTGTTAATGCTTCTGAGAGAAGACCAACTACTGACTTATCTCCATATCCCGAACTTTCATTAGAAGCAAACGGGGATATAACATCAGTTGACACTTTTGAGTTTGAAGGTATGCATTTTACTTTGAGAACCGTTGAAACTCCAACTGGAGATAGGTTTTTCTATGAATATCATGATGGTGTATTGATTAATAGGGCTGCGATTTATGCCAACCAAGCAGACAGAATAATGCATACAACTTTTACTCAAAGCGATAATGCTGATAGCCGAGCTATTGAAACTGAAAATACAGTTATTATGCTTCACGAACTCGGGGAAGTGCATAGCGAGGATGTGGTTGACCCGCTTAATGTACCCAGTCCTGGCGACCTAATTTCTGGTGTGATTTCATTTAGACATGAGGATTCAAGCCCGTGGACACAGCATCAAGTTCGCTTAAATACTTCAAGTGTATTTTTGGGCACGACTTCGGTTAGAATCAGAAACCAAACAGCTACATTGGCTACTTGGGGAGCGACAATCACATCAGCTTTAGGGTTAGCCGCTTGGAAGGCTGGTGCAGTTTCTGGTCTTGTCATTTCATCTATTGGTGCAGTATTCACAGTTGTGGGCTGGTTTGTTTCTCACATGGATGTGTCAGTAGATGTAACTCGATTCACTTATAACCTCACTTACTTGGGACGTCCTAATAACAGTGTACCTCTTATACTAACACGGCATCGGGTTAACGACTTCATGCAGCCCCACTTGATGGGTATCACATTCTGGACAGGTGGCTCTCCGTGGTCTATAAGGTTACAAATGGATTCTTTATGGCGTCAATTTGCCTTTGCAGAAATAGTTCACTGGCAAGTGTTCCGTGGAAGTCCGTTTAGATGGTCTGTTACAAGTTGGCTTTAATGTTGTAGAGGTTAATGGTTATGAAAAAATGGGTTTTAATAAGTATTGGTTTAGGTTTTCTTTTTTCTGTATTGGTACATATTGCCTTAATTAGTTTAAGTGATTTTCACAATGGGCACACCATGACCTTGGCAGAGGTTGAAGCAAAAATGGATGAAAAGCCTGTGGTTAATCTTGCCATTGTGGAAGGCTCTAGGGTATACGCTGTTTACGAAGATGGAGAATATGCCCATTATGTTTTTGGGATTGGCATGTTTAGCGATCGCTATCGCTTTTGGTGGCGGGTAGAATACGCATCTTTTTTCCCTGGTAGATGGCGGAGATTTCACGCTTATGTTCAGGGGTCGGAAATAACCTACACCCCTTACGGAGTTTCTCACCATCTCACTTTTGGCACGGGCATTTCCTTCTTAACCATTAATGCTATATTTGCAGGTGTTGCGTGGCATATCATAAAAAAGCAAAAGCCAGAGCTGACATAACTCGGTATCGTAACCATTATAAATAACAAAAACCACGCCAAAAATAGGCGTGGTTTTTGTTAAACCTTCAAACTCAAAGCCTTAACCCGCTCTTCGTCGGGGGTGATGTGGGCTGTTTTGTAGTTGTCATAAATTACCATGCCTGGCTTGGCTTTGGCGGGTTTGCGCACGTTTTTGCGGGGGCAGTAGTCCACGGGGACCATGCTGCCGCCGCGGCCTTTGCTGTAAAATCCCGCTAAATTTACGGCTTCTTCAAGGGCAATGTCGCTGATTTGCCCTGCCTTTGCCTTTAAAATCACATGAGAGCCTGGGATGTGCTTGGTATGCAGCCAAATGTCGTCTTTATCGGCGTTTTTGGTAAGTTGGTCGTTTTGCTGGTTGTTTTTGCCCACAAAAATGTCAAAGCCGTCTGGGGTGACGAAATGGAGGGGTTTGGTTTGGGCGGCATCCCGCTTTTTACCCTTGTTTTTGGGCTTTTTAATGAAGCCTTCCTCTTGAAGCTCCTCACGAATTTGCATTAAATCCGCCACAGTGTCGCTTTGGGCGATGCTTTGCATGACGGCTTCCAGATATGCCAGCTCTTCTTCATTTTGCGCCACTTGGGTCACTAAGGCTTCTGCGGTGCGTTTTTGCTTATTGTATTTTTTAAAGTATGCCTGGGCGTTTTCCGCAGGGGTCTTTTGGGGGTTTAGCTCAATTTCAATGGTGGGCAAATCTTCCTCATAAAAGTTTTGGACTAAAACCATTGGCTGTCCTTGTTTTATGGCGTAGATGTTGGCGGTGACAAGCTCCCCATAAAGGCGCAGGGTGTCGCGGTCGGCAATTTCTGCTGTGGTTTTTGCCTGAATATCCGCCTTTTTCACACAGCGGTCAATTAGGTTTTGCACAACGCGGCGCATGTCTTGGGAGCGTTGGCGGATGCGGTCTGCTGTGTCCTTGCTACTGTAAAAATATTCCACAAGCTCCGATGGGGATTGAAATTCCTGGGTAAATTCGTCACCAAAAACACTGCCCCCGAAAAAGGCGAAGCCTTGGGGGTTTTTTGTGTTATTGTAGAGGATGTAAGGGGCAAAGCCGCCATTAATCGCCTGTTTAAAAGCCTCAAATAGGGCGGTTTTCTGCCTGTGGTCAAGCTGGTTAGCTTGGATATTCGGGTCAATTTCTGCCATTTGGCAAATTACCCCTGCGGAAAAGCTGCTGACACCTGTGTAATTATGAAAAATTGCCTTTGCCACGGTGGTTTCGCCTAAAACCCCATGAAATTCCGCTTCGTTGGTGTTTAGGGGGTCATGCTTGTCCTGGCTTGGGGCTTCTGTAAAATCCCGCCCTGGCAAAATTTGTCGCACAGCAGAAAGGCTTGCAGAAACATGCTTTGCCGCATCCAAAACAACGCCTTTTGACACCAAAATAATATTGCTGTGCCGCCCCATAATCTCTAAAATCAGCTGTTTTTCTTCAAGGTCGCCCATTTCGTTGCGCCCTTCAATGTGGATGGAAACCACCCGCTCTAGCCCTGGCTGGGTAATTTTTACAATTCGCCCGCTGCCGATATGTTTGCGCAAAAGCATACAAAACATTGGCGCAACTGCGGGGCTTTCCTTGTGTTTTGCTGTAAGGTGGATGCGGGGGAATGTGGCGTTTGCCGTTAGCAAAAGTTTGTGGTTTGCCCCCTGACTGCGCACTGCCAGTACAATTTCATCCTTTTCAGGCTGTGTTATTTTATCAATGCGCCCGCCTGTTAATTTTTCGCCAATTTCTGCCACAAGGGCAGAAACGGCAATTCCGTCAAAAGCCATGTTTTACCTCGTTATCTTATCGTATCGCTATTTTGCGTGATTTCTGTGGTGTTTAATCCAAAATATTCCTCTAAGGCGGCACGCATCACCCGCCCTGCTGTTGAGCCAAGGGGGCGGAAGTCGCTATGGGGCATGGTCACATGCATTGCAATTTGGGGGTTTTCCAAGGGCGCAAAGCCGCCGTATGATGTGTGACTGGAGCGTCCGCCTGCCACCTCTGCCGTGCCTGATTTTATGCCAACTTCCATTGGGAAACCCGCGAAAATGCCCCGACCAGTACCTCTTGAGCCGCGGGTTACCATATGCATACCTTCGTGGATGGCATCCCATGCTTCGTCAGCCACATTCATTTGATATTCCACAACTGGCTCAAAGCTTGTAATTGTGCCGTCTGCCGCCACCATACGGTCAACTAATGTCATCTCCATACGTGTACCGCGGGTTGCGATGGTTGCCATCATTTTCGTCATAGATGCGGTGGAATAGGCGTTATAACCCTGCCCAATAGACACCTGGCTGGTCATCCCTGCTGTCCAGCTTCCAGGGCTGCCCTGGGCTTGACGGAAGGCGGGAGAAGCAAAGGCAGGCACATCGTTATTAAGCCCCCAAAACATGCGGTTTTCACCAACTTGCACCCCTGTTGGCGTGCCAAGCCCAAGGGCTTCCATATAATAATTTAGCGTGTCAATCCCGCCATTTAGGTTGAAAGCGACGCGGTTGTGGAAGTAGTTGCAGGATGCCGCTGTGGCTTGAACCACGTTAACAGCACCAGGGCGCGCCATACAGCCAAGATGAGGCACGCCAGCATCACGGAAAACGCCGCCGCAACGGATTATGGTGTTAGGGGTGATGACCCCTTGGGAAAGCCCCGCGAGAGCCGTTGCCATTTTAAAAGTAGAGCCTGGGGCGATTGCCTCGGTGAAGGCGCGGGCGTTTTGGGGCTGGGTTGGGTCAATATTAAGCGCCATTATATAGGCGTTATCCCGCCTGTGGGGCAGAAAGTTGTTGCCGTCAAAGGTGGGGTAATTTACCGCGGCAATTACGCCCCCTGTGTTAACACAGCTGACAACAACCGACCCCGTGGCAGGGTCCATATTCACCATTTGAGGGGTGAGATGACGCTGTTCCGCAAGTTGAATAACAAACATTTGAGGGGTCATGTAGCGGTAAGGCTCAAATTCAATAATCCCCTGCTCTTCCATTACCTCAAACATGGTGGTTAGGCTGATGTTGCCGTTTAAAATATGCTCTTCTATAAATTCATTAAGATTGCGGCGGAAAACCTCTATATTAACATCTTCGTCTGCGTTGATTTCAGAATTTGCCAGCACAAAATTCTGCACCTGATAAGACGCAGGAAATTCCTCTGGGTCATAAAAATCCATAATTAACAAAGAGTTAATATTATTTGACGTTAGAGTTGACGCGATAACCTCCCGCGTGAAGGGCGCGCCGCCGTTGCGCAGACGGTGGAGAAGGACATTCGCCAGCTGGTCCTCCAAAATATAGTAAAGATTGCGCTGTAGGGTTGCGTCAATTGTTAGGAAAACATCCTGCCCTGGCACTGCATCTTGATGGCTGATAATGCCCACTCGGCGGCGGTTGTTGTCCACCTCTATAATGGTTTCGCCCCGTGTTCCGCGGAGTTGGCTCTCAAAACTGCGCTCGATACCCACCACCCCAAAAAGGTCGTTGGCTGTGTAGCCAAGATGTTGGTTTGCTTCCAAATCCGCAGGGGAAATTCGGGTTAAATATCCAATTATATTTGTTAAATATCTGCCCATTGGGTAATAGCGCAGATAGTCGCTTGCCACGTAAATACCAGGCATGGCGTGCCCAAATTCCTCTAATGCTGCCACTGTGCGGCGGTCTATATCTGTTGCCAATGGTATTTGGTTTACGTTAAAACGCTGTAAATACAATGCCGACCGCAGGCGCAGCAGGGTGTGCTGGTCGTCACGGCTTAGGTTTGTTGGTATCCCGAAATATTCTTGCAAAGCGGCATATGCCTGGGTTGCGGTAAGGTCGCCGTCAAGCCTGTGGTCATCTAGCCAGCGGCGTTGTGTTGCCTCGCTTGCAACGGTGAAAACCCGCGGCGTTGTGCCAGAAATAATAAACTCCGCGTCAACAAAAATTTCTTCGCCGCCGCCTTCCATAATGTCCATAAACAGTAAAAAAGCCTCATTTAAGTCAAATTCCTGCCCCCAAATTTCGCTGAAAACCGCAGAAGGGTCCATCATCACAGTAAAAACTGGGATTGAAATCGCTAAAGGGCGGCCGTTTACATCAAAAATTTCCCCTCTTGGGGCGTTGGTGGAAATGGCGCGGGGAAAGGTGTTAACCACAGGCACGTGGTAAGTGCCTTCCACAATTTGACGCTGAAAAAGCTGGGCAACAAGCACCCCAAAGCCCACAGCAACAATTACCGACAGCAAAAACATGCGGTTGGTAAAAAACTTCAAAACTTCGACAAATTTTTCTCTGTATTCATTCATATTAAACCCACTCCTTCAGTATTATTTTAGCACCTCGCAACCAAAAAGTCAACCTTTAATTTGTGATAATAAGGAAAACCCCCATTGCTTCACTTGGCAACGGGGGTTGTTGATTATACTTCTCTACTGTAATTCGGTGCTTCTTTGGTGATGTAGATATTGTGAGGATGGCTTTCGCGCAATCCTGCTGCGGTTATCTTTACGATTTGGCTGTGTTGTTGCAGGTCTTTTACTGTGCCTGCGCCGCAGTAGCCCATGCCGCTTCGCAAGCCGCCAAGGAGTTGGAAGATGGTTTCTCCCACAGTGCCTTTGATGGCAACACGGCCTTCTACACCTTCTGGCACAAATTTGGAGGCATTTTCGGCTTCACCTTGGAAATATCTGTCTTTGCTGCCTTTTTCCATGGCGGAAATGCTGCCCATGCCACGGTATGTTTTATATTTGCGCCCTTGGTAAATCTGCACTTCCCCTGTGGACTCTTCACAGGCGGCGAAGAGAGAGCCAAGCATAACGGCAGACGCGCCCCCTGCAAGTGCTTTGGTGATGTCGCCAGAAAACTTAATGCCGCCATCTGCTATGATGGGTATATCGTGCCTTGCCGCCTCTTCTGCGCAGTCGATTATGGCAGTCATTTGGGGAACGCCAACGCCAGCAACCACGCGGGTTGTGCAGATAGAGCCAGGGCCGATACCCACCTTAACACAGTCTGCCCCTGCTTTGATTAGGGAGCGAACCGCGTCTGCCGTTGCCACATTTCCAGCAATTACGGGTAGGTCGGGGTATGCCTCTTTAATCTCGCGAACTTTGTTGATGACGTTAATATGATGACCGTGGGCTGTGTCAATGGTGATAATGTCCACCCGCTTTGCCACAAGGGCGGCAACACGCTCCATGGCCTCGTCATTTGCACCAACGGCAGCCCCTACAAGTAGCCTTCCGTGACCGTCTTTTGAGCTGTCTGGGTATTTTATTGCCTTTTCAATGTCTTTAATGGTGATAAGCCCTTTAAGCTCGAATTTATCGTTAACAATTGGTAATTTCTCAATTTTAGCCTTTGTCAAAATTTCCTTGGCTTCTTCTGGGGTGATGCCCTCTGAAGCGGTTATTAGATTCTCTTTTGTCATCACTTCATAAATTTTCTTTTGGTGGTTTGTTTCAAAACGAATGTCGCGGTTGGTTATAATGCCCACGAGCATCCCGTTTTCTGTTATGGGCACGCCAGAAATGCGATATTTTGCCATAAGCTGGTCAGCTTCATAAACAAAATGGTTTGGCGACAAGGAGAAAGGGTCAACAATTACCCCATGTTCGCTTCGTTTAACTTTGTCAACCTCATTTGCTTGCTCTTCAATGCTCAAATTTTTGTGTATAATGCCAAGACCGCCATGCCGTGCCATTGCAATTGCCATTGCAGACTCCGTCACCGTGTCCATTGGTGCTGAAATAAGCGGCGCGTTAATTTGGATTGTGCGGGTGATGTTGGTCACTAAGGATACCTCCACAGGCAACACCGCAGAAGCCCCAGGAACCAACAGAACGTCGTCAAAAGACAGTCCCTCTCTAATAATTTTTGCCATATCAATCAACCTCCCTTTTCTTTTTCATTGGCAAGCAAAATGTCTATCATGCTTTTATATCTTCGCCCAATATCGTTTTTCCAGTTGTTGCAAATTTGCAAAGCCTGCTCTTTGTTAACAACAGACAAATTAACCTCCATCAGCATATTATCCCCGTCATAAACGGCGCATTTCACAAAATATTCCCCTGTGTCATGCTGATAAAAATGTGTTGCGGAAATTTCTAAATCCTGTTTAACAGCCCCCAGATGCTCGGTTATATATTTAGCAATGCGAGCCTTTGTGTGCAGGGGAATGTACCCCCCGAAGGTTTCCAAGGTGGCAAGCCCCTCGTCAGTAATGGTGTATCTGGTTGCGTTGCCACTTTTTACCCCGTCTAAATACCCCGCTTCTGCCATTTCATTCAAATACTGCTGCACCAAATAATAATTCATAAAATTTTCTTCCACGGCAAACTTGGTAATCTGCACCCCTGAAATGGGAACATCAATTTTATCCACCAAATACAGTATCGTCACCTTGTTCTCCAGTTGTTTGCGCTCTGGTTCGCTGGGGTGGATATTTTGTTGTGAAATGTAAACCGCCCCCTAAAAAGTGTTTCTAATGATTATACAGTCATTCGACAATAAAATCAAGTGCTTAGAAAAATAAATTTTTATTTGACATGGGGGTGTAGATTTGGTATAATGGAAATAATAAAAGAGAGGATGCTTCAACATCCCCTCTTGCGCAATGGTCGTCTGGCTTTGCGGTTTTGTGTTGAATTAAATTAACGCCGCTTACCTTTAGACGTGGGGCGGCGTTTGTCTTTATCTGCCAACTCCATAATAAATTTCACCAAAACAACAAAGGCGATAATACCATGGAAAATTGTATCCAGATTTATGCAAACATATGTCATAGCCTCACCTCCTTTCGGACAAAGTTTTGTCCTTTAGGGTGCAAAGCCATCCGCCCAATTGCGCAAATACATTATACGACAAATTTTTCCAGATGTCAAGCCTGTCTTGTGGTTTTAAAAAGCTGCCTTAAAAGATAAATTTTTATTTGACATGGGGGTGTAGATTTGGTATAATGGAAATAATAAAAGAAGAGGAGCGGCTAACTCCTCTTCTACGCAATGGTCGTCTGGCTTTGCAGCTTAAATTACAAAGATGTTACTTTGAACGCCGCTTACCTTTGGACTGGGGGCGGCGTTTTCTTCTGTCTTTCATCTCAATGATGAACTTCGCTAATGTTACAGCAGCGACGATACCAAAGGAAACAGAATCCAGATATGTGAAAACATGTGTCATAGCCTCACCTCCTTTTAGACAAAGTTTTGTCCTTTAGGGTGCAAAGCCATCCGCCCAATTGCGCAAATACATTATACGACAAATTTTTCCAGATGTCAAGCTTGCTTTATAGTTTGAAAAAGTCGTCTTGGGTTGCTTCGGTGTCGTATTTTTCTGATAGGGTTTCTCGCGCCTTAGAAAGGGCTGTAATTCTCTGCCCTATCCATGTTTTGCGTAATAAGTCATATAAAACCCCATCATCGCCAACGAATACTTGATGCTCATGTAAAACCTTTTCATCATCAAAGATGTAATCATAATACCTCGAAAGGTCGTCACCCAAGTGCTTGCGCACGTCTTCCGCTGCTTTTTTGGAGATGTTTCTATCGAATATGCTATTCATACCGTAGATATAACATCGCAGTATAAACTCCTCCGAGGTGAACCCATACAATGTACGCGACATAACCCCATCTCCTTGAAAGTCGATACTGCGAACAATCCTCTTGAAATAAAAATCATATTTATCACCACCATCAAAGTCCTTTTCGATTTCATTTAAAAGGGGCAATACAATATTCTTTTCAAATCTGTTTTCCGACATGGCACGAAGAAGGCTGAAAACCCTGTCCGTTGACCATTGACTTTTTCTGATAATTTCCAAGCCAAGTTTTTCCATCACGTCATCTGTTTGTTTCAGCAGGTACACAGCGGTGAAATATTCTTGAAATGACCTATGGGTAAAGTGGTATTCTCGCCCTTCTTTGTATAGCATACACACAGCACTCGTCAAATCCATAATATACTTTTCTGGGTCAAAGTTAATATCTATGTTTCTTTCGGTTCTTTCGAGAGCTTCAATTAAACCGCTTTCGGAAAACTTATATTTTTTGTCAAGGTATGTTATACAGCAAAATGTGGCAAACACTTTTTTGAAAGCATCATGCTTCAGCCCGCTTTCCATTTTGCGTTCGTACCCTTCCTTGGTGCTGTCATGCCTCCTTAGCAACACATCAAAGGTATCTTCATAGAAAATATGAGGTGCTTCTGCAACTCCTCCAAACTCGTCATAATTTAAAAACATCATAGTAAGCAGCAATGGGTTGGACGCAAAACCTTCATGTTTTTCAAACAGGCCCTCATCCAATGCTTTTATAAACCTTTCTTTGGATTTCTTGTTATAAACAAGTTTTTCGATTAAAGAAATCGCCTGTGGCTTGTCCAATTTCAAAGTATCTAGCACTGTAAATTTTTTATAGGAAATCTTTTCCTCATCCCTGATGGGTCTGGTGGACATTATCACATGGTTATCGGGATAACGGTCGCAAAAGTCGTTTAATTTTTTCATAAAATCCTTTTGTTTATCGCCGTCTATCTCATCAAGACCATCTAGCAAAATCATAAACAAACCCTCTTTCAAGGCGTATTCGATTGCATCTTTTGAGGTTTTGTCATCTAAAATGTTCATATCCTCAAAAATTGCGTCTTTTAAATGGTAGTCGCCCTTTTGGTCGTTTATGTCTTTTAACTCAAAAATAACAGGAACATACATGTACTTTTTAGCTTCTAACTCGCTTAAAAATAAATGTTTCATTAACATGGATTTGCCAATTCCGCCAGTCCCTTGAACAATAGTAAAATTTCCACCAGAAAAGCCGCGAACGACTTCCGAACTCACGGCTGATATAACAATCTCCCCTTTTTGCAGATTGGTTGTCACGTAAAAATTTCGTAATTTTTGGGGTTCAGGCTCACGCTTATTCAGAAAAGTCTTAACTGTGGAATATTTTTCATAGGACTTTTCAAGATAATTTTTAAACGCAGTGCCAAGGTACTTAACTTTTACCTTGTCAATCCCCTTTTTACCCAGCTTGAGTGATTTTTCAAGATTTTCTGATACACCTTTAACAACTCCATAAGCCAAAGCCTCTATAAATTTTTGGTTTTCATCCATAAAATCCCCACCTTATACATATTTCACCACGCAAACCCATTATATCCCATTTCCCAACAAAAGTCAAGCTGTGGATTTACCCTTGACTTTTGTTGGGAATTGCTGTAAAATCAAGTTAATACGTGAGAGATTGTTGGAGGTGGGCAGATGAAGATTGGGCTGGAGCTGGATGATTTGGCGGGGCAGATGTACACGGTGGCTATGAATGAGGCGAGGCTTGGGAACCATGCGTTTTTGACACCTGAGCATTTTTTGTATGCGGTGCTGATGTTTGATGTGGGGCGCAGTGTGGTTTCTCATGGCGGTCTGGTTTCTGTGCCGTCTATGGTGGCGGATTTAAACCGTTATTTGGATGGTTTTGGCAAGCTTGAGAAGGTCAGCCACTTTCCTTTGGAGTCCCCTGAATTTGTGGAGATGATAGAATACGCTATAGAGTCTGCCATTCATTATGGCAAGGACGAAATTGAGCTTAGTGACTTGTTAAGTGCTATGTTTTATTTGACAGAGAGTTTTGCAAGCCGTTTGATGTTAAAGCATGGGTCTGAGCCTGGCTTGGTTTATGCCGCTTATGAGGATTTTAAGTCTGGCAGGACAATCGGGGAAGAGGTTATTTTTCCTGATATGGGGCATGGGTTTCACACTGGGCAGGAGGAGAAGCCCGCGGTGGACTTTTTGGCGCGGTATGCCACGGACATGGTGGAAAAGGCGCGAAATGGGGAATATGATGAGCTGGTAGGGCGCAGGGCTGTTCTTGATGAGCTTGTGTTGTTGTTAAGCCGCCGTAATAAGCATAATCCTGTTTTAGTTGGTGACAGCGGCGTGGGGAAAACCGCTATTGTAGAGGGTTTAGCCACGCGGATTGTGGATAAGGAAGTGCCGACCCGCCTTGCTAATTCCAATATTTACCATATTGACATGGGGGTAATGGTGGCTGGCACAAAGTTTCGGGGGGAGTTTGAAGAGAGGTTAATTGGCACTTTGGAAGCCGCCGCCGAGAAGAAAAACGCCATTGTTTACCTTGATGACATTCATACAATGGTGGGGGCTGGGGCAAGCTCTGGCGGCCCTTTGGATGCGGGCAGCCTTATAAAGCCTTTCCTAAACCGCGGTGACTTGCGCTTTATCGGCACAACCACTTATGACGATTATAAAAAGCATTTTGAAAAGTCGGCATCTTTAACCCGCCGCTTTCAAAAAATAGATATTGCCGAGCCGACAATAGGCGAAACAATCGCCATTTTGCACGGTTTGGCGGACACTTTTGAGGCTTACCATGACGTAGAATATAGCTATGAAGCTTTGGAGGCGGCGGCGAAGCTAACTGCCAAATATATCCATGACGCTCGTCTGCCCGACAAGGCAATTGATGCTATTGACCAGGCGGGGGCATCTGCTGCAAATGCCGACCTTGACAGGTTTGTGGGCATTGATGAAATTGAGCAGGCTGTTGCCACAATGGCGAAAATCCCAGAAACTGCCATTTCCGCAGATGAGCGCCTATCCCTTGCCACCCTTAAAGAACGGCTTGAAGCCACGGTTTTTGGGCAGTCTGACGCTATTGACGCTTTGGTTAGCGCAATTACCGCAAGCCGCCTTGGGCTTAACGACCCTGAAAAGCCTGTGGCAAGCCTGCTTTTTGTAGGGCCTACTGGGGTAGGGAAAACGGAAATTGCCCGCACTTTAGCGGAGCAGATGAACATGCCCCTAACCCGTTTTGACATGAGCGAATACCAAGAGCAACATGCCGTAAGCCGCCTTATTGGCTCTCCTGCGGGATATGTGGGGCATGAAGATGGCGGCGCGCTGACAGATGCAATCCGCAAAACCCCTGCAACCGTGTTGCTTCTTGATGAAATCGAGAAGGCTCATCCTAGCATTTTAAATGTGCTGTTGCAAGCTATGGATTACGGCAAAATGACGGACAGCAAGGGCAAACAGGCGGATTTCCGCAATGTGGTGTTGATAATGACCTCAAACGCAGGGGCGCGGGAGGCAAGCCGCACCACCATAGGTTTTGATAGCAAGCAAGACGCAACCGCTGTAAAATCCACGGTAAACAAGACTTTTTCACCAGAGTTCCGCAACCGCCTTACCAAAATCATCCAATTTAATAGCATTACAGAGGATATGGCTTCAAAAATTGCTGTTAAGGCTGTTAGAATGTTGGAAAACCGCTTGGCAAGTCGGGGCGTGTCCATCACCCCTAACCAGTCTGCCCTTGACTTTATTGCCAAACGGGGCTTTTCGGCTGAATATGGCGTGCGGGAAATTATCCGCCTTGTGGAAAGCACCGTGAAAGAGCAAATCGCCAAGGCTCTGTTGGCATCACCTGCGAAAGCCAAAACTAGCCTGACAATAACCGTCGAAGATGACGAAATCGCCATTATATAACGGAGGTTCAAAATGACAATTGGTAAAACCGCAAAGGCAACAACCCTCGTAAGCCACACAAACACCGCTGTCACCGTTGGCAGCGGCTCTTTGCCTGTTTTTTCCACTCCATCAATGATAGCCCTTATGGAGCAGGCGGCTTGTAATGCCTTGACAAACCATTTGACAGAGGGTCAAACATCTGTAGGTACAGCAATTAATATTGAGCATTTAGCCCCAAGTCCCCTTGGCGTGGAAATTACCGCAACTGCTGAAATAACTGGGGTTGAGGGGCGTTTGGTGAATTTTAATATAAGGGCATTTGAGGGGATAAGCGGCAAACAAATCGGCAAAGGCACTCACGCCCGCGCTGTTGTGAACATTGATAAATTTATGTCGAAATTAGGGGGTTGAAAATGAAACGGTTTTCTCTGTTGTTGTGGCTGTTGATTGGGGCGTTTGCTTTTATTGCTTGCGGTGATGATGGCTATGAATACATAGGCTACAGCGGTTATGATGAATATGAAATATATGATGATGAATATGAATATGTTGATTATGAAGCGTATGGGGAGATACCCCCATCTACGGGGCGCATTTTCATGTTTGGCGAAATACACGGAAATCAGGCTACTATGCAACGTCAACTGGAAATTTGGGGTGATTTTTACCGCTATCAAGGTATGCGCCACCTTTTTCTTGAGTTGCCCTATTTTGCTACCGAATTTTTAAACATATGGATGCAGGCAGAAGATGACACAATTCTTCTTGAGCTTTTTGAGGAATGGCGCGGCACGGCGATGCATGTGCCTTATACTCTGGATTTTTACCGCGCCATAAAGGCGGATTTTCCAGAAACAATCTTCCACGGCACAGATGTGGGGCATGCGTCTGACAGAACTGGTTTGCGGTTTTTGCACCATCTTCGCGACAATGGTTTGGCTGACAGCGAAACTTACCGCATAACCAACGAAAATATCGCTCAATTCCGCCATTTTCAGAGGACACGAGACCACACCCTGCGTTCCTCTGTTTACAAGCCCCAAAATTTTATACGTGAATTTGACAGGCTAGGCGACCAGGATATTATGGCAATTCACGGGGCAGGCCATGTGCATTTCGGCTATTTCTTTGGCGAAGTGGGCAGACCAGCCCTTGCCTACGCCTTGCAACAGCGTTATGGTGACAATATTGAAATTTTTGACATGACCCATTACGCTTTATTAACCGAACCTCTGCGAATTGCTATTGTAACCGTGGCGGGCATGGACTTTACGGCTTCATACTTCGGCACGGCACGCAGAAGCGCGTCTGTAATTGGATTTTGGCGTTTGGAAGATGCATATAGCTATTTTGCTGACAGCCCCCTTACTGGTGATGTTTTGCCCTTCCACAATTTCCCAATGCCTGTAGAGGATGGGCAGGTTTTCTTTCTGGATATTCGTTTTACTGATGGCACAACCACAAGGCATTACTATCGTACCAGCGGTGAGTATTGGCAAAGTTTGCCTGTAGCACAAGAGTTTCTTCCATAATACTCATTTCCTACCAAAACAGCAACAACAAACTTGTCTTTTTGCTCGATTGACTGCGTCACAAGAACCCGCACATACCTATGGGTATGCACGGAACCTTGTTCCTTGCAATCGAACAAAAATCCTGCGTTTCTTGTCACTGTTTTGGTAGGGAATGAGTATAAATATTAGATTAGGTGATGAATTATGAATATTTTTGATATTATCGGCCCTGTTATGGTAGGGCCTTCTAGCTCCCACACGGCGGGGGCGTTGCAAATTGGGTATATTGCCCAGGTTGCTCTGCGGCAACGTCCTGCCCGTGCTGTTATCAAATTTCATGGCAGTTTTGCGGAAACATATCAGGGGCATGGTAGCGACAAAGCTGTTGTTGGCGGGCTTTTGGGGTATCGCCCAGATGATGCCCGCATACGCACAAGCATAGAGGATGCGGCGGCGGCAGGGTTGCAATATACATTTGAAACCATAAACATTCCAGATGCACATCCAAACACCATTATTATCGAAGCCCATACGGTAGATGATGCCTCTACAAGCCTTGTTGGGGTGTCTATTGGGGGCGGTAATATTATTTTGAAATCCCTTGATGGTATAGACATTGAGTATACAGGGCAAATGGACACGCTGATTGTTGACCAAATTGACGCTGTAGGGGCTATCAGCAAAATTTCCAGCCTTTTTGCCGAGCGGGGTATAAACATTGCAAACATGCGCTTTTTCCTGTCTAAAAAGGATGTGGGCAAGGCGATAATTACCATTGAAACCGAGGACACATTGTCAGACGAAATTGCTACAAAAGTTCAACATATGGAAAATATTGTCACGTCAATTTATTTGCCGAAGATTATTTAGTGGAGGACAGGGCTTATGAACATTGATTTTTCGTCAATACAGCAGTTGATTGAAGCGGCAGAAGCCGAGAATATAAGTATTTCTGATGTGGTGCTGCGCCAGTCTGCAATAGATACAAAAACAAGTGAGGATGAGGTTTTTCAGCGCATGGCCGCCAGTTTAGAGGTTATGAAAGCGTCTGTGAAAGATGGGCTTGCTTCTGATGCCCGCTCCCTAAGCGGCATTACCCGCAACGAAGCCTATAAACTCAAGGAATATGTGGATAGCGGCAAATCTTTATCGGGTAATCTGTTAGGCACGGCACTTTATAGCTCCATGGCGGTGATGACCACAAACGCTTGTATGGGGCGGATTGTGGCTGCTCCAACCGCGGGAAGCTCTGGCATAATACCAGGTTGCTTTTTAACGATTATGAGTAATCTTAATATTGAAAATGATGCTTTGGTGAGGGGACTTCTTAACGCTTCTGGCATAGGCATGGTAATTGCCCGAAACGCTAGTGTTTCTGGGGCTGTGGGCGGCTGTCAAGCGGAGTGCGGCTCTGCATCAGCCATGACCGCATCTGCCCTTGTGGAAATACGCGGGGGAACGCCTGCCCAGTGCGGTCACGCCGCCGCCCTTGCCCTAAAAAGCCTGATGGGCTTGGTTTGCGACCCTGTGGCGGGGCTTGTGGAAGAGCCTTGTGTGACGCGAAACGCCGCATCTTCCGCAATTGCCATCATCTGTGCCGACATGGCACTGGCAGGAATTGCCAGCGTTATTCCTGTGGATGAGGTGGTGGTCGCCATGGGTGAGGTGGGCAAAATGTTGCCCGAAGCCCTGCGGGAAACTGCCCTTGGGGGCATTGCTGACACGCCCACCGCGCGGCGCATTGAAAAAGAATTATTTGGCGCAAATAAATCTTAATTTTTGCTTGACTTGTTGGGTTGTTTGGGTTATAATAAAAGAAGAGATGCGCTAACATCTCTTCAGTACGTGCAAGTTGACAGGCTTTGCAGCTAATACTTGAAAATTACTTGGAACGCCGCTTGTCCTTGTCTTGGGAGCGGCGTTTGCTTTTATCCAGCATATCCACAACAAACCTTGCTAGTGTTACCACCGCAACGATGCCTTGGAATATCAAACTCGGATTTTCACAAACATAATACAACATGCGCTTCACCTCCTTTACTTAGTAGGATTTTCTCAACCCTCCTTTCAAGGTGCAAAGCCCGCCACTCAAGCACGCAACTTCATTATATACCAATTTTCGCCAGTTGTCAACAAGAATTAGACAATCCTGCCCAAAACCTTGCGGCGTATGCGCAAAAGGGCATTTTCCACGCTTTTAACGGTTCGCTCTGTGACACTAGCGATTTCAGAATAACTCATACCTTCCAAATAGTAACTCAATATTTGATATTCTAATTTGCTTAACAAGGACTGGGCAATTTGACGCAGATTTTCAATTTCCTCTCTGTTGATTAACAGGGTGTCAGGTTCTTGACCATAGTCTGCAATCCCTGCAATTTCGGGATTTTCACCATCAATAGGCACATAGGAATTGAGAGGTGAATGTTTGGGTCTTGCCGCAATTTTTATAGCGTCAAGCATTTGATTTTTGATACAAACCGTGGCAAAGCCCGCAAAACTAGCGTTTCGTTTCGGGTCAAACTGCTTGATTGCTTTGTAAAGCCCAATCATGCCCTCCTGCACCAGGTCCTCGCGGTCGCCGCCCATGATGAAATAAGAACGCGCCAAAACCACCACATGACCTTTGAAACGCCGAAATAAAGCCTCCTGCGCTTCGGTGTCGCCACCTACAGCAAGCCCTGCCAAATATTCGTTATCCTTATTTTTGTAGTCCACGGTTTCTCACAACCTCATACATTAAAACCCCTGCCGCAACAGAAGCGTTTAGCGACCCCACAGGCCCTTCCATGGGCAAACTAACCAAAAAGTCGCATTTATCCTTGATCAGGCGGCTGATGCCCTCGGCTTCGTTGCCGATAACAAGGGCAAGAGGTCCAGTCATATTAGCGGAATAGACAGATTTGCCCTCCATGTCCGCGCCGCCAATCCAAATCCCAGCCTTTTTCATTGCATCAATTGCCTGGGCAATATTAGAAACACGAATAATCGGCAAATGCCCTGCCGCCCCTGCACTAGCACGGACAACTGCCGCTGTAATGCCCACAGCACGCCGTTTTGGGATGATAATGCCGTGGACGCCGCTTGCCAAAGCCGTGCGGATTATCGCCCCAAAGTTGTGGGGGTCAAAAATCTTGTCCAAAACCAGTAAAAACGGGGTTTCACCCGCTTTTGTGCAGTCTACAAGCACCTGAGTCAAATTGGCGTATTCAAAGGGTGGGCAAAGGGCGATTACCCCCTGGTGTCTGCCAGTTTCTGACATTGCGTCCAGCTTATCTTTGCTAACAGGGGCAATCAAAATCCCCATTTCCTTGGCTTTTGCAAGGATTACTCGCAAACTTCCGTCAACTTCACCTTGCTTTATAAAAATGCGGTGAATGGTCTTTTCTGCATTTAGCAGCTCCATAACAGCGTGGCGACCCTCAAAAAGATTGTCTGCTTCAGCTTCCCTAATATAATCACCATTAACCTGGGTCTGTTGAGGTTGCTGTTCTGGTCTTTGCCGTTTATAAGTTTTCTTGTTTTTCATTTGTATCTCCACTCCAAATTATGTCAAATAATTCCATTATACGCTCATTTTCTCCCGAAAGGTATAAATATCCAAAAAGTGCCTCTAAGCCCGTGGCGTTGCGGTATTCAGCCGCACTGGCATTTTTTGCCTTGTGGCTAGGGTTTGCGTTGCGCCCCCTTTTAGCAATGGCGGCTTCCTCCTCAGTTAGCAAGGGCAAAACCCTGTAATAATCAACACTTTGGCTTACCGCACACACCCGCTGACTACTCAATTTGTTCAGCGAATTGGCGGGGCGGTTGGCATCGGTAACCAGCCGCTGTCTAGTCAACAAACTATACACTGCATCCCCCACAAATGCCAGATTTAAGGGAGAAAACTGCCCTACATCACCACTAAAATTTACATTAAATGCCATTTAGTACCTTCTCTCGTGTCTTTAATTTCCACGCCCATGTCAGTGAGCTTGTTGCGGATTTCATCTGCTAAAGCCCAATTTTTCGCCTTTTTTGCCTCATCCCTTTGGAATATTAGTTTTTCGATTTCATTCTCATCAGCTTCACTAATATTAGTTTTACCTATTTCAAGACCTAGCAACATGGACATAAAGTCCAAATCCGCTAAGAACGCCGAATTTTCAGTATTCTCACGCAATGCTACATTGGCATCCCGCACCAAATCGAAGATTGCCGATATGGCGTTTGCTGTGTTCAAATCATCATCCAAAGCGTCCAGAAAAGCTCGCCGATGCGCCGTTTCTACCGCACTCCCCCAATTTGCATCCACCAAATTCCGCCGACACTCCCGAATACGCTCAAAGCCTGCATTTGAAGCGATGAGCAGCTCTTCGCTGAAACTGAGAGAGCTGCGGTAATGGACAGAAAGCAGAAAGAAACGCAGCTGTGGATAGCCGTATTTACGGGCAATATCTCGGACTAAAAAGAAATTTCCATCAGACTTTGACATTTTTTGGTTGTCAACCAATAACATTTCGTTGTGCATCCAATAATTTACAAATTTGCCATCTTCTGCCTCGCTTTGGGCAATTTCATTTTCATGGTGAGGGAACATCAAATCCACGCCGCCGCCGTGAATATCAACGGTTTTGCCGATATATTTGCGCGCCATGGCACTGCACTCAATATGCCAGCCAGGGCGACCATACCCCCAGGGGCTATCCCAACTAGGCTCACCCTCCTTAGCCACCTTCCAAAGCACAAAATCCGAGGGATTGCGCTTGTCAGGATTAATGTCAACCCGTGCGCCCGCCTCTAAATCTTCGATATTTTTTTTGGACAATTTACCGTATTTATCAGCTTTAGAAGCATCAAAATATACCGTACCCCCAACTTCATAAGCGTAGCCCTTGTCTATCAAATGGCTCACAAGGCTAATAATTTCGCTAATTTCTTCTGTTACACGAGGATAATAACTTGCTCGTTGTATGTTCAAGCCATCTACATCTGTAAAAAACTCATTAACATAACGTTTACTAATATCAGAATAATCAATACACTCATCATTAGCTTTATTGATAATTTTATCATCAATATCTGTAAAATTTTGTACAAATGTTACAGTATTTCCCAAATGCTCCAAATAGCGTCGCAAAGTGTCAAAAACCACGTAAGGACGGGCGTTGCCAACATGGATAAAATTGTAAACCGTTGGGCCGCATACGTAAATACCGACTTTTCCAGTGTTAATAGGCACGAAGTCCTCTTTTTTACGTGTTAGCGTATTAAATATTCTCATATTATATCACCTTTTCAATTAACGCTACGGCGTGGGCAGCCATGCCTTCACCAGTGCCGACAAAGCCCATATTTTCAGTGGTTGTAGCCTTAATACTTATCGAATCCACAGGAACGCCCATGGTGGCGGCAATGCTTTCCTCCATTTGTGGGATAAAGCCCGCCAATTTAGGCTTTTGAGCCGCTATGGTGGCATCAATATTAATTAATCTATAATCCTTTTCTGAAAGTAAATCGCAAACCCTCACTAATAGAACAAGGCTGGAAATATCCTTAAATTCCGCGGAATTATCGGGAAACAACCGCCCAATATCCCCAAGGCGCGCCGCGCCAAGCAAAGCATCAATGATGGCATGGGTCAGCACGTCAGCGTCAGAATGTCCCAAAAGCCCCTTTCCAAAGGGAATGTGCACGCCCCCCAATATCAAATCCCGCCCCTCAACCAACTTGTGGGCATCATATCCGTAACCAATCCGCATAAACTCCCCTCCCCTGCGTATTATACCACACAAAATCCCTCTTGACAATCACAAATTTTCAATGTAATATAAATGAAAAAGGATTTCACAAATGAGAAAAACTGATAAATTGTACTACCAATGTGCTTATACGCCCAACTTCACCGCAACAATTGTTGATATTAGTGAAACTTATGGTGTTGCTCTCAATCAAACTCGTTTTTATCCAGGTGGCGGCGGTCAACCTGCTGATTTCGGCACTTTAGACGGCATCAAGGTGGTGGATTGCGCTAGCAAAGACGGCATCATATACCATAAATTGGAAACCACTGACAAATTGGCTGTAGGTGCTGAAATTACGGGGGTTGTGGACATTAAACGCCGACTTGGCTTCATGCAAAACCACACTGGGGAACATATTCTGTCGGGTTATGCAAAATCCCGTTTTGGCGCGGAAAATGTGGGTTTCCACATGTCTGAAAGGGGCTTTACTATGGACTTAAACAAGCCTCTAAGTCCAGTACAGATACAAGAATTGGAAGATTTAACCAATGCGGCTGTAAACGACCAAAATCCTGTAATTACAGCCTTTTACGAGGGTTCAGAAACTCGTGACAAAGTCTTTCGTGCCAAAAAAACTTTTGCGGAGGACGAGCAGGTTCGCATAGTCACCGTTGATGTTTACGATGTGTGCGCCTGTGCTGGTCTACATGTGTCAAACACCGAAGAAATCGGTTTTGTAAAGGTTGTTGGCGCACAAAATTATAAAGGTGGAGTGCGACTGACTGTTTATTGTGGACAAGACGCTTTTTGGGATTATTCCCGAAAGCACGCAATTTGCCGCGATGTGGGGGTGAGTCTTTCTGCTGACACAGATAACATAACGATTGCATTAGAAAAATTGATGTACAGTAAAACTAATATGAAAAAACAACTTGACAAATTACGTAATGAAAACATGGGTTTGAAGGCGCAGACCGTTGGTGTGGGCGCGAATTTTGCGTACTTTTTTGAAGAAGATTTGACCTCAGATGACATGCGGCGTTTCGCTAATTTGGTTGCGGAGAGGGCGAAAATTGCTGTGGTTATGAATGGTCAGCAATACGCCATTTCGGCGCGAGAGCAGACCGCGTTAGAGGGCTTTGTGGAAGAATTTACTGACAAGTTGGAGGGACGGGGCGGCTTATCGAAATTGTTCGCCCAAGGTGCTGTCAAGGCTGATTATGAGCGCATTGTAGCGTTTTTGGAGAATCGGAATGAGTAAACCTAATTTTAGTGTGGTTCAGCAACAGGCAATTGATATTCGAGATACTAATATTTTGGTGTCGGCGGGGGCAGGCTCTGGCAAAACTACGGTACTTGTTGAGCGGATAATGCAGCTGATAATCAGCGGAAAAGTCCAGATTAACAGGCTTTTAGTGGTGACCCATACCAACGCTGCGGCCGCCCAAATGCGGGATAAAGTCAGCTCTGCTCTGATGAAGTCGGCTAAAGCTGACCCGAGCAACGACAATTTGAGGCAACAATTAGCTCTTATGAGTAAATCGAATATAACCACTGTCAGTTCGTTTTGTCTAGGTGTTGCGCGCAAATTTTTCCATAAAATCGGCATGGACCCTGGCTTTCGCACGGCTGATGAGGCTGAAATTTCCCTTTTAAAGGGTGATGTGGCAGATGCTTTGTTGGAGGAATATTTCCTAGCTAATTACGAAGGTATTAGTAATATTGATTTTATTCGTTTAGCTGATTTGTTTGACCAAAAGCCTGGACACGAGAACCTTCGCCAGGCTGTGCTTGATTTGCATAAATACAGTCTTTCTGCGCCAAACCCAGAGGTTTGGCTGACCAATTGCCTGGCTGAATACGACCTTACAGACGGTGTAAGAAATAGCGTTTGGTATCAGTATTTCTTAAAATTTGCTGACGAAACTTTGAGTAATGCTCGTGATAATTGTCATAATGCCATTGAAATAGCCATGGATGCGGGTTCTGACCAGCGATATTTGGATGTGCTTGGTGGAGATTTGGAGTTATTGTCTAGCCTGAAAACCGCTGTTTCTGGGGATTTCGGGAGATTTGCGGCATGGAAACATCCTGACAGCTCCGAAGAGGCGAAGGGGTTGCGGGAGCGTGCCAAAAATATTCGGGATACTTATAAAAAAACCGTTGAAGGTTTGCGCAAAATGGTGGCTGGTGGTGAGGACAAAATCGCTGAGGATGCAGTTGAAATTAGAAAATCTGTTGCTGTGTTGATAGAGCTTGTCCGAGAGTTTGGGCGGCGATTTGCTGATGAGAAAAAAGCCCGCAATATAGTGGATTTTAGCGATTTTGAGCATTTTGCTTTGCGGGTTTTGCGTGATGAAAATGGCGCGCTGACCCCAGAAGCCCTAGAAATTGGCGCGTCTTTTGACGAAATTTATATAGACGAATATCAAGATAGCAATTTGATGCAGGAGACGTTGTTGTCGGCTGTGGCGGAAGCAGGCGGAATTACGCGGTTTATGGTGGGTGATGTTAAGCAGTGTATTTACCAGTTTCGTCTTGCGCAACCGCGGATTTTCAGCGATAAAAATACCTTATATCAGCAAAACTTATCAAAGGGAACAGTTTTGCCTTTGGTGGAAAATTTCCGAAGCCGTCAAGGGATTATTGATAGTGTTAACTACATTTTTGACAAAATTATGTCAGAAAAGGTTGGTGGTGTCACTTATGACGAGGATAGCCGTTTGGAGTTCGCTGCCGAGTTTGATGAAGAGAAAACGGCAGATTTGCGGGCTATTTTGCATATTGTTGGAGCGGACAGCGACGAGGATGAGGACGAAGCAGGTGAGCTTTTGGCGGAATTGAGCCAGGCGGAGATGGAGGCGCAGGCAGCGGCAGAGCATATCGCTGGGCTGTTTGCTGATGGTTTCCAGGTGTCTGACGAGGGTGTTCAGCGTGACATTAGATATTCTGATGTGGCTATTCTTCTGCGGTCGAAAAAGGCGGCACAGGTGTTTATCGACCAGCTTAAAAGCCGCGATATTCCTGCCTTTAGCGGGGAAGATGATGATGAATATTTCCTCGCTACGGAAGTTATGACAATTTTATCTATTTTGCAAATTATTGATAACCCGCGGCAGGACATAGCCCTGATAACCGCTCTGTTTTCCGACATTTTTAGGTTTTCGGCAGAAGATTTGGTTCAGATGTCTAAAAACCGCGGGTCTGGTGACTTTTATTCTGCCGTTATTAGCTTTGCTGATGAGGGTGACTGCGAACTGTCAAGACGCGTTGTAGAATTTCTTGAAACCCTTAACAAATGGCGTGAAATGGCAGGTTTTATGACAATAAGCCAACTGGTTTTTGCTTTGTATGAAATGACAAATTATTACAATTTTGTTGGGTTATTACCAGGAGGCAAACTGCGCCGCGCCAACCTTACCCTTTTATTTGAGAAGGCGGCAAAGTTTGAAGAAGGCAGTACCCGCGGGCTTTTCAACTTTATACGCTACATTGAGAAGCTTCAAAAAACGAACTTTGGTTTAAAAAAGGCACGGACAGAAGGCGAAAACGCTAATGTTGTGCGGATAATGACAATTCACAAAAGTAAGGGGTTGGAGTTTCCTGTGGTTTTGGTCTGCCAACTGGGCAAAAGGTTTAATTTACGGGATGTTGGGGAAAAAATGGTGTTGGATTATGACCTGGGTATCGGACTTAGGCTCATTGACCCAAATGCCCGTATTATCAGCGAAACCTTCCCTCGGGCTGCTATTGCGGAAAAGTTGAAAGTGTCGCAAATATCTGAAGAGATGCGCATTTTGTATGTTGCTATGACCCGTGCAAAAGAAAAGCTTATATTAATTGGCGGGGCGAAAAAACCTGATAAATACCATAGTTTGGGGGGTAAGCCTAGGGTTTATGACGTTTCTGGCGGTCGTTCTTATATGGATTGGCTTTTGATGGCTTTAGGTGAGCAACCTGATGAGAAGATTTGGGATATTCAAAAAACTGATGCTGCCCAAGCTAGTCAAATGGAAATTGCTAAACAGACGCGTTTGACGAGTATATTCGATAATCTGAAATACGAGGAGTACACACATGCTGATTTAGTTTACAAATATGACCATGGTGACGCAAGATTTGTGCCTGCTAAAATGTCTGTTTCAGAGATAAAACGGCTGTATTTTAATGAATTTTTGCTGGACAGTGAGGACATGCACAAGCGGGAAAAGCGGGAATTTAACCCACCTGGCTTTATGGTAGAAAATGGTAAAATTGACGCTGCGGGGCGGGGCATTGTAATGCACACCTTGCTTGAGCATATGGACATAAACGCCGCAACTTCGGGAGATGTGGCTAGTTTGGTTGCGCGATTGGTAAGCAAATCTCTATTAACGGCTGAGGAGGCAGAAGCCGTGCAAATTGCCCCAATTGTGGCGTTTTTGAACAGTCCTCTGGGGTTGCGTATGCGGAAATCTAATAAAGTATATCGGGAAACCCCTTTCACCATCAACATGCCCGCGGGGCTGGTAAATTCATCATTTCGCAGGGTGGAGGGCGATATGCTAATCCACGGTGTTATTGATTGTTGCTTTGAAGAGGGCGGCAAAATGGTGATTGTGGACTACAAAACAGAGCGGGTGAAGGAGGATTTACAAGAAGTTGTGGAAAAATATCGACCGCAGATGGAGCTGTATCATCAGGCTGTGGAGAAGATTTTTTTGCAAGATGTTGGTGAAAAAATTATGTATTTTTTTGACACGGGGCAGGCGGTTGTGGTATAATGACTAAATTTGTAAAGTTTGTCGATTACTTTTTGTCATATTTCTTTTACAAAGAAATAACCGCCCCGTCTAAAAGTGCGGTTATTTTATAACGACCTTTTATAAAGACACTAACCGCTTCGCGATTGCCTTTTTTATTTCTATAAATAATTATAACACAGCACAGAAACTTTTGCAATATCTATTGACAAAAATCTAAAATTCGATATAATAATACAAGGCAATCAAAAGAAGCAAGGCGGTTGGCGTTAACACCTTTTTAGGAAGGGAGGTGTTGCGCTATGAATAATTATGAAATTCTGGTATTCTTTACAGAACTTGTAAAGTTTATGGATTACATATTGTCATATTTCTTTCAAAAGAAATAACCGCCCTCGACAAAGACGCGGTTATTTGTAATATTAGACCCGTTTATTAACGTCAACCGCTTTGCGATTGCCTTTTTTATTTCTATAGATAATTATAACATGACGCAGAAACTTTTGCAATACCCTATTGACAAAAATCTAAAATTCGATATAATAATACAGGGCAATCAAAAGAAGCAAGGCGGTTGGCGTGAATACCTCTAATTAGGAAGGGAGGTGTTGCGCTATGAATAATTATGAAATTCTGGTATTCTTTACAGAACTTGTAAAGTTTATGGATTACATATTGTCATATTTCTTTCAAAAGAAATAACCGCCCCCGTCAAAGATGCGGTTATTTTATAATACCAATTCAATAGACGCTAACCGCTTTGCGATTGCCTTTTTTATTTCCATAAATAATTATAACACGTCACAGAAACTTTTGCAATACCCTATTGACAAAATATTAAATTGCGGTATAATTAGGGTGGAGGGATAAAATGCGCCGCCTTATAGACCCGCACATTTTTAAAACATGGTTGGCTTTTCTTTTGCTTGCAATTGTCGTCATCATTGTTTTTCAAATTGTTACCCAGGTTGATGCCATATATGGTTGGTTTGCCACCCTTTTTTGGCATGTTTCCCCTTTTATTATGGGCTTTATGCTTGCTTATGCCCTTAACATTCCGCGGGAAGGCATCCAAAAGCTGTTGGGGCGGGTGAAGCATCCCTTTGTGGAAAAGCGCAAAATGGGCATTTCTGTGCTGTTGACTTATCTGTCTGCTATCGGGGTTATTGTTCTTGCTTTCAACCTTGTTTGGCCTCCTATAAGTGATAGTATTGTTGATTTTGTTGACTATTTGCCTACTTTGGTTTACCAAATTCAGGAATTTATTTACGATTTAAGCCAAAACGAGGAAATACCCTTCCATGAGCATTTTGACGAAATTGCCGCCATGGTCACTCCCGAAGCTGTTCTTGGGCTTTTTGACGGGGATTTTGTGGCGGGGGTTTTCGGCAATTTGTTTAGCACAGTTATGGGGGTTATATCCTTTGTTTTCCGTTTGGTGCTGACCCTTATCACCTCTGTTTATTTTATGGTGGAGGCAGTTAAGGTAAAGGCGGCGTTTAAGCGGTTTATCAAGGTTTTATCCCCTCGCAAGGTCTACAAAACCATTCTAAAATATGGACGCAACATAAACGGATATTTTAAGCGTTACATTTTTTGCCAAACCCTAGATGCCTTGATTTTAGGCACCATAATGACTGCCGTCCTTGCCTTAATGGGTGTGGATTATGCCCTGACCCTTGGCCCCATGCTTGGGGTTGCCAACCTTATCCCCATGTTTGGCGCGATAATCGGCACTGTAATCGCCTTTATCGTTATTTTGCTGACGGAGGCTACAGGTCTTGCAATTGCGGCGGGGATTGTTATGGTTGTCATCCAACAAATTGACGCAAACTTTATTTTCCCAAGGCTTATTGGGGGACAGATGCGCATTTCGCCTCTGGTGGTCATAATTGGCATAACTATTGGTAACGCGTATTTTGGAGTTGTGGGCATGATTGTGGCGATACCCATTGCCACCGTTGCTAAGAATATATTAGATGACTTTTTGCTGTACAGAGAGGCGATAAAATCCCGCAGGAGAGAGGTGTAACAATATGATGAGTGAAAGAAAGAAAAAGCGCATGGTGCGCATTTTTACCATTGTGATGGTGTCTGTTTTGGCTTTAATGCTTGCCATTGGGCCGCTTTTAATGTTCTTTGGATAAAGAGTTTTAAATTGAAAGGCGAAAATCGAAAAACGATATGGATTCTAAAGATTATGCGGGGCATAGAATGCGCTTGCGCGAAAGGTTCATAAAAGCGGGGCTTGAGGCGTTTTCCACCCATGAAGTGTTGGAGTTTTTGCTGTTTTACGCCATACCCCGCAGAGATACCAAAGGCATTGCGCGTAAGGCGATAAAGGAATATGGCGGGTTGGCGGAGCTTTTAGAGGCAAGCCCAGAGGATATAATGAGGCGGACAGGGCTTACAGAGAACACTGCCGTCTTTTTGTCGTTGATGCCGCAGCTTGCTAAGCGTTACCAACTGGAGAAAAACACAGAAACCATAAAACTTGAGGACAGCCACCGTTTGAGGGAGTATACAAAAGTCTTGTTTATAGGGGCTATTGTGGAGTGTTTTTACATAATTTGTATGGATGCAAATTACAATCTGCGGGCGGCAGAGATGGTGTTTGAAGGGGATATACACGAAATTCCCATGTATCCGCGGAAGATTTTGGAGCGCGTTCTTGCCCACCGCACTGTTAACCTTGTTCTCGCCCACAACCACCCCTCTGGCAACAAAACCATACCAACTGTAGATTTTGAAACAACAAAAACCTTGGCTAAAATACTAGAACCCTTTAACGTGACCATTGTAGACCACATTATCGTGGCAGGGGATGACGCGGTTAGCTTTGCTGAAAAGGGTTATATAAAGAAGATTTATAAATAGTTGTTGACAAATTTGCTGTGCCCTGGTATAATAGAAGTAATAAAAGAGAGGAGCTGGTAACTCCCCTCTTGCGCACTGTCGACAGGCTTTGCGGTTATGTTGCTTATTTAAAAGAACGCCGCTTTACCTTGTCTTGGGAGCGGCGTTCGTTTTTTTCTTTTAACCTTTGCCTTATATATGTATCTACCGCGACATACGCCACAGCAACAAAAGACAATGTATTCAGAAATTCACGAACATAGTACAACATGCGCTTCACCTCCTTTCAGTTGGATTTTTCAATCCTCCTTTCAGGTGCAAAGCCCGCCACTCAGATACGCAAGATAATTATATAACATTTTTCGCCAATTGTCAACAAAAAAATAAATAGTGCGCACAATATATAAAGAAAATTTATAAATAGTTGTTGACAAATTTGCTGTGCCCTGGTATAATAGAAGCAATAAAAGAGAGGAGCTGTAAACTCCCCTCTTTGCGCACTGTCGACAGGCTTTGCGATTTGTGTTGTTAATTACTTGAAAGAACGCCGCTTTGCCTTGTCATGGGAGCGGCGTTCGTTTTTTTCTTTTAACACTCGTCTTATATATGTATCTACTGCGACATACGCCACAGCAACAAAAGACAATGTATTCAGAAACTCACGAACATAATACAACATGCGCTTCACCTCCTTTCAGTTGGATTTTTCAATCCTCCTTTCAGGTGCAAAGCCCGCCACTCAGATACGCAGAATAATTATATAACAATTTTTGCTAATTGTCAACAAAAAATAAAGAGTGCGCACGATAAAGCGCACTCTTTTGTTATCTCCGATTTGCAATAATCAAAAACCTTACCAGCTGGGCAATTGCCACTGCTGCCGCTGCAACGTATGTCATTGCGGCGGCAGAAAGCACTCGCTTTGCCATGCCTTTCTCTTCTTCGCCGTCGATATACCGCCCAGCTTCCAGAAGAGCCACCGCCCGCTTGCTTGCGTCAAATTCCACAGGCAGGGTAATTAGGTGGAAAACAACGGTTACGGCAAAGAAAATGATGCCGATATTGATGATGGTTGTTGACCATTCTGGGGCGATAAAGCCCAACATTCCAAGGATAAACCCAATGAAAATCAGGGGAACGGCCGCTCCAGAGGTTATACGCACCAATGGGAAGATGCCGCTGCGCATGGCAAGGGCAGAATACCCTTCGTCGTGCTGGATGGCGTGGCCTACCTCGTGAACCGCCACCGCCACCGCTGAAATGGAGTGGGTGTCGTAAACATGGGGGGATAGGCGCACGGTGCGGCTTTTGGGGTCATAATGGTCGCCCCAGGGCTTGTTTTCAGGCAGACGCTCCACCTTTACATCCCGCAGTCCGTGGTCTGCAAGGATTTGGGTCGCCACCGTTGCTCCGTTTAACCCCCGTTTTGTGGCAACCTCTGCATATTTGTTCAAATTGGTGCTTACCCGCCCTTGCGCCCACATGGCAAGTATCATGGCGGGTATCAAAATCACAATTGTCCAGTCAAAAAACATTAATGGCATGAAATCAACCTCCTTTATTCTGTTGCCCGCGGAAATAGGCTTCTGCGGACATTTTTTTGCCCCCAGGAGGGGTCAGCTCTAAAAAATCCACCTTACCATCAGCCACCTTGGCGTTCCAAATTTTTACTTTTTTGCCGTCAATTTCCGTGTATGTGCCAGGAAATGGGTTGTAAGCACGAATGTGGTTCACCACATCTTGAGGTGGTCGTGACATGTCCAGCCGCTCCATCTCTTTTGTTATCATGCCCGCATATGTAGCCTGGGTTTCATCCTGTTTTTGGGATTTTATCGTGGCTGTCTTAATCTGGTCAAGGGCTGTCAAAAGGGCTTCTGGGGCGATTTTACATAGCTTGTCATGGAGGTTTCCCCCAGTGTCCTCCTGGGTTATTTCTACCTCACGCTTCAGCAGCATGTCGCCAGTGTCCATGCCCGCATCCATCTGCATTATTGTGATGCCCGTAAGGGTTTCCCCGTCAAAAATCGCCTGTTGGATAGGGGCTGCCCCACGGTATTTTGGCAATAATGAAGCATGGACATTAACACAGCCAAATTTCGGAATATCAAGAACCCGCTGGCTTAAAATCTGCCCATATGCTGCCACCACAAAAATGTCTGCGTGGCAGTCTGCAAGGGTTATCGCCCACTGGGGGCTGTTGATTTTTTCAGGTTGATACACAGGGATGCCCCGCTCTTCTGCATAGACCTTCACAGGGGGCGGTGTCAGCTTTTTGCCGCGGCCAGAAGGGCGGTCGGGCTGGGTGAAAACAGCCACAATTTCGTGGTCGCTTTCTTGTAAAGCTTCAAGGCAAACCCGCGCAAATTCGGGCGTTCCCATAAACAAAATTTTCATGTCTAATCCTCATATTTAATCCTCGTCGGGTCCGAAAAATTCCGTTGCAATGTCAGTGTAAAGTATGCCGTCTAAATGGTCAATTTCGTGGCACATAACCACAGCCAAATCCCCGTCACAGCGCATTTCTTGGGGTTCACCATTGCGGTCAAGACCCTTAACAACAACGATTGCAGGGCGTTCCACCGTACCCGACAAATCTGGAATGGAAAGGCACGCCTCGCGGTGGACTTGCTTGCCCTCGCTGTGGGTAATTTCGGGGTTTATGAACACAATGGGCTGGTTGCGCTCCTCGCTAACGTCCATGACGATAACGCGGCGCAAAACCCCCACCTGCACCGCCGCCATGCCGATGCCGTCCGCCTTATACATGCCTTCCAGCATATCTTCAACTAAATCTTGTATTTTCCCGTCAACAACCTCAACAATGCGGGATTTTTTTCTCAAAATATCGTCTGGTATAAGACGAACTTTTCTAATTGCCACAGTCAATTTCCTCCAAAATAATTCAATTTATAAATTGCCTAATCTTTCTGACAATGTGCCTGTATGCAGCTCAAATAGGTTATTGTCAAAGTCGTAGAAATAGATAGAAACGCCTTCGCCAGTTCTGCGGTGGCGGTCTGGTTTCGTTTCCGCGCCTACAGCCTTAATTCGCTCAAGGTAACTGTCGATTTCGTCCTCACGGATTTTGAAGGCTATGTGGTTGTAACTGCGCTCCTTAGGCGGCTCGCCAAGGTTTAGTGCCACCCACAGGTCATCAACAAGGAAATATTTTACCGTAGGACTAGAATAGACCTCTTTAGCCCCGAAAATGCCCTGCCAAAAGCCTGCCGACCGCTCCAAATCCCGAACAACGAAGGTTATGTGGCTTATTATTCCCAAAAGTCTACACAGGCGCGCTCCTCAGTTACAGAGCGCACAAAAGCGGCAACCCGCTGATGTTCTGGATGAACCTGATAGGCTTCCAGAGCCGCCTCGCTTTCAAAAACACTGTCCAAAACCACATGACGGTTGCTTGAACCAATCATATCCGTGTAAACTTTCAGCTTCACAATGCCCTCCACACAGTTCGCCAAGCCCTCTAATTCAGACTTGATTTTCTGGGCGGTTGCCTTGTTTTCCTCGTCTGTGAAACCTGCCATCAAATTCCAAGCTACAATATGTCTTAACATCAAATCACCTCAATTATTGAATATACGCGGGATTTGGGGTCAAATTCACCCGCACCCCGTCCATGTCATGGGTTTTTTCTATATTTCCCAGGCAATAATGGACAAATTGTTTTAAAATTTCCTCATTTTCGCATTTGACCAACAATTTCCAGCGGTAATTTTGCTTCATGCGGGAAATGACGCAAGGGGCAGGCCCTAAAACCTCGCATAAACCCTTGCGGTTGCTGGCTTTCATAAACCTTGCCAAGGCGTGGAGAAGCTCCACAATCCGCTTTTCTTTCTCCCCCACAAACATTATTTGGTATATATTAGTAAATGGTGGGTAATTCATCTGCTTCCGCACGGTAATTTCGTGGCGGTAAAATGCGGGGAAATCATCTCGGACGGCATATTTTATGCTATAATGGTCGGGATTATAAGTCTGAATAATCACCTTGCCAGCCTCTTCCCCGCGGCCTGCCCGCCCTGCAACCTGGGTCATCAGCTGATAGGCGGTTTCTGCGGAGCGGAAATTGCTGTCATTTAGGGCAATGTCTGCGGCAATTATGCCCACAAGGGCAACTTCTGGGAAGTTTAGCCCTTTGGCAATCATCTGTGTGCCTATCAAAATATCCGCTTCACCATTTGCAAATTTGTCAATAAGAGCCTGATGGCTGTTTTTGCGGCTTGTTGTGTCTGCATCCATGCGCAAAACCCGCGCTTCTGGGAATTCTTCCGCCAAATATTCCTCAATTTTCTGCGTGCCAACTCCAAAATATTTTATGTAGACCGAGCCGCACATAGGGCAGTTTTTCGGGTTTTTCACCGTGGTTGCGCAGTAGTGGCAGGCTAATTTACCGCTGTACATATGGTATGTAAAGTTAACGCTACAATTGTCGCAAGCCATTACGTGGCCGCAACTTCGGCAGGCAACAAATGTAGAGTGACCACGGCGGTTAATAAACAAAATTGCCTGTTTGCCCCTTGCAATGGTCTGCTTTAAAGATGCGTACAAAACCGCGGAAAATATGGATTTGTTGCCTAGAGCAAGCTCTGTTCGCATGTCGGCAACTTCTGCATGTATGGGTTGTTTGTTAACTCGGTGTTGCAGGGTTATTAGCTCAAAATCCCCCGCTTCTGCACGGTGGTAAGTGGAAATATTTGGTGTTGCCGACCCGCAAACCAGCAACGCCCCTGTAAGCCGCGCAAGCTCTTCCGCCACCGCCAAAGTGTCGTATTTCGGGGCTTGGTCGGACTTATATGTGTTTTCATGCTCCTCGTCCATGATGATGACCCCCAGATTGTCAAAAGGGGTAAACAGGGCAGACCGAGGGCCAATTATCACGGAAATTTCCCCATCCCGCGCCTTTTTCCACTGGTCGAACCGCTCCCCAAGGGATAGTCTGCTGTGGGTTGCCGTCACCTTATCCCCAAATCGGGCGGTGAAGGCGGATATTGTCTGGGGGGTTAAGGAAATTTCTGGAACAAGGACGATTGCCTGTTTGCCTTGCGCCAAAACCCGCTGAATTGTGCGGATATACAGCTCTGTTTTGCCGCTTCCTGTTACCCCTTGTATCAAAACGGGTTTTCTTGCAGTCTTTAGACGTTCCATGGCACTTGTCTGCTCCTGGGTCAGGTCAAAAGCCTTAAATTCTGCGTGGTTGCCCACCACATTCCGCCGAACCTCCACCCGCTCCAGCCGTAGCAAACCCTTTGTTTCCAGGCTTTTGACGGGAGAGGCAGAAACCCCAAGAAAATGCTGAATGTCCGCCACAGGAGCAGACTGGTTTTCCAGCAAAAATGCCAGAACACGCCCTTGAGAGCCGCCTTTTTCAAGTACAATCTCCCGCAACCTGTCAATATTTGGTAATTCTTCCACAAGCACCGCGGTGTTAATCCGCAGGGTGTAGTCTTTAACCTCGTAAATATGGCGCAAAGTCAGCCTTTCTTTGTCTGCAAGAGCCTTTAGGGCAGTTTGCCCGCTTGCGCCAAAGTTGTCAAGTAGTTCACGCTGACTTACTGCCCCATGTTCTGCCACATATTCCCAAATTTGCCTTTGTTTGCCACGAAGCCCCGTAGCCACAGAACCCGCCAAAACCTCAGCAATATAGTCATTTTTAAGCCCTATGCCTGTGGGCATTATCATCCGCAGGCAAACCGCCAAAGGGGTGGAATATTTGTCTGCCATCCACCGCCCAAGGCTTAAAAAAGTTTCGTTAAATATGGGGAAATCCTCTAAAATTTCGGTGATGGGCTTGACGCGGGCAGGGTCAAAGTCTGTGTGATTGACAATTTCTACCACATAACCCTCAACGCTTCGGCTTTTGCCAAAAGGCACAAGCACCCGCCAACCAATGCCGATTTTGCCCGCCATTTCGGGGCTTATGGCATAATCAAAGGTTTTGTCTGCCTTGCCAGCCACCACCGCAACCTTAGCAAATCCACTATTCATCGTCCTTTTCGTCGTCCTTTAGGATATAATCGTCATCGTCGTCATGGGCTGACGCTCCGTCTGCGTCCAGCTCAAGGTCAAGTTCGCTGTCAAACTCCTTAAATTCCACGCCTTCAAGCTCATCATCGCTAAGCCCCATAACAAAATTGTCATCAATAAGGGTTGGAAAATTCTGGATAATAACAGGCTCGATGGCGTCCCACGCCTCTGCCCCTTCTTTCGGCACAATTTTCACATGCCCCAAAGCAAGCTCATTAACCGCCACAGTGACAGCCTTGTCGGAGGAAATCCCACTAACATCGGTTTCCGCCCCTGCCACAATCTGCCGCGCCCGTTTCGCCGCTGCCGTCACAATAGAGTAGCGGCTGGTGATTTTGCTGTCCAAATCAGCGTCCTTGTTTAACGCCGTAATCAAGGTACTATACGATGGTGTAAGCATTTAAGTCCTCCTAAAATTTTGTATTATTTCGCCTACTATTGAACCGTCTTGGTCAACGCCAGGGTCAGAATTTGTCATTACCACGATGCAAGACTGCCTGGCGGTGTCCACCCGCAGTCTGCATTGCATACCCACGCCCCAGCCTTGCGACATGAAGGCGTTTTCCCCCAGAAACACGCCCAAACCCGCCCATTTTACAGAGCCATAGGGCTTGCGCATCTCTGGCTCAATGGTCATGGCAATTTTTGCCAATTCTGTGGGAGTTGACCACAGACCCGCTCCCTCCGCATTGGGGTAAACCATACGGATTTCGGGAACAATCGCCCCAGTCTTATTGTGACCAACGGCACAATCGTCTAAAGTCACCCCTTCTGGAAGATTATCCCAAAAGAATGTGCACCTTAGCCCTAAAGGCTTAAATATCAGCCTTTCAGCCAATTCTGGGATAGTTTCGCCAGTGGCTTCCTCCACCACCCGAGCCACTCGGCTGTACCCTTCGTCAGAATATTCAAATTCGCCGCCTACACAGTGGGCAAGAAGAGCCGCCAGTGTGACCCCATCCCCCAAATCCCTGTATAAATCAACCTTTCCAGCCTGTGCCAGACGGACAACGCACAAGGCTGTGACCATTTTGCTGATGGAGCAAGCGTGGAAAATGGAATTTTCTGTAACAACCTTATTTGTGCCTGCCTCCAACACGCCAAACTGCTGGCTTTCAAGGGTTTTGCCCCTTTCTACGCGGGCAATGCTGACCCCAGGAACGTTAAAATCTTTCATGCGTTCACTAATATTCATTTTTATTATCCCCATAAAATGCCTCAATTTTACATTGGCTTCGGTGGGGCTTCATTTTTTCGGCTTTGACAACCATGTGAATGTCCTCCATGGCTTGTTCAATGTCGTCATTAACCACTAAATAGTCGTATTTTTTAAGCTCTACCATTTCCTCGCGGGCGCGGCGGGTGCGGCGTTCAATTTCGTCCTCACATTCCGTTCCTCGCTCAATTAGTCGCCTGCGCAGGTCATCAAATGTAGGTGGCATAAGAAAAACCAATATGGCATCAGGATATTTGTCCTTAACCTGCAAAGCCCCCACAACCTCAATTTCGAGAACCACAGTCTGCCCTTCGTCGATTTTCTGCTCCACATATGAAATTGGCGTGCCATAATAATTTCCGCTGAAGCTGGCATGTTCCAAAAACCCGTCATTATCGCGGATTTCCATGAAATGCTCTTTGGTGCAAAATATATAATCCACCCCATGAACCTCCCCAGGGCGGGGGTTTCGCGTGGTCATAGACACGGAAAGGGCGTAATTATCGCATGGGATGAGCTTTTTCGTAACCGTGCCTTTGCCGCTGCCTGAAGGCCCTGAAATTATAAGCAGCTGACCTTTTTCCGTTCCCAAGGGCATCCGCCCCACCTCCTACAGCCTTTGGCTTATGGTTTCTGGTAAAAGTGATGATAAAACTATGTATTTACTATCTGTAAATATTACGCTTCGGGTGCGCCGCCCTGCGGTTGCGTCCACAATAATGCTTTTTTCCCGCGCTTCTTGAACCATGCGCTTAATGGGCGCGCCGTCTGGGCTTATAATTGCAACAATTTGGCTTGACATTATCATGTTGCCAAAGCCGATATTTATGGGCTTATTCAATGTTTTGCACCTGCTCCCTAATCTTTTCCACTTCGCTTTTCAGCTCAATGACAATTTTTGACAGGTCTGCATAATTTGCCTTGCTGCCCATTGTGTTGGCTTCCCGCGCCATTTCTTGGGTAACAAAGTCCAATTTTCTGCCGATTGCGCCCTCTTCCTCTAAAACGTCAGCAAACTGCGCCATATGGGATTTCATGCGGGTGATTTCCTCGTTAATGTCGGTTTTGTCAGCAAAATGGGCAACTTCGTTAAGGAAGCGCGCCTCGTCAATGGCAACGGTGGCAAGGGCTTCTTCCATGCGCTTTTTCAGCCGTTCCCGCTGGTGTTCCACCACTTTCGGGGCATGGGTTTCAATAACTTTCAAAATTTTATCCATATTGTCCACGCGCCCTAAAAAGTCAGCTTTTAACGCCTGCCCTTCAATTTCGCGCATGTTTATAAACTTGACCAAAGCCTCATCGGCGGCGGCTTTCAACCCGTTCCACAGCCCGTCAACCTTGTCATCTGGGGTTTCGCGGTCAATTTCCACCACGTCAGGGAAGCGGGCAATCAAATTCATCATTGTGCTATGGGAAACCTCTGGGGCAAATTCCTCAGAAATTTGCTTTAAAATTTCGTGGTAAGCCCCTGCAATTTGCGGGTTGTAGCGGATTGTGTCTGCCCCGTCGGGGTTTGCTGTAAAACTTATATAAACATCAACCCGCCCGCGAGAAACCTGGGAATTAAAGCTTTTGCGCAACCTGTCCTCAAAAGGGTTAAACAGCCGCGGAAGGCGAAAGTTCATCTCACAAAACTTATTGTTAACCGCCCGCATCTCCACGGAAATTTTCCCTGAAGCGTCCTCAAAAACACCCTTTCCATACCCCGTCATGCTCCTAATCATGGCGTTCCCCCTCGTTTTTTCATTAATCCTTGTATTATACCATATATTTGTACCAAACGCAACCCCTAAACGGCTTTATAGCGAAAGTTTAGTGCAGACCAGCAACCCATCCCCAATAGGCAAAATTGATGACTTTAGTTGTGGATTATCCGTAACTGTATGTAAAAATTCATTAAGGTTGCGGTGGATTGTCCGCAGTCTGCGGGGGATGGTTTCTATGTTTTGCGCCAGCGTGCCGTTTTGCAAAACGTCGTCAACGCAAACAACCCCGCCCACCTCCAAAAGTTCTAAAACATAGGGGAAAAAGCGGGAATACTGCCCTTTGCCGCAGTCCATGAAAACAAAGTCGAACCTTGCCCCTTCTTCTAAAAGGCGGGGCAAAACCACCGAGCCACATTCATGGATAAGGGTTATTTTATCTGTTAAGCCGTGCTTTTCAAAATTTGCCTGCGCCCGTTCTGCCATTATGGGGAAGCGTTCTACCGTTGTAACCCTGGCAAACTGGCTAAACATCATGGCGGAGAAGCCTTCGGCACAGCCAATTTCCAAAATATTCCTAGGCTGTTTTAGGGTGAGCAGCAACTGTAAAAAATTGGCAACATCCCGCATGATAATGGGCAAGCCTTCTTTATAAGATTGCTCTTGAACCGCCCCAAGCCAGCCTGAATGGGGTTTGTTAAATTTATCCAAAAATTCCAAAATTTCTGACCAAGCGGGAGAGTGCATTAGATTTCTTCACCCTCTTCGTCTGGCTCTGGAGCGGCATCACGCTGGGCTATAAACGCCAAATAGTCCTCATGGCTTGCGGTGAAAAAATGCCCACCTGTGCCGTCATTGCGGCTTGCCATAAACAAATAGTCAGTATTTGCAGGGCTTAACGCCGATTCGATGGAATTTAGCCCAGGGTTGTTAATAGGGCCCGCGGGCAAGCCTGTGCGGTTGAAAGTGTTGTAAGGGGATGGATGCTGGAAACTGGCGGGTGTTAGCATATCCCAGCGGGTGTTGGTGGCGTAAACCACGGTGGAAATCATTTCCAGCGGCATGCCCTCTTCTAGGCGGTTAAAAATTACGCTGGCAACTAATGGTCGCTCCCCAACATTGTCAATTGTAGTTTCTGCCTCAATAATGCTTGCAATGGTTATCAGCTGCTCCAAAGTAGGCTGCCAGCCCAGTTGAAAATGCATTGTGTTGAAACGACCCCACATTTCCTGGGTGAAAACCCCTTCAAAAGCGTCAAGCATACGAAACACCAAATCCCGCGGCGTGGGGTTTTGCGGCAGGTTGTATGTGGCGGGGAAAAGGAAGCCTTGCAGGCGATTTTCCCGCTCTGTAACGTCAAGCAAAAAGTCGTTAAGATAGATGCCGTTTTCAAGTTCATACAAAAAGTCAGTTGCGGTGAAATATCCCATGGTTGCGGCAAGTTCTGCCAGTTGCCAATTTGTCAGCCCTTCGATAATTAACAGCTGACCCTCTTCTACATGTAAATATTCTAGGCTACTAAGTGCAAACATTAGGTAACTGTTGGGCATGGCAGTGTTAAGGCTGAAAGTGCCGTGGCGGAAATGGTTGGCACTTCCGTTAAAAAACGACTCAAAGTAAAACATCATCCAGTTGCCGATAAGGTCGTTTTCATAAAGAATTTGGGCAATTTCCCGCCTGCCAGCATCCTCAGGAATTTCAACAACAACCTCCCGCGCCTCGGCGGTGATGGTGTAGTCCTCTGCCAGAAAGTTCTGACCCTGGTTAAAGGCCCATTCCGTCACAAACCAGGCAACCACAATAAGGGCTATTGCCAGCCCTATATTGAAAAGTCCGCCGAACAAATAATTACTAATGTCAATCACTTTTTTTAACATTTGTTACACCTCAATCACCACAGGTAAAATCATAGGGTTGCGCTTGGTTTTGCTCCACATAAGCTTGCGCAATTCCTCTTTAATATTGTTTTTGATATTGCCCCAATCCCCGTCTTTCTGGGCGTTTTCCCAGTCTGCATAGGCTTTTTCCACAACCTTGCGGGCATCCGCCATAAGCTGCTCGCTCTCCTTCACGTAAACAAAACCGCGGGAGATGATGTCGGGCTTTGTGGCAAGCTTTTTGGTTTTACCGTTAAAGGTCACAACAGCGATAATTAAGCCATCTTGGGAGAGTATGCGGCGGTCGCGGAGGACAACATTGCCCACGTCGCCAACTCCAGAGCCATCCACAAAAATTGCCCCTGCTTGGACGCTTCCGTTAAGCTTCGCGCCAGTAGGGCTAATTTCAAGGACTTCGCCTAATTCCAGGCAGAAACAGTCCTCCTTCGCCATGCCCATTTCCATTGCAAGACGTTTGTGCATCTTCAAATGGCGGTATTCACCGTGGACGGGCATGAAAAAGCGGGGCTTCACAAGGGCATGCATGATTTTCAGCTCTTCCCGCTTGGCGTGACCAGACACGTGAACGTCTGCAAGCCCGTCATACAGCACCTTTGCGTCCTTTTTAAACAGCATGTCAACAACTTTGCTTACAGCTTTTTCGTTGCCAGGAATTGACGAGGCAGAAATGACCACCACATCACCAGGCTTAATTGAAACCTGCTTATGCTCCGACATTGCCATGCGGGAAAGGGCAGACATTGGCTCACCTTGGCTTCCCGTGGTGACTATTGTGATTTGTTTGTCCTCATAATTGTTGATTTGGCTTGCATCAATCAGCACCCGATTTGGAATGTTAAGGTAGCCAAGCTCTTGCGCCACCTTCACCGTGTTGCTCATAGAACGCCCAACAACCGCCACTTTGCGGTAGTTTTTCACGGCAGAATCAATAACCTGCTGGATGCGGTGGATGTTTGATGAAAATGTTGCAACCATAATGCGATTGTCGGGGTTTTGGTCGAAAATGCGCTCAAACAGCACCCCTACGTGTTTTTCGGACATGGTAAATCCTTCCACCTCTACATTTGTAGAGTCGCACAAAAGCAGGTCAACCCCCGCTTTTCCAAGCTCGGCGAACCTTTGTAAGTCGATATGACCGCCATCAACTGGGGTATGGTCAATTTTAAAATCTCCCGTGTGGACGACAGTTGTGCCATTTGGCGTTTTGATGCAAAGCCCCACAGAATCAGCAATTGAGTGGGTTACGGCAATAAATTCTACTTTAAAATTGCCAACTTTTACGGTTTCCCCAGCTGCAACGCACTGGCGTTTCACCTTGTCCATTAACTTATGTTCTTTAAATTTTATGTCAAGAAGTCCTAATGTGAGCCTTGTGGCGTAAATTGTGGCTTCTACCTCTCTTAACAAATATGGCAGGCTGCCGATATGGTCCTCGTGACCATGGGTGATAACAATTCCTTTAATGCGATGTTTGTTCTGCACCAAGTACGTAAAATCAGGGATTACAAGGTCGATGCCTAGCATGTCATCCTCTGGGAAGGCGATGCCTGCGTCAACCACCAAAATGTCTTGTCCGTACTCAAAAACAGTGATATTTTTGCCGATTTCTTGTAAGCCACCAAGCGCAAATACCTTCAATTTATTCTTTTTTGTAGCCAAAAATTCATCCTCCTAAAATATTAAATACACAAATAACAGGGCGCACGCCGCCCTCAAAGTCCGTCGTCAAATGTTCTTATTCAAAGTCAAAATCCGCCAGTCTGTCCTTTAAAACAGGCTCTAGCTTGTCATATTCTTCTTCGCTAATTTCCTCGTAAACAAAGTTTTCTTCGTCGGTGCCAACTTGCTTGAAGATAACCGCCTCAACCTCGTCATTTTCAACCTCTTCGGCATCAATCATAACCAAAAAAGTTGTTTCGTTCTGCTCAAATTCGTCAATGATAATGTACTCAATCTCATTGCCTTCATCGTCAGTCATCACAATGGTTTCCACTTCAATCTCGTCCAAATCATCAATTTCCAAATTCACGTCTTTGTCAGCCATTTCCTCGTTCTCCTTTATTTTTCGGGCGGTTTTGTCCAGATAACCTTGCAAGATTAGCTGCGCCGCCATCTTATCCACATTTTTGCGCTTAACATCTGCCTTTGCCCCCATAAAATCAAAGGTTTGCAAGGCTGATATGCTTGTCAAGCGTTCGTCAAAAAAATCTATAGTAACATGGGGGTATGCCTTGCCTAATTGTTTGGCAAAAGCCTGAACTTTTCGGCAATTTTCCCCTTCCGTGCCATCCATATTTTTAGGATAGCCCAGAACAATTTTCTGCACCTCATACTGATGCAAAATTTTTCCAATTTCTTCAATTGTATTCTTATGGTCAACAGGATTTTTGCGGGAAATTGTGGGCAAACCGTTTGCCCCAAGCCCAAGCCCGTCAGACACGGCAACGCCAACCCGCACATCGCCGTAATCAAGCCCTAAAACCCGCATTACCTTTTATTCTCCAAGTAAAAATATACAACTTCTTCCAAAATCTCATCCCGCTCCAAACGCCCAATCATGCTGCGCGCGCCGTTGTGGGCGGTGATGTAGGTGGGGTCGCCGCTCATAATATACCCCACAATTTGCACCACGGGGTCATATCCTTTTTCAACCAAAGCGTCCCGCACTTCCTCCAAAATGGCTTGGGCGCGGGTTTTTTTCTCTCTGCCAATAAAACTTATTTTTTGGGTTTGCGAAACATCTTTATTCTGCATTGTTACCTCCGTCGAAACTTCGCTGACTCTTCTATTACTATTTTAACCCATTTTCAAAAGAAATGCAACATAAATTTATTCGAGAGTGCCGAAAAGCCTGTTATTATCAGCTAAATTTAGCTTTACAGGGGATATTCTATTTGTCAAATCTGTACTGGTTGATATAAATTCAACAGACATATAGTTGCTTGTCTTTCCCGAATAAAATCCATTTTTGTTAATTTCTTCCACCAGAACAGGCATTGTCTGCCCTATAAAACCTTGATAATACGCCATTTCTAGTTTATTGCTCACCTCTAAAATCTCTGCAGACCGCTGTTTTTTCACATTTCTAGGGATTTGACCAGACAGCCCTGCCGCAACAGTCCCCTCTTTGGCAGAAAATGGGAATACGTGGATTTTAGCCAGTTTCAGCTCTTCCACGAAGTCCAGGGTTTGCCTGTGGTCTTGGTCGGTTTCCCCTGGAAAGCCCGCAATAACGTCAGTTGTTATGCTTATTTTTGGGCGTACAGCGCGGATTTGCGCCACCGCCTGCCTGTAATTTTCTGTGGTATACTTACGGTTCATTAGCTGTAAAATTCTGTCACTGCCAGACTGTAGCGAAAGATGCAAATGGTCGCAGAATTTCGGGGTTTTCGCAACAAAATCACAAAATTCTGGGGTAATGACATTTGGCTCAACCGAGCTTAGGCGAACCCGCTCAATCCCGCTAATTTCCGCGATTGTAGACAGAGCGTCTATCAAATTATGCCCATGTAAATCTTTGCCATAAGACGCCACATGAATACCCGCCACCACAATTTCTTTGTAGCCTTTGTGGGCAAAACCCTGCGCCTGCGCCAGCAAATCCCCAAAATTGCGGCTTCGTGACGCGCCCCGCACATGGGGAATTATACAATAAGTACAAAAATTATTACAGCCGTCCTGTATCTTTAAAAAGGCACGGGTAAGCTCTGTATCCGTTGTAATTTCAGCGTTTTCAAAGGTTTGTTCATTACGAATATTGGGGGGCAAGTCAATAACAATCTGTTTGTTAAAATTTTCAACATGTTCGACCAATTTATCACGATTTGCCGTACCCATGATGATGTCAACGCCCAAACCCTCATAAATACTGGGGTTTGACTGGGTAGAACAGCCCACAGCCGCCACAATGGCATCTGGGTTGCGCCTTTTCGCTTGCCTAATCATCTGCCTGCTTTTTTTGTCTGCCAAATTGGTGACGGAGCAGGTGTTAACCACGTAAACATCAGCTTTTTCGCCAAAATCCACGGTGGAATATCCTACCTTGGTAAAATATTCCAAAATACCTTGGGTGTCATATAAATTAACTTTACAACCTATGGTGGTAGCGGCAACGGTTTTATTCATCTCTGCCCTCCAACATGTCAGGGCGTTTGCGCTGCGTAGCCTCCAAAGCCCGCTCTTTACGCCATTTCTCCACCTCGCCATGATGCCCCGACAACAGCACATCTGGCACGGTGCGCCCCATAAAATCATATGGACGGGTATATTGGGGATATTCCAACAAATAGTCGTCATTGCTGAAGCTCTCGTGGGCTAAAGACTCCTCTTTAATCACCCCAGGCACAAGGCGGGCAACCGCGTCAATCACCGCCATTGCGGGGATTTCGCCCCCCGTCAGCACAAAATCTCCAAGCGAAATTTCGTCTGTTACAATCTCGTCAATAATCCGTTGGTCAACACCTTCATAATGACCACAAAGCAACACCAAATCCGCTTCCTGCGCCAATTCCTGTGCAAGATTTTGATTGAAAACCCGCCCGCTTGGCGTTAGGTAAATCACGCGGGAAGCCTGTAAATTCAAGCTTTTCCACGCACCATAAATAGGCGGCGCGCTGATAATCATGCCAGCACCACCGCCATAGGGGTATCCATCAGTTTGGCGGCGTGTGTTATCCGCAAAATCCCTGATGTTTATGGGGTTTATTGTGATTTTACCGCCATCAACCCCCCGCTTTATCATAGAGTGGTTAAGCCCCTCAAAAGCCTCGGGAAACAGGGTAAGAACGTGGAAATTCATGGGCGCAACCCCTCCAATAAATGGACGGTCATACCCCCCGCCCCTATATCCACATTCAAAATGCACTGCTTGATGGCGGGGATAAGTATGTCTTTGCCGCTTTCTGGGCGCACCACGTAAACATCATTGGAAGCAGACTGCAAAACATCCGCCAAAACCCCCAATTTCTCGCCATCTTCTGTGGTGACGGCAAGCCCCACCAGGTCAGAAATGTAGTACTGGTCGTCGTCCAGGGGAAGGGCGTTTGCGCGGTCGATGATGATTGTGTAGCCACGCAAACTAGCGGCCGTGTCCATGTCGTCCACGCCGCAAAGCTTGATAATTACAAGGTTTTTGTGATACCTTACTTTCTCAATGTCAAAAGTTTTTTTAACACCCTTTGTATCGAAAGTGTCAATTTGCGTCAACAAATCAAACCGTTTAGGGTCGTCAGTGGTGGGGAAAACCCTAATTTCCCCCTTAACGCCCACGGTGTTAACAATTTTGCCAATCTCAAAATACTCCATGTACACTCCTAATCTTTCGGAACGATGTCCACAGAAACAAACTCTTTGTTGTGTATGGCGGCGGCGCGGATAACAGCGCGGATTGCCTTGGCAATTTTGCCTTGTTTGCCAATAACCTTGCCAATGTCGTCAGCATCCACACGAAGCTCTAAAACAGAGCCACGGTTGCCATCCTTCACCAAAACTTCCACATTTTCTGGCTTGTCCACAAGCCGCTTAGCAATGACTTCCAGCAAATCTTTCATAGCTAACTCCCCTTACTGGTGTGTTGAATTAATGAAAAAATTTTTGCTGTGGTTGTTACACAACCACACGGCTTCCCTTGATTTTGCGTTGCAAAATCAGAGTGCCTACGCAAAAATTTTAAAATTAGTCAACACACCTTAGATTACGCCATTATTCTTAAACAAACGACGGACAGTTTCCGTTGGTTGCGCGCCATTTCCAAGCCATTTTTTGGCTTCGTCGCCATCCACACGGAATACAATTGGGTCTTTAGTTGGGTCGTAAACACCCAGGTCTGCGATGGTTTTGCCATCACGAGCTACACGGGCATCAGCCACAACAATGCGATAAAACGGGGTTTTCTTCGCGCCCATTCTTTTCAAACGAATCTTTACCATGATACTTTTCCTCCAGTAATGTTAATTTGTAAATTATATTTTAAACGGGAAGCCGCCTGGCAGTCCTCTGCCCCGCTTTTTCCCAGATTTACCCATATCTGTCATCATTTTCATCATTTTTTTCATTTCTTCAAATTGTTTAAGCATACGATTGACTTCCTGTACACTTCGCCCACTGCCCCCCGCTATACGGCGGCGGCGTGAACCATTGATAATACTGGGGTTTGCCCGCTCTTTTGAGGTCATAGACTGGACAATTGCCTCCACATGTTTTAACGCGTCCTCATTAATGTCATCTTCGTTAATTTTCATGTTGTTAACCCCAGGCAACATGCCCAAAATGTTCTTTAAGGGCCCCATTTTCTTAACCTGTTGCATTTGCGCCAAAAAATCATTTAAATCAAACTCATTTTTGCGGAGCTTCCGCTCCATTTCTGCCGCTTCTTCCATGTTGATATTAGCTTGAGCCTTGTCGATAAGGGAAAGCACGTCCCCCATGCCCAAAATGCGCCCAGCCATGCGGTCTGGATGGAAAGGCTCTAAATCCTCCACCTTTTCCCCAAGACCCACGAATTTAATGGGTTTGCCAGTAACTTTCCGCACAGAAAGAGCCGCACCGCCGCGGGTGTCGCCGTCTAATTTGGTGATTACAACCCCATCAATGCCGATTTTGTCGCTAAAACTCTGGGCTACGTTAACCGCGTCCTGCCCCGTCATTGCGTCAACAACCAGCAATATTTCCTGGGGAATAATGGCGGATTTTACAGCCACCAACTCGTCCATCAACTCTTCGTCAATATGCAGACGACCAGCCGTGTCCACAATCACAATGTCGTTGCCCATATGTTTAGCGTGTTCAAGGGCTTCTTTTGCTGTATTTACAGGGTTTTGCGTTCCTTTTTCAAAGACAGGAATGTTCAGGTTATTGCCCAAGGTCTGCAACTGCTTAATGGCGGCTGGACGGTAAATGTCACAGGCAACCAACAGGGGCTTTTTCCCTTGATTGCGCAGTTGTGCGGCAATTTTGGCTGTGGTGGTTGTCTTACCAGAACCTTGCAAACCAACCATCATATAAACCGACGGTGGATTGTTAGAAAATGTCAATTTGCTTTGCACCCCGCCCATAAGCGCGGTCATTTCCTCATTAACAATTTTGATGACGGCTTGGGCAGGGTTTAAACCCTTTAAAACCTCGTCACCAACGGCTTTTTCCGTAACCTCTGCCACAAACTCCTTGACAATTTTAAAGTTTACATCCGCCTCTAACAAAGCCAGGCGAACCTCCCGCATAGCTTCTTTTACGTCCTTTTCCGTCAATTTACCTTTGGAGCGCAAGCCTTTGAAGGCATTACTCAACTTTTCCGTCAAATTCTCAAAAGCCATGCTATCCCTCCATTATAAGGTCGTCAAGCAACCCTAAAATGCGCTTGCTTTCGGCAATGTCGCCGCTGTCCAGGGCGGTTTTCAACTGGTCAAGACCCTTTCGGGCAGCCTTGTGGTGGGCAATCATCTTCAACTTGGTTTCATAACCCTCCAAATATTCCTGGCTGATTGATATTGCAACATAAACCGCCTGACGGGAAATGCCAAGCTTTTCGCCAATTTCCGTTAAAGTGTGGTCCTCGCAAAAGCGCATGTGATAAATATCCCGTCTGCGCTGACTAAGCAAAGAGCCGTAAAAGTCCAGTAAAAGGGCATTTTCAGCCATATTATCCAAGTTTTTCACCGCCTTGTTAAATAAAATATATTTACACCAATATACACCATTCAAACCACTTTGTCAAGTGTTTTTTTAAAAATATTTGGTTGCGTTTATTTTTTTGGCATGGTATAATTTAGGTTAACTTTAAAATTTGAGGTGCTTACTTTTGGATAAAAATATCAAAAATAAAATTGAATTATTAGCCCCTGCGGGGGATATGGAGCGGTTGCGGGTTGCCGTTGCCCATGGGGCAGACGCGGTTTATTTGGGCGGCACAGCCCTTGGTTTGCGGGCAAAGGCGAAGAATTTTAATGACGAGCAATTGGAAGAAGCTGTAAAACATGCCCATGCCCATGGGGTTAAAATTTTTGTGACGGCGAATGTTTTCGCCCACAATGAGGATTATGAGGGCATGGAGGAGTATTTCCAGAAATTGTATGCAATTGGCGTTGATGCCTTGATAATTTCTGACCCTGGGGTGTTTTCTTTGGCGCGGCAGGCTGTTCCAGAAATGGAAATACATGTCAGCACCCAGGCAAATATTGTTAGCCATCAGTCTGCCTTGTTTTGGGCGGGTTTAGGGGCTTCCCGCGTTGTTTTAGCCCGTGAGCTGTCCTTGGCTGAAATCAAGGAAATTCACACAAAGGTTGACGGCAAAATAATCCTTGAAAATTTCGTCCATGGGTCTATGTGCGTGGCGTATTCTGGGCGTTGCTTGCTTTCGGCTTTCATCACCCACCGCGGGGCAAACCGTGGGGAATGTACAAACGCCTGCCGTTTCAAATATGCTTTAATGGAAGAAAAGCGGGTTAACGACTTTTACCCCGTTTATGAAGAGGACGGCGGCACGTTTATCCTTAATTCTAAGGATTTGTGCATGGTTGGGCATCTGCCCCAGATGATTGACGCGGGCATTGCGTCGCTGAAAATTGAGGGGCGCATGAAAACGCCCTTTTACGTGGCAACGGTGGTTAAAACCTACCGCGAAGCTATTGATGATTATTTTGCTGACCCTGAACTGTACGAAAGTAAAAAAGACTACTATTTGAATGAATTGCTAAAATCTTCCAATCGTGAGTTTTGCACGGGCTTTTACCTGGGCAACCCTGGCACGGAAGGGCAGATTTACCATGATGACGTGCGGGGTCAAACCTACAATTTCCTGGCGATTGTCAAGGATTATGACGAGGCGACCCAGGTTGCCACATTGGAACAGCGCAACAAATTTGCTGTGGGGGACGAGGTGGAGGTTTTGCGGGCGGGTCGTCCTAACTTTGCCCAGAAAGTTGTTGATTTTACTGACGAAGAGGGCAACCCCATCCAGTCTGCCCCCCACGCCCAGCAGATTTTGAAATTGAAAATGGAACAGCCTGTTAAGCCCCTGGACATTTTGCGGGGACGTGTATGATTTTGGGCATAGGCACGGATATTGTTGAAGTTGCGCGGTTTGAGAAGCCTATTAACAACCCCGCATTTTTGAAAAGATGCTACACGGCAGGGGAAATCCAGTATTGTACCCCCAGGGGGGTGGCAACTTTTGCGGGGCTGTTTGCCGCCAAAGAAGCCGTGGCAAAGGCTTTAGGTACGGGCTTTCGGGGCTTTTCCCCTGCGGATATAGAGATTGTCCACAGTGACGCAGGGCAACCCCTTGTAAAT